>Ga0209415_10000095_pt1 | contig 128719 bp, 124 predicted proteins | sample PeaSoiSIISIP2007_FD_187696 | JGI IMG/M metagenome (GOLD analysis project Ga0209415, IMG submission 187696) | Peat soil microbial communities from Weissenstadt, Germany - SII-SIP-2007 (SPAdes) (version 2) | ecosystem: Environmental > Terrestrial > Soil > Wetlands > Peat | place: Germany...
CGGAATATCGGTGAACCGCAGATCCAGCTGCTTGGCATCGTTCTTCTTGGCAAATTCTAAAACTTCTTTCGGAGTCACGGATGATTTCTCCTTCAGGGTGCCCATATCGGGCAAGAAACGGCTGTCACGATCCTGGATGGATGGTGAACCATTGTAAATTGTAGGAGGCTTGGGGACTGAATGCCAATAAAAAGTATCGATTGCGCCGATTGGCGGTAGTGAGGCGGGTACGCGCGGGCCGGGACATGCCCGGCCCCTACAGCGGGATGTTGCCGTGCTTCTTGCGCGGCATCGTGTCCACCTTGGTTTCCAGCATGCGCAGGGCGCGGATGACGCGGGGGCGGGTTTCGCGCGGCTCAATCACATCATCCACGTAACCGCGCTCGGCGGCCACAAACGGGTTGGCAAAGCGATCGGTGAATTCGACGACTTTCTGCCGCCGCAGCGCCGCTTGGTCGACCGCGGCGGCCAGTTCGCGCCGGTAGACGATGTTGACCGCTCCCTCCGGTCCCATCACGGCGATTTCGGCGCTGGGCCAGGCCAGGTTGATATCGGTGCGGATCTGCTTGGACCCCATCACGCAGTACGCCCCGCCATAAGCCTTGCGCGTGATCACCGTGATTTTGGGAACGGTAGCCTCGGCAAAGGCATAGAGCAGCTTGGCGCCATGGCGGATAATGCCGCCGAATTCCTGCTCGGTTCCGGGCAAAAAGCCGGGCACGTCTTCGAGCGTGAGCAGCGGGATATTGAAGGCGTCGCAGAAGCGCACGAAGCGCGCGCCCTTGGTGGAGGAATTGATATCCAGGCAGCCGGCCAGAAACGCGGGCTGGTTGGCCACGATGCCAATCGGGCGGCCATCCATGCGCGCGAACCCGACCACAATGTTGCGGGCGAAGTGCTCGTGGACCTCGAAGAACTCGCCGGAGTCCACCACGCGGCGGATGACGTCTTTCATGTCGTAGGGCAGGTTGGATTCGAGCGGCACGATGGTGTCGAGCGCCGTATCCATACGGTCAATCGGGTCGGTCGAGGCGCGCCGCGGTGGGTCTTCGCGGTTGTTCTGCGGCAGGTAGCCGATCAGCTCGCGGATCATGCGCAGGCACTCGGCATCGTCGGCGGCGGTGAAATGGCCCACGCCGCTGACCGAGTTGTGGGTCGCGGCGCCGCCCAGCTTTTCCTTGGTGACGTCTTCGTGAGTGACGGTCTTGATGACGTCCGGGCCAGTCACGAACATGTAGCTGGTGTCCTCCACCATGAAGGTGAAATCGGTGATGGCGGGCGAGTAGACAGCGCCGCCGGCGCAGGGCCCCATGATGGCGGAGATTTGCGGGACCACGCCGCTCGCCAGCGTGTTGCGCAGGAAGATGTCCGCGTAACCGGCCAGCGATACCACGCCCTCCTGTATGCGGGCGCCGCCGGAATCGTTGAGCCCGATCACCGGCGCCCCGGTCTTGAGCGCCAGGTCCATGATCTTGCAGATCTTTTGCGCGTTCGTCTCGGAAAGTGAACCGCCGAAGACGGTGAAATCCTGGGCGAAGACGAAGACCAGGCGCCCGTCGATGCGGCCGTGGCCGGTGACAAAGCCGTCGCCCGGCACCACCTGTTCGTCCATGCCGAAATCGCGGCAGCGGTGCGTGACCAGTTTGTCGAGTTCCTCGAACGAGTCTTCATCCACCAGCAGTTCGATGCGCTCGCGTGCCGACAGCTTTCCCTCTTTGTGCTGCCGCTCGCGGCGCTCCGCCCCCCCGCCCTGCTCGGCGGCTTGATGGCGGCGGCGCAGTTCTTCCATCCGGTCCATCGCAACCCATTGTAGAAGCATCGGCGGGCGGGCGGCGCGGCTACAATAGGGATGTGCTTCGCTGGGCAGTTCCGGCCATTCTCGCGTTGGGCGCGGGACTGGCCGCGCAGACCTCGTTCTTCCCCCTCAAGGATGTCCGCGCCGGCATGCACGGCACCGGCCGCACGGTGTTCACGGGAAGCAAAGTCGAGGAATTCCAGGTAGAGATTCTGGGGGTCCTGGATAACGTCGCTCCCAAGCAATCGCTGATTTTGGCGCGGCTTTCCGGCGGACCGCTGGGTCATACCGGCGTGATGGAAGGCATGAGCGGCAGCCCGATTTACCTCGACGGCAAACTGGCCGGCGCTGTGGCCATGGCTTTTCCCTACGCCAAGGATCCGATTGCCGCCATTCGGCCGATCGAAGACATGGTACGGCCTTCCGCCGCGGCCGCGCGCCAGGCCGGCCGGGTGGCATTGGCCGACGCCGACCTCACCCACCTCTTCACCAGGCCGGCACTGGCTATGGCGGGCGACGCACGGATGGTGGATATCGCCACCCCGCTCAGCTTCGGAGGATTCAGCCGGGGCACGCTTGAAGCCTTCACGCCGCAGTTGCGGCAACTCGGCCTGGAGCCGCGGCAGATGATCTCCGGCGGCGGCGACACCTCCGCCACGATGGGGAATCCGGCGGATTTGAAGCCGGGCTCGATGATCAGCGTGCTGCTGCTGGCGGGCGATTACAGCGTGGGCGCGCAAGGCACCGTGACCCACATCGAAGGCAAACGCGTATTTGCCTTCGGCCACCGGTTTCTGGACCTGGGACCCACCGCCCTGCCGTTCGCGCGCGCCGAAGTAGTCTCCGTGGTGGCGAGCAACAATACGTCGTTCAAGCTGGCGACGTCGAAAGAGTGGATGGGCGCCATCCGCCTGGATGGCGACACCGCCATTGCCGGCGATCTCGGCAAACTTCCCGCCATGGTTCCGGTTTCCATCGCCGTCTCGCGCGCCGGCCATGCCATCGACAGCTATCGCATGCAGATGGTCGGCGACCCGCTGCTCTCCCCGCTCCTGCTGCAAATGGCGGTTTATTCCGTGATCGATTCGACCGAGCGGGCCGTGGGCGCTTCCAGCATGCGCGTCAGCGGCGAAATCCAGTTTCAGAACGCGCCGGCGCCGTTGCGCATCCAGAACCGGTTCGCCAGCGACACAGGCGTGGCGCAGCAGGTCTCGCTGAGCGCGGCGATTCCTTTGGCCTTCGTGATGCAGAGCGGTTTTGACGCCGTGAAGCTCAAGAGCGTCTCGCTGGCCGTCGAAACCTTCGAGCAAAAGAAACAATGGACCATCGATTCGTTGGTCGCGTCGCGCCGCGAAGTGCGGCCTGGCGAGGCGGTGCAGTTGCGCGTGTTGCTGGCCGGCGATAACGGCGCCGTGGTGGCGCGAGCGGTCGACTACCAGGTGCCAATCGGAGCCCTGGCCGGGCCCCTGTACTTCACTGTTTCGGATGCCGCGACCGCGAATCTCAACGACTTCCGGCAGGCGATCACCGCCAACCCGCGCAACGCAGGCCAGGTGATCGCCACCGCCAATAACCTGCACGCCAACAATAAGGCTTACGTGCGGGTCTGGCGCACCGATGCGGCGTTTCAACTGGAGGGCGCAGACCTGCCCGCCCCGCCCGCTTCGGTGGCGCTGGTGCTGGAAGGCGCGCAAAACAACGTGGCCGGCATCACCCAGGTGCGCAATTCCAAAATCGCGGCGATGGAGATCGACGGTGGCGATATGGTGATTTCCGGGGTCAAAACCATTCAAGTGGAAGTGAAACCATGATTGGCGGAAGCAGCCGTGGCGGGCGCATTCCTGCGTGCAGCGCCTACGCCACAGCGAAGAAATTTCGAGACGACTCTCGACACAGCAGGCTGGACAGCCTGCGCCACGGGCTCCGTTGGGGAATCGCTCTGCTGCTTCCCTGGGTCGCCATGGCCAGCAGCACCACGGCCTGGGAAATGGGCTCCTGGGGCGATTTCATCCGCGGACGGTTCCAGGGCATCTCGCTCAGCCGCGAAGGCCGCCTGTCGCTGGCGCCGAAAGTGGAAACGGTCTTCAGCTCCGATCAACCGGTCATCTGGGCGGTGGCCGAAGCGCCCGACGGGACGCTCTACGCCGCTACCGGCAACCGCGGTCGCGTCTATCGCATCGGCCGCGACGGCGCCTCCAGCCTGCTCTGGACCGCCGATCAGCCCGAGGTGTTTGCCATCGCCGTCGGCCATGACGGCGCGCTCTACGCCGGCTCCTCGCCGGATGGGAAGGTGTACCGCATCCGCAACGGCCAGGCCGAAGAATACTTTGCGCCGCACACCCGCTACATCTGGTCGCTGGCTGTCGCGCCGGATGGCGCGCTGTACGTCGGCACTGGCGACCAGGGCAAAGTCTTCCGCGTGGAGACAGCAGGCAAGGGCGAAGTGTACTATGACACCGGCCAATCGCACGTGACCGGACTGGCGATGGATGCCCAGGGCCGTTTACTGGCCGGCACCGAGCCCAACGGGATTCTGTATCGCATCTCCGCCAAGGACAAAGCCTTCGTGCTGTACAACGCCAGCCTGCCGGAAATTCGCGCCATCGTTCCCATGCCGGATGGCACCATCTATGCCGCCGCGCTGGGAGGCTCGGTGGCGAAATTGTCGCAGGCCGCCAGCCAGGCCGTGCAGAACACGGGCGCCAGCCAGCCGGGAAGCGCAGTCACCACCAGCATCACCGTGGAGGCGCAGTCCACCGGACCGGGCGGCGAGATCAAGCCTCCTGCCGCCGGGCCGCAGGGCCAGCCGCAAGCGCCTGCCGCGCCCGCGCCGCAGGTCAGCACGCAATTCACGCCGGCCGTCGACCTCAGCAACGTGGAAAAATCCGCGGTCTACCGCATCAACCCGGATAACACGGTCGAAACGCTCTGGAGCTCGAAGGAAGAGAACGTCTATGACGTGCTCGCGCTCGAGAAGCAGATTCTGTTTTCCACCGATCTGGAGGGCCGCATTTACGGTCTGGCGCCGGACCGCCGCGTCACGCTGGTCACGCAGACCAATGAGAGCCAGACCACTCGCCTGCTGCCTTCGGACCATTCGATTCTCGCCGCTACCGCCAACATGGGCCGCATCCTCCGCCTCGGCGACGGGCCCGGAGCGGCTGGCGAATATGAAGCGCCGGTGCACGATGCCGGCACCGCCTCGCGCTGGGGCAGCCTGAGCTGGCGCGCCGACAAGCCGGCGGGCTGCGCGCTCGCGTTCCGCACCCGCTCCGGCAACGCGGCCAAGCCCGACCGCACCTGGAGCGACTGGTCCGAGCCGCTGCGCGACCAGTCCGGCTCGCGCATCACCAGCCCCAACGCCCGCTACGTGCAATGGAAAGCCGAAATGTCCGGGGCCGGCGGCGTCACCCCGGTGGTCAACAGCGTCACCCTGGCTTACCTGCCCCAGAACACGGCGCCGGTAATTCGCAGCATCAACGTGGTGACCCAGCCCACGGCCGCTTCCCCGGGCGCCAAGCCCGCGGCCACGTCCAGCAGTGCGCCGTACAGCGTCACCGTCACAGACTCGGCCGATACGAGCTCCGCCGCCGGCACCACCACCCAAACCCTGCCGCGCGCCGCGCAGCAGCAGATCACGGTGGTGTGGCAGGCCGATGATCCGGACGGCGACCGGCTGCTTTACAGCGTCTATTTCCGCGGCGCGGACGAAACCCAGTGGAAGCTGCTGAAGGCCGACTTGCACGACAATTCCCTGACCTTCGACGCCGACGTGCTGGCCGACGGCCAGTATTACTTCCGTGTGATCGCCTCCGACCGCGAGGTCAACCCGCCGGCCGCCGCGCGCGAGGCGCAACTGATCAGCGCGCCGGTGATGATCGATAACACGCCGCCCATCGTCACCGTGCTCAGCGCCACGCGCGCCGGCGCCTCCGCGCATATTGAATGGGAAGCGGTGGATGCCGCGTCGCCCTTGCGGCGCGCCGAGTACTCGGTCGACGCCGCCAGTTGGGTGCCGATGGATGCCGCCGACGGCGTGATCGATTCGCTGCGCGAGAAATTCGTCCTCGACCTCGCCAACCTCTCCCCCGGCGAGCACCTGGTGGTCCTGCGCGCCGCCGACAGTGCCAACAACACCGGCGTGGCCAAGGTCATCCTGAAATAAGCCCGGCACGTTTTGCGAGTCCCGCGAAATGGGTAAACCGCAATGCGGTTAAACTGAACGTGGTGGCGCGCAAGAAGTCCTTCACGGAACTGGCGGCGGAATACACCACGCTGGCGTTTGTTCTGCCGGCCGCGACCTTCGTCGGCTGGTTGCTGGGCCACCTGCTCGACAAGGCCTTCGGCACCGGTTACCTTACCCTCGGCGGCGTGATATTGGGAATCGTCGCCGGCTTTGTCCAGCTCATCCGGCAGGCGATGCGGGACATTAATGACAACGATGATTGACGAGCTCGACTTCGAGCGCGCCAGCCGCCGCATTGAGCGCATCCTCGCCTGCGTGGCCGTGACGGGCACAGCGCTGGCCGGGGCGCTGGGCGGCTGGAAATGGGCGGCCGGTTTCCTGGTGGGAGCGGTTGCCGCCTGGTTCAACTTCCGCTGGCTGAAACGGCTGGCGGGGGCGCTAGGCGGAGAACGCACGCCTTCCTCCTTCCGGCTGGCGCTGCGGTACTTTCTTTTGGGCGGTTGCGGCTATGTTATAGTACGTTTTTCTTCGATACCGGTGCCGGCCGTGATTGCCGGGATGCTCGTTCTGATCGCGGCAATCTTTATCGAAATCCTCTTCGAGTTGGTGTATGCAAGAAAGCGAACTCTGGATCACCAGGATCTTTAACGACCGCTTCAGCGATTTGGGAAACGCCGCACTGCAGTTGGTGGGGATTCATACCGAGGCACGGCCCTGGGCCAACTACATCGTGATGCAGTTGCTGGTGTTTGCAGTTCTGGTAGCGCTGTTCGCCGTTCTGCGCGCTCGCCTTTCGGCTTCCAAGCCGGGCACGATGCAGCAGACCTTCGAACTGCTGTATGGGTTCGTGCGGGGCCAGGCGGAAGACCAAATCGGGCACGCCGGCATGCGTTACCTGTCTTTCTTCGGAACCCTCTTTATTTTCATCCTGGTTTCGAACCTGATCGGGCTGATTCCGGTGTTCGAGTCCCCCACCATGAACGTGCCCGTCACCCTTGGCTGCGCCTTGGCGACTTTCTTTTACTACAACCTGATGGGCGTGCGGACTCATGGGTTCAAGTATATTCTGCAGTTTATGGGGCCCAAGTGGTGGCTGGCGGTGCTGATGTTTCCGATCGAGATCGTCAGCCACCTGGCGCGCCCGCTTTCGCTCACCATTCGTCTCTACGCCAACATGTTCGCAGGCGAGAAGGTGACGATGGTGTTCTTAAAGATGACCTATCTGGTGGTGCCCGTTGTATTCATGGGCCTGCACGTCTTCGTAGGCGTGGTGCAGGCGTACATTTTCATGCTGCTCGCGATGGCTTACGTAGGCGCTTCGGTCTCGCACGAACATTAATTCCGGCTTTATGCCGCCTTTGAGCGTGAGCCCGCCGGTCTCCCCAGGCGCGGCGGGAACCACCTCCTCGGGCGATTTTCATCAAGGAGCAAACAAATGACGAAGAAACTGTTTTTCGTACTGGCACTGATGATGCTTGCCAGTTCCGTGTTGTGCGCGCAGACACCGGGCTTTCCGACCGCGGGCGGGCACTGGGTGCCGGTGGCGGCCGGGTTGTCGATGGCGATTGCTTCCGGCCTTTGCGGGCTGGGGCAGGGCAAGGCCATTGCCAGCGCGGTGGAAGGCATGGGACGCAATCCTGGAGCCGCCAAGGCGATTCAGTTGGCGATGCTGATCGGTCTGGCATTTATTGAGTCGCTGGCACTGTACACGCTGTTGATCGTGTTTAGTTTCGCTAAGTAGTTTTCCTACCCGCAGGGGCGGGACACTGGACCCGCCCCTACTTCACCCCTGTACTACTAAACCCTAAATGCTAGTACCGGGGAGGGTTGGTTCGACCCTTGGTCTATTGATTTGTGGGTCTTAGCACGCTTAGCATTTAAGACGACCTACCCATGGAACAACGAAGAACGCGGCGATTCAAGCTTCAACTCCCACTGTCCGTCGTACGCTCCGGCGTTGAGCGAATCACTTTGGCTGGCCGTACCCAGAACATTAGTTCGACGGGAGTGCTATTCACAACTGAGAACGAGCCCTCGGTGGCCGGCGCGATCGAATATGTCATCGCCCTGAGCCAGGATGAGAAGCAGCCGGTCAACCTGCGTTGCGTGGGCAAAATCGTTCGGCTAGAGCGCGCAGCCAACGGCTACCGGGAAGGGGCGGAGGCTTACCAGGTGGCCGCGACCCTGGAGCGCTACGAGTTCGTGCGCACCCACTAAGGGCACCCTTCAGATTCCCAAGCCGGGCCGGGCATGTGCCTCGCCCTCGGGCCCGCGCAACCAAACGTCATCGTAATTACGAAACAGCTCCTGGCCAGGCGCCTGCCGAAGTGACGACCGGGCTGTGGGGCGGGCGCCCTCGCCCGCGTCGGACCCCCCGGCCAGACAGCCGAGCCGGGACCCACCACGCTCAGGCTCCCAGAGAAAGTTCGGAACCGCGCCCCCTCTTGCCACCCCCCAAGACATTTCATTCCAGTGTTGTTTCAAGGGAGCTTTCGGTGTAAGGTAGAGAAGAAAAGGCGAAGCTAACGCGGCGGCAAGAGTGCGCTCTCTCTGGCCGCCGCTCCCTCTAGAAGCGCTTCGCCGAACGGAACGCCTATGAGCCTGTCGCTTGGATTTCCCGAGTTTTCCCTTCAATTGGCGCTGGAATCGAAGCAGTCGCTCGATGCCGTGGTCTCCCGGTTCCAGGCGGCGCATGCCGATCCCGAGTCTCCCGTCCGCGCCATCCACCACCAGCCGGCGGCCGATGGCGTTTACGCCGACTTGCCTGCCGCCATCCATCCTGCCCTGCGCCGGGCGCTCGAAGCCCGCGGTATCGCGCGCCTCTACTCCCACCAGGCGGAGGCTTTCGCCGCGCTCGAAGCCGGGAAAAACGTGGTGGTGGTGACGCCCACCGCCAGCGGCAAAACGCTCTGTTACAACCTGCCTGTGACCAACCGGCTGCTGGCCGATGACAGCGCCCGCGCCATGTACCTGTTCCCCACCAAGGCTCTGGCCGAAGATCAGCTGCACGAATTCCAGGGCGCGGTGGACGCGATGGGAGCCCCCATACGCGCCTTCACCTATGACGGCGACACGCCGCAGGACGCGCGCAAAGCCATCCGCCAGCGGGCCAACGTGGTGCTCACCAATCCGGACATGCTGCATTCGGGCATTCTGCCGCACCACACCAAGTGGGCCCGCTATTTCGAAAACCTGCGGTATATCGTGATCGACGAGCTGCATTATTACCGCGGCGTCTATGGCAGCCATCTGGCCAACGTGCTGCGGCGGCTGAAGCGCATCACCGAGTTCTACGGCTCTCATCCGCAATTCGTCTGCTGCTCGGCCACCATCGCCAATCCGCGCGAGCTGGCCGAAGCGCTCACCGGCGAGCGGTTCGAGCTTGTGGAGCGCAACGGTGCGCCGCGCGGCGAGAAGTATTTCGTCTTCTACAACCCTCCGGTGGTCAACCGGCAGCTCGGCATCCGCCGCAGCTATATCCACGAAGCGCGGCGGGTGGCAATGGAGTTCATTGAGCGGAAGCTCCTGACGCTGGTCTTCGCCAACAACCGCCTGGCCACGGAAGTTCTCGTGACCTATTTGAAGGACGCTTGCGATCGCGGGCCGGTGCCTTCGGAAACGGTGCGCGGCTACCGCGGCGGCTACCTGCCGCGCGAGCGCCGTGAGATCGAGCGCCGGCTGCGCGATGGCGAAATCCGCGCGGTGGTGGCCACCAATGCGCTCGAACTGGGCATCGATATCGGTTCGCTGGACGCGGTGGTGATGGCGGGTTACCCGGGGACCATCGCTTCGAGCTGGCAGCGCGCGGGCCGAGCAGGGAGGCGCCAGGGCACTTCCGCGGCGGTGCTGATTGCCTCCAGCGCGCCGCTCGATCAATACATCGTCGAGCACCCGGATTACTTCTTCGGCCGCTCGCCGGAACACGCCTATATCAACCCGGACAACCTGGAGATCCTCCTCGCTCATTTGAAATGCGCGGCCTTCGAGCTGCCGATTCGCGATGGCGAAATTTATGGCCAGCACGCCACGGCCGAGGTTTGCGCCTTCCTGGAGGAAGCCGGCTTCCTGCACCACTCGGCCGGCGCGTGGCATTGGACTTCGGATACTTACCCGGCCGATGCCACCAGCCTGCGCTCCATTTCGAGCGATAACTTCGTGGTGGTCGATATCACCGGCGAAGCCGAAGTGATCGCCGACGTTTCGTTCACCACCGCTCTCACTACGCTGCACGAGAAAGCTATTTATTTGCATGAAGCCCGCCAGTATCATGTGGAGCGCTTCGATTACGACGAGCGCAAGGCTTACGTGAAGCGCGTGGAGTCCGATTACTACACCGACGCCATCGATTACACGCAGGTGAAGGTGCTCGAGGAATACGAAGGCGAGGCCCTGGCCGGCGCGCGCCGCGTGCACGGAGACGTTCGCGTCAACCGCCAGATCGTCGGCTTCAAGAAGATCAAGTTTTACACCAATGAAAACGTGGGCGCGGGCAAGCTCAACATGCCGGAGCAGGAAATGCACACCACCGCTTTCTGGCTGCATTTCCCGGCGGCGTTTCTGGCGCGATTGGGGGAATTCACGCCGACCGAGAGACAGAGCGGCATCTCGGGGCTGGGCAACGCGCTGCGCACCGTGGCCGCGCTGCTGTTGATGTGCGACCCGCACGACCTGGGCGTGGCGCTGAGCGAAGAAGACGCCGCCGGTCTGGGCGCGTTCGAGCCCAATCTCTATCTCTACGACGCGTACCCCGGCGGCATCGGCCAGAGCGCACCGCTTTACCGCCTGGCGCCGCGCCTGTTGTCTCAGACCGCCGAGCTGATCGCCGCCTGTCCGTGCGACGCCGGTTGCCCTTCCTGCGTCGGCCCAACGGGAGAAACCGGCGAACGGGGGAAGCAAGTGGCGGGGAGGATTTTGGCGGAGTTGGCGGCGGGCACGGCGGAGTGATGTTGGGCCCTCCAGAGCGGCTCCCGATTCGTTAAACTCGACGGCAGATGTGTGGAATCGCTTTCGAGTGGGATCGAAGAAAAGATTCGACGAATCTGCGGCAGTACGGCGTCGGGTTTGCGGAAGCGAGCACCGTCTTCGACGACCCGCTTTCAGCAAGATCCCGGACCCGGATCACGCCATTGACGAAGAGCGCTTCGTAATTGTCGGGACGTCCAGCAAACGAAGTCTGCTGATTGTGGTTCATACTATTAGGGGAGAGCGGATCCGCTTGATCAGCGCTCGCCCTGCGACGAAACATGAGAGACGCAACTAGGAAGAAACCTCCCTCGGAGCGCCCAAGCCGTGAGATGAGGGCGGAGTACGACTTTTCCGGTGGCGTTCGCGGCAAATACGTCGACAGATACCGCCGCGGAACCAACGTGGTGCTTCTCGATCCGGAAGTGGCCGAGGCTTTTCCGGATTCGAAGTCGGTCAATGATGCGCTTCGGGCGCTGGTTGCGATCGCGACACGAGCCGAAGCCCGCAAACGGGCGTGATTGCGATCCTGGGACTCCGGTCCCTAATTGCCGATGTTCAGCACTTCAAAATGGAAGCGGTGCGGCGGCAGCAGCATCAGGGCGTCGGGCACCAGGTGCGACCAGGTCTGGTAGGCCGTATCGGCGACGCTGGAGTTCAGGTAGAGCAGGAACTGGTTGGAGCAGCAGTCGATGGGCGGCGGCTGGCGGAACGTGAGCCGCAGGCCCACCGCGCGCTCCAGCGGCACGCCCGCCGTGGTAACTCGCTTTTCCTCGAGCAGGGTCACGAAGCTGGCGCGGCTGGCATGCGGCCACACATCGGGATGCAGCAACTGGCGCAGCCCGGCGGCGCCCTCGAAGGTGATCTCGCACTGCCGGATCCATTCCAGAATGGAATCGCCCCACTGCCATTGAGCGCGCAGCCCCTTGTAGCGTTCGGCGAGTTGCACGGCGAGTTCGAACTTCCGGCGCTCCAGGACCTCCTCGGTGGCATCGCTCGCCGCCAGCATGTCTTCGGCTTCCGGCATCACCGAAGCCAGGTCGGGCGCGTCCTGGGCGGGCGCATGGTCCCTCAACGAATTGAGCAGCAGCGGCGGGAGTTCATGCGTTCCGTTGCCGGGAATGTCGATATACCGCGCGTCGCTCATCGCTAGCCTTCCCTACTACATATCGACGTAAAACCAGGGTGTTCTTGTTTCATATTGCACGCAAGTTGGTCAAAAGTGAACTAAAAACTCTTGATGCTGGTTATGGCGCTGGATGATGGAGGGCTTGTTTGCCCATCCTCTTGGACGCGGCATGCGTTATGATGAAGCGCTCATGGGCGGAAAAGGATAGTCCCAGGCCGCCCATGTCGCGGCTGGCCTGTGAGCGGTCCTCACGGAGGCGAGTCGCCGCTGCGCCATGGCCCACCCTCTGAACCAACCCGCCACATAGTAAAATCGTACGCAAGTCATTCGAGCGTGCAGCCGGACTGGCCAGGTGGGACCAGGGGCGGCGCGAATGGCTGGAGGCTCGGCGCGTCTCGCGCGTGTGGGCCGGGGGGTCAACTGCAAATGCCGACGTACTTTCGGTTCCGGGGCAGGCGTGTGTGGCCCGCTGCGCTGTTCCTGATTGGATTCGCCGCGATGGCGTGGGGCCAGAGCGGGTTCGTGCAGCGGTCGTCAAACGGAACGCTGACGCTGAATGGCTTGCCCTTCCGGTTCGGCGGCACCAATTCCTACCCCCTGATGTATTCGCCGACGCAAACCGTGGATCAGGTGCTGGGAACCGTGGTGAATAGCAATTTGCGGGTCGTCCGCATGTGGGTCTTTTGCGAGACTACCTGCGGAAACGGTTTTTATCTGCAGTCCTTCCCCACGGGCGCCAGCGCCCCGGTTTACAACGACTCCCCCACTTCTGGCTTGGCTAACATCGACTACGTGGTCTCCGCGGCCAACAGGCTGGGGGTGAAACTGATCATGACCCTCGCCAATAACTGGCACGATTTCGGCGGCATGGACCAGTACGTGCGATGGCGCGCCGGGCCGCAATACCACGACCAGTTCTACACCGATGCTACGATCCGCCAATGGTACAAGAACTGGATCAGCCACGTGCTGAATCACGTAAACACGGTTCAAGGCCAGTCCTCCGGCGTGGCGTACAAAGATGACCCGACCATCATGGCGTGGGAACTGGCGAACGAGCCCGAGTGCGGTAACGACGGGCTGCCTACTTCGGGCAACTGCACGAATCAGACGATCATTAGCTGGATTACCGACGCAGCCGAATATATCAAGGGAATCGACTCGAACCACCTGGTGTCGGTCGGCGACGAAGGCTTCTTTTGCGAGCCGGGCACCACCGATTATTTCACTGACTGCGCCAATGGCGTTGATAGCAAGGGTTTCTCGAGCGTTCAAGACATCGACCTGGTCGGACTTCACCTGTACCCGGATTCGTGGGGCAAGAGCATTGCCTGGTCGGAGACCTACATCACCGACCACGTGACGGAAGCAAACAGTTTGGTCAAACCTCTGTACATGGGCGAATTCGGTCTGTTATCGGGCAACGCAAAAGAGTTCATCTACAACGATTGGACGAACCTGATATTCAACGGGGGCGTGAGCGGCGCGATGTTCTGGGACATTCTGCCCGGCACGCCTGCGCCCTCCGCCGCGGAATCGGCGAGCGCATTCGATGAGGAGGCGGGCAGTCCCGTCTTTTTCTTGATGAGCGACTTCGCGCAGTTGATGGCCGGCTCGACGCAGCCGCTCCCGCCGGTCGCCGGCTACCAATGGGCCAGCACGTTCGGGGGCCAGCCCGCCACTCTCAACATACTGTCGAACGACGTTGCTTATGGTGGCGCAACGATTGATCCCACAACCATCGATCTCGATCCCAATACGCCCGACCAGCAGACGTCTTTCGCGGTCACTGGCGGCGTGTTCAATGTAGTCGGGCAGAGTGTCGAGTTCACGCCGCAAGCCAGCTTCACCGGAAGCGCGACTGGCTCCTACACGGTCGAGGACAGCAACCACCAGTTGTCCAATGTCGGGTACCTGCTTGTCACAGTGAATCCTGCTCTGAGGGGCTGGACGACGCTCGATTCGTTCGAATCGGGCACCGACGGATGGGGACCGCTACCGGGGAACGTGCCGCCTGTCACGGGCACGGTCGCAACCAGCACAATCTTCCACACCGATGGGAGTTACTCGCTCCAGGTGAACGTGACCGCTGGCGGCTGGTTCGGGGCCACTTTGCCTAACCCGGTCGATCTTTCCAACTGGCCTTCGCTGGCGGTGGATGTCGAGGCGACCTCGGTTGGCGGCAGTTCCGCTTTCGCGTTTACGTCGGGCACGGGTGCCGTTTGGTGCCAGAACACCAATGCGACATGGCAAGCCCTGGCGCTGTTCAGCACCACAACCTTGACGGTGCCCCTCCAGCCCTCACAGCTTACGTGTTATGGCGGTACGCCGGACTTGACCAGCGTGCGCGCGTTGTACGTGTATTTTGGCAACCCCGGGACGTATTACCTGGATAACCTCCGCGCGGCGCCAGGATCTGCCGGGTCCGCGCCGTTGCCGACCATCTCCGGCGTAGGCAACTCCGCCGGCGGCCAGGCGGGAGTTTCGGCAGGAACCTATATTTCGATTTACGGATCGAACTTCGCGCCCACAGGCTGGCCGACCTCGATCTGGAGCGACTACGTATTCGGCGGGCAGTTACCGACCAAGCTTGCAGGTGTTAGCGTCAGCATGGGAGGAATGCCCGCGTATATCGAATACCTTAGTCCCACGCAAATCAATGTCCTGGCGCCGAACCTCGGTACGGGCAGCATATCGGTTACCGTAACGACGCCGGCGGGAACGAGCACGCCTTACCCCATCAACTCGACGTCGGTGCAGCCGGCATTCTTCGAGTGGTCCGGCAATCAGGTGGTGGCTACCGACGCGAATTATAACTGGCTGGTGAGGAGTGGGACGTTCCCTGGGACAACGACGGTGCCGGCTAAGCCGGGCGAGACGGTCATTTTATGGGGCACCGGATTTGGCCCTACCACCCCGGCCGCTCCCGCCGGTCAGGTGGTCCCGGCGCAAACCTACAGCGTCAACGGGGTCGTGGTGACGGTGGGAACCATTCCGGTGCAGGCCACAACCGCGCTGTCGCTCAACTGGAGTGCGGACTGCAGATGTTACACGGCGGCCGGCGTCTACCAAATCGTAATCACAGTGCCTTCGACCCTGGCCAATGGCGATTATCCCATCTTCGCCACAGTGGACGGCGTGCAATCGCCCTCGGGCGTGAACCTCACGGTCCAACAATAGCCGTGCGGGCCGGGCATGCCCGGCCCGCGTTTCCGCGACGCGTCCCGCCCTCGTTATGACGGCATGCACGCGCGACGCAACGCTTCGCCCAGGGTGGCTTGCTGCGCCTCAGTGAGCTTGCCGCCCTGCGAAGTCACATAAAAGACATCGATGGCCTTGTGCGCTTCGGTGTCGATGAGAACGACTTCGATATTGCCGCCGATGCCGGATATCGCCGACGCCATGTCATACAGCAGGCCGGGGCGGTCCTGCGCCACGATCTCGACCAGCGTGGCGGTGTGGCTGGCTTCGGAATTGAACGAGACGCGGCCCGCGATGGCGGACTTGCGGGTCGGGATGGTTGGCTTGGGCCGGTTGCGCAGCAACTGGCGGACGTCCGTCTTGCCGGCCAGCACGCGCTCCACCACCGAGGCGAGCCGCTCCACTTCACTCGCATTCAGATCCAGCGTGTGCAGCGGATCTTCGAACGTGAACGTATCGAGAATGGTACCGCGGCGGTTGGAATAGGCTTCCGCGCGCACAATGTTCATGCCGAAGCTCGACAGCGTTCCCGCCGCGCCGGCGAACAGCCCGGGACGGTCGGTCGTCACCAGCGTCAACTGCCAGGCCCAATCGAGCTTGCGAATATCGACGGCCACCCCGGTGGCGCGGCTGCGCGCTTCGAGCGCCATGTGTTCGTCGATCTCCGGCTCTGTGTGGGTGCGCAGGTAGCGCGTGGGAAACCCGGCCAGAAACGCGATCCGCTCCGCCGAGCCGATCGGTTCCGGCTCGATGCGATCCGTCTGCAGAGCCCGCGTCAGCTCGTTATAAACCGCCATGTACAACTGCCACAGGTGGTCCGAGCGCCACGGCGTCATGGCGGTAGGATTCACCGCGCTGATATCGGCGTATGTGAGCAGGGTGAGCAGCTTCAGGCGCTCCACGGTCTCGACCTGGCGCGTCACGGCGGCGATGGTGGCTGGGTCGAACACGTCGCGCGAGTGCATCGTAGCCGAAAGCTCCAGGTGGCGGCGAATCAGAAAGAGCACGGTTTCGCGATCCTGGTCGGGCATGCCGATGCGGTGCGCCGCCGCGCGCGCCAGGCGCAGCGACGCATCCACGTGGCCTTCGTTCGGCGAGCCTTTGCCCGAGTCGTGAAACAGCAGCGCGAACAGCAGCAGGGCCGGCTGCTTCACCTCCGAGCGCAGGTCCTTGTATGGCCCCTGGATGGTCCAGACGTTGTGCATCGCCACCAGCGTGTGCTCGTCCACCGTGTAGCGGTGATAGAAATCGCGAATCACCAGGCACTCCATGGCCGCCAACTCCGGGAACAAGGCGGTGAGGAGGCCCGCTTCGTGCATCGAGCGAAGGGCGAGCGGCGCGTACGGCAGCGAGAGCAGCGGCTCCAGGGCGCGCCACAGCGGCTGGCGGGCGAAGTGTTCGCGCAGGCGCGGCAGGCGCGCCACGACCGACTGTTCGGCATCGGCGGAAGGCCGCATGCCGTGACGGGCGACGAATTCGAAAAGACGCAGCACCACCGCCGGATCGGCATCGAGCGACTGCGGCTCGCGCACGTGGACGCGCTCGCGGTGAACGCTGAATTCGGCGTTGCCAAGCCGCGACCGCCAGTCGCGGAAGGAAGCGAAGAGCCCGCTGTTCTGGGCTTCGGCGATCTCCAGCTGGCGGACGGCGGCGCGATAGATGGCGCGGGCGTGGCGGAAGTATTCCCGCATCCACCCCGCCGTGTCGGCGGCGCCGGCCAGCTCGGCGATCGCGTCCTGCGCCTCGAACCCCAGCGTGTTGTTGTCGCGGCCGCTGGCAATGTGCAGGTACGCGCGCAGGCGCATCAGGTGCCGCGAGGCCTGCTCCAGCTCCTCGGGCGGCGCGGCCAGGCCCAGCCGCTGGCTCTCGGTGTTCCGCATTTGTTCCAGCCAGCAGACCAGCTGAAAATCGCGCAGACCGCCGGGCGTTTCCTTGACGTTCGGTTCCAGGTGATAGATGGTGTCGCCGTACTTGGTGTGGCGTTCCCTGGTGAGCCGCGCCAGGTTGCGCGCCAGGGCGTCGCGGTTGGCCAGCACGAAGCGCGGCAGCTTGGCGGCCAGCGCCGCGTAAAGGGCGCGATCGCCCGCCAGGTAACGCTGATCGAGCAGGGAAATGTTGAGCTCCGTGTTCTGGTCGTGCACCTCCGCGCATTCGTCCGGTGTGCGCACGGAATGGCTCATGCGCAGGCCGGAGTCCCAGAGTTGCTGCAGAAAAGCGGAAATGGCGTCTTTTCGCGCGAATGCCTGCTCCGTGCTGCGGAACAGCAGCAGCAGGTCGACGTCGGAATAGGGGAACAACTGGCGCCGGCCGTAGCCGCCCACCGCGAGCAGCGCCGGCCCGTCAGTGGGAAACGCGGGAAACAGGATCTTGGTAGCCGCGCCTGAGACCAGCCGATCGACGTGCGCCGAACGCTCCGCCAAAGCGGTGCTCGCGCCGCCGGTGTCGAGAAGCACGGGCGGCGCGGGACTGGACGCGGCGCTAGAGAGCGGTTTCCCCACGATCGTCGTTGCGGATGCGCACGGCTTCGGCAACTTCGTACACGAAAATCTTGCCGTCGCCGATCTTGCCGCTGCGCGCGGCAGCGGTCAGTGTCTTCAGCACTTCTTCGTAACGGTCCGACGGGACCACGAGTTCCAGTTTCACCTTGGGCAGCAGGTCCACGTTGTATTCCTGACCCCGGTATACTTCGCGGTGTCCCTTCTGGCGGCCATGGCCGCGCACGTCGGTAATGGTCATGCCATCGATGCCGATGGCCTTCAGCGCTTCTTTGACTTCATCGAGCTTGAACGGCTGGATAATCGCTTCGATCTTCTTCATGGAATGAGTCTCCTGGGACTTTACGATTCGAAGATATACCCTTCTTCACCGTGCTGGGAAAGGTCCAACCCTTCCATCTCCTGCTCCGGCGACACGCGCAAGCCGATCAAGACGTCGCACACCTTCAGGATTACGAGCGTGCCTACGGCGGCAATGGCCCACGCCACACCGCATCCTATCACCTGGTTGACCACCTGCGTGGCCTTGCCATCCACTAACCCCAGCGGCAGTACGTGGCCGCTGGAATCCTTGAGACCGCTGTTGATGGCGCTGGTGGCGAAGACGCCGGTGAGTATAGCGCCCAGCGTACCGCCCATGCCGTGGACGCCGAAAGCATCCAGCGCGTCGTCATAGCCGAACATCCGTTTTACCTTAACCACCATGAAATAGCAGACGACTCCGGCCGCGGCGCCGATGGCCAGCGCGGCAAACGGCTGGACGAAACCGGAAGCGGGCGTAATCGCTACCAGCCCCGCCACGGCGCCGGAGATTCCGCCCAACACACTCGGCTTGCCGGAGTGGAGCCATTCCACGAGCATCCAGGAAAGTGCGGCGGCCGAAGCGCCAAAATGGGTGGCCACAAATGCGCTGGTCGCCAGGCTCGAAGCCGCCAGCGCGCTGCCGGCGTTGAATCCGAACCAGCCTACCCAAAGCAGGCAGGCGCCGATGAAGCTCAATACCATGCTGTGCGGCTTCGTATCGGGGCTGGGATAGTCGAGGCGTCTGCCGAGGTACAGCGCGCACACCAGCGCCGAAACGCCGGAGGTGATGTGCACCACCGTGCCGCCGGCAAAATCGAAGCACGGTATCTTGCCGCCGAGAAACGCGTTGAGCAGCCCGCCCTTGCCCCACACCATATGCGCCATGGGGAAGTAGACGATCAGCGACCAGAGCGCGGTGAACAGCAGCATGGCGCTGAACTTCATGCGCTCGGCGAACGCTCCCGAAATCAGCGCCGGTGTGATGATGGCGAACATCAACTGGTACACCATGAAAGTCTGCTGCGGGATGGTGGACGCGTAATCCGGGTTGGGCGCAGCGCCGACATGGCGTAGCAGGGCAAACCGCAGGTCGCCCAAAAAGGGTCCGCTGCCGCCGAAGGCCAGGCTGTAACCCACAACGGCCCAGATGACGGTGACCACAGCCATCAGGACAAAGCTCTGCATCATCGTGCCGAGTACGTTCTTCCGGCGCACCAGACCGCCATAAAACAAGGCCAGGCCCGGACCGGTCATCAGCAGCACCAGCGCCGCGCTCACCAGCATCCAGGCGTTATCGCCGGCGCTCTGCGCGGATTGGGCCGCAGCTTCTACAGCGGATATTCGGGCGTTCAGGTCCGAAGCGCCTTGCGCCAGCATCCCAGGCGCGAAGACTGAAGCACACAGAAACAACGGGGTTAGTCGGCTCATCTAAGAGAAGTGCACACCCGGCACTCTCTTGATTCTCCCCTAGGGTCGCGAGGTTCGCCAAAACAGAAGTTTCTATTCCGGGAATCGGATTTTCTTATGGGGTAGGGCACGCTTTTAGCTTGCCCCGAAAATCGTCGAAATGGGCAAGCTAAAGACGTTACTAAAACATCATTGGCCACCGATAAACGCGGATGAACGCCGATTGAAACCATTTGTCTTATCGGCGTCGATCTGCGTTCATCGGCGGCTTCAAGATTCTCTTTCGGACTTTTTCGGCAAGCTAAAGCGTGCCCTACCCTACTCCAGGTGCGCGGGCTTCCAGGTCTTGTCCGGGTTGAAGCTGGTCATCTGCCGCGCCAGCGTCATCGTGTTCGGCCCCAGATCCTTGCTGTAAACGATGCCGCGCTGGTTGACGATAAAAGTAAGGATGCCGGAGACGCCGTATTCGGCCGGGAAGGCCACCAGCGCGAAGCCACCGATCATCTCGCCTTTCACCACGTAGTCTGCGGCGCCGCCCTCGGCATCCGGCCCCTGCGCTTTCAGGACGTGAAAGTAATAACCATGGTACGGAACCGGCTTCTTCCCCTCGGCGAACATGGCAGCGGCCGCACCGGCGAAGGACTTGGGAACCAGGCTCTCACGCTCCCCCTCCCAGTACAAACCGTCCTTCTTGCCCGGCGAGCTGACAATCTTCTGCGCGTACTGCATCGTGGTACCGGTGTGGTGTTGGGTGGCGTAGTCCATCTGCGCTTCCACGTAGCCGCGGCAGACCTCGATGGCGTCGAGTTCGTGGCGTCCGATGCGGCGCGCCAGAACTTCCACGCGGCCGGCCGTCGAATCGAAGCGCCACACGCCATCCTTGCGGATCAGCGGTATGGGAAAGGGCCACTCCTGGCTTCCGGCGAGAATCGTGTTGCGGTCGGCCTCATCCTGCCGGATTTCGAGCTTCTCCGCCGCCAGGCGGGCAAACTCGGCGCGCCCGGACTTGTCCTCGTTGGCGTCGCCCGAAGAGACGATATCTTTGCCTTCCGGTCCGAGGATCTTGAGGAGCGCCGCCGTGTCATTGGCTTCCGCCGCCGCAGCCAGGGCGTGTGCGGCCTCCTGCGGGGTGCCGAAGGTGCGCTGGCCGGCTTGCGGAGCCGCTCCGATCGAAGTGCAGGCTCCGGCCAAAACGATGGCCGCAAGCGTGAGAGTTCGCATGGGTCTCGATCCTCCTACTTTCGCCTGCCCGAAGCCTGCCCGGAGGGCCTGGCGGCAGGACGTTCCTGGCTGGCCCGCGGCGCCGGCTGGCTGCGCGCCGGGCCGAGGCTGGAATAGCCGTGGTCGCTGTGCACGCGTGCGGCGTTGCCGTTTTCATAACCGCTGAACGCGCTACGGTTCGCGGCGGGGGTGTTCTGCGGCACGGCTCGGTCGCCCATGCGCTCGGTGGGCGCGCCCGAGGAACGATACTGGGCCGGCATGCGCTCGGCGGGCGCCGCCAGGTTGCTCCTCACGCTTGCCCGATACTCGGTGCGCAAGGCCGCATTGGCATAAGGGACGCCCATCCGGTGCACCGAGTCATGCGCCCAAACGGTGGTGCCATGCAGGTTCACCACTCTGGCTTCGTTGAAGCTGTAGCGATGGATAAACGTGTTGTTGACGACGATGGTGCGTGCTCCCCAGGAAGGGTGCCAGCCCCAGCCGCCCCAACCGGTCCAGCCATAGCCGAAGTAGAAGCCCATCGAAATCGGCGGGTAAAAGCCAAACCACATCCCGCCCATCAGGATGGAGCGCGGCGGCCAATACCAGCGCGGATACGGATAGTAGAGCGCCGGGCCCCAGATCCAGGCCGGGTCGTACTCGGGCACGTACATTACGCCCGGGTCCACGGGGTTGATATCGATCATGCCCTGGTCCTCGACCACTTGCTCCTGCGGCGTGGAAGCCAGCTTGCCGCCCTGCCGCGCCCGCTGCCGCATGGCTTGCACCGCGTCCATCACGTCCTGCTGTTGCGCCAGAAAGGCGTTACCCAGGTTGGTGGTCCAGTTCACATCCGCGTTGAGCTGCTTCATTACGTCCGGAAACACCACCAGCGCCTGCACGCTGGGGTCCCAGTTCTGTTGCTGGACCGCGGAGGTGAGGACGGCGCCGGTGAGGCCGGGATTCTTTTGCAGCCACTGCCAGGCTTCGACCACTTCGAGCGGATAGGTGGAGGCCGCCAGTATCTGTCCGAGCAGCGGGTCCGGGTAGAGCGCGATGGGCGCCACCAGATTGTCCAACTGGTCCGCGGTCAGGGTCTGATCCGGCGGCGGCGCCACCGGTTCCTGGGCCATCGTCTGAAAACTGGCCAGCAGGCCGAACATGAGAAGAATGACGGCGAGCGGTTTCGGCGACATAGGCACCTCCCGGCTCCGGAGCATCGTGCAGTGCTCCACAAAGCCTTCCGCACTGATAGATTAGCGCAAACGCGGCCAGGTTACCGGTACGGCCCAACACTTTCGATGAAAAATGCGTAATCCGGGGGGGCGGATCGCTGTGCACGAATACGCGACGCAAAATCCTCAGCCCGTAGGGCGCCAGAAGATAGCCCACGGCGTAAGCCGTCGGGAAACCGGTCGTTTCCCCCCGCAGCCCCGGAACGGGGCGGAACAGCGATAGCGCAAGCCTCTTACGCCCCGTTCCGGGGCTGTCTTTTAATCTGTCGTCTTTTCCCAACGGCTTACGCCGTGGGCTACTTTCTTGCGCTCCTCCGGAGCTTTTACCCGGACGTGGCGCTGGAACGCAGGTCCACTCGGCGTCGCCCGCCCTCGCGGTCACTCTTCCGCCGTATCCGGTTCCGGCAGGCTGTCCTGCTCGCCCGCCACCCAGACGTAGAGAACCGGCAGCAGGAAGATGCCGAGGATCAGCGCGGCCACCAGGCCGCCCACGATCACGATAGCGAAGGGGCGCTGCGAATCGGAACCGATGGCGCGCGACAGAGCGGCCGGCAACAGCCCGAAGCTCGCCACCAGCATGGTCATCATGATGGGCCGCAGCCTCTGCACGGAGCCTTCGATGGCGGCGCTCAGAATAGTGTGGCCGCGCGCGCGAAGCTGGTTGATGTATTCGAGCATGATCACGCCGGTCTGCACGGCGACGCCGAACAGCGCCAAAAAGCCGATGCCGGAAGAGACACTCATGTGGGTGTGGGTGATGAGCAGCGCGAGCAGGCCGCCGATGGGCGCCATGGCGACGTTGGCCAGAATCAGCAGCACCCACTTGGCGGATTTGAACATGGTGTACAGGATCATGCAGATCACCAGCATGGTGATGGGCAGCACAATCATCAGCCGCTTTTGCGAGCGCTTGGCGCTTTCGTACTCGCCCGCCCAATCGATGGTGTAGCCCGGCGGCAGTTTCACCTGTGCGTCGACCTTGCGCATGGCCTCTTCCACCGTGCTGCCCAGGTCGCGCTTGGGAACGCTGTACTTCAGAGCCACATAGCGCGAGTTGCCTTCGCGGTAGATCTCCGAGGCGCCGTCGAGCACCTGGACCTGGCAGAGTTGCGCCAGCGAGACGCGCTCGCCGGAGGGCGAGAGCAAGCGGATGTTTTCGATCGTCTCGCGGTTGTCTCGATAGGCGGCCTGGTAGCGCACCACCAGGTCATAGCGCTGCTCGCCGCGCAACACCTGAGTCACCGCCTTGCCGCCGACGGCGGTTTCAACCGCGTCCTGTACGTCGGCCACATTGATGCCGTAGCGGGCGGCAGCGTCGCGATCCACCTGGAATTCGAGGTTGGGCTGCCCGATCACGCGGAAAAGGCCTAAATCGGCGACGCCGTCGACGGTGCGCAGCACCTTGACGATCTGGTCCCCGGTGGCCTCCAGCGTCTTCAGGTCGTCGCCGTAGATCTTGATGGCGAGCTCCCCCTTGACGCCGCTGACGGCCTCTTCCATGTTGTCGGCAATCGGCTGCGAGAAGTTCCACAAGGCGCCCGGGATTCGCTCCACCTCACGGTCCATGGCGCCAATCAGCTCTTCCTTGTCCTGGGCGAAGACCGGCCGCCACCGATCCTTGGGCTTGAGATCGATAAAGTATTCGGTGTTGAAGAATCCGGTCGTATCGGTGCCGTCGTCAGGCCGGCCCACCTGGCTGACCACCTGGGTTACTTCAGGGAAGGTAGCGAAAATGCGCCGCGCCTGGTTCATCACGCGCTCGCCTTCGGTGGGGCCGGTGCTGGGAGCCAGCGTGGCGCGCGCCCAGATGGCGCCCTCGTCGAGATGCGGCAGGAACTCGGAGCCGATGATGCCGCTGGTGGCCAGGTAAATCGAAACGCCCAGCGCGCCGGCCGCCACCAGCACGGTTGGCCAGCGGAGACGAATGGCCAGGCGCAATAGGGCCTCATAAGCGCGGGTGATCCAGATCATCACCGGGTTGTGCCACTCGCGAACCCGCTTGCCGAAGACAAAGCTGGAGAGCACCGGCGCAACCAGCAGCGAGAACAGAAGCGAGCCGAGCAGGGCGAACGAGACCGTCCACGCCATAGGCTTGAACAGCCTGCCCTCCACGCGCTGCAAGGTGAAGATGGGCAGGTAGGCAGTGATGATGATGCCAATCGAGTAGAACACCGGCCGCTGCACTTCATGGGCCGCCGCGCGCACCGGCCCGAGCGGCGAAAGGTTTTCGCGGCGTCCCAGATAGCGCACGATATTCTCCACGATCACCACCGCTCCTTCCACTACCATGCCGAAATCGAGCGCTCCGAGCGAGAGCAGGTTGGCGGGAATGTGGTTCAGGTTGAGGCAGATCGCGGCGAACAGCAGCGAAAACGGAATGGTCAGCGCGACGATGAAAGCGCCGCGGGCGTTGCCCAGGAACAGGAACAGGATCAGCGCCACCAGCACAATGCCTTCGGTCAGGTTGTGCAGCACGGTGTGGGTGGTGAGGTGCACCAGGCTGCTGCGGTCGAGGAACGGAACCACCTGCACGCCCGGCGGCAGAATGTGATGGTTCAACTGGTCGACCTTGGCATGAATGGCGTCGAGCACGCCGTCGGCGTCGGCGCCCTTGCGCAGCAGCACAATGCCCTCGACCACGTCGCCATCGTCGATCACCCTGCCGTCGGCGCGATGGATGGCTTTCCCGATCTGGCCCAGCCGGATTTTCGGCCCTTGGGACACCGTGCCGAGATCGCTCACCCGGATCGGCGTGCCGTTCACCGTCTTGATCACGGTCTTGGCGATGTCCTGAACGCCGCGCACGAGTCCCACGGCGCGCACGTTGATCTGCTGCAGGCCGGCTTCGACGAAGCTGCCGCCCGCGTTGACGTTGTTGTTCGCCAGTTGCTGCTCCACCTGGGCGACGCTCAGGCCGTAAGCCACGAGCTGATCCGGGTCGAGCGATACCTGGTATTCTCGCGTGGTGCCGCCGAAGCTGACGACATCGACTACGTTGGACACCGATTTGAACTGCTTTTCGAGCGTCCAGTCTTCGAGTGCCTTCAGTTCCATCAGGTCGTACTGCGGGTTGGTGCTCTTGAGCGTGTACCAGTAGATCTGGCCGACCGGGCTGTAGTCGGAACCGATCTGCGGCTGCAATCCGCTCGGCAGGCTGAGCTGCGAGAGACGCTCCAACACCTTCTGACGATTCCAGTCGTTGGTGGATTCGTCGTCGAAGATGAGCATCAGGCTGGAAAGGCCGAACAAGGAGGTGGAGCGCAGGTGCTCCAGGTGCGGGATGCCGTTCATCACGATTTCGATGGGGATGGTAACCTGCTGCTCCACCTCTTCGGCGGCGTGGCCCGGCCACTGCGTAATCACCTGCACGTAATTGTTGGCTACATCGGGGTAGGCCTCAACCGGAAGGTTGTGGAATGAGATGGCGCCCCAGATCAGCAGGAGGAAAGCCGCCAGGGTAACGAGGAAACGATTGTTGAGGGCAAAATCGATCAGGCCGCGGACCATGAAGAATTCCTATGGCGACGTCATGCTCTGGACCGCGCGGGCGCTCGGTGTAGGGGCCGGGCATGCCCGGCCCAACCTTCCGGAAGCACTCGTACGCCGCCAGGAATACGAGGGGCGGGCATCAGTCCCCCGAACCAGGAAAAGCTGCACATGGATTTGAATTTCGAAACCATTGTAGCTTGGACGTGTGGCGGGCTGAACTTCGGTACGTGCCACGACGAAGCGCCAGGGGCAGCCGGGCATGGCGTATCTGGCAACGCGAAGACAGCCGATTGCGGCCCGACGGGCCTGCAAATGGGCGGATAATGGAAGGGATGGCTGACCGTGTGATCATGACGCGGCTGACGCGGGGCCGGGCGCCAGGGCGGGAGTTCGATATCGCTTTCTGGCAAGCCCTCGGTCCCACGCGGATCTTCGAGGCGGCGTGGGATCTTGTCGTCACCGCGGCTGCCGCGAAGGGCATCCATGAAGATCAACTCAGACTTCAAAGATCTGTTACGAGATTTAAACGCGGCCGGCGTCCGGTACCTGATCGTCGGCGGCTACGCGGTGATGGTTCACACTGAGCCGCGCTATACGAAGGATCTGGATCTCTGGATCGAACCGATCGAATCGAACGCGCGAGGCCTGCTGGACGCGCTGGCCCGGTTCGGCGCACCCACCAAGGATGTGAGCGCAGCAGACTTCACGGAGCCGGAGGTGTTCTTTCAGATCGGAGTCGAGCCGGTTCGCATCGACATCATGACCTCTGTACCAGGGCTTGAGTTCGGTTCCGCCTGGAGCCGCAAGATTCTGGTTAATTTCGGGGGAGAGTCCGCCCCAGTGCTCTGCCGGCAGGACGTGCTGCGAGCCAAGCTTGCCACCGGCCGGCTACGCGACCAAAAGGACGTCAAGAGATTGGGCCGGAAGAAGTGAGCCAGCCCGGTGGATCCCTCGGCACTACGGTACACTCGGAGATTGAGCTTCCCGATTTCCTCTAAGCCGCGGGTTTGCGCGGTCAGCTTCCTGAATACTTCTCCTTTAGTCTGGGGTCTGCTGCGCGGGCCGCAGCGCGGGATGTTCGAGTTGGAGTTCCGGGTGCCTTCCGAGTGCGCCGACGCACTGGCCTCGGGTGCGGCGGACATCGGCATCGTGCCTTCGTTCGAGCTCACGCGCCAGGATTTGGATATTCTCCCCGGCGCGGGAATCGCCTGCCATGGCCCGGTGCGCAGCATCCTGCTGGTGGCGGCGAAACCGCTGGGCGAAGTGCGCACGCTGGCCGCGGACTCGAGCTCGCGCACCTCGGTGGAGCTGGCGCGCATCATCCTGGATCGCAAGTACGGCGTGCGGCCAAAACTGCTGCCGCACGCGCCGGATCTGGATGCGATGCTCGGCGCGGCCGATGCCGCGCTCATCATCGGCGACCCTGCTTTACACATCGACCCGGCCCGCCTGCCTTACGAAGTCAGGGACCTGGGCGCGGACTGGGTGGAGATGACCGGCTATCCCATGGTGTTTGCGGTATGGGCCGCCCGCAAGGGCGTGGCAAACGAATCGATCGCCCAGGCCTTCCGCGACTCTTGCCGCTTTGGGCTGGAGCGCATCGACGAGATCGTGGAGGCGGAAGCGGTGCGCCGCGGCTTCGCGCCGGAGCTGGCGCGGCAGTACCTCACCCGCCACATTGTCCACGAGCTGGGCCCGCGCGACTACCAGGGCATGCGGCTGTTTCTCGAGTGGGCCGGCGGCAAGGCTTCGGCGGTTCCGGCGGCGCTCGAATCGATCGGCTGAACCGGCAGCGGCTGCGCTCTACTTCTCGATTACGGCGGCGTCTCGCTGCGCGGGCGCAAGGGCGAGGCAGGGCGCAAGGGCGAGGCATGCCTCGCCCCTACCGGGATCTGTCGGGGCCGGGCACGCCCGGCCCGGCTGGGGCTCACTTTGCGTCGAACCGCTCAACGACACGCTTCGGCGCTGTGTTGCGCCAGGCCGCTGCCAACGCCGTCTGCACGACAGACTTGCGGGCGGCTTTCAGGCGCACGCTGGTCGCACCGCGGCGGCCCCATGCGCCCGTCACCGGCACAAAGGCGGCCGGGTAGGCTTCGACGAAGTTGCGCTGCTGCTCCGGGGCGAGTTTCACCATGGCCCAGCCATTTTCCGGATAGCCAAGCGTCGCGAAGACTTTGCCGCCGACCCGGAAATCCGGGTGGTCCATGTGGGCGCGCTCCTCGGTCTCCTGAAAACTGAGGGCGAGATGGCGAAAATCGGCAATTGTCATCGCGACACCGGAGAAAAAACCGCGCCCGCAAGCGGGCGTTGGCAAGCTAAAGCGTGCCCCACCAAATGCCCGCGCTCCTATTGCCCCAGGACCTCCAGGTACCGCGCCACGGCCTCGATCCCGCGGTAGAAATTCGGCAGATGGAACTTCTCGTTGGGTGCGTGCAGATTGTCGTCCGGCAGCCCGAAGCCCATCATCACGCTGGGCACGCCCAGGTACCTATCGAACACGCCCACAATCGGAATCGATCCGCCCGACCGGATGTACACCGTCTCCTTGCCGAAGATCTGTTTCATGGCTTCGGCCGCGGCCTGGATATACGGGTTGTCGGGGTCGGTCAGCGACGGCGCGCCGGCGCTCAGCAGTTTCACCTCGGCCGTCACGCCTTTCGGACACGCCGCCTTCACCGCCGCCCGAAACTGCTCCATGGCTTCATCTACCCGCTGGTCTCCCACCAGGCGGGTGCTGACCTTGGCCACCGCCCGCGCAGGGATCACCGTCTTCGCGCCCTCGCCGACAAAGCCGCCCTTGATGCCGTGCACTTCGAGCGTGGGCCGCGCCCACACCCGCTCGAACAGCGGAACGCCGGGCTCGCCGACCAGTTCCTTCGCGCCCATCTCCTTCTCGGTATACTCCTTCTCATCGAAGGGCAGCCGCGCCCATGCCGCGCGCTCCTTGGCTGCCGGCGGAACTACCCGAGCATAGAAACCGGGGATTTGGATGTGGCCGTCGTGGTCTTTGAGCGCGCACAGAATTTCCGCGATGGCCATGATCGGGTTCGGCGCCGCGCCGCCATAGACACCCGAATGCAGGTCGTGATTGGCGCCCTGCACGGCCAGTTCGTAATACACCAACCCGCGCAGTCCGATACAGATGGTGGGCATTTCGGGCGCGAACATTTCCGTGTCGCAGACAATCGCCGCATCGGCCTTCAGCCGCGGCGGCTTGGTCTTCACGTACGCCTCGATGTGCTCGCCCCCGGTCTCCTCTTCACCCTCCAGCAGGAACTTCACGTTTACGGGAAGCTTGCCGTGGGTCTTCACGAGGCTTTCCACGGCTTTGATCTGGATGTAGACCTGCCCCTTGTCGTCGCAGGCGCCGCGGCAGAAGATGTCGTTGCCGCGGATGGTGGGCTCGAACGGCGGCGACGTCCACTCATCCAGCGGATCCGGCGGCTGCACGTCGTAATGGCCGTAGAACAGCACCGTCGGCTTGCCCGGTGCGCCCAGCCATTCGCCATAGACGAGCGGATTGCCGCCCTTCGCGTCCTCGATCAGCTCGGCCGAGGTCATCCCGGCGCCGAGCAGTTCTTTCTTCGCGAACTCCGCTGCGCGCCGGATATCCGGCTTGTGCTCCGAAAGCGTGCTGATGCTCGGAATCCGCAGAAATGTCTTCAATCCTTCAAGAAACTCGGCTTGGTGCTCTTGATAGTAGTTCACGTTAGCCTCCGGTCTCTTAATTACAAGGCCCGACAGGCGGGACAGACCATCGACTTTTGTGGTCTGTCACGCCTTGCCCGGGCGCGAAGCCATGACAGACGACAGAAACCGATCGTCTGGCCTACCTCAATCATGTTGCGAACAGGACATTAGTTTAGCTTCGGGTCTTACATAATTGCCGTCGGTGGCGCGGGTTCATCCGGCCGGCCGGCGCTGGCCAGCGGCAGCCGGATCATCAGCACCGCCAGTCCCACCAGCACAACGATCGATAGCCAGGGCGTCCCGGCCCACGTCCAGACCGGAAGGATGTGGGCGGGATGGTGAGTCTGGCTTTCGACATTCTTCTCCCACGCGCGGAAGCCCGCCACCACCAAGCCGCACAACGCCTCGCCCGCGATCAACCCCGCTGCCGTCAGCACGCCGGCATTCTCGATGCGCGCCTTCTGGGCGTCGTTGAAATTGCCCTTGTCGCGGTACTTGTCCGTCGCCCAGCGGAAGAGGCCGCCGACGAAAATCGCGAACGTCGTCTCGAGAGGCAGGTACATGCCCACCGAGAACAGCATGGGACTCTTGACCTCGACCAGGATCAAACCGAAGCCCATCAGGATGCCGACAACCACCAGCGGCCACGCCATGTTGCCGCCCACGATGCCCTGTGCCAGCGACGACATCAGCCCCGCCTGCGGCGCCGGAAGTTCCTTCGTGCCGAAGGTGTAGGCCTGGTGCAGCCACATCAGCGGGAAGAACAACGCCAGGCTCGATGCCGCGATGCCCAACAAGTCGCCGATCTGCATCCTGGCCGGCGTGCCGCCCAGAATGTGCCCGGCTTTCAGGTCCTGCAGCATCTCGCCCGCCACCGCTGAGGAGACGCACACCACCGCCGCCACGCCGAGCACCGCGCCGATACCCGCGTTGCCGTGCAGGCCCATCGCCACCATCAACAGCGCCGCTATCACCAGCGTGCACAGCGTCAGGCCGGAGACCGGATTGTTCGATGAACCGATCATTCCTACCAGGTTGCCCGAAACCGCGGCGAAGAAGAACCCCAGCACGATCATCACAATCGCCGCTACGGTCGCCCCGGCGATTTGGCCGGTCAGGTAGTAATACAGCGCCACCATACAGACGAACACTGCCGCCAGCCCGCCGAACACCACCTTGCTGCTCAAGTCGCGCTGCGTGCGCGTGGTGCTTTCATGCGCCGCCGCGGACTTCCGTAAGTCCGCCACCGCGCGCTTCATGCCTATGCCTAGGTTCTTGCGCATGCGGAACAGCGTGAACGCCGCGCCCACCAGCATGCCGCCCACCGCGATCGGGCGCACGATGTTGTACCAGGTGGAGCCGGCCACGTCCGCCCAGCCGCCCTCAGTCCCGGCGACGTAGGGCTGCAATTGCGGTCCCAGGAAGAATGCCAGCAGCGGCACCAGGAGCCCCCACGCGAATACCCCTCCGGCGAAGTTCAGCGCGCCCAGCCGCGGTCCGATGATGTACCCCACGCCGAGATACGCGGGGCTGATGGCGGGAGCGGAGAACGACGTCATGGCGCCAGCCTGCACGGTGGGCGCACCGGTTATTTTTGTCAGCTTGACCATGCTCTTTCCCAGTTCCCCGACATGCAGCAGGAAATCCCGGCTGGCGGCGAACAGGTTGATGGCGCCCAGGAAGAACACGACCGCCCCCACGCCCATGTTGGCGAAGAGAATCTTGGCGGCCCGGGCCCCTTGCTGGCCCGCTTTATGAATCTCCGCTGCCGCCACCGATTCCGGGAAGGGAAGGTCGGGATCCTCCACCATCACGCGCCGCAGCAGGGTGACGAACAGGATCCCCAGCGTGCCGCCCACCGCCATCAGCGCCACCGATTTCCAGTAGCCGTGCTCCAGGTCGAACGCCGGCCAGACCCCGGAGAGCACGAACGCCGGGATGGTGAACACCGCGCCGGCGGCCACCGACTCGCCGATCGACCCGATGGTACGGGCCATGTTCTCTTCCAGAATGGAGCCCTTCATCAGCCGCAGGATGGCCATGCCGATCACCGCCGCGGGATAGGTGGCCGCGATGGTCATGCCCGCGCGCAAACCGAGGTAGAGGTTGGCTGCTCCGAGGACAACGGTCATCAGCAACCCCAGAATGATCGCCCGAATTGTGAACTCTCGCAAATCGGTTTTGTCCGGTACGTACGACCGGAATTTCGTTTCGATGGGAGGCGTCATTGCAGTTTCGCCCTCACTTTATCACTTAGCGCTTTGCCGTCAACCGTCTTCCCCTGGAGCCTGGCCTGGGCGGCCTTCATCGCCACGCCCATCTGTTTGAGCGACGAGACGCCGGTCTCTGCCAGCGCCCCGGCAACGGCCGCGTCCAATTCCGCCTCGGTGGCGCCCGCCGGCAGATAGGTCTCGATCAGCCTTCGCTCGGCCTCTTCTTTTTCCGCCTGTTCCGCTCGCCCCGCGTTGCGGAAAGCGTCGGCCGCGTCGATGCGCTGCTTGATCAGCGATTTCAGCACCGCCATCTCGGCCGCTTCATCCAGCGGTTTGGGCGAATCCACCTTCTGCTTCATGAGCGCAGCTTTCACCATGCGGAGCGCGCTCAAACGCGCCTCTTGCCTGGCCTTCATGGCCGCAACCATGTCCTTCTGCACCTGATCGATGAGGGGCATAATGAATGTTATTCTAAGACACGGGCCTCCCATATGCACATCAAGATGCAACGTTTCTTGACTACGCCCCGACGCCCTTTTTCTGCGGAGACGAAGTGATGGTGTGCATCGCGCCGGCGCCTGACGCTTTCTTTGCACTATGAACATCCTCGTTGCCGAGCCCATCGCTCCTGCCGCCCTCGATCTGTTGCGCGGCGAGCCTGGCTGGAATGTCATCGTTTCCAATCCTAAGGAATACGCGCAGCATCTGGCGGAAGCCGAAGCGCTGCTGGTCCGCAGCGCCGTCCAGGTTACCGCTGACGTGCTCGCCAGGTCGCCCAAGCTGCGGGTGATCGGCCGCGCCGGCGTGGGAGTCGACAACGTCGATCTCGATGCCGCCACCACGGCCGGCGTGCTGGTGATGAACACGCCGGGCGGCAACGCCGTCTCCGTCGCCGAGCACACGCTGGCGCTGATGCTGGCCATGGCGCGCCACATTCCGCAAGCCAGCGCCTCCATGCGCGCCGGCAAGTGGGAAAAGAAGAAGTTGATGGGGCATGAGCTGCGCGGCAAGACGCTCGGCATCGTCGGGCTGGGCAGCATCGGCCGCGAAGTGGTCAAGCGGGCCCGCGCCTTCGAGATGCGCGTGGTGGCGCACGATCCCTACGTGACTTCCAAGATCGCCGAAGATGTCGGCGCGGAGCTGCTCGATCTTCCCGCGCTTTACGCCGAAAGCGACTACATTACCCTGCACGTGGCCGCTACGCCGGAAACGCAGGGCATGCTATCGCGCGATGCCTTCGCAACGATGAAGCAGGGAGTGCGCATCGTGAACTGCGCCCGCGGCGAGCTGGTGGATGAAGCCGCGCTGGCCGAAGCCGTGGCATCCGGCAAAGTCGCCGGCGCCGCACTGGACGTGTTCGCCACCGAACCGGTTCCGGCCGGCAATCCGCTGTTCGCTTCCGAGGCCGTGCTGGCTACGCCGCACATCGCCGGCTCGACGGAAGAGGCGCAGGCGATCGTGGGCATTCGCATCGCCCAGCAGGTGGTCGAGTACCTGAAGAGCGGCGTGGCCATCAACGCCGTCAACATGCCGGCGCTTTCGCCGGAACAATACCGCGCGCTCAGCCCGTACATGGCGCTGGCGGAGCGGCTGGGCAACTTCGCGGCGTACATCGCCAGCGGCAATCCGCGCATCGTCCGGCTCACGTACTTCGGCCGCATCGCCGACGGCAACACCAACCTGCTGCGCAACGCCGGAGTGGCGGGCGCGCTGTCGCGCTCCACTTCGAAGAAGGCGAACCTGGTGAACGCCATGCCGATCGCCGAACAGCGCGGCTGGACGGTGCAGGAAGGCCGCGAGCCGCGCTCCGGCCACACCGATTCCATCCGCCTGGATCTGATTACCGATAGCGGCGTGACCACCGTCGAAGGCGCCGTGCTGCTGGCTAAGCCACGCCTCCTGCAGGTGGATGGCATTCAGTGCGAAGCGGCCCTTGCCGGCGCGCTCATCTTCATGAAGAACCAGGACGTGCCGGGCGTCATCGGTCACGTGGGAACCGTGCTCGGCAAGAACCAGATCAATATCGCGAATTTCTCGCTCGGGCGGCGCGACGCGCCCACCGCTCCCGGCCGGCCGCTCGATGCCGTCGCCCTCGTCTCCACCGACGGGCTGGTGCCCGAGTCCGTGCTGGCGCAGTTGCGCGACCATCCCGGGGTCAGATTTGCGCGCGCGGTCGAGTTCGAGTAAGTATATGAAGCCATCCCTAACTCCTAAGAATCCCTGCTTCTCCTCCGGACCCTGCGCCAAACGGCCCGGCTGGACTCTGGACGCCCTGAAAGACGCCGCGGTCGGGCGGTCGCACAGGGCCAAGATCGGCAAGAACAAGCTGGCCGAAGTCATTGAGCGGAGCAAGAAACTGCTGGGAATCCCGGACGGTCACATACTCGGGATTGTTCCCGCTTCCGATACCGGAGCCGTCGAGATGGCCCTATGGTCGTTGCTGGGCGAGCGTGCCGTCGACGTATTTTCGTGGGAGAGCTTCGGCGGCGGCTGGGCGACGGATTGCAAGAAGCAGCTCAAGCTGAAAGACCTGCGCCTCTTCCAGGCCGACTATGGCAAGCTGCCGGATTTGCACCAGGCGGATTGGACCCACGACGTCGTGTTCCCGTGGAACGGGACTACTTCGGGCGTGCGGGTTCCGAATGGCGATTGGATCGCGGCCGACCGCGCGGGCTTATCGATTTGCGACGCCACCTCGGCGGTCTATGCGATGGATGTGCCATGGGACAAACTGGACGTCGTCACCTGGTCCTGGCAGAAGGTGCTGGGCGGCGAGGCCGCGCACGGCATGCTCGCGCTCAGTCCGCGCGCGGTAAAGCGGCTGGAGGGATACGCACCCGATCGCCCCCTGCCCAAGATCTTCCAGATGACCAAGGGCGGCAAGCTGATGGCGGGAATTTTCGAAGGCGAGACAATCAACACGCCCTCGATGCTCTGTGTGGAGGACGCGCTGGACGGGCTGAAATGGGCTGAGTCGATTGGCGGACTGCCGGCGCTCCTCGCGCGCTCGAGCGCCAACCTGAAGGCGATCGAGGAGTGGGTCGCGCAGTCTTCCTGGGCCGCGTTTCTGGCCGCGGAGAAAGCGATCCGATCCAACACGTCGATCTGCCTGAAGATCGTCGATCCCGCCTATCTTGCGCTGCCTGCAGAGGAGCAGGTTAAGAGCGCCAAGGCAATCGTTTCGCTGCTCGATAAAGAAAAGGCGGCTTACGACATCGGCGCCTACCGGGACGCGCCGGCTGGCTTGCGAGTGTGGGGTGGCGCAACCGTCGAAACCGCCGACATCCGGGCCCTGCTGCCGTGGCTGGATTGGGCGTACGCGGAAATAAAAGCGAAGTTCTAGGTCTTGGTTCTTCCGAAGCGGGGCTTTGGGTGCACGCCAAGCTCCGGAGGAGCGAAAGATCGTAGCCCACGGCGTAAGCCGTCGGAAAAAAGACGGTGGTAAGCATAGCCCCGGAACGGGGCGTAAGAAGTTGCCGTCAGCACTGCTCCGCCCCGTTCCGGGGCTGAACAGCGAGCATCCGATTCCCCACGGCTCACGCCGTGGGCTATTCTCTGACGCCCTTCGGGCTGAAGACCAGCTCAGGCTTGGACCGCTACCTTGTCGCCGGCCAAATCGTACCCTTCATCCTTGGCGGTCCTTACTGCATCCGTCTTCAGGGTCTCCGGGTCGGCATCTTTCCGGCCTTTCCAGTAGCGGCGAATCACTTCGTCGCCCACATGGATGCGCACCAGCCACTTCGATTTCTCACTGTCCCAAGAAACTTCCGCACGTTCGGCGTGTAACACAGGCATAGAGCACTCTCCTGCTGGCGGAGCGCTTTCCTGGGCGCCCCGGTGCTGCTTAGAATGTACATCACATTGGCGAGCGGGGAAAGGGGTCTTACGGAAGGGGGGGAAAACAGCCGCCACTAAAAGCGGCGGCCACGAGAAAAGCCGAGACGACTCTCGGCTCAGCAGGCTCGACAGCCTGCGCCACGACTGTTATCGGGCGGTTCGCGCCGCGTCCAGCGCATGTGCCACGGCGTGAGCCATTTCCATGGTATGGGCAGCGCCGCCCATATCGTAAGTGCGGGTCTCGCCGGCTTCCACCACCCGGCATACGGCGCGCTCCATGTCGCGTGCGATCTCCGCCTCTCCGAGCCATTCCGCCATCATCTTGGCGGCCAGGATAGAGGCCAGCGGATTCACCTTGCCCAAGCCGGCGTACTTCGGAGCCGAGCCGTGCGTCGGTTCGAACACGGCGTATTTTTCTCCGATGTTGCCGCTGTACGCGAACCCCATACCCCCCACCAGTTGCGCGCACAGGTCGGACAGAATGTCGCCGAACAGATTGGTGGTGACGATGACATCGTAATTGAGGGGGTTCTTCAGCAACCACATGCAGATGGCGTCTACATTGGCGGCGTCGAATTCGATTGTGGGATACCGCGCCGCCACCTCGCGCGCGGCGTCCAGGAACACGCCGCACGTGGCGCGGAGCACGTTGGCCTTGTGCACCGCGGTCACCTTGCGCCGGCCATGCCGCACGGCGTACCGGAAGGCGGCCTCCACGATGCGGCGCGACGCTTCCGGCGTGACGCTGCGGATCGAAATAGCGGCATCGGCCGGCAGTTGCCTCACCGTCGCCGCCAGGCGGAACGAATCCGGGATGCGCGGGAACTCCACCCCGATGTACATGCCTTCGGTATTCTCGCGGAACACCACCAGGTCGATATTCTCGCGATAGTTCAGCGGGTTTCCAGGAAACGCGCGGCAGGGCCGCTGGCACACGTAGAGATCGAGCAACTGCCGCATGCGGACAATCGGACTGCGGTAGCTCAGGCCGCGCCCTTGCAGCGCGGGATCGAGCTCGCGGACAGCTTCGCCGCCCGGCTTCGAGGTGATGGCGCCGAAGAACGCGCAATCGGTTTCGCGCAGCAGGTCGAGAGTGCGCGGCGGCAGGGCGTCGCCCTCGGTGCGCCAGAACTCCCAGCCGATATCGCCATGAAGATACTCGGCGTCAAGGCCTGCGGCATCGAGCACGAGGCGCGCCGCCGCGCATACTTCCGGACCGATGCCATCGCCCGGCAGCCAGGCTATGCGGTACTTCGCCATCCTTCCTCCTATGCGATGTACTTGCGTTTCAAATACGGAATCAGGCCGCCCGCGGCGATCAGTTCCACGGCTCGCGGATCCAGCGCGGCGGCGGCGATCACGCGGCCGGCGGTCAGGTTCCGGATTTCGCCAGCTACCAGTTCGAGCGCCAACTCATCGCCCACGGCGCAGAGCTGGTGCGCTTCCTCGGAGACCACCACCGGCAGTCCGAGGTTGATCGCATTCCGGTAGAAAATGCGTGCGAACGAGCCCGCCAGAACTGCGCCCACACCGGCAAACTTCAGCGCCGCCGCAGCCTGTTCGCGGCTGGAGCCGCATCCGAAATTTTTGCCGGCCACAATAATTTCGCCCGGCTCGATCTGCGCGCGCAGCTCCGGATACGCCAGCTCAAACAGGTGCTCGGCGGTCTTTTCGCGGTCCGTGACGTTCAGATAGCGGCCCGGGTAGATGATGTCGGTATCGATGTTGTCTCCCAACACTGCCCGCACCCGGCCGCGCAAGAGTCGTGTGAAAGCGGAGGCCAGTTCCGGTCCGAGCTTCGCCGGTATCAGATTTTCGTCAGGCATGGTTCACTCTCCCTGGTCACGGATGCCGGGTGCGCCAGCTTCCCGGCGATGGCCGAAGCCGCGACTACTGCCGGGCTCGCCAGATACACCAGCGAGTCCTTGCTTCCCATGCGGCCCAGAAAATTCCGGTTGGTAGAGGAGACGCAGGTCTCCCCCGCAGCCAGAATGCCCTGGTGCACGCCCACGCAGGGACCGCAGCCCGGCGGATTGATCATCGCTCCGGCCGCCACCAGCGCATCGAGATAACCCAGCCGCATAGCGTGCCGGTAGATCCGCTGCGAGGCCGGAATCACGATCAGCCGCGTGCCGGGAGCGACGAGGCGGCCCGCCACAACCCGCGCCGCAATCTCCAGATCCTCCAGCCGGCCGTTGGTGCAAGAGCCAAGCACGGCCTGGTGGACGGGGACGTCGCCCAATTCCGAGAGCGGCTTTACATGGTCCACCGAGTGCGGGCAAGCGATCTGCGGCTCGCCGAGGTCCTGCTGCGCATCCACCCGGATCACCCGCTCATACGCCGCATCCGGATCGGGCGCAATCGTCTCGACAGGCTCCGTCGTGCGCGGCTGCAGATAGTCGATCAGCACGCGATCGACCGGGGTGAATGCCACCTTGGCGCCCATCTCCATGGACAGATTCGCCAGCACCATGCGCGACGCGACGGTCATGCGGCGCACCGCGGTGCCGTCGAATTCCACCGCGCGGTAATCGGCGCCCGCCGCCCCCAGACGCCCGATGATGTGGAGGATCAGGTCCTTGGCTGAAATCCAAGGCCGGAAATCGCCCTCCACTTCAATGCGATAGGTCGCGGGCACCTTGAACCACAGGCTGCCTTCCGCCCACACGCCCGCCATTTCCGTGGCCCCGATGCCGGTGGCGAAAGCGCCGAATGCGCCGTGCGTGGTGGTGTGGGAATCGGTGCCCACCAGCACCATGCCCGGAAGAACGTGTCCATACTCCGCCAGCACCTGGTGGCAGATGCCGCCGCGGCCCACGTCATAGAAGTTGGCTATGCCCTGCGCCGCCACAAACTCGCGTACCGCCTTCTGGGTGGTAGCGGTTCTTTCCGACTCGGCGGGCACGCGGTGATCGAAGATGATGACGATCCGCGCCGGATCCCAGACACGCGGCACTCCAATCTCCAGGAAGCTCTTGCGCACCAGGTCGGCGTTCTCGTGGCTCATGGCGAGATCCACGCGCGCCACCACGACCTCATCCGGCGTCACGCGCGTCCTTCCGGAAGCGCGCGCTAGAATCTTTTCGGCCAGCGTCATACCCATGGTGAATCGTTCTCCTTTTAGCGCACCGCCGCCGGCTCGGGCAGATAGTCGTGCTCCATGGCGCGATACTCCGGCAAGCCGACGAACCGGGTATATTCCGGGAAGCCGGTGATCCAGTGCGTTTCGCCCGCCAGAATACCGGTGGGGGAAGCGTGCAGGGCCGCGAAGAAACCGGTCAGCGCTTTGTGCATGACCATCACCGAGGCCACCGGTATGCTCACCCGCGCCACGCCCATCGCGGCCAGCTCCGGAATCGGGATGAGCTCGGTCTTCACGCCCGTCACCGCGTCCATCAGGTTGACCGAGACCAGGCCGTGGATTTCACGCACCGCCTGCACAATATCGGACCGGGTGCGAATGCCGTCGATGAAAACCATGTCTGCGCCGGCATCGAGATACAAATTGGCGCGAAACACGGCTTCGTGCAGCCCGGCCACGGCATAGGCGTCGGTGCGGGCATTGATGACGATATCCCGGCGCAGGCGGCGCCGCGCATCCAGCATGGCGCGCACCTTGCCCGCCATCTCGTCGGCCGGGATCACCTGTTTGCCTTCCATGTGGCCACATCGCTTGGGAAACACCTGGTCTTCGATGTTGACGCCGGCGATCCCCATCTCGATCAGCCGCTCCGTAATTGCGGCGGCGTTGATGGCGTTTCCGCCGCCGGTATCGATGTCGGCCATCACCGGGATATTCACCGCATGGGCGATGTGGCCGGTGAGGTCCAGGATCTCCTTCATGTCGACCAGCCCGACATCCGGCTTGGCGAGCAGGCTTCCGGCCAGGCCGAAACCGCTCACCTGCACGGCCTCAAAGCCGGCCGCTTCGATGATCTTCGCGCTCAGGGCGTCGTGGCACCCGGGGACAACCAGGGCCTTGCGACGCTCTAACGCGGAACGCAGAACGGATGCTCGATCGCTCATTTTGGGACTGCCTCCATGCCCGCTAATTTCACCTATATCAGATTTCAGAGTGGGACGTCTGGTATGCCGTTGACGGCCGGAAAGCGCGCACACATACCCAAGCGCGCGCTCGGGGAGGCGGTACCGCTCAGTTGACGGTGTAGGCGGCCTTGAGCGCGAAGGGCGCGATCTCAATGTCGAATTGGGTCCCGCCCGCGCGGGCCATCTGGTAGGTGCCCTGCATTTTGCCCATCGGGGTTTTGAGAGGGCACCACGACGAGTATTTGAACGATTCGCCCGGCGCCAGCACAGGCTGCTCGCCGACTACCCCCAGCCCGTTGACCTCTTCGGTGTGCTCCGAAGCGTCTGTGATGATCCAATGCCGGCTGATCAGTTGAACCGTCTCCGATCCCTGGTTCGTAATCCGGACGGTGTACTGGAATACCCATTCGCCTTGTTGCGGCCGCGAGTTTTCGGGCGAGTGCCGCGACATAACCTCGACGCGAACGGAGTTGGTGACCGCGTCGGACATGGGAGCAAGTTCGGATTGCAGATCAGGCATGGTCAGACGCCATCATATCAGGGCTGGCGCCGCCGATGCAGCGCGTTGCTAACCTGCCATCGGCGCGACAAAGACCCCTCCGCGGCGCCGGAAGCCGCCGGCAACAGCGCTACCGGACGCCGGTGGAGACCAGCGGTTCCTGGTCGCGATGCTTGCGGAGTTTGCGCTTCACGTCCGGCCAGAATTCCTTCAGAACGTTGGAAAATGCGTCTGTCCCGCACGCTACCAACAGCCTTTCCAGATTGTCGTCCCAGTTGCGCGTATCGGGGTAATACGCGTTCGAAATGGCGGCGGCAAGGGAGTTGCCCCCCCATTCGGAAAAATTGAAGCTGCGGTGGCCGGAGTCCATGCGAGCCGAGACAATCTGCTCGAGCGCATACACGGCCCGATGCTTTACGGAGCCTTCCCCTAAGCGGAAGTAGCGCGGATCCTGATGGAAGACGGCGGGGATGAGCCCTTCAGTCATCATGTTGCCGATCATCTGGTCCCCATATGCGGTGCCAAACCGCTTGGCGTATCCCGCCATACCCTGGCCGAAGGAAGGATTCTGGTTTTCAATCTGATAGAGCGCGGCGAACGCCGCAGCGGTGGGAAACACCGGCCAATCGAAGGAATCCTTAGCCGCGATGGTGATTTTCTGTTTCGCGGTGATGTTGTGGTAGGGGATGGAGCTTTCCGTGGTGCGGTTATTGGGGAGCACGCCGAAAATGCGCTTGTCCTCCGGCGCCTGCACCGGTGGTGGCGTGACCGGTTCGACTGCGGGCGGGTCTATAACCTGCGACGACGGCGGGTCCGCCAACGGGACAGTCTGCCCCGAGGCGGGCACACTCTGGCCCAAGGCGGCAAAAAGCGCAAAAACAACCCAGGGGCCCACGTGTTTCAACGGCATTCTCTTCTAAATAGATGCTTTCCCGACGCTCCAGTTTCGTCGACTTTTCCGTCGGGCCCCAGTCTGCTCCCTTAGTTCCAATTCCCGGCGGGCGGGGAAACGTTCCACTTGTTTGCCTAAAGACTCATGCCAGGCCCGTAAGGTCTTTGTAGCGGAGCCTGTCCGCCCCCAGGAACCGGGCCTCAACCCGGCCCAAGCAAGCGTTGACGAGATGCGCTCCGCCTTGCATGATAAGTTAGGGGGCGAAATGGCAGCAACAGAATCCACCATGCTGGGGCTCGGCACGGCTGCGCCGGATTTCGAACTGGCGGACGTTGTGAGCACCCGCACGGTGCGGCTCAACAGCTTCACGCACAAGGGGCTTTTAGTGATGTTCCTCTGCCCGCATTGTCCGTACGTGCAGCATATTGCACCGGGCCTGGCTGCGTTGGCAAAGGACTATGCGGGCACGGACCTCGATATCGTGGCCATCTCTTCGAATGACGCCAGCCAGTATCCGGAGGACTCGCCCGATGGTCTGCGCATAATGGCGCGCGATCTGGGCTTCTGGTTTCCCTATTGTTATGACGAAACCCAACAGGTGGCCAAGGCCTATCAGGCTGCCTGCACGCCCGATTTCTACCTGTTTGATGCAGGCCGCAAGCTGGTGTACCGCGGCCAGTTCGATGACGCGCGGCCGAAGAATGCCGTGCCGGTCACGGGCCGGGATTTGCGCGCAGCGATAGATGCCACGCTGGCCGGCCACGCGATCGGCACCCAACAGAAGCCGAGCATCGGCTGCAACATCAAATGGAAGCCCGGCAACGCGCCGGCCTACTACCGTTAGGCGCACCCGCTCGGCCTCTTGGCCCTGTAAAGCGCGCCGCTGACGTGGCGCACGCACTCGTGCGTGCCGCGTCGGCACTTTTGCCGACGCCTGCTGCTCCAGGGCAAAGAAGCGTCGAGAAGAGTCTCGAAGCGGCACGCACGAGTGCGTGCGCCACCGCGGCCGGAGGCTTATTCGGATTCCGCATCCGCCTCCGGTGGTTCCCAGGCATCCAGCAGTTCCGGGTTCTTGGCGAACCGTTTCAAGACGCGCACGATTTCGCCCGACCGGAAACCGGCGTGGAGCAGCCGGCGGTAAGCGGCAGCCAGGTCCTTATCCGTCTCGAAAAGCCCCTCGCGCGGCGCAAGGCGGTACTTGCGGCGAACCCAGTCCTCGATCAGCGCCGTCTCGTCGACACCCTGGTAGACGTCGCGCACAGTGCGCTCGGCCAGCGCGGGCGCCACCCGTCGGCGGCGGAGATCCCGGACCACGCGAGTGCTCCCCAGCTTGTCGCCGGAGAGGCGCGCGGTAGCGAAGGTTTCGGCGAAGCGGCGGTCGTCCAGGTAGCCGAGATCCTTGAGGCGGGCCACCACGTTGTCCACGTCGGCTTCGCGCTGCGCGCGGCGGCGCAGCTTCTCGCGCAACTCCCCGGTGGAATACGCCCTGCCGGCGAGGAGCCGCAGCGCGTAAGTCCATAATCTTTCGGCCTCCAGGCGGCGGTCCGGCTTTTCCGGCATGATTGGGGTTCTTATGCGGAGTATACTGAAAATTGGCTCGGATAGAGACGGGTGAGCCGAAGGGTATAGGAGAAATGCGATGGATAAGAACGGACTTTCGGCATTCTTGTTAGGCCTCGGAGTAGGGGTCGGCATCGGCATATTGTTCGCTCCCAAGTCCGGGGAAGAAACACGCGAGTATCTTCGCAGTAAGGCCAGCGAGGGCGGCGACTTGCTCAAGGAGCGCACCTCGGATTTGAAGCAAACCGCGGCCGAGTGGGTCGACAAAGGCAAAGACGCTTTGAACCGCCAGAAGGGCAATCTGGCCGACGCCGTGGAAGCCGGCAAGCAGGCTTATCGCGATGCGCGCGGGCCGCAGAAGCCCACTGAGGAGACCGCTTAGTCTGGACTTGGCGGCGGGACGGAACGGACGGCATGACCGAGGAGATTTTTCGCTGGGTTGCAACTGCGGCGGTAGTGATTGGAACCGTTGCGCTGGTGGTGCAAGCACTGGCGGCGCTCGCGATTTTCCGCGGGCTGCGCGCTGTTCAGGAGAAGGTCGTCGGTTTCCTGGCCAGTGCCGAAACCGCCGTTGCCCGCCTGGAGCCGATGATTGAGCGTGCCACCGTGCTGATGGACACGGCCGCGCCGCAGATCGAGATCGCCGGCGCGACCATCGAAAAAGCTGGTCCCGTGCTCGAGAGAGCGCGCGTCGCGATCGACAAAGCCGGCACCGCCATCGACCGCGCCGGACCGCTAATCGATCAGGCCCGGACGACGCTGGCCAACGCCAACCTGGCGATTGAAGAGAATCGCCCGAAGGTTTCGGAAATTACCGAGCAGGTGGCTGAGATCGCGCGCACCAGCCGCGAGCAGGTGGACCGGCTGGGCGGACTGCTGGAGGACGCCGGTGGCCGCGCCCGCGCGCGATTGGCGCAGATCGATGACGCCGTCACCGACACGGTGGAGCAGGTGGGCGAAGTGGGCGACGCGATGAAGCGCGCCGTCATGCGCCCGGTGCGCGAAGCCAACAGCGTGGCGGCCGGAATTTCAGCCGCGGTTTCCACTTTCGTGAAAGGCCGCAAATATCCCCCCGACATGGCGACCCAGGACGAGGAGATGTTCATCTGAGGCCGCTCAAAACAGGTTGACGTCGAGACCTGCGATGAAGTGGATGCCGGGAATGACGAGGTCGCGCAGTTCCCGGTCACTGGTCAGGAAGAGATCCACCCCGGCGTTCGCCGCACAGGCCAGGTGTATGGCATCGGCCGGCGCCACCCGGGAGTTGCCGCGAATCTGGCCGTAGCGCTCGGCCGTTTCCGCAGAAAAAGGGATCAGTTCAACCTCGAACGACTCGAACAACTGGCGGATCTTGAGGCCTTCCTCGGCTTGACCGCGCCGGTAAGATCCCGCCAGAATCTCACCCAGCGTGAAAGTGCTCGTCAAGAGCTTATCCTTCCGCTGCCGCATCCTGCGGTAAACCCCTTCCACTCGATTCGCGAATTCGGGATTGTCTTCGAACCAGTACACGAACAACATCGTGTCCCAGTAAATCCGGCTCACCTATTTTCCTCGTGTTGGTAGAAATGCTCCCGCTCGCCATGGATGAATTTCTCGCCGCCGCCGAGGCTCGCGAATGTGTCTTTCGCGATGCCGCGGAGGCGCAGGAACAGCAGTTCATTTTCCGGCTGTGGAGCGTCCTCCGCCGCCAGCCGATAAGTGAAGGTAGCGGTGGTGCCGAGGCCGGAAGGAGGACCCTCAAACTTTTCCAGCACGAGACGATTCTCGTTGAGGAACTTCTGTGACCTCAGAACCTGGCAGACGTTGGGAACTTGGTTTCTCAGCCCTAGGCCTTTGTGAATTTCGCCGGCCACAATGCGAACCGTGGTCAGGCCTCGCAGTCGGGCCGGTTCCAAGAATTGCCTCTTGAGATGTTCGCGGATGCGATCTGCGGCAGTCTGCACTTTCACGACTCTATAATAGCATAGCTAGATAGAATAGCAAGATCACTCCATCGTTGTCCCGCCACACTACGCTCGCGCCTATGGGAAGCTTTTTAAATGGTTGAAAAAAATACTGTTGACCGTAGCGTTGCAGGCTCGGCCTCGCACGGCGGGACCGACGAGGGCTGGGGGGATCGCCGGGAAGCCGCGGCAACGCTGTTGGAAGGACTGGCTTCCGGGAAGTTGGAAGTGACCGGCACCAGCCGCAAAGGCTCGTTTCATTTCGCCTTCGACGACAAGGCAGAATGACCTATCCCGTGGCGTAAGCCGACCGGCGCCAGCCTAACGCGCCCGCTTGCCGGGCTCCAGTGCGAGCGCTTTCTCGATTACGCTTTCGCGGTCGCCCTTCTCCCACCGGGCGTGGATTTCGCTGTCCGGCAGGCCCGCGATCCGGCCCAGCAACAGGAACGGCGGCAGCGCGTAGCGCAGGGTCGTCCAGCGGGCCATTTCCTTGAGCGATTCCGCGGCGCGCTCGCGAATCAGGTCGAGCGCCGCTGCGTTCGGCGAATCGGTGAGCACTACCAGGGCGCGCGCAGCCTGCAGGCGGTCCTCGAGCACAATCGAATGCAGCATTTCCACGAGCCAGGTGGGCGCAATGCGAATATTCCGGTCCGGCTGCTTGCCGGCATAAACCGCGATCGCCGCCAGGGCGCGCATTGCATTGGCGCGGACAGACCCGTCGGGGTCGCCGATCGCATACTGCAATTCGCCGGCGGCCTGCTGCCGGTCGGCGCCATAGCCGATCACAGCGGCTGCGACCGCGCGCTGGCCCGCGTCCGCGGAGTTGCGCAGCACGTCGCGCAACCAGTCAAAATGATCCGCCGCGAAACTGAGAAAACGGGGCTGGAACGAGCGCGCCTCCGGGTCATCCATCATCGAGTAGCCCGCCGTGAGGTCTTCGGTGGTGTTGCCGCGCGCCGCCGCGTGCGCCACGGCGGTCAGGAAATCGCCGTAAGTGTCGAGGAGTTCCTGGGGCAGCGCAGCGTTGCCGGCGGGCGGAGAGTGGAACGCGGGGTGCGGTGCGCCGCGTTCTTCAATGCCGATGAACAGGGCCACCGACGAACCTTCGCAGCACAGCGCCTCCACCCGCACCAGGACGACACCGGGAATCCTGTCGATCTGGTCCTCGATATCGCCCTTCGACGCCGTGAGCGCGCCGCCTTTTCTCAGGCCCGTGACCGCCTGGATCTTCTCCGCGGTAACCTTGCGCAGTCCGTAATAGTTGATGTCGCTGATCCGGGGCGCCTGTGCCGCTGCGGCACACGCCAGGCACAGCAACGCAATCAGTTTTCTCATGAAAGATGAGACGCGCGGCAATTCCAGCCAGCAGGTGCAATTCGGCCTCCGTTCGGCCGCAGTGACGGAAGAACAGCGTCGGTGGCGGAAGTACGGACCAGCGGATGCGGAAGCATCGCGCAGATCGAGGGGCATCACGCCGGTTTCTGACACCACGCGGGGAGCTCCCCGAAGTCTCACGCTGGCGAAATGGTGGAGCACTGGGGGATCCGCAACCGCTTTGATGCACCCCGGTGGGGCGGTCCGCCAGAGGCGTTGACGTAACTCTGACGGGGCAAGCCCGAAGGGCGACAGGCGTGAGCCTTGGGACTCGCAGGGTCACGGTTGAAAAGCCCCGGAACGGGGCGAAAGGTTTTCTCGCCGGCAGAATTCTTACGCCCCCTTTCCGGGGCTGTGTTCGGGTACCTCGGACCCACGGCTCACGCCGCGGGCTACTATCTTTCGCCCTGCGGGCTCAAAAAAGTGCTCAAAGACGCTCCGGGTCCGGATGCCGCCCCTCTATTCCACCCGCGGCGCGCGCTGGTCCATGCCGTTTTGATGCAGGGTTAGCTCCGTGGCGCGGCCTTGTGGATCGGTCTTGAACGTGATCTGCGCGTCAACCACTTTCAGGAAAAACTCCTTCTCGCTCTCAGCGTAGATCTGTAGTTTCGGCTGGCCGGTGGCTTGCTCGTAGAGCCGGTCGTCGTCTCGGCTGATGGTGATGATGAATGTGGGAGTAAGTTGATACCGCCCTACGAAGCCTTCCAGGATTTTGGGATCGATCGCGACCGCCTTGCGCTCCTTGACGGGCGCGCCGGCGAGGGGCATCGAGGTATCCAGCAGGTGCAGTCCGATGTAGTCGACGCCGCCGGTCGCCAGGGAGAACGAGTTTGCCGGAACCACCACACCCACTCTGGCTTTGGCGTCGAAGCCGATGAAGCTGCCGAAGCCCAAAGTGCCGCCGTCCTTCCAGATCAAATCGCGGCCATCATGTTGCAGGATGTGCCAGCCGAGCGCCTGTTGGAAATTGAGCGCTGGGCCAGGAAGGCGGACTTCCAGCATCGCCGCCATGGCCGGCTGGAGGGGCGATTTTTTGTAACCCAGATTGGCTGCCAGGAAAGTGATGAGGTCATTGGCGGTGGAGCGCAACGCGCCGGCGCCGGCCAGCGCCAGGAAATCCCAGTTGCGCGCCGGCTGCAGCGAGGCGTTGTATCCCGCTGCCATCCGCTCCTTCATCTCAGGCGTGAGGGTGATGCGCGTGCTGGCCATGCCGAGCGGTGCGGCGATGCGCGAGACCACCAGCGTCTCGAAGTCCTTACCCGCGCGCAGCGAAAGAAGGTGGCCCAGCAGGCCGGTTGCCAGGTTCGAGTATTCCCATTTCTCACCCGGATCGCGCGGCAGTTGATAGGTCTCCAGAAACGCGTAGAGCCGGTCCGCGGAATAATCAGCGTACGGGTTCGCGGGATCCTCCGGCTTCAGGTTGCCGGGCAGCCGCGGGAGGCCGGAGGTGTGGGTGGCAAGCTCCGCCAGTGTGATTTCCTTGCCGTTGCGCAGCGGCGCCTTCACGCCTTCGGGCAGGTACTTCGAGATGGGGTCGTCCAGCTTCACCTCGCCGCGCTGCGCCATGTCGGCGAGCAACAGCGCGGTGAATACCTTGGTAATGGAGCCGATCTCGAATACAGTGTCGCCGTTGAGCGGCCGCGCATCGTCCTTGGCGAGCTTGCCGTAGGCGACGATGCGCGTGCCCGAGGGCTCGATGACCGCGGCCACCATTCCCACCGCCTGATGACGCTGGTCCACGCGTTCGGTCAGGATGCGACGGATCTCGGCATCCGGTGGCGCGGGAGATTGAGCCCGCGCGGCGACTCCCAGCAGCAGCAGTACAGCGATTCGGCGAAACATGTTCATTGCTCCAGTCCCTTCAATTCGTCGATCTTAGTTTGCAGCTGGCGCGCCGCGATCCGGTTCAATTTGGCCACCAGCCAGAAGACAACTCCTACCACGGCGAACATGATGGCAGTCGTGAGAACACGATAACGGATCGGGATAGGTGCCGCGATCGCCGTTCCGGCGATAAACACTGCGACGCCGGGAATCAGCGGGCCCAGGTACCAGCGCCAGACGCTCTCCAGGGCGTCACGCTGGCGTTCCAGTTCGCCACGGTGGAAGCCCAGGCAGTGCTCGAACGCGCCACCTGCGGGCATTGTTTCCGCTGAGGCGCGCCGTTGGAGCTGGTACGCCACATACAGCGCGCCGGCGATGGTCATCGCCGAGCCCGCGCGCGCCACCGGGTTGGGTATCCACTTGACGTAAAACCCGAAGACCAAGACTACGATGGCCACGGCTACGTATTCGCGCGCATTGCGCCGCCAGATGCTGCGTTGAAACTTGCCGGCTCTGCGCCGGATTTCCTCCAGTGACATGGTAATGTTCTCCGCCGGCTGGGTTTGCCAGGCATTACGAAGTTCATCCTGTTCATTCGGCATGGTTTGCCCCTTGAGAAAACCGCCGGGCCAGCACGGTCTTGATGCGATGAATCTTGGTGGCCACATTGCCGGCGGCGAGACCGGTGATTTCGCCGATGGAGGCAGCGTCCATCCCTTCCAGGTAAGAAAGGATGACCTGGCGGTCGAGCGGTTTGAGACTCTGAATCAGATCCGTCAGGCGCGCCAGGACGTGGCGGCGGCCCGCGGCTTCGTCGCCGCCGCGGTCGCCCAGCGTGACCTCGACTTCCTCCAGGCTGACGAGGTTGCGGTCGCCGGAGCGCCGCCTGCCAATGCCGTAGCTCACCGCCGTATTGTGGGCCACGCGGTAGACCCAGGTGCGCGGCGAGCAGCGGCCGTCAAACAATGCGAAGCTGCGCCAGAGGGCCAGGTGGATCTCCTGCAGCAGGTCGCGCCGGCGGTCCGGATCGAACTCGTAAGCGCGGGCCAGCCGTTCCAGCGCCGCGCCATACTCGGCCGCCGCCTGGTGATACCGTTCGTCCTGGCTCGGCGATCCCACACTTCAGATAGTCGCTGTTGGAAGGAGGTTCTTACAAGAAGTTTCGCGATGCTTGCGATAATAAGGGCCTGCGAGGAAATAGCAATTCGATCGCTGGCGCCCGCTCCCTTCGGTCGCGGCTCAGAACGCTATCGGAGCCGCGACCGGAGGGAGCGGTTGGGATGGTTGTCAGATAACGAGGCCAAAGCTCTCTATGAAGGTCTGGATACTGGCTTTTGCCGTGCTCGCCTGTCTCGATGCGGCCGTACCGGCGCCGGTTCGGGTGGTAGTAGCACAAGATGGAAGCGGCGATTACCCAACAGTACAAAACGCGGTGGACCATGCATTCGACCGCGTGCTGGCCCCGACCGCGGCGCGTTTGATCGTCGAAATTCGTCCCGGCATCTATCACGAACGGGTGCGCGTGCCGCACGACCGGCCGCGCACCACCTTCCTCGGCCAGGATGCGCAGTCGACCGTCATCACCTACGGCATGGGCGCCAGAGATGTGGGCGGCACTTTCTTCAGCGCCACCGTCGACATCAACGCGGACGAATTCGAAGCGCAAAACATTACCTTCGAAAACTCATACGGCACCGGCACGCAGGCGGTGGCGATTTCGGTGCACTCCGACCGCGCGGTGTTCCGCAACTGCCGGTTTCTGGGAATGCAGGACACGCTGTATGCGGCCAGCGGACGCCAATATTATGCGGACAGCTATATCGCCGGGCACGTTGATTTCATTTTCGGCAACGCCTCCGCGGTGTTCGATCGTTGCGAGATCCACAGCCGCGGCGCTGGCTATGTGGCGGCCGAAAGCCGGACCATGCCCGAAGGGGCGCAGGGTTTCGTGTTCAACCATTGCCGCCTGACTGCGGACGCGGGCGTGCACGACGTCTTCCTGGGCCGCCCGTGGCGCAACTATTCGCGCGTGGTGTATCTCGACTGCTCGATGGGCGAGCACATCCGGCCCGAGGGCTGGAACAACTGGAACAAAGAAGCGGCGGAGAAGACGGCGTGGTTTGCGGAATACGGCTCCGACGGTCCCGGCGGCAGCGCGGCCGGCCGCGTGAAGTGGGCGAAGCAGCTCACCGCAGCCGAAGCGCGCGAGTTTCGCCCCGAGGTTTTCCTGCGCGGCAGTGACGGCTGGAATCCAGGGGATGGGCGTTGAGAGCGGCCCGCCGCCGTGGCGCGGACAGTCCTGTCTGCTGTGTCGAGATTCGTCTCGACATTTCTTGGATACCCGCGTCTTGGATACCCGCGGCCTCTGCCCCCGCTATTGCCGCCACTGGGCGATGAACTGGCGCATTTCGGCGGCTTTGGGCCAGTCGGGATGGAACTTGAGGAAGTCTTCCAGGTCGGCGGCGGCAGCGGGACGCTGGTTGCGGCGCAGGTGGATTTCCGCCATCACTAATTGCGGGTGAGAGAAGTGGGCTGGGTCGAGGCGGCGCGCGATCTCCAGGTACTTCAGGGCCAGATCGTTATTGCCGGCCTGGAAGTACGCCTGGCCGAGCTGGGAGTTGGCCAGGGCGTCGTTGGGACGCGTCAATACGGCGTAAATGTTGTAGTCGAGCGCGCGCTCGGTCTTGTGCAAGGTGACTTCCACACCGCCCAAGTTAACCAGCGGCTCGTAGGCGCGCGGGTCCTGGTCGAGAGCCTGGAGGAAGCACTCTTCGGCGCGGGCGAAGTTCTGCGTTTGATAAGCGATGGTCCCTAATTCGTTCCAGGCGGCGGCGAACTGAGGCGCGGCCTCGACGGCGCGCTCGAGGTGCATAACGGCCGAGGCGGAGTCGCGGCGCGAAAGTGCCTTGCGGGCATCGTCGTAGTCGCGCAGCGCGCGATCGGGGATGGCGAGATCGCGGGCGGAAACGGTATGCTCGCGGCGCACCGGTTCGGCGAAGGTGAAATCGCCGGGCGCGAAGTTGAGCTCGACGGAAACGCGGTGCCGGGAGTCGGCGGTGCCGGGGCCGACTTCCACGGTGCGGCGGGCCTCGCCGCGTCCAGGCGCAAACACGGCGACGGTGTACGTGCCGGGCAGCAACTTATGGAAATGGAAGCGGCCGTCGCCGCTGAGGGCTGACACATCGAACGGCGTGACAGCGCCGAACAGGGAAATGGAGGCGGATCCGGCCGGCTGCACCCGGCCATAAAGATCGTAGAGGGGTTCGCCTGAGAATCCCACGGCGGCCAGCAAAAGGGGAACCAGGATGCGGAGCATGGCCGCCTTTATTGTAAGCCCGGGCGCGGGCAGCGGAGCCTGCGCTGAGGCCGGCCTGCGAGCCGTTGGACCGGCCCAAGCTGTTACACTCAAAGGAAACCCTATGGCGAAGGAAAAAACTGAAAAGGAGCCCGGTTTCGGCGCCTGGGCGCCCGCGGTGGCGCTGGGCTGGCTGGTGCCGGGTGGGGGCCATTTGTTGCTCAAACGGACCGGCCGCGGCGTGCTGCTGCTGGTCGCCATCACCGCCATGTTCTTATGCGGGCTGATGATGCGGGGCACCATGTTCACGCCGCAAGGCGAGGACCTGCTAACCGTGCTGATCAACTGGGGCGGATGGGTCGGCGACGTTTGCGGCGGTATCCTCTACCTGATGACCGTGTGGCTGGGCTACGCGCAGCCCGATGTGGCCGGTCATGTGCATGATTACGGCACGAAATTCCTGGTCACCGCCGGCCTGCTGAACTTGCTGGCCATAGTGGACGCTTTCGAAATCGCCCGCGGGAGGAAAAGCTGATGCCCAAAATGAACCTCTCGCACTTCGAGGCGGCCTTCCTGTTTTCGCTGCTCGTATCCGTGGTGCTGGGCGTGGTCACCAAGAATACCGACCGCGAACGCCTGCATTACGGAGTCTACACGTTCGTCTGCTTCCTGCTGGCGCTATTCGGTATCGGCTGGCTGATGTACCTCGGCCACGGCTGAGCGGGGCCAGGTGCGGCCTTAGGGCCCGAATGCTGAAGCGCGCGGCCCGGTGAGCTCGCTCACTGCTGCTGGACCGATTCTCGCTTCACCCAGGCTACGACCAGGCGCAGCTCTTCGTAGGTGACATCGGGCGGAAGGGAATCCTTGAGGGTTTTGAGGCGGTCGGCGCCGAGACGGCGGACGGCCTCGGCGATCTCGTTGTGCCGCGCTTCGCCGACCCAATCCATGCGGTACTCGACGCGGCCTTCCGCGACCAGTCCCACCACAACTTCGACGACGGTGGATAGGCGGCGGCCACGGATGCGGGCGATCTCTTCGAGCGATTTGCCTTCAGCGAGCAGAGCGGTGGTCTCTTCGGCCGGGGAAGCCTGGCGTTCCTGCCGCTCGGCGCGCGCGCCATTGCGGAAGGCTTCGAGCGCGGCGAAGATCTCGCTGCCGTACATCTCGGCCTTGCGTTCGCCGAAACCGAACACGCGCAGCAACTCGCGCAGATTGGATGGGCGCTTGCGGCAGAGGTCTTCGAGCGATGCGTCGGAGAGCACGACATAGGCGGGGACAGCAGCCCGTTGGGCGGTGCGGCGTCGCCATTCTTTGAGGAAGTCCACCAGCTCCCGGTCGGCGGCCGGTTCGGCCGGCCCGAGGGGTGCAGCGGCGGCTCGTTCGCGCTGTGCTTCCCGGCCGGGCTCGGGGCGCATAGCTTTAGCGGGCGGCACTTCGGCCGCTGGCTGCCGTTTTTTCTTCTTCTTCGCAAAGGACTCGACGATCGGCTCGTCGAGCCAGCTTGGCCGGTTGCCGCAAACGTCGCACATGTCGCACCGCGCCCATTTGGGCGTCTGCCCGAAGTGATGGCAGATCTGCAGGTGGCGGCAGCGCGCGCTTTCGGCGAAGCGGCGCACGGCGTGGTAACGCTGCCAGGCGCGCTCTTTTTCCTGTGGATCCTGCAACTGGTCGATGAAATAAGCCAGCAAGCCGGTATCCTTGGGCTGCCAGAGCAGCACGCAGTCCGCCGGCTGGCCGTCGCGGCCGGCGCGGCCGGCTTCCTGATAATACTGTTCGATGGATTTGGGCAGCGAAGTGTGGATGACGGCGCGCACGGCGGCTTTGTTGATGCCCAGGCCGAAGGCGATGGTGCCGACCAGCACGCGGACATCGTCGTTCATCCAGCGTTCCTGGTTGCGGCGGCGGTCGCGGGCCTCCATCTGGCCGTTGTAGGGGACGGCTGGAATATCGTGGTTGCCCAGGTAGTCGACCAGTTCCTCGACCAGGGCGATGGTGGGCGCATAGACGATGATGCTCTGCCCGGCGTAGGCGCGCGCGGCCTGCAACAGGCGCTGGCGGTGAGAGTTCTTGGCGCACTCCTCCACCACATAGCGCAGGTTGGCGCGGTGAAAGCTGGCGATGTATTTGTGCGGGTCGCGGAGGCGGAGTTGCTCGAGAATGTCGTGCCGCACGCGGCGGGTGGCGCTGGCGGTGAAGGCGGCGATGGGGATAGCGGGAAAGTTCTGGCGCAGCGTGTTGAGGTGGCGGTACTCGGGGCGGAATTCGTGGCCCCATTCGGAGATGCAGTGCGCCTCATCGATGGCGAACAGCGCGAGCGGAACCTTTTCGAGCCAGGTTACAGTGTCTTCTCGCGCCAGGCGTTCGGGCGAAAGATAGAGCAGACGGAAAGCGCCCTGTGTGGCCGCGCGCATCACGGCGCGCTGCTCCTCGCCTGACATTGTGCTGTTGAGCATGGCGGCCGGAATGCCCATGTCGGCAAGCTGCGCCACCTGGTCGTGCATGAGGGCGATGAGCGGGCTCACAACCAGCACCGTGCGGCCGAGAACGAGCGCCGGCAGCTGGTAGCAGAGCGACTTCCCGCCGCCAGTCGGCATGACCACCGCAGCGTCGTGGCCTTCCATCAGGCTCTGAATGATACGCTCCTGCAGGGGCCGGAACGAATCATAGCCCCAGTACTTCTTCAGGGCTGGATGGAGATCGGGCACGTGACAACTACGAGTGTATCAACCGTACTACGGCGGGCGGCGCCGCGTGGAGCAACTCCGCGACCGTTGCACGGGTGACGGGATGACGGAGGGCCGGGGCGAGGTCATGGAGCGGAGCCAGCACGAATCGCCGCTCCGCCAGACGTGGGTGGGGAACCTCGAGCTTGCCGCCGTGCATCACGGCCATACCGTAGAACAGGATATCGATATCGATGGTGCGCGGCCCCTTGGGCACGGTGCGCACGCGGCCGAGCACCCGCTCGATTTTCTGCACCCGCGCCAGAAGCTGCAAGGGAAACAGCGTGGTCTCGGCCTCCACCACCAGGTTGAGGAACCAGCGCTGATCGGTGTAATCGACGGGTTCGGTTTCGTAGACCGGGGAGACGCGCAATACGTGCAGACCGGGCGCGGCGAGCCGCTCGATGGCAGCGCGCAGGTTTCGCTCGCGGTCGCCAATATTGGAGCCGAGGCTGAGATAGGTAAGCTTCGCCAAGTGAGGCTACGAGATACGGTAGATGTAACTGTGGTCTACAAAACGATCGCCGATCGTCCCGGACAGGTTCCTGCCTTCGCGGACTTTCTCCTTTTCCCTGAAAGACCGCCTCATTTCGCGAATGAACGGGTCCTTCATGCGTAGAATCATGATTGGCTCGGTCTTCATGACTTCAATGTGCGCCCGATCCAGAGCCTTGAACACACTGCCGTAAGCTTCTCTTGGATCTTCAGCGTCGAGCTGGCGCGAGGAAAGCACAAGCCGCCAATCGCCGTACTCACGGAGAAAGAGCGCCCATAGCGCAACGTCGATCTTGATGCGGCTGTCGTCCAGGGCTTTAAGCATCTCCCTTCCGGCGGCGACGTCGGGATTTCTTACCAATACTGTCTGAGCCATGAGAAGATCCCACTCCTCCTTTTCATGATAGCCGCTACGAGCCCCTCCGCGTTTTTCGGGTCGGGCCTTCGGTAACGGCTCTCTGGGGACCATAATTTCACGAAACCCCAGTCTGTTCGAAATGAAGCGGACTGCATCTCCGCCTTGTGCGATTCCTCGAGTTCCGCGAGCTTGATGAGTTCGTCGAGCTTGTGAGCGTAGCTCTTGTTGACGCGGTCCTTGTCAGGGAACTCGTGCCTTTGTGTCTTCTTCGCGATGCACGCCTTGAGCGCGCACTCCACGGCGTAGCCGGCCAGGTAGAAAGCCCCATCGTGATGGCCCGCGTCGAGCAATGCTTTGGCTTCCCTTGCGCGAATTCTGGAAAGTGTCTGGAAATCCTTGCGGTCCACGCCCTATCCTAACAGGCCGCTCAGAACAGCCCCGGCTGGCCGTCGTGCGGCAGCTTGCGTTTGATCTTGAAATATTCGAATGCCAGCTCGGTTCCGACGCGGCCGCGCGGGGTGCGGTTCAGGAAGCCGAGTTGGATGAGGTACGGTTCGTAGACTTCCTCAATGGTGTCGGCTTCCTCGGAAATGGAGGCGGCGATGGTGCCGACACCGACCGGGCCGCCGCGGTACTTCTCGAGAATCGTCAGCATGATCTTCTGATCGATCTCATCCAGGCCGTAGCGGTCGACGTCGAGCAGGTTGAGGGCGGTCTGCGCCACGGGCAACGTGATGCGGCCGTCGGCGCGCACTTGCGCATAGTCGCGGACGCGGCGCAGCAGGCGGTTGGCGATTCGTGGCGTGCCGCGGCAGCGGCGGGCCAGCTCCTCGGCGGCGCCGTCCTCGATATCCACGGTAAGCAGGCGCGCCGACCGGTTGACGATGGTCTTGAGCTCGTCGACGGTGTAGGGATCGAGGCGCAGCACCAGACCGAAACGGCCGCGCAGCGGCGCGCTGACCAAACCCTGGCGGGTGGTAGCGCCGATGGCGGTGAACTTGGGCATGGGCAGCGAGTGGGTGCGCGCGCCGGGCCCGACGCCGACCAGGATATCGACGCGAAAATCCTCCAGCGCCGAGTAGAGCATCTCTTCGACATCGGGCAGCAGGCGGTGAATCTCGTCGATGAAGAAGACCTGGCGGGCGCGGATGTTGCTGAGGATGCCGGTGAGGTCGAGTTTTCGTTGCAGCACGGGACCCGAGGTGGTGGTGAACTCGGCCTCGAGCTCTTCGGCGATGATCGCGGCAAGCGTAGTCTTGCCCAAGCCCGGAGGGCCATAGAGCAGCACGTGATCCATGGCTTCGCCGCGCTGGCGGGCGGCCTGGATGGCGATATCCAGGTTCTCTTTGAGCTTGCTTTGTCCGGTGAATTCGGCCAGCCGCCGCGGGCGGAGCCCCGCTTCAAACTGCAGATCCTCGGCCTGGCGATCGCCGGAAACCAGTTTCCGGTCGGGCACTGTTACCAGCTTACCGTACCAGTTCCAGAGCGCGGCGGAAAAGCGGTTCGAATTCGGCCGGCGCGCCCGCGGATTTGGCCTTGCGGACTGCCGCTTCAGCCTGCGGGCGGGCGCAGCCCAGATTGAGCAGCGCGGAAAGCACGTCCTGGTCCACAGCGCTGAGCGCGGCGGCGGGCGTCTCCGGCAGTTCTCCACTCACCGCCGGCATCTTGTCGCGCAGTTCGAGCACCATGCGCTCGGCGGTCTTTTTGCCTACGCCGGGGATGCGGACCAGGCGATCGACTTCGCCGCGGATGATGGCGCGAATCAGGTCGGGCGCAGCCACACCGGAAAGCACCTTCACGGCCAAAGTGGGGCCGATGCCGCTGACGGAGATCAGCTTCTCAAACAGCGCCTTTTCCTCCCCGGTAAGAAAACCGTATAGCGATAGCGCGTCTTCGCGGACGTGGGTGTGAATGCGAAGGCGGACCTCGGCGCCGGGGCCGGGCAAGTGGGTGAATGTGGAGACCGGAATGGTCACGTCATAGCCCACGCCGCCGGCTTCGACGATGGCCTGGTTGGGATGCTTTTCGATCAAAATGCCGCGCAGCAGAGCAATCATAGATCAGGCAACGATCAAGTTAGCACAGTGGCCGAAGGGGCGCGCTTGGGACGATTGTTTTGTTCCGCGGGCGCGAGGGCGAGGCATGCCTCGCCCCTACAAGGGCCAACCGGACTCGTAGGGGCGGGCATGCCCGGCCCGACGTTGGGCGCTCAGAGCAGGTCTTCCAGCTTCTTACGCAGATCGGCCGCCAGGCGAGGGTTGTCACCGCCGGTGGAAATTGCAAGGTGGAAGCCCTGGCGCGATACGCGGGCAGGAAGGATGAAATCGCACTCGCTGGCGGAATCGGCTATGTTGGCGAAGATGCCGCGACCTTTAGCGGCGACGCCGATGCGATGGTTGGTGAGGCGGTCGTTGGTGGCGGCAAAGACGAGCACGCAGCCGGCGAGGTCGGCAGCGCGGAAAGGACGGCGCACCAGCCGCACGGGGAGAGCTTCGAATTCGCTTTCGCACTCGGGCGCCACCACGGTGACTCGCGCGCCAGCTTCGAGCAGGCCCCTGGTCTTACGCAGCGCCACTTTTCCTGCGCCCACCACCAGCACGGGGCGGTCCTGGAGCGACACGAAGATCGGATAATGTTTCAAGACCAAACTGTAACACGGCCGGCGGCGGAATCGAGCCGATTTCCGCGCGGCTGCTATGATTGATGTGCAATGCCGAACGCCACACCCGCAGTGGTGATTGTGGGCCGGCCGAACGTAGGCAAGTCGACCCTCTTCAACCGCATCACCGGCCAGCGCCGCGCCATCGTGGGCGACGAACCTGGCATTACGCGCGACCGCATGCACGGGCAGGCTGAATACCGCGGTCGCCGGTTCGAAGTGATCGATACGGGCGGCATTGTGGTGGATGACCAGGAGTACATCCCGAGCCAGATCCTGCGCCAGGCGCAGTTTGTGCTGGAGAGCGCGGCGCAGATTATCCTGCTCGTGGACGGGCGGGCGGAGATCACCGGCGCGGACCGCGACCTGGCGCGCATGCTGCAGCGCCTGGGGCGGCCGTTGACCCTGGCGGTCAACAAAGCCGACACCGCGTCCCACGAGGGGCTGGCGAACGAGTTTTACGGACTCGGCATCGCCGATGTCTACCCGGTTTCCGCGGAACACGCGACCGGTGTTGACGCGCTGCTGGACCATGTGACTGCCGGGTTCGAGGCGGGCGAGGCGGCCCCAACGGTGGAAACCGAATCCATCAAAGTGGCCATCATCGGCCGGCCGAACGTGGGCAAGTCGACGCTGCTGAACACACTCACCGGGCTGGAGCGCGCCATCGTTTCCCCGGTGGCCGGCACGACGCGCGACTCGGTGAATGAGACCGTGGTGCGCGACGGTGTGGAGTATATTTTCGTCGATACCGCCGGCATACGGCGCAAGGGCAAGACCAAGGAGATGGCGGAGAAGCTGAGCGTGGTGATGGCGCGGCGCAACATCCGCATGGCGCATGTGGTGCTGCTGGTGCTGGACGCGGTGGAAGGCGTGTCTACCAACGATGCCACCATCGCCGGCTATGCCCATGAAGGCGGCCGGGCGCTGATCATTTGCGTGAACAAATGGGACGAGCTGAAGAACAGCTCAAAGAACGAATTCGAGCAGGATATCCGCGACATGTTCAAGTTTCTCGAATACGCGCCCGTCAAGTTCATTTCCGCCAAGACAGGCGCGGGCGTGGCCGCGCTGTTCCCGCTCATCCACGAGGTATATGAGGCCGCTTCGCGGCGCATCCCCACCGGCGAATTGAACCGCTGGGTGGAGCAACTGCGTTTCGAGGAGCGCAAGATTTTGTACGCCACGCAGGCATCCATCCGGCCGCCGTCGTTCGTCATATTCACCGGCGGAAAAGGCGGCCCGCTGCACTTCTCCCACGAGCGCTACCTGATCAATCAACTGCGCCGCAGCTTCGGCTTTAAGGGCACGCCGATTGTGCTGAAGACCCGCGCCAAGGGATCGGAGCGGAAGCGGTAGCCGCGTGGAGGGAGAACCGGCGCTGCTTGATGTAAAGACGACGTCATTACGATTTGATACGATGGATCCAGGAGTTCCCAATGCGTGTTCCACAACGTGAGGCGGGCCAGCGCGTAGCGCTGAACATTCGTATCAAGCCCCAGGTTCGCGAATTGATTGATCGCGCTGCGGGACTCGCCGGGAAGAATCGCACGGATTTCGTTCTCGACGCGGCGCGCCGCGCCGCCGAGGACACGTTGCTGGACCGGACCGTGCTTACGGTTAGCCCGAAGGCGTATCGCGAGTTCCTGGCGCGCCTGGATGCTCCACCGAAGCCGAATCGGCGGCTGCTCAAGAGTATGCAGACACCCGCACCCTGGGAATGACCGTGCCTCTTAGGCCTCCCGAGCCCCTCACTGGCGATCATCAGACAGACCGTTTCGATTCTTCCGAACCTGCCCTGGACGACTGGCTCAAGCGCCGGGCGATGGCGAACCAGGCCAGCGGTGCCACGAGAACTTACGTGGTCTGCGACGGAAAGAGTGTAGTCGCCTACTACGCGTTGGCCTCGGGCGCCATCGCTCAAGCGGGGGTCCCTGGCAAATTCCGGAGGAATATGCCAGATCCGATCCCGGTGGCGGTTTTGGCCCGGTTGGCGGTAGATGGGAATTACCAGAGACGCGGGTTAGGACGGGCGCTCTTTCGCGACGCGGCCAGGCGCGTGGCACACGCGGCCGACACCATCGGAATTCGGGGGATCATTGTTCACGCGATTTCCGAGAAGGCGCGAGAATTTTATATTTCGCTCGGCTTCGATCCGTGTCCTGCCGATGGGATGACTCTTGTGGTTACGCTGCGGAACCTGCGAGCTATACCGGAGACTCGTTGAACCGCACGGGCGACTGCATGGTTATCCAGCCGTTCTTCTTGCCAGAGTTTTCGATATAAATCAGCTCCGGTTTATGATATGCTCATCGCAAACTCCGGGAGGGGTGTGGCATGTCCCTGGTGCGTGACATTCTGCAACAACGCAATCTCTTCCACGTGGAAGAAGGCGACTCGGTAGCCGCGGTGGCGCGGCGCATGGCGGAACTGGGCGTGGGCGCCATTGTGGTGATGGGCGGCGGCGAGTTGCGCGGCGTCTTCAGCGAACGCGACCTGATGAAGCGCGTGGTGCTGGAAGGCCGCGATCCGGAACGGACCCCGGTGCAACGGGTCATGACCAGCAGCCTGGCCACGATTGAGGATTCCGCAACCGTGGAGCAGGCGATGGAAGCCATGGAAATGCATGGCTGCCGCCACCTGCCGGTGATGCGTGGCGGGGTGGTGGCCGGCTTCCTTTCCATGCGCGACGTGATGCATCATGAGCTGGCGCAAAAGACCGAAGAGTTGCATCATATGAAGGCGTACATCCACGGAACTTGACCACCGGAATCATCGTTTTCGCCCACGGCTCGCGCCTGGAACCGGCCAATGAAGCGGTGCGTGCCGTCGCCCGCCAATTGGCCGGCGCAGGGCAGTTCGAAGCCGTGGAAACGGCATTCCTGGAGTTAGGCGAACCCAGCCTGGAGGGCGCTGTGGCGGCGCTCCTGGCGCGGGGTGTCCACGACATCCTGGTGGTTCCGTATTTCCTCACCCTTGGCGTCCATCTGGAACGTGATTTGCCTATTATTATCAATCGGATAGCTGAGCGATACGGACAGGTAAAGATCCGCGCGACGGCGCCCCTGGATGGGCACCCTGCGCTGGTGGAAGCACTGCTGGACCGGATCAAGACCGGGCTGGATACTTGAGCGGCACACACTCAGGAAATACTTGACAATATCACGCTAAGGTTTGATAATAGATTTGGACTAAATCGCGGCGTGCCGTCACTGGCGAAACGCCATTTGTTCAAGATTGATCAAGACAACACATTGATTGAGGCGAGGGAGGCTTAGCAGAAGTATGGGTAAAATAATCGGCATTGATTTGGGCACGACCAACTCCGTGGTGGCAGTGATTGAGGCTGGCCAGCCCACGGTGATTGCGAATCAGGAAGGCGCTCGGACCACGCCTTCGGTGGTGGCATTCACCAAGAGCGGCGAGCGACTGGTGGGCCAGGTGGCGAAGCGCCAGGCGATCACGAATCCCGAGAACACGATCTTTTCCATCAAGCGGTTCATGGGGCGCCGCTCCGATGAAGTCAGCGAAGAGATGAAGATGGTCCCCTACAAAGTGGTGCGCGGCGACAACGGCGACGCCCGGGTGGACATTAGCGGGAAGAAATACTCGCCGCCGGAAATCTCGGCGATGATCCTGACCAAGTTGAAGGAGGCGGCGGAATCGTACCTGGGCGAGAAGGTCACGCAAGCGGTGATCACGGTGCCCGCGTACTTCAACGACGCCCAGCGGCAAGCCACCAAGGACGCGGGCAAGATTGCCGGCCTGGAAGTAATGCGCATCATCAATGAGCCGACGGCGGCGGCGCTGGCTTACGGGCTGGACAAAAAGAAGAACGAAACCATCGCGGTTTACGACTTCGGCGGCGGCACGTTCGACATTTCCATCCTGGAGGTGGGCGAGGGTGTAGTGGAAGTGAAATCGACCAACGGCGATACGCACCTGGGCGGCGACAATATCGACCAGCGGATCATCGACTGGATCGTGGGTGAGTTCAAGAAGGAAAACGGCATCGACCTTTCGCGCGACCAGATGGCATTGCAGCGCCTCAAGGAAGCCGCAGAGAAGGCCAAGATGGAGCTCTCGACGCTGCTCGAAAGCGAAATCAACCTGCCCTTCATCACTGCAGACGCCTCCGGCCCGAAGCACCTGCAGATGAAGCTGACGCGCGCGCGTTTCGAGCAGATGGTGGAAGACATTGTGCAGCGCTCGGCGGGGCCGTGCAAACAGGCGCTGGCCGATGCCGGCGTCACCCCGTCGCAGATCAACGAAGTGGTGATGGTGGGCGGCCAGACGCGCATGCCGCGCATCCAGCAACTGGTGCGCGACCTTTTCGGCAAGGAGCCCCACAAGGGCGTCAACCCGGATGAAGTGGTTGCGGTCGGCGCCGCGGTGCAGGGCGGCGTGCTGGCAGGGGAAGTGAAAGATGTGCTGCTGCTGGACGTGACGCCGCTTTCGCTTGGCATCGAAACCATGGGCGGCGTGTTCACCAAGCTGATCGATCGCAACACCACCATCCCGACGCGGAAGACCGACGTCTTCTCCACGGCGAGCGACAACCAGTCTTCGGTGGAGATCAAGGTCTACCAGGGCGAGCGCGCGATGGCGCGGGACAACCGGCTGCTGGGGGTGTTCCAGCTCGGCAACCTGCCGCCGGCGCCGCGCGGCGTGCCGCAGATTGAAGTGACTTTCGACATCGATGCCAACGGCATCCTCAACGTGACCGCGAAGGACCGGGCCACCAACAACGAGCAGAAGATCACCATTACTTCGTCCTCCGGCCTGGCCAAGGACGAGGTGGAGAAGATGGCGCGGGACGCCGAATCGCATTCGGCCGAGGACCGCAAGCTGCGCGACACGATCGAGGCGCGCAACCGCGCCGATGCGATGGTTTACAACGTCGAAAAAACGCTGAAGGATCACCGCTCCAAAATCGGCGACGCCGAAGCCAAGGAGATTGAGGCGGCGCTCGAAGAGACCAAGAAGGCGATGGCGGAAAACGACTCGGATCGCATCAACGCTGCGGTAGACCGGCTGACCACTGCCAGTCACAAACTGGCCGAGGCGATGTACAAGGCGTCGTCGCAGCCAGGCGGCGGGGCGGCTCCGGGCGGCGATGGCTCGGGCGCGGCTCCAGGCGGCACGGGCGGCACGGATGCCGGAAAAGACGGCGGTAAAGACAATGTAGTGGACGCCGAGTTCGTAGACGTCGACGACAAAAAGAAGTAAGCAGTTGCAGGGGCCGGGCATGCCCGGCCCCTGCGGGTATCGATTTCAGCGGGCCGGGCACATCCGGCCCCGACATTTTGGCTTATGGCGCCTCCCAAGCACGAATATTACGAAACGCTGGGCGTACCGCGGACGGCCTCCGTGGAGGAACTCCGCAAGGCCTACCGCAAGCTGGCACGCAAGCACCATCCGGATCTGAACCCCGGAGACAAAGCGGCCGAAGAGCGTTTCAAGAATGTTCAGGAAGCCTACGACGTGCTGGGAGACGCTAAGAAACGCCAGATGTACGACCAGTACGGCTTCTACTCCGACAGCGGATTCGCGCCCGGCGGGCCGGGTGGCGCGCCCGGAGGCGGCCCGATGCCCAACATGGATTTCTCCGGCTTCGATTTCTCCGATTTCGCGGGCGGCGCGGGTCCTGGCGCGGGCGCCGGCGGACGGCGGGGCGAACCGGGCGGCGGGTTTCGGGACATCTTCTCCCAGTTCTTCTCCGGCCACGGGCCGGCGCACGAACCGGAGGCGGAAAAGGGCGGCGACCTTGAGTACGTGATGGACATCGATTTCTGGCAGGCCATCAAGGGCACGCAGGCGCGGCTCAGCATCACGCGCTATGACATTTGCGATACCTGCCACGGGTCGGGCACCACCGGAGCGGGCGAGGTGAACTGCCCGCAATGCAAAGGAACCGGCAACGTAAGCCAGATGGCGGGTGCGATGCGCTTCAATCTCACCTGCCCGCGCTGCAACGGCACGGGACGCTTGCGCAACTCCTGCCCCACCTGCGGCGGGGATGGGCGTGTCACGCGCACGGAGCTGGTTGAGGTTCGCATTCCGCCGGGCGCGCGCAACGGCTCCCGGCTGCGGGTTCCTGGCAAGGGCAACGCAGGCACCAGAGGCGCGGCCCCGGGCGATCTTTACATCACTACCAAAGTGCAAGAGCATCCCTTTTTCCACCGCGACGGCGACAACATCGAAATCAAGGTGCCGGTGGCGGTGTGGGAGGCCGCGCTGGGCGCCAAAATCGAGGTGCCCACCATCGATGGCCGTACTCTGCTGAAGATTCCGCACGGCACCAGGAACGGACAGCGCTTCCGCCTGCGAGAAAAGGGCGTGCAGGGTTCGCGCTCGGGCGAGCGTGGGGACCAGATTGTAGAGGTGACCGTGGAAGCGCCCGACCCGCGCGACGAGCGGACCCGGGAACTGCTCGGCCAGTTGCGCGACATGCATCATGACGAAGATCCCCGCGCGGAGTTGTGGAGCAAGGTTTAGCAGTCGGAAGAAGAACATGACTGCGTGGGAGCGCCCGCCGGTACGCGCCCGCCAATCGCCCACTGGTCGAGCCCGGAGGGCGAAAGAAAATAGCCCAAGGCGTCAGCCTTTGGGGAAAGGGATGAAAGGCCGGGGAGCCCGGAACGGGGCGGAAGAACCTTTTGCCGCCGGGGTTCTTACGCCCCCGCCGGGGGCTAGTTTTTGGGATCTCGGTCCCTGTCTTTCGCCCTCCGGGCTTAGAAGAAATGACGGTTTGTGAGGCCGGTTTTCATCGGCCAGACTAGAGCTTTCGCATGGCGAAAAAATCCAAAGCGGCTTACATGATCTCCGCGGTGGCGGAACAGTACGCTATCCATCCGCAGACCCTCCGGCTGTATGAGCGGGAAGGCCTGCTCAAGCCCTCGCGCAGCGAAGGCAACACGCGCCTCTATACTCCAGAGGACCTGGAGCGCCTTGAGGTGATCCTTCACCTGACGCGCGACCTGGGAGTCAACCTGGCGGGTGTCGATATCATTCTCAACATGCGCGAAAAGATGGGGCAAATGCACGCCCAGATCCAGGAATTCGTAGCCACCCTGAACCGCGAGCTGGTCGCGCGCACGGTGCACCCTTCAGAGTCCGACGAGCGCAACACGCTGGTTCCCGTGGTCAACGCCCGCCCGCCCGCGCCGGCTGCACGCCGCCGGTAAGCCCCGAGCCTCCCAAATCGAAGCGGTTCGTCAGTTTGACGCTTTGACTTGCGGATCCGAATGACCGGCATCGGTTATCCTATCTGCAAAGAGGCGTCATGAATCGAACAGTGGAAGCGCAGATCGTGGACGCGGAAGACCGGCTCAGAGCTGCGATGCTTAGTTCGGATATCAGAGCTTTAGACGAGTTGTTGGCTCCCGGTCTGATCTTCACGGACCACCTCGGGCAGTTGCTGGGCAAGGAAGACGATCTAGCAGCCCACCGGTCGGGCATGCTCAAAGTGAACGGGCTGAAAGCTTCCGAACAGCACATTCGACCGCACGGCGACGTAGTGATCGTCTCAGTACGGATGCAATTGTCAGGCATATACGACGGCAACCCGGCGAGTGGTGATTTTCGTTTCACGCGTGTCTGGGCGCTCTCCCCTAACAAGACTTGGCAGCTTGTAGCCGCCCACTCGAGCATGGTGGCCTGATCGAAAACTCGAAGGTGCCTCCTGCACAGGCTACGACTAAGTGGGGCAGGCGCTTTCGCCTGCCAACTTCCGGCAGATCGAATTTGCCTTCAATACCGCTGTGACGACCTCGCTCTTCCCTCACTTGCAGCCGATTAGAATAGATAAGCCCTTTCCGATGCAGCCCGTGCCCGAAACCCGGGGCCGCGCCACCGCGGCCTACACCGCGCCCTTCCTGGTTTTCGTGGCCCTGTTGGCGCTGGAGCACTTCTTGGGCCTTAACCCGTTATGGGCCTATCCGCTCAGATTGACGGCGGTTCTGGCGACCCTCGCCGCGTTTTCGCGCCCGCTGCTCAAGTTTCGTTTCGCGCTGCCGGCGGCCAGCATCGGCGTCGGGGTCGTGGTGTTCGCGATCTGGGTGGCGCCCGACCTTCTGTTTCATTACCGGCATTACTGGCTTTTTGAAAACGCAGTTACGGGCGTCGCGGCGGGCTCGCTGCCGGAGGCGTTGCGGCGCAGCTTCGGATTCCTGGCGGTGCGAATCGCCGGCTCGGTGCTGGTGGTTCCGGTGGTCGAGGAATTGTTCTGGCGCGGCTGGCTGATGCGCTGGTTGATGGAACGCGACTGGCAGAAATTACCGCTGGGGACGTACCGGGCCGGCGCGTTTTGGCTGGTGGCGCTGCTGTTTGCTTCCGAGCATGGACCGTACTGGGAGGTGGGCCTGGCGGCGGGCGTGATCTACAACGGCTGGCTGGTACGCACCAAGTCGCTCGGCGACTGCATGCTGGCGCACGCCGTGACCAACGCCCTTCTGGGAATTTACGTGGTTGCCGCCGGCCAGTGGCAATATTGGCTATAACCCGAACCCTCTCGCCCGCGTCTCACGCTAGTGACGGGCTCAGAAGTTTTCCTTCTCCTCGTCGGAAAGCTCCGGCCACCGCGGGAGTCGGGCCCCGCGGCCGGAGCTTCAATCGTGGCCGCGCTCGACCGAGGTGGGACGAACGATCGGTTTTGGTCGTCAAGCCGCCGTACTTTCGCCAGGCAGCATGACAGACCCACAGAGGGTGATGGTCTCTCCCACCGGTCCCTGCGGAGCAGGCGCGTCGCGCCGAGGATTTCCAAAGGCACGTACCACTCAATCCCCGCGCCGTTGCCCTACACCGCGTACCGCCCGTTGGCAATCACCTGCCTTGCGATCTGGCGGCCGATGGCGATGGTGTCGGCGGGTTCGTACTTCCCCAGGCGGCGGAGGATGGCCATCTGGGTGCGCAGCATGTCGCCCTCGGCCACGGCGGCAATGACGCGGCGCGCGCGCGTCTGGATGGTCTCGGCGGCCTTCGCGGCGTAATACCGCGTCAGTGCGATCGCCTGGCGCGCCGCAGCCTCGCCACGCGCCGCCACGATTTTCTCCGCCCGCAGCAGGCACGACTCCAGCGCGAACACTTCCATGATCGAATCGGCCAGCGCGCCCATGATCTCCTGCTGGTCAGCCAGCCCCTGCATGTATTTCTGCGAAGCGGCGCCAGCCGCGAACAACGCCACCTTGCGCGCCTGGCCGAGCATTTCGCGCTCCGCCGCCAGCGGTCCCACACGCGCGGCCGGAGCCGGCGCCGGCGCCATCACCTCATCCATCACTCGCCGCATCGCCGCCAGCAGCGGCAACTGGCCGGCCACGGCGCGCTTCATCAGGAAGCCGGTGATGATCAGCCGGTTGATCTCATTGGTGCCTTCGAAAATGCGGTTGATGCGCGAATCGCGGTAGGCGCGTTCGGCAGGATATTCCTCCACGTAACCGTAGCCGCCGTAGATCTGCACCGCGTGATCCACCACCATGTCGAGCATTTCCGACGCCCACACCTTCAGGATGGAGCACTCCACCGCGTATTCCTCGATGCGCTTCTGGATCTCCCGCGAGGCGCCTTCGGCCTCCGCGTCCAGCCCGGCCAGCGCGCCCTCGATCATGCCGATGGTGCGATAGACCATCGATTCGCCCGCATAAATTCCCGCCGCCGATTCCGCCAGCTTTTCCTGAATCAGTCCGAATTCGCAGATCGCTTTGCCGAACGCCTTGCGTTCTTTGGCGTAGCGCACCGCGTCTTGCAGGCTGTGCCGCGCGCCGCCCACGCAGGCCGCGGCCAGCTTGAAGCGGCCGATATTCAAAATGTTGAACGCAATGTGGTGCCCCTTGCCGGCTTCGCCGAGCAGGTTCCCGGCCGGGATGGCGCAATCGCTTAAGATTACCGGGCAGGTGGAGGAGCCGCGAATGCCGAGCTTGTGTTCCTCGGCGCCAATCGACAAGCCCGGCGTGCCGCGCTCCACCAGGAACGCCGAGAACTTCTCGCCATCGATCTTGGCGAAGATGGTGAACAGGTCGGCGAAGCCGCTGTTGCTGATCCACATCTTCTCGCCATTGAGAATCCACTGGCCGCCATCCGCGCTGAGCGTCGCCCGCGCGCGGCAGTTGAGAGCGTCGCTGCCCGAAGACGATTCCGAAAGCGCGTAGGCCGCGATCCATTCGCCCGTCGCCAGCTTCGGCAGGTATTTCCGCTTCTGCGCCTCGGTCCCGTACCACACGATGGGAAGGGTGGCGATGCCCGTGTGCGCGCTGAACGCCACCGAAAAGCTGCCCAGCTTGCTGATGTTCTCCGCGATCACGGCCGAGCTGATCTTGTCCATTCCCAGCCCGCCGTAAGCTTCCGGGACATCCACGCCCAGCAGGCCCAGCTCGCCGGCTTTTCGCAGCAAAGCGCGCGTGACACCGAAGTTCTTGGCCTCGATCTCCTCCGCCACCGGCACGACTTCCTGGTCGACGAACTCGGCCGCCGTCTTGGCGATCTGCCGGTGCTCATCGGAAAAATCCTCCGGCGTGAAAACTTCCTGGGCGGTGCGTTCCTCAATGAGAAAGCTGCCCCCTCGAATGCGCGTTGCCGCCACTGGCGTCATCGTTGCCATAATTCCTCCCCTCGCTGTCATTCGCGACTCCCGACGGTGGGGCAGGTCCCCGACCTGCCAAGGCGAGGTGCTTTCGCCGGCAGGTCGGGAACCTGCCCCACTGTCAGGGAGTGACTGTGCAGAACAAGATCCTCGCCGTGTCTAATTCATGTTCTCAAAAATCCCGGCCGCCCCCATGCCGCCGCCCACGCACATCGTCACCAGCCCGTAGCGCGCTTTGCGGCGCTTCATTTCATACAGCAACGTGGCCGTGAGCTTGGCGCCGGTGCAGCCCAGCGGGTGCCCCAGCGCGATGGCGCCTCCGTTGACATTCACCTTAGCCGGGTCGAGTTCTAACTGCCGGATCACCGCCAGCGCCTGGGCCGCAAAGGCCTCATTGAGCTCGATCAAGTCGATTTGATGCAGTCTGAGCCCCGCCATCCGCAACGCTTTGGGAACCGCACTCACCGGCCCCATCCCCATCTCTTCCGGCAGGCAGCCGGCGTACGCGTAGGCCACAAAGCGCGCCATCGGCCGCAGCCCCAGCTCGGCCGCGCGCGCTTCCGCCATCACCAACGCCGCCGCCGCACCATCCGATGTCTGCGACGTATTGCCCGCGGTCACCATTCCTTTTGCGTGAAACGCCGGCTTGAGGCTGGCCAGGGCCTCGAGCGAGGTATCGCCGCGCGGTCCTTCGTCGACCGCGAACTCCGTCTCCCGCATTTCGAGTTTCGAGTGCGCGTCCGGCGCGGCGAAGGAGACGCTGACCGGCACGATCTCTTCCCGAAACCGGCCCGCCGCCTGCGCCGCCAGCGCTTTCTGGTGGCTGGACAATGCGAACTCGTCGGCATCGCGGCGGGTGATGCCGTAGTGGCGCGCCACGCGTTCCGCCGTCAGCCCCATCGAAAGGTAGGAATCCGGATAGTGCCGCTCCAGCCACGGATTCACCGAAATCTTGTTGCCGCCCATCGGCACCATGGACATGGATTCGGCCCCGCCCGCCAGGATCACGTCTGCGCCGCCCGAGCGAACGCGCTCCGCCGCCAGCGCTATCGCCTCCAGGCCCGAAGCGCAAAACCGGTTCACCGTCATGGCAGCCGATTCGATCGGCAATCCCGCGCGCAACGACGCGATCCGCGCCAGGTTCATCCCCTGCTCGCCCTCCGGCATGGCGCAGCCGACGATCACATCCGCGATCGCGCTCGCGTCGAGGCCGGGCACCCGGTCGAGAGCCCCGCGCATCGCCGCCGCCGCCAGGTCGTCGGGCCGCGTCGCCCGCAGCGTCCCCTTGGGCGCCTTGCCCACCGCCGTCCGCGCCGCGCTTACGATCACCGCTTCTCGCATCCGCGCACCTCCGTGCGTTCACTCTGCGCATCCGCGCGCTACCAACCGCTCCCTACGGTCGCGGCTCTGAGGCCTATCGGAGCCGCGACCGTAGGGAGCGGCTGCCGGACCGGCTCGCCCCCGTCAATTCCGCAGCGGCTTGCCATTTTTCAGCGTGTACGCAATCCGCTCCTGCGTCTTCTTCTCGCCACACAACGAAAGAAAGGCCTCCCGCTCCAGGTCCAGCAGATACTGTTCGCTCACCGGCGTGCCCGGCGTCACCGCGCCGCCCGACATGACGTAAGCCAGGTGGTTGGCCACCGTCACATCGTGATCGCTGATGTATTCGCCCTCGCGCATCATGCGCACTGCCAGCCGCAGCGTGGCCAGCACGTTTTCCCCCGGCGCAGGAATCGCCAGGCGCGGCGCCGGTGGAGCGTAGCCCGCCGCGGCCAGCCCGCCAGCCAGCCGCTGGGCATCGGCCAGCAGCCGCTCGCGATTCATCGTCACGCCGTCGCCCGCGCTCAAAAAGCCGTAGCCGCGCGCTTCCTCGGCCGACGTGGACACCTTGGCCATCACGCAGGTTTCGAAGGCGCGCCGCAGCGCATCCATCAGTTCCACCGAATCGCCGCGCCCGGTCTCTCGCACAGCCGCCGCGCGCTCGATGGCAGCTACCGTCATTTCCTTCGATCCGCCGCCTGCCGGCAGCAGCCCGACGCCGGTTTCCACCAGGCCCATGTACAACTCGGCGTGCGCCTGCCGCCGCGCCGCGTGCAATGTGATTTCGGCGCCGCCGCCCAGGCACAAACCGAACGGCGCCACCACCACCGGCCGCGGGCAGTAGCGAATCAGCGCGGTCATCTGCTGGAAGGCGCGGACGGCGCGGTCGATATCGTCCCACTCCTCTTCCTGCATGCTCAGCAGCAATTGCATGAGGTTGGCGCCGACGCAGAAATTGGCGGCGTCGCTCGCCAGCACAAACGCCGCGAACTGGCGCACCGCGTCGCCATCCGGCGCGAGCGTTTCCGTCACCATCCGCACGATGTCTTCGCCCACCGCGTTCTTGGGCGAGTGCATTTCGATGCAGGCCACGCCGCCGCCCAGGTCCACCAGCGAAGCACCCGGGTTGGAACGCACCACGCCGCGTGCGGCGCGGGCACCCGAAATGCGCGCCACCCCGGGAGCCGTCTCCACTCTCCGCCAGGCCGCCGCCGAGGGGTCGAAGCATTCCCGCCCGTGATCGCGGTACCAGCTTTCGCCGCCTGCCGCGAGCAGCCGCTCGGCCGCCGCGCTCACCGGTTCACCCGCGGCTTTGGCGCGCTCCACGGTGGTGCGCACTCCGGCCGCGTCCCACATTTCGAACGGGCCCAGTTGCCAGTTGAAGCCGGCGCGCATCGCGCGGTCCACGCTGGCCACGTCATCGGCGATCTCCGCCAGCGCATCCGCCGTGTAGTTCCATAGCCCGGTCGCCAGGCGCCAGTGGAACCGCGCCGCCTTGTCGCGCATCGCATCGCCCGCCAGAAGCTGGTGGATCCGCTCCGTCACGCGCTCCGCGTTTTTCGCCATGTCGAGCGAAGCAAACCGCGGCTTCTCCGCCGGCCGATATTCGAGCGTCTTCCAATCGAGCGCGAGCCGCGTCTCCGCCCCATCCGGCCCTTTGGTCTTCTTGTAGAAACCCTGCCCGGTTTTGTCGCCCAGCCAGCGCCGCTCGAGCATCGTCACGAGGAATGCAGGCAGCGCCATCTGTTCCGCCGCGCCCGCCGCCGCGCGCGGAAAATTGCGCGCCACGTGCGCCAGCACGTCGATTCCCACCAGGTCCGCCAGGCGGAACGTGCCCGTGCGCGGAAAACCGATGGCCGTGCCCGTCAGCGCGTCCACTTCTTCAATGCTGAGATCCTCGGCTTGCATCAGCCGCACGGTTTCGAGCATCAGAAACACGCCGATGCGGTTGGCGATGAAGTTCGGCGTGTCGCGCGCCGGCACCACTTCCTTGCCCAGGCGCACGTCCGCAAATTCCGCCACCGCCCGGCGCACCGCGGCATCGGTATCCGGTGTGGCGATCAATTCGAGCAGCCGCATGTAGCGCGGCGGGTTGAAGAAGTGCGTGCCCAGCCACCGCGCGCGAAGCTGTTCCGGCAGCGCGCCGCCAATCTGCGCCACCGGCAGCCCGCTGGTGTTGGTGCTGAAAACCACGCTTCGCTTGAGGTGCGGCGCCACCCGCTCCAGCAGGCTGCGCTTGATGGCCAGGTCTTCGGTGACGGCTTCGATTACCCAGTCGCAGTCGGCCAGAAGGCCAAGGTCGTCGGCAAAATTGCCGGTGGTGATGCGGGCCGCGAAGGCCGGATCGTAGAAGGCCGCCGGCTTGGCCTTCTTCAGCGAGTCGAGGCCCCGCGCTGCCACCGCGCTCGGCGCCGCGCCTTCCGATGGGATATCGAGCAGCACCACCGCCAGGCCCGAATTCGCCAGGTGCGCCGCGATGCGCGCGCCCATCGTGCCTGCGCCCAGCACGCCCGCCTTCTGGATCGGCGGCGGCTGTAAGGCCTGTTCGAACTCGGAACCGGCGCTCATGCAATTGCTCCTGTTTTGGCCCCGCCGGCAACATTCCCGCCGGGACGGGCATTTGCCAGCTTACCCGCGCCACCCGCGAAAGCGCAACCGGAAGGATCGAAGCAACACAGAAGTGCTTGATGTGTGCGCGCCCCGAGCGAGCCGAGTACTCCCAGCGCGACACAGCACGCACGAGTGCGTGTACCGCCTCGGCGGAGCCGGCTCTCCATCCGCTGGTAGAATGGACGTAGCGGATTACTACGCTTTTCGTTTCCACGTTTTGCGGGTTCCGGCGTCATCCTGTTAGGAACCTGTGACGACTGTCGTTTACAGCCAGATGAGCGAAGTCATCGAACCGGGCCTGGAACTGCTCGAGCGGCAAAACCGCTTTGTTAATGAGCACTTACGGCGGATCTTCGTGCAGATTTATCGCATCGTCCGCAACCGCGCCGACGCTCAGGACCTGACCCAGGAAACGTTCATCAAGGCTCTGCAACGGCAGGAACAGCTTAAGGATGAGCAAAAAGCGGCTCATTGGCTATCGCGGATCGCGACCAACACGGCCATCGACTTCATGCGGCGCAGCGGCCGCGCCTCATTCTGTGAGATCGAGCTCGCTCCGCCCAGCCACGCGGAGAGCCCGGAGCAGGCGCTGCTGCGGAGCGAGCAGCACGACTACCTGGAGGATGGATTGCGCCTCTTGAGCCCCCGCGAGCGGGCGGCGCTGATCCTGCGCGATGTGGAGGGATTGCCGGCGGAAGAGGTGGCCCGGCACCTCAATTGTTCCAAGGCCACGGTGCGTTCGCACATCGCGAATGCGCGCACCAAGTTTCGTAAGTACGTGGAGAAGAGAAAGCGGTAAGCAGATGAAACATCCCAACCAGGCGACATTGGCATTGCAGGCGGGTGGCGACCTCGGCCCCCTCGGCCGCTGGCGCACCCAGCGCCACCTGGCGCGGTGCGCGGAATGCCGCGACGAAATCGCCCGCTTCGAACAACTCCGCCAGGACCTGCCGCTGCTCGCCGAATCCCCGGAGGTTCACTGGAACCGGCTGGCGGCGGAGATGAAAGCCAACATCCGGCTGGGCCTGGCCGCGGGCGAGTGCGTGCGCGCCGATGAGCGCGCCGGCGCCGGACCGATGTGGTCCACCGCGCGGGTTGGCGTGGCGCTGGCCAGCGTGGCGGTGCTGCTGGCCACCGGCGTAGTGCTGGAGCGCCCCGGCCCAACCGCTGCCCGGGAAACCGGAGTGGTGGTGCAGGCCACCGCAGATGGCGTCCAGGTGCGCGAGGGCGGGCAGGCGCTGGGCCTGATGCATTCCGGCACCAGCAGGGAGGCGGTCACTTACCAGGTGGGCGCCCAGGGCTCGGTGGAGGCCCGTTACGTAGATTCGGAAACCGGCTACGTCACGGTGAACAAAGTCGATGTCGAATAAGCGGCAAGTCGCGTTGCTGGCCTTGCTGGGCGCCGGCGCCGCCCTGGCGCAGGATGTGCCGATCGAAGGCCGCGTCAATATCAACCTGGGCAAGGATTCGCCGGTCGCCCTGGTCAGCATGTCTACCGGCGATTCGCACTCCAGCTCGCGTGGCGCCGCTCTGGTGCTCGATCTGCACATGTCGCTCACCCTGCGTAACACCGGAGCCGGCCGCATCCATGGCGTGGCGCTGCGCGTGGTCTCGCAGGAGGTCACCGTCGGCGGCAAAGGCTCGGTTTCCATCCCCAGCCTGAACGTCGGTCCCGGCGAAGCCTTCCCGGTGCGCATCGACATGCAGTTGATGCGTCCCACGCAGGTGGCCGGAGGCCCGCTGGTAGATGTCAACCTGGATGGCGTGCTCTTCCAGGATCTGTCCTGCTACGGTCCCGACCGGCTGAATTCCTGCCGCACCATGACCGCCTGGGATTTGGAAGCGCAGCGCGACCGCGAGCACTTCAAGCACATTTTGGCGCAGGCTGGCCCTAAAGGCCTGCAGCAGGCGATGATCGAAAGCATCAGCCGCCAGTCGGCGCGGCCGCAGCTGGACGTTCGCGTGCTGCGCGCGCCCGCCGTCGCTTCCGCCGCGCTCGGTCCGGTGCGTACTGAGCAGTTTGCGTTTCTCGAGTTTCCCGATTCGCCCCTCCAGCCAGTCGACGGCTGGGCGCAGATTGCGGGCAATGAGGCGCGCGCCCCGCGTATCCAGGTGCGCAACCGCTCGGCGCAGAGCATCAAGTACGTGGAGCTGGGGTGGCTGGTGCGCGATCCCAACGGCCAGCAATATCTGGCGGCGTCGCTGCCCGCCTCCGATCCCGCGCTATACCTGCCTGCCGGCAAGACCGCCCGCGTGGAGCAGGAGACCGCCCTGCGCTTCAGCCGCGGCGGCCAGCCGGTCAACATCCAGGGGGCAGTGGGCTTCGTCAGCCGGGTGCAGTTCGCCGACGGCAAGCTGTGGGTGCCGAGCCGCGCCGATCTCGACCTGGGCTCGCTCGCCAAAGTGCTGCCGGCTTCGGCCGAAGAGCAGCGTCTGGACGATCTTTACCTGAAGCGCGGCCTGGAAGCCCTGGTCCAGGAACTCAAGAAATACTGAAGTGCCCGCCTTCCTGCGCCGCCTTCTGCCGATGCTCAGCGTCCTGCTGTTGGCCGCCGTGGCTTACGATGGCTGGATCTTTTACAGCCGCTGGCAATGGCGCCGCGATGCCGAACGCGCCCGCGCCAATGCGGAAGAGGCACGGTCGAGCAAGGCCCTGGACGCGCTGGGCAATGGCCTCCAAATCCATAACTTCTATGCGAGCCCGGCCGTGATTCATGCCGGCGAACCGGTGAACATCTGCTACAGCGTTTCCGGCGCCGCCACGCTCCACCTCGATCCGCCCGTGGCCGAAGTCTACCCTGCGTTAAGCCATTGCATCCAAGCCTCGCCGCGGCAGGACACCGAGTTCAAACTGACCGCCGCGGACGCGGCCGGACATACCGCCGTTTCGAAGTTCGTACTGAAAGTGGCGCGGTAAGCAGAGCGGCACCGGTGGTCCGCGCCGCGGCTCTTTCTGAGGCGACGAGGCTGGCTACGCCCCCGGCACGACCCTGGACGCGCTCTGGAGGCGACCGGCTCTCGCCGCAAAATTGCACACGGTAGGATTTTGCAGGTCGTTCCGAGCCGAATCAACCTTGGATAACTTGCTGGAGAGAGCGATAGACCGGAGAATAAGATCTGATTCCTATGACCGAACCTTGTCTGGCCTATATCGCCCAGGGCAAGCTCCATCTGCAACGCGATGGCGGGCCGCAAACCGTGGAGAGCGCGTTCGGGCGTTCTCTGAGGGATCGGGCCGTCCAGATACACAACCGGCACGCGTGGAAGGCGCAAGGCCGCGGCGCGCAATACATGCGGGGCGTGCTGTGGGCGGGCACGGAGCGCGATCCCGTCGAGGTTCGGATCCGGGTGACGAGCGTCACGCGGGGGCGAAACCCAGGCGAGGTGTTATACACGCTCGAAACCGACGAAATCAGCGGCGTATTTGCTCTGGATGCGACCGGCTTCGAGCAAAGGCTGTTCCACACGGCCGATTTCCGGGTTCAGGACATCGACGTGCATCCGGATGGCGGCGGGATAGCGTTATCCGCCCGTTATCGCAACGGGATGGCGAACGTCGCGGTGCTGAACGTGGACGGATCGGATTTCACGGAGGTCTCGGAGGGCGATTCGGTGGACCAGGCGCCCCGCTGGGTGCCAGGCACGGAGCGGCAGCTGGTCTTTCAGAGCGCTGGCGCGGGGCGGGACGCCGGTGGACGCTTCTCCGAATTCGGTCCCTTCGCCGTGCATCGGCTCGACCTGGATTCGGGCGAGATCTCATGCCTGGCCGAAGACGCCAAGTTCGATCTTCTGGGGCCGCAGATGGCCGGTGACGGAGCCCTGTACTACATCCGCCGGCCCTACGCGAACGGCCAGCCCGCTATCAACCCCTTCCTCGCGATAACGGATATCGCTCTGCTCCCGTTCCGGCTCCTGTACGCGGTTTTCCAGTTCGTCAACTTCTTTTCCGTGAGGTACACGGGGCGGCCCCTTTCCACTTCGGGAGGCGCGGCGAAAAAGAGCCAGGACGTCAAGCGAATGATGGTGTGGGGCAACCTGATCGACGCCGAACGCGCGGCGCAAGAAGACCGGCTGGGCGAGCAGGACGCGCCCTCCATGGTGCCATCTTCGTGGCAGCTGGTGCGCCAGTCGCCAGACGGCACAGAAGTGATGGCTAAGGGCGTCCTTTCCTTTCACATCGCCAGAGATGGTTCCGTGATCTACACGAACGGCAGCGCCGTCCACTCGATCCAGCCCAACGGCGAACGCCCGGCGCGGATCCTGGTGGGGTCCATGATCGAACAGGTGGCGGCGCTGTAGGCCGCTCACCGACCCCGCCGTCCGCTGCCATTCAGTTTTCGGACCCCTCTACACCCGCCGCGCCGATTCCGTAAAAGGCGCGCGCACTCTCGCCGAGCAGCCACTCGCGCGTTTCCATGCTTTGCGCGCCGATCGCCTGGGTGAAGATGGCGAGCGTCTCCTTCCAGATGGAATCGGGCAGGCAGGAAGGCCAATCGCTGCCGAACATCACCCGGTGCGGGCCGAACACGGTCAGCGCGTGGGCGACGAACGGGCGAACCGCGGCCGCGGTCCACCGCTTCCCGCCGCTCGAGATCAGCCCGCTCACCTTCACGTAGGCCCGGGGCGATTGGGCGGCCCGCTCCATGCCGCGGAACCACGCCTCGGAGCCATCGGGGAAGCCCAGATTCACAATCGCGATGTTGAGATCCGGGTGCCGGTCGAGAAGGGGCGGAATCCCGGCAGCGGAGGCGGCCACGTCAAGCGGAATGCCGCGCCGTTCGAGGCAGTTAAGCCCCGGCGGGTTTTCCTGGCCGGCCCGGAAATCTGGCCCCACCACACCTCGGAAGAAAGGATGTCGCTGGTAGCTGTCGAGCGCCGCGTCCAGTTTCGGGTGGTTCAGGCCGGCGCAGGCGATCACGCCTTTCACATACGCGTGTTCCGCGGCCGCCGCCAGCAGGCTGGCGTTCTCCTCTTCGCTTTGCGCCGTCGCAATCGACCCATCAAAGCGCGCGCGCCGCAGGATGGATTCGAGGTGGGAGGGCGTGTGTTGCGCTGTGAAGAACTGCTGAGCGTCGAGGCGCAATGAAGACTCGTTCCTCGCAAGCGTGCCAACCGCTCCCTATGGTCGCGGCTCCGATGCAGGGAGCGGTTGCAGGCGATTGAATTGGTATTGCCTGACAGCCTTAAAAGATGAAGGAGAGGCCGCCGCGCACGCTGCGCGGGTTGTCCACCAGCAACAACTGGCCGCCCGGCGAGTTGATTCCCAGGTACCCCTGCGCCAGAATGTTGCGCAGTTCGGCCGTTGCCTCAACCCGTTTCCCCAACCCGGGCACCGGCTGCCGTACGCAGATATTCAGCCCTGGCAGCGGCCGCAGGGGCTGCATGCTATACGGGTTGCCGGCCATCACCCAATTCGCGTCGCCGATGGTCATCTGGTAACTGGCGATCAGGTGCGTGCCGCTGCGCGGAACCGTTGCCGCAAGCCGTGCCGTGACGGCCTGGCGGCGGCCGGCGTGGATCATCGAGCGCAATTCGTCCGGGCTGTTGCTGACCAGCTCCTGATGCCAGGCAGTCAGCCCGCCCTCATTGCCGTAAGACACGGTCGCGCTCACGTGCTGTCCCAGATTCTGCGTCAACTCGGCATCCAACCCGGCCATGTCGAAATTCCCGGCGTTGAAGATCGAGCTGTTCGAGAACAGGTCCGGAACAATGTTGCCGCCCATGACGAGCCCGGCCGGCATCACCATCGTGATCGCGGCGTCGCTCAACAACTCGCGGTAAGCCGACAGCCGGACTGTCCGCGATCCCAGTTTGCGCGCCACGGAAATCTCGTACTCCTGGCCCCGCTGCAACCGGGCATGACCATTGGCGAGTGAAAGGCGCGGGAACATTCCCAACGTGTTCAGGTCCTGGCGTAAGTCCGCGTCGTCGGCGCCGGCGTCCGCCATCTCGGGCCGGGCATTGCCGGAGGAGTAGGCGACTTCCAGGTCCGTCAAGTCATCCACCTCCCACGCGACGCGCACATAGGGACTCAGGTAAGTGAAATGATCCAGGAACGCGACCGCGTCCACCTGGGTGCCGTATTGCACCGAGACCCTGTCGCCAACCTGCGTGCGGTTGTCCACGCTCGCGGAAAGTGAGCGCAGAATGGGCAGCCCCATATCGGTTCCCGCCAGCACCGAACCGATCCGCTCCGGCAGATACAACTGCCGCATGGTGACCGAAACCACCGGCTTGCCACCGGCCAGTTCGCGGCTGTAACTGGTACGAAAGGCCGCTGCCGGCACGCCGGTCTGCGAGCCGTATCCAAAATTGCCGCTCAGCTGAAGCAGGCTGTTGCCATAAAGAGAAGTTGCCAGCGCGAAGGCCGTGCCGAGATCCGCCTCGCTGGCGGTGCTGGCCACCATCGCGCCATCGCCGGCCGAGAGGCGGAGAATTCCGCGCGTGTCGGCAAACACCGTCACCGGCGGGTCCTTGCTGCCTACCGGGTCCTCCCGGAAGCGCGTCACCGGGCGCGTGTCGGAAGCGCTGCGCAACACCCATTTCCAGTCGTCCGAAATGAGGCTGCCGTTCTCGATGTTCGGATAGTCCAGCTGGATGGAGCTGAACAGCGAATTCAAACTGACGTGCAAACGGCTGAGCCGGCCTGCCTCGACCGAGATGTCCTTGCGGACGGCGGGCACGAAGCTGGCAAGGGTGACCCGCAGCGAGTACAGCGATGGGAAAAGACCGGGCAGGCGGAATTCGCCGTTCTGGTCGCTCAGCACCTTTCCGATCTGCCGGTCCTGGCGGTTGAACAGGATCACCGACGCGCCCATCTGCGGCACGCCGCGCGAATCGTTGACAACGCCTGCAATCGAGCCGGAGAGCCGGATAGGCTCAGCGCCAACCACAGCGCCGGGCGCAAGCAAGCACAAAGCCCCTGCCAGCATCCAGGCCGACGTGTTTTGCGCCTTCATCGTCACCATCGCGACGCTCGCCGTCCGTAGACGGACGGATACCCGAACTCTAGGTTACCGTAAACTTGGCCGAGGGTGTGAGGGTCTGGTTGCGGTTTTTGTCGAGAATTTTCATCCGCAACGTGTACTGCCCTGGAAGCAGGGACTTTAGGGGAAGGAACTTCTCGATCGTCAGCTGCGAACTCGAGGCGTCCGGGACCTCCCCAAGGTCCTCCGTGAAGTCGAAAATCTTCTCGTTGGAGCCGGACCGCACCAGCTCATAGGTCACCGTGCCCACCGGTTTGTGGGTCGTTTGATCGGCCCCCAGGTTATAGACCTTCAGATAAATGCCCATCTTCTCTTCGTGCTTGAAGACATCGTCCATGCGCGGCCGGACTTTGGAATCGCCGATAATGAACTGCCCGGCGCCGATGCTTTTCATGGGCACTTTCTCGATAATGTCCGCCAGCATCACCGAGCTGGTGGTGGCTTTGTCCGGATCGAGGCGGGGAACGGTCAGGGCCGCCTCATAGTTGTTCATGTTGCCGGCGGTCAGGTCCTTCGACACCACGTTCAGCCGGTAGGTCCCCGGCGCCAGCGGCAGCGCCTTTGAGAAAATCGACTTTTGCGCCTGGTAAGCCTGCAGCAGTTGCGGTGCGGCGTTGACGGTAACCGTTTCTTCAAAGGTGGTCACGATGCGGCGCGTCATGGTCGTCACGCGGCCGAAAATATTCACCGTGGCCCGCTGCAAGCCTTCCTTCGAGGTGAACTGCAGATCCCGGTTCTCAAACTGAACCGTCACGTACGTCATCACCGAGGCGTCGGTCACCGGAAAGAAATCGGCGCGCACCTTGCACGGCAAAATGTTGTAGCTGATCTTGGAATAGACCTGCGCCTCGAGGTCCGGGAACTTGACCTTCGGAGCCTGTTGCAGCTTGGCGAACTGTTCCAGACGGCTGAATTCCATCATGCTTTCCGGCTGGCCGCCGAAGGCCTGTCCCAGGTGCGTGCCGTCGGTGTTCTGGAAGCGCTGGTCCTTGCTGCTCATGCCCATCTGTTCCATCATGGTGAGGCCGGCGCCAGGCACGTACAGCAGGGCATCTTTTTCCGAGGGATCCATGGTCATGCGGAACTCGCCCGACATGGTGGGATCTACGAACTCGATGATAATGTTGTTGCCGAGGCCGTCGATGTACCGGTAGCGCCACTGCTGGAACGGATAGGTGGAGGTTTCGCCGCCGCCCTCTTCCGGAGGCCGCTCGTAAAAGCCGCCCGAAGAGTGGTCCTCGATTTCATCCGGCGGCCCGTACACGATGTAGATGCGGCCGCGGTCCGTCTTCCACCCCGGGATTCCCGAAGCGTAGTGTTCGTTGGCGTACGCGATACGGCGGTAATGCTCTTCCTTGAATTCGTTTTCGATCGTGTCCGGCGTAGGATCGCGCCGCAACCAGAAATTTTCGATGAACTGCTCGCGCTCTTCGTCGGTCAGCAGGCGCTTGAACGCGGCCCGCTCTTCGTCGGTGATGATGTAGGAAACGTCTTCGTTCAGCCACTTCCGGTAGGGCGTCTCCATCTCCCGGCGGAGCTGCGCCTCTTTCTTTTTCTTTTGCTTTTCCGTCAGCGGCTTGGAGACGGTCTCCCGCAGCGCCTGCTGCTTGTCCTGGTCCTTTTGGGAATCGGTCTGCTGGGCAACCGCCATCAGGCAGACCAGTATCGAAATCGAGACGCAAACGATGGAAAGACGTATTCGGTCCATGCGACACCGGCACCGGGACGGGAGCAACTCGGCTGATCTCAATTGTAGTGCCGTGGTGTCAAGCCGGTCAATCCCGTGAAACCGGGGCACACCTGTGCCTGTGGCGCAGGCCCCCTGGCCTGCGACTGGAGTTTTGGCACTTTTGTGAGGCGGTGCGGTGGCGGTCTTGCCGCGGTCAGCAGGGCTTTGGCAGGTCGGGGACCTGCCTCACTCAGCACACTCAGTCTGCCAGGCCGACGGCCAGGCGCGGCGTGCCCCTGGGGTCCTGGTCCATATCTGCGCCAATCGATTCCTGACAGGTGACGCAGTACCGCGCCCAGGGCAAGGCCTTCAGGCGCTTGGCCGGGATCGGTTCCTCGCAGGCCAGGCAAGTGCCGAAATCGCCGGAGTTCAGGCGGTCCAGCGCCTCTTCGATCATCCGCAATTGCAGGTAGTCGAGCCTGTTCAGGCGCAGCGATACGAACTCATCGTGCGTGATCTGTGCCTGGTCTTCCTCCGCTACGCGGCCCATCCGCGCCAGCGTGTCAAATTTCATGCCGAGCCCTGCCAGCACATCGTGCCGCTTGCTCAGCAGCATCTCCCGGTAATTCCTGTTACCGGAGGCCACCGGATGCTTCATCGCGCCCTCCCGCTCGTGAAATGCGCCACAACAATTCATTAGGTCAACGCAACGTAACAGAATTCTCGACTGAAAATCAACCAACGACTTGGTTAGCAGTCGCTCTGTAGCGCTTGGACAACGGGCAGGAGTTCTCCAAAGTTGTCGTGGGGCGGGTGCCCTCGCCCGCGTCAGACCCCCGGTCCGACAGCCGGGCCGGCCGGCTCGGCCGCGGTCGCGCTTGCCCGCCAAAACGCTACTTGCCCGCCAGCGGGTACTCGGGCGGAAGGTTCAGCGATAGATCCCTCAGGATCTGTTGCTCGGCTGGGGAATACCGGGCAGCGAACTCCTCACTCGCCAGCCGCGCGTCACGCTCCTCCGGCGGCATCCTGTGCAGCCGGAGGAGCTCCTGTCCGACCGGCCCCCGCCGGTCCTCCGGCAACTGATTGAATCCCTGAAACTGGCGGCTGATCAACGCCTGCTGGCCAATCGGCAGGCCTTTCAGCACCTGGTACTGCCGGAAGAGCCGCTCGCGCGCCAACGGCGGCAGACTGTTATAGCGCTCCAGCGCCGCCCGCATCCGCTCCTGCTGCTGCGGGTTGGCGCGCTCCATCAGGCGCTCTTGCTCGTCCGGGGTCATCTGTAGAAACCGCTGCGCCGGGTTTAACGGATTATTCAGCCGGTGGCCCGGCACGGCTGCGGGAACGCCGTTGGGGCGGGCGCCTGCCGGCGCCGCCGCACGGGGAGCCGGGGCCGCCTTGGGCGGCGTGGCGGACTTCTCCTCCGCCCCAGCGCCCGCGGCCAGCAGGCAGGCCAGAACCGCACTGAAGAGGACCTTGGGCATTTTACATCTTCGGTTCGGTGGAGTCCGGCTTCATCAGGTGATTGAACTGGTTGAGAACTTCCATCTCGTCCAGCGCGTGCACCACCTGGTCCGGCTGCAACCCTTCCACCTGCGCCGTCGCCGGGCGCGGCATCACCTTGGGCCGCCAGGGCCAATCCAACAGCGCCCCCGCCACCACTACCGCCGCCACCGCCGTTACCGGCAGCGCACGGTAGACCAACAGCGGGCGCAGCCGGCCCCGCATTCGTTGCCACCAGGAAACGTCCTGCTCAATGCGCGCGAACAGGCGGCGGTCGAAATCCGCGGACACCGGCGCCGCTTCCCAGCCGTCCAGCGCTTCCCAAACCACCCGCTGCCCGCGCACGAACTCACGGCACGCGGAGCAGGTCTGCAGATGCGCTTCCAGCAATTCCGTATCGCCCGCGTTCAGCGCGCGGGAACTGTACGCCACCAGGATTTCCCTGTTCTCCCGAGTTTCCAGCGGACACCTCATAACACCCTTCCCTATGCCATATGGGCCAAGCGGGCACGCAAAGTTTCGTATGCCCGGAATAGTAATGACTTTACCGCAGATTCAGAACAGTTCAGTACCCTGGCGATCTGCGTGTATTCCATCTCTTTGTACTTATGCATCAGTACCGCCGCCCGTTGCTTGTCGGGCAGTGCGGCCACGGCTTGCCTGACTTCGTCCAGCGCCGCTTTACGAACCATCGACTGCTCCACCGACGGGCGGTGATCTTCCACCTGCCGCGCCGGCATGTCTTCGGAGCGCTCGTCGAGCCGCTCCTGGGACCGCTCGTTCTTACCGTCGCGAAGCGAGTTCAATGCCAGGTGCGTGGCGATCCGAAAAAGCCACGTCGTGAACTTCGCCGTGGGCTCGTAGGTGCCCCGCGAACGGTACACGCGCAGGAACACCTCCTGCGCCAGCTCCTCAGCCACGGCTTGGTGCTGCACCATCCTGTACAGGAAGTGGACTACGGACGAACGATGCTTCTCAAGCAACACGCCGAAGCTTGCCCCGTCACCGTCTTTCACCCGGAGCATCAACTCGGCATCGTAGTCCAGAGCCGCCGTGGCTCCCCCCATGTCCGTATTAACCCATTCCGGCATCGCAGGTTGCGGCAATCCTGGAAAATCCCGCTACTCCCCTTTGAGAGAGCGCTCCATCAGCCGCCGAACGGCTTCTCGGGGAGACACCCGGTGGTACAGCATCTGGTACATCTGCTCGGTGATCGGCATTTCCACCCCGAAGCGCCGGGCCAGCTCGACAGCCGCGTCGGTAGTCTTGATCCCCTCAGCCACCATCTTCATCGAACCGACGATCTCGTCGAGTTTCCGGCCATGCGCCAACTCGATGCCCACCATGCGGTTACGGCTGAGCTCGCCAGTGCAGGTGAGGACCAGGTCGCCCAGGCCGGCGAGCCCTGCCAGGGTCTGCGCCCGCCCACCCATGGCCACTGCCAGCCGCGTGATTTCGGCCAGCCCGCGAGTGATCAGCGCGGCGGTCACGTTGTGGCCAAACCCTATGCCGTGAATCACGCCCGCCCCGATGGCGATTACATTCTTGATGGAACCGCCAATTTCTACACCTATCGTATCTGGCGAGGTGTACACCCGGAATGTGGGCCCGGAGAACGCCGCCTGGATGCGCCGGTTGAGGTCCGCATCCGGTGAAGCTACTACCAATGCCGTCGGTTCACCACGCGCCACCTCCTTGGCGAAGGTCGGACCCGACAGCGCAGCCACTTGCGGCGAGAATTCGGTGACCGATGCCTGGATTATTTCCGACATTCGTAGCATCGAGCCGATTTCCAGCCCCTTGGTTGCGCTGACGAAGATCATGGACTCGGCGAGGTGTGGCAGCATCCGCTCATAAACCCGCCGCACATGATGCGAAGGCATCACGCTCAGCAGCACCTCGGCGTCCTCTGCGGCAATCCCCAAGTCACTGGTAACTGAAACATTTTCAGGGATCTGAAAGCCTGGGAGATAGGTGTCGTTCTGCCGCTCGGCCTGGAGCCGGCCGGCAACGTCGGTTTCATAAACCCACAGGCGCACCCGTTCAAAACGCGGGGCCAGTGCGATCGCAAGCGCGGTTCCCCAAGCCCCGCCGCCAATCACGGCCAGCCGCTTCACGGTCTCCTCGCTCCAAAAGTGAACACGTTCTCGGTTCCCGCCCGCAGCCGTCGAAGATTATTACTATGTTTGTAGATAATAAGCACCGCCGCGATTACAGCCGCTGCCTCCACAGGCAGAACCGGCGCCGCGATCAGCCACACGGATAGCGGGAAAACTGCGGCCGCCACAATTGAACCCATCGAAATGTGTCGCGTCCACGCCACCACCCCGACAAACACCAGCAGCACGGCGGCCAACGCCAGCGGCGTCAGGCACAAAAAGGCGCCGACGAAACTGGCGACCGCCTTGCCGCCTTGAAATGCCAGGAACACCGGGTAAATGTGGCCCAGCATCACCAGCACCGCGGCGGCCGACATCCACAGCGGATCGCCGCCGGTCAATCTCCCAGCCGCCCAAACCGCCAGGTAGCCCTTGGCGATATCGAGCAGCAGGGTAACCACGCCCGCCGCCCGGCCGGTGGTGCGCAACACGTTCGTGGCGCCGATGTTGCCGCTTCCGGAGCCGCGCACGTCGCTGCCGGTCTTCCATTTCACCAGAATATATCCGAACGGAATTGCACCCAGGAAACAGGCGAGCAGGCAGGCGGCGAGCGGCATCATGGCTGGAAGGGAAACTCCGCAAGCTTAGTGTACACGCTCCCGCCGGGCCGCAATTGGCTCTGGTACAGGTAGAAGCCCGCGGCAGTGAAGTTCCCAAATTCGAGCCCGGGCAGCGCGGCGATGGCTTCCCGCAGCGGCTGCAGCGCCGGCGGTCTTGCCGCCGGCGTCTTGGACAGGTTAATTCGGGCCAGGGTGAGATGCGGCGAGAACGCGCGGGTCTCAGGCGCAACGCCCAGCGCTGCGGTGGCGCGATCCGTCTCGCCGGCGAGTTCCGCCAGGCCGGGCGCCTCAATGCCGCACCAGAACACCCGCGGCGCGTGCGGATTGGGGAAGAAGCCGAGGCGGTGAATGCGCACCGGGATCGCCGCCCGTCCCGGGAGCGCAGCCAGCGCGGTCTTCAGCTCCGCCAGTCGCTGCTCCGGCCATTCCCCGATGAACTTGGTGGTGATGTGCAGGTTGGCGGGCGGGCTCCATTGGATCCGCGCCGTGGGCCGAAGCTGCGTCAGCAGCCGTTCCAGGTTGGCGGCCACCTCGGGCGCCAGGTCCAGGCCGGTGAACAATCGCATGCGCGCTTTCCATTGTAACGGCGGATCGGCGAAGATGGTTCGACGATGCTGCGATTCGGGTGCGTCCTCAAGCGGCCCTTCTACGAGCGGCCGACGGCGGAGGTGGCGCGCGGCCTGCTCGGCAAGGTGCTGGTGCATGGCCCGGCCGCCGGAATCATCGTCGAAACCGAAGCCTATCCAGGCCGCGACGACCTGGCTTCCCATTCGGCCCGCGGCATCACCGGCCGCACCCGCGTCATCTTCGGCCCGCCGGGCCGCGCCTACCATGGCGATGGGCATCACGCGCGCCCATTATGGCGTCGACGTCACCCGCGGCAGCCTGATGGTCCGCGAGCCCGCCGAACCGCACCCCCTGGACATCCAGGCCACGCCACGGATCGGCATCCGCGTCTGCGCCGACCGCCCTTTGCGGTTCATTATTCGCGGAAACCGTTTTGTGAGCCGTCCGTAGGGGCCGGGCACGCGCCCGGCCCGGCCTTCCTCTGTGGCGCCGCAAAAGTGCTGTTCAGCGCGGCAATACGGCGAGTTGCGGGCGGAGAAGCTGAGCGCTGGACTGCTGGACGATATATCGGGAGTGTTATCTAATCTTAAACATCACTGTTAACTGTTCTTGGTTATTCTTGATACTGATTCGGCCAAGGTCATCGCTAACCAGCTTTATTATTGACTGGGTGGCGATTTTTGTCGAAACTAACCTCGCGGGAGGTTCACGACTAACTTCGTGGGTGACAGCTACAGGGTCAACCTTGCGAATGCCGCGATCCCGACGAACGGAGCGACGTTATGCCAGCGCGATTAGAGTTCGCCTATTTCATCGTGATGTTTGTCTTTGTGATGGTAGCCCTGATAGTTCTGGTCAGGTGGGAGTATATACGCTCCCGGCGAGGTTCGCGCAGAACAGATCAGTCGCAGCGTCAGCTTGATCCTCGCCATACGGCCTCCGCAGCACAAGACCAGGAAAGTGCGCAGTTTTGACCTTTCGCCGCCGGGCAAGGCGATCAGCGCTAAAGCCCCGCATTTGGGTTAGAACGACCACTGCACTTTCGCCAGACTTCCGCAGTTTCACTTTCCGCAACTGAGCCGCTGCCTGCTAAAACAGGCCCGCGTGCGCGCCGCCCCCAGAGGCTGAAGCTCCTGGCATCGGCAGCCCGGACCGCACCAGTCGAGACGGGCTGGCAGCGGATCGGAATTTAGACCCGGCTGAGACCTGCGCTACGCCCGTCGTCGCCGGAGCACGCAAACCTCCGATTATCGTTAGTCATAAGATCTATTCCTAACCATTGGGAGGTGGAAAAGCTTCGCGTACCCGTCAGATACTCAGTGCAGGAAGAGGCAACGTGCCAGCAGCGCTTCAGAGTGGCGGCCGGAAGAGCCGCCTGCGTGGGGGCGAACTCATCGAGTTTACGCTCGTACTACTCCCGCTCTTTTTAATCCTGTCTGTGCTGGTCGACGCATCCTGGGCAATCTTTGCCAAATCCTCAATGATGTATGCGGTCCGCACCGGGGTCCGTGCGGGGATCACAATTACCGGCACCCAGACCACTGCCGCCAACGAAACACTCACCCAGATGGTGAAAGACATCGTGCAGCAGAATGCCAACGGGTTTCTGAACGGCACGACCGGCCGCAGTTACATTCAGGTGCACTATTTTGCGCAAGACTCAACCTCCCCGACCGGCTTGACGGATGTCTCCACCCAAGCCAATGGCAACGCCCCGGGGAACCTGATGCAGGTCTCGGTGAACCGCTTCCCGCTTCCCGCATTGGTGGCTCGCATTTACGGCTTGTTCACTCCGGTCGACAAAAACCCGTCCAACTTGAGCGCGGTCTCGGCGGACCGGATCGAGCCTTCCGGAGATGTGCCGCCTATTGGGGCGGCTCCTTAGAGAATCGGATGAGACCACGAACTCAACGCGGTGTTGCCTATATCGAGTTTGCGCTGTCCCTGCTGGTGCTGATCCCGTTGCTTCTCGGTGTCATCGGCCTTGGGCTCAGCATGCACCGGCAGTTGCAAACCGTGCAGTTGGCACGCGATGCCGACCACATGTACGCCCGCGGTATCGACTTCACGCTGTTGGGCAACCAACAGGTGTTGGCTTCCATCGCCGGAGCGCTCAACCTCAGCACCACCCTTGGCTCGGGCAATTCGGTAGTCATTCTCTCCACGGTCCGGTACGTAGACGTTAGCGCCTGTTCCCAAGCCGGCAGGGTCGATTCGCACGGCAATCCAAGCGGTTGCACCAACTATCAGGATTGGGTGTTTGCCGAGCGCTTGGTGATTGGCAACAACACGCTCTTTACCAGCCGCACGGGGACCCCATCCGCCTCCATCATTGCTTCCGATGGAACAATTTCCATCACCAATCAAGCAACGAATACCAGCGACGTGGCGACCATCACCGGCTTCAATCCGTGGAACAGCACCACCAGCACCGGGCTGCCCTCGGGACAAGTTGTGTACGTGGCTGAGGCCGCGGCCCTCGGATTTCGAATGCCCCCGTTCAGCGCGGGCACCAATACTTACGCGCAGTTCTATTTTTGACGATCTGGAGAGATCTACATGGCCAAAGAGACACGTTCCCGGTGGGGCCGACGCGGCAGCGTGCTGATCTTCCTCACGCTGGCAACACCGTTTTTCGTTGGCTTGGTCGGACTCGGCATTGATGCCACGATTTGCTACATTGTCCAAACTCAGCTTTCCGCGGCTGTCGACGGGGCGGCCTTGGGCGCCGGCCGTCTGCTCAGCACGAACGCCAACCCCACGGACATCGCCAACGAGTTTCTCAACGCAAACTTCCGCATCGGCCAGGCCGGATTCTGGGCATCCTACAATCTCACGCCCACCATAACGGTTCAAACCGGCGTTACCAAAACCGTGACGGTGAACGCAACGGTCACCTTCCCGCTGGTCTTCATGCGGTTGCTCCATCAGAACGCAGCCACCGTTTCGGCCACTGCCACCGCAACCCGCCGCGACGCGCGGGTCGAGTTCGTAATAGACCGGTCGGGGTCGATGGCAGGGCTGATGCCATCCCTCATCACCTATGCGCAAGGCTTCACCGAGCAGTTCACCGAGGGTTACGACGAGTTGGGGCTGGTGGTTTTCAGTGGCAGCGGCGTCGTCGCCTACCCGACCACCCCGTGGCCTGCCCCTCAAGCCTACAACGGCGGGGGCGGTCCCGACAATAGCTTTTATGACGGCACCAGCACCGATATGGTGCACCAGATCGGCAACATCGATGCCGGTAGCGGCACAGGTATGGGCGATGCGCTGGCTCTGGCGTACATCGAGTTGCAGAAGGCGCACATGCGCGATATGGCTGCTCTCGGCAATGATACCCGGATGAGCGCGATCGTTCTCTTTACCGATGGCGTGCCCTCGGCCGTCTCTACCTATCTGAACCGAAATGGCAACGCAGTGGTCAAGGCCACTGGTACCAGCGGCTGCCCGTTCCCAATCGACACCTTAACGCCCACAAACCCGATGTACGGCTACGTTGTCATGACGGGTAGCCCCCCATACGCAAGCCAAACAGCTGGGGGCTTCAACCAGCTTGCGAGCCTGGACCCGGGCCACACTTCAGCCCAGTACGTCGCGAACGCAACCTTGGACTTCATTACACCGCCCACATACGCGTCATACCCGGTCAACTCCTATACGTCCGGCTCTTCGAACGCCTCGACGCATGGCTGTAATAACGGCTGGAACTGGAGCGGCGGTACGATTGGTGGCGCGGCTTCACTTACCAATCTGTCTGCCCTCCCGTCGAAGGATAAGTATGGCTACAACCTGACGCCGAACGGGAACGGCTACCTGGTCTCCGCGATTGTGGGCGATGCAAGCGCAACCAGCGTCTATGACTCGTCGAAGGGCGGCTTCAATCCGACAGCCGCGAATCCGCCTAGCTCAAACGCCTACCAATGGGGGCTTGCGGCTTGGGACGAGGTCGACAATGTCGCCGAAGCCATTCGCAGCGACTCTAACTATGTCAACCGGACCGGCGACACTGTCCCGATGCGCATTACCATCTACACGATAGGCTACACGGGCAACGGAGGCACCGATTACGGCCTGCTGGAGAAAGTCGCCAACATCAACGGCTGTTCGGAGAACGGCTACTCCTGCTACAACAACACCGAGCCGGCGGGGCTCTACATTCAGGCTAGCGACACGACTGCGCTCGCCAATGCATTCAGCACCATCGCCACCGCCATACTGCGCCTGGCCCACTAAAGGGTCTGCCTGGAAATAGCCAGATCAATGGCTGGCAACCGCTCCCTACGGTCGCGCCTCTGAACGCATCGGAGCCGCGACCGTAGGGAGCGATTGATGTGCAGCCATTTCCGGGCGCGTCCTGAGAAAGCAATCAAATCGAGAGTTGACCAGCTCGATTCGTGTTTCCTGCACCGGTTTCCCCACTCTACAATTGAGTGGAGGGCGCCCGGGAGTGGAGAACAAAGAAATCGCGCGCGTGCTGTGGGAGACGGCGGACCTGATGGAGATCGCCGCCGAGGATGGGTTCCGCATCCGCAGCTATCGCAACGGCGCTACCGCGGTGGAAGGCTACCCGGAGCGGATCGCCGATATCCTCGCCGATCCCGCCCGCAAGGTCACCGACATCCCCGGCATCGGCAAGGGACTGGCGGTGGTGCTGCAGGAGATCGTCGATCACGGTTCCTGCGAACGCCGCGATCTGCTGCTGCAGAAGTTTCCGCCCACCACGCTGGAATTTCTGAAGATTCAGGGCCTCGGGCCGAAAAGCATCGCCCTGATCCTGGAACACTACCGGATCAGCACCATGGATGAGCTGGAGCGGCTGGCGAAAGAGGAAAAGCTGCGCGTGCTGCCGCGCATGGGCGCCAAACTGGAAGAGAAGGTGCTGCGCTCCATCGCGCAGTACCGCATGCGCAGCGGCCGCTACCTGCTCAGCTACGCAGAGGGCGTGGCCGAGGAGCTGGCGGGGACTCTCGGCGGCGCCGGCGTCGAGAGCATCACTCCCGCCGGCAGCCTGCGGCGCGGCCGCGAGACCGTGGGCGATCTGGACCTGCTGGTCACCGGCCCGGACGCGGCGGCCGCGCTCGACCGTTTCGTCGCGTATCCACGCGTCGAAGAGGTGCTGGGCCGCGGCGAAAACAAAGCCAGCGCCAAGGTGGGCCGCGAGGGGTTGCAGGTGGACGTGCGCGCGCTGCCGCCCGCCAGCTTCGGCGCCGCGCTGCAATATTTCACCGGCAGCAAGGATCACAACGTCTCCATTCGCACCCGCGCCGTGAGGATGGGGCTGAAGCTCAGCGAGTACGGCCTGTTTCGCGCGGAGAGCGAGGCGCGCGTGGCGGGCGAGACCGAAGCCGGCATTTACCAAGCGCTCGGCCTGCCTTGGATTCCGCCGGAGCTGCGCGAAAACGCGGGCGAAATCGAAGCGGCGGAGGAAGGCCGCCTGCCGCAACTGGTGGAGCTGGCCGACATTCGCGGCGACCTGCACATGCACACGGTCGAGACCGACGGCCGCGCCACGCTGCAAGAGATGGCGGCTGCGGCGCGCGACCGCGGTTACCAGTACATCGCTATCACCGACCATTCCAAGGCGCTGGCGATGGCCAACGGTTTGGACGAAAAACGCGTCGTCGAGTTCGCGCAGCAGGTGCGCCAGATCAATCGCGACGGTCTGGGGATCCGCATTTTCTCCGGCATCGAATGCGACATCCTGCGCGATGGCGCCATGGACCTGGCCAACGATGCGCTGGCGGAGCTGGACCTGGTGATCGGCAGCGTGCACAGCCACATGAATCAGGAATCCGCCGAAATGACCGACCGGCTCCTGGCCGCGATCGAGTGCCCGCACCTGCGCATCCTCGGCCATCCCACCGGCCGCATCCTGCTGCATCGCGATCCGTTCCCGTTCGATTTTGAGCGCGTGGTGGCGGCGGCCGTCGGCCGCGGGGTGTGGCTTGAGATCAATGCGAGCCCGGAGCGGCTCGACCTGCATGGCCCGTTGATCCGCGCCGCCAAAGCCAAAGGCGCGCGGTTCACCATTTCCACCGACGCCCATCATCCCCAGCACCTGGCCAGCATGCGCTATGGCGTGCTGATGGCGCGGCGCGGCTGGCTCACCAGGAACGACATTATGAATACGCTGCCGGCGGACGAATTCGCCGCCGCGCTTCAGAAAAAACTATGAAAATCACTTCTTCCCGCGAAGTATACAAGTGCAGCCTGTTTCGAGTGACCGAGGACCGTGCGTCCGATCCCAAGACCGGCTTCAAAATCAAGCGCTCCATTGTGCGCCATGCCGGCTCGGCGGTGATGATGGCGGTGGATGACCGGCGGCGCATCCTGCTGGTGCGGCAATACCGGCTGCCGGCCGGCCGCTATATGTGGGAGCTGCCGGCCGGCCGGCTCGATCCCGGCGAGAAACCGCTGCAAGCCGCCAGGCGCGAGTTGATCGAGGAGACCGGCTATCGCGCGCGGCGTTGGACCAAGCTGGCACGGTTCTTCATCAGCCCCGGCTACGTGGATGAGCGCATGACCATTTACCTGGCCGAGGACCTGATGGCGGGAGTGGCTACGCCGATGGAGGATGAGCGCATCGAAACCCGCTGGTTCCCCGAGCGCGAAGTCGGCCGGATGATCGAAACCGGCAAGCTGGACGACGCCAAAACCATCGTCGGGTACTATCGGTGGAAGAAGAAGTAACGCACCGTGCGCGCGCTACTTCAAGTGAATTTCCGGCTGATGATGCAGCCGGACGCGAACTAAGATAATGCATTGTGGCGCGCGCGTCCACGCGTGCAGAGTCGCGAGTCATCGCGACTTTTCTTCGCCCCGGGCAGGGAGAATGTCGGCACGACTGCCGACACAGCACGCGTGGACGCGCGCGCCACGTCGAACCTGTCGCGCCGCCGAACCCGTCGCAGCTTCTCTCCTGTAGATGACCGTCCCGCCCGTTCGTCCTGCTTCGCGATAGTTGCCCAGCCAGGCGCGCAGGTCGGGATAGTTGGCGATGGCCAGGCGCGGGTTGTAGAGTCCCAGGCCGTCGAGGATGAAGCTGGGCGCGCTGCGCGTTAACTCCGCGCGCCGCTGGCGCGGCCCATCGGTTTCGACCGGCACGGATTGCGTCAGATGCCGGTCGGCGGGGACGCCCGTAAGAGGCTGCGCATCCAGAAACATGGTGGCCGCGGGCAGGCGTGTGTAGACGTAATCCTCCGGGCGGTATCCCCAGACGAAGAGCGTGTCACCGGGCTCGGCCATGGCGCGGACCAGCGCGGCGGCGGCGCGGCTGTCTCGGTCCATGGCGGTATCGCGCCAATCGGCGTTGCGTGCCGCGGCCACATACGCCGGAGCGAAACGCACCACCGGGATGAGCAGCAGCAAACAGACGGCGAACCGCGCGCGGCCCTTGAGCAACGTGAAGCCGCGCGCGGCCAGCATCACCAGCACCGGCAGCAGCAGGAAATAGTAGCGCGGGAAAAAACGCATGCCCGCGGCCACACCAGCCAGCGAGATTAGCAGCCACGCCAGCCAGCGGGCATCAAGAACCGCTCCGTCGAAAATCATGCGGGGAAGAAAAGCCGAGATGACTCTCGGCTCAGCCGGCTCGACAGCCGGCGCCACAGCGCTGGTTTCATCCCCTTGAGAGGGCCGCAGGCCCAAGAGCACTTCCTGACGGGGTGCCCTCCGGGCCCGGCTTCGATACAGGTTCCACGCCGCGGCGGTCACGATCGCAGCGTGGAAGCCGGCCCAGCTTAACGTGCGCAGGATGCCGTTGCGCAGCGGGGCGTCCGCGAACGGCCTCGCTGCATACAGCCGTCCCCAGCGCCACACTTGTACCCAATACGCCTCCAGCGCACCGGTTCCGGCCAGCCACGCCAGCATGGCGGCGCTCACGGAAGCGAAGCCGGCTGCCATCGCGACGATCCCCGCCGGGTTCCACAGCATGCACACTGCGGCAACCAGCGCTCCTTTGGGATTGATCCAAAACGCCGCCGCGGCCAGCGCGCCGCTCCAGAAAGGCCGCCGCGACGCCAGCCAGACCGCCGCCAGATGCGGCGCCAGCATCAACAGGTCCGACGCGACCGGGATCGCAGTTGCGGGGAAATCGAAACAGAGCGAAAAGCCAAGCAGAGCCGCGGCCCACCGGCCCTCTCGCTCGCTCCATTGCTGGCGGCCGAAAGCGTAGGCGATCCAGCACGCCAGCAGGCCATAGCACGCGCCGGCCAGCCGCAGCGGCCAGCCCGGCAGCGCGCCGAACAGCAGGTACGCCAGCGCCAGCAGCGGCGGTTTGTCGAACCAGATATCGCGGTAAAGCGCTTTGCCGTGCAGGAGCTGTTGTGCGGCCGCCAGCGGGTAAGCGTCGCCCTCCCACAGAATGCCGGTGTGGCACATCCGCGTGGCCACCAGCGCAGCGGCGAGCAACCACCACAAGAGTCGCGATTGGCGCAAGGTCACCTTGCAGTATAGACCGAGTGGCGCACGCACTCGTGCGTGCCGCGTCCCCACTCCTGGGGACGCCTGGTTGGCGTCGGGAAAAAACGTGCCCGCATGAGTGCGGACACGGCACGCACGAGTGCGTGCGCCACATCACTTGAAAGGCCGTGTGTGACCAGCTATAGTGGGCAAAGAAAAGGCGAAGCGTGGAGGATATCCAGCAACAACTCGCCGCCCTGCGCAAACGCCTGGCGCGCATTGACCGCAAGTACGCCAACGCGCCTCCGGCTGCGCCCCGCGCTCTGCCGGCCGAGGGATGCTCCATCGAGCAGTTGGTCTCGGGTGAAGTGGTGCGCACGCCGTATGGCGAGCACTTCGAAACCGAGAAGCTCTGGGAGCGCCATCGCCGCCACGGCAACGTGGACATTTCGGACCTGGCCGAGTTGCCCGCCGACCTGCTCAATTCGCTCTCGGGCGGCGCCATTCCATCCAGCGCCCCCACGCGGTGGGCCTTCCTCGATACCGAAACCACCGGCCTGGCCGGCGGCACAGGCACCTGCGCTTTCCTGGTCGGCGTCGGCTCCATTGAGGCCGCGGGCTTCCGGCTGCGTCAGTTTTTCATGCGCGACTACGGGGAGGAAGCGTCGATGCTCTGGCGGCTGGAGGAACACCTGGCGCAATTCGACGTGCTGGTGACCTACAACGGCAAGGCGTTCGACCAGCCGCTGCTCGAAACGCGCTTCCGCATGTGCCGGTCGCAGGGCGCGCCCCCGCATCCGTTCGGCCGCATGGAGCACCTGGACCTGCTCTTCGGCGCGCGACGCCTCTGGAAGCTGCGCCTGGAGAGTTGCCGCCTGGTGGACCTGGAAAACCAGATTCTGGGAGTGGAACGCCAGGGCGATTTGCCGGGCGAGATGATCCCTTACTGCTACTTCGAATACCTGCGCACCCAGCAGGCTTTCAAGCTGGTGCCCATCCTGCACCACAACGCCATCGACATTCTCTCGCTCGCCTGCCTGACGGCGATTGTGCCGTTCGCTTTCCGGTCGCCTGGGACGGCGATGTTGCGGCACGGCGCGGATTGGATCGGACTGGCACGCTGGATGCAGCAGGCGGGGCGGCGCGAAGAGGCGCTCGGCCTGTTCCACCGCGCGGTGGAAGCCGGCTTGCCGGACCACCTGCTGTTCCGCACCGTGTGGGACGTGGCCGCGCTCGAAAAGCGCCTGGGCCACGGTGAAGCAGCGCTGGCGGCGATGACGGAACTGGCCGCCGCGCGCAATCCATACCGCGCGCAGGCGCTGGCGGAGTTGGCCAAACACTACGAGCACCGCGAGCGCAATCACGCTATGGCATTGGAGATGACGCGCGCCGCGCTTGCCATCGACGATTCGCCCGCCCTGCGCCGCCGCGAGCAACGACTGCAAGTGCGGCTGGCGCGCCAAGCCGCGCGGCTGGCGCTATAGCGGCGCAATTCTAACGCTTCAGTGGCGCCAGCGTGGCGCGATCCGCATTCGCCTGGCAAAATTCACATGTGCAGCAGCATGTAATAGACGTTGTCCAGGTCTCTCATGTGGCCGCGCATGAGCCGGAGACTACACTCCATCGATGCGGCCGGGGCACCGGTGCCTGCCCCAAACTGATGGAAGGCGGCGGTGCAAGCCGCTTCGAGATAAGGGCGCCAGACCTGTTCCAGATGGTCGAATTCGGCCACAAGTTCCCCTGAGGTCAATTGCCCCGCAGGTCCGGGCGGCGCTGGCTGGCCGGTGGGATCGGCCCCCCTCCGGCTGAGCAAATCGCGGATCATTTCCGCATACGTTTTCAGATGCCGATCCGCGGCGGCGAGGGCCTTCTGGTAACACATAATGAATTCGTGGTTGTTATGGGCATCAGGGCAGTCGCGGGCCTTTTGCCGGGCCATCTCTGCGTCAAAAGCTTCCTGCCCCTCGTTGCGCAGGCCCCCGCGCTCTGCTCCGGCCGGCTTCACTGGTTGCTGCAAGCCCTGCTGCCCGGGCGTGAGAACCTTGGTTGGCGCCGCCGGAGACTGTTGTCCGAAAGCGGGAGATAGAATACCGAGTACACAGCCTAAGATCAGTGCAGGTCTACGCATAGTCATGCTCTTTACCTCGTCAGGTTGTAGATCAAGCCGTACGGATCTTTGATGTAGCAGCGCGGAAAATCCGGCTCATCCTTGACGATTTCACAGCCATCCCCGGTCAGGCGGAGCTTGGCTTCTTCGACATTGGCGACCGTCACTTCCAACACCGGCCCCAAGGCAGGACCTCGCTCGATGAATAAGTTGATGTGCTTGCCATGGAGGCTGATCATGTCCGGCTGCTCGTCCGTGATTTCGAAGCCGAGTTGCTTGACGTAGAAGAGCGCCGCGACTTTTGGATCCTGCGCTTGGATCAGGATATCGGTACCGAATTTGTTTGCCATGTTGGTTTCGCTCCCATTGCTCAGTGCGCCAGCACAGGCCGGGCGTGCCCGGGCGTGCCCGGCCCCTACGAGCTGCGTTTCATAGACACCATCGACACGAGTGCCGACGCAGGTAGGACAGACCATCGCCTTTCGTGGTCTGTCATCGCTCGGCAAAACGCGACAAACTGACAGACGACAAAAACCGATCGTCTGTCCCACCTTGCCCTCAAATCGCGCGTCCAACAATCTCCTCAAGCTCCTCGCGCGTCAGTGCGATAGGATTACCCTTCATGCTGCTGGCCTCGGCTGCGCGGCTGGCCAGAACCGGAATGTCGGTTGCCGTCACCCCATAGGCGCTGAGCGGCGGAATCTCGAAGCGCCGGCACAGCGCCGCCACCCATTCGACGCCGTCGGCGGCCGTGGCGTGCGGCCGGCCGGTGAGCAAGCGCGCCACTTCGTCGTACCGGCCGAGCGCCCGGCTCTCCGGCGCGCGCCGCCGCAAGGCTTCCACGTTGATCTCCATCGCCGGCGCCAGCAGCGCAGCGCACACCGCTCCATGCGGGGCGGGAAACATGCCGCCCACCGGCGCTGCGAAGCCGTGCACCGCGCCCAGCCCCGCATTGGCCAAAGACAGCCCGCCCAGCAGGCTGGCCCAGCACATGCCGCAGCGCGCTTCCCGATCGCCGCCGTTTTCCCACGCGCGCGGCAACGCCGCGGCCGCCGTGCGCAGTCCTTCCACCGCGTACAAGTCCGTCATCGGGTTGGCGCGCACCGATACATAGGGCTCGATGAGTTGCGTCAGCGCATCGAGACCGGTCGATGCGGTCAGCGCCGGCGGCAGGTCCAGCGTCAACTCCGGGTCCACTACCGCCAGCCGCGGCAGCAAGTACAGGCTGCGCAGGCTGGCCTTCACGCCGCGTTCGAGCGCGGCCAGCACGGCGTTGCGCGTGACCTCCGAACCGGTGCCGGCGGTGGTGGGAACGGCAATGAACGCGGCCGAAGGCTGCCGCAGGGGCTGGCCGCGCCCCACCACTTCCAGGTAATCGAGCGGCTCGCCCGGATTGGTCAACATCGCGGCCAGCGCTTTGCCGGCGTCGATCGCGCTGCCGCCGCCCACTGCCATTACTACGTCACAGCCTTCGTTGCGCGCGTAAATGGTCCCGGCCGCAATCGTGTCGATCGTCGGTTCGCCAGCGACCCGAAACGGCGCCACCGTCAATCCAGCCGCTTCCAGCGCCCGCCCGAGCGCCACCGCCCGTTCCGCCCTCTCGCCGGTCACCAGCAGCGCGCGCCGTCCCATTGCAGCTGCCGCCGGCGCCGCTTCGCTCGCGGCGCCTTCGCCAAACACAATTCGCCCCGCGGTCGCGAACTCGAAGCGCATGCTTCTACCTGTCGCCGTCTCTACCATTCGTCGTCTGCCGGATCGACCGCGCGGTACAACTGCCGCGTGCGCGGCTCGGCAAACAGGTCGGCAGTCTTCGCGGCCCAGACCTGATAGTGCGCCGTCTCCTTGTGAGCCGCCTGCGCGGCGGCATCCTTGTAGACTTCGTAAAGCTGGAACCGTGCCGGATCGTCGGCCTGCTGCATCACATCGAACCGGGCCACGCCCGGCTCCCGGCGGCTGTTGCGGGCATTCTCCAGGGTGGCCACCCGAAAGGCTTCCACCGCCTCCGGTTTCACGTGCACGTACACACAAAGAATCAACATAAGAATCGCTCTCTCCAATTATCGACAAACTCGGCCGCGCGCGATTTGACATGGCAGGCCCGCGGTTCCTTGCCGTACGGGCACCGTGAGGATGCCGACCCTGGCACGCGCGCTGTTGGTGGGGCACCCTTGAGGTTGCCCCAAGAACGCTCCGGTCCTATTTTCGCGCGCAGACCCGGCAGAATTCGGGCTTGGCATAATGAGTTATGCGGTTTTTCGGTCTTGTGGCCCTGGTTGCGGCGCTGGCTGCTCCCCTGGCGGCCCAGGAAAAGTGGCGACTCATGTGGCACGACGAGTTCGACGGACCGGTCGGCGCGCCGCCAGACGCCGCCATGTGGACTCCCGAAACGGGCACCCACGGCTGGGGCAATCATGAGCTGGAGCAGTACACCAAGCTCGCCGAAAACGCCATGCTCGACGGCCAGGGCCACCTGGTCATCATCGCCTTGGCCAAGCCGAACGGAGTCTATACCTCCGCACGCCTCAAAACGCAGGGGCGGTTCAGCGTGATGTATGGCAAGATTGAAGCCCGCATGCAGATTCCCTTCGGCCAGGGGATGTGGCCTGCCTTCTGGATGATGGGCGCCGATTTCCCCGACAAGGGCTGGCCTGCCTGCGGTGAGATCGACATCATGGAGAACATCGGCGATGAGCCCTTCAGCATCCACGGTACCGTCCATGGGCCCGGATATTCCGGCGTCCAGGGCATCGGCGGCACAGCGACTCTTCCCACTGGCCGTCGCGTCGCCGATGACTTCCACGTTTTTGCCGTGATCTGGGAGGAGGACAACATTCAGTTTCTGCTCGATGGCGAACCCTACTTCCATGTCACGCCATCGCGCCTGCCGGCCGGCGCCCGCTGGGTGTACGATCATCCGTTCTACCTGCTGATGAATCTCGCCATCGGCGGGGACTGGCCGGGCCCGCCCAATGCAACCACCGAGTTTCCGCAGCGCCTGGTGGTCGATTACGTCCGCGTCTACGCCGATGCCGACCACCTGTTGCGCCGCCCGCAGTAAGCTTCTCCCTTCGGTGCCTTTGACATCAACTTCCATTCCGGGACATCATGAATGCGTGAGAATCGCACTCACTTTGGAAGATGATGCGATGGAAGCCGTTGTTGCGTACTCCCATAGCCAGGGCATCTCGCTGGGGAAGGCGGCCTCAAAATTGATTGGCAGTGGCAGCCGCAACCAGCTTGAGATCAGGAGAATCAACGGCCTGCCGATTTTCGAGCCGCCAGAGCATTTCCCCAAAATCACTTCAGAGATGGTCCGGCAACTTCTTGACGAGGACTGAGCCGCACGCTGTTGGCTTCCGCCGGCTGACGTCCGCTCAGGAAGCGTAATAGCCTTCCCTGGCTTGCACCGCCAGGTCCTTCTTTTTCGTGGTCAGGTGAATGTGCCGGTAAGCCGCGGTGTCGCCGGTCTGGTCCGACGTGTAGCCGATGCTGTACTGGCTGCGAAGATCGTCTTCGATCTCGGCAAACACCTTGTCGATCGGGAGATGGTGCGAGACCTCGATAAACCGGCCACCTGTCTCACGCGCGATCTGCTCCAGCACTTTCTTGCCGTTCCCCCGATTCTCGCCGCCGCCGGGGTATCCGCCACCGCCACCAGGATAGCCACCGCCGCCACCGGGATAGCCGCCTGGATAACCCATCCCTCCGCGCCGCCTGCCCATGCCGGGGCCGTAACCATTGTTGCCGAACGCGTTGGAATCGGTGAATAGAATCGAGTATACCAACGTATCGGCCCGTTGCGCGGAGGAAATCGCCTCGAACAGGGTGCTTTTGCTACCGCGGTCCACTCCATCGGTCAGCAGCACCAGCGCCTTGCGGCCCTTCTGTTTGCGCATCAGCTCGTCGGACGCCAGCAGCACCGCATCATAGAGATGCGTGCCCCCGCCGCGCCGGCTGCCGCCGGAACCGCTGCCATCGTCGGTCGGATATCCGCCGCCGCGCTGGCGCTGCAACTGCGGTTCATTCACTTGTAACTCGTCCAGCGCCTTCTGCAGCTTTTCCCGCGAAGGCGTCAGGTCCTCCAGCAGTTCCACCTCTTTGTCGAAATGAATCACGAACGCCAGGTCGCGGTCCTGGCGCAGCACTTGGGTGAGAAAGCGCTGGCTGGCGCTGCGCTCATCGTTCAGCACGTTGCGCTGGCTGCCGCTGGTGTCCACCAGTAGCCCTAGCGTCAAGGGCAGGTCGGTTTCGCGCGCGAAGTAGCGAATCACCTGCGGCCGGCCCTCTTCGTCCAGCACGAAATCTTCTTTGTTCAAGTCTTTGACGATCTGGCCCTTCTTGTCGCGCACGGTGGCAAAGATGTTCACCACCTTGACTTCCGCCGTATACGTCGGCGGCTGCTGGCCGGGGGGGACCTGCGCTGCGCCCTGGGCCGGTGGCATCTGCTGGCCGGCGGGGACGGGCGCTGCGCTCTGAGCCGGTGGCGTCTGTTGCCCGCGCAGCCAGGCAGCAGACGGAAGTATGGCGAAAGCGGAAAGCAGACTCCGCCTGGACAGGTTCATATAGCTTCTCTCTTTGTTAACTAGAGATGCGCCCGCAGGGCCGCTGGTTACCACGGGAAAGCCACTGAAAATTTTGGAGCTCACCGCAAAACCGCCTGCAAATCCAGGCAATGGCGAACCGGCCGGATCGCGGACGCCGGACATCGAGGTAACTGTAACCCCGCGCCCCGCCAGAACGTTATGCTTAGTTCAGACTGTGCTTCAGGCTCCGATCTGGGTTAGGACTCTAGTCCGCGCCGCAGCGTGCCTTCTGGCCGCGTGCGGCCTCGCGCGCGCCGCCGATTCTCAACTGGTGCCGGTGAGCGTTTGCGAGGTCTTGCGCGACCTCGCTTCCTGGGAGAGCAAAAGCGTGGCCATCGTCGGCCGCTACAGCTTCCGTCCCACCGGCCGGTGGGTGGGCGAGCAAATCTGCGACCCTGGCGCCGCCGATCCGCCGCTGCTCTGGATTATCGAGAATGAAAGGGATGGTCCGCGGCCGCCCGAGCGGTTCGAATTTGACGCCGCCGTGATGCGCCTGAAGCTCACCGAGATCGCGCGCCGCACTGCGCTCGCCAAGTTCCGTTTCGGCACTCCCGACTATGACCGATGGGCCGTGGTCTACGGCCGCGTCGAGACGCGCAAAGGCGAAGAAGCCAGGAAAGCTCCCGCCAACCTGGTGATCCGCGGCAGCGCGGTCATCCTATTCCTGCACACGGAGTAATCAGGGCAGCCCCAGCCCTCGTGAAGCTCGGCGCGCCCGACCCACCTTCTCTCACCGGACCGGTGCTATAACATTAGCTGCCATGAAAGCCTCTGCCGCCGTTTCCGCCTGCCTTCTGGCATGCTTCGTCCTTGCGTCCGCCCAGCAACGGGACTATCCGGTCAAGCCAGTGCCCTTCACCGATGTGCATCTGAACGACGCCTTCTGGGCGCCGCGCATCGAGATCAATCGCACGGTCACCATTCCATTTGCTTTCCAGAAGGAAGAAGAAACCGGCACGGTGGGCAATTTCATCCGCGCGGCGCAGTCCCTGCGCCATGAGCCGTTCGAGAATCACCACTATCCCCGGTATCCCTTCGATGATTCCGACCTCTACAAGGTGATCGAGGGCGCCGCCTACACCTTGAGCGTTCATCCCGATCCCAAGCTCGAAGCTTATTGCGACGATTTAATCCGGAAGATCGCCGCCGCCCAGGAGCCGGACGGTTACCTTTACACCGCGCGCACCATCGATCCGCTGCACCCGCATCCGTGGTCGGGCGCCGAGCGCTGGATCTTCGAGGGCGTCAACAGCCACGAACTTTACGATCTCGGTCACTTCTACGAAGCCGCCGTAGCCTACTATCAGGCCACCGGCAAGCGCGTCATGCTTGATGTTGCACTGCGCAGCGCCAACCTGCTGGTAGCCACGTTCGGCCCCGGCAAGCGCGAAATCTGGCCCGGCCACCAGGTGGTCGAGATGGGCCTGGTCAAGCTCTGCCGCATCACCGGCGACCGGCGCTATCTCGATCTCGCCAAATTCATGCTTGACTCGCGCGGGCCGCAAAGCAGCGAGAAGGGCGCCGGCAATCCGTACGTCGAAGCCAACAAGCGCGTCGTCGAGCAGACCGACGCGCCCGCCGGCGGCCACGCCGTGCGCGCCATGTATATGTATTCGGGGATGGCGGATGTGGCTGCGCTCACCGGCGACAGTTCGTATACCGATGCCCTCGACCGGATTTGGGCCGATGTCGCCGGCCGCAAACTGCACGTCACCGGCGGGGTGGGCGCCCGCGCCGAGGGCGAATCCTTTGGCGAAGATTATGAGCTGCCCAACCTGACCGCGTACAACGAAACCTGCGCCGCCGTCGGCAACGATTTCTGGAACCATCGCCTCTTTCTGCTCCACGCCGATTCCAAATACATCGATGTCATGGAGCGCACCCTTTATAACGGCTTGATTTCCGGTGTCGCCCTGGATGGCGTCACGTTCTTCTACGAGAATCCGCTCGAGGCTACCGGCCTGGCCAGGAAAGACCAGCGCAGCCCGTGGTTCGGCGTTCCGTGCTGTCCCGGCAACATCACCCGCTTCATGGCTTCCGTGCCCGGCTATGTGTACGCCCAAAGCGGCGACACGCTCTGGGTGAACCTGTTCGCGGCCAGCACAGCCGCCGTCAAGATGGATAACGGCCGGACCGTGCGGTTGACGCAGCAGACGCGCTACCCATGGGACGGCGCGGTGAAGATTTCTGTCGCACCCGACCAGGCGGCAACGATGACCATCCGCGTCCGCATCCCCGGTTGGGCGCGCGGCGAGCCCATCCCGAGCGACCTCTACCGCTTCGCTGGCCAGTCGGGCGAGCAGCCTTCGCTCAAGGTGAATGGCGCCGCCGTTCCCATCCGCCTCGATAAGGGCTATGTCGCGATCGCGCGCACCTGGAACGCGGGCGACACCATCGAGCTGAACCTGCCCATGCCGGTGCGCCGCGTGGTGGCCAACCAGCAAGTCGCCGCCGACCGCGGACGCGTGGCGCTCCAGCGCGGCCCCATCGTCTTCACCGCCGAATGGGTCGATAACCCCGGCGGCCAGGTGCGCAATCTCATGCTGCCCGATCGGGAGCCGCTGCGCGCTGAATTTCGCCCGGATCTGCTCAAAGGCGTCGAAGTGGTCAAGGCCCACGCGGTGGCGCTCTCCCGCGATGCGAAGGGCGGCCTCATCCGCATGCCCGAGGAGATCACTCTCGTCCCTTACTACGCCTGGGCCAATCGCGGTCCCGGCCAGATGATGGTGTGGATTCCCAACTCGGAAGCCAGCGCGCGGCCCGCTCCGCCGCCCAGCGCCACCACCGAAGCCAGGGTCTCCACCAGCGGCGCCAAGAACCCGAACCCCGTCAAAGCCGATGATGAGCCCTCTTCATCAGCCGACCCTGGCCTCTATTTCGACTGGTGGACAGCCGACCTTGCCGCGCGCACCGGTTGGATCGAGTACGCCTTCGCCAGACCGGCCACGGTCTCCGAAGCCGCCCTCTACTGGTTCGATGACACCGGCCGCGGCGCCGTCCGTGTGCCGGCGTCGTGGCGAATCCTCTATCGCGATGGCAGCGCCTGGAAACCCGTCGAGACCGCCGGGGCGTATGGCGTGGAGAAGGACCGATACAACAAAATCGCGTTTCCGCCCGTCACCACCACCGCTCTCCGCCTGGAAGTGGCGATGCAGCCCAATTTCTCCGCCGGCGTCCAACGCTGGCGTGTGAAATAGACCGGGACGAATACCGCCTCACTGCGGCGGCGCGACGCAGAAGTGGATGCTGCGTTCCGGCGCTGGGTGCGAATCAGCCCCGGAGCAGCGGAAGCGAATAGCCCGCGGCGTGAGCCGTCGGGAGAAAACCGAGGTGCCGCCTGTACTACAGGCCCTTCTTGGTCAGGAACGCGATCAGGTCGACCACGCGGCAGGAGTAACCCCACTCGTTGTCGTACCAGCTCACCACCTTCAGCAGGTTGCCGTCGAGCACCTTGGTCATCTGCCCGTCCACGATGGAGCTGTTCGGATTGTGCAGCATGTCGGTCGAAACCACAGGGTCGTCGGTGTAGGCCAGGATGCCCTTCAGTTCGTGCGCAGCGGCGTGCTGGAAGGCGGCGTTCACTTCCTCGGCGGTGGTATTCTTGCCCAGCAGCGCCACCAGGTCCACTACCGAAACGTCCGGCGTGGGAACGCGCATCGAGTAGCCGTCCAGCTCGCCCTTGAGCTCCGGCATCACCAGGCCAATGGCTTTCGCCGCGCCGGTGGTGGTGGGAATCATGTTCAATGCGGCGGCCCGCGCGCGGCGCAGGTCCTTGTGCGGGAAATCGAGCACGTTCTGGTCGTTGGTGTAGCTGTGGATCGTGGTCATCGATCCCTTCAGAATGCCGAACTTTTCGTGCAGCACCTTTGCCACCGGCGCCAGGCAGTTGGTGGTGCAACTGGCATTGGAAATGATCTTGTGCTTAGCCGGGTCGTAGGCCGCGTCATTCACGCCCAGCACGATAGTGAGGTCCTCGTTCTTGGCCGGCGCCGAGATGATGACCTTTTTCACCGGGCCGCGCAGGTGCTTGGAGGCGTCCTTGGCGTCGGTAAACCGGCCGGTCGATTCCACCACGATCTGCGCGCCTACCGAGGCCCAGTCGAGTTCCGCCGGGTCCTTGGTGGCGAAAACCTTGATCTTCTTCCCGCCGATGATTATGATATCGTCTTCCACCTTTACGGCTTGGGGAAGCGTTCCGAGCACGGAATCATATTTCAATAAGTGGGCGAGAGTCTTGGTATCGGTGAGATCGTTCACTGCAACGAATTCGATATCGCCGCGGTCGATGCTCGCACGGACGATGTTCCGGCCAATACGGCCGAATCCATTAATGCCGACTTTGACTGCCATGGTTGTTCTCCTGTGAAATGTTGAGGGGATTCGGTTAATACAAAGGATATCAGGATGCAGTATTGCAGGCAACCCGCCTATCGGGAGATGAAACTCCGAAATTGGGGCGGCAGCTTGCGGAGACCTTCGGAATCGGCTTAGTGCATAAGGAAGATGATATGATTCTTGGCGCATGACAGCGCGGGTCGTTTCTATGAGGCTGAAAATCATTCCCGTGATTCTAATGGGCGTTGGGCTCGCCGTGTTGATTTACTGGTTCGCCGGACTCCTGCGCGCGCAGCCCGAAACACCCAGGCGCGTGCCCGCCGTAGTCCGAGCACCCGTGGGGGGCTTCGCGCCGGATATAGCGGCCTTGGAGCGGCAGGTGACGCACCTGTCGAACCAGGTGGACAGTCTGACAAAATCGAAAGACGACCTCAAGAAGCAGCTCGATTCCGTCTCCGATCAGGCTTCGCACGCGCAGTGGCTGTTGTCCGTGATTCTGGGCACGGTGGGCCTGCTCGCGCTGGTCCAGGGGTTATTTGCCTTTTTCAGCGCGCAGAATTACACCGCGCAGGCGGAGAATGCGATCAAACGGGCCAATGAGGCCGTGGCCGAAGCCGAGAACAAAGGGGACGAGGCCGTCGCCAAGGTTCAGGCGAAGTTCCCGATGTTTGCCGATATCGAATTTGCCCGAGCGGAAGCGTTCGGCGATCTCGGCAAGCTGATGCCGGCACTGGTGGACACCGACAAGAATGTGTATGCGAAATCGGATCCTCTCACCAGGCAGAAGATGTTCGCGATCGAGAGTTTCTCGGCGATTCAGTTCTTGAGCCCTGTCAACCGCGGCAAGCAACTGGTCGGCAGGCTGCGTCTGCTCGGCAGGTTTTACGCCGGCAAGTTCAGCAGCGACGGGCAACATCTGCACACGGATTTCGATCGCGCGTACTATTATTTCGACCTGGCGGCGCAGATGTCGAATCGAGGTTTTCCCGCGCTGAACGACCTCGGCTGGCTCTGGTCCTTCGTGGCAATCCCGCCACAACCGGACAAAGGCCGCGCCTGCTTTGAGGAGAGCCTGAGGGCAGTACCCAAACAGCAGAGAGCGCTCTACAATCTCGGCACGATGGCCTTCGAAAAAGGAAAGAAGGCCCGGCTCGAAGAGGCTCGGGACTACCTGCTGAAAGCCAAGGAGCACCCTAATTGGGAGACTACGCCTAACCCAGCCATGGCCTCGCATGTCGATTACAATCTGGCGTGCGTCTGCGATGCGCTGGTGAATTTCGAAACCGACCCGGCGGTGAAATCGAGCTTGCTGGACGAGTGCGCCAGATGGCTGGAGCAAGCGGCCGCAGTTGGGGCACAACCGAGAGAGCTGCTGGATGGGGATCTGAAGCCAGGAGACAAGGAGAAAGAAGATTTGATCAACCTGGGGGCAAGCCAGGCACACGCCGGCATACTGCGTGGGATTCTGGATAAGTATGAGGCTGCGTGGCGCACGAACGCCAGCTGATTACTGGATCGGAACCTTTTCGACGATCATGAGGTTTTTGCCTCCAGTCTTAATATAGCACCTTCCAGGGAAGGCGGCGCAGGTCGTCGCGCGGTCCCCCCTGGACCGCGGCCGACGCCCTCGCCGGCCAGGGCTTCCGCCCCACGAAGGCCTCGCTAGCGTGGGGCACCTGCGGTTCCTTCGAACGCCACTTTGCCGCCGACAATCGTGTACACCACATCCGTCGCCATGATTTCGTCGTCGGGAATGGTCAGAATATCGCGCGATAGCACGGTGATATCCGCCAGCTTTCCGGGCTCCAGCGACCCCTTGAGCTTCTCTTCAAATGCCGCGTACGCGTTGTTCCAGGTGTACGACCGCAGCGCCTCCTGGCGCGTCATGCGCTGGTCCGGATAAAACACCGAGCCGTCTTTCAACTTCCGCGTCACCGATGCGTAGAAGCAGGCAATCGGGCTCACGTCTTCCACCGGCGCGTCGGTGCCGTTGCCGACGATTGCGCCCGACTTCATGAGTTTCTGCCAGACGTACGCACCCTCCTCGGCGCGCTTCGGCCCCAGCCGCAGAATCACGAACGGCGCGTCCGAGGTGCAGTGGATCCCCTGCATGGCGGCGATCACGCCCAGTTGCGCGAAGCGTGGAATATCGGCCGCGTTGAGATGTTGCGCGTGTTCGATGCGCCAGCGGAGATCCTTCTGTTCGGGATGCTCGCGGAAAACCGATTCGTAAATATTGAGTACCTCGCGGTTGGCCCGGTCGCCGATGGCGTGCACGCACAGCTGGTATCCGTGCCGGATGGCCAGCTCCGCGGCACGGCGAATGTCGGCGGGATCTTCGAGATTGAGGCCCGTGGAGCCGGGTGAATCGGTATACGGCTCCAGCAACCACGCGCCGCGCGAGCCCAACGCGCCATCCATGTACCGCTTGATGGCGCGCACGGTGAGGAAATCGCCGCCCGCGCCGATTGTGCGATAACGGTCGAGGTCCGCCTCCAGCTTCTGGTTCGACTCGCGCAGCATCACCCACAGCCGCAGGCCAAGCTCGTGATTCTCTGCCATGCGGCGGAACACATCGACAGTGCCAGGCGGGGAGCCGGCGTCTTCAAACGTAGTGATGCCCTTGGCCAGGCACTCCGCAGTAGCCAGGCCGATCATCTTGTGCAGGTCCGCCGCCTGTTCGGCCGGCGTGCGCTGCGCGCGCCACTGCTCCAGGGCGCGGCTCACCAATCCTTGCGCCGCCTCGCGCAACAGCCCGGTCGGGTCGCCGGCCGCGTCCTTCAGAATCTCGCCGCCTTTAGGATTGGGCGTGGCGCGGGTGACGCCCGCCAGCTCCATCGCCTTGGCGTTGACGAACGATGCGTGCCCGCTGGCGTGTTCGAGCAGCACCGGATGATCGCCGGAAACCGCATCGAGCGAGGCGTGCAGGGGAAAGCCTTCCACGTTGGGGTCGGGCGGGGTTGCCCATTTCGATTGATGCCAGCCGCGGCCCACGATCCATTCGCCAGGCCGGGCCTGCCGCGCGGCGCGCGCCACCTGCGCGACAATATCGTCCCAGGTGCGTGCCTCACGCAAATCGAGGCCCAGCCGGTATTCGCCGATCCCGGTGAAATGCGCGTGGCCCTCGATGAAACCCGGAATGGCGAGCTGCCCGTGCAGATCGATGACCCGCGTGTGAGCTCCGATGAGAGGTTGCACGTCCGCACTGCCGCCCAGCGCGACGATCCGGCCGCCGCGCGCCGCCAGCGCTTCGGCCGTTGGCTGCGCCGGATTCATGGTCGCGATTTTGCCGTTCCGCAGCACCAGCTCGGCAGGCTGCGCGGCGGCTGCGGCTACAATCAGAAAGAAGAGGAGCACCCGCATGGCAACCAGCATACTGGAATCCATTCGCTACCAGTTGGACGGCGCGGCGGCCATCGTCACCCTCAATCGTCCCGAGCGCCGCAACGCCCTTTCGCTCAGCCTGATGCTGGAACTGACCGCGTGCCTGGAAGAAATCGGCCGCAACCGCGAAATCCGCGCCGTCATCTTAGGGGCTGCCGGAACCGTGTTCTGCTCCGGCCACGATCTCAGTGAAATGACCGGCCGCGACCTCAGCGAATACCGCCGCGTCTTCGATGTCTGCACCGAGCTGATGACGAAGATCCAATCCATCCCGCAGCCGGTGATCGCTGCGGTGCAGGGCGTCGCGACCGCGGCCGGGTGCCAGTTGGTGGCCACCTGCGACCTCGCCATCGCGGCCGAAGACGCCGCCTTTGGAACGCCCGGCGTGAAAATCGGCCTTTTCTGCACCACGCCGATGGTGGCGTTGACCCGCGCTATCGGCCGCAAGCGCGCGCTGGAGATGCTGCTCACCGGGCGCATGGTGGATGCACGCACCGCCGCCGATTGGGGCCTGATCAATCGCACGGTGCCGGCCGCGGAACTCGAAGCCGAATCGCGCAAGCTGGCGGCGAAGGTGGCGGAAGCCAGCTCGCTGGTGGTCGCTCTCGGCAAGCAGGCGTTCTACACCCAGATCGATCTCGATCAGCCAAAAGCCTATGCCTACGCTAAAGAAGTGATGTCGATGAACGCGCTGGCCGCGGACGCGCAGGAGGGCATCTCCGCCTTTCTGGGAAAGCGCCCGCCCTGCTGGGTTGGCAAATAGCCGGATGCTACGCCGGATGGATTTCGGTCAGCTCCACGGCGAGCACGGCGCCGCATCGGGCGCACACGGCAGCGTTGTCGGTGGTCAAATAAACTTCGGTGGAATCGCACCGCACGCAGGCCACGGTGGGGTCGGAGGCGTCGGGGAGCGGATCGGGCGGCACGATGCCGCTTAGCGTGCCGCCGGTCGCCCGAGTTACCGGTTCAAAAGTGGTTCCGCAGCCGGCGCAAATGTGGTTGAAGCAGCAGTTCGGCGTGCAGGTGTAAGCCACGTCCGCCGAACCGCACTGCGGGCAGGAGATCTGCAGTCTCCGCGTCCGCATCTTACTGCTTCGGCAGAACCGGCTGATCGGCCGGCTTCGGCAGGCCGAAGAAATCCGGATCGAAGAACGCGCCCTTGGTCATCTCTTCCAAGGTCTTCTGCGCTTTCTGTGGACCCAATATCTTCTCGATGGAGGCGCGCTCTTCCTCGAACGTCTTCGTGCGGTGATCTTCCACTTTGATGATGTGGTATCCGTACTGAGTCTTTACCGGCTGACTTATCTCGCCGGGTTTGAGCGTGAAAGCCGCTTGATCGAACGTCGGCACCATCCGCCCGCGTGGAAAAGAGCCCAGCGACCCGCCGTTGGAGCCGGTCGTATCGTCCGACTCGGTCCTGGCAATAGTGGCAAAGTCCTCGCCGGCCACGATGCGCTTGCGGATATCGTTGGCCTTGGCTAGGGCCTCTTCATCCGTCAGTTCCTTCGCCCCCGGCTTAACCGGCGTCGGCGCGCCTTTCACGCGCATCAGAATGTGGCGCGCGGTGACTTCTTCGTAGCTCTCCTTGTGTTCGTCGTAGTACTTGCGCGCTTCGGGCTCGTCGACCTTGATTTCCTCACTCACCTGAGCAGTGACCAGGCCGGCCAGCACCTGGTCGTCGTTGAGCACAGACTGGACCTTATAGGCGTGGGTTTCATTCAGCTTACGGCGCCTGGCTTCTTCGGACAGAATATACACGCGGACCAGGAAATCACCGAACTGCTTGCGGCGCGGGCCACGGGCCATCGCCTTGGCATTGTCGGGAAGCCCGTCGATCAACTCGTCGAATTGGGCCGCCGTGAGCGTCACGGAGCCGGCCTTGAGCACCACGCGGTCGGGAGGCACCGCCACCGGCTTGACCGGGGCGGGCGCGGGCGCTAGCAATCCGGGAGGAACCGGCGTAGCGAGCCTGGGAGCGGTCGCCGGGGCCGGCGTTGGGGCCGGCGGGGTCTGCGCCAGCATACAAACGGCTGGAGCAATCATCAGAAATTTGGGGAAAAAGCTCATAGTCTTCATGATACCAACGCCCGCGGCGCAACTCATTTTATGGTGGTGTCTGAAATCTGCGTTGATAGCTACGGGCGCCCCTCGCCTCAGAGCACGGACGAATCGACTAGAATAGCGTGCCATGGACCTAATAGAGCAGTTCCGCAAGGAGTGGGTCGTGATTAAGGAGGCTCCCTTGAGCCTCCTGATCATCGCGGCACTACTGTTGATTGCGATGTACGCTCTGTTCAGGGCCAACCTAGAACGCAAGAATGATCTCATCAAGACCCTGAGCGATCAGCTCGCTGTCGCCAACGCTCAGACAAAGGCTCCCCGCATGGACACGGGTGGACCTTCCACGAAGCCAGAACTTAAGGTATTGATGACGGGGGCCAATATATTTATCCCAAACGCCCCAGACATGCGAAGGCACCTCACCGGGTTGGCTATTGATGTGCGCGTGTGGAATACCGCGAAACCCAGCATCGCGACTGACTGGGGGCTCAGTGTGATCGCAGGAGGCAGAATCGTCAAAGCCCAGTTGACAAGGATTCCAGATGAACTCAGGGTATCTGGGACAATCAATAGCACTGTTATACACGCATCACAGGATCTCAGCATGAAAACCTCCAAGGAACCGGTGGGAAACACCGTTCAGGAAGGGACACTTCTGTTTTACGTCAACCTAGATAAGGCCACGGTCGTAAGCGCTTCAACGCAACTTGAACTGTCAGTTAAAGATGAGAACGGAGCGGCTTCAACTGCACGACAATCAGTAGGGGACTGGCTACAGCGCTAGCAGTTCGATAATCTCCCATACGTGATCCGTGATCCCGATTTCAGACACTACCCATTTTATGGGCGAATGAGGTTTCCGGGAAAACTAAATGGCAAGCTAAAGCGTGCCCTGCCAGTACCTTGTGTGACGCCGATAGGGCAGCGTTCAGTAGCGCACTTTGTCCGGGCGGAGAGCCCACTCTTCAAAAGGACGCTGCGCGGATTGGTCCGCAACGCGAATCATAGGGATGGCGCGCCCGGCCTGAGGTAAAGCAATCTGGTGGTAAATGAAAGAATCGTCGAAGCCTGCCGCGGCGGCGTCTGCGGCCGTGGCGGCGAAGAAGATGCGCGCTGGCCGCGCCCAGAACAGCGCGCCGAGACACATCGGGCAAGGTTCGCAGGAACAGTAGACGTCGCAGCCGGTGAGCTGAAAGCCGCCGAGCACACGGCACGCTTCGCGGATGGCCACGATCTCGGCGTGCGCCGTGGGGTCATTGGCCGCAGCGACGCGGTTCGCGCCGGCCGCGATCACCGCGCCATCCTTCACCACCAGCGCCGCGAACGGGCCGCCTCCGCGGCGTACGTTCTCGGTCGCTTGGTCGATCGCCTCTTGCAGGAAAGCCGGGTTCATAGCCAGCGGGACGTGAGCGCCCTTTCCAGGCTACAAGATTGCGGCGCGGGGTGCGCGCCGCGGGCGTACGAAGCCCGCGGGTGTGCTCCAATATTGGGATGACCGAGGTGGTGGCGGCGATTCTGGAGCGCGACGGCCGGGTGCTGATTGGCCGCCGGCAGCCTGAGCAGTCGCACCCGCTGAAATGGGAGTTTCCGGGCGGCAAAGTGGAGCCCGGCGAATCGCCGCCGCAGGCCATGGCGCGCGAACTCGAAGAGGAGTTGGGGATTCGACAGGCCGTGGGGGAGGAAATCGCGCGCTACGAATACACCTACCGCGGCAAAGACCCGATTACCCTGATCTTTTTCCGCATCACCGGCTTTCAAGGCGAGCCGCAGAACCTGATCTTCCATGAAATGCGCTGGGAGCCCCGCGACACGCTCGGGCGCTTCGACTTCGTGGAAGGAGACCTTCCCTTCCTGCGCGGCTTCGCGCCGGGCCGCTTCACTCCAGCCGGGTAGCGACGAAGAAGGTTCGCCCTTCACCCAATTCCCCGGCCATGCCCAGGTCGCCGGCATCGTAGCAGAGCAGTTCGCCGAAGCCGGCCAGATCGAGTGCGTTCGAAATTTCCTCGGGCGAGTAACAGCGCTCCTCAATCGTCACGTCCGAGCGCCGCCACGCGCCTTCCAGCAGCCGGAACATAGTGACGGTGAGGCGCGCGATGCGGGTGCGGGAATCGTAAGCGGCTCCGGTGATGGTGAGCAGGTGGTCGTCTCGTACCAGCGCAAAGGATTCGCCCCAGCGGGTTTGGTAGCCTTCCTCGAGGAGCATGTCGAATACCAGCAGTCCTCCGGGGCGGAGGGCGCCGGCGATGTTCCGGAACGCGGCATCGAGCGCCGCCGGCTCCAGCAGGTGGTTGAGCGAGTCGAAAGTCGAGACAGCGGCATCGCAAGCGCCGGGCAGCCGGAAGGACGCGGCATCGGCAACAACGAACTTTGCCGCAGGCGCGTTGGCGCGGGCATAGACCAGCATTTCCTGCGAAACGTCGAGGCCGGTGACGCGCCAGCCGCGCGCCGTCAGCAGAGCTGCCAGATACCCCGTACCGCAGCAGACATCCAGAATGTGCGCACCCGCCGGCAAGCGATCGAGCCAGATGCGCTCCAGGATGGGGAACGCGGCGGAGTGAAATTCCTCGCTCCAGTAGCGGTTGTAGAACCAGGCGAAGTCGTCGTAGCAGGCCACTAGCTCCGAACCCTCTCCAGCATGGCATACTGAAGGATCTATGCGAATCTCACTGTGGATTGCCCTGTCCGCAGCCGGTGCGGCGGCGCTGGCCGGATGCTCCTCGAAGAGCGAGCCCACGAAAGCACAGCCGGCCGCGGAAACCTCGGCGGCCCAACCCCAAAAGGATGCCCCCACGCCGCAAAAACAGGACGCGCCGGCTTCGTTTCAGGTGCATGCGCCCGCTTCCTTCAACGTGACCTTCGATACCACCAAGGGTCCGGTCGTCGTGGAGGTCCACCGCGATTGGGCGCCCATCGGCGTCGATCATTTCTACGAGCTGGTGAAGTCCGGCTACTTCGACGGCTGCCGCTTTTTCCGCGTGGTGCCACACTTCATTGTGCAATTCGGCATTGGCGGCGATCCGGCGGCGACCCGCAAGTGGAAGGAATCCAACCTTACCGACGATCCTGTGACTCACCACAACACGCGCGGCACTCTGGTCTACGCCACCGCGGGACCGAACACGCGAACCACCCAGTTGTTCATCAACCTGGTGGACAACACCCAGTCGCTCGATCCGCAAGGTTTCGCGCCGTTTGGCAATGTGGTTTCAGGAATGGACACGGTGGACACGATTTACCCCGGCTACGGCGAAGCCCCCGACCAGGGCGCCATTGAGCGCCAGGGCAACGCATACCTGGAGCCTCAATTTCCCAAGCTGGACTACATCCGGAAGGCGACCATTCAGTGATATAGTAGTCGGTGCCCCGATCAGAAGGGGACCAGGAAGTTACAAATACAGGGTCAAATTAGAACGACGCGGCCCGGCGGAGGCAACGCTTCCGCCGGGTTTGTCGTTTAGTTCGTGGCGCAGGCCGTCCGGCCTGCTGAGTAGCCCGTGGCGCAGGCTGTCAAGCCTGCTGAGCCGAGAGTCGTCTCGGCTTTTCTTCGCCGGCGCTCTCAGCCGCCCGCGGCCTTCCGCCGATACCCTACCTTCACCAGTACCTCCTTGGCCACTTCGGCCGTGTTGGCGTGGATCGTCACCGTGTCTTCCACGCTTTGCGCGTAGCCGCCGGCGAGCACGATAGCGACCGGTATCCCTTCCTGCAGCGCGGACCAGATCACCAGGTGATCGCGCTCGCGCAGGCCGTCGAGGGTCAACGAGAGGCCGCCTAACTGGTCGTCGTAATACGGGTCGGCCCCCGCGACATATACGACCAGCTCAGGCCGGAACATCTGCAGCGCCGCGCGGTATCCGGTGCCCAGACGGTTCAGGTATTCGGCGTCACCCACGCCATCGGCCAGGTGGATGTCCAGGCTGGAGGGCGGCTTATCGACGGGGTAGTTGTTGTACTGGTGAATCGAGAGCGTAAACACCGAAGCGTCGCCGGCGAAGATGGCTGCGGTGCCGTTGCCATGATGCACGTCGCAATCCACCACCATGCAACGCTCGATGAGTCCATCGCGCTGCACGCGCCGCACTGCTACGGCGATATCGTTGATAGCGCAAAATCCTTCGCCGTGGTCCGGATAGGCATGGTGAAAGCCGCCGCCCACGTTGTAGCCGATGCCGTCCTGGAGGGCGAGCCGCGCCGCCAGCATGGAGCCGCCGGCCGCGAGCCAGAAGCCTTCCACCAGGTAGCGCGAATAGGGAACTTCCAACTGCAGAATCTCCTGGTAGCTGAGGGTGCCGTTGGCGAGTTTGTCGATCCAGGCGCGGTCGTGCGCCAGCAGCAGGTCCGTGTCGGTGGCCGGCTCCGGAGCGGCGAAATCCTCTTTCACCGCAAACCGGGTCCAGAGCATGCGGTCGTGCAGCCACTTGAATTTTTTTGAAGGGAAGACGTGGTCGCCGAAGTGAAAATCGTAGCGTTCGTGATAGACCAGACGGAACGGCAACATGGCCGCCACCCTAGCGCGCACTCTCCGATTGCAGCGCAGTCACCACCGCAACATTGAAGACATCTTCCGCCGAACAGCCGCGGGAGAGGTCGTTGGCCGGCTTTGCCAGGCCCTGCAGAAACGGCCCGATGGCCATGGCCCCGCCGAGGCGCTCCACCAGCTTGTACCCGATATTGGCCGCGGCCAGATTGGGAAACACCAGGGTATTGGCGCGGCCCGCCACCGCCGAGCCGGGCGCCTTCGACTTGCCGACAACCTCGGAGACGGCGGCATCTGCTTGCAGCTCGCCATCCACGTTCAGGTCCGGCGCGCGCGCCTTGGTGATGCGCAGCGCCTCGACAACTTTGTCGACCTCCTCGCCCTTCCCGCTTCCTTTGGTGGAAAAGCTCAGTAGCGCCACGCGCGGCTCCGTGTCGAGCAGCACGCGCGTCGTCTCCGCCGTGGCGACGGCGATATCGGCCAACTGTCCGGCGTCCGGATCGATCACCACCGCGCAATCGGCGAAGGCCATCAGTCCGTTGTGGCCGAGCGAACGGTCCTGCAGCGCCATGATGAACACGCTCGACACGAGCCGCGCCAGCCGATGCGGCCCCACCGCGTGCAGGGCAGCGCGCACCGTTTCCGCAGTGCTGTTGGCCGCGCCGCCCACGCTGCCATCGGCGTCTCCCGCCGCAACCATCAACGATGCGAAGTAGAGCGGCCGCCGCGCGATTTCCGCCGCCTCCACCTGGGTGATGCCTTTGGCGCGCCGGCGCTCATAATAGATCGCCGCGTAGCGCGCGGCCGCCGGCGAAGCCGCCGGATCCACGAACTCGACGCCTTCGGGCGCGTGGCCGGGCTTGGCGCCAACCAGCACGGGTCGCGCCACGCCTTCCCGCGCCAGCCGTGCCGCCGCTTCCAGAATCCGCGGGTCGCCGCCCTCGGGAAACACGATCGTCTTTTTCAGTTTGCGGGCCCGCTCGATCAGCCCCGCCATGAACAACACCGCAGATTCAGGCATCGCCGGTAAGTGTTGAGTCTAACAGGTGGCAAAGTGATGGAGGCTGTCGCGCGGCAGCGGTCGGTGTCTGAAGGGCGATGCGCCAAGATCCGATGCCCGCTTGTACTAGCGTGTAATGATGAGCTTCGAAAGCGAAGGAACGTGTCTGGAAATTAGATGCGGTAGGGTCCATCCGATGTCGCTGGCCTGTTCCTCGAGGACCGCGATGAATGCGTCAGGGTTCAGATGATACTGATGCTTCAAGAAGTCGTCCGCCGTCATGCACTCCAGGCCATAGGGAAGCAACGATTCTTGGGGAAAGTGCTCAACGTTGTTGCTGACCACCGCGTGTGCTCCGCACTTTACCGCCGCCGCCACTACGTGCCTGTCCTTGGGATCGTTTGTCATTGACGCGATCAGGTTGTCGTAGCCAGTTACCATTGCATCAGGAAACGCCGAGCCCATCGCCTCAATTCGGCGGTCAGCCTGTGCTTGCGAATAGCCGAATTTAGTTGTGAGTGTTTTCTGTAGTTCCTGAACGATATGCGGAGACCATTTTGGTGTATAAAAAGCTGGCTCCTCGGCCAATCGGAGCAGGGTATCCGCTATCGGCATTGGAGCCAGCACACAGGTGTCCAAGACTGTCACATATTGGCTAATCTTCATCGACAGAGGAGGGCTCTCGGTCGTAGAGCCCCTCCTTGGCCTCTGCTTGAGCTAGGTCACGGATGACCTTGTGGCGTTGTCCATCCCTTCGTGCTTTGTACTGAAAGAGGTCTTGGGCATAAATCCGCCGATGAGTCCCCACCATGTGGTAAGGGATCTCCTCTTTCTTCAGCAGATTGACCAAAAACTGCCGCGATACTCCCAGCAGTGCCGCTGCCTCCATGGTGGTTAACTTGGCCTGATTCTGGACAATCATCACCGACTTCCCTTCATTGAGAAGTCCGATCAATGCAACCAGAAACGAATGGAGGGAGTCAGGCAGGAGCCGCGCTTCTCCGCTCGGACCAACCAACTGGGCCTTACCGCATCGAAGCGCCGCATACAACTGCCCAATCTCCACACGATCAATGTCTGAAATCGGAACCCTCTGATTCTTTTCTGCTTCGGCGTCCGGCGGGCTGGTGGGTGCTATTGCGTTTGGCATCTCCATATCCTCCCCTTCAATTATACGCTATATGCGCCATATTAGCTATATTCGCTACATATGCCACAGGCATCGCTGCGCCGCAGTCCTGCGATGATGGTACACAGCATGGCGTTTATTCTCCTTTTGCCGGCGACGTTCGCGGCACTCTGGTGGGCAGCGGCCGCGGATGACGGCTGGCGGGACCGCTTTCTGCGGGCCGCGGTGGCATTCGGGCTGACGGTTGTGCTGGCGACGGAACTGCTCAGTGCGCTCGGCCTGTTGCGGCGCGGGCCGATGATTGGCGTGTGGAGCGTGGCGCTGCTGGCGGCGCTCGCGCGGGGCTGGCGCGCGCGGCGCCCGGCTCCATGGCGGGGCATGCGGCCACCCGCCGACGCGCTGGTGCTGCTGGTGGTGGCCGGCTGCCTGGCCATCGTCATCGCTACCGGCGTCAGCGCCGCGTTCAGCCCGCCCAACAGCACCGACGCCATGGCGTACCACCTGCCGCGCGTCGTCTATTGGGCGGAGCAGGCCAGCCTTCGATTCTTTCCCACGCCCTATCTCACCCAGATCATGTTGCAGCCCATGGCGGAGTATTGGATGCTCGACGGGTACCTGCTATCGGGTGGCGACTGGTTCGTGAATTTCGGCCAGTGGTTCGCGGCGCTGGCATGCATGATCGGCGTCTCGGCGGTAGCGGGTTTGCTCGGCGCCCGGGCCAGGGGACAGGCCATCGCCGCTTTGTTCTGCGCCACGTTGCCGGCCGGAATTCTGGCCGCATCCGGCGCCAAGAACGATTACGTGATGGCGATGTGGGCGGTGGCCGCGGTTTACTTCGCGCTGCGGCTGCGGAAAGGGTTGACAGGCGGAATCGCCTGTCCCACTAAGCCGCCAGGGCCTGCGCAGTCAAGTGGGGCAGGCGCTTCCGCCTGCCAACCCGCTTCCCCGCGCCTTCCCATCGACACCTTCTTTCTCGGCATCGCGGTGGGCCTGGCGCTGTTCACCAAGGCGACGGCATATCTTTTCCTGCCCTGGCCCATCGCCGTGGTGCTGCTGCCTGTGCTGTGGCACGAGCGCCGGCGAGCCGCGGGCCTCGCGATCGCGGCAATGGTTTGCGCGCTGGCCGTGAATCTGCCGCATTACTGGCGCAACTGGGATTTGAGCGGCTCCGTGATGGGGTTTGATTCGGCGCAGGGCGATGGCATGTTCCGCTGGCGCAATGAAACTTTCGGGTGGAAACAGACGGTTTCCAACATGCTGCGCCACGGGGCGGAGCAGCTCGGAGCCCGCAGCAGCCGGTGGAACCAGGGCGTCTACAATTTCGTGCTGGCGGCGCACCGCGACTTGGGGATCGATGTCAACGATCCGGCGACCACTACGCGATGGAGCGTGTATGAACCTCCCCGCAACGCCAACCATGAAACCAATGCCCCCAATCGCTGGCACCTTTTGCTGCTCGCCCTGGTGGCCTGCGTTCTCGCCTGGCGGGCGCTTCGCGGGCGCGACCGGCGTCGCGCGGTCTACGCGCTGTCGCTGGTGTGCGGCTTCGTGGCGTTTTGCGCGTATCTCAAGTGGGCGCCGTTCGTGGCGCGCTACCAATTGCCGCTGTTCGTGCTGGGCGCCCCGCTGGCGGCGGTGGTGGAAGAATGCGGCTGGCGCTGGCTGCGGCCCTTCTGGATTCAACTGGCAGTCTGCCTCTTCCTGCTGAGCGGCGCGCGCCTGCCCGCCATCCAAAACTGGGTGCGTCCGTTGCGCGGCCCCAGGAGCGTGCTGCACATGCGGCGCGACGATCAATATTTTTCCGACATGCTCCACTGGGATAGCGGCGCCAGCTACTTCACCGCAGCCCGCGTGCTCGAAGGCTCCGCATGCAGGACCATCGGGATCGACATCCACAATCTGCAACTGGAGTATCCGCTGCAGGCGCTGGTGCGCGAGGTTGACCCCGAGGCGCGGTTCGTGCACACCGGCGTCGAGAACGTCTCGCGCCGCTACGCGCCCTCGGTTGCCGCCGCTCCGTGCGCCGTTGTGTGCCTCGATTGCCTGGGCGACGACGCGCGCCTGAACCTGTACCGCGACTTTCCCACGCGCGTGACAACCGGTAAATTCGTGGTGCTGCTGCCAGCGCCGGGCAGGTAGGACAGGCCATCGCCTTTCGTAGTCTGCCATGCCTCGCGAAAGCACGACCGCGTGACAGACGACAAAAACCGATCGTCTGTCCCACCTCTGGCTGGCAACGCCGGGCATCCTGGCTGTGTGCGGCGTACGAGTCGAGCAACACAGTCTCGCGCGCATCAAGAAATGTCGAGATGACTCTCGACACAGCAGGCAGGACTGCCTGCGCCACGGCGGCAGGCTGAAAACGAGATTCCCAGGTCCAGCGGTCAGAAACTGATTGGAACAACCTGCTGCTCGCCCTGGTACGTAATCACCTTGTCCGGCGCGCCTGTAACCTCAACCCCTGTGCCATGGCCCTTCCGCACGACGACAACATGAAAAGTCCGGGCCTGCAACATGCCTGGAAAACTTCCTTTCCTGGCATCGATTCTGAGCTGGCGGCGCGCATCATCCCAGTTAAAACCAATCGTCGAATAGACGCCTTTTTCGTAGTTGTAGTTGTCGTTCTCGTCCTCGTACAGCGTGAAGCTGCCGTTGGCTCCGGGGTAAATGCGTAACTCAATGGGGTCGGCTGGCTTTTCCGTGGTGTATTGAATAAAGGGACCCATCGGCAAGATGGAGCCTGACCTGACCATGAGCGGAATCTTGTCGATGGGGGCATCCGCAACTACGCTTCTGCCGCCGGCCAGCGCCTCTCCCGTCCAGAAATCGATCCACTGATTCCCGGCCGGCAAATAGACGGCCCGCGTCTTCGGTCTCGGCTCGGCCGGCCTCGCCTCGCGGGCGAAAATTTCCGGCGTCTTCCAGTACATCTGGGCACGGAACGCGCCCAGCACCGCGTTCGATGTCTCGAACTTAAAGTCATATTCCTTTCCGGCCACCAACTCGACGGGGACAGTGTGGGATTCCATCGAGTCGTAGTTGTGAGCCACCTCCTTGCCATCCAGATACACTCGCCTTGGGCCGAAGCTCTTCATGTTGAATCGATACTTCCCGGTTTTGGCCGGAACCAGCTTGCCTTCCCAGCGCATCGAGAATTTGGGATCTTTGATAAAACTCGGCCAGCCGGTGTACCAGAACAAATCGATCGTTGGCTCCACGGCTTCGTGGCACAGCGTCTTGAAGTCCGCGTCGCAGTAATATTTGGCGGTCAGGCCCGGCTTCCCATCTTTCGTCTTGAAATTCTCGGGACCAACCAGAATGGTGTTCTCCGGCGGACGATGGTCCATGTACTCCGTCACTGGGGAAACCATAATCGCCGGCCCGAACATAAATTGGTCGTCGATCGAATACGTCTTCCGGTCGTGCGCGAAGTCCATCGGCAGGCCGCGCATAATGGAATACCCGTCGTGGGTGACCTGCCAGCCCAGCGAATAAATGTAAGGCATCAGCCGGTATCGCAGGTTGTCGAATTTGACCAGCGTGCTGGTGTAATCGCCGAACTCCCAGATTTCGCGTGGCGTCTCCGAGCCGTGCGAGCGGAAAATGGGCGAGAAGGCCCCGAGCTGAAACATCCGTGCGTACAGTTCCTGATACGCCGGGTCCTTGCCGCCGTTCGAGAATACGCCTCCCTGACAACCCAGCGAGTAGGCGCCGATATCGAACGTCCAGTAAGGAATGCCGGCCATGCTGTGATTGATTCCCGCCGAGATCTGTTTCCGGTAGACGTCCCAGCTGGCGCCGATGTCACCCGACCAGGTGGCTGCCGCCGCCCTTTGTTGTCCGGCGAAGGTCGACCGCGTGAGAATGAAAACCCGCTTCTGGTCCGTCTCTTTTCGCTGGTTCTGGTAGACGCCTTCCGTGATGACCAGCGAGTAAGGATTGAGATATCGGGCGAACGAACCGAGGTGATTGTTCTCCACCCTCTTCATCTCATATTCTTCCGATTCCTTGGTGAGCGCGTTGACGATGTCCGGCTCGGTCGAATCCATCCACCACGCGTCGACTCCTTTGGAGAAGAGTCCGGTGCTGGCGTATTTCCAATACAGATCGTTGGCCGCCGGATTGTACGCATCGAAGTACCGGAACCCGGCCCAGCCCACTGGCGAGTATAGATACCCGTGGCTCTCCATGTCCTTGTAAATCGGCGCCGCGGGCCCGAGCCCGCCCCAGATGGAAATCATCAGGTGGAAATTCTGCTGGTGCAGCAGATCGATCATTTCCTTCGGCCGTGGGTACTTGCTCTCATCGAAGTACATTCCGCCCCAGGTGTCGTTCCCGCCCCAGTAGTTCCAGTCCTGGACGATGTTGTCGATGGGAATCCGCCGCTGCCGGTACCCCTGCGCGATGCCCAGCAGTTCGTCGCCGGTTGCGTAGTGCTCCTTGCTCTGCCAGTAGCCGTAGGCCCACCTGCCGTACATCGGAGCCTGCCCGGTGAGTTGCCGATATCCGGCAATGGCCTGGTCGATGGTCGGGCCGTACAGGAAGTAGTAATCGATGTTATCCGCCACTTCGGACCAGAACGACGTCGCTTCATGACTGTCGGCGAAAGTTGTTTTGGAATAGTTATCCCAGAAGATCCCGTATCCCGCCGTGGAGACCAGCATGGGCGTCACCGCCTCGGTGTTCGACTGCACCAGCTTCACGGTCCGTCCGCGATAGTTCATGTAACCGGCCTGGTGCTGTCCCAGCCCGTACACGCCTTCGTCGGGCGACAAAGTGAAATTCTGCTGAACGCTGAACGCGGCCTTTTCCTGCTGGATGGCGCATGGCGTGAAGACGGCCCGCCCCTGCTCTTTCAACACGGTTCGGCCGTCGTTGGCGAAATACTGAATCGCCCCGTCGCTTTTGTTGACTTGAACCTTGACCTTTCCGGAGCGCAAGGTGATGGCCGCGGCGCTCTCCTCAAACCGGACGTTCAGATCGGGGACGTCCTTCTGTATCACGGAGAGGCTTGCTTTTTCGGACGTGCCGCCGGCCGGCCATTTCACCACGCGAACCGTGCCTTCCGCATAGAACTGCACCCTGACGTTGAGATTGCCGGAGGTCAGTTGAACGCCATTCTTGATGCGCTCGATCGGCGCCTGGGCGGAAGAATGGCTCTGGCAAAAAGCTGAAAAAGCGCTCAGGCAGAGGACGCAGCACACTGCCATCGCCCGCGAAGCAGGCATACGGAATTTCATGGTTCTGGTTCCCTTCGCGCGTAAAGAAGACTGCCTCTTTTATTCCTCCGCGCCACAAACGATATCCAGCTCCGATGCTATCACCTCGCTACCGTCCTTCCGCGGCTTTCACCCCTTCCTCCCGTGCTAAACTGCCTCAGATGCCGGAGCTTCGCGAGGTGCCGGATTCGCCGCCGCCGTTTCTGGGTAGCTGGCGCCGCGTCTACGTGGCCGTGCTCATCTACCTCGCGGGCGTCATTCTCGCGGCCTACTTCTTCGCGCGTGCCTACCGATGAGAGCCCTGGATTGGGTTGTCCTGCTCGCCTCGCTCATCTCCATCGTCGCCTACGGGCTGTACCGCAGCCGCGGCAGCAACACCGTGGACCGCTACCTGCTTGCCGGCAAGACCATGCCGTGGTATGCCATGGCGCTTTCCATTATGGCCACCCAGGCCAGCGCCATCACGTTCATCTCCACCACCGGCCAGTCTTATGTGGATGGCATGCGCTTCGTGCAGGCTTACTTCGGCTTGCCCCTCGCCATGATCGTGATCTGCGCCACCGTGGTGCCGGTGTTTTATCGCGCCCGCGTCTACACCGCGTATGAGTACCTGGAGAACCGGTTCGACGCCAAGACCCGCGCGCTGGCGAGCGTCATTTTCCTGTGCCAGCGCGGCCTCTCCGCCGGGCTCACCATCTATGCGCCGGCCATCGTGCTTTCGGTGATTCTCGGATGGCCGGAGCGCGCCACCACCATGCTGATGGGCGCAACCGTGATCACCTACACCGTGATCGGCGGCATCAAGGCCGTCACCTGGTCGGACGTGCAGCAGATGGGCGTCATCTTTCTCGGCCTGTGGATTGCGCTCATCACCGTCATCGTGCTGCTGCCGCATTCCGTCTCGTTCGGCGACGCCGTTTATCTCGCCGGTGCCGCCGGCCGCCTCAACGCCGTCACCACCAACTTCGATTGGAACGACCGCTTCAATATCTGGAGCGGTCTCATTGGCAGCACGTTTCTGTTTCTGTCCTATTTCGGGTGCGACCAGTCGCAGGTGCAGCGCTATCTCACCGGCCGCTCCATCGCCGAGAGCAGGCTCAGCCTGCTCTTCAACGCCGTGGCCAAGATTCCGATGCAGTTCTTCGTCCTCTTCATCGGCGCCATGGTGTTCGTGTTCTACGTGTTCGTCGAGCCGCCGGTGCTGTTTCAGCACGCCGAGCTCGCGCGGATCACGCAGGCGAGCGAGTATCACGGCGTCGAAACCCGGTATCACGAAGCGTTCGAGCGGCGCCGCGATGCCGCCCTGGCGCTCGCCCAGGCCCACCGCGCAGGCGACGGCGCCGCGCACGAGCACAGCCTCGCCGATTACCGCAGCGCGCAGCAATCGCTCGACGCCGCCCGCGCCAACGCCGCGCGCCTGGTGGAAGAGAACCACGGCGAGAAGGGATTCAGCGACACCAACTACATCTTCCTTTCGTTCGTGACGCGCTACCTGCCGGTCGGCATCGTGGGGCTGGTGATTGCGGTGATCATGGCCGCCACCATGTCCGCCAGCTCGGGCGAAATCAACTCGCTCGCCACCGTCACCGTGGTGGATATTTACCGCCGGCACTTTCGCCGCGGCGCCAGCGACCATCATTATGTAACCGCATCGCGCTGGGCGACCTTGTTCTGGGGCACTTACGCCGTCGCGTTCGCCGGCTGGGGCAAGAAGCTCGGATCGTTGATCGTGGCCGTCAACGTGGTGGGTTCGCTGTTCTACGGCTCGCTGCTCGGCTGCTTCGTGGTGGCTTTCGCCTTCCGGCGGGTCGGCGGTACAGCCGTATTTCTGGGGATGCTGGCAGGCGAGGCCGCCATCTTCTGGACATTCCTGCGCGGCAACATTTCCTATCTCTGGTACAACGTGATCGGCTGCGTGGTGGTGGTGGCGGTCTCGCTGGCGCTGACGTGGGTTGCACCAGGCGTGTTCGCCAAACCCAGTAGCCTGCCAACGCAATAGTTCCCGCTAGAGATCCCACGAGCAAGGGGCCCGATCAAGGGGCCAGACGCATTTCGCAGTCGCCGCCGCGTGGTTCCGGCGCGGCTATCGCCCGGCCCGGACCTCGTTCAACAGATTGGGGTGCCGGTCAAGCACCATGAAGAGTTTCACCAGCGCGAGTGGCGGCTTGGTCTTGCCGTTCTCGTAGCGCGAAAACGCATTGGTGCCACCGCCGAAGATTGCGGCTGCCTGCCGCTGGTCGAGCGCGAGCTTCTTACGGACACGTGCGATGAAGGCGGGATCGACAATGGAGGCGTTCACCTGCTTGTTGAACTCCAGCATCGCTGCGCTGACCCGTTTCGATTCCGCCGCGGCGAGGACACTTTCCCCGCAGGCCGGGCAGAACTCGCCGCGCACGGCGGGAATCGTCGTTGTTTCGCCTTTGTAGGTGTATGAGGTATCGCGCGTGTCTCGCACCAGCTTCCTCGCGCCGCAGGATGGGCATTTCATGGCATTGCTCCTTTCTTCATAGTTCCTTGAAGGATACGATCAGCACGTCGTCCAAGACTGTGAGCTTCAGATATACCTCGCCGGCCGGCGTCTTCGCCCGGTAGACGTCCTGCCAGACGCGGTGATCGGCATGTGTCGTCATACTTTTGTAGAAGTCCCTTGGCGTGAGCGCCGCGACGACGCCAATGATCTCCTCGAACCGAACCCTAAAGCCGCGCCGCCGGCGAGCGCCGAAACGGTGGTGCGGACCTTGCCCGCCGCAAGCATAGTCTTGACGACCGCCAGCTTACACTGCGGCGTTCGTTTCTCCATGAGACTACGTTAACCTAGTTGGTTAAATTTGGCAAGTTGGTGAATGAGAACTGGCACCGGCCATGGGTTTCCACGTTCCATCCCAAGCGCCAAGGATAGCGCCGTTCGCTCGGCGACCTCTCCAGTCCCCGGTACAACGTGATCGGCTGCGTGGTGGTTGTGGCGGTGTCGCTGGCGCTCACCTGGGCCGCGCCCGCCGCCTTCGCCAGATCCAGTAGCCCGCCAGCGCAATAATTCCCGCCACGGTCAGGTAGACCAGGTAGTGGTGAATGTTCCCCTCCACCGCCTCCCAGCGATCGCCCAGAAAGTAGCCCAGCGCCAGAAACGCCGACACCCAGAGGCACGCTCCGCTGTATGCGAAAAGCGCGAATTGCGGCGCTTCCAGGCCGCTCGTGCCCGCGGCGTAAGCCGTCAGGTGCCGCACCCCGGGAATGAAATAGCCGAAGGTGAGACTCCAGTGGCCGGCCTTGCGGAACCAGGCGTGCGCCTTCTCCACGTGTTCTTCGCGGATGCGCAGATACCGGCCGTAACGATGAATCAGCTTGATCCCGAACGTGCGGCCCAGCAGGTAGCTGACGGTGATGCCGCAGGCGCTCCCGGTCAGCACCGCCGCGAACGCCAGCGGCAGGCGGAAGGTGCCGCGGAACACCAGGTACCCGGTGAAAGTCAGCAGCGTCTCATCCGGCACCGGCAGGCCGACGATCCCCAGCATCAGCAGGCCGATGATGGCCGCGTACCCGTACTCGGTGATCCATGCCAGGATGTGTTGTTCCATCGGGCGCGTGCGGCCTCGTGCGCTGGACCGTCAAAGCACCAGGGCGGAAATCTCCACCGGCGTGCGCTCGCCTTCCACTACCACGATGCCGCTTTCGGTGACGTGGTGGAATTGGCGGTCGTGTTCCAGGTCGTAGCCGATCGTGGTGTCTTCCGGCACGCGGACGTTCTTGTCCAGAATGGCCCGCCGCAGTTTGGCCCGCCGGCCGATATCGCAGTTGTCCAGAATCACGCACTCATCCACCATGGCGCTCGAATGCACGCGCACGCCGCGCGACAGGATGGAGTTGCGCACCATCCCGCCCGACAGGATGCAGCCGCCGGAAACGATGCTGTCGATGGCCTGCCCGCGGCGGTTCTCCTGGTCGAAAGTGAACTTGGCCGGCGGGTCCGCGTAGCTGGCGCTGCGCAGCGGCCACTCCGCGTTATACAGGTTGAGCGCCGGGATCACCATCCGCAGGTCCATATTGGCCTCGTAATAAGCCTCGATGGTCCCTACGTCGCGCCAGTAGGGCTCGGAATCGGCCGGTTCGCCGGGAATGCGGTTGTCCTGGAAATCGTAAGCGTAGATCTTCGAATTGCCGGCCAGCTTGGGCAGGATGTCGCGCCCGAAATCGTGGCTGCTCGCTTCCTCCGCCGCATCGTCGGCCAGCAGGCGGAGCAGGCTGCGCGTGGAGAAGATGTAGTTGCCCATGGAGGCGTACACCCGCTTGTCGTCGCCCGGCATGGTCGGCGCCGTCGGGTTCTTCTCGTGGAACGCCAGGATGCGGCCGTCCTCCTTGGCTTCGATCACACCGAACTCGGAAGCATGCCGCTTGTCCACCGGGATCGCCGCCACCGTGACGTCCGCTCCCTTGTCCAGGTGGTAGTCGAGCATGTTGTTCAAGTTCATCCGGTAGATGTGGTCGCCGCCAAAGATGGCCACCGCGTCCGGGTCGGCCTGCTCCACCAGGTTGATGTTCTGGTAGATGGCGTCGGCCGTTCCCTGGTACCAGGTTTCGCCCGGAGACCGCATCTGCGCCGGCACCGGAATAATGAATTGCGACTTCAGCAGGGTGCCGAACTGCCAGCCTTCGCTCAAGTGCTGCAACAGCGACTGGCTGCGGAACTGGGTGAGCACGTAGATGGAGTAGATGCCCGAGTTGATGAAGTTGCTGAGTACGAAGTCAATGATACGGTACTTGCCGCCGAACGGAACGGCCGGCTTGGCCCGTTCCTTGGTCAGCGGATAGAGCCGTGTCCCTTTGCCGCCGGCCAGTACGATGCCCAACACGCGTACGCGCATAGTCTTGACCAAAGCCCTATTCTTCCAGGCAAGCGCCGGGAATTGCAAGGCCAATTTGAGGGTTGCCCGCCGCCTAAAGTATTCGGGCGCTCCACCGATAGATTCATTGGCATAACGAATTGTTCCAATGATTTCCATCATCGGGATTATCCTTGTATTCGGCGCCATCGCGGCCGGCTATGCGATGGAACACGGCAAGTTTGGAGTCTTGATGCAGCCGGCTGAGCTGCTCATCATCCTGGGGGCGGCCATCGGGACCCTGGTGGTGGCCAACCCGCTTCCGTTGCTGATTCGCATCGGCCAGGGGATCGCAGGGATCTTGACCGGCGGAGTCTACACCAAGGCCTTTTATCTCAGCAACCTCAAAATGCTTTTCGAGCTGTACAATCACGCGCGTAAGGCGGGCACCGCCAAGATCGAAGAGGAGGTGGACAACCCGGAGAAGAGCCCGATCTTCAGCAAGTACCCGGATTTCATGAAATTGCATCACGCCGTAGCCTTTCTCTGCGACACCCTGCGGATGGCGTGCTCGGGCGGCGTGGAGCCGATGGATATCGACAACATGATGGAAGCGGACCTGGAAGTCCACCACCGCGAAGCGAATGAGCCGGTTTCGTCGCTCAGCACCATGGCGGATGCCTTGCCCGGCCTGGGAATCGTAGCGGCGGTGCTGGGGGTGGTCATCACCATGGGCTCGCTGGGAGGCCCCAAGGAGGAGATCGGCCATAAGGTTGCCTCGGCCCTGGTGGGGACGTTTTTGGGCATCCTGCTGTGTTACGGCGTCTTTGGCCCGCTGGCTTCGGCCATGGGGAAACAGATCGCGGCGGAGACCAACTACTACAGCTTCCTGCGCATCGCCGCCTTGGCGTTCGTCAAGGGGATGAGCCCCATGCTGGCGGTTGAGCTGGCACGCCGCTCGATCCCGTCCGAGGTGCGCCCGTCGTTCAAGGAGATGGAGACCACCTGCCGCAGCGGCGGCCAGGTGGCCAGCAAAGCGGCGTAACCCATGGCCAGCGAAACCCAGGAAGCCGCAAAGGCCCGGCCGATCATTGTCATCCGCCGAAAGGCCGCCGGGCACGGCGGACATCACGGCGGCGCCTGGAAAGTCGCCTACGCCGATTTCGTGACCGCCTTGATGGCGTTGTTCATCGTCCTGTGGCTGATGAGCGCAGATAAGGAAGTACAAAAGGCCATCAGCGCCTACTTCAACAACCCGACTGGGCCCGGCAAGCAGACCGGAACCTCCGCTGCCGGGCTGGGGAACGCCATCGAGATCCCGAAGGACGACATGAACAAGCTGCGGGAGAAGATTCAGGAGGCGCTGAAGTCCGTGCCCAACTTCCGCAGCCTGAAGGACCACGTGGAGATCACCATCACATCCGACGGGCTTCGCATCGAGTTGTTGGAGACGGAAGCCGGCATCTTCTTTGAATCCGGCAAACCGGTTCCCACCGAAAACGCCAGCCAACTGCTGAGCACTCTAGCCACTGAGCTTGGCAAGCTGCCCAACAGCATGCTGATTGAGGGCCACACCGATTCCAAACCGTACAGTGGCGACGCTTCCTACAGCAACTGGGAGCTTTCCGCCGACCGCGCCAACTCCGCCCGCAAGATCATGCAGGCCAATGGCTTACGAGCGGACCAAGTGGGCCAGGTGCGCGGCTTTGCCGACCGCCAGTTGCGCCATCCGGAAGACCCGACGAACGCCTCCAACCGCCGGATCTCGGTGATTGTGCAATACCTGCCCAGCGCAGCCGGTGCCAAAGGCGACGGCGACAAACCCGGCGCCGAGTCCGAAAGCGGAGGCGAAACCAAGCCCGCTCCGGCCGCACGCTCTCCGGGCAGCCCCAAAACTGGAAAATAGCCGCCGGAGACGTCGCGGACACAACAGCGCAAGTGTGGGGCGGACGCCGCGTCTGCGGCCGGGCCCCCTGGCCGGCCTCGGGCGATGGTTGAGGCAGTGACTCTTCGCGCGAAGGACGGGACGAGAGCGTCGTCCCCCGAAGGGCCCCCAGGACCAGGGGGCCCGCTCCACTGGCGCTGACGTATCACGGACCGGACGAGCCCGGAGGGCGAAAGACAGTAGCCCAAGGCGTGAGCCTCGGGACTGGCAGGAACGGTTGGAAAGCCCCGGAACGGGGCGACAGGTTTTCTCGCCAGCAGAATCCTCACGCCCCCGTTCCGGGACTCTGTTCGGGCACCTCTGCCCCACGGCTCGCGCCGAATAGGCGTTAACCTAGGACATTTTCGTTTTCAAAACGTGGCAGTGAAACTGTGGCGCGCGCACTCGTGCGTGCCGCGTCGAGACTCTTCTCGACGCTTGGCCACCGTGCAGCGCAGCGTGTCGGCATGAGTGCCGACACGGCACGCACGAGTGCGTGCGCCACGTCAGCGACGCGTTTTGCCAGGG
>Ga0209415_10000096_pt1 | contig 128658 bp, 119 predicted proteins | sample PeaSoiSIISIP2007_FD_187696 | JGI IMG/M metagenome (GOLD analysis project Ga0209415, IMG submission 187696) | Peat soil microbial communities from Weissenstadt, Germany - SII-SIP-2007 (SPAdes) (version 2) | ecosystem: Environmental > Terrestrial > Soil > Wetlands > Peat | place: Germany...
GAATGCGGCGGTTTGCTAAACCGTTGTACGGGCTAACACCTGTACCGAGGGTTCGAATCCCTCCCTCTCCGCCAGATGTTTTATGTCCCGTGCTCATAGTGACTTACCTCACATCTTCCCTTCTGCCAATCACATTAACCAGCGATCGCACGGCACCCGAGAGGTGCATGTTCGAGAGATCGCTCAAGTTTCTGCATCGCTGCCGCCGCTTCGGAGTCGACCGTTTTGATGCAGCGCACCCTTGTGTGACTGCCACGTTGGAGTGCCGCAAGATTCTCTGAATAGTCTTGCCCGAAACTGCCAGCCCGTGGAGATTCGTCGCGAGCCCGCGACGAAATGCATGCCACCCTTGCCACTGAACTCCCGCTTTCATGATCAAGGGCACGATGACATCTGCGGCTAAAGTCGGCGAAACTGATCTGTCTGTGCTCAATACATACGTACGTGCCAGGCAGAAACCTCCTCTGGGGACATCGAGACGGCGCCGCACGCTCCCCTAAGCCCGCATTTGCAACAGCAGTTGACAGCGACGGCGGACATGCGCCAGCCATCGGAGCCGGGAATGCCGGAGTTTGCGCCCCGGCTGAGGAGGCGAATTCAGTGGCGCGAACGAGCACGCGTTCGGCAGACTTCCTGACCATCATTCGCTTCCTCAATTCTCGACCAGCCTTCATTCAAAACGAATGGTGTATTGGCGGTGCGGTTCAAGGCGGACTTCCCAGACGCCACCGGATTCACGGCTCGTAACCGCGCGACCAGATGATTCGATCCGGGCGATGCGCTGGCCGTGCGGAGGCCGCAGTTTGAATTCGGCCGCGATGCCCGGGCGCAACGCGGCGGAGACCGCGCGGCCATCTTTCCAGGATGCGTCCACTTCGATATCGCCGCGAGCCCGAAGGCCGTGGAAGCTGCCTTCCGGCCACGCCGATGGCAAGGCCGGCAGAAAAGCGATCACTCCGGAGTGGCTCTGCAAGAGCATCTGCGCAATGCCCGAGGCCCCGCCGAAGTTGGCGTCGATCTGGAAGAATCGGCGGTTTGCATTCAGGAGACTCTCGGACGAAGTTGAGAGAAGGTTCTGGATGCGCTGGTAGGCGCGATCACCGTCCTCGAGCCTGGCCCAGAGGTTCACGTACCACGCCGCCGGCCAGCCATTTTTGCCCGCGCCATGCTCTTCCCTTCGCTCTAGCGAGACTCGCGCGGCCTTAGCTAGTTCGGGCGTCCCTCGCAGTGTGATTTCATCGGCGGGAAACAGGGCGAATAAATGCGAGACGTGGCCCACCCCGGGCTCATTTTCTTCATAGTCTTCGCTCCACTCCTGCAACTGACCAAATTTCCCGATCTTGAGATCGGGGATGCGCTTGAGCGCGGCCGCAAGCTTCGCGCGGTAAGGCGCGTCGATTCCCAGAATTTCGGAGGCGTCCATGGTGGAATGAAAGAGTGTGTAGATGATCTCGTAATCCATCGTCGCGCCTACCGTCTGCCGGCCGATCGTTCCATCCGCCATGCGATAGCTGTTCTCCGGCGAGTAGGAGGGGTTTGTAACCAGATGGCCCTTGCCGTCATCGATCAGGAAGTCGAGAAGAAACTGCGAGGCTTCCTTCATGACAGGATAGGCTTCGCGAGCCAGGAATGCGCGATTCAGACCATATTGATAGTGCTCCCAGAAATGGAGCGCCAGCCACGCGCCGCCCATCGGCCAAATGCCGACGTAGCCGTAATCGACGGGCGCGGTGTCTGCCCAGGCATCGATATTGTGATGGAACGCGAAGCCGCCGGCGCCGTACATTTCCCGGGCCGTCCGCCGGCCACTGTCGAGTGACATCTTTATCAGGTCGAAGAGAGGCCCGGTCGTCTCGGGAAGATTGCCAACCTCGGCTGGCCAATAATTCATCTGGAGATTGATGTTGGTGGTGTACTTGCTGTCCCACGGCGGGGCCACGCTGTCGTTCCAAATACCTTGCAGGTTGGCGGCCATCGTTCCCGGACGGCTGCTCCCCATCAGGAGATACCGGCCGAACTGAAAGTACAGTGCGGCGAGGCCGGGGTCATCCTGGCCTTGTTTCACACGCGCTAGACGCTCGTCAGTCGGAAGACTTTCAATCGAGGCGCCGTTGGCGGGCGGAGCCAGCTCCAGGTCCACCCGGCGGAATAGTTTCTCGTGATCGGCCACGTGCCTGGTTCTGAGCATGGCGTACGGCTTGGCAGCGTGACGCAGGTATTGCGCACAAATTTGAGCCGGATCGCCACCTCGATAATTCGTCCCTGCGACCAGCAGAAGGGTGGCTGCATTGGCGTTGGACACAATCAGATCACTGCTCGAGACGTTCATCTGACCGCCCTCGTTCACGGCGCGCAGGACTGCGCGGAATTTCACGCCGGTCGGTTGCAGGTTGGCTTCTTCGGCTTTGAGTTTTTCTCCCGTCACTCGCGGGTTGATCCAGAAACTGGTGTGCGCTATGGCTTCGCCATCGAGCATCACACGGTCCGGCGTTGCCGTTGTGGTTTGGCTATCCTGCGAGCGCGTTAGCGTCGCACGAAACGACAAGCGGCCGGGTTTGTCGCAGGTGAGGCGGACGACCAGTACCTGGTCCGGCGCGGAGGAGAATACTTCGCGCGTGTAGGTCGCATCCCCGACGCGATAGGTGATGCGTTCGATTCCGGTCGCCAGATCCAATTCGCGGCGGTAGTCAGCGGCGCCATCTTGATCCGAGAACGTAATGTTCAGATCACCCAATGGTTGATACATAGGCTGGCGGTTGGGAATGCCCTGCATATTTTTGTCTTCCAAAGTTTCCGCTTCACGAGACTTGCCCTCAAACAGCAATTTGCGTACTTCCGGCAAAGCAGCTCGCGCATTGGGATTGAGGCGAATCCCACCTTCTTTGCCATTCCAGACGGTGTCTTCGTTTAACTGGATGTGCTCTTTGGTGACATCACCAAAGACCATTCCACCCAATCTGCCGTTCCCGATGGGCAGCGCGTCGCCCCATCGCTGGGCCGGGTGCTGGTACCACAGCACGGGATCGGCCGCCGAAGCCGGGATCGCCGTAATCACCAGCAGAAGCAAACCGAGAAACGCACTGTTCATAGGGATCCCTTTCAAACTGCCTGACGGCGATATATTTCACGCCGTTACGATCAGAAATTCGACAGAGGTGAGGCCTGCAACGAGCGTGCCTTTCTTTAGGAAATCTCTGCGTTTCATGCGTCCCTCACGATTTGTTTCTCTGCCAAGAGATTGAGATTCATTCTTCACGTCGTTGTCGGGCTTAAAAAATTTATACATTGGAAATCTGAAGATCACGGTCGCTTCCCTTCGAGTCCTTGCATGCACACCGATCAAGAAGACTACCTAAAAATTCCCACGGAGCTTATATCACCACACCCATTTTCGCGCGACAACTTCTGCAAACTGCGCGACAATTGCAAACTGCTGTAACGGTCTGGCTGGGTCTTTGACTATCGACGCGGTTCCGGCGGAATCCGATCCGTTGCTATTCTGGCGACTCAATGATGATGTGAGAACCGGAAAGACGCTTGGACGGAGGATAAGTAAACGTTTACCATGCTCTGTCCGGTTCCATGACCGGATTCTCAGAACATCGGAGATCCCAAGGAAGGCGAACGAACATGAAAAGGTACCTGCTGGCGATTGCGGTTCTGACGCTGCCGTGGGCGGTTGTAGCCGCGAGCCCGACTGCGAAGGTGGAACAGGGGGTGTTGAAGGGTACGCGCGAGGGAAGTCTTACCGTCTATCGGGGCATCCCATTTGCGGCCCCGCCTATCGGTGACCTGCGCTGGCGCCCGCCGCAACCTCCCGCCAAATGGCGGGGCACGCGCACTGCAGATAAGTTCGCCCCGCAATGCGAGCAGAATCTCGGCGGCACGCAAGCCACCAGGCCTCCGGAGATGAGCGAGGACTGCCTGTATCTGAACGTCTGGACGCCGGCGAGATCGACTCATGACCGCACCCCTGTTCTGGTGTGGATCTACGGAGGCGGCTTCAACGCCGGCGCGACCTCGATCCCGATCTACAGCGGCGAGGTTCTGGCTCAAAAAGGCGTTGTGCTGGTCAGTATCTCGTACCGCGTCGGTCCGCTTGGTTTCCTGGCGCATCCCGAACTGAGCGCGGAGTCCACTCATCACGTCTCCGGCAACTACGGCCTGCTCGATATGATCGCCGCCCTGCAGTGGATCAAGGCGAACATCTCGGCATTTGGCGGCGATCCCAGCAAAGTCACGATCTTCGGCGAGTCCGCGGGAGGAATCGCGGTGAGCCAGCTTTGTGCGTCCCCCCTCGCAAAGGGGCTCTTTGAAGGGGCCGCGTCCGAGAGCGGCGGCTCGTTCGGCCCTCCGCGACGCGCCGGCCAGCCCGGTGAGAATATGCGCCTGCTCGCTGATGCGGAGCGCGATGGCGCGTCGCTGGCCCACGATGCCGGCGCCACCTCGATTGAAGAACTGCGCAAGATGCCGGCGGAGAAGATCATGGCCGCCCAGCGCACACGCGGCCTGGCGTGGCCCATCATCGACGGTTGGGTCATTCCCACGGATCAGTACACGATGTACCAGGCGAAGCAGTTCAACGACGTTCCAGTGCTGATCGGATACAACTCGGATGAAGGCGCAAGCTTCTCCCGTGACCGCACACCGCGCGAGTACATCGACGGTGTGCACCGCCGTTATGACAGCTTCGCGGATAGCCTGCTGAAAGCCTACCCCGCGGGCGAGACCACGGTGCCCAAATCCGCGCGCGATCTCAGCCGCGATGCCGCGTTCGGCTGGCAGACCTGGATCTGGGCCCGCCTGCAATCGCAGTTGGGCACGGGCAAGGTTTACTACTATTACTTCGATCAGCACCCGCAGGCGCCGGCGAACTCACCGCGGCCCGATCTGGGCGCCCCGCACGGACGCGAGGTTGCCTACGTGTTTGGCCACTTGAACAATCTGGAGCATGAACAGCCGAGCGATGCGGACCACGTGATCTCCGACGCCATGGTGACCTACTGGACCAATTTTGCAAAGTACGGCAACCCCAACGGCAAGGGCATGCTGGAGTGGCCCGCGTTCAGCGACCAGAGCCCTGAGCTTATGAACTTTGCCGGCACGCCGCACACGGGGCCTGTGCCGAATCCTGAAGGGCTGAAAGCTCTGGACGCCTACTTCGCATGGCGCCGCTCATCGGAAGGCGAGCGCGCCTCTGCCATTGAGGACGCCAAGCCCGCGACGACGAACGTGATGGGCTCGCAGTTTCCCCGCGTTCTGCCTGACCACAGCGTTGCTTTCCAACTCAAAGCGCCTAATGCACTGTCGGTGGATGTGGACATCACCGGCAAGAAGTTCTCTATGATGAAGGACAGCGACGGGGTTTGGAGCGTGACCACGCCGGCGCTGGTCGCGGGATTCCATTACTACGCGCTGGACGTCGACGGCGTCCGCGTCAACGATCCCGGCAGCCATGCGTTCTTCGGCACCGGCAAGGACGCGAGCGGCATCGAGATTCCCGAGGACAGCGTGGACTATTACCTTGCGGAAGATGTGCCGCACGGCGATGTCCGCATTCACATCTATCACTCGAAGATCACCGGCCAGTGGCGCCGCTGCTTTGTATACACGCCGCCAGATTACGACTCCAATCCAACCGCGCGCTACCCGGTGTTGTATCTGCAGCACGGCATGGGCGAGGACGAGACCGGGTGGATTTTCCAGGGCCACGCCAATCTCATCCTCGATAACCTCATCGCCGAAAAGAAAGCCGTGCCCATGATCATCGTGATGGATGACGGGTACGCCTCGCGGCCCGCCGGTCCATTTGGCCCGGCCAGCACGGGCCCAGATTTCACCGCCTTTCAGGACGTGATGATCAAAGACGTCATTCCCCTGATTGACGCGACGTTCCGCACCATTCCGGATCGCGATCATCGGGCCATGGCCGGGCTGTCCATGGGCGCCAATCAGGCGCTGCGCATCGCCACGCACAACCTGGACACATTCGCTTACACTGCGGGATTCAGCGGCACCATGAACGGCCTCAGCACCGAACCTCTCGATCCCAACACGGCGTTTGACGGCGTGTTCAAGGACGCCGCGGCATTCAACCAGAAGGTGAAATTGCTCTGGCTGGGTATGGGCACAGAGGAGCCCAATCCGTTTCCCGCAGCCATCGGAGCTTTTCGCGCCATGCTCGACAGAGCCGGGGTTAAGTACGTCTACTTCTCCTCCCCCGGCACATCGCACGAGTGGCTCACGTGGCGCCGCGACCTGAACGATTTTGCGCCGCGGCTGTTTAAGTAGTGGATTTGAGTTGTGCCCGGCGTTGCCGGGGTGAGGGCTCTCCAGACGTGGAGAAGGTGGCGCTCTCCAGTTGCATTGAACTCTCAAGTCGTGCGAAGGTCCTAAAGATGACGAAGATGAAGATGTTTCGCAAGTTGGTGGTACTGGGAATTGGCGTCTTGGCAGTTCAGGCATGCGTGGCCCAAGTGCCCGACAGGCCCAAGGCTCCGCAGGACAAAGCCGCGGCGGCCGCTCCCCGAACAATCGCGCCCTACTTCAAGCCGGCCACCTCGCAGCCCAAGGCGCCGGATGCCGACGGTTTCCTGCAGCGTTGGATGCTTCTGGAGCCGATCGTTAAGCCGAACCGCACGAACACGGTTTTTACCGGAACCTATGTGCGGAGCGCGCTTAATGCCGAGTACTTTCCGGACCAATTCACTCTCCTGCCGCACAACGGCCAGACGGTGACGGTGGCCGGGCAGGAACTCGCATGGCATGCGCTGGACTCCACTGGCTTCAATGTCAAGGTGTTCCGATTCGCGTATGGGCTGAATGAGCCGACATACGGCGTGCTGTTCTGGGCCGTGACCATTGTGAACAGTCCGAGCGAGAAGAAGAATATCCGCCTGGCCGTGGGCTCGAATTCGGCGTCCATGTGGTGGCTCAACGGGGAGGACGTTGCGGACCTGTTCGACGATCGCCGAATGGTGATGGATGACGTTATCTCGAAACGCCTCACTCTAAAGAAGGGTCAGAACGTACTGCGTGGCGCGGTCATCAATGGGCCTGGGCTCAGCGACTTCTGCGTCCGCTTTGTCGATGAGGATGGGAATCCGATCAAGGACCTGTCGCTGAGCCTTCCGCAATGACGGAATTCAGGAGCCGTTTCAACCGTTTTGTTTTCGGAGCTACTATGAAATTTGATCCTCTGGCCGCAGCGATTCTCATCCTGTTGCCACTTTGTGTGTGCAGTCGGGCGTTTGCGCAGTTGGACGGCGAACCTTACATTCACGATCCCTCGACGGTGATTCAGTCCGACGGCAAGTACTACACCTTCGGCACCGGCGGTGGCGGCCTCATTTCCGATGATGGCTACACCTGGCACAGCGGAGCCGTGCGCCCCGGTGGCGGCGTGGCACCGGACGTGATCAAAATTGGGGATCGTTATTACGTCGCGTATGCGGTGGGGGGCGGCGGGATGTCCGGGGGGCATGCCAGCAACGTCAAAGTGATGTGGAACAAGACGCTCGATCCCAAATCGCCCAACTTCGAGTTTCATGATGTGGGTGTGGTGGCTTCGAGCGACGGCGTGGAGGACTGCGACGCCATTGACCCGGCGTTCCTGTACGCCAACGGGCATCTTTGGCTCAGCTACGGAACTTATTTCGGCTACATACGGATTGTCGAGCTCGACCCCAGGACCGGCAATCGCATGGCCGGGAACAAGGCCGTCAATGTGGCTATCGACATGGAAGCCACGGACCTGCTCTATCGTGATGGCTGGTATTACCTGCTGGGTACGCACGGCACCTGCTGCGACGGCGCCAACTCCACCTACAACATCCGCGTGGGCCGCTCCCGAAATCCCACGGGACCCTACGTCGATAACATGGGCATCCCGCTGCTCAAGGGCGGAGGCAAGCTGGTGGCGGCCGCCAGCGGACGGCACATGGGGCTGGGCCACTTCGGCCTGATGGATCTGGGCGACGGCGTGCAGAAGTTCTCCATGCATTACGAGGCCGACTTGGACCGCGGCGGCCGAAGCGTGCTCGATATCCGGCCGCTGCTCTGGAAGGACGATTGGCCGGTGGGGGGCGACGACTTCGAGCCCGGCACGTATGAGATCCAGTCCGAACGCAGCGGTGGAGCGCTGGAGCTGGCCGTGGATTTCGTGCGGATGGACACTGGCAGGCGCGGCTGGGGACCGCCGACAGGTCCGGTGACGCCAGTGGCGAATCAGACTCTCGCGCAGGATTCCGCGAAGTGGCCGGCGGGGAACATTGCGGTGGACCTCAGCGACTACATGGTTCGACCGCACCAGTTGTGGACCGTCGCGCCCGTCCCGAATGTGGGCGGGTACCCGGGTGCGCCGTACTTCAAAATCGTCATTGCGGGCACGGACCGCGCGCTGGCAGCGACTGCCGAGGGCGAAGTGGAAACGGTTCCCGCCTTCACTGGCGCTCCCGAACAACTGTGGCGCATCGACGAGTTGATCGACGGCGCCTACCGAATTATGCCGAAGGCGATGCCCAACTCCGCGGCGCCGGTGGCGTTGATCGCAGTGGGCGCGAGCACGCCGACGCTGACGAAGTTCGACCCGAAGAGCGACAAGGGAAAATGGAACTTCCGCAAGCCGTGAAGCGGGGAGTCGGCCATTGCTAAAATTTACCTTGGAGAAAAGGATGAAAAACCGCGTCACACAAATTGTCGGGTGCCTCCTTGCGTGTACGGGAATGCTTTTCTTTGGCTCCGTCCTGCCGTCTGCAATTGCCCAGGATTCCGCGAGTCTCCCCTACATGGATCCACAGCTGTCACCGGAGCAGCGAGCCACCGACCTGGTACACCGCATGACCCTCGCCGAGAAGGCCTCGGAAATGCAGAACAATTCCGCGGCCGTCCCGCGCCTTAACATTCCTGCCTACCAATGGTGGAGCGAGGCCCTTCACGGAGTAATCAACGAGGGCGTCACCGAGTATCCGGAGCCGATCGGTCTTGCCGCGACCTTCGATGCGCCCGGCGTTCATACCATGGCAGGCCAGATCGGTATCGAGGGACGCATTAAGCACGTGCAAAATGCGCGCGAAGGACATACCGGCATCATGGGAGGCCTGGATTTCTGGTCCCCCAATCTCAACATTTTTCGCGACCCGCGCTGGGGTCGAGGACAGGAGACCTACGGCGAAGATCCGTTCCTCACCGCCCGTATGGGAGTCGCCTATGTGACCGGATTGCAGGGCGATGACCCCAAGTACTACCTGGCCATCGCAACCCCGAAGCACTACGCCGTCCACAGCGGACCGGAACCCACACGCCACTTTGCCGATGTGGACGTCAGCAAGCACGACGAGGTGGATACCTACGAGCCTGCGTTCCGCGCCGCCATCGTGGAAGGCAGGGCTGGATCAATCATGTGCGCATACAACGCAATCAACGGCCAACCGGCGTGCGCGAACCAATACCTGCTGCAGGACCAGTTGCGCGGCAAGTGGGGTTTTCAGGGATACGTGGTGTCGGACTGTGACGCGGTGCGGGACGTCGCCGCCAATCATCGCTACCGTCCGACCCAGGCGCAAGGTGCAGCCATCTCCGTCATCCGCGGTTTGGACAACGAGTGCGTCACCTTCACTTCGCGGTTCGGCGAACCGGTTGACAAAGCCTATATCGATGCGGTTCAGCAAGGCTACTTGCCGGAAAGCACGCTGGACACCGCGCTCATCCGCCTGTTCACCGCGCGCATCAAGCTCGGAATGTTCGATCCTCCGGACATGGTTCCTTACACAAAGATCGATGAGAAGGAGCTTGACAGCGCAGAACACCGTGCCCAGGCGCGCAAACTTGCCAATGAGGCCATGGTGCTGCTGAAGAACGATGGCCTGCTACCCCTTAAACCGGCAATCAGGAAAATCGCCGTGGTTGGTCCGCTGGCTGACCAGACCAGACCGCTGATCGGAAACTATGCCGGTCAGCCGACGCATATCGTCTCCGTCATCGAGGGCCTTCATGCCGAGTTCCCCAGCGCCGCCATCACCTTCGTCCCGGGAACGCAGTTCCTGCGCACCGATGGAACCCCCGTGCCGGATGCCCTTCTGACGACTCCCGATGGCAAGCCCGGCCTCAAGGCAGACTATAACGAAGGCATGGTGAGAGGCCGACCCATCCCGGGAGCGAGCACCACGCCCCTCGCGAGCCGCATAGAGCCCAACGTCAAACTGAGTGGCAGCAATCTGCCATCTGAGATTGCCGGGCGAAAAACATTCGGTGTGCAATGGTCGGGATTCCTCACTGCCACCGAGTCTGGCGACTACATTCTCGGGATTCGCTGCGAAGGATTTGGAAGGCTTACTGTCGACAGCAAGCAGGTTGCGGTAGCGTTCGGTGGTGGCGGCGGACTCGCGTCCGGCGTCGGTCGCGTCCACCTCGAGAAGGGCCACAAGGCCGCGCTCAACATCTTCTACGGCAGCACGAATGGCAAGCAGCATGCAGAACTGATCTGGGCCAAAGTGAATAACGCGCCCTCGCCCGAAGCAATCGCCGCCGCGAAAAATGCCGATGTCGTTATCGCCGTCGTCGGCATCACCAGTCAGCTTGAGGGCGAAGAAATGCCGGTCAGCGAGCCGGGCTTTCTCGGTGGAGATCGCACCAGCCTCGATCTTCCCCAGCCGGAAGAAGACCTGGTGGAAGCCGTGGCAGCCACCGGCAAGCCTCTCGCCGTCGTTCTCGTGAATGGCAGCGCGCTCGCTGTCAATTGGATCAATGAACATGCCAACGCCGTTCTGGAGGCGTGGTATCCCGGCGAAGAGGGCGGCGCGGCAGTTGCTGAAACCCTGAGCGGGAAGAACGATCCCGCCGGCCGGCTGCCGGTTACGTTCTATACCGGCACCAATCAGTTGCCGAACTTCGAAGATTACGGAATGGCAAACCGGACGTACCGGTACTTCAGCGGCAAGCCGCTTTATCCGTTTGGCTACGGACTCAGCTACGCGAAATTCGATTACAGCGATCTCAGCATCCCCGTTCAGGCTGTGGTTGCGGGCCAGCCGGTGGGCGCCGATGTGACTGTAACCAATACCGGCAAAGTCGCAGGAGATGAGGTCGTCCAGGTCTATCTCAAGTTCCCTCCAGTGAAGGGTGGTCCGCTCGTCGCCCTCCGTGGATTTGAGCGCATTCATCTCGATCCCGGGGCAAGCCAGAAGGTTCATTTTGACTTGAAACCCCGCGACCTTAGCATGGTGACCGAGGACGGCAATCCGATCATTGCTCAAGGGGATTACACAATCAGCATCGGTGGAGGCCAGCCTGACACCGGAGCGCCAGGCGTCAGCGGCCACTTCCACATTGAAGGCCAATATGCCTTGCCCGAATAGTGTTCGAACGGGATCCCGGGCCCCTGTTCCAAACGGACATGGTGGACACTGGAATTCGCACCGGCCCATTCAGCTGGGACCTCGCGCCCGATGGCAATCGGTTTCTCATCAAAGGTGGGGGACTACTCCGCCTGACCTCATGGAATTCTGGGCGTTGTCCTAAAACCTTCGCCACGAAGCTCATTGCCGTCCGGGCGCAACTTTTACGATGGACGAATTCATCCCACCTTTGCGAAAAGCAAAACCGCAAAGATGGTCAACCCGCCTGTTTGGTGCGCCAAGGCAATACAGCGTCCCCCAAGTTATCCGCGTCGCTAATCAGGGTCTTTGCCGTGATGCGGCAATTTACATTCAAAGTTGGCGGCATCGTTTGTAGCGCCTATGCCCGCATAACGCGTCTGTCGCGGGAAGGCGCAAATGGGACGAGTGCCTCCGGTAGGAAAGTTCTCCGCTACCCGTGGGTCAAAAGGCGAGCCGCTGGGAAAGGGTGAGGTGGTGTTGGTGTTGGCAGCCACGATTTTGTCCGGCGCAATTCCACTCTCGACCCAGCCGGTGATGGCCCTGAGCAGGTTTGCGTTGAAGCTATTGGTCGCCGGTCCGCCCCCGCAATGCGCCATGTTTGGGATCAGGAACAATCTCGCGAAGTCTTGCGCATCGCCTCCCATCGCGCGGTCAACCGCGCCGTAATAGTCCACCAGATCGACGCCCGAAAAGACGCCGTCATTTAGCGAGTCGTACATGATCATCTTTCCGCCATGGTCCCGGAAGGACTGAAGGAACGGCGACGGCCCCCAGGGAGTGCCCGTCATGAATTCCATTGGACTCTGCGGGTAGGAGCGAGTTGTCTCGAAGATGGTTCGAGCGTCGGTATCGAAGTTATAGCGGAATATGAATGCCTCCTGCCCGTTGGGCCCGGAGACAGGGGTGACCGCCGGGGGATTGGTAAAGATCATGGGTATCGCGCCTCCGCCCAGCGTCAGGTTGACCGCCGTATTGGTGTTGGGCGGTCCGAAAAACGAAACATTCCACGCGCTCCATCCCAGGCCAGACGCCGACGGGGGATCCCAAATGCCAGCGTCCCAAAACCACCCTGAGTACAGAGGCCAGCCGAACGAGTTCTTCGGCCCATCATAGATCCTCTTGAGCGCATCCACCTGCGCCGCCGTCAGGCATTGGCCGCCGTGGGGAGAATTGCCATGGGAACCGCCCCGCCTGCAGGTGTATTCGGCCAAAGCGGGATAGACGCGGGCATTGGTGCAAGCGGTGTAGTCGTCGATGATGCCATCCACCAGACCGTCGAGACCGTCGCACGCGCTCAGAATCGCCGCCGAAGCAACTTCCAGATCTTGAGGTGGGAAAGTGGGCGGCAGATAGGGTTGGCCATTGCTGTCGGTCGTGGCCGCGAGCGGCGCAAGTTGCTGCTCGTTCCAGGCCTCGGCAATGCCTGCGCGCGGCAAATCGAATCCGGGATTGCCCGCTACCAAGCCGTCGAACATCTCGGGATCGCGCTGGGCTGCAACCATGGCGTCGCGTCCGCCGTTCGAGCAACCGAACAGGTAGGAATACCCCGGATGCTTGCCGTAGTACGCCGAAATGATTTGTTTCGAGATTTCCGTGGTCCGCCGAATGCCTTTGTAACCATAAGCGACGCGCGCCCGCTCATCGATGCCGAAGTGCGCTGTGCCGCCAGCATTACTGTCATCATCAATCCAGCCGAATGCGGGGTTGCCTGGGGCATCCTCGTGGCCGCCATCATCCGCAGCCACCGCCCAACCCTGGCTCAGTTCAGTGCCCAGGTCGCCTTGCGGGCTTGCCACCGACCCGTCCGTGCCGCCACCACCCTGCATCTCGAAGCGCCCAACCCAGCCGTCGGGCAGATTGAGCTCGAAACCGATCCCGTAAGTGAAGTGGTCGGGATCCTGGCTGCTGACGCGTTTATCGATCACACCAATGACATTGCAGTAATTGCCGCCGGCACTCGTGATCTCGGTTGCGCTCATGATCTGGGTGTCGGCCAACGACAGGTTAGTCAAATCTCCACATGTCATCACCGGAGCAATTGTGTTGGCCGCTCCCGCCGAAGGTGTAGCCAGCACGACCAGCAACAGCGCTGCCGCGATAAGCAAGGCTGTGGTCATTGGGTTTGAGGAGTTGCGGAAAACGTTCCTGCAGATTGCTGAATGGTTTCTCATGGCTGCTCCGTTGACTTCCTGCAAGGTCAGAACTCTGCCTTTCGAAATGCTCTTGGTCAGTCGGCGAGTCACATTTCGCACAGTCCTAGAAGGTGAAGCGCACCGCAAGTTGAAAAGGCATTGCGATGCACCTCAAAAGCAAGGCGAGGATTCTTACCCCGGTTCGGTTTTTTTGTCAAGATGAAACAGATATAAAACTTATGGACACTAATTTAAGAAAGGCAGGGGCGGGTTGCCCAGGTCTAGCGCTCGCGTCTTAATCCGATTTGACTTCCTTTGGGGGCCCGCAAGTCGCCGGGACATCGGCCACCAGCCGAAATATGCACTGTCGTAAACGGCTTGGGGGGGTTAGGCCCGGCAGAGAAGAGGCAATCCTACAGCGAAGCGCGGGCGCCGCGGGCTTTGGCTGCAGGGACCTCGCCGGGTTGACTCACGGGTGCAGTGGGATGGGGCGTGGGGCGGTGCCAGAGCAGAAACCCAACCGTGCATAGAGAAGCGAGCAGAATCGACTCCACAAGAAACGCCGGGTGGTGAGGCAAGCTGGCAGCGACACGAAGCACCGCGTGAACCGGTTCTCGAAAGTCCGAAAACATCGATGCCAGCTCGAACAGGATGAGAAACGATAAGGTATAGAAGACTTCCGGTTTGGCTTTCACGAAGGCAAGCAGCGGGCGCGCGGCCCGCGAACGAAGAGCTTCGATGTGGAGAGCCGCCCAGGTGGTAGCAGCGCCGATTGCCGCGCCGACGACGATATCGGAAAGGAAATGGATGCCAAGATACAAGCGGGGCAGGCAAATCCATCCCGCCAGAAACAGGATGACCGGAAGCGTGAGACGGCGCGAGAGGCGGATCAGTCCAAACCCGAGAGCGGTGAGGTAGGCGGCGTGGTCGCTGGGAAAGCCGCTCCAACCGACGAAATCGTAAACCAACGGAACGGAGAGCGGACGGTACCCCAGGCTCGGGTCGCTCATCGGCCGAACTCGAAAAGGAGCAAACGTGGCCAGAGCGCGCGCTATAAACAAACTGGCCAAGGTTCCGACAAGAATTGCAACGATCGTGCTGCGCCGTTCTTGCTGGTCGGGCCCTTCGCGAAACCAGAAGTAGTAATAGGCGGCGATAAACAGGGCGCTCTTAAAGAGAAGGTTGATTTCCAGATCGGTAAAGAGCCGGTCGAGAAACCAGATGCCATGAAACTGATTTAGCCAATAGTAGGTCCTGATATCCGCGCTCTGAATTAGGTTGAGTACTGTATGCATGGATTTCCGGCGCGGAGGCTCCTCGTCCTACCGCGTCACTGTCCCCGGCTGATTTGTTCCGCAGCCAACAGCTATTCGCGACGTCCGCTTCCATCAGGGTATCGACTCCCATACCGTTTTCCTAGGTAACTAAAGGGATTACCCAAGGTCACACCATGAATCCTTGGATGACAGAGTCGTTGCCGCGGCGGACAGTGATTGCTAGGTTCTTCCTCTTTTGCGCAGGCTTCGGACGGTTAGCGGGGGACGGCAACCATTTCGGTTGCGCTATTCGTAACGAAGACTGTCTACGGGGTCCAGCTTGGCGGCGCGGGAGGCGGGGATGGTGCCAAACAGGATTCCCACGAGCGACGACACAACGATGGCCACGATGGCCGACAGGCCGGAGATGGGGAGACGGTAGGCGGTCAGGAAGCGCAAAGAAAACGGCAAGGCCAGGCCGATGATGACACCCGACAGGCCTCCGATGAGGGAGATCAAGACGGCTTCCGACAAAAACTGAAAACGGATTTCACGGTTGCTGGCGCCAATGGCTTTGCGGATGCCGATCTCGCGGATGCGGGCGCTGACCGTGGCCAGCATGATGTTCATGATGCCGATGCCGCTGACCAGCAGGACCACCAAAGAAATAAGAAGCAGCATGAGGGTGAGCATGTTGGCGGACTTGTCGGCCAGGGTCACCAGCTGCGTGAGATTGTCAACGCTGTAGACCGATTCGGCACGATGGCGGGACTGAAGAACATTCTTGATCTGGCGGGTGGCGGGACCGACCATGCTGGAGTCGGCCACGGAAAAATAGAGCTGCTTCACGGTGGGCGTGTCGGTGAAATAGCGGGCCACGGTGAAAGGCATCACCATGGTGTTGTCGGTAACTTCGGATTGGCCGAACGTGTCCACGCGCTCGCGGAAGGTTCCGATGACGGTGAAAGGCAAGCCGCTGACTTTGAGGACCTTGCCGATGGCATCCTCGGGGGAGCCGTAGAGGGTTTTGGCCAGTTTGTCGACGATGACGGCGACCTTGTTATGGGCTTGCTGGTCGTCCGCGTCGAAAAACCTGCCAGAAACGATCAGCAGATTGCGCACCACGAGATATTCCGCCGAGACACCCAGGATGTGGATATCGGTTTCCTTGCCGCCGCCGATGGGAACGCGATCGGAAAGATCAATCACCGGCGAAGCGGCGACGATGCCGGGAACGTCCGTCCTGATGGCATCCAGGTCGGCGATGGTCATGGGGTCGGAGGCGGTGTTGTTGATGCGTTGCGAGCTGCTCTGGTACTCGGCGTAAATCCAGTTGGAACCGATGGCTTGGATTTGGTTCAGAAGATATTGTTTGCCGGTCAGGCTAATCGTGGTGACAAGGATGAGCGAGGCGGTGCCGATGGTCATGCCCAGCGCAGTCAGAGCAAAGCGCACTTTGTTGCCGCAGAAGTTCTCGTAAGCGAAGCTGAGGATTTCGCCCAGCACCAGGCGGGGAGGATGAGGCGCCGAACTGGAATTGCGGGATGCCATCGCTTTATAGATGCTAGCCGCAGTTGGTAGGCCGCGCAATTCAATCGAGGGTTACCGGTCATGCGGCCGCTTGACCCTCAGCTTTCCTACCAGGGGTAACCGGAGACCGTCAGCTGAACAGCCGCAGGACGAGGAAGTGCGCGCTTGCCGATAGTCTTTGGCTGCTGGAACCATTAGAATTCAGCGAATTGCAGCAGGAATATCCCGGCCATGGTATCAGAGCAAAATCAGTCGTCCGCTCCGCGGGACCTGACGGCGCCCGCGGCGTCGCGGGAGCTGCCGCCGCAGCTCGGTCTGGTCGTGCCCACTCTGCACGAGGCTTGCAATGTACAGATGGTGCTGGAGCGCATCCGCGCGAGCCTGGATCCGCTTGGCATTTCCTATGAATTGATCGTGGTGGATGACGACAGCCGGGACGGCACGGAGGCGATGGTGGGGCAAATTGCTGCGGCCGATCCGCGGGTGCGATTTGTGGGTCGCACCGGAGTGCGTGGCCTGGGGAGCGCGGTGCGTTGGGGCTGGCAGCTTAGCAAAGCCGAGATTTTGGGAGTGATCGATGCGGACCTGCAACATCCCCCTGAATTGTTGCCGGAACTGTGGAGCGCGGTGGCGGCGGGCAGCGATGTGGTGCTGGCCAGCCGTTATGTTTCGCGCAGCGTGGTGAGGAAGTGGCACCGCGGGCGGTATCTGCTCTCGCGGCTTGCCATTTCGATGACCGGACCTTTGCAGAGGCCAGGGATTTATGTGAGGGACCCGATGTCGGGGTTCTTTATGGTGCGGCGGTCGTGCATGCAGAACCTTGCTCTGCAGACCAATGGATTCAAGCTGCTGCTGGAAATCTTGGTGCGCGCGGATGTGCAGTCGGTGACGGAAATTCCGTTTACGTTTGGGCCGCGGCAGGCGGGAGCGAGCAAGGCTGGCTTGATTGTTGGACTGGATTACTTGCTGCTCTTGGGGCGGCTTTGGATGCAGCGGGACGAGCGGCCGCCGATTCAGCCACTCTAGAACGGAAGCAGACTCCGATCCTACTTTGCGTACCCTGAACCGGCGGTGCCACGCGTGTAATAGGTTACGTTGCCCGGTTCCAGGCGGCGGCCCTTTTCGCTGAATATCCGGAAGTTGGCGATGCCCATCCGTTGTAAAGCGTATTGGATCGAAGTCAGCAGTACCCCGAAACCATATTTCACGCTGCGGCGGAAGTTGATGGACGAAGCTTCGTCGAAATATTTCGTGGGGCAGGAAACCTCGCCGATGCGGAAGCCGAAATGGGCGCATTGCGCGAGCACCTGATTGTCGAAAACGAAGTCGTCGGAGTTTTCGAGCAGCGGCAGCTCGGCCAGAACTTCGCGGCTGAAGGCGCGATAGCCGGTGTGATATTCGGAGAGCTTGATGCGCAGGAACAGGTTCTCAAACGCGGTGAGAAAGCGGTTGGCGACGTACTTGTAGAGCGGCATGCCGCCGCGGAGGGCTTGGCCGCCGATGATGCGCGAGCCTAGAACGACTTCGTAAACGCCGTAAGCGACCATGCTGGCCATCGCCGTTGCCAACAGCGGAGTGTATTGATAGTCGGGGTGCAGCATGATGACCACGTCAGCGCCCGCGGCCAGAGCTTCGCGGTAGCAGGTCTGCTGGTTGCGTCCGTAGCCGTAGTTGCGGTCGTGGATGAAGCAGAGCAGGCCTAGCTTTTGCGCGAGTTGTACGGTTCCGTCCGAACTGTGGTCATCGACCAGGAGACACACGTCCACCAGTTCGGGAAGCTCGCGAACCGTGGCTTCGAGCGTCTTTTCGGCGTTGTAGGCGGGGAGAACCACCGCCACGCGCTTACCGTTGATCATGGCCTGACCATCATAATGCTAGACGGGTTGAGTTGCATTGCAAATGGACCCGGCCGCCAGTGTTATCCTTTGCCTGGAAGTTGCCGGATTCGTGTTGGTATCTCGACACGGTCGAAAGAAACGAGACAGAGATGCGGCGCGCCGCACTTCAATTCCTCTTTTTTCTCGGGGTCATCAACTTCGCGGTTTTTTGGATCATTGGGGTATACCTTGGAGGAGATGCCCTAGGCGGCAAGGCCGTCGACGGCCGTTATTTTCTTGGTAATCGCGGTCATCTGACGGAAGTCAGCCGCGCGGTGTTTACCTATAGCCAATGGCACGCCCGCAGCGTCTTTGTCACTTTCCCAATCGCTATACTCTCTAAGTGGTTCCTCCGCAGGGAGGCTAAGGGTCGAAACTCAGGCAATACCTAGCCAGCTTTGGTTTGACGCTTTTCCGCAGCGCAGGCTAGAATAGTCCAGTTTGTCTGTACTCGCGGATCCGTTCTGGAGCCGCCCGCCAAAGTTGTCGACCTGCTCGAAACGCCGGTCGCCGACGCGGAAACACAGCAAGCATCAGCAAAATCAGCAGGTTCCCGGATCGCACCTGGGTTGTGTAAACCCGCGGCCGGCATAGGATTGGACGGAGGCATGAGTATGTATGCGGTGATCCGCACGGGTGGAAAGCAGTACCGGGTTGCGCCCGGGGATGTGATTCGTGTCGAGAACCAGCAGGGCAAAGACGGCAAGGTCGAGTTTGCCGACGTGCTCGCTGTCTCCAGCAGCGAAGGGCAGATTGGCAAGCCGCAGTCGGAAGCGCTCGTGACTGGCGAAGTGGTTGAGCAGGGGCGCGGCGCCAAGATTCTGGTCTTCCACTACAAGCGCAAGAAGCAGTACAAGAAGTTGCGCGGGCATCGCCAGGGCTATACGGCGGTGCGCATCACCGAGATTGCGTTTGATGGGCAGAGCTTCAAGGCGCCCGAGCTGCCGAAAAAAGAGCCGAAGGTTAAGAAGGCTGCGGAATTGGTCGAGGTGCCGAAGGTGGAAGCTAAGGCGGCGAAGGCTCCGGCTAAGAAAGCTGCTGCCAAGAAGCCGGCGGCCAAGAAAGCTGCGCCGAAGAAGAAGAAATAAGTCAAAATCAAATGCAGGTCCTTACGACTTCATCTTGTCTCCGTTTCGCGGAGACCAGACCTCGCTCGGGATGACAGAGATTTGGCATTGCCAAGATTGGGAGTGATCGATGGCACATAAAAAAGGACAGGGCACCTCACGGAACGGGCGCGACTCGAACGCGCAGCGGCTGGGGTTTAAGGCTTTTGGCGGGCAGGTGGTTCCCGGTGGGACGATCATCGTGCGGCAGCGGGGCACGCGGGTGAAGCCGGGACTCAACGTGGGCCGCGGCAAAGACGATACGCTCTTTGCCAAGATCAGCGGACGGATCAAGTTTATGGACAAAGGCGGCATGGGGAAGTTCGTCATGGTTGAGCCGCTGGAAAGCTAGCTTCTCCGCTTGGCAGTCGAGGGCACCTCTTCTGGCCCGACTTAGGCCCACTGAAGGGATATCGCGGTTTTGCCGATAGGCAAGGAAGCACACTCAGTGTGCTGGGCGTCCTCGCCCGCCTGCGCCCGCCGGGAACCTGCGATGGAAGCGCCATCCCTCTTCGCCGAGATCGGAGCTACCCTGACCCGGCGCGCGCGCCTTCGGGTCCCGGTTTTCGTTGGGCAATTCTTCCTGCCGCGCGTGACTCCGCATAGCCGCATCGCCCACGCGTTATTCGCGGTGTTCAAGCCGATATTCGGGAGCCTCCACGGCGGCAGCGTCTACTTTGCCTGCCTTGTGGCAATGATGGCGACAGCAGTGCTGGCGCTGTTCTGGCGGGCGCGAACCCTGCAGCGGCAACGTTGCCAGGCGAATTTGCAGCTTGAGGAAAAAAAGGCGGAAGTGGCTCGATTCGAGTCTGGGCAGGTGCAATGCAGCCTGCTCGTGGCGCTACTCGAAAATACCTCGGACCTGGTCTACTTCAAAGACCTGAACAGCCGTTTCATTTGCGTCAGCAAGACGCAGGCGGAGAGGTTTCATCTAGCCGATCCCGCAGAAGCCGAGGGAAAATCAGACGAAGATTTTTTTGGGTCGGAACACTCGCAAGACGCCCTGCAGGACGAGCGCGAGATTATACGCACAGGCTTGCCGCTGATCGACAAAGAGGAAAAAGAAGGCTGGCTCGACGGAAGGGAATGGTGGGTATCGACCAGCAAGATGGCTTTGCGTGACGGGCGGGGCCAAATCGTGGGCACGATGGGAATATCGCACGACATCACCAAGCGCAAACAAGCGGAAGAGGCTCTGATTGCCGAACATGCGGAATCGGAGCTCTTCATCAATTCGGTACCATCCATTTTTGTGGGGACCGACTGCCGCGCTCACATCATCCGCTGGAACGATGCGGCAACCGCCACCTTTGGGCTTTCGGCGTTCGAGGTGAGGGGGAAGCCGTTGTTCGCTTGCGGCATCCGCTGGCTGCAGCCCGCGATGAAGGAAGATATTGAATCCTGGTTGCAGATGGAATCGGCGCACACTCACGAAGGTCTGGCGTTTGAACGGGATGGCGAAAAACGCTTTCTGGCGATTACGGTCAAGACCGTAAACTTTCTCAACGAGAAAGGCGCTGGATTGCTGATTACCGGCGTGGACGCAAGCGAACGCATGAATTTGGAGAACCAGCTGAGGCAGGCGCAAAAGTTGGAGGCCATCGGGCAACTGGCCGCCGGGGTCGCGCACGAAATCAACACTCCCACCCAGTTTATTGGCCACAACCTCAAGTTTCTGGAAGAGTCCTGGCCCACGGTCAAGGCCGCCATTGGACGCAGGCAGGGCGAAGTGGATGGCTCCCCCGCGGCGGCTCCGATGAGAACCACTACGATTCCGGAAAACGTGACCGACGACGACCTGGACTACGTTCTCGAGGAGATTCCCCGTGCGATCGAGCAGTCTCTGGACGGAGTGCAACGCATCGCGGGAATTGTGCGTGCGATGAAGGAGTTCTCTCACCCCGGTTCTGGGGAGAACCGTCCGGAAAATCTCAACAAAGCCATTGAAACAACCATCCTGGTCACACGCAACGAATGGAAATACGTGGCGGAACTGGTGACCGGCCTCGATCCAACGCTGCCGGAAGTGTGCTGTTCGATTGGCGAAATCAATCAAGTGATTCTCAATCTTCTGGTCAATGCCGCCCATGCCATCAGGGATAAATCAGCCGATGGCAAACTAGGAACGATTACAGTGACGACTCGCCAGGTCGATGGACTGGTGGAGGTGGCGATCTCCGATACGGGCGCGGGAATCCCTGAAAATGTTCGCGCCAGGGTATTCGAACCGTTTTTCACCACGAAAGAAGTGGGAAGAGGGACAGGACAGGGCCTGGCGCTCGCGCACAACGTGGTCGTGAAGAAACATGGGGGCAGCATCTGGTTTGAGACGGAGGTGGGCAAAGGAACCACATTTTTCTTGCAATTGCCCCTCGTAAGGGCCGGCAACAGCGAGGAAGCGCCGCGCGGAAACCACTCCCTGCCTCTCCCAGAACTCGGCAACCCTGTTCGATAGCCACCAACCTCTGATAGATTCCAAAGCACAGTCAAGGCGACTTATTTCCGCTCGTGGCTGATTCCTTTAAAGCGAAATTGCCGGAAGGCGAGCACGGCAGGGCCGGCCTTGGCTTAAACGGGCGGGTGCCTGCCTTGGGATGGTTCGTTTTCGATGTTCATTGATGAAGCCACAATTCGGGTGAAGGCGGGCGACGGCGGCAACGGGTGCATGGCCTTTCGGCGGGAGAAGTTTGTGCCCCGTGGCGGGCCTTCGGGCGGCGACGGCGGTAAGGGCGGCGACGTCATCATGGAAGCCAGCGAGCGGCACAACACGCTGGTGCATTTTCGCTTCAATCCCGAATACAAAGCGCAGCGCGGGCGGCACGGCGAAGGCTCGAACAAGACCGGGCGCGAGGGCGAAGATGTGCTGCTGAAGGTTCCGGTCGGGACCATCGTTTACGACGAGGAGACGGGCGAGAGGGTGTTTGATTTTTCCAGCCCGGACGAGCGCCTGGTCATCGCTCGCGGGGGACGGGGCGGGCGCGGGAATGCGCGGTTTGCCACGCCGGTGCATCGCGCGCCGCGGGAACATGAAGATGGGCATCCGGGGGAAGAGCGGGTTTTCCGGCTGGAGTTGAAACTGCTGGCGGATGTGGGGCTGGTGGGATATCCCAATGTGGGGAAGTCGACGTTGATTTCGCGTATTTCGTCGGCGCGGCCGAAGATTGCGGATTATCCGTTTACCACGCTGCAGCCGAACCTGGGAGTGGTGATGGTAGGCGAGCCGCCGAATGAAAAGAGCTTCGTTGTCGCCGATATTCCTGGGTTGATCGAAGGCGCGCATAGCGGCGCGGGGCTGGGGGCGCAGTTTTTGCGGCACATCGAGCGCACGCGGCTGCTGGTGCATCTGGTGGATGTGTCGGATGCAAGCGGGCGGCCGGACCCAACAAAAGACGTTAAGGTCATCAACGGTGAGTTGGAGAGTTTCGACGCCAAGCTGGAGCGGAAGCCGGTGATCATGGTGGCTTCGAAGATCGATGTGGCCAACAAAGACAAGCTGACGAAATTGAAACGCTATTGCAAGAAAGAAGGACTGGAGCTCTTTCCCATCTCCGCGGTTACCGGCAAAGGGATCGAGGAATTGAAGTATGCAATGGCGGAGAAGGTGGAGGAAATTAGAAGAACTTCCGAGCCCGCATCGCAGGAGGCTCTTGCTCAAGACTGAGAGCTAAGCTCTGCAAGAGTCCGGTCAATTAGCCTTAGCCTCAGGCGCTGAAGCGCGGATGTATTTTTGGGAGTCTCAGCGGCACGACCAAGGTCGTGCCCTTCCCGGATCATAGGACCCGATGCCGATCTGGAGAGCGAGGCGTCCAGCGAAGCCCGCCTCACCTCCAGATCAACATTCTCTGACGTCTTACGCGTGCGCGGCTTGCGAGGAGCCGTGCTGGAAGCGATACTGCAGAATCTTCGCCGCCAGCGCCGGGCTATTCGCGTCCTGTCCGGGTTCGAGCGTTCGCACGATCTGGCCACGGCAGACAACTTCCGCGGCGGACAATCCTGCGATTTCCACCGGCAGCACGAGGTTGATTTCGAGCTGCGCGTTGGCGGGGATCATCTCTTCCGCGCGGAACAACATTCCCGAGCGGCTGATGTTCTCCGTAGTTCCCTTGCGCCAGTCTTGTTCGCCCACCTGCCGGTAGGTCAAGGGCAAGTGAAGGTTGAAGCGCTGGGCGCGGAAAGGGGAAACCTTGGCGCGGCCCCGCATCGGTGGTTGTGGGTGTGCGATGGCATGAGCAGACATAAAAACCTCCAGGGGGATGGGTGCATCGATCACCTCCCGCACCTTGGCTTTCAAGGCGGGGAGGGTAAAGGGCTTCTGGAGCAGGTGGACGCCTGCGTCCAGCACGCCGTTGTGGCCGATGGCATTCTCGGTGTAGCCCGACATGAAAAGCACTCTGGTTTCGGGCCGCACCGAAGCGACGCGTTGGGCCAGTTCACGCCCGTTCATTCCCGGCATGATGACGTCGGTCAGCAGCAGGTGAATGGGGCCAGGATGAATTGCGGAAAGCTGCATGGCAGCCACGCCATTGTTGGCGTCAAGCACCGTGTAGCCCTGATTCGTCAGGTACTGGCGAGTCAGGTGGCGCAAGGTGTTTTCGTCCTCGACCAGCAAGATGGTTTCCCGCACGGTCTCGGAGGAGTCGGCCGCCGCTGGGGTGTAAACAGGAATGGGATCTCCGTTGGCGGTGACGCGAGGAAGATAGATTTTGAAAGTCGTTCCTTTACCGGGCTCGCTGTAGACCCAGATGTAGCCTTCGCTTTGTTTGACGATGCCGTAGACGGTCGACAGCCCTAGCCCCGTACCCTTCATTCCCTTGGTGGTGAAGAATGGCTCGAAGATCTGGGCCTGGGTTTCGGCGTCCATGCCGATGCCGGTATCACTGATGGCCAGCATCACGTATTCGCCGGGTTTCACCGGAGTGTGCGCGCGAGCATAGCTGTCGTCGAGCGAGACATTGGTGGTTTCAATGGTGAGTTTGCCGCCGTGGGGCATGGCATCGCGCGCGTTGACGGCCAGGTTCATGATCACCTGCTCGATCTGGCTGGGGTCGGCTTTGACCGCGCCGATATCCGATCCCGGGACCATCACCAGGTCGATGTCCTCGCCGATGAGACGGGTGAGCATTTTCAGGTTTTCGGTCACGACGGCATTCAAGTCAACGACCTTGGGCGCAAGCATCTGCTTGCGGCTGAAAGCCAGGAGTTGGCGGGTGAGCGCTGTGGCGCGATCGGCGGCGCGGGAGATTTCCTGCGCTAGTCCGCGAAGTTCGGCGTCGTTATCTTTGGCGGCACGCTCGGTCAGGAATTCGCAGTAGCCGGAAATGACCATCAGTAGATTATTGAAGTCGTGCGCAATGCCGCCGGCGAGGCGACCCACGGCTTCCATTTTCTGCGATTGGCGGAGTTGCTCTTCGAGGGCGCGGTGTTCGGTGACGTCTTCGGCAAACAACTCGAAGAAAATGGCGTTGCCTTCGCCGTGCATGGCGCGTCCGGAAAGACGCACGAGCAGACGAGCGCCGTCCTTGCGGAGCCACTCGGAATTCAATCCCCGGAAGGGCTGCATGGAGCGCACGTAGTCGGCGAGAATGAACCAATGCTGCGAGTCGGCATGGAGGTTGGCGAGGTTGACGCCGATCAGATCCGCGGCGGACTCATAACCCAACGTCGCCACCAGCGAGGGATTGGCGTCCAGCACAGCGCCGCGGGCATCGCAGCGGCAGATACCATAAGGCGCGTTGGTGACCAGCGAACGGAAATTGGTCTCCGAACGCTGCAGGCCTTCCTGGACGGCGCGTAGCGAGTAATTGAACCAGCAGATCAGCAGGGCCACGAAAACGAACAGACCGAGATCGACGAAGGCGCGGCCCTCGCCGGTGGCGGAATGGTTTCCCGAAATGGCAAAGTAGGCGCTTACGGTGAGCGCAAAAGAAGTGGCGGCCAGGCCAGGCTTCCAACCTCCGTACCAGGCACTCACCATGACGGCAACGGCGAAGACCAGCAGGCGGCTTTCGACAACATTTGACAGCAAAAATGCGGGGATGAGCGCGAGAATGATGCTAAGGATGGCGACGCCGTAACGCAGGATGGGCGCCCGAGCGGGACGAACATCGTAGCGTGTGCGAAGACGGGGGAGGTGCAATCGCATACGAGCTGATCGTAGTTCCCACAATGGGAATGGCGCGAGTTACGCCAGTCCAACGGGGCATTGGCCAATTTCGCTGCACACCTGGCCCCGGATGAGGCAACCCGGCGCTGGAAACCGGCAACGGGCGCTGGATTGGCGGTTTCGCGGGGGCAACCATTCCGGGGTTCTCGGCTACGCGGACCGTGGAAACTTGCGTGAACTGGGCAAAAGCAAGAAACTAGGGGAGATTCGTAACCTGGCCAGGTAAAGCCGGAAGAGTTCCGGGGTAACTGCGGGCATGAACATCGGGCTTTTCGGCGGAACTTTCGACCCTATCCACCATGGCCACCTGGCCCTGGCCCGGGCTGCGCAGGATCGGTTTGAACTGGGCCGAATCCATTTTGTGCCGTGCAACATTCCGCCGCACCGGCCGCAGGGACCGGTGGCGTCTTACTTTCATCGCTATGCGATGGTCGCGCTGGCGACTAAGGGTGAAAAGGCGTTTCTTCCCTCACTGCTCGAAGCGCCTGAGGCATCGCCAAGCGGCGCGGGCCGAAGTGGGCCGCGCCCGAACTACAGCATTGACACGGTGCGGCGGCTGAAGCAATCGCTGAAGAAGAGCGACCGGCTGTTTTTCTTGATGGGCATTGATGCCTTCGATGGAATCGCCAAGTGGCATGAGCCGGAAGCGCTGCTGCGCGAGTGCGAGTTCATCGTGGCCAGCCGTCCGGGATTTTCGCTAGCCGATGTGGCCAACGCGCTGCCCGAGAAGCTGCGTCCGAAAGCCGCGGTCAGCAAGCCGTTTGCCAAGCAGCCGGCCAAGGGCGACTTAGTGCTGGCAGGGGCGACGATTCACTTGCTGGATGGCGTTCATCAACCGGCTTCGGCTAGCGCGATCCGCGAGGCCGTCGCGGGCAAGCGTCCGCTGGGCAAATTTCTGGACGCGGCGGTCGCGGAGTACATCAAGAAGATGGAGTTGTATAGAGGCGGGTGAAAACAGTCGTCGGTCGTAGGTCCTTGGTCGTTGGCCAAAACCGTCGCTCCGAGGGCAGCACGTATTGGGTACGCTCGTCGGCTACAATGACTGGGGTCGTGTTGCCGACTCTGAGTTAAATCGCACCAAGCCAACGACGAAGGACCGACGACTGCTTTCCTGCATGAAAAAAAACGATCCTAAGCGCCCCATCGCCGAAGCGATTGACGCCTTTCTGGAAAAGAAGGCGGAAGAAATCACCATTCTTGAATTGGAAAAAGACTCGGGGGCGTTCACCGATTATTTTCTGGTATGCAGCGGGACCAATCCGCGGCAAATTCAAGCCATTGCCGATGAAGTGGAGTTGAGGCTCAAGAAAGCCGGGCTGCGGCCCACGCATACCGAAGGCTACAAACATGCGGAGTGGGTGCTGCTGGATTACGTGGATTTCGTGATCCACATTTTCTCCGAGAAGGCGCGTAAGTTCTACGATCTGGAGCGGCTGTGGAAGTCTGCACGGCGCATGGAGCCGGACGAATTGAAAGCCAAGAGCACGAGGAAGCGATTGGCTCCCGCTCCGAAAAAGAAACGGGCTTAGCGGCTTCGGATCGCCATTCTCGCGCTGGGTTCTCAATGTCAGTTCCAGATTCCAACCCGCAGTGGGGCGCTTCCTACCGGCTGGCTGCCTCCGAAAAATGGAGGGCGAAATCGGCGGTCATGGGCGGCGATGTCACCCGAACGCTTGTGGAATACGCTCGCCCCAAGCCAGGAATGAAAGTTCTCGATCTGGCCAGCGGCACCGGCGAACCTGCCATCAGCCTGGCTCCTCTGCTGGCACCGGGAGGTCACGTCACCGCTCTCGACAGCAGCGCCGAGTTGCTGGAAATTGCGGAGCAGCGGGCGCGCCAGCGCGGGCTCTCGAATTTTTCCACTCATCAGGCCGATGCCAACAGCTTGCCGTTTCCCGACCGAAGTTTTGACTTGATCACTTGCCGCTTCGGGGTGATGTTTCTTGAGGAACGGGCGTTACGCGAGGCGCATCGCGTTTTGAAGCCAGGAGCCAGGGCTTGCTTCGCCGCGTGGGGACCGTTTGAGCAGCCTTATTGGTCAACCATGATGGGCATTGTGCACAAGCACGTCGGCGGTCCGTTGCTGCCCGGGGGACAGAATCCGTTCAAGTACAGCCATCCCGGAAGCCTTTCGGCTGCGTTGCGTGAGGCTGGCTTCGAAGCGGAAGAAGAAACGCGAAACGTCCTCTGGACGTGGCCAGGGACGCCTGAGGAAGTATGGGAACAGGCGCAAGCGGTGACCGCGCCGTTTCTGCCCATGCTGCAGCGTGTGCCACGCGAGGAATGGGAACGCATCAACGGTGAGGTGCTGTCGGCGATCCGCCAGTATGTGGAGGGCGGCAGCGTGAAGTTCGGCGCGCTAGTGGTTTTGGCTGCGGGAACCAAAGGCGGCGATCCCGCTTGAAATTGCGATTACGCGATCTGCCGCCCATGATTCGAGCTTCCTCATGAAACTCACCGTCGTCTGGATTGGCAAGACGAAACAGCCGGCGATCCAAGCCTTGACGGATGAATACCTGAAGCGGTTGTCGCACTACGCGGAGGTGGAGGGAAAGACACTTAAAGATGAGGCGGCTTTGTTGGCGCTCGTCGGGCAAGGCAAACGCGCTCACGCCAGGCACACGCTGGCCCTATTCGATCCCAAAGGGAAGCAGCTCTCTTCCGAAGAATTGGCGAGGTTTCTCGGCGATTATCAAGATCGAAACCCTTTGCCGCTCTGTTTCGCGATTGGTCCGGCGGATGGCTTTACCGACGAGGCGCGCGGGGCGGCGGCATTTTTGCTGTCGCTGGGCAGAATGACGATGGCGCACGAATTGGCCCGCGTGGTGGTGTTGGAACAACTATATCGCGCGTTCACCGTCCTCAAGGGCCATCCCTACCATCGCGGACACTAAGCGCGACCCGGCACCTTCGTGATGTTTCCTTGACGAGGCTTGTGATTTACTGTTTCCGTGGGACGCCGATTTCAGGGAATTCAGCTTGCGCGTTAAGGGATCTTAGCCATGAAAAATCCTTCGGAAGTTTTGCGGATGAAAGAGCAGGAAATGCTCAAGATCAAGATCGAGATCGAAGCCCTGCGCATCACCGCGCGGTTGCTCTCGGACGATTCCCATGGGGATGCCGCCGCTCCGAAACACGATGCGCGGCAATTGATCGAAATGCCCTAAGCACGATTCGCAATCGCGCTTTTTTGGACGCTTGAGATTACGCGATGGCCGTGGGCTCTTTACGGCCAGCGCCCCGACCACGTAGGCGAGACGTGCCCCTTCGCTCTGGGGCGGCAGTTTCACACGAATTGGGCCTACCGAGAAACCTTCCGCCGTACCAGACTCCGTTCCAAATCCATGTCAAGGAGCAAACGAGTACAATCAACGGCCTAATGCAATGTCGGATATCCGCCGAGGTTTGATCATTGTGAATACCGGGCCCGGCAAGGGCAAGACCACTGCCGCCATGGGAACGGGGCTGCGGGCGGTGGGGCAAGGCATGCGCGTGCTCATGCTGCAGTTTCTCAAAGGCTCCTGGCACTATGGCGAATTGGATGCCGTGAAAGCTTTCGGCGACAAGTTCGTGATGAAACAGATGGGCCGCGGTTTCGTGAAGGTGGGAGCGGAGAAACCCGATCCGGAAGATGTGCGCATGGTAGAAGAAGCTTGGGCGGAAGCGGAGCAGGCAATCGGCTCCGGCGAGTGGGACTTGGTGATTCTCGACGAGATCAACTACGCCATCAGCTACGGAATGCTCGATGCGGCTAAGGTGGCGGCGAGCCTGAAGAACAGACCCGAAATGGTGCACGTTATCTTGACGGGACGCAACGCGCATCCGACAATTGTCGAACTGGCCGACACGGTCACGGAAATGCGCCAGGTCAAGCATGCCTACGAAAAAGGCGTGATGGCGCAGAGGGGAATCGAGTATTGATTGAGTAATTGGGTAATTTTGTAATTTGGCAATTGAAAACCTTGGGTCTACGGCGCCCGGCGAATTACCCAATTACAAAATTTCTCAATTACCAAATTTCTATGGCTTGGTTTAAGCGCGAATCCGGCGAGTTGGAAGCTTCGGGCGAGAAGAAAGTCCGCACCGAGGGGCTGTGGGTGAAGTGTGAGAGTTGCCGGCAGATCATTTGGAAAAAAGACTTGGCGGAGAATTTGAACGTTTGCCCGAAATGCGACCAGCATTTCCGCATCGATGCGCGCACCCGGCTGGCGCAGCTTTTGGATAATGACGAGTATGAAGTTTTTGACGCCGACCTAGTCTCGACCGATCCGCTGAAGTTCGTGGATCTTAAAGCCTACTCCTCGCGCCTGAAGCAGGCGCAGGCGGATACCGGATTGAAGGACGCCTTGATCAACGCGCGCGGCAAGTTGAATGGGCGCACGGTGATTATCAGCGCCATGGAATACGCGTTCATCGGCGGCAGCATGGGCGCGGTGGTGGGCGAGGAGATCACGCGGGCCATCGAGCAGGCGACGGAGAACAATCTTCCTCTTATTATCGTTTCCGCGTCGGGCGGAGCGCGCATGATGGAAGGCGTGGTCAGCCTGATGCAGCTGGCTAAAATCTCGGCCGCGCTGGCGCGTATGGATGAAGCGCGAGTGCCCTATATCTCGGTTTTGACCGACCCGACCACCGGAGGCGTGACTGCCTCTTTTGCCATGCTCGGCGATCTGAACATCGCTGAGCCTGGGGCCTTGATCGGATTTGCCGGGCCGCGCGTGATCGAGCAAACCATCCGGCAGAAACTTCCCCCTGGCTTCCAGCGCAGTGAATTTCTGCTTGAGCACGGCATGCTGGACGCAGTGGTTCCCCGCAAACAGATGAAGTCGTATATTTCGCGGGCGTTGGATTTCATGACGGCGGCGCCGGGCGCGCAGCTTTCAGCCGTCAGCCCTCAGCCGTCAATTTAGGCCGACCGCACCTTAACGCCGTTCGGACCATATCCGCCTGCATTGCATGCAAGAACATGGCGCGCCCCGTGCCCTTGCGGCAAACTGATAACCTGAAAGCGGAGAGCCGATAACCGAGAGCTGTCTATGTCCTACGAAGCTGCCATCGCCCGTATGTACGCGCTGGGCCACGAACTGGCGCAGACGCCGTCGCACAAGTTCGACTTGGCGCACATGCGGGTGCTGCTCGAAGCTCTGGACCATCCCGAAGGGCGCTTTCCGGGAGTGCTGATTGCCGGGACGAACGGCAAAGGCTCAACTGCGGCGACGCTGGCTTCCATTCTGCAGGCTTCCGGCTTGCGAACCGGTTTGTACACTTCGCCGCACTTGATGCGAATCAACGAGCGCATCCGGATCAACGGCGAGGAAATCGCCGATGACGACTTCGCCTTGCTCCACGAGATGGTAGAGCATACCGCCCAGCGCCTGGTGAGCGAAGGGGACCTGCCCTGGCATCCCAGCTTCTTTGAGATGCTGACCGCGATGGCGTTCGAACATTTCGCGCAAAAGAAGGTAGAGATTGCGGTGCTCGAGGTCGGCATGGGAGGCCGACTGGATGCAACCAACGTGGTTGAGCCGCGGGTGAGCGTGATCACCGACATTGCGCTCGATCATCAGAAGTTTCTGGGTGACACCATCGCTGAAATCGCGCGCGAAAAGGCGGGCATAATCCGGCCGGGCGGCGTGGTTGTGATTCTGCCGCAACTGCCGCAGGCCAATGACGTGATCGGAAACACGATTCTGGAACTGAATGCGCGGGCGGTGAGCGCGGTGCCTTATGTTCCGCCTGTGTGTCCGGCGAGCGAGCAATACCTTGTACCCGGCGCGGGGGAAAAGCCTTTGAGCGCAGTGAGCGGGAGTGGGACTTCGTTCGCTTTCGTGTCGCGCTATCCGCTTCAGGTCATGCATGAGCAAATTCTGGTGGAAACGCCGTTGATCGGCCGTCATCAGCTTAGGAACGTGGCATTGGCCATCGCGGCCGCCGAGGAACTGAGCGAGCAAGGCTTCCCGATTACGGCAAGGTCAATCGAGCGCGGAATTCAACGGACGCGTTGGCCGGGACGCTTTCAGGTGCTGCCCGCCACGGACGACGCGCCGGAGTTCGTTCTTGATGTGGCGCACAACCCTGCAGGCGCCTGGGCGTTGCGTTCGACACTTTCGGCGGCCTATGAGGACCGTCCTCTTATCTTTGTCTTCGGCGCCATGCTGGACAAGGCCATTGGCGAGATCGCGGAGATCCTTTTTCCTCTGGCGGAGCGAGTGATTGCCGCCCGCGCCGACAATCCGCGTTCCGCTACGCCTTTGGAGATCCGGGAGGCAGCGGCGCGCGTCGCAGTTGAGATTGAAGCCGCGCCGGACGTTGCCTCCGCACTTCAACGGGCGCGAGCACTGGCCGGACCGCGAGGGCTGGTGGTTGTGACCGGCTCGATATACATTGTCGGCGAGGCGATGCGAGCGCTGGGCGTGCGCATCTAACTTAGGAATGGCGCTTCGAACCACATCGGCCGACGAGATGGACCCACGCGCTGAGGCAAGCCCGGTGTCGGCGTCTGTCGTCGACGCCGTCCAACCGCCCGCTCGCAAATACGGCCTGCTCAGCCGGCTGCGTTCCTACCTTATTTTCGATCCGCTGATATGGCTTTATACGGTGGTCCTCGGGGTCGTCTCACTCCCCGTTTCCCTTTTCCCGCAACGCGAGCGCGTACTGCATGGGTTTGCGCGTTTCTGGTCGCGGTTGATCATGGGAACCATTCACTCACCCGTAACCCTAACGGGAGTTGACAACCTCAATCCGTCGAAGCCACAGGTGATCGCCGTCAACCACGCTTCCGCCTTGGATATTCCGGTGCTTTATGCGAATTTGCCGTTTCCCTTTCGCATCGCATTCAAAAAGGAATTGCTGTCTTATCCGATCGTGGGATGGCATCTCAAGCGCTCGGGGCAGGTGTGCATCGATCAGCAGAACCCGGCGCGCTCGATCGGGAGTATCCGCTCGGCGCTCAAGAGTCTGAAGAGCGGTGTTCCGTTGGTCATTTATCCCGAAGGCGGCCGCACTCCGGACGGCGAAATTAAGCCGTTCCTGCCGGGCGCGTTCTTCCTCGCCATCAAGGCTGAGGTGGAGGTGGTACCCGTGGCTCTGGTCGGCACCTATGAATTGCTGCCCATGAACACTTATCACATCAAGTGCCGCCCTCTGGAGATGCGCGTAGGCAAGCCGATTTCGACCGTCGGGTTGACCCTGCGGGATATGGAAGCCCTTTCCGCGCGGGTGCGGCGGGAGATGATCAACTTGTCCGAGGATAGTGGTAAGGCATCCTAGCCCAGCTGGTTTTCGCTAAGCGATAAGCGTAATTTACAAAGCCGTTACCGCCGCATTTGTCTTGCCGCCGTTATAATTCCGGGCGGAGGTCTCCATGAATTGTTCGCCCCGGGTTGCGCGCGCCCTAATTCCCCTGATCCTGCTGACCGCTGCGCTGCAAGCGCAAACCAAGCCAACTCCCACCGTCCAGGAAGCCGCGGACTTCATGAGGCAAGCCGAAGCCCAACTCAGCGAACTCAGCGTCAAGGTGAACCGCGCTGCCTGGGTGGGCGACAACTTCATCACCGACGATACCGAAGCGCTGTCCGCCGATGCGCAAGATGAGTTCACCGCCGCCACCACGGCTTTAGTGGAACAGGCAAAGCGTTTCGATGGTCTGACACTGCCCCCGGATTTGGCCCGCAAGTTCAAATTGCTGCGCTTGTCCCTGACCGCTCCCGCGCCCAAAGATCCTGCTCTGCGCAAGGAAATGACCAAGATTGGCGCGTCGCTCGAAGCCGATTATGGCAAAGGGAAGTATTGCCCCAAGCCCGACAATTGCTTGGACATCACTGCCATCGAAAGCATCATGGGCAGCAGCCGCGATCCGAAAGAGCTGGAGGACCTTTGGCAAGGATGGAACAGAGTCGGCGCGCCCATGCGCGACCGCTACGCGCGTTTCGTGGAACTTTCGAACCAGGGCGCGCGCGAAATCGGTTTCAAAGACACTGGCGCCATGTGGCGCTCCGGCTACGATATGACGCCGGAGCAGTTCAGCGCGGAAACGGAGAGGCTTTGGCAGCAGGTTCGCCCGCTTTATCTTTCGCTGTACACCTACGTTCGCGCGCGACTCTCGCAGCACTACGGCCCTAGTGTGGTCCCGCCGGATGGGCCCATTCCGGCTGATGTGCTTGGCAATCCTTGGGCGCAGGAGTGGGGCAATATTTTTCCTCTGCTCGGCCTGCCGGAGAATAGCAGCGGCTACGACCTGAGCGAATTGCTGAAAGCCAAGAATCTGGACGCCAAAGGAATGGTCCGCTATGGGGAGGGCTTTTATAAGTCCATGGGCTTTGCCCCGCTGCCGGCGACGTTTTGGGAGCGCTCGTTGTTCACTAAACCAGCGGATCGCGATGTCGTTTGCCACGCCAGCGCCTGGGATATCGACAATCAGGACGATCTGCGGATCAAGATGTGCATCCAGGTGCGCGATGTGGACTTCATTACCATCCACCATGAACTCGGACACAATATGTACCAGCGCGCTTACAAGCAGCAGCCGTACTTTTTTGAAAACGGGGCCAACGACGGCTTCCACGAAGCGATCGGCGATACGATCGCCTTGGCCGTCACTCCGGATTACCTGCACCAGATTGGACTGCTCGACCAAGTTCCCTCCGAAGATAGCGACATTCCTCAATTGCTGAAGCAGGCGCTCGACCGGGTAGCGTTCCTTCCTTTCGGCTACATGATCGACCAGTGGCGTTGGAAGGTTTTCTCGGGAGAAATCACGCCTGCCGATTACAACAAGGCGTGGTGGGATTTGCGGTTGAAATATCAGGGAATTGCGCCGCCGGTAGGTCGCAGTGAAGCGGATTTCGATCCCGGCGCCAAGTACCACATCGCCGGCAATGTGCCCTACGTGCGCTATTTCCTGGCTTATATTCTGGAGTTCCAGTTCTATCGCGCGCTGTGCCATGCAGCCGGCTACACGGGGCCGCTGCATCGCTGCACGTTCTTTGGTTCCAAGGAAGCAGGCGCAAAATTTCAGAAGATGCTGGCGATGGGCCAGAGTAGGCCGTGGCCGGACGCGCTTGAAACCCTCACCGGACAACGCCAAATGGATGCCACTGCAATTCTGGATTACTTTGCGCCGCTGCAAAAGTGGCTCGACGAGCAGAATAAGGGACAGAAAGTCGGGTGGTAGCTCGACCTTTCGCGGAATGGAACGTCCAACCTGGTCGCCTGAAGGGGAGTGGTAACTCGCAAATGCTAATACGCATCTCATATCTAGCGCGCCGAGCTGGTTTCATGGTTCTGCTAGGCGCCGCCGCCCTGGTCGTCGCGCAAGAAGCACTCAAGCCGCAGCCGCCGCTTTGGAGTTCCAAGCCGGATGTTGCCGCGTTCGAGAAAATCGAGAATGCCACGCTGGCCGCGGCCCAGCGGTCGATCGATGAAATTACCGCCGTCAAGGAGCTGAGAACGATTGAGAATACTCTGGCGCCCTACGACGACGCTCTGCGGCAAATCGATTCGGCGACTTATTTCGCCGAATTAATGCAGCAGGTGCATCCCGATGCGACGTTCCGGGATCACGCGAGTGAAATGACTCGCAAGGTTGGCGCCCTTTCCACCGCGCTCGCCCTCAATCGCGACGTGTATCAGGCGCTGGCAAGCCTGGACGTTTCCAAGACGGATGCCGCGACCCGCTACTACGTGCAACGGCAGCTCCTGGAATTCCGCCTCGCCGGGGTCGACAAAGACGATGCCACCCGGGCGCAACTGAAAAAGCTGAACGATCAGCTAGTCGATGAACAGTCGACGTTCGACCGCGACATCTCCGACGGCCAAAATACAGTGGAGGTGTCGGACGCCACGGAGCTGGATGGCCTGCCGCAGGACTATCTCGACCGTCACAAGCCTGGCGCGGACGGCAAGATTCGCATCACCACCGATTATCCGGATGTCTTCCCGGCGCTAGAGTTTGCCAAGAGCGACAAACTGCGCCGCCGCTTGTGGATCGCCTTCGAAACCCGCGCCTATCCTAAGAACCGCGACGTGCTGAAACAAATGATGCAGACGCGGTACGAGATTGCCACGCTGCTGGGCTACGCTTCCTGGGCGGATTACAACGCCGCCGACAAGATGATTGTCAACAGCGAAAACATTGCCGACTTCATTGAGCGGGTGGATGCCGCTTCCCGGCCGCTGGTGCAGCGGGAGTTCCAGATGCTGCTGGCGGAGAAACAAAAGACCGATCCCCATGCCGGAACAATCGGTGAATATGAGGCCGCTTACCTCAACGAATTAGTTCGCCGCTCGCAGTACAACTTCGACTCACAGTCGGTCCGCCCCTACCTGCCTTATGCAAAGGTGAAGCAAGGAGTTCTGGATACTGCGGCCTCGCTTTTCCATCTGACTTTCCGCCAGGAACAAGACGTGCCCGCCTGGGATCCCACGGTCGAGACCTGGGACGTGCTCGACGATGGCAAGATGATTGGCCGGTTCTATCTGGACATGCATCCGCGCCCCGGAAAATATAGCCATGCGGAAATGGCTCCCGTGCTCGATGGAATTCGGGGCAAGCAGATCCCGGAAGCCATCTTGGTGTGCAATTTCCCGGCTCCAACGGCGACCGATCCCGGCTTGATGGAGTTTGGCGAAGTGGTGTCGTTCTTTCACGAGTTCGGCCACTTGATGCACTGGATTCTCGGCGGCCAGCAACAGTGGGCCGGCATCAGCGGCATCAGCATGGAGGGCGACTTCATCGAAGCCCCGTCGCAGATGCTGGAGGAGTGGATGCACAGTCCGCAGGTGCTTGCTTCCTTCGCTCGCGATTACAAAACCGGCGAGCCGATTCCCGCCGATCTGGTAGCCCGCATGAACCGCGCGGCGGCGTTCGGACGCGGCGGCTGGGTGGCTAACCAGACCACCTATACCGCGATCTCCTACGACTTATACAAGGGCAAACCGCAGGATATTGACCCGGACGCGGTGTGCGAGCAGGATGCCGAGCGCTACACACCGCTCACACCTCTGCCGGGCACGCATATGTACGCCGCGTTCACGCACCTGAGCGGTTACTCCTCCGCGTATTACACCTATCTTTGGGACAAAGTCATCGCCGAAGATTTCTTCATGCAGTTCGATCACAAGAATCTTCTGGCCGGGCCGGTTCCTATGCGCTATCGCCATGTGGTGCTGGAGCCGGGCGGCTCCATGTCCGCGAATGATCTGGTGAAGAATTTTCTGGGCCGGCCGCAGAACATGACCGCATTTCAGAATTGGATGGGCGAGGAGTTTGCGCCTGCGCCCGAGAGCCCGAAGACCGGGCAGTAGCTATGCCCTGCACGGTTTGACCCTTCCTAAATCCCTCCAATAGACTGAAGTATTCGGTAGAGGATCAACTTCAACTATGGCAGAAAGCATTCACATCAAGCTCCCCGATGGGAGCGTGAAAGAAGTCCCCGCCGGCACCACCGCCCTCGACGTTGCCAAGTCCATCAGTCCGCGCCTAGCCGATGCCGCGCTCGCCGCGAAAACCAACGGCGACCTCATCGACCTCACTCGCCCGCTCGACAAAGACACCGAACTGCGCATCCTCACCGAGAAAGACCCCGAGGCGCTGGGAGTTTTTCGCCATTCCTCCGCGCACCTTCTGGCGGCGGCGGTGCTGGAATTGTTTCCCGAGACCAAACTCGGCCACGGCCCCGCCACCGAAAGTGGATTCTTCTACGATTTCTATCGTCCCACGCCGTTCACTCCCGAGGACCTGGAGAAAATCGAAAAGAAGATGCACGAACTGGTGCAGCAGAATCTGCCCTACGCCCGCGAATTTCTGCCGCGCAACGAAGGGCTGGAAAAGTTCAAGGCCGAAGGCGACTTCATGAAGTGCCATTTCATCGAGCAGTTCACCCAGCCCGATGAAAAGATTTCCATCTACAAGACCGGCAAGTTCCTCGATTTCTGCCGTGGCCCGCACATCCCTTCGACCGGAAAGATCAAGGCTTTCAAGCTGCTGAACATCGCCGGCGCTTACTGGCTGGGGGACGAGAACAACCCGCAACTGCAGCGCATCTACGGAACCTCATTCTTTTCCAGAAAGGATCTCGACGATTTCCTCCACAAGCAGGAAGAGGCTAAGAAGCGCGATCACCGCGTGCTGGGCCAGCAGCTCGACTTGTTTTCAATTCAGGACTTAGCCGGACCTGGCCTGATTTTCTGGCATCCCAAGGGCGGCATCATCCGCAAAGAGATGGAAGACTGGATGCACTCCGAGTATTTGAAGCGTGGGTACTCGCTGGTGTACACGCCGCATGTGGCGCGGCGGCAGCTCTGGCAGACCTCCGGCCACGAAGGCTACTACGCGCAGAATATGTTCGATGTCATGGAACTGGACGACGCCGAGTACCGTCTGAAACCCATGAACTGCCCGTTCCACATTCTCATTTACAAAGATGCGCTGAAATCTTATCGAGATTTGCCGGTGCGTCTGGGAGAGTTGGGGACGGTTTATCGCTACGAGCGCTCCGGGGTGATGCACGGGCTGCTGCGGGTGCGCGGCTTTACCCAGGACGACGCCCACATTTTCTGCACGCCCGAGCAGGTGGAAAAGGAAATCGAAGCCTGCCTGGACTTTGCCCTCGATGTCCTGAAGGATTTTGGCTTCTCCGATTTCGTGACCGAGCTTTCCACCTGGGATCCCGGGGACAAACGCAATTTTGTGGGAACGGAAGACCAGTGGAACCATGCGACCGCGTCGCTCGAAAACGTGCTGAAACGGCGCGAGATTGATTACAAGACCATTCCGGGGGAAGCGGCGTTTTATGGGCCGAAGATCGACATCAAACTGGTGGATGCGATCGGCCGCCTGTGGCAGCTTTCGACGGTCCAATTTGACTTCAACCTGCCGCAGCGTTTTGCCCTGGAATATGTCGCCGAAGATGGCTCGCGCAAGCAGCCGCTGATGGTGCACCGCGCCCTGTACGGCTCGGTCGAACGCTTTTTCGGCGTGCTGATCGAGCACTACGCCGGGGCCTTCCCGGTTTGGCTGTCGCCGGTGCAGGCGGTGCTGATTCCGATTTCCGAGCGCCACGCGGAATACGCGCACAAAGTCGCGGCCCAGTTGAAGGAAGCCGGCGTGCGGGTTGAAGTCGATGCCCGCAACGAGAAGATGAACGCGAAAATCCGCGGGCACGCCCTGCAAAAGGTTCCTTTCCTGCTGGTGGTCGGTGATAAAGAAGTGGAGGCTGGCCGAGTGAACGTCCGCACCCGCGGAAAAGAAAAGACGGAAGACATGCGGGCTGCGGATTTCGTGGAGAAAGTCAAGGCTCTGATTACGGAGAGGAGTTCAGTCCTGTAGATGGTGCGCGCGAAGCGAAATAGGGAATCAGTGAATGCTCGCGCGGACAAGAGCAAAAAAGAACCGATGGACAGCCCATCTCCTGACGATTGGCCCGAGTCTCTCGATGCTCTGGTTGCCGCACCTCAGCATCACAGCCTCATCTTCCAAGCCGAGCGCGTCAGAGTTCTGCAAACCCTGATTCCGCCGGGCGAGACCACCGCGGTGCATACGCATCGCTGGCCCAGCGTGATCCATGTCGTAAGCGCGAGCGACTTCATTCGCCGGGATGCCAACGGAAAGATTCTGGTGGATACACGCACCACCCGGTGCTCATCACCCGAGTTTCTTTGGTCCGAGCCGCTTCCGCCGCATTCGGTTGAGAATGTTGGCAACTCCGAAATTCGATTAATCATGGTCGAGCTGAAGGATTGAGCCTGCGGGATGTCGCCTGGTGCATGCCTCGCATATTTTCTTTCGGACCGTGGCGTCGCAAACTACATCAAAATGTGCTATATTTCGCGGCCATGCGGGGGCGCATTTCACTTTTCCCGATCCTCTTGATCGGGTTGTTCACGCTGACAGTCGCCGGATTTGCCCAATCCGACAGTCCCGAGCCGGCTCCGCGCTTTCGCGCGAAGACCATGGAAGGCGAGCAGTTCAATAACGCCTCCGTCAAGGGGAAGGTGGTTCTGCTGGAATTCTGGACTACCTGGTGCCCCTACTGCCGCCAGGAAGAGTCCATGGTGAACGATCTGACCCGGGAATTTGCGGACAAAGGCTTGATCGTTCTTGCCATCAACGTTGCGGAATCGAAAAAAGCCGTCAAGAAATACATCGCCGAAAATCCCCGGGCTGGCAAAGTCGTGCTCACCGAAGACACCAACTTGGCGGCCATGTACGAAGCAACCGCTTACCCGATCTATGTCGTGATCGACCGCGACGGCAATATCGCGGGCGAGCAACGGGGCGCGGGCGGGGAGCGTGCCCTGCGAAACCTCTTGCGGCGCGCGGGGATTCAGAAAGAGGAGTGAGCGGGACCTCTTGGCTCGACCGATCCTTCAACGCCCGTAAAATGGGCGCCCTCGCCGGTTGCTACAATCGCATTCGGTGTCTCTCCAATTCAAAATTGAGTCTACCCGCGGCGCGGCTCGCGCCGGCCGCTTGCTCACGCCCCACGGCGAAGTGGAAACTCCCGTCTTCATGCCGGTGGGAACTTTAGCTTCGGTGAAAGGCGTTTCCCAGGACGTCCTGGAGGAACTCGGAGTGCAGATTCTTCTCGGCAACACCTACCATCTTTACTTGAGGCCCGGAGTCGAACAAGTGCGCAAGCTGGGCGGGCTACATCGTTTCATGTCCTGGCCACGGTCCATTCTTACCGACTCTGGCGGATTTCAAGTTTTTAGCCTAAACGAACTGCGCAAGGTCAGCGAGGAAGGCGTGACGTTTCGTTCCCATCTTGATGGCTCGTCGCACTTCTTCAGTCCGGAGAGCGCGACAGAGGCGCAGATTGGTTTGGGCGCCGACATCATCATGGCGTTCGACGAGTGCACGGAGTTTCCGGCGGAACCGGAGCGGGTGCGCTCGTCGATGGAGCTGACCTTGCGCTGGGCGGACCGCAGCAAGAAGTATTTTGAGGAGCATCTCCACGAGGTGCCCTGGAAGAGTCACGTGGGGACAGCCGCCCCCGGCTGTCCGGCGAGCGAAGCTCGCCAGCCAGCAGACACATTGCCGACTGGTGCAGGGCGAAAAGCAGCGGAGCTGCGCTCCGCGGACAGCCGAGGACGGCTGTCCCCACCTAATCCTGAGGCAACTCAGTCTCTCTTCGGCATCGTGCAAGGCGGCATGGACCTGGCTTTGCGCAAGGAATCCGCCGAGCGCACGATTGAAATCGGATTTCCGGGATACGCAATTGGCGGGCTTAGCGTGGGTGAGCCGCGCGCTTTGACGCGCGAAATCGTCGAAGCCACCATCGAGCACCTTCCCGCCGACAAGCCTCGCTACCTGATGGGCGTGGGCACCCCGGAAGAAATCGTCGACTACGCCAGCCTCGGCATCGACATGATGGATTGCGTGCTGCCCACGCGGGCCGCGCGTCATGGGCTGCTGTTTACGTCCGAGGGGAAGATCTCCATTAAACAGGCTCGCTACGCGGGAGACGACGCCGCGCTCGATCCCAACTGCGGCTGCCGGGTTTGCGCGCGCTACTCGCGAGCCTACCTGCGGCACCTTTATGCGTCGAACGAGGTCCTGGCCCAAGTCTTGAATACCGTCCACAATCTGAGCTTCTACCTTGACACCATGCGGGCGGTGCGTCATTCTATTGCACTTGGGAAAGGGTCCCGTTTTCCAGCTGGGGAGTCATCGCAGCGAAAACCGTAGCTTGCCCGCCCTGTTCGTGTCCGAAGGCGAAAAAATCCGGCCTGATAAGCGAGAGCTCCGAGGTAAATTGCACAGGGCCAGAAGCGTCGCGCAAGCGGCGGAGGTTATCTTGCGGAGAATGAGCTGAACGTCTTTCTCTTGAGTCACGTTCTTATGAGGATTGCACCACTATTCGCGCTGCAGAGCCCGTCGAGCTTGCTGACCTTCGCGCCTCTCATTTTTATTTTCGTAATCTTTTACTTCCTGCTGATCATGCCGCAGCAGCGCCGCCAGAAGAAGTGGCAGCAGATGCTCAGCGAATTGAAAACTGGCGACAAAGTGGTGACAAGTGGCGGCTTGCGCGGCACTATCGTAGCGCTAAGGGACGACAGCCTGCATTTGCGGGTGCCCCCGGACAATCTGCGCCTGGAAGTTACCAGGGCCTCGATTGTGACCGTGACCACCGACGAGGCGCCGAAATAGAAACTCACCATTCGTTATGAAGAATTTGGGCTGGAAATTAGCGGTTAGCGTTGGGATCCTGCTGGTGTTCCTCTACGGCATCTTGGGGATTCCGCAAAGCTGGTCGGGCCAAGGGCTGCTGGCGTCCATCCAGAATCGCATCCATCTGGGGCTTGACCTCAAGGGCGGAACTCACCTCATCCTGCAAGTGCAGGTCAACGACGCCGTCAACGTCGATTCGGATAACGTCGTCACCCGCCTAAAAGACACGCTGAGTAAACGCAACATCCATTACCTGGACGTGACCAAGCCTGACCCGGCCAATAATCCCGACAAGATCGTCATTACGGGCGTGGGGCCTGATTCGGCGGCGGATTTGCGGTCGATCGTCAGCGACACCCTGCAGGAATATGACTTAAGCTCCAGCGTTAACGACTCCTGGACGCTCACTATGAAGCCGCAGTCGCTGGCCGCTTTAAAGGAGCGGGCGGTGCAGCAGGCGATGGAGACCATCAGCAACCGCATCGACAAGCTGGGGGTCATCGAGCCCACCGTTCAGGAACACGGGCTCGGCCAGTATCAGATCTTGGTGGAATTACCGGGCGTGGATGATCCCGAGCGCGTCAAGGAAATCATAAAGTCGACGGCTTTGCTGGAGATTCGGCAAGCGCTCAACGGTGGGCAGCCTTACCCGGATGAGCAAACGGCGATGTCGGCCAACGGAGGCGTCTTGCCTCCCAATGCCGAGCTCCTGCACGGCATCAGCATGACATCCAGTCAGAACCAAGACGTCGTTTATCTCATTTCCCGCACTTCCGCTGTGGCCGGGAACGATCTCCGCGAGGCGCGGGTGCAGCAGAGTTCGAGCACCAACATGCCCGAGGTGGAATTTTTCCTTACGGCTGAGGGCGGTCGCCGCTTTTCTGCCTTTACCTCGGCCCACGTTGGGGACTATCTCGCGGTTGTCCTGGATGGCCAGGTGCGGGAGGTCGCCGTCATAAAGAGCGAGATTGGCGACACCGGCGACATCGAAGGGAAGTTCACCGAACAGCAGGCTGCGGACCTCGCCTTAACCCTGAATTCGGGCGCCCTGCCTGCTGGCATTAAATATCTCCAAGAACTTACGGTGGGACCCTCTTTGGGAGCGGATTCGATTCGCGCCGGGGTGCAGGCAGCCATCATCGGCATGCTCGCCGTGCTTATCTTTATGCTGGTCTATTATCACGGCGCGGGCATCAACGCGGATCTGGCGCTCATTCTCAACCTGATCATTCTGCTGGGGTTCATGGGGTTTTCCGGGGCAACCCTCACTCTGCCCGGAATTGCTGGCGTGATTCTCACGGTGGGCATGGGCGTGGACTCGAATGTGCTGATCTTTGAGCGTATTCGCGAGGAGTTGCGCAACGGCAAAACGCCTCCTTCGGCCGTGGAACAGGGTTTCGGATACGCCTGGATCACTATCGTTGACACCCACGTCACCACCATCGTTTCGGCGGCGATCTTGCTCATGTTCGGAACCGGACCTGTCAAAGGCTTCGCCACAACCCTCATCGTTGGCTTGTTTGCGAATCTGTTTACCGCAGTGTTTGTCTCGCGCATGATTTTTGACTGGCTACTGGGCCGCCATCAGAGAGGCCAAGCCCTCAGTATCGGATAAGGGAGCTCTATACAGCGTGGAATTCTTTCGCAATCCGAACATAGATTTCCTGGGTTATAAGTGGTATTTCATCGCCTTTTCGCTCATTTTCAGCGTGGCTGGCGTGTGTTCCATGCTGTTCTGGCACGGCATCCCGCTGGGCATTGAGTTTCGTGGCGGCACGTTGGTGGAAATCAAGTTCACTCATGCGCCCAACGACAACGCCATTCGCGCCGCCATGGACCGCGCCGGCCTGCATCAGGCGCAGATCGTGCCCTATGGACAGGCGGCAAACAATGAACGGCTGGTTGATCTCTCGTTACAGGAAACCAGCGAGCAGGCGCTCGATGAGGGCAAGGCGAGGATCATTGCCGCGCTCGAGAGTAACCCCGCCGCGGACAAGGCGGACTTCAACAACGCAAGCTCATTGGCCGTCGCGAATTACCTGTTGGACAAGGACCCGCTGCATGCGGGAACCGATGCCAATCAGCGCTATACCGCGCAAGCGCAAGCGATTGTGGGCTACCGCGATAAGGTCGGGGGCGGCGTGCTGAGTTCCTTCGATCAGCTGAAAGGCGCGGCCGACCCGGCGGTGGTGGCCGCGCTGCCGGATGGCTTCTATCTCTCGGATTTCGGGGTGAAGAGCGCCAGCATCGTCGGCCCACAGGTTGGCCAGCAGTTGCGAGGGCAGGCGCTGCGGGCGGTTGGGTTTTCGCTGCTCGGCATGCTGGTGTACTTGGCGTTCCGTTTTGAATGGATCTATGGAGTAGCGGCCGTGATTACCGTTTTTCACGACACCCTGATCACGGTTGGCGCATTCTCATTGACGAACAAGGACATTTCGCTTACCGTAGTCGCGGCCATCCTGACCCTGGTTGGCTACTCGAATAACGATACGATCGTCGTTTTTGACCGCATCCGCGAGAACCTGAAACTGATGCGGCGTGAGAAATTGTCCGATATTGTCAATCGGAGCATCAATCAGACCCTGAGCCGGACCGTGCTCACCGCGGGTTTGACGTTCTTGACGGTGCTGGCTTTGTTTTTGTTTGGCGGCGAAGTGTTACATGATTTTTCCTTCGCTTTGGTAATCGGCATTCTGATTGGGACGTATTCCTCGATTGCGATTGCCGCTCCCATTCTGGTCGCCTATCAGGATTGGCGGGTGGAGCGCAACAAGCGGCCGGTCATCGGCCCGGGCGCGGGCGGGGCGGGAAAACGGCCAGGGAATAAGGCTTCCGGGCCAGGTTCGTCCCCAGTTCCGGACAAAGGCGCGAAGACAAGCGTAAGTCGCTGATTCAGAATATGGTTACATCGATTATCGTTGAGGGTCATTAAGGGTGTAGGCTCCCCGAGAAAGCGGGAGCAAAGAACGGACAGGTGGTGTCTAAGTAAGACGTAGGGTCCTGTGTGGGAGAAAACCTTATGTTTGAAGACAGTTTTGTAGAACAACCCAAAAAGCCCCTGACAAAGTTTCAGACGTTCGTCGCCTGGGTCTTTTGCATCGTTGCTGTCGCCTATATCGTCTTCGCTGTGATTACCTCCGGCTTAGCCAGCGTTAAGGATTTGGGCGTCTGGTTCTCGGTTCTGATTCTGTTTCTCGCCTACCGTAAGATGTTAAGCGTGATTATTTCGTATTTTGGGCTAATTGCGCTTGTCGGGGTCATGGTGTTGATCCCGCTGCTGTTTACCGACGCCTTGCCCAAGACGCAGTTGCTGACATTAATCGTGGCGCCGCCGCCGCCCCCTCCGCCGCCACCACCGCCCGCCGCCGTGGTGCATGTGGTCAGGCAAGTCCAGACGGACATCATCAATGGACAGCTTCGGACGCCCACCAAGATTCCTCAGAAAGTCGAAATGATTAAGGAAGACGCGGCTCCGCCGCCGGTGATTGGGGGCGTCGTAGGCGGCGTACCCGGGGGTGTCCCGGGAGGGGGGCAGATCGGTGGCGTGATTGGCGGCATTATCAGCTCCACGCCGGTCGCGGTTCCCAAAGTCGCCACGCCGCAGCGGGTGCGCGTTTCCCAGGGAGTGACTCAGGGATTGGTGATCCGCCGGGTAACGCCCAACTATCCCCCGCTTGCCAAGCAAGCTAGAATTCAGGGGGCCGTGGTTCTGCAGGCGGAGATCAGCAAGGACGGAACCATCGAGAATCTGCGACTGATCAGCGGCCATCCCATGCTGACCCAGGCTGCGATTGAAGCCGTGAAGCAATGGCGATATAAGCCCTACTTCCTAAATGGCGAACCAGTTCCGGTCGAGACCCAGATTACGGTGAATTTTTCCCTGACCGGGGGTTAGAGCTTAGCCCCGGAAAGGCTTCATCGGCGTGGAGCGGCGCCGCCGCGCGGCTGACAGGAAGTGGTATGGTCATCCTGGGGCGGTGGGTTTGTCCGCGAGAACAGTTCGATGTCACTTTATCTTTGACGATTTCCGAGGAGGAAAAAGCAACTCATGCTCGTAGCCAACTTAGCAGCACACACTCTGAGTCATGCTTCCACCATGGCTGCCTGGTTTTTCCAGGACCAGGCGGTGGGTTGGGACCCGATCTCGCTCTGGCATCAGATGGGCTGGATAGCAAAGACCGTGGTCGTCATTCTATTCATCATGTCCGGCTGGTCAATTGGGGTTATGATTGACCGCTGGCTGGCATTCAGCGCGGCGCGCAAGCAGTCGCGGGCTTTTGCTCCCGCGGTCGCGGGCGCATTGCGCGATGGCCGCATCGATGAAGCCATCAAGGTCGCCGAGCGCAACAAAAAGAGCCATTTGGCCAAGGTGGTGACCGCCGGCTTGATGGAGTTCCGGGCGCACCAGGACAGCGGCGAGATTCCGGGCGAGACCATCGAAGCTTCCAAGCGCGCGTTGGAGCGCACCGAAGCCATTGTGCATGCCGAGTTGAAGCGTGGCTTGGGAGGTCTGGCGACTATCGGATCGACCGCACCCTTCGTCGGCTTGTTCGGCACGGTGATGGGCATTCTGAACGCCTTCCGCGGCATTCAGACCGAGCACGCTACCGGTCTGGCCGCCGTCGCAGGCGGCATTTCGGAAGCGCTGGTGACCACCGCCATCGGGCTGCTGGTCGCCATCCCGGCCGTGATGATGTTCAACTACCTGACTGGCCGCGTGGAAGCGTTCGACGTGGAGATGGATAACTCCTCGAGCGAACTGATCGATTACTTCCTGAAGCGGCGCGGCGTTCGCCGAGCGTAAGCCGATCCCCCGGGAGCTTCGCGGGTAAGGCCGCTACAGCTTGAGTTGCTTTGTCCGGCGCCGGGCATGACCCCGGCGCCGGCCTGGAATCGCCAGCGGATTGCGGCGATGGAGATTTTGGCGACAGCCCGCGGTCTGCCGCCTGGAGATAGAAACAATGGCACTGGCAAAAAGAAACGAAGGCGCCAAGGTCAACTCCGACATCAACGTCACCCCCATGGTCGATGTGATGCTGGTGCTGTTGATCATCTTCATGGTGATCACGCCCATGTTGCAGAAGGATGTGACGGTGGACCTGGCAAAAGTGAACAACCCCGAGGCCATGCCCGACGAAGAGAAGGAAGATGCCTTGGTGGTGGCGGTCACGCATGACGGCAAGGTTTACTTCGGCAAAGATCAGATTGGCGCCGATCAATTGACCGATAAAATCAAGGATCGCATCGCCGCCCAGAGCGACAAACGAGTCTATCTGCGCGCAGATGCGAGAGCGAAATTTGGCTTCGTGGTGGAAGTAGTGGACAATGTACGCGCCGCCGGCGTGGACGATCTGGGGCTGATCACCGACCAGAGAAAACAGACCGGAACTCCGGCCGCTCCGCCCTCCGCTCCTAGCGGCGGGCAATGAGTTGGCGTAAGTTAGCTAAGGAGAGATTGCTATGGGAATGGGAGTCAGTACAGGCGGGGGCCAAAGCGCGAATATCAACGTAACCCCCCTCATTGATGTGCTTCTGGTGCTGTTGATCATCTTCATGGTGATCTCGCCGATCACGCCAAAGGGACTGGATGCCTTGGTGCCCCAGCCTCCGCCGCCCAATGCGCCCAAGAACAACGACGTGGACCGCACGGTGGTGGTTCAACTGATTGATCGCGGGCCGGGCCAGGAGCCAGGCTTAAAGATCAACCAAGAGGATGCAACTTGGGACACCCTGGAAGGGCGGCTGACCGACATTTACAAGACGCGTGCGGAGAAGGTTATGTTCGTGAAGGGAGACGACAACGTTCCCTTTATGGATGTGGCCAACGTGATCGATATCGCGCACGCCGCGGGCGTGGACAAGGTTGGCCTGATTACCGCCAAGATTGAGGCGGGAGGATAGTCCTCATCCCATAAGTCAGAGCCACACCGGCTGAAGCAAGGGAGACTCAAAAATCAAATGAAAACGAATGCACGAATGCTGGTACTGATGGCGGCGGGATTGGTGCTGCTCTCGGCTACGGGCTGCGACAAGTTGAAAGCCCGCGACCAGTTGAACAAGGGTGTGCAAGCTTACAAGAACCAACAATATGAGCAGGCCATCGACCACTTTCAGCAGTCCATCGCGCTCGATCCAACCCTACTCAACGCCCGGCTCTATTTGGCCACCGCTTACACCCAGCAATACATACCCGGCGTCGAATCGGAGGACAATATCCGATTGGCCCAGCAAGCCATCGACGCTTACAAGGCGGTGCTGGAGAAGGATCCCAAGAACATCACCAGCGTGAAAGGCATTGGCTATTTGTATTTGAACATGAAAAAGTTCGATCAGGCCAAAGACTACTATCGCAAGGCCTCCGAACTCGACCCCAACGATCCCGAGCCGCACTACACCATTGGCGTGATTGATTGGACGCAGGTGTACCAGCCAGCCATGGAGGAGCGCGCCAAGCTGGGTCTCAAGGGAGACGAGTCGCTCAAGGACAAGAAAGTATGCGCGCAGCTCAAGCAGGAGAATGCTCCGCTGATTGACGACGGAATGACCGAGTTGAACAAGGCGCTGGAAATACGGCCCGACTACGACGACGCCATGGCCTACGTGAACCTGATGTACCGGCGCAAGGCGGATGATACGGAGTGCGACGATCCGGCAGCCGCGCAGGCCGATCTAAAGAACGCGGATGAATGGGTGGACAAGACCATGGCCACCAAGAAAGCCAAGGCGGAAAGACAGCCGAGCAACAACGGCATCACGATGGACCAGAACAGCCAGTAGGTAATTTCGGGCAGCCCCGAACCCGGGCATCCTGGAGAAAATGGCCTCTTCGCAACCCGGAGAGGCCTTTATTATTCCCGGCAGGAGCAGCGGCGGACCTTGTAGGAAGGGCTTCGCCTGAATCATGTTCAAGAAGATACTCATTGCGAACCGCGGAGAGATTGCGGTACGAGTGATGCGGGCCTGCCGCGAAATGGGCATCACGGCGGTGGCGGTCTACTCCGACGCGGATCGCGCCTCCCTGCACGTCAGCCGTGCGGATGAGGCTTACCACATCGGGCCCGCCGCGGCGGCGGAATCCTATCTGAACATTCCAAAAATTCTGGACGCGGCAAAGCGCAGCGGAGCGGACGCCATCCATCCCGGTTACGGTTTTCTTTCCGAGAACGCGAAATTCGCGCAGGCTTGCGCCGGCACGGGCGTGAAGTTCATCGGTCCGTCGGCCGCTTCCATGGAAATTATGGGGTCGAAGACGCGGGCGCGGGTGGCCATGGAAAAGGCGGGAATTCCGTTTGTGCCGGGGGTTTCCCACGGGCTGGCCTCGTTCCAGGAAACGGCGGAAGTGGCCGCCGCCATCGGCTACCCAGTCATGCTCAAGGCGGCTGCCGGGGGCGGCGGCAAGGGGATGCGGCTGGTGCAGGCGCGGGAAGAACTGCGATCCGCGCTGGAGGAGGCGCGAAGCGAGGCCCAGCGCGCCTTCGGCGACGGCGAGGTCTATTTGGAAAAAGCCATCGCCAATCCGCGGCATATCGAAATGCAAGTCCTGGCGGACGAACACGGCAACACGGTTTATCTGGGCGAGCGCGAGTGCTCCATCCAACGCCGCCATCAGAAGGTCATGGAGGAAGCCCCGTCGTCGATGGTTAGTCCGGACCTGCGGCGCCGCATGGGCGAAGTTGCGGTGCGGGTCGCGAAAGCTGCGGGCTACGCTAACGCCGGGACGGTTGAGTTCCTGGTTGACGCGGAGAAGAACTTTTATTTCCTGGAGATGAATACCCGGCTGCAGGTGGAACATCCGGTCACCGAGCTGGTCAGCGGACTGGATCTGGTGCACCTGCAAATCCGCATTGCGGCGGGCGAAAAGCTCCCCTTTGCGCAGGCCGATGTAAGCCTTCGCGGCCACGCCATCGAGTGCCGTATCTATGCGGAAGACCCCGACAACAATTATTTCCCCAGCCCCGGCAAAATCACTTTACTGCTCCAGCCCTCGGGGCCTGGGATTCGCCGGGATAGCGGCGTCTACGAAGGCTGGACTGTTCCCATCGACTACGATCCGCTGCTCGCCAAGCTAATCGGTTACGGAAGTGATCGGCCGCAGGCGATCTCGCGGCTGGTGCGCGCTCTGAACGAATACTTTGTCGGTGGAATCAAGACCAACATTTCGCTGTTTCGCCGCATTCTTGGCGACGCTGACTTTCAGGCAGGCAAGGTGGACACAGGCTACCTTGATCGCCTGCTGAAGAACCCGCGTCCCGAGGCAGGCCAGGAAGATTGCAAAGTGGCCGCTATCGCCGCCGGAGTGTTTGCGGTTCTCGATCCGGGGGCAAGCGCAAACGCCGCGAGGCGCGATTCGGTGGCTACGTCCGCTTGGAAAGGAACCGCGAGAACCGAGGCGTTAAGCTAGTCTCGACGGATGATCGCATCCAAAAAGACGGCCGCGAACGATGCCCATGATCTACGACGTCACCATCGACGGAAAGGATTACCGCCTGGAACTGGAGCGCGCGAACGGCGGCTGGAAATGCAAACTGGACGGGCTTGAGGTCCAGATGGATGCCTTGCTCAGGCGGCCCGACGTGCTATCCATTCTCATCGGCGGCCGGAGCTACGAGATCAAGCGCGAGCGCAGCGCCGGGGATACGCATCTGTGGGTGGGGAGCGTTCGCTATGCCGCCGAGTTGCGCGACCCGCGTTCGCTGCACAGCCGCGCCTCCGGCCGCGTTGACGAACAAGGTCCGCGGCGGCTGCTTGCCCTGATGCCCGGCAAAGTGGTGCGCATCCTGGTGGAAGAGAAGTCGGAGGTGGACGCCGGTCAGGGTGTGCTGGTCATGGAAGCGATGAAAATGCAGAACGAGATCAAGTCGCCGAAGAAAGGCATGATCGCCAAGATCGTGGCGGTGGTGGGCGCCAACGTGAACGCCGGGGATGTGCTGGCGATCGTCGAGTAAGCTCCGGCCCTACTGCGCCGTGCCGTTGCTGTCGATAATCCCCTGGGCGTAGAAATTCTCCACCTTGGCCTGGTTGCGCAGCACCTCGTAATAAGCCGCTTTGAGCAGCTGTTCGCGGCGGTCGCGCAGTTCCGCCCGAATCGCCTGCTGCACCCGCGGATCGGAGAATTCCCTTTGGCCGGCGGGTTCCTTGGCGATGAGTTTCACAATGCGGAAACCAATCAGCTGTTTGGTGGCGGGATTCATCACGCTGATGTAGGGCGAAGTGTACTGGCCCGGCTTCAGGCTTAGAACCGCGTCGCGGGTGGTGGGATCGGTGTTGCGCAGAGCCGACTCCGGGGTGAAGCCGAGGTCGCCGCCGTTGGTCGCGGTTTCCGTATCCTCGGAGTAGTTCATGGCCATGGTGCCGAAATCATCGCCGCTGTCCAGGCGATTCAACACCATCTGGATTTTCTTCTTGGCCTCCTCCTCGTTCTGCGCCTTGTTGTTTTGGTTGCGCAACTGCGGATTCGGCTCGGGAGTCACGAAAATCTGCGCCAGATGATATTGCGGTTCGATGACGTTGAATTCCGATTTGTGAGTGTTGTAGTAGGTGGAAATGTCTTGATCGGAAACGCTGATCTTGGAGGTGACTTCCTTGTTCAGCACCTTATCGATGGCGAGCGAACGGCGGATGTCGCGTTTGAAATCTTCCTCACTAATCTTCTTCTCGGCCAGGTGGGCGGCGAACTGTTCGCTGGTGAAGGGCGACTTGATTTCGCTCAGCTTGCGGTCGACTTCATCATCAGTGGCCAACAGGCCCAGCTTTTCCGCCCGGCGCATGAGAATTTCGTTGTCGATCAGCTCGCGCAGAATGTTCAGGCGCAGGCTGTCCGCTTGTTCGCCGCTGGGTAGCTGGTCGGAGCCCGCGGTCTGGTTCTGGTAGTACTTCTCCAGTTCCGCGCGGTAGATTTTGTGGCCATCCACGATGGCCGCGACGTCGCTTCCGCCCTGCTTGCCCGAGCATCCCATGGAGCCAAAAAGCAAGGCGCCAACAGATAAGGCCGCCAGAGCGTAAGAAAATTGTGCGTACGTTTTCAATCGATCCTCCACGCGAGCCGAATGGCCCGCGCACCTTTCTGGCGTCGAATCCCGCCACTCGCCAGGAATGCGATGCTGCAGAATCACTTGTCGGAGGCCGCCGCTCCGGGCGGCGCGCCGGGATGCGCCGGCGCTGCCGCACCCGCTTCTTCCAGCGCGCGGTCCAAAAGCGCGCGCAGGTCGGCAATGGGACGCGCTCCGTCCAGCTTCTCGCCGTTCACGAATAAAGTTGGCGTGGCCTCCACGCCCAGAGCTTCGCCTTCTTTCTCTGAGGCCTTGATGGCATCGTCGTTCTGCGCCGTCACGCAGGCTTGCAACTTAGCAGTGTCCAAGTTGTGTTTCTGCCCCTGCAGCAAGGCCAGGCGATCCAGGTCCGTAAACTTCGCGTTTTGCTCCTTGGTGGAATTCACTTCGTCCTGGTGAAGATGAATGTAATCGACAAAGTCCCAGTAGGCGTCCGAGCTTTGCACCGCCACGCAGTTGGCGTCCACCGCCGCGTGCGTCGCCCAGGGATGGATTTCCGCAATCGGAAAATCCTTGTAAATGAACTCCACTCGGTCCCCGTACTCCTTGAGCAGCTCCGGGAACAACATTTGATGCAAGCGGGAGCAGTAAGGGCACTGGTAGTCGTCGTAGTTGACGGCCACCACCTTGGCATTCTTGTTGCCGCGCACCGGCCTTCCGCTGACGTCGATTTTCTTCATCACCTCGGCATAGGGATCCCTGGTGAGATCGAACTTGGTCGTGCGAATCAGGGTCTTGGAATCCTTGGAGAGGAGGAAGTCGTAAGTCTTCTGCTTGCCGTTGTCACTAAAAGTAATGCTAACCGCGTCATATCCGGGGAATTCGCTGGCCTTCCGCGGTCCGATCACGATCTTCACGTCGGGAGGGACTTCATAGAAGCTACGCACCTGCCGCTCAATGCGCAGGTCAACCTCGGACGGGGCCGACTGAGCCGAACAACCCAGGCATATGAGCAGAAGCACAAGAACGGAACGCTGCAAAAGCGCCACTAAGAACCGCCTGTCCATGCGAAATTAGCTTTTGATTATCTCACAATAGGCCCAGCACTCGCGGGCTAGCGGTCAGGGCTGGCGTTGGGTCAATTTCGCATTTGCCCAACATAACCAATGAACCATCAAGCCGTCGGCCCTCAGTTGTCAGCTAAGCCAACCGGGGGCTTGCGGCCTTTTCTTCCCGATCCACTTGCGTTGAAGGTTTCGCCACTAGAATAACCGCTCCTGCCGCCGCAGGTTTCCCAGGGTGCCGATGTTGGCCAGCGCGAAAGTGAAGCGAAACTGGTTCTCGTTGCGCACCGTGCCGAGGGAGAAACGGCGGTACTCGATATTCAGTCCGCAACAATTCCAGTTGTAGGCGGTTTGTACGGAGGCGTATTGGACGAAGCCCAGATGAGCATCGAAGCCGACGTTAGCGGCGCCGCTAAAGCCCTGCTTGTCAGTGCGGCCGTAGCCAGCCAGCACCCGAAACTGGTCGAACCGCTCCGGTTCGGGAAGGACCCCGAGGACCCCGGGCTCCCCTGGAGTCTGCAAAAATGCGTTCCCGCCACCAAATGTGAACAAGCCGAAGCGGTAGCTGAGCAGCGCAGTGCTGGCATCAATGCGTCCATTCTTGATGTCGTAGTCCAGATCCCATTCGGCGTCGGCACGGGAGGTGGGTTGAATGCGGAGGCGTGAAACCAGCGGAGAAAGACGCCGGGCGTCATCGAGAAAGGCGATTCCCGTCAGGTCCACAGTCGCGTCAAAGACGTTGCGCGTCCCTGGAACCAGCGCTCCGCCAAACGAGGGGTCCAGGTAATACTTCTGCGCCAATTCCCAGGTGACCACCTCGCGAACTGGCGGTCCGGCTTGGCAGGGCGCATCCTGCGGCATGGTCTGCTCCCACGGAATTTGGCTCGACGGCGCTTGCCCTCCCACCTCCAGGCCCGGCATCCCGGCGGGACCACAATCCTCCGGTTCGGCCGAGCTGCGCTTGGCGTAGAGGCGGTTGACCAGGCCGTATTCCACTTCGTTGGTGTCGGTCAAGATATCGCGTTCGTCAAAATGCAGCAGCTTGGCAAAATTGTCGACGCCGGTGACGTAGCGATAGGTGGCGCTAGGCTCGATCACGTGCTTCCATTTACGACCCAGAAATTCCCGGCCGAACACCCGCTCCAGCGACGGCGGCCGAAGATCGACCGAGCCTTCCAACGCCTTGCGGTTGATCGGATCGCTGATCACCGACCCCAGAATGCCCGCAGGCTGCAGTTGTTGGCTATAGAAAGTCTCATGCAAAACAAGCTGTGGCCGCAACGACCATCCACCAAGAATAAGCGGAAGAGATAGAATGGGGTTCAGATCGATACGGGCCACCAGAGGAGCCGTGTGAAATCCGGGCTCGCTGCGCGAAAGCCCGCCCGCCTCCGCGTCGTATGACCAGTAGAAGGGCGAATGACCGAGTTCCCGGTCGTCGCTAGCCAGATCGAAGCTGGGCGCGTGCAGAATGGTGATGACATCCCCGGCCGTCGTGCTTTCGAAATCTTGGTAGCGCTCCGTCGCCACGTTATTGAAGAAACCGTTGTTCGTGTTGCTGACGAATGCTTGCGACCGGACTTCCGAGTTAACCGCCTGCGTGAAAACATCGTTGAAAACCAGGCGGTAGACGTAGGAACTCAGGTAGTCGATGTTCGCGACTCCGCGAGTGTTTTTGGGGAAAATGGTCTGGGCATCCAGGCGAACTTCCTCGCCACCCTCGTTTTGGCGGTCGAAGACGGAAGAAAAATTCAGATCCACGAACGAGTCGGGGTTAGGCCGCGCGCGAAACTCGGCGCGCGGGGCCCAGCCGCGCGCGGAGAAGTATTGCACATCCGCTTCCAGGTCCATGCTGCGATCGATCGCCCAATAGGCCGATTCCCCGAGGATTTTGCCGCGCGAGGACGAAGTCCCAAAGTCGGGGATGGCGAAGCCGGATTGCCGCACACTCTCGATGGGATGAGTGGCGTAGGGAAAATAGAAAATCGGAATGCCCATCAGGCGGAAGGTGCTGTGGTAGATCTGGGCATTGCCGCCCACATCCACCACGATCCTGCGCGCTCGGAATTGCCACTTGGGGCGCGGCAGTTCGCAGGTGGTGATGGCGCCGTCATAAACCGCATAGTGCCGCGGCCCAGTTTTCACCACGACTTTTCCGGAAAAAACCACCGGATTCGAAGAGGTGAGCAGGAGCCGCGGCCCGCGCATGCGCAGCCCCACGGTGCCATGCACTTGCTCGAAACGCCCCACTTCCGTGCGAATGTTGTAGGTCGCGTGGTTGGCCTGGACATGCTCATCGTCAAGACCGCCGTCCAGCACCACGTGGCCGTCGGCGGTCGCCTCGCCGGTGTCTTTGTTGTACGTAGCTTCATCGGCGTGGAGGACGTAGGCGCCGCAGTGAATCTCCGCCTCGCCGTGCAGCCGGGATACCGCTCCTTGCTGTTCCTGGGTGAGCGCGCGCAGCGTGACGTCTTCGTAGATCAGCGCGGGCGGCACGTTAGGCAAGGTTTGTGGCGCGGAAGGTGTTTCCGCGGAACGCAACTGGCTGGTAACTAGCGGATGCGCGAAGAGCAGATGACAAAGCAACGCCGCCGTGATAAGGAATCGTGTGCGGGATGTCATCGGGAACGCGCGAACTCCCCGGCCGTCAAGTCCACGCAGGGGCATGGTGAACTTAGCATGCGGCTGGCCTGAGAGGCAAAGATTCCGGCGTTCCGGGCCTCCGGCGTTGCGGGGGCCGATGAGTTTCCGCGAAAGCGCAGAAAAGATCGGCTGATGGATGGCCCGCCTTGCAGTGAAGTTCGCCGCTGCACTCCGAAGCTCCTCCGGCCTCAGTACCCGTCAAGATGAAATCCAGATCCCAGCCCGACGCCGAAGCCAGGGTCCCTCGCGAGCCGTTGTTGGTGGATCCTGAAGCCTATGATGCCAGCGAACAGCAGTTTGCCGCCAGTCTGGAAGAAACATCGGATGGGCTCGTGGCGCGGGAAGCAGCGCTGGACGCCACTAACGATAACGCAGGTGGAGTGATCTTGGAAGTGGACCACGAGCGCGCGGCTGATACCTCCACTTTCGGATTAGGACCAGAAACCCAACCGCCTGGGAAGGATGCCGCCTTTCTTCCGCAGAATCCCGCGGCGGACCCCGATTCATGGCGTCAAGAAGTGGCGGCGCGGCTGAACCGCTACCGGGCGCGGCGGCGGCCGCGAGAACCGCGCTATCCGTCATTGCGCTTGAAGTTCGAACCCAGCGAGCCGGCATGGGCCGCATCACCGGCCCACATTCCCGAGAACCAGCCGGAGCCTCACCCCGCCACCCGCTTAGCCCTGGAATTCACGCCTGCCGCGCCGGCCAGCCAGAGCGTGGGCGCGGCCGAACCGGTTTCAGATCCCGTCGCAATTCCAGAAACTGCGGCTGAACCTACCGCTCGCATTATTCCTTTTCCTCGTTCTTCGGTAGCGCCTCCCCGTCCTTTGGAAGAACTCGCGGAGCCGGTGCCCGATCCGCCGCGAATCCTGGAGGTCCCAGAAGTTGCGCCGCCTCCGCCGGCACTGGGAGGCATCCTGATTGCGCCGGTGGAGGAGTCGGCCCAAGAGAAGCGGCCGGGGTTCGAGATTCCCTTGCAATCGGTCCATCTGGCGCCACGTCTGCTGGCAGCAGCGGTGGATGGAGCATTGGCGCTGCTCGCCGTGGCCCTTTCCGGCTGCATTTTCCTGAAGCTCGCGTTGGCCGTTCCTCCGGCTCGCCAGCTTGCTCCGATAGCCATCGGGGGTCTGGGAATATGCTGGTTCGGGTACCAGTATCTCCTGCTGGTTTACGCCGGAACCACTCTGGGATTGAAAGCGGCGGGGTTGCGGCTGACCCGCTTTGATGGGAGCGCTACTCCGCGCAGAATCAGGCGATGGCGGGTGCTGGCTTCGGCCCTCTCCGGTATCTCCCTGGGCCTGGGATACGCCTGGTGCTTGCTGGATGAAGACCAGCTATGCTGGCACGACCGGATCACACGAACTTATCTCGCGCCCGCATCCCGCGGCTCCGGCTCTAGACCGACCGTTTAGCGCTCACTTCGACCGGCGCCATATTCTGCAAATCGTTCAATTCCCCTGCCCTTGCGTTGTCGATCTTCCTAAGCGAAAGTTCAGCGGCACTGAGTTTCCCACTGTGGTAGATTTTTAAGCCTGGGTTTTCACGTTTCTTTCATCTGATGGCTGCGCCACCTGATATCTCAAAACGCCCGGCGGTCAAGGTCTTCGTCGCCACCACGGTGATGCTGACGTTTATCTCCTTCTGGCGGGCCGCGGCCATCGTCCTTTCGGATTTGGCTTCGTCCGCCTACTACGCGGGCGGCGATGCCGAGAAGGTCATCGGCAAGAGCGCGCCCTGGTTCATCCTGGCGGTGATGCTGTTCAGCTACTGCGTGCGTGCGCTCTACATCGAATCCAGCAGCATGTTCGTGCGTGGCGGCGTGTACCGCGTGGTCAAAGAGGCCATGGGCGGCTCGCTCGCCAAGTTTTCGGTTTCGGCCCTGTTGTTTGACTATGTGCTGACCGGACCCATCAGCGCGGTTTCCGCGGGCCAGTACCTTGCCGGTTTTATCGAAGACATGGGCAAGTACCTTCACCATCCGCTGGTGTTTTCCGAAGATCATTTTTCAGCCGCCTTCGCGGTTCTGATCGTGGCTTATTTCTGGTGGAAGAATACGCAGGGCATTCACGAATCCAGTGAAAAGGCCGTGCAGATTATGGTCATCACCACAATCATGGTGGTGATTCTGATTGTCTGGTGCGTGATTACAGTCTTCCGGGTCCCCGTGCAGTTGCCGCCCAATCCGCTGCGCCCGGGCGTGGTGCCGCTCAACAAGGAATCGCTCGGCTGGTTGAACGGCAGCTGGATTAGCCACCTGACCCTGATCATCGTGTTTGTCGGCTTCGGCCATTCGGTTCTGGCGATGAGCGGCGAGGAGACGCTGGCCCAGGTCAACCGCGAGATCGAACACCCCAAGCTGAAGAACCTCGAGAAGACCGGCCTGGTGATTTTCGTTTACAGCCTGCTGTTCACGTCGCTGGTTTCATTTTTCGCGGTGATGATCATTCCCGATAAGGTGAGGCCCGATTATTTTGCCAACCTGATCGGCGGCATCACCATGTATCTGGTTGGCCCCACCACGCTCAAACTGCTCTTTCACGCGTTCGTGGTGCTGGTCGGCGTGTTGATTCTGGCCGGAGCGCAAAACACTTCCATCGTGGGCGCCAACGGGGTGCTGAACCGGGTTGCGGAAGATGGGGTTCTCACTTCCTGGTTCCAGAAGCCGCAAAAGAAATATGGCACCAGCTACCGCATCATCAACCTGATTGTGGGCATGCAGCTGCTGACCATCGTTGCCAGCGGCGGCAATGTGTACATTCTTGCCGGCCTCTACGCTTTTGGCGTGATTTGGAGCTTTGCCCTGAAGTCGCTCGCCGTGCTGGTGCTGCGCTACACCGAGCCGGGAAACCGCGAATGGAAAGTTCCGGGCAACCTCCATGTCGCCGGCCGGGAAGTTCCGCTGGGGCTGATTGCAATTTCCGCGGTCCTGTTAATGACCGCGCTGGTCAACCTGTTCACCAAATCCGAGGCGACGATCGCCGGAGTTTCGTTCAGCCTGGCGTTCTTTGCCATCTTCAGCTACTCCGAGCATCGTGTAGCCAAGGAGCGCCACGGCAAACCGGAAAACCTCGACCAATTCCGCGTGTATGGAAATCAGGAACTGGGCAGCGATGAGTTGGGGGTGCGGCCGGGCGGCGTCCTGGTCGCAGTACGCGACCCGAAGAATCTCTACTACTTGCGCGAAGTTCTGCGCCGCACCAACACCGGGCAAAAGGATGTGGTCGTCATGACCGCCCGGCTTTATCATCGCGAACACTCGTTCAGCGGCAGCTCCATGGTCGATGCGTCGGAGGTTTTCGATCATTACGAGCAGGAGCTGTTTACCGCCGCCGTGGCCGTCGCGGAAAAAGAGGGCAAACCGGTTTCGCTGCTGGTGGTGCCCGCCAGCGACGTATTCGACGCCATCATGGCGACCGCGCAACGGCTGGAATCTTCGTGGGTGGTCTGCGGACTTTCCAACAAGCTGAGCCGGGATGAGCAGGGCAAGCTCACCGGCGACGCCTGGGAGCGGCTGCCCGAGCCGCGGCCGCGCCTCACCATGGAGGTTTACTCGCCCGATGGGAAATCCTGCGAGTACGAACTCGGCCCGCACACCCCGCGGCTGCGCCCGCAAGATGTCGAACTGATGCACACGTTGTGGCGAGATATCACCGCCGATCCCCGCTTCGCCGGAGCCCACCACTACCACATTGTGGCGCTGGCGCTGGAGGAGTTGCAGCGCGAGTTGACGACAGACCAGCGCACCGAACTGTTGTCCAAGCTATCCGAGGAAATGCGTAAACAATCGGACGGCACGGAATCGTCCAATTGAATTTCACCGAACAGCCGTCCATGAATCCTGCCTGCGCTCCTGTTAACATCTTCGTGTGACTTCAGAACAAATCCGCGTGCGTTTTGCGCCATCGCCCACCGGCCATCTCCACGTCGGCAACGCTCGTACGGCACTGTTTAATTGGCTGTTTGCCCGCCGCCAAGGCGGAGTCATGGTTTTGCGCATCGAGGATACCGACCTGGAGCGCAGCGAAGCTCGCTTCCAAGACCAGCTCATCGGCGATTTGAAATGGCTGGGCCTCGATTGGGACGAAGGCCCCGATGTTGGCGGACCGTACGGTCCGTATCGCCAGTCCGACCGGCTGGCGATCTACAGGGAACACGCCGAACGCTTGCTGAACGAAGGCAAAGCCTACCTGTGTTTCTGCACCGAAGAAGACTTGCAGAAAGAACGCGAGCGGGCAATGGCCGAGCATCAAGCGCCGATTTATTCCGGCAAGTGCCGCGCCATAGAGTTGGAAGAAGCCAAACGGCGGCGGAGCGCGGGCGAGTCCTGCGCCATTCGGCTGCGCATTCCCGAGCATCCCATCCGCTTTCATGACATTGTGCACGGGGATGTCGAGTTCTCGAACGAAGTGGTCAGCGATCCAATCATTCTGCGCTCGAGTGGGATGCCGGTTTACAACTACGTGGTGGTCATTGACGACGCGCTGATGAAGATCACCCACGTGATCCGCGGTGACGACCATCTTTCGAATACTCCCAAGCAGGTCGCGTTGTACGAAGCGCTGGGCTGGCCGGTGCCGGAGTTTGCCCATCTCTCTACGATTCTTGGAAGCGATCGCGAGCGGCTTTCCAAACGCCACGGCGCAACGTCCATTGCCAACTTCCGCGATATGGGCGTGCTGCCCGAGGCGCTGGTGAATTATCTCGCGTTGCTGGGATGGGCGCCCAGCGGGGGCACCCGCGAGATCTTTAGCCCACAAGAATTGGTGAAGGAATTTTCTTTGAAGCGCGTTACGCCCTCACCCGCCGTCTTCGACATGGAGAAGCTGTACTGGCTGAACCGGCACTACATCAAGCAGCAGCCGGCCGCCGATCTTTACCCTCTTGCGCTCGGCTTTTTCTTCCGCTCAGGACTACTGTCCGCTCCGGGCGAATCCGGCCAGGGCTCCAGCCTCACGCTTCCCGCGGGTTTTCGCGAATGGCTCTTGAAAATGATCGAACTGCTGGGACCATCCGTCGATCGGCTGGATCAATTGCCGGAGCGCGCCGGATTCATCTTCCATTACGACGCGAAAGCTGCACTCGCCGCGCCCGACAACGCCGAGGTGCTGGCGTGGCCCAATACCGACGCTGTGATTGCGAGATTTACGGTCAAGATTCTGGAAGATGAATCCGCCAAAGCCGCGCAGCTCACGCCAGAGTGCTTCAAGAAGCTGGTCAATGAAGTCAAAGCGGAAACCGGCGCCAAGGGGAAAGAGCTTTTTCATCCCATCCGCCTGATCGTGACCGGATCGCACTCCGGGCCGGAGTTCGACAAGCTGATTCCGATTCTCGAAGAGGGCAGCCGCCTGGATTTGCCCCAGCACGTGCTCAGCGTGCGCGAGCGGGTGGAAGCCTTTGCGAGAGCGCGTGCGGCCTAAAGACAGCCACGGATCTCACGGATTCACGCGGGATTGCCCATGCTTTGTGAGAATCCGTGGCGATCCGCGAAAATCCGTGGCCGCCGTTTCTATCGCTTCAAGATCTCCTGCAACGCCTTCGTCAATTCGGAATGCCGGAACGAAAAACCGCTGGCCGTCAGTTTCGCAGGTTGCACTCTTTGACTGGCCAGCAGTAGCTCATCCCCCATCTGCCCAAATGCCAGCCGCACGACGAAAGCCGGCATGGGGAGAATTGCTGGACGATGTAGCACGCCCGCCAGAGTCTTGCAGAACTCCGCGTTGCTTACGGGCGAGGGCGCGACCAGATTCACAGCGCCTGCTAGATTGCCCCGCAGAATATGCAGAATCGCGCCCGCTAGATCCTGCGCTTCGATCCAACTCCACCATTGCCTGCCGCTGCCCATGTTGCCGCCGACACCCATGCGGAAAGGCGTCAGCATCTTCTGCAGCGCGCCGCCTGCCGGACTGAGCACCAGCCCAATGCGAATCTGCGCGGTGCGGATTCCGACCTCTTCGGCGGGCTCCGCCGCGGCCTCCGCTTCGCGGCAAACCTCGGCCAGAAAACCCTTTCCAGAACGACTATCTTCGGTCAAGACTTCGTCGCCGCGATCACCGTAGAATCCGATGGCCGAGGCCGAAATCAGCACCCGCGGCCGCTGCGGCGCCTCCGCCAAGGCTTCGGCCAAGTGCCGCGTGCCCTGCACCCGGCTATCGAGGATGCGGCGCTTCTTGTCCGCGCTCCAGCGACCCACTACGGATTCTCCCGCCAAATGAATCACAGCGTCGAAGCCGGAGACGGACTGCGGCCGCACGGGCTGCGCCGGGTCCCACGTGATTTGGTCTGCCCCCGACTTGGCGCCGCGCACCAGCCGCGTAATCCCGTAGCCGCGCTCCCGCAGCGCCGGCAACAGCGCCGCGCCGATTGGCCCAGAAACTCCGCTAACCAAAACTCGACCCAAAGCAGCACTCATAGCAGCTTAACTCTAGCATTTTGTTGCGATCACAGAGCAAATCGAATTTGACACGAAGGGCTCAGGTCCCGGCTCGCGTGCTCCACATCGTGGCCGCCCAGCGCCTGAACTTCGCCTGGCGCCCGGGGCCAAGCGGCTTTTTTCACGGGCTATAATCGATTATGGCGACTCTGCGCCACCAGATTGCGACCAACGTCCTCACCGTCACCAAGTTTCGCGACTTGATGCGGATGATGCGGGAGAACCGCCCCAACGACGATCTGGATCTCATCCGCAAAGCTTACGAGTTTTCCCTGAAACATCATGCCGGGCAGATTCGCGCTTCCGGCAAGCCCTACCTGGTACATCCTCTTGAGGTCGCCCTGGTTCTCGCCGAAATGAAGATGGACGTGGTGGCCGTCGCCGCCGGCCTGCTGCACGACTCGGTGGAGGATACCTCGGTCACCATCGTCGATATCCGCAAGGAGTTCGGCGAGCAGGTAGCCCACATCGTCGAAGGCGTCACCAAGATCAGCAAAATCGATTTCGTCACCCGCGAAGAGCAGCAAGCCGAAAACCTGCGCAAGATGATGCTGGCCATGGTGGACGATATTCGCGTGGTCCTGATCAAACTAGCCGATCGCCTGCACAACATGCGCACCCTCGAACATCTGCCCGCCGACCGCCAGCAGAAAATCGCCCAGGAGACCCTCGACATCTACGGCCCCATCGCGCACCGCCTGGGCATGGGAAAAATCCGCGGCGAACTGGAAGACCTGGGCTTCCGCTTCCTCGATCCTATCGCCTATCAGCAAGTTCACGAAGCCGTGGAAGCGCGCCGCAAGCCGGGTGAGCAATTTCTGGCGCGGGTCGGCCAGGCCCTGCGCGACAAACTGAAAGAGGCGAACATCACGGCAACCGTGGAAAGCCGCATCAAGCGCCTGTACAGCATTCACAAGAAACTGCAGCGCCAGCACATCAGCGCCGACCAGGTCTACGACCTGTGCGCCATGCGCGTCATCACCCAGTCGGTGCAGGACTGTTACGCGGTGCTCGGCATCGTTCACCACATGTGGCGCCCGGTGCCGGGTCGGATCAAAGATTTCATCGCCATGCCCCGCCCGAATTTTTATCAATCGCTGCATACCTCCGTGATCACGGAGGACGGCACGCCCTTCGAAATCCAGATTCGCACCGAAGAAATGCACAAGATGGCGGAGGAGGGCATCGCCGCTCACTGGAAGTACAAAGACGGTCCCGTCTCGGCGCAGGACGAGCAGCGCCTGGCGTGGCTGCGCCAGGTGGTTGAGTGGCAGCGCGATGTTTCCGATCCCAATGAATTCCTCTCCACGCTGAAGATCGATCTTTATCCCGAAGAGGTTTATACCTTCACCCCGAAGGGGAAGGTTGTGGTGCTGCCGCGGGATTCCACCCCGATTGATTTCGCCTACACCATTCACACCGAAGTCGGCCACAGTTGCGTGGGCGCCAAAGTGAACGGACGCATGGTGCCGCTGCGCCACCGCCTGCATAGCGGCGATATCGTCGAGATCATGACCCAGCCCGGTCACAAGCCCAGCCGCGACTGGTTGGCCGCCGTCAAGTCCTCGCGCGCCCGCAACAAGATCAAGCACTGGCTGAATCTTCATCAGCGCGAGCGCGCCATTGAAATTGGCCGCAAGCTCATTGAAAAAGAAGCCCGCAAGTACCGGGTTGCACTCAAAGAGATCAAGGATGAGGAGTTGGCCAAGATCGCTTCCGACTACGGCCTGACCCGCGCCGACGATCTGATGGCCGGCATCGGCTACGGAAAATATTCCGCCCGTCAGGTGCTCGGACGGCTCGTGCCGGCCAGCAATGCGCAACCCGCGATCGAGGGTGAGGAAGAAAGGCCAGGTGGCATCAGCAGCGTGGTGCGCCGCGTCTTTGGCGGCGACAACAATAACAACGCAATCCGCGTAAAAGGCCAAGGCGACTTGCTGGTGTACCGTGCCCGTTGTTGCAATCCTATCCGCGGAGAAGCCATCGTGGGGTATGTGACGCGGGGCAAGGGCGTCGCGGTGCATGCCGTCAACTGTCCCAACGTCACCAACTTGATGTACGAACCCGAGCGTCGCATCGATGTGGAATGGGCAAGCGACGATGAGACGCCGGCTTCCTATCCGGTAAAGCTCACCGTCTATTGCGACGACCGCTTCGGCATGCTCAAACAGATCACCGCCGTGATTGGCGACGCCAAAACCAATATCCGCAACATTGAAGCCCACACCAATAACGGCCAGGCCAGCGTGGACGCTGTCCTCGATGTCGCCGACTTGCAGCACCTGGAGCTAATCATCGGCGGGTTGCGCAAGATTCCCGGCGTGCACGATGTGCAAAGGTTGCAGAAGGTCTAGTCAGCGGCTGTCATGCAGAGCGAAGCGAAGCATCCCTACCGGCCTGGGGTACGTCGTAGGAGTAGGGATTCTTCGCTCGGAATGACAAACTCGGGTTCTGGAGGCTTCATGCGCGAAGTGATTTCGACCAAAGACGCTCCTCAGGCGATTGGTCCCTACTCGCAGGCGATCAAAGCGGGCGGCTTTGTGTTCGCCTCGGGGCAAGTTGCGATTGATCCCGCCAGCCAACAACTTACCGGCGGAGATGTCGCCGCTCAAACCGAGCGCGTGCTGAAAAACGTCGCGGCCATCCTGAAAGCGGCAGGAAGCGGGCTGGAAAAAGTCGTCCGCACGACCGTTTTTCTGAAAAACATGAGCGACTTCGCAACCATGAACGAAGTCTATGCGCTGTATTTCACCGCCGCGCCGCCGGCAAGATCGACCATCGAAGCCGCGCGGCTGCCTAAGGACGTCTTGGTGGAGATCGACGTCATCGCGCTGGCGTAGTCAAGCACAGGGGAACAGAGAGGGCGCAGAATCTCCGCTGTGTTCCCTTGTGCCCTCTGTGGTTTTGGTTTCTACGCTTTGACGACTTTGCCGCTGCGCAGGCAGCCGGTGCAAACGCGGATGCGCTTGCTGACGCCCTTCACTTTCGCGTGGACCGCGCGCAAATTGACGTTCCAGCGCCGCTTGGTCACGTTGTGAGCGTGGCTGATGTTGTTGCCGAATTGCGGCCCCTTGCCGCAGATATCACAAACTTGTGCCATGAACTGCTCCAGAGTGCTTCTAAGTGAAGAGTTATTCTACCGGATTTGAGCGGTTTTCTCCACTTGCGGCCGAGGGCGGTAGTGTCCTAATTCTGCGTTGATGTCACTGCGACGAAGGGCTAAAAGGGCTAAGCGGAGCCAAGTGGGCAACATTGGCGAGGTCTTTCGCTATTGTGACAGCCAAATCCCTTTGGTGTTCTTCGGTGCTGTGAAGGGGCAGGCCGAGTAGATCGGCTTTTAGCGGTTCATTCGGTGTCGGTCGCACTGCAAGCCCGTGTGGAAGCATATGAATGGCTGCAACTGAAAGTTCGGCCACCCCATAATGCTCCCTCAATTCATCAATCGCCGCCTCGACGGTCAGACCTAACGACAATTCCTGCTCTGGAATCGGAAACTGATCCGTCGCTGGCCGGAGCATGAACGCCAAATAGGAGACTATTCCACGCTTGCTCCAGCTAGGGTTTCGCATGCCGCGATATACATCCCGATCATTCGGGATCAGTGGGACAGCAGTCATCACGCATTCAGCCACCTGAGCCAGTGGGCGAGGCGCACGGGGGTCGCAACTTCAATGTCGTGCTGGCTTGGGGCGCCAGGGATGTGCAAATAGTGATGGATCAACGGGTCTCGATCGGGAAAGCACATCAACAAGACTTGCTTTGCGCCTTTGTCCCAGTTGAGATGAAGCTCGCCATAGAACAAATCGATGTCCGGACTACCCAGGAGAGAAAATGGCGTAACCTCCGCAATTAAGTCAATGGCGGTTTTAACTGTTGCCGGGCTTGGCTTGGGCTCGCCTTGCTCGCCGATGCCATTTGAAGAAGCAGCATCGCCCACAGCCTGTACGAGCATTAGCGCCTGCCACAAAAACAGGTTCGATGGTCTGTGGGACGCGGTAGTCAAATCTTCAATGCACTGGGGCATCGTCTGCGACCTTTCCTGAATCAGCAGTCCTTCTCATCTTTTGGATGAGATCAACCTTTTCCTGTAACCATGCGATTACGGAAGTGGCTGTCTCCACGCTCATCGTGGCCCCAACTTCTACTTCTCGGACAATTCCCTTCTTGCCAACCCTTTCGTCTGGGTGTTCGGCGCCCACGCGCCCGCTCTCGGTTATTTCATGAACCATGGTCTGTGGTATCGCAGCGCGTTCGCTGTACAGGCCCAAAAAAATCAGCCCGTTCGGTGTTACGCTGCCAATGATTCCGTCAGTGTGGAGGACACGGAAAAATCCGCTCTTGATGTAGTGGAACGGAACTACCGTAGGCATCTCGTCAGGCATCGGCAACCTTACGAAAGTGTATCAGTTACGCGAGTACTATACCCTCGACGGCTTAGAAGTCAAAGATTTTAATGGGGTTGCCCCATTATTCGTGCAGGTTCACGCCAGCAATTCGGGAAATGTCCGAGGCCGCCACCAAGCCAACAACGCAGTGTTAGGACACTACCCGGCGGACGGGGTGCAGTTTGAAATTTCATAGGCTAGAATCACGTTTTACCAGACTGACAAACGGTTTCAGCAAGAAAACCCGGAATCACATTGCGATGGTTGCGATTCATGCGGTCTATTACAATTTCGCTAGAATCCATAAGACACTGCGGATCACACCCAGCATGGCCGCTGGTCTGAGTGACCACGTTTGGAGCCTTGAGGAAATCGTGATGATGGCAGACAATTACCTGCCGAAACCTAGCAAGCGCGGCCCTTACAAAAAGACAGCGTCTAACTAGATGATCCTATTGCTCCCCGTCATTGTCGTTCTTGCGGTGCTGGTCGGATTCGGCTTTGTAAGTAGCCGGAAGACACGACATGTAGATTGGCGGAACTCCGCTGCATTCGTCGGATTCAGCAGCGACCTCGTGGCTGTCACGGCTACCTTCTTGTGGGCTGTGGCAGCCCTACCATCCTATGCCAGCATCCCACGACAAGAGTTTACTTTTGTCGTGGGCCTTATCGGGATTTTGTCGGCGCTCATGGCTTTCTTGGCTGGCCTTGTAAGCAGGGGAGCCCAGCGTCTTAAACTGGTCGGCTTCGCCGTCGTGATCGGTTTCGTTTATCTCTTAGGCATGTTCACTCATTTTGGCGATTAGGCCCAGCAAAGTTTCAAACTGAGGCACTACCGCTGCGGACGGTAGTAAGGCTTACGGCGGAAAAGCAAACCGTCGACTAGCCCCGCCCCCGCAACATCCCCACCACCCGCTCATAGTCGTCCACCGAGGCATACTCAATCACAATCTTGCCCTTGCCATGGCGGTCGCTGATCCTCACTCGCAATCCCAGCGTCCTCTGCAAATCCTGCTGCGCCGCGCGCACATTCGGATCGACCCACCGTGCTCCAGTCGTCCTCGGCGTTTGCGGAAGCGGCGACTCCCGGTCGAACATCAATTTCTCAATCAGATCCTGCAAGGCGAAGTACGACATCTGCTTTTCGACAACCTCTTTCGCCAGCTTCTCGATCGCGTCGTTCTCCTCCAGCTTCAAAAGCTCTCGCGCTTCACTGAAGCCCAGCAGCCCGTCCATCAGGAACTGCATGACGGTACCCGGCAGCCGCAGCAGCCGCATGTAATTCGCCACCGACTCGCGCGACATCCCAACTCGCTCTCCAATCTGCGCCTGCGTCAGGTTGAACTCCCGGCTCAACTTGCTGAATGCCGCGGCCTGCTCCATGCAGTTCAGGTCCGCGCGCTGCAGGTTCTCGACAATCGTCATCTCCGCCGCTTGCTGATCGGAAATGCGCCGCACCATCGCCGGAATCGTTTCTTTTCCCGCCAGCTTCGATGCCCGGCAGCGCCGCTCGCCGAGAACCAGCACGTAGCGCCCGTTCTCCGCCGGACGCACCACAATCGGCTGCACCACCCCATTCGCCTTGATCGAGTCCGCCAGCTCCTCAAGCTGGTCCAGGTCAAACTCCTTGCGCGTCTGATAGGGATTGGGATCGATCCGATCAAGCGCAATCTGCGAAATCGCATCCTTGGCCGCCGCCACAGCCTGCAACTCCGGCACTACTTCGCTATGGTCGATTTCGGGCTCTCCCGCCGCCAGAGCGCTGCTCCCGCTCACCACGGGAACCGCGGCCGCAGTCACCGCAGGACCTCCACCCGGCACCATGCGCGGCCCCGCTGGCAACAACGAATCCAGCCCCCGCCCCAAAGCTCGCCGTTTGTCATTCGGCTTTTCCGCCTCCGCTGCTGTCGTCATGATGTGCCTCCGCCAGAATCCAAGGGTGCCCCGTCCAAGCTCCGCCTGGGCGGGTCTTTCTATATATCGATGAACATCAATCTTTATACATAGACGGACGTCGATATACTACGCGCTCTTATCCAGCTCCTCAGCCGGTTTCGCTATCGGCTCCACGTCTTCCCTGTGCTCGGCCGCGACTTCTGTGATTGAAGTTTCCGTATTCGTTGCCGGTGCATGAGAGCCGGCCGCGGATTGCTGCTTCTCAATAATTTCCTTCGCTAATCGAATGTAGCTCTCCGCACCCTTCGACCGCGGATCGTAAATCAGCGCCGGCTTCCCATGGCTCGGCGCCTCCGCCAGCCGCACGTTGCGCGGGATGGTGGTCTGGCACAACTTCTCGCCGAAGAATCTCTTGAGCTCCGCCGTAACCTGCTGCGCTAGATTGGTGCGATCATCCAGCATGGTCAGCACAACGCCCTCAATGCCCAGCTCAGGATTGAAGCTGGCGCGAATGCGCTCCACCGTATCGAGCAGCTCACTCACACCTTCGAGCGCAAAGTACTCCGCCTGCATAGGAATGAGCACTGCATCGGCGGCGACGAGCGCGTTCAGCGTGAGCAGATCAAGCGCCGGAGGACAGTCGAGCACAATGAATTGATAGCGATCCCGCAGCGGCCGCAGCGCATCGCGCAACCGAAACTCGCGCCGCTCACTGTCGACCAGCTCCAAGTTCGCGCCGATCAGGTTCTTGTGCGCAGGAATAATCCAGAGCTGCTCCAGTTCGGTGACCTGAACCGCTTCCTCCGCTGGCGCCATGCCCATCAGCAGATGATAGGTGTTCAGCCGGTCCGGATCTTTAGCCAAGCCGAGGCCGCTGGTGGAGTTCGACTGCGGATCGCAGTCTATGAGCAGCGTATTCACTTCGGCAGCAGCGAACGAAGCGGCTAGGTTGATGGCAGTCGTGGTCTTGCCTACGCCGCCCTTCTGGTTGGCAACAGCGATGACGCGTCCCATGAGTTGTCCGGAGAGTCCCGAGAGTGATTGCAGAATAGAGCGAATCGATTCCTAATAGCAAGGCCGGATTTTGGTGCACTCACAAACCAGGCCCCGAGTGATGAAGGGAAAATAAGTTAGCGGAGGTGTGAAGGGTAGATTTCCACAGTGTTCCACGTGGAACATTCACGCGATCATGGTCCCAATGTTCCAATTGGAACACTTGAATCGCCCTTGCGGAATCGTGTGGAGTGTTCCAATTGGAACACTTGAAGCGTTAGGAGTTGACATCGACGTATTGTTCCACGTGGAACACTGTGGAAATCTCATAATGAGAATATGTGGCGTCCCGACCATGGATACGAATGGTAAACCATGCGCGATCTATCCCACTTCGATGCGTGCTAACGGTAGGAGTAGCGACAGGAAGGGTACAGGCCGCAGATATTCCGAGCCATGTTATTCCACTTAGTTACTTATTTGGTAACCCATCGAACGACGAGGTTTCTTAGTCCATTTATGGATTTCTTCCACTTTGCTTCTTAGAGACCAGCAAACTGGACGTCCCGCTCGATATTCCTGGCGACTATGGGCCACGAATTACTCTTGTGACACTTAACTCTCTTGGTTCAAGCCCTTTGGCCGATCAGCAACGCGCGAAGCGAGGAGAGTGGAATGGGGACGGGAGCTTGCCAGGTGAAATCGCGAGAAGCCATGGTTCTTGCCACTTGGGCTTGGCCGATCAGCAGAGCCAGGCGACCGCTAGGGGCGACCAGGCTGGCAGCGGTGGGTAGCACGAAGTCGAAGCGCTCGACGGCACGGAGGGTCACGACGTTGGCCTGCTGGGGAAAATCTTGGGCGCGGCCGGGAAATACGTGGACGTTCATCAATGTAAGGGTCCGGATGGCCTCGCGCAGGAAGGCGACCTTTTTCTGGTTGGATTCGATCAGGGTCAGATTGATTTCGGGGACCCAGAGCTTGATGGGCACGCCGGGGAAGCCGGCACCGGAGCCGATGTCAATTACGTCGTCGGTCTGCGGTCTTCGATCGTCAGAGGAAAGCTCAGGGGCTGAAGCCGCTTCCTCGGGAAGGTGATTGGCACGGCTGAAGCCGTGCCCTTCCCGAAGCGCCGGGTGCCTTTTCCGATCCAGCGAGTGCTCCTCCCGGCTAGCCGGGCTTTGCCCAGCCGGACGGGCGAGGGCGCCTGTCCCCACGCGAGCGGGGCCCAGCGGAAACAGATGGCGAGCGGCGAACAGGGACTCGCCAAAGTGGCGGGTAACTATTTGTTCGGGTTGGCGGACGGCGGTGAGGTTGATGCGGGCGTTCCAGCGGAGGAGTAGATCGATGTATGTCGATATATTTTGCAATTGAGGCGCGGTTAGAGAGAACGCCTGATCGGCATTGTCCTCCCCGGCGCCGCCGGAACCCGCGCTGCGAAGAGCGAGAAACGGTTGGAGCAGGTCGGCGATGCGGACAATGTCCACTCGAAAAGCGATTTTAGAGGGTCAGAGGGCTTTTGCGTACTAAAGAACGCCTCGACAGAAAATTGGTTTGTGGCTGCTAGGGTTGGACGTCGCGGATGAGGACGACGTCGGAATCGACGTGGCCGCGGATGAGGGCGAGTTTAGAGCCATCAGGCGACCAGGCGAAGTTGTCGCCGATGTGTTCGCTCGAGAGATTGGTGATTTGGCGGCCGGGCGAGCCGTTCAAGGGTTGCATCCAAAGATTGTCGACATCGGCGGTGCGGACCGAGTACACGATGGCTTTGCCATCGGGGCTGAAGCGAACCGCGCCCTGCGGAGGACGCTCGAAGGCGAGCATCTTGTCCGGCTGCTTGGAGTCGATGGTGGATAGGGCCAACATGCGTTGGTGATCCCCGACGTGCTGGAAGGTTACAAAAGCGACCAACTTCCCATCCGGTGAAATGCCGAAGCCCCCCTCCGCGGGATGATCGGAGATTTTTTGCGGGGTTCCTCCATCGATCGAAACCTTCATCAGCGCGTTGCCATTGGCCAGGTCGCGGTAAAGCACCCACTGGCTGTCGGGGGAACACGCGGGGTCTGTATCGAGCCTGCCGTTGGTGAGGGCTTTCACATTTTCGCCGCCAGCGTCCATGCGGGCAATGGCCTCAGTTCTGGCGCCGTTGTAGCCAGAAACCTCAAACGCGACGTAGCGCCCGTTGGCACAGGCCGAGGGGCCGCTGACTGCGGCGTGAGCTTCGACGGGCAACATGGTCTTCTCGGCGGAATCAGGATTGAGTTGGCTGAGCTTGAATTCCTGATCGACGATCAGTTGTCCGGCGGGTGTCCAGGTGAAAGTGTTGACTGGCTCACCGGAGGTGATTTGCCGGGCTGGGCCGGTGTTTGCGGCGGCTGCCGGGACCAGGAATAGATCCCAATGGCTTTGGTTCAGCACGGCGACCAAGCTGCGGCCGTCGGCGGCGATGCTGAGGCTGCCATAGTCGTTGATGTCGTTGGTGAGCGGGCGATATTTTCCCTCGGGATAGGAGACAAACGCAATTTGATGGCGAGTGTAGTTGGAGATGTAGTCACGGGACGGGAGGAGTTGGCCGGAGCCGTCGGGCATCCAGAGGGGCGCGCCGAAAATGGCGTCGGAGTGGAAGATGGTTTTCTGCTGGTGGGTGGTCACATCGGTTCTTAGGAGCCCGGTGAGAGCGCCGTCGGGCTGAAGATCGACGCAGATTAGGCTGGTTCCGTCGGGGGACCAAGCCAGCCCGAACAGGCAGTCGTTTTGCGGGCCGCTGACGAGAGTTTTCTCGTCGCCCCCATCGACGGCATCCACGATGATGCGGTATTTGTCTGGATAAGGGTCGCCGTAGCGAATAAAGGCGAATTGCTTTCCGTCAGGCGAGAAGGTGATGTTGGAATCGATGTCGGTGACCAGCTTTTGTGGCGTCCCGCCTAACAAGGGAGCGCGGTAAAGATATTCCAACTCCTGGCTGCCGGCTTCGCTGCGCACGAAATAGAGATAGTTGCCGTCAGGGGAAAAACACAGGCTCAGGTAATGGACCTCGGATGGGGGAATGACCTGGGTGTCGCTGTCGGTTGGAAGGTTGCGCAGCCAGAGGCTTTCCAGGCCGTTATCGCGAATCACATTGAGGATGTACTTACCGTCTGGGGATATGGCGGCGCGCGCGGCTTTGCCGGTTTCGGTGACCTTGCGAATGGAGATGTTTTGAAACGGCAGGGTCTTGGGGCGAGAGAGAAAGGCGTAGATGCCGTAGCTGGCGGCGGCGAGCAGCGCCAGAGCAAACAAGAAGGTGAAGGCAAGTCCCAGCTTGTTCTGGCGGGCGGCGGCGATTACGGCGGAACTGCTGCCGGATGGAGCGGGCGGCCTTGCGACGGGATGAGCCGCAGACGGAAGGGGCACGCTGGCCGATGGAATGGCGCTGGACTGCAGAACTTTGCGGCTGGATTCGAGATCGCGCTTGAGGCGACGGAGATCGCCACGCAAGTCCGCGGCAGATTGATAGCGCAGATCGCGGTCTTTCTCGAGGGCTTTGGCGACGATTTCGTCGAGTTTCGGTGGCAGGGTGGGATTGAGCTGTGAGGGCGGCGGCGGATCGAGTTGCAGGATGGCGTGGAAGATCAACGCTGTAGTTTTTCCGGCGAAGGGCAGCGCACCGGTGGCGGCTTGATAGAGGACGGCGCCGGCGGAGAACAAATCGCTGCGGGCGTCGAGGTCTTCGCCGCTGGCTTGCTCGGGGGACATGTAGGCGACGGTGCCGACGGTGCTTCCGGGGCTGGTGAGATGTGCCGGGCCGGGGCCGGCGAGCGTGGCTACGGTTTCCATGGCGGGCTCGGCGAAGCGGGTGAGCTTGGCGAGTCCGAAGTCGAGGACCTTGACTTGGCCGCGCGGCGTGATGAAAACGTTGGCGGGCTTGATGTCGCGGTGAATAATGCCTTTGGCGTGGGCGGCGTCGAGCGCGTCGGCGAGTTGGATGCCGAGGTCGAGCAAGCGGTCGATGGGCAATGGGCCGTTGGCGAGTTTGGCGTCGAGGCTCTGGCCTTCGAGCAGCTCCATGGAAATAAAGGTTTGGCCGGCTTCGTTTTCGACCGCGTAGATGGTGCAGATGTTGGGATGGTTCAGGGCGGAGGCGGCGCGGGCTTCGAGCTGGAAGCGATCGAGGGCGGCGGAGTCCTTGGCAAGATCCGGCGGCAGGAATTTCAGAGCGACGCGGCGGCCGAGGGTTAGGTCCTGAGCTTCGAAGACTTCGCCCATGCCTCCGCGGCCGAGTTGGCCGGTGATGCGGTAGTGCGAGATGGTCTGGCCGATTTCCATATTGCGATGGGCAGCAAGGGGTTCATCTTAGGATGGGTGGCGAGGGCAGTCAAACCAAGCGGTCGTTCCAGTAAATGAGATAGCCGTCTGTGAGCCGGGTCACGTTGCAATCGCCCGAATGCTGCCAGAATGCTCGAGCGGCCATGCGTCCAGAAGAAATGGGCGGTATCGCGGGGAGGCTGAACATGGGTGCCGAGGCATCCGTTAGCGAACTGTCAATCTATGCGTGTCCGGTATGCAAGCGGCGCTTGCGCCAAGAAGGGCAAACACTCCGCTGTGCCGCTTGCTCCCGAGCCTACCCAATCGCGGACGGGATTCCCGACTTCATCCTGGAAGAGCTATCCCGGAGCGCGGACCCTGAACTCAGGAGAATGCGGTTTATCGATCGGATGGCGAGCGCTTACGAATCGAAGTTGTGGTATCCGGTTGTACTGGACATCTTCGGCGGCTTTCGCAGCCCATCGCTTGCGCAACTGATCGGTACCGTGAACCGGAAAGTCGAATCGGTCAAAGGCCGCGTGCTGGATGTCGCTTGCGGTCCCGGCACTTACGGGCGGCGGATTGCGTCGCCATCGAGGGAAGTGTTCGGAATCGACGTGTCCATGGGGATGCTCCGCCAAGGAGCGGTTTACGCGGGAAAGGAAAACATTTCCAATTTGCATTTCGCCCGCGCAAGAGTTGAGGCGCTTCCCTTTGAAGACGGCCTTTTCGACGCAGTCCTGTGCTGTGGCTCGCTGCATCTTTTCACGGATACGGTGACTGCGCTGCGCGAAATGGCTCGGGTCATGAAGCCTGGAGGAATTCTTTCCGTTTTTACGTTCGGCGCGGGCAGCGGTGGTGTCCTCAAATATCGCCGGGTGCGGGAGTGGTATTTCCGCAAGCAGGGGCTTCATGTATTCGAGCTTCCGCAGATGCGGCAGTACCTGACCGCTTCCGGTCTTGAGGACTTCCAGCCCGAACTCACGGGATCGATTTTGACGTTCAGCGCTAGCAAGCAAGCGGCGTGACTACGACGCTAGGGCCTGCTCGGCGGCGGCTACGGAGTCGAAGAAACGGAAGAACTGTTCGACGTGGGTGACCTGGAGGACGGCGCGGACACGGTCGTTGACTCCCACCAGCGACAAGCTGCGGCCGTCTTTTTGGCGGTTGACGTAGGCGCCGACCAGGGCGCCGATGCCGGCGGAGTCGGCGTAGGGGACGGCAGTGAAGTCCAGGATAAGGGCGCGGGAGCTGTCCGAGCGCACTTTGGACTGGAAATCGAACAGGTTGGAGATTACGAGTGGGCCGGTGAGGCGGAGGATGCGTTGTCCAGATTGGGGGCCGGCTAGGTCTTCAATTGCCAAGGTTTCTTCGCGCATGTTAGCGGGCCATACTAGCGCAAGGGTTCGGTTGGGATGTTAAAGGAGTGTTAATTCTGGGAAGGTGCCTGCGTCGAGATCAACAAAAGCATTGCCACAGGGTACACAGAGGAGCACAGAGGGAACGCAACCCCCTGCCTGGGCGCAAAAAATGGATCTCGCGCCGTCCGGAGAGAGTGGACGGCGGAGATCCTTGCAGCGGGACATGCCGTGCAATCTATTAGACCCGAGGCAGGCGGGCATTCGGGTAAAGAGTTGGTAAACAGAGGGTAAAGTTTTGTCAGCGAGTTATCGCCTGGGGTGCGCGCCTCCACTGCGCGATAACGGTCGCGAGGACGAGCAGGGTCATGAGGGAAATTACGCCCAGGGAGATCACGCAGTAGACGCACCAGACGCCAAGGATCTGGGATTCGATGTATGCCAGGTGCAGTGAGAAAGCCAAAGCCGCGAGACTAGCCACCAACATCAAGCGATAGGAGCGGCGGATGGCGAGGGCTCCGAGAAGCGAATAGCCAACGATGCCGATATCGGCCACGGGGACGCCCCAGAGCAAAGCGAAGGGGCTGTGGTTAACGATGCCGCAATCCCAATGCGCGTTGATGCTGCACGGGGAGAGGTCGGTGCGGTAGTGTTCGCGGAGGGCGAGGGAAGAAGCCGCAATACCCAGAGCGGCCAGCACGAGAAGTATGTATCGCATGGGAATCGTTCCTTAATGTTGCCGACTCGACTAGCCAGTGGAGTGTAGCGCATCGGCGGCGGCCTTGAGCAAGTCGGAGGGTTGCCAGTCGGCGTCGTGGTACCACTTTAAGATGCGGCCATCGGGGCCGATGACGGCGGTACTGAGCGAATGCGTGATCAAGCCGCCGTCCGACTCATAGGTGAATCCGAAGAAGTTCGCAATCTTCGGCAACTCGGCGGCGCTGGGCACGGCGAACTCCCAGTGCTGGAAGAGCGCGGGTTGCTTGCTGCCAGCGCAAGAGAAACCATAAGCGCGAAGAACTTTGGGAGTGTCATGCGCGGGATCGAAACTGATGCTGAGCAAATGCGTCTTGCCATCGAGAGCGGGATCGGCGCGCAGCTTGCGGTCGATTTCGGCAAACTGGCTGCTAACGCGCGGGCAGAAATCGGGGAACGGGCAGCGGGTGTAGATGAACGTCACCAGCAGCGCTTTGCCGCGATATTGCTTGAGGGAGATGTGTTTGCCGCTTTGGTTGGTGAAGGCGAAATCGGGGACGGCCTCGCCGGGCGAGGGGATGTGAAATTCCGTCGTGGGCTTGGCTGGAGTCGCGGTCGAGTGCTGGGTTACGTGGACATTTTCCAGCCAGTATTTGTCGTTATCGAGAACTACGTCAGCCTCGATGGTGTCGCCGACGGCGATTTGGTCGAGCTGGCTGGCGGGCTTGATGTCGTAGGGCATGGTCATGGAGTCCATGAAGCCGGGGATGGCGTCGGCGTCCACGTTGGCGCTGCCGGCTTGTTTGTCGATGGAAATGACTTTGCCCTTCAGGTGGTAGCGCTTGGCGGTGGGGGAAGCAGTGGGCGCATTGGTTGCGGGCGGCGCCGGTTTGTTGCAGGAGACGGCAGCAAGCATCGACAGGCAGACAAAAGCCAACACCGTCTGCGAAAGTAAATGGCGCGGCGGAGTCATGGGCATCTCCATTCCATTCTAATTGTGAATGCGATCCGGTGTAATGGCCTGGCGCAATTGTTAGCCGCTGAGGCCGCCAAGTTGGCGGTAGCGGAAGCAATCCATCATGTGATCGTTTACCATCCCGACGGCTTGCATGAACGCGTAGCAGATGGTCGAGCCGACGAAATTGAAGCCGCGTTTCTTCAGATCCTTGCTCATGGCGTCGGACTCTGGCGTCCGCGCGGGCACTTGTTTTAGAGAACTGCGGCGGTTCACGCGCGCTTTCCCTCCCACGAATTGCCAGATGTAACGGTCGAAGCTGCCGAACTCCTCCTGCAGTTTGAGGGAGGCTTTGGCGTTGCCGATGGCGGAAGCGATTTTCAGGCGATTGCGGACGATGCCGGCATTACGCAACAGGGCTTGCACTTTGCGCGGCTGATAGCGCGCGACGCGCTCGGGATCGAAGTTGTCGAAGGCGGCGCGGTAGTTCTCGCGCTTGGCGAGGATGGTGTCCCAGCTCAGGCCGGCTTGCGCGCCCTCCAGGATTAGGAATTCAAAGAGACGGCGGTCATCGTGAAGGGGGACGCCCCATTCTTTGTCGTGATAGAGGATGGAGCGTTCGTTGGTGGCCCAGGAGCAACGCGTCGGGATTTTGGGATTGCTCTTCATGGAAAGCTGGGGCGGCTTAGCGGCACGACCAAAGGTCGTGCCCTTCCCAAAAACCATTCAAACACGGGTTCTCCCGCGGTCTCTCAAGCCGTGGCCCACCCCAAACATTCTGCCTACTGCAACGACTTTGGGTCGGAACGGTTCTTGGGGCTTTTCTTGTCCAGCAGGCCGACCAGTTCCTGCGCGCAGGCGGGGATTTTGACCTTGCCCTCGCGGATAATCTCTCTGGCGGTGAGTTCGCGGCCGTAGAGTTTTTCGTTGGCGCTGCCGTCGGCACGCAAGGTGGAACCTTCGAGAGAAATCCCCGCGAATAGGCCCTTGTTGCGGGAGTAAGAAAGAATTTCCGCCTTCATGACCACGTCGGTGGCGCCTTCGGCAGTGCGGCCTTTGGGGCCGGCGGCGGCGGAAGCGTCCGCGCCCAGCTTAACCTTACTGCTCAGCAGCGAGGTTGCGCCTTTGGGATTCATCACCAAGAGAACGAAGTCGGTGGCTTGCCCGCCCAACTGGAAACCGATGCTGATGCCTTCCAGCGCGTAGAGAGCCGGCGGTCCCCAGGGGCCGGTGTAATGTTGGCCGCTGCGGCAAACCATGACGCCGCGGCCATAGCTGCCGCCGACGCCGAACGCCCCTTTTAGCACCGAAGGCAGAATGATCACGCACTCGGCTTTATCGAGCAGATCCTGCGGAATGTCGTCGGGAATGTTGAGGATTTCCTTGAGCACTTCGCCCGAATTGCGCACACGATCTTCTTCTTCCTGCGCGGCAAAGGCCGCCGGCGTCAGGGCGCACAGCAGAAACAGGACTATTAGCTTTTTCATCGCGTCCTCCAGCTCACAGGTGCAGCGAGCGTTCATTTTAATTGGCGCAGGCGGCCTAAGGCTAGCGGGCTTTGGCACGGTCAGGAAGCAGGTTGACCCGGGAAGTGACCTGCTGGCCTTTGGTCAGACCTCCGGCAATGGCCAAGCCTTTGTCGGTAATGAGGATGCCGCCGGTGTTCATGGCGGAGTTCGTAGTTTGATTGTCGAGCATCTCCCACTTGCCCTCGCGCAGGTTGAAATCGAAAGTGACGGAGGAAGGCTCGGAAGGCTTTCCGTCGAATCCCATGCCGGTGTAGCTGTCGGGATTGTCGGTACCGCCGGAGAAGTAAATCTTACGGTCGCTGTCCGAGGCGCCGGCGGCGATGCCGAAGCGCGCCGGGCCAGGATGGTTGGGCAATTTGCTCCAGGCGATCTTGGTGGGATCGTGATGATCGATCTTGCCCATCCAGCATTGGTCGGAGGGAAGGTAGACCGGGGCGGCAGCGGACGGGTTTCTATAGGCGCCGTCCACATAAATGATGGTGTCATCCAGCACTCCGCCGGCATGGCCGAAGACCGGGTTGCCGGGCATGGGAGTGCCTTTCGACCAAGTGCCCTTGGCCGCGTCGAAGATCTGGACGTTGGAGACGGGGCCCGAATTGGAGCGTCCCCCGATCAGGTAGACATAGCGATCGCGATAGAGGCCTATGACGGCGTCGGCGACGGGGACGGGTATGTCAGCGCCGCGGAACCAATGGCTGGTAATCGGCAGGAAGGCATTGACGTCGGGCACGACCATGCCGCCATTTTGCGAATCGACGACGTAGCCTCCGAACAAGAACACGGTATTACGCGCGCCGATCGCGGAAGCGCCGAGACGGCCGACCGGCCCCGGCACGGGGTTGACGGGATACCACTTTTCCCAATCGAGGTCGAGATAGAACGCATTGGTAGTAACCGCATCCCAGGATTTTGAAGGGCCGATCCCCATGAAGGAGAACAAGAGTAAGCGGCCGTGGATCTTGACGGTCGCGACGGCGTTGCTGGAAACCGGAACGCGAAGCGCCGGGATGCCGGGCTCCGGGGCCGCGAACAGAAGCACGCTGAGCGAAACCAGAAGCAGAAAACCGCAAAACGCCTGGGTGAGCTTGGACATGAGCAATCCAAAGTACCATGCGGTTGGGTTGGAGGAAAATCTGTTTGCGGGCGAGGAGCTGAGTTGCGGCAATGAATTTTTCGCCGCCATCGAAGGCGGCTACAATGACCGCCATGCGGCTGGATGGAGATTCCCGGCGAATGTCTTGGTATTTGCTGGCGGCTTCTCTTGTGCTCTGTTTCGGAGTGTGGCGCTGGGCAGATCGCGTGCTGATTCCCGGCGGCACCAAGGCGGCGTTGGCCAGGGGAGTACCGATTGGAAACAATTCCGATCTTTATGCCCGCTGGCTGGGGGCGCGGGAATTGCTGCTGCGCCACCGCAATCCGTACAGCGCGGAGGTCACTCGCGATATTCAAATCGGTTTCTACGGACGGCCGCTCGATCCCGCGAAACCAGCCGATCCTACCGATCAGCAGGCATTTGCCTATCCGGTGTATGTCGTGTTCCTGATGGCGCCGAGTGTGCTGCTTCCGTTCTCCACGGTAATGAGGATATTCGGGTGGTTGCTGCTGGCTTGCACCGCGGCCAGCGTCTTGCTGTGGATCGACGCGCTCGGACTGCGCCTAAACGGGCCCTTGCGCGCAGCGACAGTCTTTTTGGTATTGGGGACCTACCCTGTGCTGGAAGGCTTCCACAAGCAGCAGCTTACGATGCTGGTAGGGTTCCTGCTGGCGGCAGCGGCGGCGGCCATCGCCCGAGATTGGCTGGTTCTGAGTGGTTTTCTATTGGCGCTCTCAACCATTAAGCCCCAGCTCAGCGTGCTATTGCTCTGCTGGTTTCTGGTTTGGGTTGTGGGCGACTGGAAAAACCGCAAGCGGCTTCTATGGAGCTTTGCCGCCACCATGGCGGCGCTCCTCATCGGCGCCGAAGCGTTGTTGCCGGGCTGGATGCGGGATTTCATCGCGGCCATCCCCGCCTACGAGCGCTACACTGCCGAGCAACCCATCTTGCAGACCTTGCTTACTCCGCTCGGTGGCGAGTTCGCGGCAATATTGCTGCTGGTGGTCTTTGCCGTGGTGTGCTGGCGATGGAAGAAAGAGCGGGCCGGATCCGTGCGATTCGGATGGGCGATGATTCTGGCGTTGACTGTGAACCTAGCGATTCTCAACAAGACCTCGCCGTACAACCAAGTTCTGCTCATTCCAGCTTGGCTGGCTCTGCCTGGCCAGCTGGGGAGGGTTGGAATTGTGGGGCGCGCGGTGGTGAAAGCGGCCTTTGCTTGTCAGGCTTGGCAGTGGTTTACGGCACTGTTGCTGGCGGTGTGCTCTTATATGGTCCCGATCGAGCGGCTGCAGTGGGCGCACCGGGCTCCGATCTACACGATCTTCGCGTTGACGCCACTTGTCCTGCCGTCGGTCCTGCTGTGCCTGCCTCGCGGGAAACTCGCGGGTGAGACTACGGCACGAACCCCTGGCGAATCGCGGAGATGAAATCGGTGGAGGCGGGAGTGAATCCAGCGGCTCGCGTGTCAGATGCGATCTGGCCGCGATGGTAGGCGGAATGCATGATGACGTGCATCAGAACATCCTCGACGCGGCTGGTCCAGGATTGGCCGGCGGTGTTCTTGTAAGTGACCATGGCAGCGAGTCCGGCTTCTGGCATCGCCATCAGGTAGTCCTTCCAGAGGACGGCGAGTTTTCCGGCTTCGGCCTCGCACTGCTCAAGCGAGAAATTAGGCCATACCGGGAAGGCCTGCGCCTGTTGCTTCAGGCGATCGAACCAGACGTGTTGCGCGGAGAGAATGTGGGCCATGCGCTCAAGAGCGCGCGCTGGCGGCGTGACGGTGGCCCGCAGCGAGGTTAGGACTTCACGGTTGGCCCATGCATCATAGGCAAACCATCGCTCGAAGCGCTCTCTCATCCCCACTCGACCCTCACACCCTCTGCGCGAAGCTCTCTGGTCACATCTTAATTCTCCCACAGATTCTTGGAGGACCACAGTTAGCCGCGTCAGATTACTCTCCAAGCGGCTTCTAATTGCCCTGAACTCCTGCTTGAACTAAAGGTTAATGCGCTCGTGTCGATTAGGCAAACAGGATTCAACAAAACGGGGTCCGACGGGAAGTCACACTTCTAATTTGTACTTGGGAAAGATTAGGCAACGATGTTTCGATTGCGACGCCAACGTTTCAGGTCGATATCGGGCCGCGGTCACCTAATCACGCAAAGCTTCCGGAAATCTTGGGGAGACCATTTGAATCGTTCACAAGCTGGCGGCGAAGGATTTGCAAGCCCGAAACTTTAGCAACCTTTGATCCGAATCATCTGGCGTTTGCAGGAACGGGACGCCGGAAGTCCGGCAAAACGCCACAATGCGGCGAGTTACAACCACGCGGGAGCAAAACAATGTTCTTAACCAGAGTCTGCGGTTCATTCTTGGCCGTCGCGCTCTTCGGCTTGGGGTCGGCGATTGCGCAGGAGCCGGTACCACCCCAACCGGCGACGCCCTCTGAAGTCATCGCCCAGCTTAGGGACCAACTTCGGGCTCAAGACGCCCAGTTAAAGGAACTGCAAGCAGATGTCGCTCAGTTGAAGGCAGCGCAGCAACCCCATCCTGCGGAGGCTCCCGTGGCTGCGGCCGCTGGTTCAGCCGGGGCTCCAGCGGAGGCAACGGTCGCCGCCGCCGCTCCACCTGACGCTTTGCCGCCTCCCGCCGCGCCCGCGGAAATGGACTCAGGCGGGCACAACATGGCGATTCCCGGCGGCCCGATCATAAAGTTCAGAGGCTTCTTCGACTTTAACTTCGGCGGGGGATCGATCGCCAATCCCCTGGTCTTTCGGATCGTCGATGACGGATGCGGCACCTGCGGGAATCCGCTCACACCGCCCCACACCACCTTTCAGGCCGGCGAGTTTGACCTGTTCCTCACCTCCAAGCTCTCCCAGCATCTGAGCTTCCTAGCTGAGGTGGTGCTCGGTCCGGACGCCACGAACGTTTTCGGACCCGACATTGAACGCTATACCCTCACCTACAAGGCGAATCGCTATTTTTCCCTGGGCGCCGGCCGGTTCCACACATCCATCGGCTATTACAACACCGCTTATCATCACGGGAATTGGTTTTCGACCGCCGAAGGGCGGCCGATCATGTACTTATTCGAGGATAGCGGCGGCATTCTGCCGGTGCACATGGTAGGGATCAGCGCTACGGGAACCGTTCCCAACACCGAGAAACTCGGCCTTCACTGGGTTGGGGAGGTCGGCAACGGCCTCAGTTCCAACCCCTTCGCGGCAGAGTCGGTGCAGAACTTCTACTCCGATCGCAACGCCAAGGCCACTAATTTCGCCGGCTACATCAGACCGGAATGGGTTCCCGGACTGCAAATCGGGGGTTCGTGGTATCACGACGATCTAGAGCCCTCCCAGGCACAGAACCCCCTTCCCATCCCCGAGGTCACGCAGAATATCGAGAGCGCTTATGTCGTCTATTTCAACTCCGACTGGGAGTTCCTCAACGAGGCGGTGTTGCTCTCCAATCATGTCAATGGGACAAGCGAGCCATTCCGCAGCCCGATGGCATACATCCAGGTCGCCCGGAAGTTCGGGATCTACAAGCCATACTTTCGCTATCAGTACGTGCGCGACAACGTGAACGACCCGGTGAATCTACTGAAGGGGACTTATTACGGGCCGTCAGCGGGGCTGCGGATCGATTTCACCGAGTACGCGGCGTTTAAGTTGCAGTTTAACCATCTTTATCAAAGCAGCCAGTTGGCGGGAAACGGCTTGAATGCGCAAGTTGCGTTTACCTTCTGAAGCGGCCTTCAGCGATCGGCGAAGGGAGACATGGACGACATGGCAAGATATGGATTGGGTATCGCAATTCTACTTCTGAGTTTCTCCAGTGCCGTGCGCGCGCAGTGCATGCCGGGTGGCCTGGCAGTCGTGGTCAATAAGGCAAACCCCGTGGAAAGCTTGTCCATGGCGCAGCTGCGAAAGTTGATCCTGGGCGACGTTCGCGCCTGGCAGGATCGCAAGAACGTGACCTTGGTTGCCCGCGATCCCTCCACCAAGGTATTTCAGTGCGCTCTGTCGAGCATTGTCCGCCTTTCGCCGGGAGACTATCACCGCTACGTGATGAACGCCGAATTTCGCGGCGATGACCCCATGGCGATTCAAACCGTGGATTCCGATGCCACCGCTGCCCGCTACATCAGCGGATCCGCTGGCGGGCTGGCAGTGGTCGAGGCAAATTCTTTGTCTGTGATCGGAGGATCCGTAAAGGTGCTGCGGATCGATGGCAAAACTGTGGGTCAACCGGGATACCCGCTCTAGGTCGAACTGCGGGAGCAAGGAGCTCTATGAGACCGACAATCAAGAACAAGCTAGTGGGTGGGTTCAGCGCGGTGTTGTTTTTGATGGGCGTGGTCGCGGTGATTGGAGCCTATTCGGTTTTAAGCCTGCGCGCCAGCGCCTTGGAAACCGCCCGCGTGGGAGATCGCCTGAACTCGATCTCGCTGGAAATTCAAGTCCACAACCTGGAGGCGCAGCGCAAGATCGGCAGTTACCTGACCGAATTCAAACAGCTGGGCGCGGAAAAGGCGCGCGAGACTTATCTTGACGAAGCGGAATTTGAAATCAGCGAAATTGAATCGCTCGCCGCGAAGGGCGTGCATCTGGCTCCGACGGCGGAAAAACGCGCTACTTTTCAGGTTATTTCCGACGCTGCCGCCAAGTATTCCGACACTCTCGACGCCGCCGTGCAGGCAGTCGAGAAGAACGGCCAGGTCAAAGAAGAGTCCACAGCGGTCACGGCCTATGAAGCGGCGGCGCAACAGTTAAGCGAAAGCGCCGAGGACGGCGAGATGGCTGGCCGGGATGCGAGCCAAACCTCCCAGGACAATATCGAACGCGTCAGCAAACGCTCCGTGCCGCTGGTTATCGGAGTTTCGCTGCTCGGTCTCGTCATCGCTCTTACCATGAGCTACATATTGTCCCGAGCGATCTTGCTGCCGGTCGAGCACCTGAAAGAGGTAGCGGAAAACGTCAGCATGGGCAATCTCAAAATGTCGGTACGCCGCTTTTCCGAGGATGAAATCGGCGATCTGGCCGACTCGTTTGGCCGCATGGTGACCGCCGTCCGGTTCTTTCAATCAGAGGCAGAGGCCGCGCAGGCCGTGCCGGCTACGGAGGGAAGTGGAAGATGAGCGAGCTTTCTGACAGAATACTTGCGTTGAGCAAACCCTATCTCGGGCCAGCGGCGGAGTCGTTCCTCGCCCGGCAGTGCAAAGGGCATCTCAGCATCGAGATGACGGCACTGACTTCGGCCCACCTCAAGGACCTGGCTGCCTGGGTTGAGCGTTCTGGCGGCCTGATCATGGATGCTCCGAAAGCCGCGGAGTTAGGTAAGAAGATCGCGGCTATGTAGCCCGGCCGTGTGCGCCTCCTGTCCGGCCTCTTGTTTTGCTGGCTTTCAGCGAAACTGAGTGACTGAGTGGTGGAATCAACACCACGCTCATTTCCCCTTGGCCTCGCGCCTCTTGTGGCTGTTCTTCGCAATGCCCTTCACAATGCTCTCCACTTGCCGCAGGTGATTCAGGTCGTGGCCGGCGTTGAGGCGCACCAGGTGAGCGATGGATTCTTTGCCGCGCTCTTGATGCATGCCGTAATTCTCCCACAGATTTTTCGCGACAGCCTTCAGCAGCGTAAGGTTGCTCTCGCGCAGCACGCGGAACGTTTCGATCGACGCTTTGGGATCGCTCCGACGATAGTTGAAGGTGTTGGCCCAAACGTTCTGATCGTAGGCCTGGAGTGCGGTTCCACTGTTTTCGAGAATCGAACGCATGCGCCAGCCGATGACCAATTCGGCATCGGCAAGATGGGCGAGGATCTCGGCAACAGACCACTTTCCAGGCGCGGGGCGCTCGAACACGCGCCGTTTGTCCAGACCCTTAATCAGGCCAGCCAGCTTGCGCGCGGTCGATCGTTGCACGCGCAGGGGATCTTTGCCCTCAATGTTTCCTAAGATGCGCTGGATGTATTGTTCGGGAGTTTCCGGCATAAGTACCTCACTGATTCAACTTCTCCAGGTGGCGGAAGCCGTCGGTGGCCACGAAAAGCATCGCACTGATGGTGCCATTGTAGGCGATGTGAACCAGTAGGCTGGCGGCGACAGATCTGGTCACAGCGCGGGTGATAGTTAGCACCACGCCGACCAGAAAAACGATCAGCACCGGAGCCCAGGCGCGGCCAAGCTGGGGGGCGTGAATCAGGCCGAACCCGATGGCGGTAAGAATGACCGCCGGCGCGACGCTCAGCCGACGCACCAGGACCGGATAAAGAAATCCGCGGAAGAACAGTTCTTCCAACAGCGGAGCCAACGTTACTCCGAAGAACGACAGAGCCCAGGCTTCGCGAGCATTCTGGAAAAAACGGTCGATAGGCAGTTCTTTGGGCATGGGCAGAAAGTGGGCCAAGCCCTGCAGCCCGATCGACAGCACGCAGCCACCGAGAAGATAGGCCAGCCAGCTACTCGGCCAGTTCCAACGGATGGCCCGCCAGAACGGCTGGCCGCGGCCGCGCTCCACCAGCGCAATCATGAAGGCCAGGACAACCAGATAAGCCACGCCTTGGGCCGCAACGGTCACCAGAGGTTTCAATCCCACTTCGGCAAAGGATAGGTGGGGGAAAAACAGCCGCTTGGCCACGAACGCGCCCACAAACAAGAACACGAAAATGGAGAGCAACGTCAAAAAAGCGATGGCCAGCACATCCCAGCCGCTCCAAGGCGGATCCTCATCGAGCGGAGGACGCACCGACGGGGGGATGTTCGGCTGCGGGCCGGCGCCCGGCGGAGCGTCAAATACGGGATATTGCGGCGTGGACAACGGATTGTTGGGAGTCCGGCTGGTGAAAGGGCTCATCCAGAATTTACACGAAAAGCGCGGCGAGTGCAGCGGGCGGCGGCAGAGCAAAAGTGGCAGAAGCGGAGGTTTCAGGCGCGGGCAGATTTACACCCACTGCCGCCGGAGCGGAGGACACGAAAGGACTGGCCTGATCGTAACCCACTCTCGCTTCAGGAAAGTCGCACAATGATGGCATGAGTATGAGTCTGCTCTTCCTCGACTTCTTGCAGCGGGTCGCGGTGGGCGCCGGGGCGGTATTTGCATTGCTCCTGGTGGTCTATCTGGGAATCCCGCGACGCGCGGCCAGCGTCATCCGCCGCCCCAGACGCGCCGTTTGACGGCACGTGCGCGGCGTGAGATAGTGGCTGGCTCCAATCACCATAAACAGACTGTTTACGCTAACGTCTGTGAGTCTGTTTCCCTCAAAAAATGTTCCGGTTCATTCCAAGGGATACCAGCTTCTTTAAGATGTTCTCCGCGATGTCGGAAAACCTCATCGCGGGAGCCCGCGCCCTGGTGGATCTGTTCGCGGATTACCGGGATGTCGAAAGCAAAATCGAAGAAGTGCATCGCATTGAACGCGAAGGTGACGAACTCACCCACGCCATCCTGACCAAACTCAACCAGACATTCATTACGCCTTTCGACCGGGAAGACATACACGAGCTGGCGTCCAAACTGGACGATGTTCTGGATTTCATCAATGCCGCCTGCGCGCGCATCGTGATGTACCGGATTGCGAGTCCGCCGCCCGCGGCCGGAGAACTGGCGAACATCATCCTGATGCAAAGCCAGGAACTGCAGAAAGCGGTATCGCTCATGCAGAAGAACGGCAATATCCTGGCCCACTGCGTGGAGATCAACCGCCTGGAAAACGAGGCGGATGTGGTGGCGCAGGAAGCCATCGCGCGGCTGTTCGAGTGCGAGAAGGATCCCATCAATCTCATCAAGACCAAAGAGTTGCTGGAGTTCCTCGAACAAGCCACCGACAAGGCGGAAGATGTTGCCAATGTGCTCGAAACCGTCGTATTGAAGAACACCTGAAGTTTCTATCGCGATAAGCGAACGGGAAAACTGTGAAGCCCGACCTGCTGCTGTTGATCGTCACCATACTGGTGGCGCTGATCTTCGACTTCCTCAATGGATTTCACGACGCCGCCAACAGCATTGCGACGGTGGTTTCGACGCGGGTCTTGTCTCCGAAGCTGGCGGTCGCGTGGGCGGCATTCTTCAATTTTGCGGCGGCGTTTCTTCTCGGGACGGCCGTAGCCAAGACCATCGGCAGCGGCATGATTCGAATCGAGCAGGTCACCCAGTACGTGGTCATCACCGGGCTGCTCGGCGCCATCGTGTGGGACTTGCTGACCTGGTGGTGGGGGCTGCCCACATCCTCATCGCACGCCTTGATAGGCGGCTATGCCGGAGCCGCGGTTATGCGCTCCGGCTGGCACGCCATCATCGCCGAAGGTTGGTACAAGACTCTGATTTTCATCGCGGTGGCGCCCATCATGGGACTCATTCTGGCCCTGGCGTTCATGACCGCTATCTTTTGGATGTTGCGCGACAAAGCGCCGCAACGAATCGACGTCTGGTTTCGCAAGTTGCAACTCGTCTCGGCGGCCGCTTACAGCCTGGGCCACGGCGGCAACGATGCGCAGAAGACAATGGGAATCGTGGCCAGCGCCCTGTATGGGGCGCACGTCTTGAATTCAGCGGAGCTGGCGGGGAACTGGGGCAAGTTTCACTGGCCCATCATCCTAGCGGCGCATACCGCCATCGCGCTGGGAACCTATTTTGGCGGTTGGCGGATCGTTCACACCATGGGGTCACGCATCACCAAACTCAGGCCGGTAGGAGGATTCTGCGCGGAGGCCGCGGGCGCGATCACGCTGTTCTCGACCGCCCTGGCCGGGATTCCCGTGAGCACGACCCACACCATCGCCGGCGCGATTGTGGGCGTGGGAGCGACCCATCGGCTCTCGGCGGTGCGCTGGGGAGTCGCGAGGAAAATCGTCCTGGCGTGGATCGTGACCATCCCGGCGGCGGCGCTGGTGGCCGCGGTCGCGTTCTGGCTGGTGCGCTGGATTCATCCCGGAGCGTAGCGCGGCTTAGACCGCTTTTGCGTTCTCGCCGAAGTACTGCGCCAGCGCCTGCCCGGTATAAGACTTCTTGTTTCGCGCTACTTGCTCGGGCGTGCCTTGCGCCACGATTCTGCCGCCTTGTTCGCCGCCTTCGGGGCCAAGGTCGATGATCCAATCGGCGTTGCGGATCACGTCCAGATTATGTTCGATGATGATGATGGTGTTGCCCAAATCCGTAAGGCGATGGAGTACGTCGAGCAGCTTCTTGACGTCGTCGAAGTGCAGACCGGTAGTGGGTTCGTCAAGGAGATAGACCGTCTTGCCGGTTTGCCGCTTGCTGAGTTCGCGCGCCAGCTTGATCCGCTGCGCCTCGCCGCCGGAAAGGGTGACTGCCGATTGTCCGAGCTGGATGTAGCCCAGGCCGACATCGACGAGAGTCTGTAGCCTTTGCCGGACCTGCGGAATGTTTTCGAGAATTGGCAGGGCGTCAACAACCGGAGTCTCGAGCAAGTCGGCAATGGAGCTGCCCTTGTACTTTACCGCCAGCGTCTCATGGTTGTAGCGCTTGCCACCGCAGACCTCGCAGAGCACATAAACATCAGGCAGGAAATTCATTTCGATGCGGCGCTGGCCTTCGCCCTGGCAAGCTTCACAGCGTCCGCCGCTCACGTTGAAAGAGAAGCGTCCGGGCTTGTAGCCGCGTTCGCGCGACTCCGGCAGCAAGGCGTAGAGATCGCGAATCTGCGCAAAGACCCCGGTGTAGGTCGCGGGGTTCGAGCGCGGCGAACGGCCGATGGGCGACTGATCGATGCGAATGACTTTATCGATGTTCTCCGTGCCAGCGATCGCTTTGTGCGCGCCGGGCTCTTCGCGCGAGCGATAGAGTTTGCGGGCCAGCGCACGGTAGAGAATGTCATTCACAAGGGTGGACTTGCCGGAGCCGGAGACGCCGGTCACCACCGTCATGACGCCCAGAGGGATGGTGACGTCGATATGCTTCAGATTGTTTTGCCGCGCGCCCAGAATGGTGACGCCCGCGCCATTGAGAGAGCGCCGGCCCGGGCGTATGTCAATGCGGGCGCGACCGGAGATGTAGGCGCCGGTGAGCGAGTGCGGCGCGCGCATGATCTCTTGCGGCGTGCCGTGGGCTACCAGTTCGCCGCCGTGGCGGCCTGCGCCCGGGCCGAGATCGATGACGTAGTCGGCGCGGCGTATGGTTTCCTCGTCGTGCTCGACTACCAGCACGGTGTTGCCGAGATCGCGAAGTTCCTCCAGCGCTTTGAGCAGGCGGCCATTGTCGCGGTGATGCAGGCCAATGGAAGGCTCGTCGAGCACATACAACACGCCGCGCAGCTTGGAACCGATCTGGGTAGCCAGGCGAATGCGCTGGCCCTCGCCGCCGGAGAGCGTGGCCGCGGAGCGGTCAAGCGAAAGGTAGTCTAGGCCAACCGCATTCAAAAACTGCAAGCGCTCAACAATCTCATGAACCACACGCGCCGCAATCAGCGCCTCCCGGCCGGTCAGCTTGATTTGCCGCGCGGCTCCGAGCGCGCGCGCGATGGGAAGCGCCGTGAAATCGGCAATCGACATCCCGCCGACTTTCACCGCCAGGCTTTCTGGACGCAGGCGCTTGCCCTGGCAAGTGGGGCATTGGCTGGCCGACATGTAGTCGAGCAGCCAGTCGCGATAAGTTTCGGAGGAGGATTCCTCGAGCGCCTGTTGGAGATGACCGATAATTCCGGCGAATCCGGTCTTTGCCTTTGCGCCCTTGCCGGCCTCGCCGTAGAGCAGCAGGTTCTGAGTTTTCTCCGGCAAGTTTTCAAACGGCGCGCCCAGATCAATGCCATGCGCTGCCGCGGTGAGCTGCAGCATGTGAATTAAGTTCTGTGACGCGGACCCCGGGCCGAGCGCGCCCTCCAAAAGGGGCTTGGACCAATCTGTGATGACCTTCGCGGGATCGAAATCATAACGGCTGCCCAGGCCATGACAATCGGGACAGGCGCCGTACGCGCTGTTGAAAGAAAACGACCGTGGCTCGAGCTGAGGCACGCTGACGCCGCAATCCGGACACGCCAGCCGCTCGGAATAAAGCTGCTCGTCTCCCCCCACCACGGCGACCTGGACCAATCCGCCGGCTAGTTTCATGGCTAGGCCGACGGAAAGCTCTAGCCTGTGCTCGATGCCGGGCTTTACCAGCAAGCGGTCAATCACGACTTCAATCGTGTGGTTCTTACGCTTGTCCAGCGGGATGTCCTCTTCCAAGCTGACCAATTCGCCGTCGATTCTCGCGCGCGTGAAGCCATGTTGCACCAGCTTCTCCATCTCCTTCTTGAATTCACCCTTGCGGCCGCGAACGATTGGGGCGAGAACCATCACGCGGTCTTCCGGAGTTAGCGACATCACCCTCTGCACGATCTGGTCGGCGGACTGGCGGGAAATGGCGCGGCCACATTTGGGGCAATGCGGCACCCCGATTGAGGCGAATAAGAGACGAAGATAATCATATATCTCTGTAATGGTCCCGACCGTCGAGCGGGGGCTGCGGCTGGTGGTCTTCTGCTCGATCGAAATGGACGGGCTTAGGCCGTCAATGGCGTCCACGTCGGGGCGTTCCATCTGGTCCAGAAACTGGCGTGCGTAGGCGGAGAGCGTTTCCACGTAACGCCTTTGTCCTTCGGCATATATGGTGTCAAATGCGAGCGAGGATTTGCCCGATCCGCTGAGCCCGGTGATGACCGTCAGGGTGTTGCGCGGAATCTCCACGTCGATGTTCTTGAGATTGTGCTGCCGCGCCCCGCGAACGGAAATCTTGGTGATGGCCATTGAGACGGTTTTCGTCTGTCCTTCCGTAATATGGACGGGTCCCCAGAAATGTCGGAGAGTGGAAGTGCGCAATTCTACTCGTCTAGTTTATTGGCCAACCGCGGCAAGCGTCAATTCGGGTAGATCGACAAGCGAGCGGGTCAAAGCAGATTCGCAGAATACGCAAACCGGAATGCGGCCGCGGCATCTCCGGAAGGGGCCGAACTTGGGGAACTTAATCGAAGCTTTTGTCCTTTTTTCCGTGGTTATCATGTCCGTTGGATTTGGGATTTTTGCCGGCTACGGCGCATTCCTCGCCGTCCTGCATGCGTTTGGCGACCAGCCCAGCAAAACAACCCCCGTCCTCGTGCCCAGCCAAAGCCACGCTGGTGGCGACTAGGGACCTACATCCGCTAAGGGATCTCATCTCTTGAGATGACAACCGGATTCGCTAGTTATGCCGCGTCATCCACATGGCATGTTCGCGGGAAACCGTAGTCTCGGCGTCAACGACCAGGGAAGACAACGCTTTCTCGGTATTCACGCTGACCGCCTGCTCTTCAATAAATCCTAAATCCAGCGCGGCCACGGAGTAGGTTTGCGATAGTTCTTCATGTTGCCGCACTTGCAGCCAGGCGATCAGGGCGCTGGCCAGCGCCGAGAACACGCCACCCAGATTCCACTTGGAGATCGCCGCCGAGAACAGCAACACCGTCCCGCCCAAGGCCAGCGCCTGGCTTACTTGGATGAGCACGAAATAACGGTTAGCCACCACCTGGCTCTGGCGCGCTTTCCTGCCGTACCACTTGCGCTGGTCAGCAATGCGACCCGCGGCATAGATCTGGCGGCGCTGCTCCAACGGCAACGTGCGCACTTCGCGCATGCGCGGAGTAATCTGGGGCCGGTCGCTGAATTCGCCGCCGAAGGCCAGTGCCGGCTGCGCCTGATCCTTGGCCATGTCTTTCAAGTCGGAAATGAATTTGCCGTCTGCTTCCACCGGCGACATTGAAATGGCGTAGGGATCGGCGCCCATCATGTAGCGCCACGCCATGCTTTTGGCGGCCTCCGCCACGGCTCGTCCGGCGTACCAGGCCTTTTCCGGCTTCAGCGCCTTACGCATGGAAGTGAGCATGAAACTGGTCGCCGCCCACGCCGTGCTGCACAGCGCGAGCACCTGGCTATGCCGGGGAAAAGCCGCCGAAAGCGTGCCCAGCGCGGCGCAAGCCACCAGCGCGCCGAGAATGGTTCCGGTAAACCACAGGTGGCGCTTTTGCGCCATGCGGGAGGTGCGGTCGGCGGCGAGATAGAGCGCCGGGTAGTCGTCTTCCGAAAGGGCCAGGTTGATGGGAGTCGTGGTGGTTGCCATGGTCAGATTTCCAGAAGCGGCACGCCCGCAAATTCCGGGAAGTATTGGATATTACGCCGACGCCCCGCTTGGCAAGCGGAAATTTTACCGGCCAATCACGCGCCGGGACGCGCCCGCTCAACGAGGCAAACGCGGCATGGCGTTATGCAAACTGAGCGCATGGTTGCGACAGGGCGGACGACGCATCTCTCGCCCGCGAACCAAGCCCTAGCCAATGCCTCTTCTCTGTGGGAAACTGTCCGCATGGCCAAGCGCAATCTCCGGATCGTCAAACGGGTCCGGGGCGTTCCAATCCTCGGCATCTGTGAACTCTGCAATGCGCAATTCTCAGGAGACCCCTACATGGGAGCGCAGGCCGCCATCCAATCGCAATTCAACGCCCATCAATGCAGGATTCCAGACGCGGCTCCCGAAGCCGCGAAAACCGCCAAGAAGAAGAAAACGGTCCGCTCCGTGTAAAGATGTGTGAAAGCATTTGACTCCGCGGGCACCGGTTGCGACACTCTAAGCAGCGATGTTGACACCCACCAACCCGCCGGAATGGTCTTCGGAGTCTTCCGACGCCGAAGAACTCAACTTCCTTCCTCCCGCAGGCTGGGATCCGCCGCTATGGAGGTCCCTGGTAGCAAATCTGGCGGACAAGATTGCCCCGGAAAAACTGCCTCCATTGCGCCTGCTGTCGCGCCCCATACAAATGGGCACGCCCGTGGGAGACCGCTTGCGCTTGCCGTGGTACCGCACCATCTTTACGAACCTGGGCGATGTAATTTCCCCGGAGGTGCTGCCGCCGCTCGAACTGGAATCGCAGCCGGTGGATGTCGGCGAGTTGATCACCGACCAGTTGAGCCATCTGTGGTTCACGTCTTTCCTGCGTAGCCTGGCCGATCTTGTGGCCCCGGAACGGCAGCCGTCGTTGCAACTGAGTTCGAAACCCGACGACACGGTACTACCCGAAGCGAGAATGCTCTTGCCGCGCTGGTCGGCGGTGATCGACGGTCCCAAGATCTTTTTGCCCGACGCGCCCAAGCCCGCATATTCCGCGGCCCCCGGCCGGCCGGCTCCGCCGCCTCCACCTCCGCCCAAGCCGCCCGAAGTCCTGCTGGAATTTCTTCACGATATGCGCGGCGACCTGCGCCGCGACCTGCAGCGCTCCCGCCTGCGCGCCCGCATCTGGATGTCGCTCGCCGCCGCGCAAATAATATTCCTCGTAGGCTCCTTGTTCTGGCGAAGGTGAAAGTGAGTTCGAAAGGAATGCACTCTGGGTGGCAAAATCCTGACGTTCATAACTTCCGCGCGCAGGTGCTGGCTGAAAACCCGGACCTGGCAAAGGCGTTGCAGAACGCACAGGCGCCCAAATTCCCCAAATAACCTAAGACGCGCCATTCACTGGTTTCAGTCTGCATTCTTCGCAAGGGCAGATACTCCGCAGGAATTCCCAGGAATAAATTCCCAAATCGTGGCCGTCATTCCAATTGAACTTGATGGCGTATTTGCCGGCGCCCTCGGCCGACAGCGGCTTGACGGCCGGCTTAAACATAGGGAGCGTCCCGGGTGCGGGCTTCACAGATTCTCCGGGCTCGCGGCCGCTCTTGGTTCGTTCGTCGTCGCAGAGCGCGCAAGGGCAGGCATCACGCAGGAACGAAAAAGAGTAGTGCGAGCTGTGCCCATCCTTCCAGGAGACATCCACGCCGCTACCTGTGGTCAGGTTCACTTTCACGGATTGGGGGTCGGAGGGCATCACTTTTTCAGTATCCCATAGTCCCAGAAAGCAGTCGTCGGTCGCCAATCCTCAATCGTCTGCCGCCGGATGGCGCGGCGCGAAGAAATCCGAAAATAGTGCTTGACAACCAGAACTACGGTATGTAAATTAACTGTGTTAAGTTAACATTGTTAATCAAGGGATCAACGTTATGGGAGTCCTAGAGCGGAGAGCGAGAGAGAAGTCGGAGACGCGGGACAAGATTCTCTACGCCGCCCGCGAGCTCTTTATCACTCACGGGTACGAAGGCGTCTCCATGCGCAAGGTGGCGGAGAAGATCGAATATTCGCCGACCGCCATTTACGTGCATTTTGCCGACAAGGAAGACCTGTTTCACCAGCTTTGCCAGGAGGATTTCGCGCGCCTGGCTCAGGTTTTTCAAAATTCGGCCATGTCGCCGGACCCGCTGGTCCGGGTGCAAGAGATTGGGCGGGTGTATGTGGAATTTGGCCTCCGTTATCCCAATCACTACAAGCTGATGTTCATGACGCCGCATCCGCCGGGGCAGCTTGACGAGTTGGACCATGACGTCAAAGGCAATCCAGAGAGCGATGCGTACGCGTTGCTGAAGCATACGGTGCAGCAGGCGATTGCGGAGGGAAAGTTTCGCGCAGAGATCGCCGATGCGGATCTCATTTCGCAGACGCTGTGGGCGGCGGTGCATGGCGTAATTTCGCTCCAAATTGCCAAGTGCAACGACTCCGCCTGGGTGGATTGGCGTCCGATGGAAGAACGCACGACGGTCATGCTGGATGGGATTTTGCACGGGCTGCTAAAACCGGAGTATTCCAATCTCGCGTCCGTGAAGAAAGCCGAGGGCGACTGACATGCCTCCCCTGGCACGGCGCAACCTGTTTCACGACAAAGTGCGGCTCATCGTCACGGTTACGGGAATTGTGTTCGCCGTGGTGCTGATCGTGGTGGAGTTGGGATTGTTTGTCGGCTTCACCGAGACCACATCCAGCTTGATCGATCACTCTGGCGCCGATTTGTGGGTGACTTCGCGGCATGTGCCCTACGTTGAGCTGGGCGTGCCCTTCAGCGAGCGCAAGCTTTATCAGGTAAGAGCCGTGCCGGGCGTGCAGGAGGCGCAGAAGATCATCAGCCGCTGGTCGCAGTGGAAACGTGCCGATGGGCGGCAGGAATCGGTGCAGATTATAGGAATCGATGCCGATTCGACGCTGGCCCAGCCCTGGAGTCTGGTGCAGGGCACGGAGCAGGATTTGAAACGGCCCGATGCGGTCATCATGGACGAGATTTACAAGCAAAAGCTCGGAGTCAGCCAGGTGGGCGAGTTGTTCGAGATTGGCGGGCATCGCGCCCGCATCGTGGGGTTCACCCATGGCATTCGCAGCTTTACGACTTCTCCCTACGTGTTCACGACGTTCAAGAACGCGCAGGTTTTCACCAATGTTCCGGACGACCAAGCAATTTTCATTCTGGTGAAGCTGGCGCCGGGCGCTAACGTGGAGCAGGTGCGGCAGGGAATTCTGGGAAACGTAAAAGATGTCGAGGTCTTCACCAGCCGCGAATTCAGCCACATGACCCAGTTCTACTGGATGTTCACCACCGGCGCGGGGGTTGCGGTATTGCTGGCGGCGGTTTTGGGATTGGTGGTGGGATTTGTGGTGGTGGCGCAAACCATTTACGCAACCACGGTCGACCACCTGAAAGAATTTGGCACGCTGAAGGCGATGGGCGCGCCCAACAGCTATGTCTACAAGGTGATCATCACCCAGGCGGCGATCAGCGCGGTGATGGGCTATGTGCTGGGCATGATCGTGAGCGCGTTTGTGGTGCGCGCCAGCCAGAGCGGCGGCGCGGCCATCCTGATGCCGTGGCCGATGGCGGTGGGCATGTTTTTTCTGACCCTGCTGATGTGCGTGAGCGCGGCGTTGGTTTCGATCAACAAAGTGACGCGGCTTGATCCCGCGATGGTGTTCAAGGGTTGAGCCTTAAGAAGCAAGGAGTGCAAATGCATCCGGCCATTGCTGTGCGGGAACTGACCAAAACTTATGCGGAGGGCGCTTCCGGCGTGCCCGCGCTGCGAGGGCTGGACCTCGATGTGCATCCTGGCGAACTGGTGATGCTGGTTGGGCCTTCGGGCAGCGGCAAGACCACGCTGCTCTCCATCATGGGCTGCATTCTCTCGCCCAGCACCGGCAGTGTGCAGATTTCTGGAAAAGAAGTGAGCCAACTGAAGCAGAAGGAGCTGGCTCCCATCCGCTTGTCGCATATCGGCTTTGTGTTTCAGGGATTCAACCTCTTCCCGACTTTGACCGCCGGCGAGAACGTCGAGCTGATGCTCGATCTGAAAGGCGTTCGCGGCGATGCGGCGAAGACTCGTGCCGGGCAGCTGCTGGAGCAAGTGGGAATCGGCGAGAAGTACAACAGTTTTCCAGCGGACTTGAGCGGCGGGCAGAAACAGAGAGTCGCGATTGCGCGGGCGCTGGCGGGCGAGCCGGACATCATCCTTGCCGACGAACCCACCGCAGCGCTCGATTCTCACACCGGCCGCAAAGTGATCGAAATGATGAGGGAGTTGGCCCATCGCAACGGGCGCGCAGTGGTGATTGTGACCCATGACTCCCGGTTGCTGGAGTTTGCCGACCGCATGGTCAGAATTGAAGACGGGCTGATCGCGCAGCCCGTGGTTGAAGTTTTCGCGGAAATGTTGTTGCGGCAGGACCCAGGAGTTGCCGCGACGACCGCTTAGTTGCGGGACCTAATTCATCTTTAGATTCGTTACGGAGTATTTTATGAAGAAGAAATCCAGCCTCCTGATCGCCGCCGCGGGCTTTGTGCTTGCGGTTTCACTGACTGTCTTTTCCGTTCGCACGCATACCGCGGAAAGCGTGGCCGCATCCGCGCCCAAACCGGCGCCGTCCGAGCCACTGATCGCCGGACCCGGCCGCGTGGAGCCGGTTTCGGAAGACATTGCCATCGGTTCCGAGCTGAGCGGGAAGCTGCGCTCGGTGCTGGTCGAGGAGGGAGATCACGTCCACAAGGGACAGGTCCTGGCCGTGCTGGAAAATGACGACTATCGCGCCGAGGTGCTGGCGGCGCAGGCTGACGTGAGCGCGAAGGATGCGACGCTGCGCAAGGTGGTGAATGGCGCGCGTAGCCAGGAGCGTTCGGAAGCGCTCTCCTCGGTGCGGGAGGCGGAAGCGGTCATGAACAATGCGCTCTCGGAGAAGCAGCGCCGCGAACAACTCTACGCCGCCGGTGTGACTTCGCGCGAGGAGATGGAGCGCTATACCCGGGAATACAACGTAGCCAAAGCACGCTACCAGGAAGCGGTGGAGCGGCACTCCCTGATCGACGACCATACGCGCGAGGAAGATGTCGCGCTGGCGCAAGCCGACCTGCAGCTGGCACGGGCGCAGCTGGCCGATGCGCAGGCGAAGTACGAAAAAACTTTGATCAAATCTCCGATTGATGGCACGGTGCTGCGCAAACACCATCGCAATGGAGAGAGCGTTTCCAATTCCTCGACCGTCCCCGATCCCATTCTGACGGTGGGCGACAAAGACGTGCTGCGGGTACGCATGGATGTTGACGAGACCGATGTGAACAAAGTGCGGGTCGGCCAAAAAGCTTACGTAACGGCCGACGCGTACGGCGATCAGAAATTCTGGGGCCACGTGGTCCGCGTGGGCGAGCAGTTGGGGCCGAAAAATGTGCGCACCGATGAACCCACGGAGCGCGTGGACCGGAAGATCCTGGAGACTCTTGTGGAGCTGGATAAAGGCGCCGAACTGCCGGTTGGTTTGCGCGTGGATACCTACATCGTAGGAGACCGTCCGAACCTGCCTGCGGTCGAGACGCTGGCGCACTAAACGGGTCTCGCCTTTTTCGTCTGCTTAACATTTCCTGCTGTAGATGCGGCTACCATTGCGCGCGCAATCCCGGAGGGCACGCTCGGGCGCAAGAAACAGCGCACCGCCAACCCTTTTTGGTCGTCGTCTAGGATGTTCAAGGAATTATGATTAGGCGTAGGCGGCTCTAAAGCCCAGCGGAATTCCGAGACGCGGGAGAAACAATGCAAAAGCGCAAACTTGGAAAAAGCGACTTGGAAGTTTCAGCCCTCGGACTCGGATGCATGGGCATGAGCTTTTCCTATGGCCCGCCCAAACCCAAGCAGGAAATGATTTCGTTAATCCGGGCCGCCGTGGACCGCGGCATTACATTTTTCGATACGGCCGAAGTTTACGGCCCGTTCACCAATGAAGAACTGGTGGGTGAAGCTCTGGCTCCCTTCCGCGGTAGAGTGGCCATCGCCACCAAGTTTGGCTTCGATCTGAGTGGCAGCGACCATCGCCCGGGAGCAGCAGGTCTGGATAGCCGGCCCGAGCACATCAAGCAGGCCGTCGAAGGGTCGCTCAAGCGATTGAGGACCAACGTGATCGACCTGTACTACCAGCACCGCGTCGATCCCAACGTGCCCATCGAAGACGTGGCCGGTGCGGTAAAAGAACTGATTCAAGCCGGCAAGGTCAAGCACTTCGGCCTTTCCGAGGCAGGCGTGAATACGATTCGCCGCGCCCACGCGGTCCAGCCGCTCACCGCACTGCAGAGCGAATACTCGCTGTGGTGGAGGAAGCCGGAACAGGAAGTGATTCCCACACTCGAGGAACTCGGGATTGGTTTTGTCCCTTTTAGCCCGCTGGGGAAGGGCTTCCTGACCGGAGCGATCAAAGAAGACCACAGGTTCGACAGCACCGATTTCCGCAGCACGCTTCCTCGCTTTACGCCTGAGGCTCTCAAGGCGAACCAAGCCCTGATTGATCTGCTTGGCGGGATTGCGAAGCCCAAAAACGCCACTCCGGCTCAGATCGCGCTCGCCTGGCTGCTGGCGCAAGAGACGTGGATTGTTCCCATTCCCGGCACCACCAAGCTAAACCGCCTGGAAGAGAACATCGGAGCGCTGGCGATCCAGCTGACGCCCGAAGACCTGCGAGACATTGATGCCGCCGCGTCGAAGATCAGCGTGGAAGGAGCTCGGTATCCGGAACGCCTGGAGAAGATGACGGGGCTGTGATCGACTGACCAGTCACCGGGGTTTCGGAGAATTTGGATCGATCTCTGGGCGGGTCACAGCACCGTCGGGTGCAACGTAGTAGATGCTGGTTGGCTGCCCCGACTCAAAGCTCAGAATGATCTGACCAATGAAACCAGCGGAATCGGGTTTCGCAATCCACTCGGGGCTCCGTGAGGTCGGTTCCAAATCCAGAAGACAGCTATCCATCAGGACGGACAGCGTCTCGTGTGGAATATATCCAAGAGCAACTACGTGCATGAAACGCTCGCCGCTCTCGTTCGCACCGCAATGGCCCTGAATGTTTCCAGGGTTAGAGGCAAACGTGTCGGTGAAGATCAGGAAGTGATTGGGGCTCTCCGCCACCAAGTGGGCTTCATAAGGGGCATTGGTACCTTGGCGGTACTCGCTTGGATGGCTAAGAGCAATGCGCTGAAAAGAACCACCACGAGGTGTAATTTCAAGGATCGTCAACCGTCCTTGTTGCCGGAGTATCGCAGTACCGGAGCGTACACTTCCAATTGCAATCGCATGTTTTTCCGCGGCGCAAGCGGCCGGTGAAAGCCCAACTCCGATCGCAAGAAAAGAGAAGGCGGCAAAACAACGATTCATGGTGTTGGCGCAACTTCGTGCATTTCATCATAGCCCTTACTTAAAAGGTGGGAAAGAACAAGCCAGCACCAGTTGACAGGAGTGCGCATGCCCGCTCCGAACGAAGCCCTGAAAGATCGCCTCTCACGATATCGCGAACTTAACCTCAGTGTGACCGGCAGAAAGTCAGGACGGATCATCTCACAGCCCGTCTGGTTCCTATTGGACGAGGACAAGGTTTACCTTCTGCCCGTGCGCGGCTCCGAGACACAGTGGTTTAAGAACGTGCGCAAGAACCCGTCCATTCGGATTGACGCGCGGGGTGCAGACGCCGAATTTCGGGCCGTGCCGATTACGGATCAAGAACAGGTTTTGTCTGTGGTCGAGAAATTTCGCGCCAAGTATTGAGCAAGCGATGTGAAGAAATACTATTCAAAGTTCGACGTTGCCGTTGTCGCTCCGATGCGGTAATCGGCAGTTTGGATGGCGGTTACCCACAAGGAACAGATCAACCAAAGGGAATCAAAAGATGGAAATCAAGCGAAGCGGCTCCCAACCTTCCGTCAAAGGACCATCTGAGTGGTTCACTGGCACGGTACGGATCGATCCGCTGTTTCAGGCGCCCGATCCAGCGTTTGTGCAAGGCGCCAGCGTCACTTTCGAGCCGGGCGCGCGGACGGCATGGCACACGCATCCCCTCGGCCAGACGCTGATCGTAACCGCCGGCTGCGGCCGCGCCCAGCGCTGGGGCGGTCCGGTCGAGGAAATCCGCGCGGGCGATGTGGTCTGGTTTGCGCCCGGCGAGAAGCACTGGCACGGGGCGTCGACGGCCGCGGCCATGACGCACATCGCCATTCAAGAAAAACTGGAGGGAAAGGTCGTTGACTGGATGGAAAAAGTTAGCGAAGAACAGTACCGAAGCTAACCAAGTATCAGCCGCAAAAGCAGGGGGCAAGCGCGTCAGCCCCACCGGCGCGTCTGGGTCCGCTGCAGGCGGGCGGAACGCCTAGCCGGACGGCCGCCGAGAGTGCACTTCGGAGTAATGATCACTTACCTCAAGGTTACCATCGTAATTTTCATCATTCCTGGTATTTTCGCTAAGCTTGAGCTTCTGAATGCCAATGAGGCGTTGGATTCCCATCACGGTATTAGCCGTTTGTGTGACCCTCGTCGTTGGCGTAGTTCCATCTCTTGCCCAACAAGACCAGGGCGATCGCAAAGTAGTCAGCAAAGTGATGGCGGAGTATCCGGAGATGGCGCGGGCGCTGAGGCTGAGCGGCACCGTAAAGGTCGAGGTCTTGGTGTCGCCCAACGGCACCGTGAAGTCGCTGCAGGTGAAAGGCGGGCATCCCGTGTTGGCGCAGGCGGCGGCGGAGGCAGTCCGCAAATGGAAGTGGGTGCCGGCCAAGAGTGAGACCAAAGAACCGGTTACGGTTGAGTTCAAGCCTGAGAATTAATCCCAAGAAAACTTAGTTGGATCCGCCGTTGGTCATGTAGCTGCCGGGCTGCGCCCTGGCGGGACAGCCGGGGCGGCTGTCTCCACGTGTGCGATGCTAGGGATGGCATGTTTAGGGCTCTCTTCATTTCTCTCTCGGGGAACCGCTGGTTGCGGGGGTTGGCGGAACGGTCCTCGCTGGGGCGCAGGCTCTCCAGCCGTTTTGTGGCGGGCACCGCGCCAGCGGATGTTTTGCGGGCGGCGCAGAGCGTCAACCAGGCGGGGATGAGCGTTTCCATCGACAATCTGGGCGAGAACGTCACGAACGCCGAAGAGGCGCGGGCCAGCGCGCAACTCTATCATCAACTGCTCGACGAAATCGCGGCGCGGCGGCTGGATGCCAACATCAGCTTGAAGCTCACCCACATGGGGCTCGATATCGACGAGCAACTGGCTTACGCGCAGGTGACGGAACTGGTGGCCAAGGCGGCGGGCATGACGCCGGCGAATTTTGTGCGCGTGGATATGGAAGGCTCGGCGTACACCCAACGGACGATTGATTTTGTCTGCGAGCTACACCGGCAGCCGGGCAATCGCGGACGGGTGGGCACGGTGATCCAGGCATATCTGCGGCGATCGGAGAGCGATGTCGAGAGGCTGCTTGGCGACAGCATCCGCATACGGCTGTGCAAGGGCGCTTATAAGGAGCCGGAAGAGATTGCGTGGCAGAAGAAATCCGAAGTGGATGCAAACTATCTGCGGCTGATGAAGCTTCTGTTGAAGAGCAGCGTGTATCACGGGCTGGCGACGCACGACGAAAACATCATGCGGGAAGCCAAGGCATTTGCGGTGCATGAAAACATTCGGCGGGATGCATTCGAGTTCCAAATGCTTTATGGGATTCGGCGCGACTTGCAGCGCAGCCTGGCGCGGGAAGGCTGGCGGACGCGGGTTTATATTCCGTTTGGAGTGGCGTGGTATCCGTATTTCATGCGGCGGCTGGCGGAGCGTCCGGCGAATGTGTGGTTCGTGGCGAGGAACCTTTTACGGTGAGGTCAACGCTCCCGGCGACAGGCTATCCACAGAACGGGCCTCTGGGAAACTGGCATGCCACGTTAAGGTGCGTAACGCGTGAACACAAAATCGCGAGAAGCCATCGCGTGACAGGGAAAGCAAGTCTTGAGTAGCGCCTCGTCGCCAGCTTTGCCATCTGTGCCGAAGTGCCCGAACCCCCAACCGCCCGTGGCCGCGTACTTCTTCGAGTCCTTGACCATGAACTGAATGTTTGTGGGAGGGCCGGGAACGAACGATTGTTCGCGGCCAAAGACCTTGTTGTTCTCCTCCGACGGGATGTGACTGTAGTGCAAAGCGGCGATGATTGCACCATCGGGAAAGGGGAGCTTCCCTTCGCGGAACGCCTCGATCGCCGCATCGTTGCCCAAAACGGCAGCGAAACTGTGGAGGTTGCCTTCTTCGTGGGCCACAGAGATCAGCCTCCAGTCGCGGTATCCTGGTGGAATTCTGGTCACCCAGACTGGGGCGGAATTTTGAGCTTCCTGTCCGGACGCGGGGACCAAGTAGGCGATAACGCTAGCCAGCGTTGCCACGGCAACTAGCAAAAAAGCGATCCGTCTCATAGCTGCTCCTTCGCTTCCATGCGTAAGTCCACAGGTTCTCTTGCCTGATCGAGCGGTACGCCGCTGATGGGAATCATCAACTACCGGGATTCGGGTCGTCGCCAAATTTCAATGGCGAGAAAATTAACACCAATCGGCTTTGAATTTTGTAGAGATTTGTAAATGAGGTCATAGCAGAATCGATAGGTGAGACTACACCCGGAGCGTTCCCGTAATTGACGAAATCAAGGCTCCATTCTCAATGGGGCGGGCGCGGGACGTTTGGATTGTCGGGTGGTTCGGCGGGCGGGGCCGTTGAGCAGGTCGCGCTCCTGCGGGCTGAACGTGCTCTTAAAACGGTCGGACTCGATGACGCGGTGGCGCTGCTCGGGCGGCATGGCGCGCAGGTCGCGAATGGCGGTGCGCACCATGGCGCGGCGCTCGGGCGGAAGGTTTTGCATCTGGGTATAAATTCCGCGCGCGGTTTGCTTTTGTTCCGGGGTCAGATGCTCCCAGACTTCCATGCGGTTCAACACGCGCTGCGAATGTGTGGTTCGTGGCGAGGAACGTTTTACGGTGAGGTCAGGCTGCCAGCGGCCGGCGGGGCGGAGTTCCATAAGCGCTGACACAAGCGGTTTGGCTTTACCGTGGCGTGCCGTTCCGCAGAAGCCCGTTTTGGACTGGGCAAAACCTACAATGTCGGCCGAACTTGCACCTCTGACGAAGCAGGAGGAGAATGGCGTTGTCTTCCGATTCAGGGCCCCCTAGTGTTCCGCGCACTCGAGAAAGGAACTACCGCATATGAAGCTCTCATTCGGCCTAGTGTGTGTTCTGCTGCTCGCATCCATCGCCACCGCGAATGGAGACAAGTCCGCCGCCCGGCCACCGCTGATCGACCGCGACTTAATCTTCGGCAATCCAGAGATTGCGGGAGCTGAGCTTTCCCCTGACGGCAAGTACATCGCATTTCTGAAACCCTGGAAAGACACGCGCAATGTGTACGTGAAGGCGGTGAGCGAGCCATTCAGCGCCGCCCGGCTGCTTACCACAGAGACGAAGCGCCCGGTTGCCGGATACCTATGGTCGCGAGACGGTAAGTACATTCTCTACGCCAAGGACAATGGCGGAGACGAGAACTTCAATGTGTACGCGGTGGACCCTTCGGCCCAACCCGCTGCGGGCGCCGACGCTCCGCCCTCGCGCGATCTGACTGGACTGAAAGGTATTCGCGTGATGCTGTATGAAGCTCCGAAGAGCGATCCGGATATCGTTTACATCGGGTTGAACGACCGGGATAAGGCCTGGCACGACCTTTATCGGCTGAAGATTTCCACGGGAGAGAAGACTCTGGTCCGCAAGAACACCGAGCGCATCACCGGCTGGGTGTTTGACTTAAAGGGGCAACTGCGGCTGGCCACGCGTAGCGCGGAAAATGGCGACAATGAGATCCTGCGCGTCGATGCGGACGGATTCACCAAGGTCTATTCCTGTTCGGTGCTGGAAACCTGCGCGCCGCTGCACTTTCAGCCGGGAGACCAGCGCGTCTACATGCAAAGCAACAAGGGTACGGACCTGGTCTCGCTACTGCTGTTCGATCCCCAGACCAGCAAGACCGAGATGGTGGAGTCGGATCCTTTCGGCAAGGTCGATTTTGGCGGGGCTTTATTTTCCGAGGTCACCGATGAACTGGTGGAAACCTGGTACGTGGCTGACCGCCTCCAGACCTACTACAAAAATAAGCGGTTCGGCGACGACGTCCACTGGATCGAGCATCGCTTCCCGGACGACGAGATCCGTGTAGTTTCGCGCACCAAGGACGACCAACTTTGGCTGGTCACTGCTGGCAGCGACCGAGAACCCGGCGACACGTTTCTGTTCTGGCGCAAGACACACACCCTGACGCCACAATTCAAAATCTGGGAGAAACTCCCGCGCCAGGACTTGGCGGAAATGAAGCCCGTCACTTACAAATCTTCGGACGGTTTGGAGATTCCCGCCTATCTCACGCTGCCAAAAGGAGTCCCCGCAAATAATCTGCCGACGCTGGTCATTCCGCATGGCGGTCCCTGGGGACGCGATGCGTGGGGATACAACCCATTGGCGCAGTTCTTTGCCAACCGCGGATATGCGGTGCTTATGCCCAACTTCCGCGGCTCGACCGGATATGGCCGGAAGTTTCTGGATGCGGGCAACCTGGAGTGGGGCCGCAAGATGCAGGACGATGTGACCTGGGGCGTGAAGTACATGGTTTCCCAAGGCATCGCCGATCCCAAACGCGTGGGTATTCTCGGTGGTTCTTACGGCGGCTATGCCACGCTGGCGGGCGTCACTTTTACTCCCGATCTTTATGCGGCGGCGGTGGACATCGTCGGGCCCTCGAATCTGATCACGCTGCTGGATTCGATTCCTCCGTACTGGGAAGCGGCCCGCAACGTGTTTTACGTTCGTATGGGTGATCCGCGTACTCCGCAGGGTAAGGCGCTGCTGATGGAAGAGTCTCCTCTGACTTCCGCCGACAAAATCAAAACCCCTCTCCTGGTCGCCCAGGGAGCCAATGATCCTAGAGTGAACCGGCGCGAGGCAGAACAGATTGTCATCGCGTTACGCGACCGCGGCTTCCCGGTGGAGTACATCCTCGCCCCCGATGAAGGGCACGGTTTCGCCCGGCCAATCAACAATCTGGCGCTGTTCATGGCTTCGGAGAAATTTCTTGCGCAGCACCTGGGAGGAAGGTATCAAGACGGCGGCACGGCGGAGGAGGTTGCGCGGCTGAAGGAAATCACGGTGGACCCGAAGACGGTGGTCCTATCGAAGAAAATCAATCCGGAAACCATTGGCACCCCGAAGCCAGCCATGGACTTGCAGACTGGAACCTACAACTACCAGGTAAAGATTGAAGCGGGCGGCCAGCAGATGAATCTCAAGGTTTCTACCGCGATTCAGGATGGCGCTGGCTCGTGGACCGCAACCGATCAGATGGACACGCCACAAGGCTCCGCAATCGACACCGCAACGCTGGAGAAAGGCAGCCTGCTTTTGCTGAAGAGAAGCGTGCGGCAGGGGCCGGTGGCGATTGATCTGGATTTCGCCGGCAACAAAGCCGCGGGCAAGATGAGCATGAACGGACAAGACAAACCGATCGCGGTTGACCTGGGCGGGCCACTGTTTGCGGATGCTGCCGGTTCAGATCAGGTGATCGCGTGCTTGCCGCTGGCTGAGGGCTATAGCACGACCTTCCGCAACTTCGATGTTCAGACGCAGAAAGTGAAATTGCTGCAATTGACCGTCGTTGGCAAGGAAGAAGTGACGGTACCTGCCGGCACGTTCAACGCGCTTCGGGTCGAGATCTCTTCCGCGGACGGGGGCCCGGACAAGAAGACGATTTGGATTTCTGGGGAAACCCACAAAGTAGTGAAGGTCACCGCGGTTCTGGCTTCCATGGGAGGAGCGGTGATGACTCAGGAACTTGTGCAGTAGAAGTCGGCTTGTGGGGATTTCGAAATTCCACTCAGGGCATGCCGATTCCCGTTCTTTTCAACTTCAGTCCCCCGCGGACGCGGCAGCACGCCGAGGGGTTCACGCACGGGGGGAGCGTGCGTGATCTTGTGCTCCTTACATGAATTGTGAATGGGATGGGCCGTGTGAAGCCCCACCCAGATGATGCCAGACAGCACGACTCCATGAATCGCGAAGCTGGCGCCGAGTGAGGTTTTCCGTTCGATTCCACAGGCAGCCACGAAACCTGAAGCGCGCTCAGCCAGCACAGTCTTAGCCAGGTCGGCGAGAGTGTACAGCCACAGACTGAGGACACCATAGCGACCTGATCGTGCGCGGGCCTCCGCCAAACTCTCTTCAAATACGCTGACCATGGCATCGCCGTACGCTTGCCGAAATTCCATGGGATAAGACTTCAGCAAGATCCCGTAAAGCCGCGCCCCCAGTATCGCTTGCCCGCGCATCATGCTACTTTCCTAAAGTGGGCGCGTTCTCCCAAACCTTCCTTGACCTCGCGAGTGCCACCACGGCCGCCAGTCGCCGGCTTTCGGCTGCCAGTACTCGTCGGCCAAGAGAAGTCAAACGGTAATAGCGGCGGCGCTGATCTTCATTCCTGACTGGTCGCTTAACCGATTCTTCGATCAAGCCGGCTTCAAGAAGCTCACGGATCGAACGATAGAGCGTGCCGGGACCAAGCCTGACGGTTCCGACGCTGGCCTTGTCAACCTCCTGCATGATGGCGTAGCCGTGACGTTCCTCCGAGGCAAGTGCCAGAAGGATGTACTGACTCGCCGTCGAAAGCGGGAGAAATGACTCTGGCGACTCGGATCGGGGAGTTTGAAACAAGCCCATTCTCTTCCTTCTATCCATTATGGATACATAAAACGCAATTGGCTAATTTAGTCAAGGACATTGTCTAATTATACCCAGTATAGCTATACTTAATGTGGACCTATGAGCATTCTTAAGGCTTACCCAGGAGATCTGCCGTGAAGACCCTAATGATACGTCCCGTCACGCTCGCAGCCCGCCTGCTTCCGGTGTCCGTTGCCGCTCTCTCGCTATTAATAACCTGCAGGGCAACTGCCACGAGTTCCGTCGGTAGCAAGATAACGAAGGTTGAGACCGGGCTTACCGCCAGGGTTCACGTCAAGGGGCAGCCGTTCGCACGTTGGACCCTACGCGAACGCATGGCTTACTACCATGTCCCTGCACTGAGCTTAGCAGTGATCAACCATGGTTCGCTGGAGTGGGCCAGGGTTTACGGAACCAGGGAAGTGGAGCGACCGGACCGAGCAGATCGCAGAACTCGCTTCCAGGCAGCCTCGGTCAGCAAGGTCATTACCGCGCTTGCGACGCTTCGACTCGTCCAAATCAAACGCCTCGAACTCAGGGACGATGTAAACCAAAGGCTCCGGAACTGGAAGCTGCCCAATTCTTCCGGACGCGCCGTTACGGTGGGGGAACTGTTGAGTCACATGGCTGGCATCAACTGGCCTGCAGGTGAGTCGGCTCTGCCTCCCGTCGACCCATTACCAAGCCTACTGCAAAGATTGAACGGTGAGCCACCTGCATCAAATAAGCCGGTTCGGGTCGATGGTATTCCTGGATCCGGTTTTCGCTATTCCAACGGCGGATATTTGATCTTGGGGCAGCTGATTTCCGACGTAACAGGCACGCCGTTTTCCCAGGCGGCGACAACGCTGGTATTGAGACCGCTCCACATGGCCCACAGCACGTTTGACGTGCTCAAGCCTGACGAGGCGCCGAAGGATGTTGCACTTGGACACACCGCTGACGGTGTACTGGAGACTGGCGAATGGCGCGTGGTCGGCGCACCGGAAGGTGGGCTTTGGACGACGGCGTCTGATCTGGCTCATGCTGCGATAGCGGTTCAGCACGCGTTCCGTGGTGTCGATACTAACTTTCTCTCTGCTTCGTTGGCCCAGCAGATGTTGACCAAGCAGAATGATCAATGGGGACTAGGCGTTCAACTGCAGGGGTCTGGAGATAAGTTGGCTTTCCGTCACGACGGCTCAACCCCCGGTTACAAGGCCGTGCTGTTTGCGTACGCGAATCGTGGTCAGGGCGCCGTCATCCTAACCAACGGTGACCGCGGTGGCGAACTCGCCGACGAACTGCTGTATAGCATTGCTGCGGCCTACGATTGGCCCGATTTTCGGGTAATGGAAAAGGCGATCGTCGAAATCAGTCCCGAGGCCTTGAAGCAGTATGTTGGGAAATATGAGATGGCACCCGGAGCCTACGCCAGCATCTCGATGGAGAACGGGAAGCTCTATGGCCAAGTTCGGGGCCGAGACAGGACCGAGTTGTTCCCCGAATCGGAGACGCAGTTTTTCATGATCGAAGGTCCAACCGTGGTGTTCGAAAAGGACAGCGGTGGGCATGTTGCAGGTCTCGTATTCGATGGGAGTTTTCACGCGAAACGCGTACCTTGAGTGCCTTCCTTAAGTTAGCGCTTACGGGGCGCTGCCCGCCTGGGCAGCCGGGCGGCTGTCCCCACGCAGTTCTCAATGGGGCGGGCGCGGGACGTTTGGATTGTCGGGTGGCTCGGCGGGCGGGGCCAGGGGCAGGCGGGCGGCGCCGTTGAGCAGGTCGCGCTCCTGCGGGCTGAACACGCTCTTAAAACGGTCGGACTCGATGACGCGCTGGCGCTGCTCGGGCGGCATGGCACGCAGGTCGCGAATGGCGGTGCGCACCATGGCGCGGCGCTCGGGCGGAAGGTTCTGCATCTGGTTGTAGATGCCGCGCGCGTTTTGCTTCTGTTCCGGAGTCAGGTGCTCCCAGACTTCCATGCGGTTCAGCATGCGCTGCTGCTGATCTGAGGGCAAACTGTTGAAGTGCTGCAAGCGATTCTGCAGGAGCTGCTGGCGCTCGGGCGGAAGGCTGCGGAATTGCGGATCGTTCTGCAGAGCGCGCTGCTGTTGCTCGGGCGGAAGATCGCGATAGCGCTGCAGCCATTGGCCGGCGTGGTGGCCCTGCTGGGGCACACGGTTGATGGGAGGCTGTTGCTGGGCGCGAGGCTGGGGGCGGGATTGGGGCGGCCGCGGCGGCGGTGAGGAGCGGCGCTGCGCCATGGCGGGAGCCGCGCACAGAGCCAGGGCAAGCCCGGCCGCCGCGACGTACGCCGTCATGGATTTCGGTTGCAACACCTCGTACCTGCTCTCCCCGTGAACAACCTCGCACGCAAACTGTGATGGAAGCGCATGCTGCCTGTCTCTTCAAGTCTGTCTTCGCCTTACGGATTGGCGTTGACGTTCTGCTGCACTTCCAGATCATCCAGCACATCGAAATCGGAATACATGTCGTGATTCTTGTCCAACGCTTGCAGATCGCCGACGGCGGTTCCCGGCTGCACCTGGACCACCGGATTGGGCACGATCTGCGGGGCGCGGCTGTCGCTTTGGAAAAGAGTGATGCCCACGACCATCAGCATGGCCAGAGAAACGGCAAGGGCGGGCTTGCGGACCCAGTGGAACCAGCCCGCGCGCTGCGGTTTTGCCATCTCTTCGCGCAGACGCGCGCCCAAGCGCACGTCGAAGTAGGGCGAAGGCTCGGGCGCCTGCCACTCGTCGAGCAGCGCCATGGTCTGGCGCAGCTCTTGCAAGTGGCTGGCGCAGACCGCGCATGCCAGCAGATGTTGGTCGAGTTCGGGCGTGGGCGCGCTCAGTCCAGCGGCCACGTCCGGCATCAGTTCGCGAATTTCTTGGCACTTCATAACGTTCCCCTGAAAAAACTTAAATAAACTCTTTCAGCTGCTGGCGCAAAGTTTCGTACGCGCGAAACAGCAGCGACTTGGTGGCGGACTCGCTCAGCTTGAGCACTTCGCCAATTTGTTTGTAATCCATGTGCTGATACTTGTGCATGGCGACCGCCATTCTTTGGCGTTCGGGCAAAGCCTGGACGCGCTGGCGGATGGCCGCCAGGCGCTCGCGGCGGAGGAGCATTTCTTCCGCGGAGAGCGTGGAGTCCGGCACGTCCATGGTGAGGCCGGTTTCGTCGTCCGGCTGATCCAGGCTGACGGTTTTTTCCGGGCGCTCATTGCGCGTGTCGCGGGCGTGGTTCACGGCCAGGTTGGTCGCAATGCGATACAACCAGGTGGTGAACTTGGCGCTGGCCTCGTAGCCCTCGCGCGAACGATAGACGCGCAGAAAAACTTCCTGCGCCAGATCCTCGGCCGCGGCCGCATTATGCGCCATGCGATACATGAAATTCACCATGGGCCGGCGGTATTTTTCAACCAAATATTGGAACGCCGATTCGTCCCCGGCCTTCACCCGCAGCATAACCTCGGCGTCGTTCACGCCTTCGGGGGAAAGTCCAGTGGCAGCCTGCGCCGAAGAGGGCACGGCGGCCATTGCGAGCAACCCCCGATCCATGGCTACGCTACTCACATTGGTTTGAACCCCTTCGGCGGCCAAAAGTTGCGTCTCGCCGGGCTCGGGTGCGGGCTCGGAAGTCCCATCGGCAGAACGGGGTACGGGCGGTTCGGTGCGTGTGAATTCGTTGGCCATCAGGGCGTCAGCACGGGGGCCTGTGGGCGACCGCGCCTAGCGTAACCCCTACGTAATCTGCGTTCTAGGCTACCACGGCGCGGTAGTCCGGGGAACTGCTTGATTTGCTAGAGTATAGCGTTTACAGGTTCCTTCGCGGGCGCGGGAAAAGTGGGGCAGTTTTCAGGCGAGAGGGGCTTAGGTTGCCGGTTGGCGATGCCGAACTAAGGCTTAGGAGTGGGGCTTAGGAATGGGGATGGAGAATGGGGCAAGAATGAGGGTTAGTCATCTCCCGAGAGCGCTCAAAATCGGGATCGCAGGGGTGGTGGCTCTCTATGCGGCCAATCTGCTCAAGCTGCCCCAGGCCTATTGGGCGGCCATCAGCGCCTTTGTGGTGATGGGCGCCGACGTGGGCGCAACTTTCAAAGCCTCGTGGACGCGGCTGATTGGGACGGCAATCGGCGCGGTGGCCGGGGCGTTATTCGTCCAGCTGTGGGGCAGCCATTTGTGGGCGTTCGGATTGGCTGCGACGGTAACCGCTTTGCTGTGCACCCTGCTGAATTTGGAGCAGAGCTACCGTCTGGCCTGCGTGACGGTGGCGATTGTCATGCTGATTCACTCTGCCGGACTCTCTCCGTGGAGGCTCGCACTCTGGCGTTTCCTGGAAGTTGCGGTGGGGATTGTGGTGGCGCTGGTGATTGCGGCGCTGCCGCCCAGGACGAGTCCGCAAGACGATGGCGACGCGGATCGCAACCATGATAGCCAGGAGGCAGGGGCTCCAGAGTAAGCGAGCGTTCCTCTCTTGTTTTGCACTGACGCAGCAACCCGCAGTCCATGACCGCTGGGTATCTGGTTCATGGCATCCAACCTTCTTACACTGAAAGTCTCCCGGTAGGTGCCGATATCCCTAAATAGCAGATGCTTCAGGCTTTCTGCCGATCAGCCTTTCCATCGATAGGCGTCGGATTGAGGCAGGCCAAGGTGGGCCAGGACGCGAAAAGCGAACTCGCGCGCCATCGCATCGAATGAGGACGGACGATTGTAGAAAGCCGGGATTAGGGGAAAGACGGTTGCGCCGGCGTCGGCCGCTCGGTACATGTTGCGGATGTGGATTTTGTTGAGCGGCGTTTCGCGGACGCAGAGCACCAGGGGGCGTTTTTCCTTGAGGCAGACATCGGCGGCGCGCTCAATCAGGTGCGAGGCGATGCCGTTGGCGATACGGGCCAGGGTGCCTACGCTGCAGGGGATGACGACCATCGCGTCAGCGGGATAAGAGCCGCTGGCGATGTTGGCGCCGATATCGGCGTTGGCCTGGACATGAATCTTGCCGGAGGGCTTGCCCAGGATCTGACTTGCCAGGTTGCTGCGGCCGCGCAGGCCGAGTTCCTCCGCGAGCACGCGCAGGCCGCTGTCGGAGGCGATGAAGTTCACGGTTTTCACGCGCTTATCGCGGTCGAGGGCCAGCAAGAAGTGCTTAAGAAATAACGAACCGCTGGCGCCGGTGGTGGCGACGGTGAGGTTCTGAGGCGGGTTGAGCAAGTTTTGATTCTCCCTCTGGAGGCGCGAGGTTCGGCCGCAGCTTTCAGCGTCCTGAGAATAGGGATGCCGCGGAGAGCAAGTCAAGGGCAGCGGGCGAGGGCGCCCGCTCTACGTGAATCGCATGGCGACGACTACCAACTTACGGTCGCGGCGCAGTGAGGCGCAGTGGCATGCGCTGGCTGGGGTGGAGCGCGAGATCCGGGTCACGGATCCGAGCGGACGCCGCAAATATCTTCGCGACTTCGGTCAGGCGTTTCGTTCCTATGACGCGGTGATCAACTCCGAAGAATTGAAGAGCACGGTGAGGAGCGCGGATATTGTGCTGGTCGGCGACTACCATGCGCTGCCGGCCGCGCAACGTTTTGCCGCCACGCTGTTTGAGGAACGGGCACAACCGGGCGACCGCAAAGTGGTGCTGGGACTGGAGACCATATTCGCGCGCGACCAGCACATTCTGGACGAATGGTGGCGGCGCGAGATCGAGGAAACGGAATTGCGGCAGCGCATCCGGTTCGATCTTGACTGGGGCTACGACTGGGCGCCGTTTTATCGATTGCTGGTGACGGCGCGGGAACATGCCGAGGGGATTTATGGGCTGGACTGCATGCCGCGCGAGGATTTGCGCAAGATTGGCGCCCGCGACCGGCACGCCGCGCACAAGATCTGCGAAATGCGGCAGCGGCATCCCGAGGCGGCAATCGTTGTGTTATTCGGGGAGTCGCACTTGGCGCCCGGGCATCTTCCACGGCAACTGCACGAGCACAGGCCGCAGGAGCGGGTGTTGACCGTGCTGCAAAATGTGGACGCGCTCTATTGGCATGCGGCGGGGGAACCGTGCGAACGGGTAGAAGCGGTTCGGGTGGCGGAGAACGTGGTATGCGTGTTCAACTCCACGCCGCTTGAAAAATATGAGAGCTACCGTCTGCACCTGAGCCGTTGGGGACGCAGTGACGACGAGGGGCCGGACCTGGCGCCCACCCTCTACAACCTGATCGACAGCCTGATCCGCTTTCTCGATATCAATCTCTATTCTTCGCATAACGGAACGCAGCCGAAATTCTTGGTCGATCTGCTGCCCGAGGTCTGTTGTGGCGCGTCCGATGCGCGCTTGCGCCGGTTGCTGGTTCGCGAAACCGCAGTGGAAGAGGAGCAGGCGGCGTTGTTGCGCCGGATCGAGGAGCGCGGCAGTGTTTACTTGCCGCGCACAAATGTTCTCTATGTACGCGAGTTTCAGATGATGTACGCGGCGGAAGAGGCGGCGCGGTTTCTGCATCGAGCTTGCCGTGGGTTGCCTTCGGGACAAAGGGTAGAACAAACGGCCGACGGCTTCTACGGGCGCACACTAGAGCATGCACTGGGATACTTTGGGTCGCGCGTGCTGTACCCGGCGCGCCCGGCGGTGCATCCTGAGAGCGAACTATCGCGCGGGCTCTGCGAGGAATTCATCGAAACTGCGGTGCACAACGATGGCGCCAAGATCGACGAACAGCCGCGACAGCTTGGCTACATCATCGGCAGCGAATTGTATAACAAGTATCTCGCGGGACGCGTGAACCGCAGCCGATTGCGGCAGGTGTTTCTGGCCCGGCTGGAAGAGCCAGGAATCGCGCGGGATATCTGCTTGGCGATCGTGGGAAAGCGCGCGGGGCGGAAAAAACCGAGATCTGTCAGGGCGGTATTTTCGCAAGAGCGGCGCACGGCGGGGTGAAGGAAAACACCGCCGGTTCGATGCCGATGATCCTTATCTCAGTTTTCAGCCCCTCATTCACAAAAAAGGCACGGCCGCAGCCGCGCCTTTCCTGCACAATCCGATCCACGAGCACTTACGAGTGCTTTTCCACCTCCAGGTTATTCTGCACGCTGAAGACGCCAAAAACCTGGTTGGCGCGCATGCCGGCAATCTGCTTATCCATCGTGTTCTGCACCGTGCCGTAGAGCGCGAGGTGGCCGTTGGTCACGACTATGCGAATTGGCTTCGCCGGGTCGATGCTATAGCGGCCGAGCACCGGGTCGCGATAAATGGCTCGCGCTACGCGCAGCCGAATGCCGTCATCGAAGATCGATGCCGGGGCGACGGTCGCGTGGTTGACGACGTCCTTTACGCCTGGGGTGTTGTCGACCAGCGTCAATGCGGAATCGAGATCGACCGGCAGCCTGGCTTCGCCGCTCAGCGTGGCGATACCATCCTTCACCGAGGCGGTTAGGTAGTTGAACGTATTGTCATAGCCGAGGCGATCGTAATAGAGCTTGCGATCAAGCTCGGCCGCGAGCGTGGTATCGGGAACTCCATTGCCGCCAACCTCGATCAGGTTGCGCACGCCTTGCACGCTGGGCAGTTTGCGAACACGTTTGGCCGCGTCCAGCTTTTGCTGATAAAGAGCAACGTGGCCATTCAAGGTTACGATGCCGTCATCGACCGTGGCCCGCACATCGTGGAATTCCTGCTTGGCGGCCAATTGCCGCGTGGCGCGAGTTTCGATTGCGCTGTCGTAGCTACCGGCGGCGCCGGTTTGCGCCGACAATGCGGCGCTGAGCATCGCAACCGCGAAAAGTGACGCATAAATATTGAGAGAACGTCTCATGGAAAATCCTCCTCACTTCTGGCTTAATCTGTTAAACCCGGAAACGGGCTCAAAGTTGCCGATGGCCGAGGCTGGCAAGTAGCTTTACGAACTTTTGACAATCGCTCGAATAACGAATAACCTGCGCGGCGGGAGAACCCGCCAGCGAGTCCGCGGCGCAAGAGGAGAAGATCATGAGCAAGACGACAAACCGGTCAGCCGGGCCGACGGTTTTGCGAATTGTGGTTGGCATTGTGTTCGTGCGGCATGGGATCCAGAAGTTTTTTTCCTTTGGCGTGCCTGCGGTTGTGGCGTTCTTCGGCTCGCTGGGAATCCCTCATGCCAAATTCTTTGGCCAGTTAATACCGCTGGTTGAACTTGTCTGCGGGGCGGCGCTGATCTTCGGATTTGCCACGCGCGTGAACGCACTGATCCTCGCCATCGAGATGGCTGTGGCAGTGATCAAAGTCCATTTCAAGAACGGTTTCTTCGTTCCCATGGGATATGAGTTCGCTCTGACCCTGCTGGCCGTGAACATCAGCTTGATGCTCACCGGTGGCGGGTGTTTTTCCTTGGATGGCTTGCTATGGGGAGGACAAGAATCGCCAGCAACGAAGCCCTTGCCTGCAAAGACGGAATCGCCGACTTCCGCGCCGCCCAAGCCTTAGCGTCTTTTCCTTTTCGCGCGCAACTTTTTGCCGGATTTTTGGTCCGCACCGAACACACGCGCGAATATTTTGTCGATATTGCGCAATTGGCGCCGCAGATCGAACGCCCGCTCGACCTGTGCCCGCGGCACGCGGCCTGCAATCTCTTTGTCCTTGAGTATCTGCTCGCGAAAATCCAATCCATCCTTCCAGGCGCGCATGGCGTGAGTTTGCACGGCGCGGTAGGCGTCCTCGCGCGAGACTCCGTGTTCCACCAAATCCAGCAACAACTGTCCGCTAAAGACTAGACCGCCGGTACTCTCGAGATTGATCCGCATGCGTTCGGGGTAGACGAACAGGGTGTCGATCAGATTGGCCGTCTTCTGCAGCAGGTAATCGGTCAGCGTGGTGGAATCGGGGATGATGACGCGCTCGGCGGAGGAGTGGGAAATATCGCGCTCATGCCAGAGGGCGACGTTTTCAAATCCCGCCTGCGCGTTCGAGCGCACTACGCGGGAAAGGCCGCTGATCTGCTCGCTGGTTACCGGATTGCGCTTGTGGGGCATGGCGGAGGAGCCTTTTTGTTTCTCGCTGAAAAACTCCTCGGCTTCGCGGACTTCGGTGCGCTGCAAGTGGCGGATTTCGGTGGCGATCTTGTCAAGCGTGCAAGCGATGACGGCAAGCGTGGCTAGATAGTAGGCGTGACGGTCGCGCTGGATGACCTGCGACGAAACGGCGGCCGCCCTCAGACCCAGGCGGGCGCAGATTTTCTCCTCCAACTCGGGCGTGAGGTGAGCGAAGGTGCCGACCGCGCCGGAGAATTTGCCGACGCGCATGTCTTCGGCCGCACGCTGGAAGCGGGCGCTGTCGCGCTGAACCTCGGAATACCAATTCGCAATTTTGAATCCGAACGTAATCGGCTCGGCGTGGATGCCGTGGGTGCGGCCGATCATAGGAGTGTCTTTGAACTCCCAGGCGCGGCGCTTCAGGATGTCCGACAAGCGCTCCAGATCGGCGGCGATGATGGCAGACGCTTGGCCGACGAGGAGAGCTTGCGCAGTGTCAACGACGTCGTTGGAAGTCAGGCCGTAATGAAACCAGCGGGCATGGGGACCCACGATCTCGGCGACCGCCGTGGTGAAAGCAATGACGTCGTGGCGAACTTCGGATTCGATTTGATTGATGCGCTCGACGCTGAAATCGGCGCGTTCGCGGATGGCGCGGGCGGCCTCTTTTGGGACCATGCCGGCTTCGGCGAGCGTTTCGGTGGCGGCGACTTCCACAGTCAGCCAGGTACGGAAGCGGTTTTCTTCGCTCCAGATGCGGCCCATTTCCGGGCGGGTATAGCGTGGGATCAAAAGCGCCTCTTAGCGATCCTGAAATGTGCGACTCAAGATTCTATATGCAGCGGGAGGGCCGTGGCCATAGACGAGCGCAGAGCCCGACGCGGCGTAGATCAGAACCGAACCGGCTTGCGGAAATGCGCCGTTCCCGTCGACAATTCGCTCATGGCCGACTATATCGTGTTACGATGTAATGGGGCGGTACAATGATCTTGATACGATATACTTCGCGGCATGTCAACTAATCTAACCCACGCGGACTACGAGTCCCTGGCCGATTTCCGGTATCAAATCCGCCGTTTCTTGGCTTTCAGCGAGCAGGCCGCGCGCCGTGTGTCCTTAGAGCCAAGGCAACATCAGTTGATGCTGGCCATCAAAGGGCTGCCGACGGGCGTGAAGCCGCGGATCGGGGAGCTGGCGGAGCGCTTGCAGATCGAGCATCACAGCGCGGTCGAGCTGGCGAACCGCCTGGCCGCGGGCGGCTATGTCGTGCGCCGCCCGGGCCGAGAAGACCGGCGGGAGGTGCTGTTGGCGCTCACCCCGAAAGGCGAACGGGTGTTACGGAATCTCTCGATGCACCACAAAAACGAGCTTCGCACGCGGGGTCCGGCGCTGCTTGCGGCGTTGCAGCGGCTGGTGCCGGCGGGTAAGCATTCCGCAACGGTGGCAGCCAAAACGGCCCATAACCATAAGACGAGGGCGACACGGCTAGAACATGGCGCAAAGTGAGAACCAGAGCGGTAACGGAAGTAGCGGCACGACAGGCGCGGGTACGTTCGTAAGGGACACGATTGCTGTGCCGGCGCAGTTTCGCATGGTGTTGATTTCATTCCTGGCGGCCGGGATTGGCCTGATCGCGGGCCTGATCGCATTCATCCTCTATCGGTTGATCGGCTTATTTACCAATATTGCGTTTTATGGCCGTTTCGTCGCCGACTTTACCAGCGCGCGGCACAATCATCTTGGGTTGTGGGTGATTCCGATTCCGGTGATTGGCGGAATTATCGTCGGCATTATGGCGAAATACGGAAGCTCGAAGATCAAAGGGCACGGAATTCCCGAGGCCATGGAAGCGGTGATGATCAGTCGCAGCCGGATTGCGCCGCGAGTCGCGATTCTAAAGCCGCTCTCGGCGGCGATCGCGATCGGCACTGGCGGGCCGTTCGGCGCGGAAGGCCCCATTATTCAAACGGGCGGCGCGGTGGGCTCGCTGGTGGGGCAGGTTTTTCATACCACGGCCTCGGAGCGCAAAGTGCTGCTGGCATGTGGCGCGGCGGCAGGAATGTCGGCGACTTTCAATACGCCGATTGCGGGCGTGATTCTGGCCATCGAACTGCTCCTGTTTGAATTCAAGGCGCGCTCGTTTATTCCCTTGGTGGTGGCCAGCACCCTCGCCACCGCTGTCCACATGCAATTGCTGGGAGCGGGGCCGATGTTCGCGGTGCGGGCGATGGACTTTGGCGTCCCGCGGGCCTTGCCGTTTTATCTTGCGCTGGCGGTCATTTGCGGCCTGGCGGCCGTGGCGTTTTCCAAAACTCTCTATTGGGTGGAAGATCAGTTTGAAAAGTTGCCGGTGGACGAACTGTGGTGGCCGGCGATTGGCGCTCTGGGCCTGGGGATTATTGGCTACTTCGTGCCGCGCATTCTGGGAGTGGGATACGACACCATCGGCGATATCTTGAATGGGGATTTGGCTCTTAAGCTGCTCGTGGTGGTGATGATCGCCAAGGCAGCGGCTTTGGTGGTTTCCCTGGGTTCGGGGACTTCGGGAGGGTTGCTGGCGCCCATGTTTATGTCGAGCGCAGCTCTGGGCGGAGTGTTCGCCATGGGCGCAAACCGGTTGTTCCACGGGGCTAAGCTCTCGGGCGGCGCCTTCGCGCTGGTGGCGATGGGAGCGGTATTCGGAGCGGCGGCCCGCGCTCCCTTTGCTTTTATCATTTTCGCTTTTGAGATCACCCGCGACTACAACTCGGTGCTGCCGTTGATGCTGGTCACGGTGATTGCCAGCGGCGTCGCCATGCTGCTGATGCCGCGTTCTTCCATCATGACCGAGAAGCTGGAGCGGCGAGGGTTGCACATCCATCAGGACTACGAAGCGGATGTGTTGCAGCAGGTGAGAGTCGCCGAGACCATGGATCCGGACGTGCCCGTGCTAACGGCGGATATGCGGGTCGGAGAACTCGCCGACCGCATCGCGCGCCGCGACCCCGAGGCGAACCGTCATCAGGGCATGGTCATCGTGGAGTCAGCGGGCAACAACAAGGAAGGCAAACTGGCGGGCATGATTACCCGCGGCGATGTGCTGCGCGCGCTGGACAAGGACCCGTCCGGGTCAATGAGCGTGCTGGACGCGGGAACGCGGAATCTGATCGTCACGTATCCGGACGAAATGCTGCATGAAGCTTCCGCCAAAATGTTGCGGAACAATATCGGACGCTTGCCGGTAGTGGACCGTGAACATCCGGACCGCGTGGTCGGCTACCTGGGAAGGCCCGGCATCCTGGCGGCGCGAGTGCGCCGCATGGACGATGAACAAGTGCGCGAGCCGGGATGGATCGGGCGGTTCTTCTAGGTTCCGGTTGTCTATTCTCGGGCCTCGAAACCGAAGCTCAAATCCGGCCGAGAACAAGCAAAATCACAACGATCAAAAGCACTAAGCCCACTCCACCGGTCGGGGCATAGCCCCACTCCCGGCTATGGGGCCATCGCGGCAGAGCCCCGAAGAGCGCTAAGACAAGAATCACAATCAATATCGTTCCAAGCATGTTCGCTCCTTACTCTCCTGTTTTCAGACAGGAATATTTGCCATCCGGTGCAGCCTATCTCGAGGCTGCACCAGGTGCACGCTACATCGAGATGTCGACCGCAATTCCGACGCCGGGATACCTGGAGTCAAAAAGGTAGTAGCCGTTGTCGACATACGCGAGATAAACGTCGTCGTTGTCGTACCAGTCGTTTCCCCAGTATTCCGGCCATGGGTCAACCAGACTGATCCAATAGCCCTGGTACTGGAAGCGCGGGTACCCGCCAACTACCAGGAAGGGCAGGCCGTAGATACGGAACCCATGGCTCGGCCCAAAGTATCCGCTGAATCGATCGTCAGGAATGCGGTAACCGTGGTAGCCGCCACGTTGTTGCCAGGTGCGGTGGTCGGAGTTCCAGTTTTGTGAACCATGCTGCTGCCACGCGCTCTGTTGGACGCGCTGCTCCTCAGCGCGTTGGGGCGGTTGATTCCCCCGCTGTTGCTGGGCGCGCTGCTGGTTGTTTTGGTCTTGCTTCTGTTGTTGTTGAGCGCGCTGCTGCTGTTTGTTCTGGTCTTGCTTCTGTTGTTGCTGGGCTTGCTGTTGCTGATTGTGCTGGTCCTGCCGCTGCTGCTGTTGAGCATGCTGCTGTTTGTTCTGATCTTGCTTCTGCTGTTGCTGGGCTTGTTGTTGCTGGTTGTGCTGGTCCTGCCGCTGCTGTTGCTGAGCCTGCTGCTTGTTCTGCTGCTGCTGTTGCTGCTGAGCACGCTGCTGGTTGCTCTTGTCTTGCCGTTGTTGTTGCTGGACTTGCTGTTGCTGATTGCCCTGGGCTTGCCGTTGCTGCGGCTGAGCCTGCTGCGGCTGAGCATGTTGCTGTTGGGGTTTAGCCTGCTCTTGCTTGCTCTGTTGCTGTTGGGGATGGTCTTGCTTTTCGTCCTGTTGCTCGTGCTGTGCATAGACAGGGACGGCTAGGCCGAGAAGCAGAGACAGAATGGCTGCTCTAGTGATTCCAATTGCTTTCATAAGGTCTACCTCCGTTTACCGCTCGGTGCGTGCGCTTGCTCTACTGCCTAAACCCGTTGCGGTGATTGCGTCGCCTATTCCACAAATTAACCCTAAGGCTGGGTCGGCTCTGTTTATAGGCGTTCCACCGCTTTCTTAATGGTCAAAACTGCTCAGTGGGAAGAAACTAGGAATAGCGTCCGAAAGCTAACCCAATCCTGTGGAATGTGCGTGCAGCGGAGCATGACGGGCCGCGTTTCTCATTGCTTCGATTGCGGGTCAACCAAAACATAAACCGCGGGAGCCCACAGTGGGCTCCCGCCGATAACGGTCACTCTGGTTGCGTCCAGCCACTCCGTAGCGGTCGCTATAGCGTAACGTCGATGGCGACGTTGACGCCAGGATACATCGAGTTGCACAGGTAATACGAGCCGTCTATGTCGACGACGTAAACGTCCTGGGTGTAGAGCCAGTTGGCCGGCCACGGATCGACGAATCCGAACCAATAGCCGCCGTATTGGAAGCGATGATTCCGGTAATCGCCTTGGCTTACGCGAAACGAATGTTGGCGGCCGAAGTTGGCCTGAAAACGGGCGTCGGGGATGCGGCCATGATTGCTATTACCGGCGCGCTGCGATTGCTGCGCAGGCTTCGACTGCTGTGCATGTTGCTGTTTCTGCGGTTGCGGTGCATTTTTCGCTTGCGGCTGGACGTTCTTGTTTTGCCGCGGCGCGGTTTTCGCTTGCTGCCTGGTGTTCGCGTGTTGCTGCGCCGAGGGTTTTGCTTGCTGCGCGGCATTGGGGTGCTGCTGCGCCGCGGGTTTCGCCGACTGCCTGGCGTTGCTCTGCTGCTGCGGCGCAGGTTTTTGTTCTTGCGTTGCGGGCCTGGCCTGCTGCGGTTGTTTCTCCTGTTGATGGGCAGGCTGGGCTTTCTATTGCTCCGGCTGGTCGTGCCGCTCCTCTTGTGCATACGCCGGAACGGCTACTCCGAGGGCCAAAACCAGAGCTGCTGTGCTGAAAACTCCCACTAGTTTCATGGGTGTTGCCTCCATTGTCGTATCACTAGGTAAGCTTGCTCTACTGCAAACTCCCTGTTGTTGCGTTGACCGGCTTAGGTTCCGACGTGCATCCGGGAAATTGAATGAAACAGTCCAAAAACGTTCAGCAGCCAGAGAACGACGGCAATCACCACGACGCCATTCAAAATTGACTTGATGGTTCCCTGCATTGGAATGAAGCGATTCACCAGCCAGAGCAGGACCCCCACCACGATGAGAACTTCCAGGAGTTGAATTAGTGGCATGATCTTTAACCTTCCTTTTTTCGCGGGCTAACGCCTCTCATCCGCTGGGAGGGTTGCCCTAACTTCAGTATCGAAATCTCTTAGGGTCGAATCGCGCCCGCCGGCGGTTTGCCGGCTTACGCGCGGATGAAGACTGCCGATTGGCTGGATGTGGCCGCTTACCCATGACTTGATCGGGTGAGGACCCGACCCGTAGCGGCCTGAAAATCAGAGCTGCGGATCAGCGTTCGCGGCTCCCTCTACACACTCAGGAGAATAGAGAATGAGAGGCGCGGACTTTAGTGTCTGAGCAAGATAGCTCACATGGGAAGAATTAGGGATGGCGATGCCTGAGCGACGGCATTCGCTGCGGAAGCTTTAGCGGGCATGATCGGGTTGGTTACTGAGCGCGCTTTATCAGGATCGCCGGGCCGAAGGGGCGTATGCGCACCGGGTAAGTCGAATTCCCCTCCACAATCGAAACAAACTCGATAGGTGCGGCGTTTGATCGTGAATACGCGACTCATGTGCCGGTGCCGGCACCGGCCAAAGGTGAATTGGAAAGCCCAAAGCAGTGGGTTCATCGGTCTTAATCCCGCCTTCGCTCGCAACTCCCATTGGCGTCTAGCCACGCCAGCAGAGAGCGGACGCTGGCCCGCGCCAACGCAATCGCACAGTCTGCCGCCCCGTAATAAAGATTGATGGTGTCGCCATCGGCATCCATAGTGTAGCCGCAGGGGAACACAACGTCGTCCACGTCGCCGTGGCGTTCGTACTCGGCCTCTGGCCCGAAGATCCATGAATCCCCTCGCAGCAAACATTTTTCTGGATTCTCCAGGTCGAAAAGGGCCAAGCCCAGGCGATACAGACAGCCCGAAGGCGTGTGCCGCACCCCGTGGTAGAACACGAGCCAACCCCGCGAAGTTTCAATGGGCGGCGGCGACAGACCAATCTTGTTTGCGTCCCACCAGGCGCCGCGGCGGGCCTCCAACATGAGCCGGTGCCGGCCCCAGTGGTGCAGGTCGGGAGAATAGGAAATCCACATGTGCGAGCCGAGGGTGGTCATCGGCCGATGAATCAGCGCCCAGTATCCATTAATTCTTCGCGGTAGGAGCGCAGTATCTTTATCGTCCGGCGGCATGATTACGCCGTAGCGCTCGAAACTTCGAAAATCCTTGGTCAGAGCCAGGGATACTCCCGGGCCGCCGCGCGAATAGGAAGTATAAGTGACCACGTATTGCTGCAGTTCCGGCACGAACGTGATGCGCGGATCTTCAATGCCCCATATTTCCTCAGGATAATCCTTGGGACTCGGCATCAACGTTGGTTCGCTATCGATTTGCCATCCATCGACGCCGTTTTGCGAGCGCGCGGCGCAAAGATGCGACAAACCCCGGCGATCTTCCACGCGGCAGAGCAGCAGAGTCGAGCCATCCGCGAGCAAAGTTGCGCCCGCGTTAAAAACACTGTTGATGGAGTACGGCCAGTCTTTACTAGTCAGGATTGGATTGCCAGGATGCCGAATGAGTAGTGGTTCATAGTGACGGCTCGGAATGCTCATAGGTTCTTGTGCGGGCGTGGTCATAACGGGATTCCCTTCGCTTCAGACTCTTGCAGCGAGCGCATCTCCAGGCCTGCCATCAGGAACGAAAGCGTCGATTCCGCTCCCTGGTTCTCATTGGCGCGGTCAGGATGCAAGCCGTCCCGGCAGCCGCCCGTGACGCAATCGTAAAGAGCAAGTTGCAGATCGTTATCGCCAAGAAACCAGTTGAAGGCAGACCAGGCTTGGCCGCGCCAGCGGCCGTCACCGGTTGTGCGATAGGCTTGCAGACACGCCGACACAGCGCCAGCGGCTTCAATGGGCTGTTGATCGAATCGGGCCGCTACGCCGCCCTGATGGAAGAACCCTTGCGAGCCGATCGGCACAAAGTGGCCGTGCGCCTGGCATCGCTGCGTTTCCATTAACCAATCTAGCGACTCGAGTCCGGCGTTAAGCATGGGTTCATCCGCGCAAGCCGATCCCACGAGCAGCATGGCCTGGGGTAGCCGTGCATTCCCGTAGGCCACAACATTTTCAAACCACTTCCAGTCTGGGCGCCGGATCGAGTGGTACATATCGAGCAGTCGTCGCGCCAATGCGAACCGCACGCGCTGGGCGTCGCGGTCACCGGGATAAGCGGCAAGATATTCCTGAATTCCGAGCACGCAGTAGGCGCAGGCGCGAGGACTGTGGAACTCGAGGACCGTCGGCAGGGAGAACTCGAACAAGCGGCCGGCAGCGCCGCGCAGCCCATGATTGGTGGATCGGGCTAAGACAGTCCCGAGAGCCCATAATGCGCGGCCGTGAGAATCTTCCGATCCCTGTTCTTCCTTCCAGTGATGGTCGTAGCCGAGGAAATTTCGGAACCGCTTCTTCTCTGGATTGAAACCGTGCTCCAGGAACGCCAGATAGCGGAACGGCCAATCTGGGTTGGCGGATTCGGCTTTTTCCAGGCTCATCCCCAATTGCTCCAACCACACGGTAAGAATGAGGGCGCGCGCATTGTCGTCGGTGGTGTATCCCTCGGCGCGATTGGGAATGGTAAAAATGGCGTGTTGCAGCATTCCTGTATCGTCGGTCAGAGCATGCATGTGATTAAGTTTTAGTTCGGGCAGGAAATTGAGCGATTTGTGAGTCGCGCGAGCCGAGAATTGAACCCGGGGGCTTTCCACGCGGTCGCTGCGAACCCGGGCAAAACTTTCCATATAACCCTGCGCCACTCTCTTCCACACCATGTCGCGCGCGAACTGGTAAGCGCGTTTGCGCATGGCGTGACGGATCGCCGGCGTGTCCAACAGCTCAATCGTCTTCTGAGCGATAGCACCAGGATTTTGGAAAGGGACCAGCGCGCCGCGGCGATCGTCTAACAACTCAATCGCGTGCCAATACGGAGTCGAGATAATCGCCTTACCCGCGCCCAGTGCGTAGGCGAGCGACCCGGAAACCACTTGCGCTTCATGGCGATAGGGCGTGATGTAGATGTCGGCGGCGCCGATGAATTCCGCCATTTCCTCAGGGCTTACAAAACGGTCGTGGAAGAGGACTTGCGATTCCACTCCCACTTCCTTTGCCAATGCTTTCAGGCTGGCTCGATATTTGTCGCCCTCGCGGCGCAGGATGTGAGGATGGGTTGCCCCCGCAACCATGTAGACCACATTCTTATGTTTAGCCAAGATCTGCGGCAGCGCTTGAATGACATTTTCGATTCCCTTGTTGGGCGAGAGCAAGCCGAAGGTGAGGAGCACCGCTTTTCCTTCGACCCCGAAGCGTTCTTTAAAGAAATTGGGATCGAGAAAAGGAAAGTCCGGAACGCCGTGCGGGACCATGTCGATCTTGCTCCCCGGCACCTTGAAGATCTCCTGCAAAAACTGGCCTGAAAGCTGGCTCATCACAATGAGGCGATCGGAAAGCTCCGCGATTTCCTCCATGACCCTGAGTTGCTCGGCGTCGGGCTCGCGCAGAACCGTATGCAGGGTGGTCACCACGGGCATCTTCAACCCGCGCAGCAGATGCACAATATGGCTTCCGGCGGGACCGCCGAAGATTCCATACTCGTGCTGCAGGCACACCATGTCGATATTGTTAAAGTTCAGGAATTCTGCCGCTTCCTGATACGACGCGACGTCGTCCTGCGCCAGCGACCATCGCACGCGCTCGGGATAGTCATATCCTTGTTCTGTGTCATTCACCGGAATTGCCAGCAAGCGGGCTGTTCCGTACTCCGCGGAGATCGCGCTGCACAGGTCGGTGGTGAAAGTGGCAATCCCGCACTGCCGCGGAAGATGATTCCCGATCACCGCGATTCGAGTGGGCAGCGATGGCTTCGGTTGCGATCGAGCCCCACCCGCTAGAACCACCCGTTGCACCACCGTGCGCGGGGGAACGACTTCCAATGCGATCTTGGGAAACACTGTATCTGGCAGCGACATTACTCCCCGATGGGTTGCAGGATGCCGAAAAGGCAGGTTTTCGGATGGTTACCCGTCTAAGTATTCAACGAAAGGGGAGCCGCGGACTGGTCAAAATTGACCAGACGACAGCCTGAGAACCACCAATAAAGCGAGACACGAGAGCGCGATCCCGTGAGAATCTCCTAACTATTGTGAATGTATGGTCACAATTGACCATCGCATTTCCAAGCCATGCCGCATCATGCAGTCATGAAAGCCAAGAAGGAACAAGCCATGACTGTTCGCTGCCCCACTTGTGGCGCCAAGCCAGGAGAAAAATGCGAGCTTAGCACTGGCCTGCCCCGCACCGATCCGCATCGAGACCGGCGTCTGGCGGCTTCGGACAGCAATTGAGTCTACGACCCCGAACTGGCCAACCCTCGGCAAAGTTGAAAGACGCTTCGCTAAGCCGTCCCTCACATTTTCGCGCGGGCCTGCGGAAAACCGCCCGGGGGCAAGGGCAGTGTGGGCTGTGCAAAATAGCTCACTTTGTGCTTTCTGCGGGACTATAATTGCTGGCGATGAGCACTGCTGCTGCGGAAACCATCAAGCCCCGCGAGTTCGATCCCAAGACTTTCCTGGCGACGATTGGCGTCGGCAGAAAGCTGGTGGCGGTTCCGGGAAAGCAAGCCGTCTTCGCGCAAGGAGACAGCGCGGACTCTGTTTTCTATATCCAAAAGGGCAAGGTGAAGCTCACCGTCGTCTCCAAGATCGGCAAGGAAGCGACCATCGGCATATTGAATGAAGGCAGTTTCTTTGGCGAAGGCGCGCTGGCCGGCCAGGTTCAGCGCATGGGGTCCGCGACTGCCATGGGCGATTGCGAGCTTCTAAGGGTCGACAAGAAGGCGATGATGGAGGCCCTTCACCGCGAACATACATTTTCCGATTTGTTTGTGGCGTATTTGCTGGCGCGCAATATCCGTTACGAGGAAGACCTGGTCGATCAACTGTTCAATTCCAGCGAGAAAAGATTGGCCCGCGTCCTTCTATTGCTGGCTCATTTCGGCAAGGAGGGCATTCCCGAGACCGTGGTTCCGAAAATCAGTCAGGAAACTCTGGCCGCGATGGTTGGAACCACTCGTTCGCGAGTCAGCTTTTTCATGAACCGATTCCGGAAATTGGGTTTCATTCATTATGCCGGAGGAGTCGAAGGCGGGTTACAGGTCCACAGCTCGCTGCTCAATGTCGTTCTGCACGATTGAGATTTCCAACGACAATAGCGGCCACACGCGTGTGTTGCCACGTTGCTCACTGCAAAACAGTCTGCCCTTCCTGCCGGCATTAGATCGCGCTGCGGCGGCCGCTCAGCAGGTTAAACACCAACACCACTAACGCAACGACCAGCAGCAGATGAATCAAGCCGCCCGCCACATGGAAGGTGAAACCCAGAAGCCACAGAATCAGAAGCACAATGAAAATCGTCCAAAGCATTAATAATCTCCTTTGCTTATCCCTGTCTCGCATTCTTCCGCTCAAGCTGAACTCCTCTGAGCGGCTTTCCGCACTCCAAGCAGAATCGTTTCGAGCGCGGCGTGATTAGCCCGCAAAACGGACACATCCTTTGCGATGCGAAGTCTGCGCGATTCATGCCAAAGAACTTCCTCAGCGAGTCACTGATGAAAGCGCGCGCGGTATGGAAGCGCGCCAGCAACCGCTGCAAGGCTGAGTCCATGGCTTAGGGTCCTCTCACCAGGCGGCCCGTCGGGGCGCCTGATGGTGCGAGAAATCGGAGCAACGATGTTCGCCAGAGGCACGATGACACGTCGCCGCCACCGATTCTGTGCAGGATTGCTCACATCGCGACGAAAACTCTTCCAGGCGCAAGTGAGCAATTCAGACCAGCTATTGTTTTCCCCACGGGCGATCATGACGCTTGAGACGAGCACTCCTTCTCTCTCTTTCAGGTCCTCTGAACTAAGTCAGCCATCTGAAGCTCTCTCCCCTTAGTTCTGCAGCTGCGAAAGGAACAACTCATGAAAAAGGCGATGTCAGTGCTGTTGATGAGCATGGTGGGCATGATCGGAACGTACGCGTGGGCGGGCTCGGACCGCGAGGACACGATCGCACGCCTGCACACCTCTGTGGACGTTCTGCACGCCATCATGGCAACTCCCGACAAAGGCATTCCGGAAGAAGTTTTGAGCAATGCAAAGTGCATTCTGGTGGTGCCCGATTTGATTAAAGGTGGCTTCGTCTTTGGCGCCAAGCATGGACGTGGCGTGGCCACTTGCCGCACGGCTACGGGCTGGAGCGCGCCTGCGTTTGTCTCGATTGGCGGCGGAAGCTGGGGCCTGCAGATTGGCGTTGAAGACGTAGATCTGGTCCTGCTGGTCATGAACGACCGCGGGTTTCAGCATCTGCTCTCTAGCAAGTTCGAACTTACCGGTGAAGGATCCGTTGCGGCAGGCCCAGTCGGCCGTCATGCCTCCGCCGGAACGGACTGGAGAATGGATACGGAGATGCTTACCTACTCGCGCTCGAAAGGCGTGTTTGCCGGCCTGACTTTGGAAGGCGCCGTGGTTGAGCAGGATAACGATTCCACGCGCGCGATTTACGGCACGCACATGAGGTTCCGCAACATTCTTTCGGGCAGAGCATCGACCCCCAGAAGCGCAGATGCCTTCATTGAGGCCGTTACCGAAGCCGGGCACCAGGCACACTTGGCGGAAGCGCGGTAGATTGTCATGCTGAGCGTAGTAACTTTTCGCGAAGCGAAGGGTTACGCAGTCGAAGCTGAGGCGGTTTCGTGGCGTTCGAGCCGCGAGCCGAAATCCTGAGCTTGTCGAAGGACCACATCCCTACCTACGGCACGCTGCCGGGAGTAGGGATCCTCGGCTTCGCTCGGGATGACAAGATGTAATTAGCAGCCGGACCTGTAAGCCGAATTCTGTCTGCCGGATTGCTCCGGCAGGACGGTCATTCCTCTGGGCCACGCATTGCTGCGGGGCTCAAGCGACCTACCCGGAGGTTGTGACGCGCCGAGCCGGCACGTTTCCGGGACCGAAGTCCCAGGCTCCCTCCCTATTTGGTCTTGCTCCGTGTGGGGTTTGCCCTGCCCGCCGCATTACTGCGGCGGCGGTGCGCTCTTACC
>Ga0209415_10000098_pt1 | contig 127897 bp, 115 predicted proteins | sample PeaSoiSIISIP2007_FD_187696 | JGI IMG/M metagenome (GOLD analysis project Ga0209415, IMG submission 187696) | Peat soil microbial communities from Weissenstadt, Germany - SII-SIP-2007 (SPAdes) (version 2) | ecosystem: Environmental > Terrestrial > Soil > Wetlands > Peat | place: Germany...
CCAGCCCTCCGCCGCCGCCCACGAGGAGGAGGCGTGGGCGGGTCGTGGGAGGGTCGCTCATCCGACCGCGAGGGAAGTCCGCTGAACGCGCAGATCGGCGTTCCGGAAAGCACGTTCGATATGAGGCTTGACGTCGGCCACCGTCACCGGCCGCCGCGTCTCGTGGGCGAGGGACGTCATCACCGGCCCGTCGAGTCCACAGGGGTGGAATAGGTCGAACGGCGAGAGGTCGAGGTTGACATTGAGGGCGAACCCGTGGTAGGTCACCCACCCCTCGACCGCGATCCCGACCGATGCGATCTTCCGGGTCCCCGCGACCCAGACGCCCCGACGCCCCGGGACGTGACCTCCCGTGACCCCGAACGGCGCGATCGCCTCGACGAGCGCCGCTTCCAGGTCGGTGACGAACCGGCGTACGTCCCGTCCCCGGGGTTCCAGGTCGACGATCGGGTATCCGACGAGCTGGCCCGGAGCGTGGTACGTCGCCCGGCCCCCTCTCTCCACCTCGACGACGGGGAGGCCGCTCGCCCGGGCGGCCCCGTCATCTCCCTCGACGCCGATCGTCACGACCGGTGGGTGCTCTACGAGAACGAGGGTATCCGGCCGGCGTCCGGCCCGGCGGTCGGCCACCAGGGCGTGCATCGCCGCGAGCGAGTCGCGGTAGTCGCGCAGTCCCCAGTCAACGACCGACAGCATCCGATCGTCTCCGTGCGACGTGCATCGGCTCGCCGAGCCATAGGAGCGCCGCTTCCTGAAGGACCTCGGAGAAGGTGGGGTGTGGATGGATCGTGAGCGCGACGTCCCGAACGGTCGCGCCCATCTCGATCGCGAGGGCCGCCTCGGCGATGAACTCCCCGCTCCCGGCGCCCGCGACGTGGACCCCCAGGAGGAGCCCGCTCGTCGCGTCGCCGACGACCTTGGCCCACCCGCCGGTGGCGTGGGCCGCATGGGCGCGCCCTAAGGCGGCGAAGGGGAAGCGGACCTCGCGAACGGTGTGCCCGCGCTTCTCGGCCTCGTCGCGGGTGAGACCGACCGAAGCGAGTTCCGGGATCGTGAAAACGACCGACGGCATGGCCTCGAACTGGAAGCGGGTCGGTCGGCCGGCGATCGCTTCGGCGGCGACCGTGCCCTCCCGATAGGCCTTGTGGGCCAGCATGGGAGGTCGGGCGACGTCGCCCACCGCGAAGATGTGCGGAACGTTGGTCCGCAGTTGGTCGTCGACCGGGATGAACCCCGAGGTCGGGTCGCTCGCGACCCCGGCCTCCTCGAGACCGAGCTCGCGGCTCGCGGGTCGCTTGCCGACCGTCACGAACAGCCGTTCGGCAGTGAGCTCCTCGGACCCTCGAGGACCCTCGACCTTCAGGGTCACTCCCTTCGGTGTGCGTCCGAGCGCGAGCGCCTTCGTCCCCACCCGGACCTGGACCCCGAGACGCTCGAGGGAGCCGGTGAGCTCGCGCGAGAGGTCGGGCTCGATGCCGGGAAGGAGCTGGGGAAGGAGTTCGACGATCGTGACCTCCACCCCTACCCGGGCGAGGAATCCCCCGAGCTCGCATCCGCTCACCCCGCCACCGAGGACGAGGAGCGAGCGGGGCAGAGAGGTCATGCGGAGGAGGTCCCAGGACGTCAGGACGGTCGTCCCGTCCGTCTCGAACCCTCGGAGGACAGTCGGGACCGCACCCGTCGCGACGATCGCGTGTTCGAAGTCGATCCGCTCGTGGCCACCGTCCGGCGCCGTGAGGTCGGCCGCATGCGGCCCGGTGAAGCGGGCCTCTCCCTTGAGGACCGTGACCCCCGCCGACTTGAGGAGCGCGGCCACTCCTTCGCGCTCTTTTGCGACGACGGAATCCTTCCACCGGATCGTCTGGGGAAGGTCGAACTGAACGTCGGAGGCGCGAACCCCGACTTCGGCCCCTTCCGAACGCAGCGCCGAGTAGAGCAGCGAGGCGTGGATGAGTGCCTTCGACGGGATACACCCCCGGTTGAGGCACTCGCCTCCCAGCTCATCCCTTTCGACCAGCAGAACCTTCAGACCGAGCTGTCCGCCCCGGATCGCTGCGACGTAGCCGCCGGGTCCCCCTCCGATGACGAGCACTTGGGTCGAGCGTGCGTAGGTTCCCGCCATCTACCGGCTCCGCCCCGCCGGGGGCTCGGCGGGGAGCGAGCCGACCGGAGCATAGACGTCTTCGGTCAACGACGAGGGAGAGGGCGGCGTGGTCTCCTCAGCCGCCCGGACAGCGGCCCGGACCTCTTCCTCCGCGGCCGCGGTGATCCGCGCGCGGGATTCCGCGTCCAGCAGGCCGTTCTCGGAGAGCCAGGAGGTGAGCCGCAAGAACGGGTCGTGGCTCTCGGCCCGCGCAGACCAGTCCTTCGGCTGGTAGCGCCCCGGGTCGTCGGAACTGGAGTGCGGGGTCATCCGGAAGACGAGGAATTCGAGGAAGGTCGGGCCGTTGCCGGCACGGGCGGACCCGAGCGCCTCGCTGAGGGCGCGATGGACGGCGATCACGTCGGTCCCGTCGACCCGGCGGCTCGGGATCCCGTAGGCCGCCCCCTTGACCGCGAGCGTGGTCACCGCGGATTGGCGTTCGACCGGGAGGGAGATCGCCCACTGGTTGTTGGTGCAGCAGAAGATGACGGGGAGGTTCCAGACGGCCGCCAGGTTGAGGCCCGCATGGAAGTCGTTCGCGCTGGTGGCGCCGTCGCCAAAGAACGCGAGGGCGACCCCGTGCGAACCTCGAGCGCGCATCCCGTAGGCGACGCCGACGGCGTGCGATATCTGAGTGCCGATGACGGACGACATCGAAACGTAGTGGACCTCGCCGGCCGTCGGGTGGCAGGGCATGTTCCGGCCGCGCGCCGGGTCGCGGTCGTCGGCGAAGAGATGGTGGGCGTACGTGACGAGCGAGTGCCCGCGCACGAGCGCCACCAGCTGCTCTCGGAGGCCCGGAAGGATCCAGTCGTCGGGCCCCGTGGCGAGGCCGGCGGCCACGCTCACCCCCTCCTGGCCGGTCGCCGCGCCGTAGAATCCCACGCGCCCCTGCCGCTGGAGCCCCTGCATCCGCGCGTCGAGGGCCCGGCCGAGGGCCATCCACCGGTACATCGCGAGCAGGGTCTCGCGCCACCGGGGACCGAGGGCCGATTCGGCCTCCGCGGGGGAGTACGGAAGGGGAACGACGGCGTCCGCCGCGCTCATGCCATCTCGGCGAACATCTGGTGCGGGTCCTCGAGATAGGACTTCACCGTCGCGAGGAACTGGGCCCCCTCGACCCCGTCCAGCACCCGGTGATCGAGCGAGACAGAGAGGTTCATGAGGTCGGCCGGACCAACCGTGCCGTCCGGACGATAGACGGGGCGGCGCTGGATCTTGTGGACGCCCAGGATCGCGACCTCGGGGTAGTTGAGGATCGGCGTCGCGAGCACCCCGCCCAAAGCACCCAGGCTCGAGATGGTGAACGTCCCTCCGGTCATCTCGGGCCGGGTCAACTTCCCGGCCCGGCCGCGCTCCGCGAGGTCCGCGATCTCGCGGGAGAGCTGGAGGACGCTCTTCCGGTCGGCGCCGTGGACGACCGGAACGATCAGGCCGTCGGGCGCGGCCGTCGCGATCCCGATATTGAACGCGGAGTGGAGGACGAGCTCGAACCGCGCGTCGTCCATCGTCGCGTTCAGCCGCGGATGGTCCCGCAGCCCGGCGACGACCGCCTTCACGAAGAAGGGAAGGTAGCTGAGCCGCGCGCCTTGCTTCTCGACATGCTTGGCCATCCGCTCGCGGAGGAGAACCAGTTCCGAGACGTCGACCTCCTCGACGTATGTGAAGTGGGCGGCCGTGTGGGTGGAGAGGGTCATCCGATCCGCGATCGCTCGGCGAATCCCGCGGATGGGCACACGCTGGACGACGTCAGTGGCGTCCCCTTCCGCGCGGGCTGGAGCGGGCGTCTCCGTCCGGGTCGGGGTGCGAGTTGTCGGAGCGGAGAAGGTCGCGGGGGTCTCTCCGGGGCGCGACCCCCCACCGGTACCGAGGTCAGCTTCGGTGATCCGCCCGCCGGGCCCGCTGCCTTGGACCGTCCGAAGGTCGATGCCCCGCTCGGTCGCGAGCCGGCGCAGGAAGGGAGAGGCGAGGATGCGACCCCCGGCCTCGCCAGGAACGGGCAGGCTCGCGGCCGGCGGAGCGGCCGTAGGATGGTCATGGGGCGCTGAGGCGGCTCCCTGGGGAGAAGGAGCCAGAACGGCGGCGGGGCTCACGACCGGTGACGGGCTCCCACTGGAATCGATCGTCACGAGGAGACCTCCGACCTTGACCTTCTCACCGACCTGCGCGTGGATGCGGGAGATGCGGCCGGCCTTGGGCGAGGGGATCTCGACATTCGCCTTGTCGGTCAGCACGCTGACGAGCGGGGCATCTTCTGCGATCGGGTCGCCTTCATGGACGAACCATTGGACCACCTCGCCCTCGGCGACGCCTTCTCCAAGGTCCGGCAACCGGAATTCGAACGCCACGATCGTCTCCTACCCGGAGCGGACGGTCGCCCGCGCCGCGTGCACGACCCGTTCGACGTTCGGGAGATACAGGTTCTCGAGCGCGTACGGGAAGGGCGTGTCGTACCCCGTGACGCGAGCGATGGGGGCTTTCAGCGAATAGAACGCCTTTTCGGCCAGGATGGCGGAAAGCTCGCCGCCGAAGCCACAGAACCGGGCGGCCTCATGAATGACCACGGCGCGACCCGTCCTCTCGACCGACGCGAGGATCGCCGCCTCGTCCAGCGGGACGAGCGTGCGGAGGTCGATGACCTCAGAGGAGATCCCCTCCTTGGCGAGCACGTCCGCCGCCTCGGAGACGACGGGGATCATCGCGCCGTAGGCGAACAGGGAGACGTCCGTTCCCTCCCGAACAATCCGGGCCTGGCCGAACGGGACCCGGTGGTCCCCGTCGGGGACCTCACCGGTGACCGATCGATAGATCCGCTTTGGTTCGAGGAACATTACCGGGTCCTCGTCGTGGATCGCCGTGAGGAGGAGGCCCTTCGCGTCGGCCGGGGTTGACGGGATCACCACCTTGAGGCCGGCGGTGTGGGCGAAGTACGCCTCCGTGCTCTGGGAGTGATAGAGGCCGCCCTTGATGCCACCGCCGTAGGGTGTTCGGATGACGACGTGGCACGGGTACTGTCCGCCGGACCGGTAGCGGAACTTGGCCAGCTCGCTGACGATCTGGTCGAACGCAGGGTAGATGAAATCGAGGAATTGGATCTCGGCCACGGGTTTGAGCCCGTAGAGCGCCATCCCGATCGCGGCTCCGATGATCCCGGTCTCGGAAAGGGGCGTGTCGAGGACGCGGCCGTCCCCGAACTCCTTCAAGAGACCCTCCGTCGCGCGGAAGACTCCTCCGTTCACCCCGACGTCCTCGCCGAGGACGAGGACATCCGGGTCGTCCCGCATCGCCTGCTGGAGTCCTCGATTGACCGCCTGGACCAAGGTGAGCTCCGTCATGACTTGATCACTCCGTCGCGCACCAGCGCCTCGAACTCGGCCCGCTCCTCCGCCAGGCGAGGGGTCGGGGACGCGAAGACATCGTCGAACAGGGTCCCCGGGGCGACCGGACCGAGCGCCTCGGCCGAGGCGACCGCGCGACCGACCTGCACACGGGCCGCCTCCACGAGAGCCGCATCCTGGGCGTCGTCCAAGAGCCTCGCCTTCACGAGGAGGCCCCGGACCCGTTTGATCGGGTCCGTGTCCTTCCAGTGCGCCACCTCGGTGTCCGTTCGGTAGCGGTGAGGGTCGTCCGAGGTGGAGTGGGGGCCAAACCGATAGACCTGGGCCTCGATCAGCGTCGGGCCGTCTCCGGCCGCCGCCCGCGTCCGCGCCTCCGAGACCGCTCGATGGACCGCGAAGATGTCGGTGCCGTCGACGACCACTCCCGGGAACCCGTAGGCCGCCGCCTTTTCCGCGAGCGTCGTGCTGCGGGTTTGTTTCTCGCGGGGCAGGGAGATGGCCCACTGGTTGTTCTCGCAGAAGAAGATGGTCGGGGCTCGGTACACTCCGGCGAAGTTCATTCCCGCGTGAAAGTCGTTGGAGCTCGTGGCGCCGTCGCCGAAGAAGCTGATTGTCACGATGGGATCCTTTCGGTGCCGGGCGGCGAGGGCCGCGCCGACCGCCTGAGTGATCTGGGTCCCGATCGGACTCGAGGCGACCACGAACCGGAACTCGCGGTAGCCGTAGTGGTTCGGCATTTGCCGACCCTTGAGAACGTCACCCGAGTTCCCGATGAACTGGTTCAGGAGCGTCTCGAGGGGCACGCCGCGGGCGAGGGCCACGCCGAGCTCGCGGTAGGCGGGGAAGACCCAGTCCTCGGGCAGGAGGGCGCGGGCCGCGCCGACCTGAGCGGCCTCCTGTCCGGACGCGGGGACGTAGAAGCCGATCCGCCCCTGCCGCTGGAGCGAGAGACAACGCTCGTCGGTCGCGCGCGCGAGGAGCATAATCCGATAGGCGGCCAGCAGTTCGTCCGGGGAGAGGGCCCCGTCGGGAGAAGCGGGCGCCGCGGTGGCCTTCCCCCTCTCCTTGGTCACCGACATTCGGCGGCCGACCCTGCCCCCCGATATAACACTAGAGAGGCTTCTCACGAACGGCGAACCGGAATGTCCAGCCTCTCCGCCGCCCTGGGCCGGACAGAAGTAGCGGCGTCCGCCCGCTCGAGGCCCATGGCCCGTGACGTGGGGGGCCGTCCCGTCCGCCCGTTCTGCCGGCGATGCCATAATAATGGGCCACGGTTGGCGCGGTCCTTCGGTACATGGACGACGAATGGGCGATTGAGGTCAAGGACCTCGTCCGGGTCTTCGAATCTCGGAAAGGGTTCTTCTTCTCCGAGAAGACCCGTACGGAGGCCCTGAAGGGAGTCCAGCTCGTCGTGCGCCGGGGGGCGATCTTCGGCCTCCTCGGACCCAACGGGGCAGGAAAGACCACGCTCACCAAGATCCTGTCGACCCTCCTCCTCCCCACCTCGGGCAGCGTTCGCGTGCTGGGTCATGACGTGGTCGAGGAGGCGACCTGGCTTCGATCGCGGATCGGTCTTGTCCTCGGAGGCGAACGGGGCCTCTACAACCGGATCAATGCTCGGGAGAACCTACGCTACTTCGCCGACCTGTATGGCATCCCGACCGACGAACGGAATCGGCGCATCACCGAGGTCCTCGAGCGGGTCGACCTCACCTGGGCCGCGGACCGGCGGGTCGAGGAATACTCCCGGGGGATGAAGCAAAAGCTCCACATCGCACGCGGGATCCTCCACCGGCCGGAGATCCTCTTCCTGGACGAGCCGACGATCGGCCTCGACCCGAAGAGCGCGCGTGAGACTCGCAAGCTGGTCCGTTCGCTCGTCGCCGACGGCGTCACGATCTTCCTGACGACCCATTACATGTTCGAGGCGGAGGAACTCTGCCCCCAGGTCGCGGTGCTATCCAAGGGAAGGATCGTGGCCAACGACACGATGGCGGGGCTGCGCAGCCGGGTCGGGGGGGACCGGACGATCGAGGTCGAGGCGTATGGCCTCGAGGACCGGGAGGTCGCTCCCCTGCGGAACCTGCCGGGCGTTTCCAAGGTTGCGGGAGAGGAGTTCGGCCCCCTCCTCCGCCTCACGATCCGAATCCGCACGGACGAGACCACTCCCGAGCAGGTCCGCGACCTCTTGCCCGGCCATCCCGAGCTGATGGTCCGGGAGCGTCGTACCTCGCTCGAGGACGTCTATTTGGACCTGGTCGAGGAGGAAGCCCGATGACGCTCGCTTCGGCCAGTGTGTCCCGGACTCGCGCCACGGGAGCCTCCGTTCGGTTGGCGATCCTGCTCTTCGTCGCCGATCCCCAGTGGCTGGTCCCGTCGACGATCGCGCCGATCGTCTTCGGGCTCGTATCGTTCGAGCTCTTCCGAGGAGAGGGCCCGTACTTCCTCACGTATGCGATCCTCGGGGCGGGGATGATGAGCATGTGGGGACAGACACTGTATGGGAGCGGCTGGGCGACCGGGCAGGACCGCTTCCTGGGAACGTTGGAGCCCACGATCCAGGCGCCTGCCCCCTACCTCTACGTCGTGTTGGGTCGTATCATCTGGAACGTGGTCGCCGGGCTCTTCGGCGGGCTGATCGTCTATCTCGTGGTGGTGATCGCAGCCGGGGGGCCCCCCCAGCTCCCCAACCCGCTCCTCTTCGTGGTCCTGTTCGTCTTCGTGATGGTCACGCTCGCGAGCGTCGGCGTGGTCTTCGCCGCGGCCTTCGTGTACAGCCGGTACGCCGGGTTCATCCAGAATGTCGGAGAGTTCGCGTTCTACATCGGGACGGGATGCATGTTCCCTGTGGTCCTTTTGCCGTTCTGGACCAACCCTATCGCCCTCCTGTTCCCCCCGACCTGGGCCCTCGATGCGCTGAGGTACGTTTCGATCCCCGGGTACACGGGCTTCGCGTGGGGGTGGGGTTGGGACCTCTTCGGCGCGGTCGCCGTCACCGCGGTCTACGCGGCGGTGGCCGGCACGGTGTTCGACCGAGTCGAACGGCACGTGCTCGAGTCGGGGCAACTCTCCGACTATTGAGGGAGCGGATCGATGGAGACGACCTGGCACGGCCCGTACCGCCCGGCGTTCTGGCGGGCGTTCTGGACGAATGCGATCCTCGCCCCGCGCACGAGCCTGGGGTTCATGCGCGTCGATTTCGTCCTGGGAACGATCTTTGTCATCCCGTTGACCCAGATGGTCTTCTTCGCCTTCGTGGTCCAGCTCGGGAACGGCGGCGCCGCCCAGATCGCGTTCACCGCCGTCGGCAACGCGGTCGCGACCGTCACGTACTCGAGCGTTTTCTCGGTCTGCCAGACGACGGACACCGAGAAGCAACAGGGGACGATGGAGCATCTCCTTGTCTCGCCGGCCAACCGTATCGCGCTCTACCTCGGCCGCGGGCTTATCCCGATCCTGATCTCCTTCGCGACGGTCACCGTCGGGCTGGCCTACGCCGCCCTCCTCTTCGGCGTCTCGATCCCGCTGTCGACGGTCCCGGGCCTCGCGGTATCGGTCGTGCTCACCGCGATGGCGATGGTCGGGTTCGGCCTCCTCTTGGGAGGGGTCGCCCTCTACCTGCGAACGTCGATCATCCTGGGCAACATCTTCCTCTTCATCGGATTGCTCCTCTCCGGCGTGAACTTCCCCGTCACGAACCTGCCCGTGCCGCTCCAGTACCTGGGGGATGCGCTACCCCTGACGTGGGGGCTATCGGCGATCCGCGGCGCGATCGCGGGCGACTCGCTCGGGGCGCTCGGCGTCCTCTGGAGCGCCGTGGCCCTTTCGGGGCTCGTTTCGGTGGGCCTCGCGATGGCGTTGTGGGGGTTCTTCGAGCGGAGGGCCCTCGCGACCGGCAGCATCGCGCGGTTCTAGGACGAACCTCGCCTCCGGGCCCCCTCGGCGGAAGGACTTTGTTCGAGAAGTCGATGTGCTCGCATGCTGGAGACGGCGAACCTGGTGGCGTTCCTGTCGACGGCCCGACCGGCGGAGTCTCGACGGTTCTACCAGGAGACCCTCGGGCTGATCTCGCTCGGCGAGGACGCGCACACCCTCCTGTTCGATTGCAACGGGACGACCCTCCGGATCCAGAAGCTCACGACCGTCGCCCCCGGCCTCCAAACCGCGCTCGGCTGGCAGGTCAGCGACCTCGTCCGCGAGGTCCATGCCCTCTCGGCGAAGGGCGTGGCGTTCGTCCGTTACGACGGGCTCGAACAGGACCGGAACGGGATCTGGACCGCCCCCGGAGGAACGATGGTGGCCTGGTTCAAGGATCCCGACGGGAACGTCTTATCGCTCACCGAGCCGGCCGACGTGGTCTAGGATGACTTCCGGCGGCGGGGGGGCCCTCCGTACCCGTGACCTGCGTCGAGGGGGGCGAAGCGTGGTCCTCCCGAAACGTTTGTCGGGGTTCGAGCGCGTGACCTCGAGTTTCGTCGCGCGAGGTTCGAATGAAGAATGAACGAAGCCCTGTGGACGACGAAGTACTTGTATGACTGGACGGCTCTGCTTCCGGGGGGAGGGAGGTATGCGAAGGATTCGTTCGATCCGGGGGGGCGTTCTTCTCGACGCCGTTGTGGCTCTGGGCCTTTTCGTGATCACCGCCTTCGCCTTGGTGCGGATAGGTGTGACCCTTCCAGACCTTCTGACCGGCGTCCGACACTTCCTCCACGGTTGAGGCACGGTCTCGGAGCGCGTCGCTTTCCCCGGGAGAGCGAAACTCCTGTCGATGGGACTGCAGGGCCCTACCTCGGGAGGTTCCCAAGATCAAGTGCCTCTTCCGGGGCCTGGATCCCCTCCATTCCCCGGCCCAAGTTCCGCGGAAGGCCCACTCCCGTAGCTAAGTCCGCAGCAACGAGTTCCCGGTTCGAGCGAATTGATGGTCATGAAAGATCGACCCCCATTCCGCTGCGCCTGCGGTCATCGGCCCAATCACCCGTTTCGGACCTAAGGATTTCAGCTCAAGCGGGGTTCACGAGGACCCCGGAGGTGGACCTCCTCCGGCCCCGGACAAACCGGGGCCAAAATTCCCTCTCTCTCTGGCAGGTCGCCCTCGTCCGATCCCCTCTTCGATGTTTTCGCTGCCGATTTGACGGGCAGAACACACGAGGACACCCGACACGGTTTTAGACCCGCACCCGTCCTATCGGTGGGGCCCATAGCTTAGTTCGGCTGGAGCACCCGGCTGATAACCGGGAGGTCGTCGGTTCAAATCCGACTGGGCCCACTCCCCGACAGAGAATCACGATTACTCGGAAAACTGGTCCAGCCCAAACGAATGTCCCAGGAACGCCTCGGCGAAAAACTGAGCCCGGAGGACGAAAGGACCGCACCAGGAATGGGAATACGACCCCGCTCATGGTGGTCGACCGGGCACTCGCCAAGCTGATCTTGTGGAGTGCAACGGTGGGTGTCCCCACGCCTTGGGGGATGATTCCTTGCTCGATTCTGATTGAGCAACCGCTTAACACCCATCCTCTGATAGTGCACAAAGATGGTTACGGAGCGAAGACGGGCCGCCTCCTTCCTCGAACGAACGGTCTCCTTCCTCGAAGGGAAGACAAGGGCGGCCCGAGCCCGCGGCCGCCTCGTAAGGCGGGGACCGAAGGACCGATCCACTGGGCTCCGCTTGCGGGTGCTCATCGTAGACGACGATCCGGCGTTCCGGGAAGAATTGGCTGCCGTGCTCCGCAATGGTGGGCACTCGGCGATGGGCGTATCCTCTGGTGCCCAGGCCGCGATCGCCCTGGAGCGGGAAGAGTTCGACGTCATGTTCACCGACCCAGAGATGGGTCGTCAGAGCGGCATGGAGCTTCTGACGCATGTGTCGGAGCGGTGGCCGCGGCTCCTGGTGGTCATGCTGACCGCGCGTGCGACCGTGGAGACGGCCGTTCAGGCGCTGCAGCTGGGCGCGTTCGATTACATTCGAAAGCCCGTCCGACCCAACCAAATCAAGCGCGTCCTCGAGCTCGTCAACCTACAACTGGAGTTAGGCCGGGCCGGTGGGAAATCGCGCGACCCCGTTCAGTATGCCAACGCCCTAGCCGCAGAAGAGGGATACGAAGTGCTCCTGCTCTCGCCCGATCCCGTCGGCGGTACCACCGCTAAGGTCAGTCATCGCCCGTTGGACCCCGAGAACCCATCCCGGATCCGCGAAACGGTCGAGGGGTTCGTCGCGTCAAGAAAGAAGGCGGCCGTCGTGATCGCGGGGGTCGAGGACGTTCTCGCCCGGCACCGGGAGGAGGAAATCGCGGCACTCCTCGAGGGGATCCGAGCGACCTTGAAGGGGAAAGGTCCGCTCGCGGTGGGGTACGATCCCAACAGGATCACGGCCACCGGAGCGCTCGCCGTGCGGGCATCGATCGGGTCCGTCGATGCACACCTGACCCTCGAGTCATTGGCGAACCCGATCCGCAGGCTCGTCCTCCGCCGGCTGGCCGAGGGCCCATGCACCTTCACGCAGGCGATGACGGCCTCCCATCTCACGGACACGTCAAAGATCGCGTTCCATCTACGTAAGCTGGCCCATAGCGGGCTCGTCACTCACACGACTCGGCAACGCTACCGGCTTACCCCGAGGGGGACGGGTGCCACCAAGGTCCTGAATTCCATTTATGATCTGGATTCGGCGATAGGAAGCGGGAATCTGGTCTTTCCTTCGAAGCCACGAAGGGGCTTCCGTCCACGGGCCCAGGTTCATCGATCGAACCGGCCGTCCGCCTCACGGCGCGCCCCAGCCCGCAGGGGCCATTGAATGCGGCAGGGTGCCATCTGATCACGTTGAGTTCCCAGGGTAGGGGCGAGCCCGGCCTGCCCGACGAATCACCCGAGTCCGATGGATCAAGAGCGGCCCAATTTCACCGACTGTGAGTAGACATCCGGGGGCTCATCGAGTACGGGCGAGAGGCCCAGGCGAAGATGAGGCGGATTCGCGGGGCGCCCATCGAGTCGACCGTGATGGAACCCGAGCCAGCGTGGGAGGTCCTCCGCGGACCAACGAAGTGGAGTTCGGAAGAAAGAATCGGCAGGGAAGGATCTAGCCGTTCGCAGACCGGGGATTCATCCGGTCCTATCGGCGTCCCTCGGCGCAGCTATCATTCGGATAGATTCTTAATTCAGATTGAGTGTCGAACCCGGTTCGTGTCTCTTCGAAACGCGTCGGTTCTTCCAAATTATTCTTCGGTGATGCACCGCCCATGAAGTCCCCGCTTGACCAGCGCTCTGCGCGGCGCCGAGCACTTTGGCCAGGTGCTGAAACACGGTTCGCCCCGCATCCTTTCCTGAAATAGATTTAAGTCCCCCGGGGTTCCGAGGGTTACTGAGAAGATCGCGACCACCGAGATCGAGCACGAGTTAACATGCGGGTTCTCGTCGTAGACGACAATTCGGAATTTCGGGAGCAACTGACCGCCCTGCTCACCGCCGGCGGTCATTCGGTGACGGGCGTCTCCTCAGCTGCCCACGCCACCACCGCTCTCGAGGGGGAGGAGTTTGACGTCATGTTCACGGACATCAAGACCGGTCGGCAGAGCGGCATGGACCTCCTCTCCGCGGCACGGGAGCGGTGGCCCCGTCTCCTGGTGGTAATGCTGACCGGCAATGCGACTGTGGAGACCGCCGTCCAGGCTCTGCACCTGGGCGCGTTGGATTACCTCCGCAAACCGATTCGGCCGGAGCAGGTCCAGCGCGTCCTCGAGCTCGTCAACCAGCAGCTCGCGCTGACGCGATCTGGCGCGAAGCCGCTCGATCCCGTTCAGTATGCCAGCGCCCTCGCGACCGAGGGTGGGTACGAGGTGCTCCTCATCTCGCCGCCTCCGGTCCATCTCACCACCGAGAGGGTTAGCCATGTCCCTCTTGACCCCGAGAACCCGTTCCGGATCCGCGAAGCGGTCGAGGAGTTCGTCAAACCAAAAGAGAGAGCGGCGGTGGTCCTCGCGGCGGTGGAGCAGCTTCTCGCCCGCCACCGGGAGGAGGAGATCGCCTCGCTCCTCGAGGCGATCCGCGGGATCCTCGAGGGGAAGGGACCGCTGGCCGTCGGGTACGATCCGGGCAAGATCTCGGCCACCGGAGCGCTCGCGGTCCAAGCGTCGATCGTGTCGACCGATGCGGCTGCGACGCTTGAATCCCTGGCGAACCCGATCCGTCGACTCGTTATCCGCCGACTTGCGGAAGGTCCGTGCAGCTTCACGCAGACCATGGAGGCGGCCCATATCGACGACACGTCGCTGATCGCGTTCCATCTTCGCAAGCTCACGGAGAGCGGACTCGTCACGCACGTGGCTCGGGAGCGTTACAAACTCACACCACGAGGGAAAGGGGCGGTCCAGATTCTGACCTCGATCGATGAGCTCGCTTCGTGGAAGGGCAGCGGAAATCGGATCTTTCCTTCGAAGACGCCCAAGTGAGTGCCCTCCGGATTCGAGGGCCGTGGTCGAGCCTGGATCGATCACCGATAGGGCTGAGTGACTGCTGGGGGCGCTTTGGGGACCGCCTCAGCGCAGGTTGATTGCCGGAGGTTCGGCGGCGAGAGACCCCCAGAACCGGGAGAAAATTCCTCAATTCGAGTTTAGGAACGCTTTACCCGCCGCGTTCGGGATTGAAAACCAGGTCGCCGGACCGAAAGGATCGAGCATGCTACCGATCGAACCCAAGCAGGCGTGGAGTAGCGCCGTGATTGGAGTGGTCACCTTCACCATCCTGTTCGCGGCACTCGGAGCGATGGTTCCGCTGACGACTGGGACCTCGGCGACCTCCGGGGCCGCGCTCACCTCACTCGGCGCGGCGGAGAGCTCTATCCCCCTCGCGACGTGCGGGCAGGTCCCCGTCCCACTTGCTTCGGCAGCCAGCTAGGCAGTTCTTGCCAGTAGCGCCGTCACTAGCACCGGGGCCACCGCCCTGACCGGGGATCTCGGGCTGAGCCCGGGGACTTCGGTGACGGGCTTCCCACCGGGAGTGATCACTGGGACGAAGAACGTGACCACCCCGGGGGCTGCGGGAGCGGAGGCGAATCTGACCATCGCCTACAACAATGCCTCGGCTCGTTCCAATTGCGCGGTCACCGTTGCCGGAAATATCGGCGGGCAGACGCTGACTCCTGGCCTATACAAGTCCACATCCTCCCTGGCGATCTCCTCCGGGGACCTCGCCTTGAGTGGGGGGGGCAATCCCAATGGGGTCTTCATCTTCCAAGTGGCGTCCGCGCTCACGACCACCTCGGGTCGCGCGGTCATTCTGTCGGACGGCGCCCAGGCGGGAAACGTCTTCTGGCAGATCGGTAGCTCGGCCACGCTCGGAACGACCTCGGTCATGAAGGGGACCGTCATGGCGCACGATTCCATCTCGATGTTGACGGGATCCACTCTGGACGGGCGGGCGATGGTGCAAACAGGCGAGGTCTCGCTCGCGGGCAGCACGATCGTCGTGCCAACTATCGCATCCTCCACGACGTACCCGGTAACATTCACTGAGAGTGGGCTGCCCGCCGCGACGAGCTGGTCGGTAACCTTCGGTGGAATCCTGACGAGCTCCGCCACGTCGACGGTAGTATTCGATGTCGTGAGCGGAACCTACGGCTACTCGGTTACCGTGGCTGGGTACGTCGCGACCCCCTCATCCGGGGACGTCACCGTGAGTGGGGCGGCGGCAAACCAGGCGATCGCCTGCTCGGCCGCGGTCTCGGGATCCTTCGACGTCACCTTCACGGAGTCCGGTTTGCCCGCGGGGACGAGCTGGTCGGTAACGTTGAACCAAGTCACGACGAGCTCAACCACGAGTACAGCCGGGTTTACCGCCGTTGCCGGCGGAACATACACCTATGCGGTGGGGGTAGTGTCCAACTACACCGCCAGCCCCTCGACGGGTAGCGTCACGGTCAACGGGGCGAGTTCCAACCAGACGATCTCGTTCACCTCCCAGGGAGGCGGTGGAGGCGGCGGAAGCGGTGGGGGTACCTACGGCGGGATCCCAACTTGGGGTTGGGTTGCCATCGGGGTCGCGATCATTGTGGCGGCCGCCGTCGGCGCCGGAATCGCGATGAAGAGGCGGAGCAAGAACCAAGCCCCCTAACCGGTCCGATGGACCTCGAAAAGCTCTCGGTCGGCGCCCTCGTTCCGTGTGGAGAAACCGGGGGCCGACGGAACGCTCCGGGCATGATTGACGGACCCCCTAGTGGCGCGACGAGACCGTTGGATTTGAACCTGTGAAGGTTCAACTCCGACGGGGCCCACTCACCGTCAGAGGTACTGCCAATCACCCGAGGATTGCACCCCCCCCACCCTTGGAATTGATCCGTTGAGCGGATCTAGCCCGCTGGGATTCTACAGGAAGATGACTACTCTTCCCTTAGCGAATCCCGATTCGAGATACCGGTGGGCCTCGGGAATCTGTTCCAGCGGAAACCGGCGGTCGATCACGGGTCGGATCCTACCCGTCTCGAGGAGCCCTCTCAGGAATGCCAAATCCTCCGACTTTTGGGCCGCCGCCCCAAACACTACCCTCTTCTTGCCTCTCATCGACGCCCACCACCCTCGCACCATCGTCGACAGCCTCGGGTTACCGAGGAGATAGTGTCCATGGTCGTTGAGCGCCGCAACACAACTGGAGAACGAGCTCTTACCGACCACGTCGAAAATGACATCGTAGGTCTCACCCCTCTGCGTGAAATCTTCCCGAGTGTAATCGATGACTCGGTCGGCGCCGATCGAGCGCAGCAAGTCCAGTTTCCCGGGGCTGTCCACACCCGTCACTTGGGCCCCGAAGCACTTGGCGAGCTGGACCGCGAACGTACCGATGCCGCCGCCGGCTCCGATGATCAAGACCTTTCGCCCGCTCAGGCTACCGGCTCTCCGGAGAAAGTGCAATGCTTCAAGTCCCCCGGTAGGAACGGCCGCGGCTTCCTCATAGGTCACGTTGGTCGGCTTGATCGCCAACGCCGCGCCTCGCGCTTTCTCGGGGAGGCAAATGTACTCTGCATAAGCGCCAAATCCAAAACCGGTAGTTCCAAAGACCTGGTCACCCTCCCTGAACAGGCTTACCTCTGGGCCGACCGCCTCCACGTCCCCCGAAAGCTCCTGCCCCAGAATCTTGCGTCTTGGCTTGGTGAGACCCATGAGCATTCGCACGAGGAGCCTGAGCCCGATTGAGAATCTGAGGGCCCGCAGCTCACAGTCTCCTGCCGAGACGGTTGTCGAACGGATCTTGATCAGCAGTTCATGGCTCCGGGGGGTAGGCTTGGCTACCTCGGCCAGTCGTAAGCCCTCCGGGGGTCCGTATCTCGTCCATACGATGGCTCTCGTGGATCCTCCTTCGGGGTCGTTAGGGAATCATTCTCTCTCCCACACCCCTCTCCCGACCGGGGTGGTCAACGGCTCGACCCCAAAATGACCACTTGCCGCGGGATGGCGTGGCCCACGGACGCCGTCGGATCCCCCCGACGCATGATACTGGGCGGTTCACCGACGCGGAGGGGGCTCCGGCGGTATAAGAGGGCCATCGACCTGATAGGTCTCCGTTGACACCCCTGGATGGGGCCCCTCCACCATTCGAGCCGTACCGTACCAAAGTGGTCGAGAGGCTGCCCAACCCTTCCTCTCCCGAGAGGGAGGCTGCCTTGGAGCGGGCTCACTACAATCTGTTCCAGCTGAGGTCGGACGAGATCCGGGTCGACCTGCTGACCGACTCCGGCACCGGAGCGATGAGCGATCGCCAATGGGCGGCGCTCATGCTCGGTGACGAGTCGTACGCCGGTAGTCGGAACTTCGGCCACTTCGAATCCGTCGTCCGGGAACTCACGGGCTTTCCCCATATCCTCCCCACCCACCAGGGTCGGGCCGCGGAGAACCTCCTGTTCTCGACGCTCTGCCGACCCGGATGCGTGGTCCCCAACAACATGCACTTCGACACGACGCAGGCCCACGTCCTCCACAATGGGGGTCGCCCGGTGAACTTGGCCGTCGCTGAGGCGTACGACCCCGAAAGCGAGCTGCCGTTCAAAGGCAACGTCGATGTGCCTGCCTTGGAGGCGTTGCTCGAGCTCGAAGGGGCGGATCGGGTACCTCTCATGATGGTGACGATCACCAACAATACGGGAGGCGGACAGCCGGTCTCTCTGGAGAACCTGCGGGAGGTGTCGGCCCTCCTGCGGGCGCGAGGCATCCCCCTCTACCTCGACATGTGCCGTTGGGCCGAGAACGCCTACTTCGTCCGCGAGCGCGAGCCCGGCATGCAGACTCGGACGATACGCGAGATCGGGCGCGCGTTCTTTGACCTCGCCGACGGCGCGACGATGAGCGCCAAGAAGGATGGACTCGTGAACATTGGGGGCTTCGTCGCGACCCGGGACCCCGCCGTCGCCGAGCGCCTCAACGAGGCGCAAATCCTCTTCGAGGGCTTCACGACCTACGGTGGTCTCGCCCGACGGGACCTCGAGGCGATGGCCGTCGGTCTCATGGAAGCTACCGACCTGGAATACCTCGAACACCGGATCGCGCAGGTCCGCTACCTCGCTGAGCGGCTCTCAGCGCATGGCGTGCCGTTGTTCCGCCCGATCGGGGGGCATGCGGTGTACCTCGATGTTCGGCGCTTCCTCCCTCACCTCGCACTCGAAGAACTCCCGGGCCAAGCGCTCGTCGTCGAGATCTACCGCGAGGCAGCGATCCGCGCAGTCGAGGTCGGTTCGCTGATGTTCGGTAATTCCCAGGAGGGCGGTCGCTCGCTTGAACTCGTCCGACTCGCCGTACCCCGGCGGGTCTATTCGGCCGCGCAGCTCGCGTACGTCGCGGATGCCGTGGGCCGCGTCTACGGACGCCGCCGTGAGATCCGTGGGATGCGTTACACTCACCGGCCGGAGCGCCTGCCCCATTTCACGGCCCGGTTCGCCCCGGCTATCGCACCGACTGTGCGCACGAGTTAAGGGTCCAATCTCACCTGGGCCCCGTACGGGACCTCCCGGAGGCACCTTCCGCCACGAAGTTCGCCTACCCCCCGCCGTTGGCAGGGATCCGGGGGGCAAAATCGAGCCACAGACCCTCCCCTGGGGTCGGCGGCGCAGGGGATGGGTCCGGTTGTCTCCGACAACCCATTCCCCGCGCCTTGGGCATCCAGGGTTCATCTGGGGGAAGGGTAGGGACCCCCCCAATACGGACCTTAAACGTCAGCGTTATCCCGATGGGTCCCTCATCGTTAGCGGAACGGCCCTTCGAGGTGAGTTCCGGTCGATACACCGCGTTCGAACTCGCTCCGCAGTCGCCGAACCCAGATTGGGAGCGAACCCCCCCTGTATCAAGGCCCCTTCCGGAGCGCGATTTTCCGAACTGGCTATAAGGGCGGGGTCTTAGGTGGATTCCCCCACGGGTTATACAGCAATGACCTTCCAAACCCCGACTTCTATCGGTCCGCGCCGTGCGAACCGTCAGGAGCCGAACCAGGAACTCCAGCCGGACCTGAACCCACCGGGCCCAGCGCCACCCCAGAGCATCGGGGGGGTCGAGCTCGAGCGATTCCGCGGCGCGTTCGCCGCCGTCATCCTGCCAACACTGAATGAGGAGCAGGGTCTCGCCCGAACCCTTTCAGAGCTCCCGCTCGACCGGTTCGGGGAGCCGGGCCAGCGAGTCGTGCCGGTCGTCATCGACGGGGGGTCGACGGACGGGACGCTCGAGGTGGCCCGACGTTGGGGCATCCCGGTTCTCAAACAGACCAGCCGTGGAAAAGGCGGTGCGATGTTGGAAGCGATCGCCTGGGTGTATCGGCAAGGAATCCCCTTCGTCGTCGTTCTGGACGCGGACGCGACCTACCCTCCGGACCGGATCCTCCCCACGTTGGACCTGCTTCGGGGTGGAACGGACCTCGTCATCGGCGTCCGACGACCCGTTTGGGGGCCCCCGAGCGATCTGACCGACCTGGTCCACCGGGTGGGCAATCTCGTTTTGAGCTACACGTCCAGCCTTCTCTCGCGCCGGACCATCCTCGACCTTTGCAGCGGGTTCTGGGGCGTCTCGACCCAGCGGTTCATGGAACTGCGGCTCGACGACCAGAGCTTCGCGATCGAGGCCGAGCTCGTCCTAAAATCGATACGCCGCGGCTTCAGCCTCCACCAGATCCCGATCCAGTATCGGGAGCGGCTCGGCACCGCCAAACTGCGCGCCGTGCGCGACGGCGGGCATATCCTGCTCACGATCTTCCACTACGCTCGTCCGAGCCCGCTGCCCGCAACGGGGGACGCCACCCCGGCACCCTGGGGCCGCGACCTGCTCTCGATCGGGCTGTCACTCGGCAGTCCCGGCGCGGTCGTGGAGTGCGCTCCGACGGACATGATCGAAGCCGCGGACATCGCACGGTTCTTGCGACGCAACCTTCCCGAGACCCGAGTCCAAGTCGGCTCGCTCCCGTCCGGCACCTGGCCCGTCCCTGCCCCTAGGGTCGAACCAGGAGCGATCGAGCGGAGCGAGACCCCGATCGCCCGCTCCCCACTGGTCGTATCACTTCCTTCGGCCCGCTTCGATCCCTCGGCCCCCCGCCCGATGACGGTCTCGATCCGGAACCGCGAACGACAGCTCACGATCGAGCTTCCCGCGGCGGAGACCGACCGCACGCCCCAGAACGGCGGGTCGAGCGCGTGGTCCCGCGCCGGGGGCTGGATGGGCTCGGCGAGGCCTCATCGGGAGATGTTCCCATCGCTCCTCGTCGTGACCTCGCGCCTCAACTTCCAGGTCGAACGTCAGCAGGAGACGTTGCTTTCCGCGAACGGGTTCCGGCCGATGGAACGGCCTTCGAAGAAGGTCCCCGCCGACACTCCGCGACCCCTGGACGTGGTGGCAAACTCCACGACCACGCCACGCTAGCCGCTCCTCCGATCGCTGGCCTGCGCCCCGCGGCATCCTCCCCTCTTCACCGGACGGGTTACGGTGGCGCAGGGACGAGCAGGAGAAGTGACGGGGGGCCATGGAAGCGGGGAGAATCCCGTCCGCGGGGTCAGCGACCTCGTTGGCCGATCCAGGTTGGCCACCGGTCGAAGAGGCTCGTAGCCCCCCGTTCGAGACGGAGAGGGGGGCGCGGTAGGTCTACGGGGACTTCGACACGGGCGGCCGTCGGGCGGGACTCCGGCCCTTGGAAGTTGCACGGACGGGCTGCGGTGGGGGAGGCACCACCGGTGGGTGGGACTCCAGGCGGTGGGCGTCGAGCGCTTCCTCCGAGCGGAACGTTCGTCCGCAGTCGGAACACATCGCCTCGACCTCGTCGTATTCCACGTATGGCATGTGGAGGGGAAGGGCGCCTACCTCAATTGGGTTTCGTTGCCCGACTACGGCTCCTTCGGCGCAAGCTGCCGAGTCACGGGGCTGCCCGGACGATTCGGGACGTTCACGAGTCCTCGGGCCACCGCGACGTGCGCCTCCACGTAGGCGATGAGCAACAAGAAGTACGAGACGAAGAGGTAGGAGACCAGAAAGTCCACGGGGGTAACGAACGCCGGAATGGACAGGCTCCGGGTGCTGATGGCGGACAGGATCGTCGGCAGCGCTTCCGCGATGGCGACCGCCACCAGGACCGAAATGGCGAACGCCCAGACGAGCGCCCCCACCACAGCTACACGGCCGGGATTCGAGACCAGGTGAAAGACGAGGTAAGCATAGGTGACGAAGGTTCCGAATACGAGACTTCCGACGGCCGCCCCGAACAGGGCCGCGGCCCATCCCGGGGTTCCGACGGAGGGTACAACTACGAGGAGACCCAGGACGGCACCGGCCACTACGGCACCGAGCAGGCTGAAGGCGAACACCCGATTGGCGGTCCGAACACGAACCAAATGGACCTGATTCCACTCCTCGCGGCCCACCCACACGAACAGGAGCCCGATGGCAGTCAGGAAGAGCGGGAGGAGATAGAGCAGGCTGGCCCCGGGTACGTCCGAGCCCGAAACGAACCGGGTGTACAGCTCGCCGACCCCTTCGATCGCGAACCCGATGGAGAGAATGGTGAGACTGATCCGGAGGTTTCGGGTCACCGCGAGGCCTCCTACCGACGAAGCCTACACACCGACGGACATACCCGTTACTAGCCCACCACGGGCGACGAGGCGGCGCCCAGATTGAGAAGTCAACCGGCCGACGCCTTCAGGGGGCCAGGTCGGCCCGGCGCTCAATGAGCGATGGTATGGGAGTGGGGCTCGTCAGTATTGGCCGACTCCAGCACCGCGGCGCTCACGAGCTTTGCTGCCACGGCGACGGCGCTGATCGCCTCGTTGGCCCCCGCTCGCCGGAGCTTGGCGAGGCTCGCGGGCGAGGTGGCCACGGCCACGATGCGCAGCCCGCTCTGGATCCCCCGAGCCGTGATCACGGTGAGCAGGTTCTCGGCATCGGAATCATCCGCGGCGACGAGCGCCCGCGCGCGCTCGATCCCCACCGCCCGGAGGTCGTCCTCGTTCGAGGGTTCGCCGAGATGGGCGGTCTCGCCCTCCCCCCGCAAGAGGTTGACCGCTTCGCTGTCGGGGGAGAGGATGATCGACCGCACGCCATCCTCGCGCAGGCTCGTGGCCGTCGCGCGGGCGGCCGCCGAAGCACCGCAGATGACCACGTGGTCGGTCAAGTCTTCCATTTGCGCTCGTTCCAGGCGCTGCGCGATGCGTTCGAGCCGGCGCTCGAGGAACGGTAAGAAAAGGACGACCACGGCGGATAAGAACGTTCCCACGCCGAGGAGGATCAGGACCACGACGAACTGGGCTGCCGGCGCGCTGTGCGGGGCGTACTCGGAACCGTTGGTCGAGATCGTCGAGATGGTGAAGTAGAGCGCGTAGGTCCAACCGTGGATCGGAGGTACGAACTGGTCGCCCAGCCATCGGGCGCCGGCCATGCCGAAGAGGAGTGAGAGAAGGGCCGCCACCACCACCAGCAGCTGGGTCGACTCCGGACCCGACGGCGTCCCACGAAAGAATCCCACTGAATAGGGGAAGATCAGCGCCACGAGTCCGCAGGCGACCACGGCCGACACGAGGGAGTACGGGTTCGGGCTCACGATCGCCGCGAACACCGTGAGTGCTGGCGCGAGGAGCGAGAACAACCACGCCACAATGCTCCGGTCGGCGATACGGAACGAGATCGCGAACAAGAGAGCCCCGGCGATCGCATCGAACGGTGGGTCGTAGCCGGCGAAGAAGTCGTTGTAGAAGTTAGGTAGGGGCGCCAGGGAGGAGAGGAATCCCATCGCAAGAAGGAAGAGGCCGATCCCCGCCGTCGCGTAGGCGAGCTCGTGAGGCCGAGAGGTCAATCCATGGGGCCCGGAACGCGCGCGGCCGGACGGGGAAGGGGAGCCCAGGACCGCTGTCCCGCCCCCCGTCATCAAGGAGTGCAAACCGCCCGTCTAGAAATACGCGCGTTTCGTACGACCATCCTCCCCCCACGGACCGTTCCTCTCTCCCGCCCCCGTAGGCGCGATCCGGGGCGTCGCGCGAACGCACCGATCGTCGAGAGGATGGTCCGAAGCGGAGGTCCCGCCCGAGAGACCGGCGCTACCCTCGTACCATCGCACGAGTCGGGGCCTAGGCCCCTTCCGCACCAAAGAACGAGGCCCATCCGTGGGTTCACTCTGGGGAAAGCGCCCGGAGCAACCCGGGCACGGAGTCGAACGGGATGGCCTGCCCCGTCGCAACCGAGAGCCCGGGGGGCGCGCGCTCACAAATGAGAGTTCCCCGACGACGGTCCTTCCCACGGGCCGGTCGTACCTCGAAAACAAAATCGAAGGCCCACCGGCCCGCGCCCGGTTCTCCTGCCGCGGCGAACATCGGGATCACGCCGGCCCGGAGCATCGAATCGATGATGGCCCTCACGTCGGGGGCCACCCTCGGATAGTAGGACCGCACGCGATCGCTGTTGGCGATGACGAACACCGGACGATGGTGGTCCCTCTTGGAACGGCTGACCGCCTCCTGGACCACGGGAGGAAGTCGAAGGAAGTCCGTGAACTCCGCGACTTCTGACTCGGGGTCGTCCGCGCGAACGACGGTCCAAAGGGCCTTGTTGGCCTCCGCCTCCTGCGGTCGGGCGTCGGCCTCGAGGACGACGTACAGGTGGTCGTCCGGAATCCGACCGAGCCCGACCGGGTCGGTGGGGTCCCCCGCGCGGCTCGCCTCCCGTAGGTCGACCCAGTACGGGTTCGGGTCGTTCAGCTTGGCGAGAGCGAACGTCACCTGGAGGAGGCTCGAGCGATCCGGGCCGTACAGGAACGTCCCGAGGCCGGGACCCCCGAGCGCCTTCAGATCGGGAGCCGAGTCGACCACCCTTGAGGGTGACATCGCACTATCATGTGCGGACCCCGCGATAAACCTACGTCAGGGCCGGAGGACCGGGGTTTGGCTTTCGGGGCTCCCAGGGAAAAGGGCACGTCTTCTTAGGGAGCAAGAGGAAAGGGCGGAGTCCCGCCCGAGGGTCCAGGGGGCGGGGACCTGGCCGCGATCGACGCGATAGTCGGGTCCAAACTCGCAACCGCATTCGAGGGGGGATCCCCGGACATCCCCCGGTCGTTGGACCGAGGCGAGAGGTCCGTGCACGCAATCCCCCCGTTTACCCGGGGCAATAGCGGAGGCGTTACCGCTTCTTCTTCTTCGCCTTCGCTTTGCTGGTCTTCTTCGCCATAGCAATTTGGATAAGACTCCGTCCTACTTCAACGCGCCCACTCCCCTCCCGACGAGTCAATCGGCGAGATTTCCGACCTGTCGATGCTCGGACCGCGGAGCCAAAACGCCGAATTCACCTCGGGGAACCATATCGACGGTCGACCGGATTCGTCAATGGTACCACTACAATTCCGACGTCCGGTGCCCCTACCTCGAGGTCCTCGTCGGGCTCCCGACGGAGGTTCGACTGCAAGATCGCGGCGCATCGTACCCTTCGCTGCAGGAGATCCACGTCGACGTGCTCGTCGCGTACTTGTGGTGGTTCGACTACGTACCGAACGATCCGGTGGGGGAGTACCTACCGTTGAACGGTCGAAATCAGTCCCCCGACGCCCTCCGGGATCTCACCACGAAAATCGATTCGGTGGTCTTCGGTTTCCTCGACGGGCTCACCGAGCCGGACCTTGCGCGGGGCCTCGTCTGCCATTTCCCGAGCGACACAGGGCTGACCCTGGAGAAATTCCTGTTAGAGGATGTGCTCTGGCACACGGTCGAAGAGGAGCTTCCGCATCGCGGCGAACTGAACGCCCTCCGGTGGCAGAGTGACATCGAACCCCCGATCCCGGGCCGCGACGACTAGAGAAGAGCGAAGCGCCAGTAGCCGTCGGACACGTCGGACCAACGGTCCGACCTTGTCGATCGGAGATACCGCCCGTCAGGGCAGACTGCTTACCAGCGGTTGGAACGGGGGCGCGAGTGGCCACCCCGGGCGCCCGAATCGGTCGAACGTCCCTCGTTCCGCCGGTCACGGCGTCCGGTGGGTGGACCGCGTGCGCGGCGTCCCTGGAAACGGTCGCGTCCTTGCGAGCCGCGCCCGCGCCCCTGCGAAGAAGGGGCGGACGGAGGCGGCGCCGCCGAGTAGTCCCAGCCGGGGAGGGTGGCACGGGGGATCGTCTCACCGAGCAACCGTTCGATGCGCGAAAAGTCGGGAGCGTCCTCGGGCGCGATGAGCGAGATCGCCACACCCCGCCGCTGCATTCGGGCCGTCCGGCCCACGCGGTGGACGTACGTCTCAGATTCGTGAGGGAGGTCGAAGTTGACCACGTGCGAAACTCCCTCGACGTCGACGCCGCGGGCCGCGATGTCGGTCGCGACCAGGACCCGGTGGTTGCCGCTCCGGAAGCTCTCGAGGGCATGGACCCGCTGGCTCTGGCTCCGGTTCCCGTGGATCACTCCGGCGGAGACGTTCGAATGCTGCAGGTCACGGACGAGGCGGTCCGCCCGGCGCTTGGTCCGGACGAACACGAGCACGCTCGACATCGTGGCGTCCTGGAGAAGTTGGACGAGGATCCCCGTCTTTTGCGCGGAAGGGGCGGCGACGGCGAGATGGGACACGCCGACCGCGGCCACGGTCTTCGCGGCTACGTGGACCATTCGGGGGTCGCGGAGGAAGTCCCGAGAGAGGCGAACGACCTCGGGAGGCATCGTAGCGGAGAAGAGCATCGTCTGCCGGTTGCGAGGCAATCGGTCATGGATCCGTCGAACGTCGGGCAGGAATCCCATGTCGAGCATCCGGTCCGCTTCGTCGAGGACCAGGATCTCGAGGGAGCGCAGGTCAACATAACCACGGCTCATGTGGTCGAGAAGCCGCCCGGGCGTCGCGATGATGATCTCGGCTCCCCCTCGGAGCGCTTGCTCCTGGGGGCGCATTGCGACCCCGCCGTAGACTGCGCCCCCCCGAAGGCCCGTGTGCCGGCCGAGCTGCTCGAGGAACCCCTCCGCCTGGATGGCCAGTTCGCGGGTGGGGGTGAGGACCAGGGCGTAGATCCGTCCGCGTGGACGGCTCATCAGTCGTTCGAGGATCGGCAGGAGGAAGGCGGCGGTCTTTCCGGTCCCCGTCTGTGCGGTACCGATGAGGTCGCGTCCGCGGACCGCGTCGGGGATGGTGCCTTCTTGGATGGGGGTCGGCTCGGAGTAACCCATCTCCCGAATTCCCGCCCGGAGACGGGGGTTCAGGGGAAGGTCGTCGAAGGTCGGTCGTGGCTTGGCGCTAACGCTCGCTGTGCTTTCGGGGTCGCTCATGTTCGCTTCGGGCGCCCCGATCTGGGTAGGTCGATGGCGGGTCCGGCTGATTCCCTCATGCGGGGCTAGGGTTATGAGAGCTCCCTCCGGAGTGACTCGGAGTCGCATGGGCGCGAGCGAGCCCCCTCTTCTCCATCCAATTCGCACGACAGGGACCCCGTGTACGGTGGAGGCCGGCCCCCACCGCGAGGCGGCCCGGCGGTCCTGTTGGGCAACGGACCTTGGGGAGGACTACGGCTTGGTCCGCTCGAACAACCCGATGACGTTGCCTTCGCTGTCCTTGAAATAACCGGTGAATCCCATGCTGCCGTCTCCGATAGGGGTTCTATTCTGGATGACCTTCCCCCCGTGCTTCTCGATGACCTTTCCGGTGGCCACGATGTCCTCGACCATGATCGTGATGGTCGGGAAGTGGAGCAGTTCACCGCGCTTGGCCATGCCCCCGTTGATCGCGCCCGGGCCCTTGGGCATCCCCTGCTCGTCGGACTCCGTAGTCTGAGCCATCGCATAGTTCATGTCGGGGAGCACGTCGAGTTTCCAGCCGAAAACTCCCTTGTAGAACTTGTGTCCGCGTTCGACGTTGTCCAACGGTATTTCAAAATGCACGACTTCCGCGCTCATGGTCTCCTCGAGGGACCGAGCCAGGTCCGCCTCAAAAGGGTGGTCCGAAGGTGGTGAAACAGGGGGATATCCGTCGAACGACGGCTTCCTGGGGGCTCCCTGCGCCGGGACGCGGAGGGCAAGAATCGCCCCTGTAGTCGGAGTTCCCTAAGGTCTCCCGAGAACCCACTCGGAAGGGTTGAACGACCTCCCGGACTTCGCGCGCCGCTCAACCCCCGGACGGGCCTCCCGGGCCAGCCTCCGCGGGGTGAGGGGAAGGGAAGCGGAGACTACCGTGCCCTTTAATCGGGCGGCCGATTGAGTGCCCCGATGGGATTCCCGAAACCGATCGTGGACCGCCTCCTCCGGGAAAGCGAGCACCACCAGTGCCCGGACGCTCCCGAGATTTGCGTTCGGATCCGGGCCATTGCCGAACTCCCCACACGGTTCGGGGACTACCAAGTGGTCGCGTTCCAGACCAACTCAGACCAGAAGGAGCACGCGGCGTTCGTCCACGGGAACGTCTTCGAAAAGGAGTCGGTCCCGGTCCGTATCCATTCCGAGTGTCTCACCGGGGACGCGATCGGTTCGCTCCGGTGCGACTGCCGGGACCAGCTCATCGACACCCTCGAGAAGATCGGAAAGATGGACGCGGGGCTCGTCCTCTACCTTCGCCAGGAGGGACGTGGGATCGGTTTCGCGAACAAGATCCGGGCCTATCAGCTTCAGGACGCGGGGGCCGACACGGTCGAGGCTAACGAGATGCTCGGGTTCCGCCCCGACGAGAGGGATTACGGCATCGCAGCCCACATGCTCGGCTCCCTCCACGTGCAATCGATCAAGATCATGACGAACAATCCGGACAAGGTGCGAGACCTCCAAAACCACGGGGTCACCATCGTCGAGCGGATCCCAGTCGTCGTTCCACCGACCGTGCGCAACCTGGGCTATCTGGAGACGAAGCGTCGTAAAATGGGCCACCTGCTCGACCTCGAACAGAACGACGACGCCGAACCCGCCGCGGAATCCCCCGCCCCCGAGAGTACGGCCTCCGGAAAAGGGTCGGCCTAAGCCGCTGGGCGTCTCCCGGCCCGATTCCCCTCAGAGGTCTTGGAGCGCCTTCTCGATCCTTTCTCGTGCGGCGTCGAGGTCGTGCGCGATTCGGCGCGCGGTGCGGGTAGCGGTCCCCTTCGGGTCGTCGGCTGCGGCCTTCATCCTGGTAGCCAACCGGTCGCTGAACTGGGCCGCCGCGGCGGCGAGGTCCCGAGCCGCCCGGGTCGTGTCGGCGACCGCACGGTCGACCGCATCTCGGCCAGAATCCTCCGAGTCGGAAACCCGCGACTCTCGCTTCCCACATTTCGGGCACGTCTCGACGCGGTCAGGCAATTGTGTCCCGCACCATCGACAGAACATGGGAATCCCCTTCCCTGACCCGTAGTCTCGGCCCCAGATATGCGTTCGGAACGCGGTCGCAGCCGGCGTGCCGGGGAACGAGAGAACGACGATGGGTGGAGTCAGCGTCCTCGCCCCGTACCGCGGGGGAAGATCTCCCTCAGCACGCCCGGAACGCCTTCCCGGTAGGTCGAGAACCGGGGTCGCCATCCGAGTCCGAGGAGCTTCTGATTCGAGGTCGGCCGGTCGGCCGCCAGGTGATGCGCGACCACCTCGTCCATCTCCCGAGCGGCCGCTGCCTCGGGGACGGATTTCGGAGAGGTCGCACCGATCTCAACCGCGACGAAGTCCGCAAACTCCCGAAGAGGCGCGGGAGTTCCATCGACTACGTTGTAGATCTCCCCGGGCACCCCCGATGCGAGCACCCGCGCAAAGGCCGACGCCGTGTCGGGGAGCGCGACGAACGACCATCGGTTCTTCCCGTCGCCGACCACCGAATACTCGCCGGAACGGATGGAGAGTGCGAGACTCCGGAACCACGACCCATCTCCATAGACCATCCCGGGGCGGAGCACGAGGACGTCCAACGTGCCCGGGGCGTTCGCTCGGAGCCCGACGCGCTCTGCATCGAAGTTGGCCTGCGCTTCTCCCCGCGGATCGACCGGAGATTCTTCGGTGATCCACCCGGGCTGACCGGGATAGACCCAGTACCCTGAACCGATGACGACCCGGGTCAACCCCTCCGAACGAGCGGCATCGAGCAGACGCTGGGTCCCCTCGACCCGGACCCGGACCTCGTCCTCGTCCCTCGAAGGGTGGGCCGCCAAGTGGATCGCGGCGCCGCACCCCTTCGCGGCGGCTCGAAGGGAGGGCGGGTCAAGTATGTCGCCGACGAAGGGGATCCCACCGCTCTCTCGGACGCGTTCGCCCTTGGCGGTATCACGTGCAAGACCGTGTACCTCGAACCCTTCCTCGGCGAGCGAGCGCACGACCGCCCGGCCGAGAAACCCGCTCGCTCCGACGACGAGGACCCGAGCCCTGGGATTCGAAGGGCCGGACGGATGGCGGTGGGCTTCGGCGGGGGTCATGGGTTCAGTCCTTCCCCGCGAGGGCACTACTCCCGATAACCATTCGTTCGAACCGGGCCGGTTCTACGCCCGGGCGAGAACCGATCCTCCCCCGCCGGCAGGCGGCCCGCTCGCTCCCCTGCCGGTCGTCCTAGGACGCCGTGTGACCCGCCGACACTGGGGTGGTGTTGCTCGCGGCCTGCGGGAGGCTGATCAGACCGAGGAACAGCAGGATGATCCCGAGGAACTCCGCATAGTACAGCGCGACGGGGAAGGAGGCGATGTAGAGGGTTCCTCCGGCCCCCAGGATCAACGCACCGCCGATCATGAGGAGGGTTTGCCATCGCCAGCTCCGCCGAAGCGAAAGGTAGGATGCGGTCAGGAGAACGACGGTCGCTGGGAACGTGACCAGGGAAGAGAGGACCAACAACAGTAGCGGTGGGTCCCCCGTGATGATCCCGCCCGAAACCATCGAGGCCGGAGGGAGGGTGGTCAGAAAACTGAAGGCGGCCACGAGACCGCACGTTGCAACGATGTAGTACGTGTAGGCGCGTTCGACCTTGGGGCGGCGAAGGATTCGGGTCGCGCCGAGGGACAGGACCCCCACGATGGCCGCCGAAAGGAAGACATAGACCTGTAGCAGCAGGCTCGAAACCGAGCCGAGGTACACCACGGACTCGATCACCATCGCTCCCGTGGCGAAGATGAGGCCCGACCCCCACATCAGTTGAGGTCGGCTGGGGGATCGGTGGTACCGCACGAGGGCGCGCACCGACAGCGCGAACAACAAGATCGATAACGCCACGAGCGAGCCCGCGATCGCGTACTCCAGTGCATTCATCGGTCGGTCCCTCGTCGGGCTTTCCCGTGGACAGCGGCTCCGATTCGCATTGGGCCGAACCGACCCGCACTCCCCCCACCCCTTAATCCCCCGAGCGTACGAACAAACGGACTTGAGTTCGTGCCGTCGGTGTGGGAGGGGCAGTTCATGCGCACGGTTGGGACGAGAATTCCGGTGATCGACCGAGAACCGTCCGGTTCTGCTAAGTACGGCGGGCCTCTCGAGCGCCCACTATGGGGGCCCAGATCTGCCCGCACTGCGGTGGGAGCAACCCGGCGGGCGCGGCCTTCTGCCAGTTCTGCGGCAGCTCCGTCCCGTCCTCGGGAGCGAGCCCCCTGCCCACGTACGCTCCGCCCAGCCTTCAGCCCTACTCGGGCGCTCCCATGGCCTGGGGCGGAGGTCGTCCGCCGTCCGGCGCCCCTCGCCCTCGGTCGAGGCTCCTGGTCATCGTGGTCATCATCGTGGTGGTCATTCTCGTGATCGGCCTCGCCTCGTTCTTTCTCGTCCCTCCGGCTCCGAGCATCCAGGTCACGGTGATCGACGTGGAGTCGGTCGACAACGTGTGCGGACTGGACGGTGCGTCCGCTAGTGGGTTCAATGCAAGCACGGGCGACCAGGTCGGGCTCTCTTTCAACATCGCGGGTGCGAACGTCACGTGGGCGAACGGCACCATCGTCGGCACGCTCGCATGCACGATCGAAACGGTAAACGCATCGACCCCCGGATTCAGCCTGTTGAGCGTGAGCGTGCCGCTGATCGTCCCGGCGAACGAGACGGTGATCCTCTCGTTTACCGTCCAATGCCCTGGCTCAGATTATACGGGAAGCCTCACCCTCGTCATGACCTGACGCTGGTCCGAAGGGTCTACCTTCATGCCCCGGGCCGCTCGTGACCCCCGTAGGTTGACGGCGGACGTTCTCGGTTGGCTTCTAGAGGAGGAGCGGCCCTCCGTCCCCGGCGCCCCGGACGATGAACTGGAGGGGAGACCCGCCGAAGCCGGTCCGGCGGACGAAGGTGAAGGGACCGCCCTCCCGCCATGGCCGTGCGAAGGAAGGGTCTCGAGAGAGGGCCGGCCGTAAACGAGAGCTGAACCCTTCACGGTAGGCACGTGCATCCGGGCGATCGGCGGTCCAAGCTGCAGAGCGCACCTTCGGTCGATCCAGCGACGTTGGACCGATGCACGTCGCGGGGAGCTCTTCGGCCCGCGAGCTGAGAAATGGGACGCTAGCTCATGGCCGCCGGGTCGGGGGTCCCGGGGGTTCCGTGATCCGGGAGAACCGCCGCGGGAGGGTCGGAGGAGCGGAGACGGGTCCGGTCCACGACGAGCCATCGCCACCCGTCCTCGACTTCGACCGGGGCTACGACCAGCTGGTTCTGCGTCAGCTGTGAGTGGTACTTCAGCAACGATCCGAACACGGCATCCGGGTCTTCTCGCGTCAGACGCCCCAACTCCCCCAGCGTTCCGAGCCAGCCACCTCCGGCAGCCAATCCCCGCAACACCCGGAGGTACCTGGGAAGCGGGTCCTCGGAACCCGTACCGATCCGCTGTCCTCCAGAGATCGAAGGGTCCAATACCACCAAGGTGGCCACGGCCGCGTCCCCCACCCCGGGCTCCTCTTGCCAAGGCGCCGGGGTCTGCTCGACCGGAACGGGGGCTCCGGAGTCGTTGCGCACGGCGTCGACCTCCTCGATGACCCGAGCGAGCTCCACCTCGAGGGGGCTAGCTCCCTCGGTCGCGGGGGGATCGGCGGGCGGCATCCGATCGTAGGTCGTGGGTGGTTCGGGAACCGGCGGGGCCCGCTCGCTCGCGCCCAGGTCGAACTGGGGAAGTCGAACATCCGGGTCGGAGACGCGGGCGGAGACGACACGGGAAAAATCTTCGATGTCGGATTCGGGGACGGGTCGAAGGTTCCGGCGCATTCGGAACCGGTCGAGGGCGCCCCGCAGCGCGACCCCCGGGACGCGGAAACTCCGTCGCCGCTCTCCGTCCTTCATCTCGACCCAGGGATTCCCGTCGCTGTCCCGCATCAGTCGGAGCCCTCCATGGGCGACCAGGTCGCGATAGAGCTCGTGGGCCGGCGGTCCGCCCATCGCGCCGATCGGCGGTGTCCACTCGGACGTGCTCAGTCGGCTGAGGTCCCGGATCTTGAGTTCATCGATTGTCAAGGGAGAGCCACCCGCCAACCCGATAGGGGCAATCCGATGGGGGGGTGAAGTGGGTAGTTCACACCATCACGTCGGGCTCGGGGGTATAGTTCTTTTCGCGGCAGTGGAAGGCCATTTCGCGGCGTGCCGGCGGTGCCGGACCACCGCTCCGGACCTCAGGTCCCCTTCGGAACGACCTCGGTTTCGATGGGAATTCCCTCGCGGACGGCGCCGCTCACGGTGCAGAAGTCCTCGAAGAGGGAGACACAGTGGTCGAACCGTTCCTGATCCTCCGGGTGCAGCGGGGCGGTATGAATGTGGAGGGAGAGCCGGCGGACTCGAAGGCGTCCCCTCTCATTGCGGCCCACCTCCACTTCCACCCGCGTGTGGAGGGGGGATACCTCGACGTGGGCCCGCTCCAAGGTGCTGAGGAGGGTCGAGCTCATGCAGTGACCGACGGCGGTCGCGAGCGACTGGATCGGACCGGGTCCTGCGGCTCCTCCCACGGGAGGCGGTTCGTCCAATACCAACGGTCCGAACGGCTGGTCGGGATATCGTGCCTCAAACCGGTACTTCTCGAGTTGCTCCATCTCCACGATCTTCTGGAGGTCTCCCATGGGTGCTCGACCCTCCAGGGCCTGCCGAGACGAATACCTTCGGGTGGCTGCCCGGCACCGGGCCCGGTCCGACCCCCGAGCCATGCGAGCGCACGGTGTGTCTTCCTCTGTCAGCAAAAGCCTAAGAATGCCTCCCCACCTTGTAGCGTCATGAAACGCGTGCACGTCTGGGAAAACCACGTCTCGATACCGCACCTCGACCTCGTCCTGGTCCGCCCTGCCACGGAGAGTCTGTCGCAGACGCTCGGCTCGCTCTCCCGAATGGGAATCGGAGTCGAGTCGGACGAAGTCGAAGTCCACGAGCACGTCCGAACGGACTAGAGCGAACCTCGACGCTGCCCTGAGGGCCCGATCCGGTCCCTCCGCTGAGAAACCTGCTCGGTGGGCCCTCGACGCGGCGCCGGCCCAACGGACGGGGCCAAACCCATTCATATCCCCAGAACGACTGGCCCCTCGAAGGTGCCGACGATGGTGCAGCGAGTCACGGAAGTGGTGGGGAGCGACTCCGAGAGTTTTGCGAACGCGGTCCAGAACGCGGTGACGACCGCGTCCAAGACCTTGAGGGGCCTCAAATGGTTCCGGGTCGCCGAGCTAGAAGGGTCGATCGAAGGGGCCAAGGTCAGCGAGTTCCGGGCGCTTGTCCGGATCTACTTCGAGTACGAGGCGAAGCCCTAGCCCGGAATTGCGCCCTCGCTCCCCGAGGGAGGACCGCTCAACGAAGGTCAGCCCCTCGCCGTTGGTTCGGGAACGTTCGGAGCGGAGCCTGCCCTTCCGAGCGCGCGGTCGGGGTCGAGCCTTTACCTTCGAACCCGTTGTACGACGTCGAGCGGGCAGACAATGACACGACGGTCGCGCCCCAGGAAACCCGGTTCCCGGCGACCTCCTAGGCTGCCGCCCTCCCTCCGCGGCTCGGCCGCGCCTCGGATCGCCCGCCTCGAGCGAGCGACGCAGCGCCCCTGGGAGCTCCGTCACACCCAGGGAAAAGCGCTCCGGGTCGCTACGCCCCGTGGGAGACACGCGGGCTGGAAGGCGCCGCCGGACCGGCCCGACCCGCTCGAGCTCATCGCCCGCAGCAATGCCGGCCGCCAACCCGACCTTGTGCCGATCCGCATGGGGCGGATGGCGAGCTCCGTGTTCGGGTTCTTCCGCGGAAGCGCCGCAGTGATGGCGTGGGATCTGGCTCACACCCCGGTGAGCGGGATCCGCGTGCTAATGGACGGGGATGCCCACCTCGCCAACTTCGGTCTCTTCGGAACGGCGGAACAGGACGTCGTCTTCGATCTCAACGACTTCGACGAATCCCAGATCGGTCCCTGGGAGTGGGATCTGAAGCGGTTGGTCGCGAGCGTCAACGTGGCCACACGCGAGTTCGGCTGGGCGCGAAGGGAACGCTGGACGGCCGTCATGGGATGCGTCGAGTCGTACCGGGAGGCGGTTCGCCGCTTGGAGCGCGGCGGGGCCCTTTCGATCTGGTATGAGTTCCTCTTCACTCGCCGCAAGAACCCGGGCCTGCGCCTCGACCCGACCGCTCTCGCGGTCCTCCGGGGGGCGGCTCGGACCGCGGCCCAACGGTCGAACGAGACGTTACTCGGCCAGCTCGCCCGCCGGGGACCGAACGGCGAGTGGCGGTTCCGTGAGATCCCGCCCATTCAGGTCCGGACCTCACGTGAGGTTCGCGGCAAGGTCCTCGCGGCGCTCGAACCGTACTCCCGGACCCTGCCCCGGGGCCGACGCTACCTGCTCGACCGGTATCGCCCGGTCGACGTTGCGGAACACATCGTCGGCTTCGGGAGCGTGGGGGCGCGGGCGTACGTGGTCCTCCTCTTCGGGAACGGGGAGTCCGACCCGCTCCTTCTCCAGGTCAAAGAGGGCCTCGAGCCGGCGGGCAGCCCGTACTTGCCTCCGTTGCCGGGCGACCTGCGACGGGAGCCCGGAAAGCGCGTCGTCAGCGCCCAGATGGCCCTCCAGAGCTCTCCTGACCTCCTCCTCGGTTGGACCCATCTCGACGGACGCTCGTTCTACGTCCGCCAGATGCGGAACCTGAAGGGGTCCGTCCCGCTCGAGGAGCTTTCCCGAAAGCAGTTCCTCCGCTACGTCCGGGCCTGCGGCGAGATCCTTGGACACGCCCATGCTCGAACCGGGGACGCGGCGCGGATCGCCGGCTACTGTGGCCGGTCGCCGGCCCTGGACTCGGCCCTCGCCCGTTTCGCGGAAGACTACGCGGCGCAGATGGTGCACGACCACGAGCGGTTGGTGCGTGCGATCTCCGCCGGACGGATCGAGGCGGTAGACGAGGCTCGCGGACCTCCCGCGAGGGCTCGGCCCCCTCGCGTTCACGGGGGGAGGGGGCGACTTACTCGTCGACCCAACCGTGGTAGACCCGGAGCCCGAAGGAGACCCACATCGCGGTGACGGTCCCCACGAGACCCAATAGCGACACCACGACGATCACGAAGTCCTGGAAGAAGCTGAAGGTCGGCGCGAAGAACGCGACGTAGACCAGCGTGAGGCTGATCCAGGCTACCGGTACGAGGATCGATAGGACCACCCGAACGATGGCGCCGCGGACGACGTCCGACAGGCTGGATCGGCGCAGGGGGTGCAGGGCGACATCGGGGTGTGACATGGAAGAGGGAACGCGTTGGAAAGATATTGGGCTACGTCACCGGTGGTGTTCACCGGTGGCGTGGAAATCCCTATCCCGCGCCCTTTCCCGAGCCCGAATTCGACCGGATCCGGTCGGGGACCGCCCCCGGGGGTCGGGTCGGAGCCTCAGCGGGTCATGGCGGGGGGGGGCTCCGTGCCCTCCTTCAGGCTCCGGACCCAGAGCACGCCGACCACGCCTACGATGAACCCCACCGCGACGATCGCCACCAGCTGCACGCTCGTCAAGGATAGAGCGGGCGACCCTCCCCCCCCTCCTCCGGTGGCCGCGAAGGTGACGGACACGCGCGCCGAGCTTCCGTTGACCACGACCGTCCCCGAGTCATGGTTCGGCACGAAGCCGGGCGGTCCCTGGATGGTGAAGGCGTAGGTTCCGTCCCGTTCCATGTAGGTGAGGGCGGTCGAGTTGCTGGTGCGGTTGTCCCCGTTCAACGTCGCCGACCATGCGCTGCCCGAGGGCAGGCCGGCCTCGGCAAAGGTGACCGAGTACAGCTTCGGGGTCCAATGGACCAGGACGGTGTGCGAGGGAGGGACGGTCACGCTCCCGGTAGCATTCCCGGCGGTCCAACCTAGCACGCCGCCGAGAACGTACACGTACACGCCTTTTGGCAGCTGCACTACGATCGAACTCCCGTTCGAGGTGTGCGTCGTTCCTCCACTCAGGGTGACCGACCAGTTCGTCCCCGACGGCAGACCGCTCGAAGTGAAGGTCACGGTGTAGTTCACCACCACCCGGGTGAACTGGACCGGGACCGTCACGTTCGCGCCCTGGACCGTCGGCGAGCCCGCGTCGGGGGACGCGACCCACCCGGCGACCGTCCCGATCTCGTACGAATAGCTACCATTGGGCTCTTGGAACAATACGCTCGCTCCGGTCGAGTTACTCACGCTCTGGTCGAGCGTGACCGACCAGAGGGTACCGGACGGGAGGCCACTTTCGGTGAATGTGACCGAGTACAGCGTCCCTACCTGGGTCCACGCGATTGGGATCGCGATGTTCTGGCCGGTGACGGTCGCCGAGCCGTTCCCGGGAGCGGGACTCCACCCGGGGACCGCCGAGACGGTGTAGTCGTAGGTTCCGTTCGGCTCCTGGAAGGAGATCGTGCTACCCGTAGAGTGGGCCGAGCTCGAGCCGAGTGTTACAGACCAGTACGTGCCCGGGTTGAGTCCGGTCTCCGTGAAGTTGACCGACCACGTCGGAGGACTGAAGGCGATCGGCTGCCCGAACGCCGCGCCGATCACGTCGATCGAACCGCTCGAGGGTGTGGAGTCCAAGCCGGGAACTCTTCCGACCTGGAAACTGTAGGTCCCGTTCGGCTCCGTGAAGTTGATGGAGGAGCTATTCGCGGTCGCGGGAACCCCGCCGAGGGTCACCGTCCAATTGGTCAAATCGGGCAGGCCGGATTCGGTGAACGTCACCGGATAGGCCGTGACGAACGTTGAATTGAACCACAGGGGGGTCCCGTTGACCGTGAAGCTCCCCTGGGAGGGGATGGCGACCCAGCCTGAGGCCGACGTAGTGACCGAGTAGTTGTAGCTCGCGTTCGGGAGGAATGTGGGGGGTGGTTGGTTCCCGACGAAGGTCGTAACCGGTGCCCTCCCGCTGATGTCGAAGGTCCAGTTCAGGGGGTGCGGGAGGCCCGACTCGTCGATGGTCACCGTGGAACGGTATTGCGACCAGCTGACATTGACCGAGGTCGAGTTCCCGTTCACCGTCACCTCTCCCTGCCACGTCGTGGTGTATCCGGCTTCGGGTCCGACGGTGTAGGAGAAGGTTCCGTTCGGCTCCTCAAACTGAAGGATCGGCGAGGGCGTTGCCTCGGTCGTGCCGCTCAAGTTGACCGACCAGTTTCCGTTGGTGGGCCTCGGGTACGGGAGCCCGGTCTCATTGAACGTCACAAGGTACTTGACCTGCGTATACGGGATCACGACCAAGATCGAGGCTCCGGCGACCCCGACGTTCCCCAGATAGGAAGGGGGGGCCCAGCCGGCCGCCCCGCTGAGGGAGTAGGGGTAGCTCCCGTTCGGCTCGTAGAAGGTGAAATTGGTGACGGCCCCGCTTTGGAGCGTCCCGTTCAGGGTGACATTCCACGTCGTCCCCGCGGGCAGCCCGGTCTCATTGAACTGGACCGCGAAGACGGTCGTGGCCCAAGAAAGGGGCACGAACATCGTGTATCCGTCCACGCCGACCGAACCCGATCGCACGTTCGGAGTGTACCCGGCGACGCTCCCGACCGTGTACGTGTAGGTCCCGTTCGTCTCATTGTATCGGATCGTGGTCGTCGTGGAGTTCTCGGTCACTCCCGAGAGGTTGACGGACCAGTTCGTTCTCGCTGGGAGCCCGGTCTCGTGGAATGTGACGAGGTACCGGACCTGCGTCCAATTCACGACCACCACGACGGGCGTCACGTCCACGTAGACCCAGCCGTGGAACTGGGGGGTCGTCCACCCATGAACGATCCCGAGGGCGTACGGGTAGGTGCCGTTCGGTTCGTACATCGTGATGTTGCTCGAGGTGGATGCGTACCAGGTCCCGGAGAAGTTGACCGACCAGAGGGTGCCCGTCGGCAGGCCGATCTCGGTGAAGGTCACGGGGTAGGGGACCGCGGTCCAGGGTACCTGGATCGAGGCCGGCGCCCCAGTGACCGTCACCGATCCGCTCGTGTTCAACGTCCTCCAGCCCTGGACCGAGCCGATCTGGTAGCTGTAGGTGCCGTTCGGTTCCGAGAAGGAGATGGTTCCGGTGGTCGAGTAGGCCGTGCTCGACCCCACGGTGACCGACCAGGGCATCCCCGAGGGGAGACCGGACTCGCAGAAGGTCAGCGGATAGAGCCCCCCCGAGCCCAACGAGGCGTTCGTGCGGCAGACGGAGACGAGGATCACGCCGAGGGGCGGGACCTGCCAGCTGGGGGAGGACTCGAAACCGAACGAGGAGGAGAACGTTCCGTTCTCTGAGGTCGTGGAGTTGTCGGCCTGCAGGATCGAATACGACCCTTCGCGCGGGAAGACCGAGCCGGTGACGTTCAGCTGGACCGCCTGGGTCAAGTTCGTGTTCACGGCGAGCAACGTCAGTGAATTCGCTGAGGCGGATTCGGAGACCCCGACGAACACCCCCTTCAGGGCGCCCGTGACGTTGGTCGCGAGCGGGATGAGGTCGTAGTGCGGCAGGATCTGGGTGTAGAGGGAGTCCAACGGGAAGGGGAGCCCCTCGCCGTCGAACAGGGAGCCGTTGTAGCCGGAACGCAGCGTGAAGATGTCGGCATTGCTGACGTTCGACTGCATGAACATCAACAGCTCGGCGGTGACGTACGGGACCTCGGGGTAGGTGCGCATGAAAGGTTGCCAGGCTCCGAGGGCGCCGGTCCCCGCCCCGAACTCATCCACGAGGATCGGGATATGGCAGGTGGGGCATTCGACCGCCTTTACGTCCTGCTGGTCTTTCGAGAGGCGGATCAGCGGGCTGCTTTTCGCGGCGGTCAGGGTGGAGAAGAACTGCGCCACGGTCCCTCCGACCGGACCGTTCTCCCCCGGGTAGTCGTGGATGGCGATCGCGGAGAGGTTGGGTCCGTTGAGCCGGACGGTGGCGTTGATCCAAGGCCCGTCCGGTTTCGTCCCTGCGCCGACCCCGGGAAGGCCAATGAACTGGAGCGTCGGGTCGACGCCCTTCATCGCCGCGATGTAGGAGTGCACCACCGAAGCGTAGGTCACGTTGGTCACTCGAAGGTTGTTGGAGACGTTCCACGCGCTCCAGTTCAACCCGAAGTGAGTCCACCCGAAGGGCTCGTTCCCGATCTCCCAGTACACCGGGTGGAAATTCAACACCTGCTCGGTGTAGGCCACTTCGAACGCCGCGTTCGCGGGGTTATCGATCTCACCCGGAACGGTGAAGATCGTGTGGCAGGAGGTCGTCTTGCACCACCTCACGAACTGGGATTCGTTGGTCGGCGCCTGCGTCGGGAAACCCTCGGTCCAGAGCGTCCCGCTCGACATGTTGTAGGAGTCGCCGAGCTTCCCGGCCGGCCACACGTACCAGGTGATCGGCGTGGGCTGGGTCTCCGCGGTCGCGTTGTCCAGGCTGACGGTCGGGTTCTCGCCCACGCCCCAGAAATTGGAGAGGTTCCCGTTCGTCTGATTCTCTACCGCGACCGTCTCGGAGGGCAACGAGCTGGGGGACGACACGGCGACGGCCGCTCCCGGGGTGGCGCCGGAAGGGGAGGTTGACGGCGAACCGAACACTCCGAGGGGGAGTCCGGAAAGCAGGAGCGGCACGATGAGGAGGGAGAGCTGGGCGACTCGAACGGGCACGTACCCCCGTTGGACTCGATGGTCGGCCGTTCTCGTTCCCATAGTCTCCTAGACCGTACCCAACCCCCTCGTTAAGGTGACTGAGGACGATTTACGGTATCGGATTAGCGGAAATCCCGAGAACCACCCCCCCGGACGGTTTCCGAGCTCGCGATCGCATCCCAAGTCGGGGTTCCGCTGGGGGACCTTTGCCGACCGATGACCTCAGAAAACTGTCACGGAGTTCGAGCCCTTGTTCGAGACATAGTCGTTCGAGTAGGTGGGGTCGTACCCGCACCCGAACAGGTCCTTCTGAGGGACCAGGGTCCCGACCACCTTCGGGGTGCCCGTGGTCATCGGGGCCGAACGGGCCCGGCCCCAGGGTTGAGAGCGTTCTCCGTGCCGGCAGCCAGCGGCTCCCGGGGGAGCGTACGCTCCGTCCACTACCCGGTTCAGCTCGAGGCCATTGACGGGGCGGTCGACGCGGGGTTGCCTTGTGACCGGCGCTTCACGGCCATCGTCACGAGCATCAGGGCGGCCCAGAACGCGATGAGGAACGCGAGGCCCATGCTGACGGAATACATCGGATTGTTCGGGCTGGAGCGAATGAACAGCGACCCAGAGACCCCGGCCCACCCCACCGACACGGCCAGGACGACGGCGAGGAGAACTGCCCGTCGCTGGCCCGTGAAAAGGGAGACGAGGGCGATCACGACGACCACGACGCCCAGGGCGTACCCCCCGGCGTAGTGGAGGCTGAGGGGAGGGAAGGAAGTCGCCGACGTGAAACCGTTCGACGGGCCGTACGCGCTCGTCCAGAGGCCGGAAAGGTACTCTAAGACCAAGAGAAGGCCCGCAACGGGAAGCAGGATCAGTAGCACGCGGTCGGGCCATATGCGAGAGGTCGTCGTCACGAGCGCGGGCACCCTCCCCCCTCTATTTAGCCACTCGTCCGGGCCCTTACTATGGTCCTGACGATGACCCCTCCAAGACATGAAAATAGTGGCCCCCTTCCCGGTTCCTGCCGGTCGTCGCGTGCCCTTAGGGAAGACGTGGCGCCGGACACCGACCGACCAACCAGGGAGCCCTATCCGCCAGCGGAGAGAAGCGGCCCGTGACTGAGGACCAGCGCGACCGGACACCGGCCGAGCAGCCCACCCTCGATGTACGCGACCTAGCCACCGCCGACCGCGAGCGGGCGGTACCGATCATCGTCGATTCGTTCACCGGAATTTACCGCTGGCACGCGAAACGAACCTTGAGGAACGTCTCCCGCGTCCGAGGAGCATGGCACGCTGGAGAGCTGGTGGGAGTGGCAATGCTGGAGCTGCTCGATCCGGCGGTCGGCTACGTCTATTACCTCGCCGTCCTCCGCTCCCACCGAAGGCTCGGCGTCGCGCGCCAGCTCCTGGACGACGCGCTGGGACTATTCCGGCAGCAGGGGGCCCGCGTGGTCTTCGCGGCGGCGGAAGAGGACAACACGGCCTCTCTGCGACTGTTCGGGGAGCGAGGGTTCCGTCGGACGGAACCAAAGGAGCGGGGTTGGCAGGAAGGCGGTCTCGGAGCCTGGGGGTTCCGCAGTCGGATGATGGTCGTCTCCGGAGAGGTGCTGATGGGGCTACGACTGAGTCCCGAACCGGGAGGAACCTAACCTCCTCCCGCCTCGCCCATCGGTCCTTCGACCCGGAGGGTGGCCGACGGACCCGGCCCGTGAACGGTCGCCTTCTCCACCGAAGGCGTATAGTCCTCGGAGTTCGCTCCCCAACTTCGTGGACTCGGCGCCCGCATCGACCACCGGACCCCTCGACCCTGCGCAGCGTCGTTGGCTGCACGACAAGTACGAGCGACTTTCGGCCGAAGAGAGCCAGCTCTCGGCGTCCCGTACCGCCTACTTTGCCACGATCGGCGCGGTGCTCCTCACCGGCTTCGTCGTGCTGATCGCCGACCTGCTGGGACAGCCGATCATCTTTGCGATCGCGGCGACCCTCCTCGCCAGCCTGGGCATCCTGACGTCGACCGTCTGGGCCATTCTCTTGCATCGAACGAACGACGCCCAGGCGATGTGGCGCGAGGCCGCGCTCCACCTCGAACAACTAGCTCCTCCCGTCCCCACTCCGGTGCCGAGCAGCGTCACCCTCCGATCGAGTGCGACGCTCCCGGTCGACCTAAGCGCGCCCTATACCATGCATCTCGTTCGATTTTCCCCGACGAATCACATCTCCTGGTTGGACCGATTCAACCCGAGCCGCCTGATGGAGGTCATGCCGATCACCCTGCTCGTGATCTGGGCCGCCGTGCTCATCCTGGTCTGGGGTTGGTATCTCATCGGACGCTGAGGGCGGGTAGATCCACTCTGGACCCTGGGGAGCAACTACTACGCTCCGGGCCACCCGGCCCCGTAGCGCCTACAGAGTACCGTTCCAGAACGACGCCACATAATCGGGCCGTACCCCGACCTGAGGGACGACCGTGCGGGAGCGGCGCGGCTTGCTCACGCGGGCGGGCAGCGGTTGCACTCCCCCACGAATGAGATAGTAGACCCGCCGCGGCATCTCCATGGCTCGGACGGCGAGGAAGACCGTCAAGGCGATCAAGGGGAGCGCCGCCAAGACCGTGAACCAAGCGAGCTCGAGCTGCCAGACGGAGCCGAACGTCAGGCCATGGGCGACGAATCCGGCCCGCTGCTGGATCCATCCCCACGAGAAATACCCCAGGGACGCGAGCGTGATCGAAGAGAAGGCGGCGAACCCTACGATGAGGTCGCCGACCGCGAACGCCCCGGCCCCCGCGGCGACGTGCTGCCAATGACGTGCGTCCTGCCTCGGCACCGTCAAGATCCCTTCAGAGTACGCTGCCTCCGGACCCACTATATAGATGGAAGGTTCGAGGGGTCAGCCCTTCTCCCAGCCGAGGCCCGGCCGGCGAGCCAACCCCGCGTTCGTCGGGACGGGTCGCTTATCCGCTGGACCCCCTCGATGGAACGTGATCGACCGGCTGGCAGTACTCGCCCAGTACGATCGCGAGATGCGAGAAGACCCTCCCGCCTCGGCGGGGGCGACGTTCGAGCGTTCCGGGGCGCTGGTCCGGGAGCACGACGAGGACGACATCATCGTGTATTCTCACCTGACGTCTGCCAACGCGCCGGCCGTCGTCCTCGAGGAAGCACTACGGGCCCGTTCGCTCGGACGAACCTTGGAGTGGAAGGTCTATGCCCACGATGGCCCGCCCGAGCTTTCCACGCTTCTGGCGGCGGCCGGATTTCAACCCGACGAACCGGAGACCCTGGTCGCCTTCGACCTCCAGAAGCGGCGGGAGGACGAGGCGGCCCCCGAAGGTCTGCGAGTCCGCGAAGTAAGCGACCTCACGACCTTTCACGACGCCCTGCTCGTGAGCGAGGCCGCGTTCGGGCCCTCGGGCCCCGAAACATTGGAAAAGTTCCGAAACCGGCTCGGTGACCCTACGGCTCGGCTGTTCGTCGCGTACCTTGGAGAGCACCCGGTCGCCGCCGGTCGACTCGAGCTTCCCCGGGGGCGTTCGTTCGCCGCCCTCTGGGGGGGAGGTACGGTTCCCTCCGCACGGCATCGCGGTGCCTACCGGGCCCTGGTTCACGCTCGAAGCGAGCGGGCGCATCAGCTCGGATATCGATTCGTCACCGTGGACGCCCGAGAGACGAGCCGCCCGATCCTCGAGCGGTTGGGTTTCGTTCCCCTCACGGGGATCCGGGGTTGGTTGCTCTCGGCGCGCTCGCCTTTAACGTAAGCGACACGCCCGGATTCCCGGACAGGCCGGAACGCCGGACTCCCTACGGGACGACGGTGATCTTTCCGGATCGTCCCATCGAGACCTGGAGCTTGCCTCGGAAGTCCTTGACCCAGCCGTCGGTGATCTGGACCTTCTGTCCGACCGAGTAGCGCTGGATGTCCTCGCCCCACAGGGTGAGGGTGGTCGTCCCCGTTTCGTCCTGGAGGGTCGCGTCGGCGACCTGGGACGCGCCGCGCGAGGTGGTGACCTCTCGGGGGGCCGAGACGGCGGTGATCGTCGCTAGGAAGGTCGCGTTCGAGTTGGCGCGGAGGGTTGCGATGCCGGGCATGTCAGTCCCCCGAGCCACCGGGGGTTAAGCCGCTTCCCCCCCCGCGTGGGTTGGTCGGCCGTGCAGATTGAGGGGCCCTTCGACTCGAAAAACCCCGGAGGGGCCGAAAGGACCGACTCGGACGGGCCGATCCACGGAACCCCCGGACCGGGGTGGGGTCGTCGAGCCTAGGTCGGAGAGTGGCGGGGCCAGAGCTTTCGGGCCGCGACCAGGTCCATGATCTCGGTGGCCCCGTGCGCGATCGAGCCGCTCCGCACGTCCCGCCAGCGTTGCTCGAAGGGGAGGTCGTTCGAGTAACCGTGGCCGCCATGGAACTGGACGGCATGGTCGAGGACCCGCAAGGCGACCCGGGTCGCCATCGACTTTGAGAGAGCGGCTTCGCCTTCGGCGTCGTCTCCGTTGTCGAGCCGGGCGAGCGTTCGAGCCACGTACAACCAGGCGGCATCGAGTTCGGCTCCGTCCTCGACAAGGGGGAAGGCCACGGCTTCGTTGGCGGAGAGCGGGCGCCCGAACGCGGAACGCTCGCCGACGTGCCCGACGGTCTCGCTCCAGGAGGCCCGGGCGACCCCGAGGTAAATGGCCGCCAGGAGCGCGCGCTCGCGAGTGAGCTCGGCGCGGACGTAGGAGAACCCCTGTCCTTCCTCTCCGAGACGGGCTTCGAGCGGCACTCGGACGTCCCGGTAGCTCACCGATCCGCGACGCTGCCATCGTTCCCCGAGGTCGGTTCCTACCATCCGCCGAACGATCCCGTGGCGCTCCTGCGGGACCAGGAACGCGGTGACCCCCTCCGGGCCACCCGTCACCCGGCCGTAGACGATCGCCGCGTCCGCCTCCACGGCGAACGCGATCTCGCTCTTCTCTCCAGTGAGGTGGTACCCCGAAGCCTCTCGACGGGCCTCGAGCTGGATCGCGTTGGCGTCGGAACCGGCTCCCGGCTCGGTGATCTGGTTTCCCACGAGCCGCCGCCCGGCGATCAACGGCCGGAACCATTCGTCGACCAGGAGCTCCGAACCGACCTCTCGGAGGACCGAGGAGAATTCGGGTTGCAGGGAGAGCTTGGCGAAGACGGTCCCGCTGCGGAAAGCCAGCCGATGGAGGAGGACGCCCGCGCGCGAGACCGGGAGTTCCCGACCCCCGAAGGCAGCGGGGGTCGTCAGTCCGAGCCAGCCGGCGGCACCCATCGCCTCGAATTCGGGGCGGGGGAACGTCGGCACGTGGTCCACCGCGCGTCCGCGCTCGGCGAGTCGGTGGAGGTCGATGAACTCGTCCAGCTCCGCCGCGAGCGGGTCCCCCGGCAGCTCCAACCGGTCCATTTCCTATCCTTCCTTCTTGCGGGCAAAGAACGCAGGCTCGTCGCGAGGCGGTCCGGCGGGAGGATGGGCGCCGATCACCCCACCCCGCTCGAGCTCCGAAATCTTCTCCGGCGAGTAGTGGAGAATCTCCGAGAGTACTTGGACGTTATCCTGTCCCAGCCAGGGAGCGCCCCGCCAGACACCGCCCGGGGTCGTGGAGAAGCGAGGAGCGACGCCCGCTCCTTTCACCCGGCCGGCGATCGGGTCGTCCCACTCGAGGAACATTCCGCGCGCCAGGAAGTGGGGGTCCCGGGCGATGTCCTCGATGTCCATGATGCGGGTGATCGCGACGTCATGTTCGCGTCCGAGTCCTTCGAGTTCCTCTCGGGTCCGGGTCCGGCAGAATTCTTCGATGGCGGCGTCGACGGGTTCCCGGTGCGTGAGTCGGTAATCGCGGTCATCGTACGCCGTGTCCCGGAACCCGATGAGTTCCCGCAGTCCGGTCCAGGCGTCGGGAGTGGGCGCCGCGACGACGACCCAACCGTCCGCGGCGTGGTGCACATCGTACGGGTGGAGGCGAGGATGAGCGGCCCCGTGCCGGCCCCGGACGACCCCTCGCAGGAAGTAGTCGAGCGCGAGGTTCTCGAGGAGAATGAAGAAGACCTCGTACTGGGCGACGTCCACCGACTGCCCGCGCCCCGTCCGCTCGGCGTGGAAGTACCCCATCAGTCCGCCCATCGCCGCTGCGAGACCGGTGACGGTGTCGTTCAGCGCCGTCCCCGAGCGCATGGGGGGCTGCGGCTCCGGTTCGCCCTGGAGCGATAGGAATCCGCTGTACGCTTGGGCCGTGAGGTCGTAGGACGGAGCCCGCACCCTCGCCGGCTCTCCCGTCTGCCCATGCCCCGAGACGTGCACGATCGTCACTCGGGGGTTCGCAGCCCACACCTCCGCATTCGAGAGTTGAAATCGGTCGTACGTGCCGGGGCGCGAAGATTCGATCCAGATGTCGGAGTCCCGGACCAGGTCCAAGAACACGTCCCGGCCCTGTGGGGTCCGGACGTCCAACCCGACCGAGAGCTTGTTCCGGGAATACTGGACCCACGACTCGGAGACCGCGTCGGCCGGGTCGCTCCCCGAGACCAGCGGTCGGAGCGTCCGGGTCGCGTCCGAGTAGGGAGGCTCGAACGGAGGCCCTTCGACGTGGACGACCCGGGCTCCGAACTCTCCCAGGTAGGTCGCCGCCCAGGGTCCCGCCACGAAGCGGGCCGAATCGAGCACCCGCAATCCGGCGAGAGGACCGTAGACCGGGACGATCGGGTCCGCCGCGACGGTGCCGGGCACCCTCGTCCAGCGGTCCCGGAATCGATAACGCGGGGGGTTCTGTACGGAACCTCGACCACCAAATAGACCGACCCGCTCGAAAGGGCATGGTGGACGCCCCCTGGGTCCGGTTCGAAGGCGAGAAGTTCCGCGAAGAGCTCACCCGGTTCAAGCTCGCCCACCATCCCTTCGCGACCCATCCGTTCTTCTCCCGCCTCGAACGGGGGGAGGTGCCCAAGCCGCTCGTCCAGGCCTGGGTCAAGCAGTTCTACCCCTGGCTCGCTTCGGTCCCGATCGCGATGGCGGAGCGCTTCGCGAACTGTTCGTGGGAACCGGTGAACGACCGGTTCCGTCGCATGATCCTCGACCAGCTGGTCGAGGAGGCGGGGGACCCGAAAGGGAAGGAGCCGGGACATCCCGAACTTTGGCTGAGGTTCTGCGAAGGACTCGGCGTCCCGCGAAAGGAGGTCCAAACCGCGCCCCTGCTCCCGAACACGATGGTCGCGATCGACGACTTCCTTTATACGAACCGTAGCCAGCCATTCTACGTCTCGGCGGCCGGCTCGTCGGAGCCTCCGAATGTGCCGCTGTGCGCGCGCCTCCTGCCCGCCTTCCAGAAGCACTACCACGTCGATGATGCCCATCTCGAGTACTACAAGCTCCACGTGACCGCGGATGTCGAGCATAGTGAATGGATCGGCGAGATCGTCGCGAACTTCGCCACCACTCCGGACGTCCGTAAGCAGATGTGGGACCAGATGCTTCGAGGATTTTCGATCCACGCGATGCTCGTGGACGGGGTCCTCGAGGCGGCGAACGGGGACGCTTCACTCAAGCCTAAATAGGTCCCGGGGGTTCGGAACTATGATGACGGAACCGGGCCGTATAGTCTGCCCCGCGGCGGGTCGTTCGGCCGTCAACGCCTGGCTCTGGTGAACGGGAGGCGCCGGGAGGGCGCCGTCCCGACGTGCCCTGCACGGTTCGGCGGCCGACCCTCTCCGCGTCTCCCTCCCACTTGAATCTACCGAGGGAAAACCATGTACGGTAAAACGATCCGAATGCGCCGCTTGTTCCCGGACCCGGCCCGAAAGCTGTTCTCGGTGCCGCTCGACCACGCGGTGTCGATGGGCCCGATCGACGGGCTCGAGGAACTCGCCCCGCTCGCGCGGGAGCTCCAGGACGGGGGCGTCGACCTGCTTATCGTGACCAAGGGTGCGGTGCGCGAGCTGGCCCCGGTGCTCGACCCGGGCACCCGGCTCGGAATCCACGTCTCGGCGTCCACCAGTCTCGGCCCGACCGCGAACCGGAAGGTATTGGTCGCGTCGGCCGAGGAGGCCATCAGTCTCGGGGCCGACCTCCTCTCGGTCCAAGTCAACTTCGGGATCCCCGAGGAACCGGACATGCTGACCGACCTCGGGGTCGCAGCCGACCAGTGCCGGCAGCTCGGCCTCCCCTTGCTCTGCATGTCCTATGTCAAGAAGGAGGGAGGAGGGACACCGGATGAGCTCCGGCACGCGGCTCGAGCAGCGGCCGACCTCGGAGCGGACATCGTGAAGACCAGCTATCCGGGCTCGCTGGACGAATTCCGTCGCTTGTGCCGGACGACTCCCGTCCCCCTCTTGATCGGCGGCGGGGTCCGGGTCGAACCGGAGGCCGCCTTCCTCCGCCTGGTCGAGGAGAGCGTTCAGGCGGGAGGGGCCGGGATCTGCATCGGCCGGAATCTGTTCCAGCGCCGCCCTGTTGCCCCACTCGCCCGCCGCATCGCGACGATCCTCCACGGGACTTCCTAGGAGCGTCGAACATGTCGCGGGACCGGGTCGCGATCCGCCCCCGAGCGGAGAGCGAGGCCGCCCGACGGACCATTCGCGACCGTGCCCGTCAACGAGGGTTTCGGACCTTCGTCCTCCCGGTGACCGATGAGTTCGGTCCCGCTTCGGACGACGTGATTCTCACGGAGGACGCGGGACACCTCCGCACTCCGGCGGGGGATCAGGTCCCGGTCGTACGGGTCGAATCCGAACCGGCGCTGACCCGGCTCGTAACCCAAACCCCGGCGGGGGGCACTCTCGCGATCGAGTGGGCGGCAGATCGTGTCATACCGCTCGAGAACGCGGTCGCGGCCCGTGGACGTAGGTTCGCCCTGTGGACCGTCGCGCGCACACCGGCCGAGGTGCCGGGGGCCCTGGGAGCCCTGGAGCATGGGGCCGACCTCGTGATCGTGGACGTCCGGAGCGCCGAGGAGGTCGACCTCCTCGAGGGGCTGGTCGAAGGGCCACTGCCGTCGCGGCTGGAATGGGCGCTCGTGCCCCTCCGGTCGGTGGGACCTGGGGGGATCGGGGACCGCGTGATCGTCGACACGACTTCGCTCCTGAAGCCCGAGGAAGGACTCCTGGTGGGGAGCGCGGCCGCCTTCCTGTTCCACGTGGCGAGCGAGGCGGAAGGTTCCCATTTCAGCCGCCCGCGGCCGTTTCGCATCAACGCGGGAGCGGCTCACTCGTACGTTCTCCTCGCCGACGGCACCACGCGCTATCTATCGGAACTCGGTCCGGGCGACGCGGTCCTCGTCGCCACTCCGGGCGCCGGCGTTCGATCGGTTCGGGTCGGCCGCATCAAGGTCGAGCGGCGGCCGCTGGTACTGCTAACCGCCGACGACCGCGGGGTCCCGAGGACCCTCTTCGGCCAGGAGGCCGAGTCGGTACGTGTGACGACCGAGACCGGCCGGATACCCACCACCGAGGTCCGGCCCGGCATGATTCTTCGCGGGGTCCGGTTGCCGGCCGCGCGTCACTTGGGCCACGCTGTGGAAGAAACGATCGAGGAACGATGAGCGCCATCCAGCCCGAGCTCGTCGTCTCTCTTCCGGCCTGCACGGTGCAGGATGCCCGCCGGCAGACGGACGAAGCCCGGGCCGCCGGTGCCGACCTCGCCGAGATTCGCCTCGATCGGTGGCCTCCGAACGAACGGGCTCGGGTCGCGGAACTGTTCCCGTCGTCGCTCCCGCTGGTCGCGACGCTTCGATCCCGGGCTGAAGGCGGGGAAGGTCCGGACGACCCGGCGGCCCGGGAGGAGATACTGAGCGCCCTCTCCCGGGAGCCCTTCGCCTTCGTCGACCTCGAGGCCGCAAGGGACCGGCATCTCGAAGCGCCGGTCGGAGCGCGCGGACGTCGGATCGTTCGGTCTTCCCACCTACCGGACGGCGCCTCGGACCGAGAGGTGGACGTGCGACTCCGCGAAGGAACTCCCCCGAGGGGAGTCCTCAAGGTCGTCCTGCCCGCCTCGTTCTCGCGCGCGGTCCGGGAGCTGCTCCCCCGGATCGAGGGCGCGGACGTTCCCCGACCGGTGCTCCTCACGACCGGACCTTCGGGTTCCCTCTGGAGAGCGTGGGCCGGCCGGCTCGGTGTTCCCTGGGTCTATGCGTCCCTGCCGGAAGAGTTCTCCGCCGGGTCGGTCGAGCCCTCGCAAATTCCGGTCGACCGGTTGGCGACGTTCCTCGCGGAACCGGACGCGCCGATCTTTGCCGTGCTCGGCCATCCGGTCGCCCACTCCCGGAGCCCGGCGATCCATCACGGTTGGATGCGGCGGGTGGGCCACGCGGGGCTGTACGTGGCCCTCGACATCGCCTCCTCCGACGAGTTCCGTCTCGCGATCGAAGTTCTCCCGACCCGGGGCATCCGGGGCCTCAACGTGACGCACCCGTGGAAGCGCCTCGCCTACGACTGCGCCGGGTGGCGCTCGGCCGACGCCCTGGCCACGGGGGTGGCCAACACTCTCACGTTCCGCGAAGGACGGGTCGAGGCGGACAACACGGACCTCGGCGCGGTTCGCCGCCGGTTGGAGGACCTGAAGGAGACGGGACGCTGGGACGGCACGGACCTCACGATCCTCGGAGGGGGCGGAGCCGCCAGGGCCACGCTCGCGGCCGCCCAGCAGCTGGGCAGCAAGGCGACGGTGCTCACCCGCCGCCCGTCGGAGTCCGAAGTACTGGCCTCGGAGTTCGAGGCATTGGCCGGTGACCCCCTCCATCCCGAGCCGGCGCAGCTGGTCGTCCATGCGACGGACGTTGGGCGGACCGCCTCGGGACCGCTCGAACTGCCTCTTCGGCCGTTGCTCTCGTCCCGGAGCTACCTACTGGACTGGGTCTACGCTCCGGCCCTCCCTACGCTCTCGGAGGTCGCCCGGGAGGCGGGCGCCTCGTACGAGGACGGGAGCCGGCTTCTGGTCTACCAGGCCGCCGCGAGCTATCAGCGGTGGTGGGGGGAGCCTCCCGATGCGGGATCGGTCGAGGAGACCCTGCGGGAGGTTGGGTGCGCGGCGTGAGCCGGACCTCGGCCGCACTGACGGTCGTGAATGCGCTTCCGACCGGAGTGGGCTGCGCGATCGGGTTCGAGCGATTTGTGACCGCGTCCGCCGACCTCGAACGAGGCCCCTCGGTGACGATCGATTGCACTCCCACGGAAGCGGCGACGCCGCTGGTGACCGCGAGCGTACGTGCGGCTTTGTCCCGGTTCGCACGAGGCGAACCGATGCACGTCGCCCTGGACCTCCGGTCGGACGTTCCGGTGGCAAAGGGGTTGAAGAGCTCGAGCGCGGTCTCGACCGCGACCATCCGAGCGGTGGCGCGAGCGTCGGGGGAGAACCCCTCACCGCTGTCCGTGGCCCAGCTCGCGGCGGAGGTCGGACGCTCGGTCGGGATCAGCGCGACGGGCGCCCTGGACGATGGGCTCGCCGGTCTGCGCGCTGGATTCATCGTCACCAACAACCGGACCGACTCGTTGATCTCGGCGGGAACTCCCGAGCGCGAGTGGACGGCCGTGGTCTATCTCCCCCCGGGCCGCCACCCCCCGGCCCCGAGCCTCCGCGCGAGATTCGAGGCCGCCGCCCCCGAAGGGCGCCGAATCGTCGACGAGGCGCTGGAGGGTCGGTATCTGGAAGCGATGAATCTCAACACGCAGCTCGTGGAGCGGCTCATGGGGTACGAGTATGCTGGACTCCGAAAGCGCCTCGTCGCGGCTGGAGCCGTGGCCGTGGGAGTGAGCGGTCTCGGCCCCGCCCTGGCCGCCCTGGTCCCGTTGGACCATCAGGCGGAGGTGCTCTCCTGCCTCCCCTCGGATTCGGGGGAGCGGTTTGCGGCCTCCCTGACGACCACGGAGGCACCGTGACGGCCCGGACGATACTTCCGGGCCCGTTGCAGGGCCTGGCGATCGCTCCCTCTTCGAAGAGCTACACCCACCGTGCGCTCATCGCGGGGTTTCTGAGCCGTCGACGATTCTCCGTGGACTCCCCGCTCGACTCGGAGGACACGCGGGCGACCGCCCTCGCACTGCACCGCTTAGGAGCCCGCGTCGACCGCTTTCGTCGACGCTGGACCGTGGCCCCGCCCCACCGGACCGCGGGATCGCGCCCGACGGTGATCGATTGCGGTGAATCCGGAACGACGTTGCGATTCGCGACGGTACTGGCGGCTCTCGGCGATCGCCCGGTCCGCTTCCGTGGGCGCGGACGTCTCACTCATCGACCGATGCGCCCCCTCATGAACGCCCTGTCCGAGCTCGGAGCCACCGTCCGTCCGGACCGGGGGAGCCTCCCGTTCATGGTCTGCGGTCCGATCCATGGGGGTCGGGTGGGCCTCGATGCCTCGGAGAGCTCCCAGTTCGCCTCCGCCCTCCTCCTCGCCCTGCCGACCCTCGCCGAGGATTCTCGGATCGTTCTCGAAGGCCGGATCGTTTCGGAACCGTACATGGAGGCGACGCTCGCGCTCCTCCGCCGCCTCGGGGTCCGGGTCCTCCGGCGGGGGAGGGAATTCCGGATCCACGGCGGACAGAACTACGTAGGTCACCTCTTGACCGTGCCGGGCGATGCGTCCTCCGCTGCCTACTTCTGGGTCGCCGGAGCGATCGCGGGCGGACCGGTCTCGGTGAGCGGTGTCAGTCATGAGTGGCCCCAGGCGGACCTCGCGATCCTCGACCTCCTCGCCCGCGCAGGGGCCGAGGTCCGCGAAGAAAAGCGCACGATTACCGTCCGTCCGGGAATCCCTCGGCCGTTCTCGGTGGACCTCACCGACTGCCCCGACCTCTACCCACTCGCGGGGGTCCTCGCCGCGACGATCCCCGGAACGTCCCACCTCCGGGGCGCCGCGCACGTAGTGCACAAGGAGTCGAACCGGCGGACCGGGACCGCTCGACTGGCGGCCGCTTTCGGGGCTCGGGTGCACCGGATCCCCGGAGGGCTCTCGATCGAGGGTCGCGACCGACTCCGTCCGGTCGACCTGCCCCATCTGTCGGACCACCGGGTCGTCATGAGCGCCGCGATCGGTGCCCTCGCCGCGTCCGGTCCGAGCCGCATCGGTGAGGTCGAGGCGGTCCGAAAATCATTCCCCGGATTCTGGAAGACGCTCGAAGGACTTCGCCGGGAGGCAGCATGACCGCGATGAGTTTCGGAGAACGGTTCCGGGTGACGATCTTCGGCACGAGTCATGGTCCCGAGGTTGGGGTGACGATCGCGGGAGTTCCGCCAGGGACACCGATCGACCTCGCGGTGATCCAGTCGGCCCTCGACCGTCGACGCCCGGTCGGCCGACGGTTGGCCACTAAGCGGGTGGAGGAAGATCGGCTCGTCGTCGATTCGGGCTATCAGGAGGGCCGGTCGGACGGGACGGCGTTCCGGGCCCATGTGGCCAACGAGGACGTCCGGAGGGAGCCGTACGATCGGCTCGTGGACACGCCCCGGCCGGGCCACGCCGACTATCCGGCGCGGGTGCGCTTCGGACCGGAAGCCGACCTTTCGGGGGGCGGGATCTTTTCGGGTCGGATGACGGTCGGCCTCGTGATCGCCGGGACCGTCGCCCGCTCTTTGCTGGCGCCGCTCGGGATCGACGTCGCGGCCTTCACGCGCTCCATCGGGGGGGTCGTAGCCACGGTACCGGAGGACGTCGATCTTCCGACCCTGCGGCGGCTGGCCGCCGAGAACGAGGTCGCTTCTCCCGACGCGGACGCGGCCCTCCAGATGGAAGAAGCCATCCTCTCGGCCCGGCGCGACGGCGACAGCGTCGGCGGGGTGGTCGAGGTGCGGGCCGAGGGGCTACCGGTCGGGATGGGAGAGCCGTTCTTTGACTCAGTGGAGGGCGTGCTCGCCCACGCGTGGTTCGCGATCCCGGCCGTGAAGGCGGTCGAGTTCGGCGCGGGATTCGGCGCCGCACGGATGCGAGGGAGCGAGCACAACGACCCGTTCGTCTGGGAAGGGGACCGGGTCCGGACGCGCTCGAACCACGCGGGCGGCATCCTGGGAGGACTCGCGACCGGGATGCCGCTCGTCGCTCGTGTGGCGGTCAAGCCGACTTCCTCCATCGCACGACCGCAAAGTTCGGTGAACCTCGCGACCCACGCGCCGGCCACGATCGTCGTCACCGGCCGCCACGACCCATGCATCGTTCCTCGAGCGGTCGTCGTGGTCGAGAGCGTGACCGAGTTCGTTCTGGCCGACCTCGCTCTTCGAGGTGGGTTCGTCCGATGACCGCCCGACCGATCCCCACCGCCATCCTCGGGGCCAGCGGGTACATCGGCCAACACTTCGCTCGCCTCCTCGCCGACCATCCCGAGTTCGGGCTCCCCCGATTGGTCGCCACCGAGCGCTCGGGAGGGAAGCGGCTCGCCGACGTCTGGCAGCTCGCGGAACCACCCCCGGCCTCGATGGAGGAGGCTCTGCTGGAGCCACTCTCGGTCGGCCAGATCATCCGTTCGGGGGTCCAGGTGGTCTTCTCGGCCCTGCCGTCCGGCACGGCCGGACCGATCGAGAGCAAGCTCAGCCGGCGGGGGATCGCTGTCTTCACGAACGCGGCGGACCACCGGCTCGACCTGAGCGTACCCCTCCTCGTCCCGGAGGTCAACGCGGACCACTTGGCCCTCGCGTCGCGTCGGCCGGCCGGCCACGGAATCCTCGTGGCCAACCCGAACTGCTCGACCACTGGGCTCGTGCTCGCGTTGGCTCCCATCCTCGACCGTCTCTCCCCTCGCTCCGTCCACGTGACGACCTACCAGGCGCTCTCCGGCGCCGGGTACCCGGGCGTCCCCTCGCTCTCGATCACGGACAACGTCGTCCCGTTCATCGACGGAGAAGAGGAGAAGATCGCGCGAGAGTCTGCCCGAATCCTGGGCCACCGGGACGGCCGGCGAATCACCCCGTCGCCCCTCCCCTTCGTGGCCCATTGCGCTCGGGTCGGCACGCGCGAGGGCCATCTCGAAGCGGTCACGGTCGAAGCGACCGTGGCGATACGGCGTTCGGAGATCGAGGAGGCCTGGAGAGAGTTCGACCCCTTGCGGGGCGAATCCTTGGCGACCGCCCCGCATCCCCCCATCGAGCTGCGTCGGGAGGCCGACCGGCCCCAACCCCTCCGCGACCGGTGGGCGGGCCACCCGGCGCGGGCCCGGGGAATGGCGGCGGTGGTGGGACGCGTCCGTTGGGATCCTCCGTTCCTGCGCTTCTTCGTGCTCTCGCACAACGCGGTCCGAGGGGGGGCCGGAGGGTCGGTCCTCAATGCGGAGCTCGCGCTGGCCCGAGGGGCACTGGACCGTCCGAAGGGGGCGAAGCGGTGAGCCGCCGTCGGTCGCCGGTGGTGCTGAAGTTCGGGGGCGCCTCCCTCACCGACATCGACCGGGTCGTGCGGGACGTGGTCGAGGCCCGCTCGGAGGGCCGACCGCTCGTCCTCGTCGCTTCCGCGCGCGAGGGCGTGACCGACCGGCTGACCGGGGCGCTCGAGCACCCTCACTCCATCGCGCGTCATCGGAGGGTCCTCGAGGAAGTACATTCCCTCCATCCTGGCCTCTCTCCCGCCGGCCGTCGCCATCTGGCACGGCTGGCTCGTCTGTTCGAGCTGCTCGAGAGCGGCCCGGCCCCCGACGCGCCGTTGGCCGACCGGATCCTCAGTCAGGGGGAGCGACTCTCCGTGGATTGGTTGGCCGGCCGCCTCCGGGCCCACGACATCCCCGCTGTCCCGGTCGAGGCCGACCACCTGGGACTGATCACGGACAACACCTACGGGGCGTCCTGCATCCTCTTCGACCGATCCGGCCCGGCCGTCCGGAAGGGCTTGGGTCGCCTGCTCGCCGACGGAAAGGTTCCGGTCGTGACGGGCTACTTCGGCCGTAGCCTGGAAGGACGCGTGGCGACGCTCGGGCGCGGCGGCTCCGATTATGCCGCGGCCGGGCTGGGGGCCATCCTTCACGCAGAACGGGTCGAGCTCGTGAAGCGGCACGTCGCGGTTCTCTCGGCCGACCCCAAGGAGGTCCCGAACGCCCGCCCGCTGCCGGAGCTCTCCTATGAGGAGGCGGAGGAACTCGCCCAGTTCGGCGCGAGGGTGCTCCACCCGCTAACGATCGAACCCGCTCGAGCGCAGGGGATCTTGCTACGGGTCCGGTCCCTCGGTGACCCTCGGGTGGTCACCACGATCGGGCCCTCCCGGTCCGATCGGCGCAACCGAGCGCTCACCCTCCTCCGACCGCTCCGACTCCTCCGGCTCCGGGTCCCGGGCGGGCGGCAGCGCCCGGGCATCGTGGCCGAGGTCTCCGAACGTCTCGCGAAGGCGAAGGTGAACCTCGTCCAGCTCTACACCTCCTCCGCTCTCCTCTGCCTCCTCCTCACCCCCGACCAGGTCCTTGCCGCCCTCCGGGCCCTCGCCCCGCTCACTCGAGAGGCCGCCGCGATGGTCGAGGGACCGTTCCGGGTCGCCCTCGTCACCGCCATCGGCGACGGGGTGCTGGCGGACGTGGAGCGGATACCGGGCCACGTGGTCGCGACGGCCGAAGGGTTCAGTGCCACCCCACGGGCCCTCTCCATCGCGGTGCCCGAGGAACAGGGGCCGCAGGTCCTGCGCGAGCTCCACCGGGCCCTCGTCGAGGGCGCGGCCGGACCATGACCGACCCCTGGGACGACTTTGCCTCCCGGGCCGAACGCTCCGAGACCGCCGGCTACTTCGAGCGCGCCGCGGGTCAATCCACCGAGCACGGAGTCGCGGTATGGTTCGAGGGCGGCGACCCCCTGCCTCCGTTCGGCCCGCGGACCGACCTCGAGGAGGTCGCCCGTGCGACCGACCGCCATTTGCGCTCCGACCCTCGGGCGGTGGCGATGGGATACCTGGGTTTCGACGCGGTCGGGCTCTTCGAACCTGCCTTGGCGCGCTTTCCCGCGGGATCTCCCTTCCCGCTCGGCCAAGTGGTGCTGGCGTCGCGCGCGACAGTACGAACCGGGGCGGTGACCCCGCGCTGGGTCCGGTCCGGACCCGGCCCGACCGTCGGCAGACCCGTTTCCGATTCCCTTCCTCGTTCCCGGTTCCGCACCGCGGTGGGCCGGCTCCGCACGGCGATCCGGGACGGGGAAGCCTTCCAGGTCGTGCTGGCCCACCGCCGGCGTTGGCCTCGCCCGCCCGACCTGCTCCAACGGGCCGGTCGGTTGCGCCGTTCCGAGCGCTTCGCGTTCTTCTACTATCTCAAGGTCGACGGACGGGAGATCCTCGGCGCAACCCCGGAGTCGGTCGTGGAGGTCCATGGGACCCGGGCGCAGGTCAATCCGATCGCCGGCACGCTCCCGCTCGCGCCGGGTCCTGGCCGAAAGGCGCTGAGGCACGACCCGAAGGAACTCGCGGAGCACCGGATGCTCGTGGACCTCGCACGGAACGACCTCGGGCGGGTCGCCCGGCCGGGGTCCGTCCGCGTCCTCTGGAAGGAGCGGCGCGTGCGGTATGCCCGGCTCGAGCACCTCGTGAGCCGAGTGGCGGGCCGCTTGCCCTCGGGGGTCGGTCCCTGGGACGTGCTGCGGGCCACGTTCCCCGCGGGTACGGTGAGCGGCGCCCCGAAGATCCGGGCCACCGAGTGGCTCATGCGAGAGGAAGGCACGTGGCGGGGGCCGTATGCCGGGACGGTGGGCCTGCTCCGACCGGGCGGCCGCGCCGATTGGGCCTTGGCGATCCGGGGTGGGTTCGCGACCCGGGACGCCCTCTATACCGCGGCGGGCGCGGGCATCGTCTACCGCTCGCGCGCGAACCAGGAATTTGATGAAACGCTCGTCAAGCTCGCGCACGTCGAGGCAACCCTGGTCGGAGGGGTCCGATGAGGGTCCTGCTGCTCGACCACGAGGACTCGTTCGTCTACAATATCGCCCAGGCTCTCGGGGCCGCGGGGGCGGAGGTCGTGACGCTTCGGGCGACCCGGCCGACCGCGGAGGTCATGAAGGTCGATCCGGATGCGATCGTCCTCTCTCCGGGTCCCGGCCACCCGCGCGACCGGCGGATCACGGGACGGGCGCGGGAGCTCCTACGCGCGTGGGACCAGGAACGCTCGTTCCTCGGGGTTTGCCTCGGCCATCAATTGATCGGGGAGTACTACGGGGCCCGCGTACGACGGGGCGCGGAACCGGTTCACGGAGAGACCGCGTCCCTCACGCACGATGGCCACGGGATATTCCGTGGGGTCCCGTCTCCGATGATGGGGGCACGGTACCACTCCCTCGTGGTCACCGCGTCGGGCCTCCCTCCCGTGTTGGAGGTGTCGGCCCGCGATTCCGCCGGCGTCATCATGGGATTGCGGCACCGGAGCCGGCCGGTCGAGTCGGTCCAGTTCCACCCGGAGTCCTACCTCACGCCCGAGGGCCCCCATCTCTTAACGAACTTCTTAACCGGGGTCCATCGATGATCGGCCCGACCCTCGGCCGACTCCTCGACCCTCGGCCTCTCTCGCGCCGGGAGGCAAGGAGGGTGTTCGACGCCCTGCTCGCCACCGGCTCCAGCGACGTTGAGCGCTCAGCTCTCCTCGTCGCGCTCACCGCGCGTCCGGCGGACGGAAGGGAATGGTCCGCCCTCGCAGGGGAACTCCGTCGGCGGGCTCGAGCGTTCCATCCCGCCGGTGCCGACCGGGCGGTCGACCTGTGCGGCTCGGGAGGAGCCCCGCGCCCCTCCTACAATGTCTCGACGATCAGCGCGCTCGTCGTCGCCGCGTGCGGCACCCCGGTGATCAAGCACGGGAACCGGAGCGCCCGGGGTACGGGGGGCTCGAGCGACCTCCTCCTCGCGCTCGGGCTGCCGGTGGATTCCTCCGCCGCGTTTCCCCGCGCGAGCTTCCGCCGATGGGGCATCGCGTTCCTCCATGCACCTCTCTTCCACCCCGCGACCGCGGCCGTGGCCCCGGCGCGACGCCTTCTCGGCGTACCGACGATCTTCAACCGGCTCGGTCCGCTCTCGAATCCGGCCGGCGTCCAGTATCAGGTCGTGGGCTGGGGGGATCCCTCGGAGGCACCGGTCGTCGCCGACGCTTTGCGGAGGTTGGGCGTCCGGCGCGGGCTTACGATGACCTCGGCGGAAGGCTGCGACGAATTCTCCCCCCGGGGCGCGACCCACGTTCGGTACTGGGAAGGATCCCGGACACGGACGTTCACCGTGCATGCGGACCGGCTACTCCCGCGGGAGGAGAGGACCGGTTCATGGGGGGCCTTGCCGCTGCCCGCGGCTGCGGAGGAGGCCGAGCGGCTGCTCGCCGGTGGCGGCGGAGCCCGGCGCGGGTCGGTCCTCCTCACCGCGGGTGCGGCGCTCTGGGTCGCCGGGAGCGCCTCGTCGCTCGCAGAGGGGGTGGAACATTCGAGGGCAGTCCTGGATGACGGCACCCCGGAGCGGCTGCTCGAGAACCTCCGCGAGCTGTCTCGTCCGTTCGCCCGGACGGGAGGGGATTAGACGTGGGGTTCCTTCAGACGATGGTCGATGCCACCCGGGCCGAGGTCGCGCGACCTGAGTACCTCGATGGCCTCCCGGCCCAAGGAGCCCGACACCCGCCCTCGTTGCGGACCGCGCTGACCGACGGGAGCCCCCACGGCGCGATCCTTGCCGAGTACAAGCGGAGGTCTCCCGGGGCGACCCACCCGGACCTCCCTCGGCAGGGTCTCGACGCGTTCGTCCGGGAAACCTCGGAGGCCGGGGTCGACGCGTACTCCTGCCTCGCCAGCCGGCCCGAGTTCGGTGGGGCACCGGGCGATGTGGCCGAGCTGGCGACCCTGACGACCTGCCCGATCCTCTTCAAGGACTTCGTCATCGATCCGGTGCAGATCGAGGCCGCGACGAGGGCCGGTGCGAGCGCGGTCCTCCTCATCGCCCGGTTGGAGGCGGAGGGCCTCCTCCGACACTCCCTACACGCCCTCGCCGATGCCGCGCACGCTCGTGGCCTCGAAGTCCTGCTCGAGTGGCACGGGCGGGCAGAATTAAGACGGACCGAGGACGTGCCCGCCGACGTGTATGGAGTGAACGTCCGCGACCTGGACTCCTTGGAAATCCACCGGACCGTCGCCGATGAGACCATCCGGGCCGCGAGCCACTTCCGTCCCCTCATCGGAATGAGCGGCATCGAAGGCTCCGCGGACGCCCGACGCTTCTGGGACGCGGGCGTCGACGGTATCCTCGTCGGGACGGCCCTCTCCCGGGCGCCGAACCCCCGCACCTTCCTCGCGAGCCTGCGCCGCCCGACGCGAGGTGGCTCCGCATGAAGACCTTCCTCAAGTTCTGCGGTTTATCCCGGGACGACACGCTCGCCGAGGTGCCCGCCGGCGGCGCGGCGGGTTTCGTCGTCAACGTGCCCGATTCCCCCCGGAACGTCTCGATCGAACGGGCGAGCGAGCTCGTGGCTCTGGTCCCGAGCGAGGCTGAAGCCTGGGGAGTGGTGGTGAACCCTTCGGCCGAGCTCCTCCGCCAGTTGTTCGACGAGGTGGGGGTCGACCGGATCCAAGTATACGGCGAAGTGCCGGACGGCCTCGATTTCCTCGAGCTGCACCACCTGGTCCCTTCGGTCCCGGTCGCGCAGGCCGCGGCGGGTACACCGGACCCCACGGTCCCGCCGGCCGAGACCTACCCCCGGATCCACATGGACGCCTCCGGCGGTCCGTTGCCCGGAGGCAGCGGAATCCGCCCGGACTGGGAAGTCTGCGCCCGACTGGTGGACGGGAATCCGGGCCGGAAGTTCGTCCTCGCGGGGGGCCTCACGGCCGAGAACGTCGGGGAGGCGCTCGCAACGGTGCGACCGTGGGGCATCGATGTCTCCTCCGGCGTCGAGGGCGCGCCAGGGCAGAAGGACATCGCGAAGATGCGGGCCTTCGTTGCCGCCGTCCTCGCTTTCGAATCGACCCATGCCTAGGCGCTTCGGTCCGTACGGCGGGGCCTACGTCCCCGAGACCCTCGTCCCGGCCCTCCGGGAACTGGACCTCGCGTGGCGATCGGCCCGTCGCGACCCCGGCTTCCGGCACGACCTCGATCGTCTCTCCCGCACCTTGGGCGGGCGCCCCACGCCGCTGTACTTCGCCCGGAACCTAAGCCGCCGGGCCGGGGGCGCGGAGATCTGGCTGAAGCGCGAGGACCTCGTCCACGGGGGGGCGCACAAGTTCAACAACGCCCTGGGTCAGGGGCTCCTCGCCCGCCGGATGGGGAAACCGCGGTTGATCGCGGAGACCGGGGCGGGCCAGCACGGCGTTGCGACGGCGATGATCGGCGCGGCGCTCGGGCTCGAAACGGAGGTCTACATGGGCGAGGTCGACATGGAGCGCCAGCGGCCCAACGTAGAGCGGATGCGTCTCCTGGGGGCCGAAGTGCACCCCGTCCGGACCGGCGGTAGAACCCTGAAGGACGCGATCAATGCCGCCCTGCGGGACTGGATCGCGAACGTCCGTACGACCCACTACCTCCTCGGCTCCGCGGTCGGCCCGCACCCGTTCCCGAGCCTCGTGGCGGACTTCCAGAGCGTCATCGGGCGAGAGATCCGCCGCCAATCGGTCCGTTCGTTCGGACGTCTCCCTGATCTCGCGGTGGCGTGCGTCGGCGGAGGCTCGAATGCGATCGGTACGTTCCACCCGCTGATCGATACCGACGTTCGCTTCCTGGGGGTCGAGGCGGGAGGTATCGGTGGGCGCGGTCCGGGAGCCGCGTCGCTGACGCGCGGACGACCCGGCATCCTCCACGGAAGTCTCTCGTACGTCCTCCAGGACGCGGACGGGCAGGTCTCGGAGACCGAGAGCATCTCGGCCGGCCTGGACTATCCCGGGGTGGGACCGGAGCATGCCTGGCTGCACGACCGCGGCCGGGCGAAGTACGTCGCGGTCCGGGACCGGGACGCTGTGCGGGCGTTCCACTGGCTCGCCGAGGACGAAGGGATCCTACCGGCGCTCGAGCCCTCCCATGCGATCTTCGCCGCGGTGGGCGAGGCCCGTCGACGACCTCGCACCGAGCACATCGTGGTCACCCTCTCCGGACGGGGCGACAAGGACCTGGGGGTGGTGTTGGGTGCGTCTCGGTAACGCGCTGCGTCGGGCCCGCCGGGGTGGGCCCCTGCTCGTACCGTATGTGCTGGTCGACCGTCGTCGGACCGCACGGCTTCCCTCGCTGGCTCGCGCCCTGCGCGCGGGGGGAGCCAACGCCCTCGAGCTCGGCTTCCCGTTCTCGGACCCGATCGCCGACGGGCCGGTGCTCGAGGCCGCGGGCGGACGCGCGCTCGCGGCGGGGACGAACTGGGCGGACTTGATCGCGTCCGCCCGTGCCACCTCTTCGATCCTGCCCACGGCCGTCATGACGTACGCGAACCCGGTCTGGAGGCACGGCCTTTCCCACGCTCTCGGGGACCTTCATCGGGCCGGGGTCACCGGTCTCATCGTCCCCGACCTCTCTCTCGAGGAATCCGGGCCGTGGCGCCGAGCGGGTCGGGCGACCGGCGTCGACCTCGTCCTCCTCGCTGCGCCGGGCGGGGAGCCGGAGCGCATCCGCCGGATCGCGCGGGAGGCGCGCGGGTTCCTCTACCTGGTCTCCCGGTACGGGACGACCGGCGCGGGGCGTGCTCAGGGGACCGACGAGCTCGCCGCGCTCGTCCGGGCGGCGCGGAAGGGCCACCCATCGCTTCCGGTGCTCGTAGGGTTCGGCGTGCGGGACCGCGCCACGGCGCAAGCTGCCCGGTCGACGGGCGCGGACGGCGTCGTCGTCGGTACCGCCCTGGAAGAGAAGCTCATGGCGGGCGTCTCCTACCCAGCGATCGCTCGATGGATCCGGTCGCTCTCGGGGCGGCCGGTGAACCCCGCGACCGCGGCGTGAACCGCACGGGGCGGTCTCAGATCGCGTTGACCAAGAAGCCGACCAAGAACCCGATCAGGATCCCGATGTAGGTCAGGCGCTGCTTGAGGTAGGACGCCTCCGGCGTGCTCGCCGGGCGGAAGGCATTTCGCAGCATCGGCAGGATGCAGTAGAGGATCGCCCCGATCGCGAGCGCGTCGAAGGTGACGTCGAGCAGGGGACTGTTGTAGAAGTACCCGACCACTCCGCCGAGGACCGTGGGAAGCCCCCCAACGAGGAACAGCAACGCCAGCACCCCGATCGCCCGGTCGCTCTTTCCGATCAGGGGCGAGGCGATGGGGAACCCCTCGGTGACGTTCTGAAGGAAGAACCCGATGAAAATGACCGTCAGAAGACCCGTGATGCCGATGGCCCACGTGGCCCCGAAGACGAGCCCCTCCGTGAGGTTCTGGAACCCGATCGCCGCCGCGACGATCAGGGCCAACGCGCGTGGACTGAGGGAGCTACCCTTGGAATTGTGTTCCGAGAAGTAGAGGATCACGAAGCAGGCCACAACGGCGATGACGAACACGGCGGAATAGCCGGGGTTGGCGAGGTACGCGCTCGACGTGTTCGAATAGATGATCGATGCGGCGTCGGAAAAGATGTCGGCGAGCAGGAAGATCAAGATCCCGATCGCGACCGCATTGAGCAGCGCGATGGTCCGGGAGGCGATCGATTTCGCGAGGACGATGGGCAGGGAGACGTAGATCGAGAGCCCCATCACCGCCGACAGGATGACGAGTTCCGGAAAGCCGGCCATCAGCCCGGGCGCCTACCGTCGTGGGTTATTAATGTCTCTGTGAATACGCCAAGGGGGCTCGACACATCGTGAACACTTCCTACGGAGACCGTCGCTAGTATGGGAGGGAAAGCACTTCGGGCAACGGCCGGGCGTCGCCTCTCGGCGGCGGGGTGGGTGCAACTCGCCCAGGCGCTGGTCGCACGGGAGTTGGTGGTGTCCTTCGGCCTCCCCGAGCGACAGGCTGCCGCGCTTCTCGGCATCGCCCCTTCGGCGGTCTCTCAGTACCTTTCGGGCAAGCGCCTCGGAGGGTCGACCGGGGCCAGTCGTACCCGCGATCGGGAACGCGCGATCGCTCGTGCGGCCGCCCAGCGCATGGCCGTTCCACTCGGTGGGCCCGCGGAGGGTTTGGGGGTCGTCCTCGACGCCGCGCGGCAGCTCGCTCGCGCCTCGGGAGACACTGATTCGTTGGGAGCCCCCTCCGTAGCTCGGGGCGACACGGCGGACCCGCGTCGGGAGCGCGAGGTCCGCCGCTACCTGCATCAACGCATCGCGCTCGAGCAGGGGGCGGTCGGAGAGTGCATGCGTCTCGCCCAACGCTCCCGGGACGAGCTGACGCGGGCGGTCTTTCGGCAGATCGCCTCCGACAGCCTGCGGCACGCGGAGATCGTCGCGTCGATCCAGACCTATCTCGAGCGCGGATTGCACCGGGCCTACGCGTCCGGCATCCGCCGCGAGGAGATCGTGCGGCTCATCGAACGGGAGCGAGAAGCGGAGGCCGGGCTCCCCAAATCGGTCGCGCTCGAATTCGGGGGCATGCTCCGGGTCCTCTGGCAGAGCATGGAAGCCGACGAACGGAAGCACGAGGTCCTCCTCGCCGCGATGCTCGAGCACGGTCTGCCGGCGGCCGAGGGGACCCACCGCCCCCGGCCCGCATCGTCACGGGCGCGACGCTAGGGACGGATCCGTTCCAGCGAGAGGAAGCGGACCCGGTCGCCGGCGCCGACCCCGGCCATCAGGAACTCCTTCCGCACGCCCTGGGCCACGCGCACGCCTCCGGCCACGGTCGGCCAACGGGCGCGGTGCGACTCCGGAACCGCCTGGACCAGGTAACGAGCGTGCGCGTGCTCCGGATTCCGAGGGTAGGCGCGGAAATGCGCCCCGTACTTGAATCCCGTCTTGACGACGAGCTGTCGGGCCCGGAGGTCCCGGTAGGCGGCGAGGCGTTCGGAGAAACCGGGGTCGAGGCGACGGGCGCGGGCGACGAGGCGGTCGAGGGGAACGGTCCGACCGGATTTGGCGTCCTTGAGCGTCAGCTGACCGGTCGAGGCGAGATACGCGGTTTCGAGCAGGCTCAGCTCGAGGCGGTCGCCGACCCGGCTCCCGTAGGCCAGAACGCGGCCGAGCGCGTCCGCCGCGGCCGCATCGTGGACGGTCACCCGGTCCGTGGACAGCCATCCCTCGGCCGGGGTGGCGAGCGGCGTAGGGGGGAGTGCGCCGTTCGGCGACGGGCGTCGAACTCGGTAGTACGTGAGGTCGGATTCCTCGTCGACGACCGCGAGCAAGAGCACCTTTTTGGCGGATTGCGCCCGCTCGGCGAGGTCGAACAGCCGGGTCAGGTCGAACGGTTCTCGTTCACTGATCGCTTCGACCCAGAACCGGGATGGGGTCTTGTGAAGGATCCCGCCGCGGGGGAGGACGGCAAAGGCGACCGGCGGTCCGCTCGCGCGGACGACGTAGCCTCGCTGTCGGAGGTCGCGGTAGACGAGGTACCTCACGGCAAAGTCCGGATCGGTGCGCACAGCCCGTCGGAAGACCTCGGGCCAGGGAAGAGGGCGGTCGCGACGGTCGACGATCTCCGCCCGTACCATCTCGGACAGGTAGACCGCCTCATACCGGTCGAGGGTGAGAGCTCCTCCGGACTCGGGAGTCCCAAAGAACCCCTTCCCGTAGATGTTCGAGGCCTCCACCGCATCCTCGAACCGGACGGTCGCGTCCTCCCGGAGCCGGCCGGTCAAGGGCGAGCCCCGCGGAGCTCCGCGAGCGTCGCGAGCGGCTCGAGTTGCACCCCGAGCGCACCGAGCCGCTCGCGCGCCCCCGATTCTCGGTCGATGACGACCAACACCCGATCGACGACGCCTCCCGCGGCCCGGACGATCTCGACGGATCGCCCCGAGCTCCCGCCGGTCGTCGCGACGTCCTCGATCAGGAGGACCCGTTGCCCAGCGGGGATCTCGCCTTCGAAGGGCTGGCGCGTTCCGTGCTCCTTCGCTACCTTGCGGAGGATCACGTACGGATGGCCGGTCCTGAGGGCCGTGGCGACCACGAGCGGGACCGCTCCGAGCTCCATTCCCGCGAGGCGATCCGCCGCACCGACGCGGGCCTCGAGGGCCCGGGCGAGGAGGTCCAAGCGGTGCGGGTCGGTCCAGGCCCGCTTCACGTCGACGTAGACATCGCTGCGCTCGCCCGAAGCCAGGGTGAACTCCCCGAAGCGGACGGCGCCCGCGTCGAGGAGCATCCGCAGGATCGCCTCCTTGGTGGGGGGGCTCGTGGCCGCGGGTCCGTTCACCAGGGCACCTTCTTCAATCCGGCCTTGTAACCGACCCAGTTAAAGACCGCGTGCAGCGCGAGCGTGAAGACGAGCACCCATACGACCGCATACGCGCTCCCGAACACGCCCCAGAACAGCGCGGGGTAGAACACGAACCCGAGTGCGATCGGGACGAGGACGAAGGGCAGCTGGTCGAGGAGGATCGTGCGCGACCCGCTCGGTCGGTTAAACCTTCGCTTGACGAAGGAGCCGAGGGCATCCCCGGTCATCGCGCCGAACGTGAGCAGGGCCGCCAACGGAAGGGCGTCCAGGACCGTCGGGGCCAGCACCGGGACCAATCGAAGGAAGGGGGGAGCGAGAAGGATCAGCCACGCTTCCAGCAGGCAGAAGGGGATCGCGGCGAACCCCGCGAACAGGAAACCGGACCACGTCTTCGACGGCCCGAGAATGCGCCGTCCGTCGCGCGACCAGGTTCGTCCGAAATCCATCGGAGGGCCGCGGCCCTTCGGAAGGGTCGCGAACGAGTTCGCAATGTACGCGGGGAGGAGCAGCCAGAGCACCCCGAGACCGGCGGAGAGGAACGGATTCAGCACGGGCGGGCACCGGTCACGGCTCGCGGACGAACCGCTCGATCGCGGTCGCCACACCGGCCAGGAGGTGGGGGTCCACGCTCTCCTCCGCATCGTGGATCCGGGATTCCACGTCCATGCTACCAAAGACGATCGCCGGCAGGGGGCCCCCGTCCGGGGCGAGAAGGCCGCGGATGGCGCTGGCGTCCGTTCCCCCGTACTCGCCGTAGATCCCTGGAGAATGGACCGTGTCGGCCAGGATCCGCTGGAGACGGACGACGGACGGTGCGGACGGGGGGAGGGCGTACCCGGACCGACACCGAGCCGGCGGCGCATCGATCCGGGCGTGGGGCGCCCGGCTCGACACGCCGGCCCGCACGAACCCGAGGGCGGAGTGGAGTCCGTCGTCGAGCTCCATCTCCGGGGGGAGCCGCAGGTCGACCGTGAACGTCGTCGTGCCCTGGTTCGCCCCGTCGACCCAGCCGCGGTCGACGCTGGCACGGAGCAGCTGAAGAGCCACCGGTACCGGGTTGTGCCCCCGATGCGGATACCCCCCGTGGGCAGCTTCCCCGATCACCTGGAAGGCCCGCATCCCGGGGGCGACGGTCAGCGCGCTCGTCCCCGCCGGTTCAAAGCGGAACGGAGGCGCAAGGAGGGGGGAAAGACGCCCTTCGAGCGTATCGAGCTCCCGCGCCGGCCCCGAGAAGACCAGCGTCACGGCCCGAGCGATCTGATTCGCGGCATCGTTCTCCGCGTGGGCGGCGACGAGTCGAACCGGGGCCGCATCCTGGGAGGTCGAGGTGAGGTCGACCCGCGTCACGGTGGCCCGGCCCGTGATGACGGGCTCGGGGGCATGACGCTTCGGCCAGTCCGTGGAAGGAAGAGTGGACTTCCACGTGCGGGCAAGCTCGTGGAGCCCGACCAATACGTCCCCGTAGCTGAGTCCCTCGCGGAGCGAGACGGGCCGGTCGAACGAGGCATCGAGGAGGGCGACCCCGCTCGACCCGGCGACCGTCTCCGGGCCGCCATCTGGGATCAGCACCACATCGCCCGCTAAGATCCGCTCCCGGCTCCCCGGAGGGAGCGTCGAGTCGTGGTGCTTGACCGCTTCGATCCCGCCCTCCCCGCCGGTCTCCTCGTCGCAGCAGGCGACCAACCGGACGTTCCGAGGGGGAGGAGGACCGTCGGCCAGCCGGCCGAGCGCCAGGAGGGAACCGACCACCCCGCTGCCGAGATCGTCGTTCGCGCCGCGAGCGTACAATCGACCGTTCGCGCGGGCGGTGAGGGTGTGCGGCGGACTCTTCCAGCGGCCGAGCTGTTCGGCAGGGACCGGGACGACGTCGTAATGGGCGAGGATCACGACCGTTTCGACCGCCCCGACGTGGAGGTCGGCGATGACGTTCGGACGCGAAAGCCCGTGCCAGTCGCCCGGGACATCACCCGCGACGACCGGGTCATAGATCCGGGTCTCGAGGCCCCGCGTCCTCGCCGCCCGGATGATCACGTCGGCCGTCCGGAGGTAGTTCGGTTTTTCCCACCGCCCGTGGCCCGGGTCCTCCAGGTTGGTCGGGGCTGTCGCGACCAGCTGGGTCAGGAGGCGCATCCCCTCCTCCCCGAGCACCGCCTTCGGGTCGGTCTCCGCAGAGGGGTCGGGCATCGCGGTGGGTTCCCTACTGGAGCGCAAAGATAGCGACGAGGGAACCGGTGAGGAGCAGGAGAAACGTGGCGGCGAACATGTACGTAAACATCGAGAGGGTGTCGCCGAGCGAGGTCAAAAGGCGTGCGGTAAAGCCGGGCCCAAGGACGCGGACAGCCGGGACGTCGCGAGTGCCGAACCGCACCTGGGTCGGGCCCAGGTCCTTCATCGCGGCCTTGACCGCCTCGGTCGCGCCCGCGACGAGCGCTTCCAACCCAAGCCGTTCGCCGACCGGGTTGATCCCCCCGTCGACCTCGTGGACGACGTGGTTGTCGGTCGTCATGACCTCCGCAGCGTCGACGATCTTCTCGAGCGCATCCACGATCGGTCCGCGACGCCCCTGGACCAGGTTGTTCCCGTCGATCAGCACATACGCGGTCGTGAGACCGCCCGTGCGAACGACCAGTGCCCGGATCCCGTGTGGGCCGATGCCGTCCCGACCGATGGTATAGCCGGAAAGGACGCCCACCCCGACCTCAATCGGGCCGTCCTGGCCGGCCGCGACGGCCGCTTGCACCGCCGCCTTCGCGTCCTGGAGCAGCTTCTCGGCCGCCGGCGTTCCGTAGGTGATGTCCCCTTGCCCCTCGACGTAGGAGTTGTGCGCGTCGATGAGCGCGATCCGCGGCCCTCCGGCGGCGCCGATCTCACGGACGATCCGGTCCGCGACCCCAAACGCGATGTCGTCGGTAGGATTGGGAGCGCGGCTCACGACGACGAGTGCGACGTTGCCCAGCAGCTGGGCCCGGGCGAAGGAATTCTCATAGGGGGCCACGAGCGGGCTCGAACGCGCTGGGAGCGTGGGTCCCAGGTCGTGGAGGAGCGAACGCGCCGCGTCTCCGACCCGAGCGAGCTCGGCCTCCGAAGGAAGGTCGAGATCGTGGTCCGAGGGCGTATGCGGCACGAGCACCGTCCCCGCATCGGGTCCCAACTCCTGGGCCATCTTTCTCGGAAGGTCGCTCGCGCCCAACGCCGCGAAGGGCCCGGGGTGCACCGTGGGGAGGGCGACGGTAGCGTAGGCCCTACCGCCCCGCTCGAACCCGAGGAGGCTCACCCGGAGGTCAGCCGGTTGAGCGAACTTGAGGAAGAAGGCCTCCAGTGCGGACGTCGCGCCCGGGTCCCGGCGCCCCACATGGTCGAGGAGGGGGCGGATGAGACTCACCCCCGAGCTCTGGAATTCTCGTCGCAGCGGTCGGTCCGCCGCACGGACCAAGGCTAAGGCACATCCCAACCCGATCAGACCACAGACCACCATCGCGGCGATCTCCGCCAGGGAGGCCGGGAGCAGCACGAGGACGGCAAACGAGTAGAGCACCGGCTGGAGCAAGGCGACCGGCAGCACGCGGACGTGACTCGGACGAGCGATCCCAAAGAGGCTCAGTTGCCGGAACCAGAGCGCCGGACCCACGAGGAACGCGGCGAGGAAGACCACTCCCGGTGTCGAGGCCGGTACGACCGTGAGGCCCAGACGCCAGACCGCGGCCAGAGGGAGCTCGATCAGGAGGACCGAGAGAGCGAGGAAGCAGGATCGATGGAACTCGAAACGGCCACCGAGGACGTTCGAAAGGGGCCCGGTGACCCCGGCGGCGATGAACGCCGGTAGTGCGAAGGCGAGGAGCCATCCTTCGAGAAAAGGGCGAAGGGAAAGGCCGAATAGGAGCGCGCCGAGGGCGGCGGAGGCGACGACCATGAGGGCGAGCGCCACCGGTGGCGCCGGGGCTTGGAACAGCACGTGCCCGCGTTGCACTCCCGCCTGGGGGGAGGGGGCGGAGGTGCTAGCGGTCACGCGCCCTCCGTACTTCCTTTAGGATGCCTCGGAAGGCCGGCCCCACCCCTTCCTCTTCGGTGATCGTCCCGGTCACGAGAGCGTTCGCGCCGGCCTCCAGGAGCGCCCGGGCCTCGGGGGCCGAACGGATTCCTCCCCCGACGAGGATCGGGACCGAGAGGATCTCCCGTACGGCACGGACGATCGGAACCGGGACGGGAGCGGGTGCCCCGGACCCGGCCTCGAGGTATACGAACCGCATGCCGAGGTATTCGGCGGCGAGGGCGTAGCCCGCGGCCGCCGTCGTGTCGTGACGGGGGATCACATCGACCTCCCCTACCTCCCCAACCCTCATCCCGGGTTCGATGACGAGGTACCCGAGGGGGATCGCCTCGAGGCCCAGTGCGCGGACCGCCGGCGCAGCCTTCGCGTGGGCCCGGACGACCAGGTCGAGGCGACGCGAATTGAGGAGGCTCATGAAGAGGACCGCATCCGCCTCGCGACTGAGGGATCCAGGGCCTTCCGGGAAAATGATCGCCGGGACCGGGACGGCCGCCTTGACCGCCCGGACCGCCGCGCCCATCTTCTCGGGCGACATGCCGGTGGACCCCCCGAGTAGGATCGCGTGACTCCCCTCCCCGACCGCGCCCTCGGCGACCCTGCCGGCCGTCTCGCTCGGAGACTTGTCCGGGTCGATCAGGGTGAAGTGGATGGGTCCTCCTCGCATTTGGTCGAGCAGATACTTCTCGACCCTTCCGGGCCCGCCCTGGTTGGTCACCGGAACGCCACCGCCAGGAAGGCAAACAGTGCGATCGCCATACCGACCTTGCTCATCGTTTGTTCCCAGTGGAGCCGGTTCGGGAGGTACGCCACGGAAAGGACGAACACCCCGTCCGCCGCGAGCACCAAAACAAGGTAGATAATCCCGACGACGCTCCCCCATTGCAGAAACCAGAGGAACGGGGCCGCGCTGAGGGCAATCGCCACCCCCACCACGCCCCGGGCGACCCCACCGGAAAAGCCCATCCCTAGGGTTTTGGGCAGCGTCGACCGTCCGACGTCCCCCGACACGTCCTCCATATCCTTGATGACCTCTCGACCGACGGTCGCGAAGATTGCCATCGCACCGAACGGCACGAGGACGAGGGGGTTCCCGGCAGCCGCCCCCCCGTACAGGAAGACCATCCCGGTCAAGAACCCGACCACCCAGTTGCCCACGAAGCCTTGGTCCTTCAGCCAAAATTCGTACCCGAGGAGCGCACCGATAGCGAGGGCTAAGAGTACTCCGACCAGGGGTTCGATGAGTACCACCGGGATGACGACGACGGCCCCGGCGACGAACAGGGCGGTCGCGAGGACCCGAGCGGCCCCGACCGAGACCTCCCCGGTCACGAGAGGGCGGTCCGGATGGTTCGTCCGGTCTCCCTCTCGATCGAGGAGGTCGTTGAGGACGTTTCCTCCCGCCGTCACGAGCGAGGTGGAGATCGCAGCGAGCAGCACGGCGATCCAGAATCCGAGGGGGGCCCCGATCCCGGTGCCATGGGCGACCAAGCCCCCGACGAGGGTTCCCGCGAAGGAGACCACGAGGTTTCCTGCACGCACCAGCCGAAGCGCCGGATGCACGCCGCCCGATGGCGGGGGCTCTCGCATAACCGTTTGGGTGTTTAGACTTCCCCAATTTCCGAGGTAGATCGTTGAGAATTTGAGAACGGCGGGGAGGTATTCACCCGGCGCTCCGATTTTCGGCTGGCTTCACCCGCCTGGGCCGGGACTTTGGAAGATACTATCCCCCTACGCGGCCTTGGCGACGTGGCACGCCGGGGGGGGTCCGATGCCTCCACTTTCGATTTGTATCAACACACAGACACCGCTCGTCCAATTCCTCTCCCCCTCTGCGGGAGACCGTGGGATTGAGGGTGCGTTCGAACCCATCGACCTAGCGACCCTGCGTGAGGGGATCGACTACCGGTACTCGCCGGGGGGGGTCACGCGGATGGTCTATCCGCTGGTCCGTCGCCTCCTGAAGGAGCGGGTTCTACGGGAGGCCCACTGGGTGGCCCTCAACCCCCACGCCCCCCCCAGCGCTCGCCTGGGGGACCTCACATTGCACAACGTCTCGATCGAAGGGGAACGAATGGCCGGGTACGGGAAGGTCAAGGAGGTTATCTGGGGTAGGATCCACGATCTGGATGCGATCGAGGAACATGACGAACTGTTCTGGTCCGAGGCGTTCTCGGAGTACGCCTACTACAATCGGATCACCGCCGAGCTCATCCGGCGGCTGGATGAACGATTCGACTTCGACGTGTTCTATGTTCACGATTTCCAACAGATGGCGGTCGGGCACATGCTGGGAACGCTCAAGCCGAAGATCTTCCGATGGCACATTCCGTTCGACGTCACCACGATTCCGGAGAAATGGAGGTCGCTGCTCTCGACGTACCTGAACAGCTACGACGTTACCGTGGTGAGCGCACGCAGCTATGCGACCTCAATCAATGCGCTTCATCCTACGGGGAAGGTACTGCGCATGTACCCCTACGTCGACCCGGACGACTATTCCTTGCCGGCTGAGGCCCAGATCGCCGAGGCTGCCCGTCGCCTCGGATTGACCTCCGAGGACGAGGTGGCGCTCGTGGTGGCGAGAATGGACCCGATCAAGGGACAGGATTACGCCATCACCGCGGTCGGAACCCTCGCGAAAAAGTACCCCCGCCTCAAGCTGGTCCTGGTCGGCAACGGTAGTTTCTCGGGCTCGCGGACCGGTCTCGGGTTATCGAAATCTGCGGTGTGGCGCGCCCACCTGGAGGAGTTGGTCAAGGAGCGGGGCCTCGAGGGACGGGTCCTGTTCACGGGCCACCTCGGCCAGGCGGACCTCGATTGTCTGTACGAACGATCCAGTTTCACCATCCTGCCCTCGGTACGAGAAGGGTTCGGGTTGGTCACGGTGGAGAGCTGGATCCACGGCCGGCCGGTGATCGTGACCGAGCGTGCCGGCATCGCCGAGCTCATCCAGGATGGCGTGAACGGATTGCTCTTTGATCCCGACAAGCCGAAGACCCTGGTCCGGGCGATGAGACTTCTGCTGGACGACCGCACCGGCAAACTTCGAGCCCGGTTGGCCCGGAACGGCCGCAGGGTGGCGAAGAAGTGCTCCCTCGACGCGGCCGAGCAAGCCGAAAGCGAGATGCTGGCCGAGGTTACGGAGGCTTAGATGCTCGGGATCGGATCGGTGCTCACACTGCTCGCGCCGTTCCTCCCCGCCGCCGTCATCGTGGTGCTTACGGTGCTCCTGGCCTGGTTGGTCGGGCTGCTCGTCGGTCGCCTCATGCGTCGGGGCAGGCCCCAGATGACCGAGGCCGCACGGCGGTTGGCCACCGTAGTCGTAGCCTTGATCGGCGGAACGATCGCCCTTCAGGCGCTGGGGGTGAGCGCCGACATTCTGCTGCTGGTCGTCGCGTTGCTCGGGGTCACCGTACTGGTCGCGCTCCGGGACCCGCTGGGCAATTATGGCGCGAAGTACTTCTCCGACATTTACACCCCGTTCAAGATCGGAGACACGATCGAGGTTCAAGGATACTCGGGAAAAGTCATCGAGATCAACCCGATGACGACGGTCCTGCTCTCCGACAAGGAGCAGCTCATCTCGGTCCCCAACGCGTCGATGATCCGGGATGTCGTGGTCAACACGTCCCCTCAAGCCTGGAAGGAGGTCACCATTCCGGTCTCAATCAGTGGAAACATCGACCTGCCGGCCTTCGAAAGTGCAGCCCTGAAAACGCTCTCGAAGTTGCGAGTGCGCTTGGACGCCCGCTTCCCCCCCGTGTTGACCACGAAAGCGAGGTCGCCCCAGTCGACCGACCTTACTCTCACGCTCATGCTGCGCCGACCCGAGGATAGGGATGCGATCACCGCGGAAGCGAACAAGCGTCTCACCGAGGTTCTCGAGCGGCTTCGTGCCTCCCGCCGCTCCGCTCCGACGCCGGGGAGTGCGCGGTGACCCATCCGCGAAGCGGACCCGAAACGAACTCCAGCACCCCCTGCTCGAAGGGGCGACGGCAGCGGTAGTCGGCCGCGGAACGGACGGCCCGCTCGGCATTCGCCACCGCCCCGGAAAGGCGGGCTCCCCGCAGCAGCTCGACGTCGTTCTCTGCGTCTCCAATGGCGGCATAGCCGGCGCCGACCAGTCCGAGACGGCGCATCGCGCTCTGAACGCCGGTTCGCTTGGTCACTCCCGAAGGCACCGCCATGAGTCGATCCACGTTCGCGACCAGGTCCACGGGCAGACCCGCGACCGCCCGGAGGAGGCGGCGTCGCTCCTCTCGGGGAACCGAGACCACCACCTCGCCGACCTCCGCGTGTAGGTCAGAGTAAGCCGCGAGCCGACGGCGGACCGTCGCCGCTACACGACGCCCGATGGCCTTTCGTGTGGATCCGAGGGGGGATTCCACGATCGCCCCATTTTCCGCCACGAGCGCATCCCACTCCCCGAACCCACGCGCGTGGCGAACGAGGTCCGCATAGGTTCGCCCGGATGCGAGGACGGTGCGTAGACCCATTCCGCGCACTTCGCGGAGCGCCCGCTTGGCCGCCCTCGTCGCTCTGCCACCCGGGCGGAGGAGAGTCCGGTCCAGGTCGGTCACGAACACGGCCACTTGCGCGGCACGCCCCGACCCCGGGGGACTCCGGGCGCTCTCCGCCCTCCGCTGCCACAAGCGGACGGTCGATTCGGGGGAAGGGCCCCTCTCGGGGGACTCGGCGGGCCATGGGTTCCCTTTCGCTTTCCCCGTACGGAAACGCATATGGCCGATTTCGGTGTCGTTGAGAGCGCGTCCAGACGGAATCATGGGAATGGTGGATGACGCGTTGCGGGATAGTTACCGATTGCTGCGGACCCGCCCCAAGGCGCTACCGCTAGCGAGCCGCTCGCTCCCCCTCGGTCCGGAAAGGCGGTCCGTGTCGAACCGAGCGGGGCATTGATCGTGGGCGGTGAAAGTCCCCAGGCCGATCCGGGTCGACACGGAACCCAGCCTCGAGCCACGGCACATACCGAACGCCCGAAGGCCATCGGGACGGGGTTGACGGTCAACGATTACGGGCTCATCGGGAATGAGAAGACGGGGGCACTGATCTCTCGACACGGTTCGATCGACTGGGCGTGCCTCCCGCGGTTCGATAGTCCGAGCGTTTTCGCGCGATTGCTGGGCCAGGAGAACGGAGGGTTCCACCGGGTCGCTCCGGTCCCGCGTTACGTCTCCCATCAGCAGTACGTCCCCGGCACGAACGTTCTGACGACGTTCTTCGAACTTCGTCGGGGCGTCACTCTCGTAGTGACCGACTTCATGCCGATGGGGCCCCCGGGCTCCACCATTGGCGGAGACCCGCGTATCGTCCGACGTCTGGTGGCGAGAGGGTCCGCGATCGAGGTCCGGATCGAGGCGGACCCTCGGTTCGACTACGGCCGTTCCATTCCTAATTGGACGGTCTCGGGGAATCTTGCGGTGGCCCACAGCGGGGCCGCGCGGCTCTCGTGTACGTCTCCGTGGCCCTGGAATTCAGAAGGCCCGAGCGCCGTCTCGAGAGGACACGTTGAGCCGGGAGTGCCGGGGTTCGTCCAGATCCGCTGGGGCGAGCCTCCCCCGGGGGATCCGTCCGAAGCGACGCTCCTGTCCGTCACCGATGCCTACTGGCGCGGCTGGGTCTCCCCTCCCGATGCGCCGCTCCGACGCGTGGCGGCTCGGTGGCACCCGTGGGTCGAACGGTCGGAACTCGTCCTCAAGCTCCTTTCCTACGCCGACTCCGGAGTGTTCGTGGCGGCGCCCACCACGTCGCTTCCCGAGTGGCCCGGTGGTCCGCGCAACTGGGACTATCGCTACGTGTGGATCCGGGACGCTGCGTTCACGGCCCAAGTGTTCTTGCTGCTGGGTCACGTGGCGGAGGCGCGCGCCTACGTCGGGTGGGCCTTTGAACGGGCCGCAGAGCTTCGGGAGGGGGACGAACTTCGAACCGTCTACGCTGTCGATGGTCGACCGCCACCGTTGGAGACGGAGCTCGGGCATTTGGCCGGGTACCGGGATTCCCGACCGGTACGGGTCGGCAACGCCGCCGCCGATCAGCGGCAGCTCGACATCTACGGCGAGATTCTGGACTCGGCCCGGCTCCTGGAGCGGGTGGATCCGGCGTTCGTCCGGGACCGTTGGTCGACGATCGAGCGCGTCGCGCAGCGAACCATGGAACTCTGGGCGCTTCCGGACAGCGGGATCTGGGAGTTCCGGACCCGCCCCGCGCACTACGTGCATTCGAAACTGATGTGCTGGGTCGCGCTCGACCGCGCGATCCAGCTGGCCCGGGCCTTCGGCAAGACCGAGCCGGTCGACCGCTGGAGCCGAGTCGCGGAGGAGATCCGGGCCGCGATCCTCTCTCGGGGATTCGACGACAAGCTCGGGTCGTTCGTGCAGGCCTTCGACCGGCCGGTGCTGGACGCCAGCGCCCTTCGGATCGCGCTCGATGGCCTCCTTCCGGCGAACGATCCGCGGGTTCTCTCGACCATCGCCGCGATCGAGCAGAAGCTCGCCCGGGGGGCGTTCGTTCAACGGTATGGGGGAGACGATGGCCTCGAGGGTCCGGAGGGCGCGTTCCTCGTGTGTTCCTTCTGGCTGGTGGAGTCGCTCGCCAAGAGCGGCCAAATGGACCGGGCGCTGGAGCACTGGCGCTCCCTGCTCGACGTTGCGGGACCCCTATTGCTGTTCTCGGAGCAATTCGACCCCGTTGCGAAGGAGCCGCTGGGGAACTACCCTCAGGCATTCACCCATATCGGCGTGCTTCGGGCCGCGTTCGCCCTCGGTCTGATGTCGACCGAGGATTGAAGCCACACCTCCCGCGGCGAGCGGGGTGGAGGAACTCAGGCTGGATGGGTCCGTGGCCCGAGCCGAGATCCGCCCCAGGACCTCACAACGTAGCGTGGAGGGAGGTCCTGAGGGGTGGGCGGCCGTTTCCCAGGAATTTACGTCAGAGACTGGGCGGTCCCAACACCCTCACCGATTGGGGGTTGGCGGACCCCTCCCTTCTGACGTGGGAGTCTCCGAGACCTACGGTTCACCGCTTCCCCGGCTAGAGGTAGGTAGGTTCGACGGAGCCGATTCCTCCGCGCGGCCCGGGAGGGCGAAACCGGATGGCCCTCACATCTTCTTTTCGAAGTCCAGGATGGTCGCGAAGATCGCCGAGTAGAGGTGGTTCGCTCCCGACTCGAATTCGAGCTCCCAGACGTCCCGAATGGCGATGATCTTGTGGCGGACCCTCCCCACTTCCCGTCCGTCCGGCCCGAGGATCGCGTACTTCCGGCGAATGATGTTCCCCTTCGTATGCATCCACACCTGTCCATCGGGTCCGATCCAGGTCGCCTTCAGACCCCCGATCAAGCTTCGCTTGAGGTCGATCCGACCGAAGCTCGTTCCCGACGCGACATCGACGACTTGAAACTCCGCGGTGTTCCCGCCGCTGCCTTTGTTGACCGCGAGGGCGACATTGCCGTTCGCGTCGCGGACGAGGTAGGTGTAAGCGAGACTGCGGCCGGCCCACCGCCCGACGTATCCTCCGGCGAAGGCGCCGACCGCAGAGGAGACGGCCGTACCCCTCATGTTCTGGCTCGCATCGAGGCCGACCTGGCAGAGCACGCGTTGGTTCGGGTCCATCACGTCGTAGTTCTTCCCCAGCGAAAGGATCTTCATTTTCATGAGGAGCTTCGGCTGGTTCGCGAGCGCCGTGACGATGCCCTGAGCGTACGGGTTCATCCCCTGCATGAGGCTCGTCTAGTGGGAAGGTCTACATGCCAGTTGCGGCGGCGGGTGTAAATTCGAGGGAAAGTGGAAATTCGTCCGGCGTTCCGCTTAGTTCGCCTGGTGAAGCCGGGGCCACCTCCCAGTCTCGCGTTATATGGGCCGAGGTGCCCCATCTCATCGATGATCCGAGGAGCCGGCGCTCGGCCCCGGGTGGAATCGTTCCGGTTGGCGAACGGCCTCCGGGTACTCCTTGCGCCGCTCGCCGGCAGCCCGACCTCGAGCGTCTGGGTCTGGTATCAGGTCGGCTCGAAGAACGAACATCCCGGGATCACGGGGGCGTCCCACTGGGTCGAGCACATGATGTTCGAGGGCTCGCCGCGATACGGCAAGGGGGCGATCGACCGGGCGATCATCCAGGTCGGCGGAGAGTTGAACGCGTTCACCGACACGGACTTCACCGCATATTTCTCGACCGTCCCGCGCGACCACCTCTCGGTCCCGCTCGACATCGAATCGGACCGGATGACCCGCGCCCTTCTGACCGACCGGGAGGTGGAGCGGGAACGCACCGTCATCCACTCCGAACGGGAAGGGAACGAGAACTGGCCGGAATTCCGGGTGGAGGAAGAGACCTATCAGCTCGCCTTCCGCATCCATCCGTATCGGTGGGACGCTCTCGGCCGGCGGGAGGACATCGAGCGTTTGACCCCGGAGGAACTCCGGACCTACTACCAGAAGTTCTACGGAACGAGGAACGCGCTCCTGGTCGTGGCGGGAGGCTTCGAGCCCCGGAGCACGGCGGCGGAGATCCGCCGGCGATTCTCGAAATTACCACCCTCGGGGGCCGACGTGACGGTGGGCCAGACCGAGCCTACCGCACGGGGGGAGCGCCGATCAGAGCTCTCCGGACCGGGGACTACCCCCTACCTCCAGATGGCTTGGCGCTCGCCCGCGCTCTACGACCCCGCCACGCCCGCGACGATGCTCATCGACACGGTCCTGGGGGGAGAGAGTCGCCTGTTCTCCGCTGGACCGGGATGGGGCCGTGCCGCGGAGCACCCCAGCGCTCGCCTCTGTAGGGCGCTGGTCGAGACCGGAATCGCGGTCCGCGCGACCAGCGAGTGGAGGCCCCGCATCTACCCCAGCCTGTTCACGATCCAGGCCCAAGCGGCTCGAGGCGTCCCGCTCGCTCGGCTTGAATCGGCCATCGACGCGGTCGTGGACCGATTCACCAAGAAGGGACCGACCCCCCTCGAGATGAACGACGCGAGGACCCGCATTCGCCGCGGGGCCGCTCTCGCCTACGAGGGCGCCTCCCGCACCGGGTTCCGCCTCGGGTACTTCGCGGTCCTGCATTCTCCGGCCTATGAGGATCGTCTCTTTTCCCAACTCCTAGCGGTCCGGGCGGACCAGGTCCGTGACCGTGCCCGCGAATTGTTCCGGCCGGATTCTCGCGTGGTGGTCCGTTACGAACCAACCGGCGGAGGGGTCGATGAGTAGCGCGAACGACCCGTTACGACTCGAGTACGCGGAGGGCCCGAACGGGCTCCGGATCGCTCGCCAGTCTCCCCCGCCGCGCGCGGTCAGCTTCTCGGCGACGTATGTCGGCCCCGCCGGATGGGCGTACGACGGCCACGGGCAGGAGGGCACCGCCCGCGTGACCGCGCAGCTTCTGACCAGCGGTGCCGGTACGCGTAATCGGATCGAGCTCGCCCGCTTCCTCGACCGCGCCGGAGGAACGCTCACGGCCCACTGCGACCCGGAGTCGGCCGAGGTCTCGGTCTGGGGGCCGGCGGACTCTGCGCCCGCCCTCCTCGGCGTGCTCGCCGATGCGGTGCAGCGACCTCGGTTTGAGGGGGCGGACCTCGAACGGGTGCGCCGACAGCTGGTCGAGCGTCAATTGCGAGAGATGACGCAGCCGGGTGCGAGGGCGGACCGAGAGCTGCACCTCGCGGTTTTCCCACCGGGCCATCCCTACCGGACCACGGGTATGGGGGACCGCCGCTCGGTCAGTCGTCTCCGTTCGACCGACTTGGGGAAGTTCCACGCACGGCACTTCACCGGCGGTGGTGGCCTGCTCGTCGCGACGACGTCGAGCAGCACACGGTCGCTCGTTCGAACGATCGGACGCCTCTTTGACGATGTCCCGAGCACCTCCCCGCCGCCTCCACCGATGCCTCGGATCGGTGGTCGGTCCCCGAAGAGCCTTACGATCGACCTTCCGGGCCGCAGCCAAGTGGAGGTGCGGATGGGGGGCCCCTCGATCGCCCGCAGCGACCCGAGCTACCCGGCCGCGTACCTCGCCGATGAGGTCCTCGGCGGCGCGACGCTTCTCAGCCGCCTGTTCACGCGGGTCCGCTCGAGGGGCGGACTGGCCTATCACGCGTCGAGCCAACTCGAGGCGATGCGGTGGGGCGGCTACTGGACTGCCGAGGCGGGCACCGGTACGGACCGCTGGCGCCGGGTCGTGCCGATGCTGCGCCAGGAGGTCGACCGTATCGTCGGCGAGCCGATACCGACCTCCGAGTTGGACCTCGTCCGAGAGAGCCGGCTGGGAGAGGTCGCCCTCGCCCTCGAGTCGACCTCGGACGCGCACGAACTCGCGCTCGACGTCGCCTATCATGAGCTCCCGGAGGACCACTGGGTGACGTGGCCGTCGGTCCTCCGGAGTCTCCGTCCCGAGGAGGTCCGACGCGCCGCGGAGCTGGCCTTCGACCGGCGGCACTCGGCCACGGTGGTGGTCGGGCCGGTCCGAAGGGGGTAGCCGTGGCAACCTCGAATGGCGCCATACCCATACGCACTTATACGTCCCCGTAACTCACGGCTCCATGGCCGGACGCGGAAAGCTAGAGTCTCCTATCCACGGAATGCTGAGAAAGAACATCACGATCACTCCGGAAGAGAGCGAGTTCTTGGAACGCCATCCGGAGATCAACCAGAGCGCCCTGTTCCGTCAGGTCGTCGAAAGCCTCATGATCGCCGAGCGGAGCCCCGGGTCCATCGGGACCCAGCCGGTCCGCTTGGGTCGCGCCGTCTATCGCTCCGGTGCGATCATGTACCAAAAGCGGCAGTAGCGCTCGGGTCGCCCGCCGGGCGGGCCACCGCGTCCGAGTCGCGCAGGCGTGGGCCGAGAGTGGCTAGGGCTGGATGGCCCGCATCTTCCGCCCGCGCGGCAAGCCAGCCGTCGGCACCGCCGGACTTATCGAAGGCGACCCGTGCCATCGTCGCGTCGAGCGTCGCGAGCGCGTGGCGCGAGAGGATGTGTCCGAAGGCCCAACGCCGCTTGAGGACGAGGTCCGTGAAGTGGGGCGCGTAATGGCCTCCCCCGACCGCGAGGGCGATGCGATCCCCCTCGGTACCGGAGAGGTGAGGGATCGCTTTGGAGAGCACCCGGACCGCGGGCGGCGGAGGCGCCGGTTCCGTGCCGTACCCGATCTCGACGAACATCGCCGGGAGCTCGAGCTCCGGTCCGTGATGCGTCGCCTCGAACGTCGCGGAGAGCCCGACGGGGCCCCCACCCTCGGCCAAGGCGCGGAGCGCCGAGGCCATGCGGAGGGGATCGGTCGGGACCAGCACGCGGGGTCGACCCCCGACCTCCGCCGAGTCCCCTAGGTTTCCTAAGGGATGTACGGTGAGGCACGGCACGTTCCGTTCGGACCGGTGAATGGACGGAAAGACCAGCGTTGGCCGTAGCGCACGGACGTGAGGAGGCAGGCGGAGGTCGAGGCGTTCGTCATGGATGTGACGAACCGGTCTCCTCAGGAGGAGGGCCTCGTTGGAGAGGATTCGGATCGCCGCCCCGTCGACGTGCTCCCCGGTGGCCGGAGGAGTGCCCCAGGCGAGAGCGACTTCCCGGGCGACGGGGTCTTGTTCCGAGACGACCACAAGATATCGGGTCATCCGGTCGAGTGCCTCCGGCTCTCTCACCTTGTCCCTCTAGTAGAAGGGACCCCACCGACCCTTCCACCGTAACGTTGGCGAGCCCTGGGGTCGCCCTTCGGGGCTCCGACCGCTCGCTCGCGTCCTGGAGGAGGGGGACTCGCACGACCCATTCCTCCGGATTGAGTCGTGCTTTTCTATCCGCCCCCAGTAGGGCCATCGCGTAGACCTCGAGAAGATCGGTCGGCGAAGAACATGGTGAACCTGGAAGACGTAGCCCTCTGGGCGACGGTCGCGACCTGGATCTTGGCCCTGGGTACGCTCGGCTTCCTCTACTGGCAGACCCGGCAGGCCGGCCAGCTGAACTCCTCCAATGCGGTCATCACGCTCCGCGAGCGGTTCGACGCCCCGCGTATGCGTCGGGTCCGTCAGGCGACGAGCGAGCGGCTCCTCAACGGCGAGCTCGAGGACATCACGAACCTCGAAGTGCTCGCGTTCTTCGAGCTCATCGGAGCGCAAACCAAGCGGAAGATCCTCGACGAGGAGATGGTCTGGGAGGCGTTCGGGGGGTGGATCTCCGCCTACTACCGTGCGATGCGAGTACCGGTCGACCGGATCCAGAAGCTCCGCGACTCCTCCCACGACCCGCTCCTGTTCAAGAAGCTCGAGTGGCTGAACGACCGGATCGAGAAATTGGACCGGAAACAGCTCGGTTCAGAGTACGAACCCTCCGTCGGCGCCGTCGAGGACACCGGCATGTACCTCCGCTTGGAAGCCAAGCTCGAGCCGGACTGATCCCCGTCGAGTCGGGAATCGGACCGGTCCGGCCTCGGGGTTCCGGGAGCGAGGAGGAGCTCTATGGAACTCTCTGCCTCCCCCCAGGGGGAATGCTCCCGGGGGGAGGAGATCGACGACTTCGCTCACACGGGGGCTTGACCGAGGGTCGTGAACGCATACAGGAATCCGTCCCCGGCGCCCACAAACACGCTGGTGTCGAGGATCACCGGAGCGGTCACTAGCCCAGCACCGGTCGGATACCTCCAGCCGGCGACGTCGAAGAAGGTCTTCTGCGCACCGATGGTTCCCGCCGCGTCCTCGAAGACGGCGATGCCTTTCGCGCTCGAGACGCCGACGATCCGCGACCCGATCGAGAAATTGAAATCCTCCTTCCCGCTCGACGCGTGAAGCACATACAGGTACCCGTCGTTCGAGCCGATGTAGATCAGGGTCTGACTGACCAGCTTCCCCGTCCCGGTGTCCTGGACGACGACCGCCGTCCCGGTGTCTTGGACGTCGCCTCCCGTCAGGAACGACCAAAGCACGAGACCCGACGACTGATTCAGTGCGTAGAACCGGTGGTCGTTCGAGCCGATGTAGACCGTCCCTGCCGTCACCATGGCAGAGGCGGTCACCGCGCCGCCCGTCACGTAGGTCCAGCGCGTCGCGCCGGTCGTGGCGTTCAATCCGAGCACGTGACCGCTGGACTCCCCGACGACGAGGAGCTGGATGGACGCATTCAGGGCGGGGGCCGCGGGGAGGGCGCTCCCGAGGGTTCTGGACCACGAGACCTTGCCGGTGGATTCCGTGAGAGCTTTGACCGCACCCGTGCTCGATGTGACGTAGATCTCTCCGTTACTGTAGACGGGGGCCGAGACATCCCCCCCGACCGAGTTCGACCAAGCGAGCGTCCCGTTGGAGAGGTGGACCGCGTCGACCGTGCCGTCGTTCGCTCCGACAATAACGAGCCCGAGCGTGGGGTCCACCGCCGGGGTACCATCGATCGCGGCTCCCGAGGAGAGGGTAAAGTTCCAGAGCAAACCGCCATTGTGGAGGTCTACCGCGAAAAGATTTCCCGCGGAGTCGGCGACGTAGGCCACTCCGTCGGCCACCGCAGGAGAGGAATTGATGGGCGCCCGAGCATCAAAGCGCCAGGCGAGGTCGAGCCAAAGGTCGCTATGACCTCCGGGGAAAATGACGTTGTGCAGCGTAGGGTCATTCGGCTCGAATCCAGAGTGGCCGGACCCATCGCCGAGCTGCTCCCAGCTGTTGGCGATCGTAATCTCGGTACTGCTCGACGTACCGGACGTCGTGGCCGTGGCTACCAGGGAGGTGGGTCCGAACAAGGAGTTCGACGGGATGACGACGCGGGTCGACGGGAGGGATCCGTTGGTCGAAGAGGTCACGCTGGTCAGCGTCTTGCCGAGGAGGCTCACGCTAACCTTCATCGACGTTCCGAAGCCCCCTCCATTGACCGTTACCGACCCACCGGGGGCGACGAACACTGGGGAGGCCTCCAAGTGCGGTCCGGACGTGCGGTAATTGACGGCAAAGTTCACCGTCGCACCTTTCAGATCGGTCTGGCCGGAGGAGGAGACGGCGTTCGCGATCACGTCGAACGTTCCTCCACCCGCCGGGACCGGGAACTTAAGGGTCCATGAAGTCGCCACGCTTCCGTACCGGCCCAACGTCGCCGGGTTGTCGATGGGTCCATGGGACCATTTGCCGGTCGCGGCGTCCCACCACGTGCCGGCGGGACCGCTCGACTGGATCGCGACATTCACGGCCGCAACGGCGGAAAGGTCCGTCGCGTTCCCGTAGACCGTCAAGTCCCCCTTCGGATTCGCTTGTGTGGCTCCCTGAACGGGGGAACTGATCGAGGTCGTGGGGAGGATCGCATGTTTCCCTCCGCCAACAGCAAAGTCGTAAAGGAACCCGTTCGAGGAGACGATGACGATATTCCCATCCGACACGGCAGGAGATGCGGCGATCCAACCCCCCGTGGGGTAGGTGTAGAGTTGCACAGCCCCCTTCATCGAGATCACGTCCAGGTCGCCGCCGACATCCCCGGTAATCGCGAGGCCATGACCGTGACCTCCGGCGATGGCCGGAGAAGCGATCGATTCGGTCCCGGTCGGGTCCTGGTACATCCAGGTCTCAGCCCCGGTCAGGGCGTCGAGGTTGAACAGTCCTTCCGCGAAACCGAATACGACGCTGGTCCCGTCCAGTGCGGGAGTCGAGCGCGACATCCCGTCCGACACAATTCCGGCCAGAGCATCGAAGTTGGTCTCCCAGATCAGCGTTCCGTTGTTCAGGTCCAGAGCATACGCCCATCCGGCCTTGTTCGTGACATACGCCACGCCTTGGGCGAAGCCGTTCTCGCCCGGTGAAGAGATCGCAACGCCCGTCCCCACGTCATCGTCGGCGGATCCGGGGTTGTAGCACTGGAACCGCCAGATCAGCTTCGCGGTGAGGGCGTCGAGGGCGTAGATCGACGAGTCGGGGTCGTCCGTCCCGAACAGCACCATCGGAACCCCCTTCGCGTTCACCATGTAGGAGGCGGAGTCCCACGAGCCGGCAGGGTGATTATAGCCCGTGAACGTCCATTCGATGGTGCAGTTCCCGGCGTCAATCGCCGTGAAGGGCCCGCTGCGTGGACCCGACCCCGCGGTTCCGATGAACACGGTGGTCACGCCTCCGGGAGGTGTGGCAATGGTGGGTGTCGCCTCGGACGAACTGGGGAGGTTCGTCGAGCACTCGGTCGCCCCCGTCGTGGCGTTGAGCTTGAACAGCCGTGCGCTCTGGAACGGACCGACGAAGACGGACCCGGCATTGACGAGGGGGGAGGAACGAATCGGGTTGCCGAACCATACCCCCCAGACGATCTGTCCGTTGGCCAGGTTGATCGCCAGGAGATTGCCGGTCTCGGTCCCGATGTAGACGAGTGTCTCCCCGAGAATCGGATCATATGCGACGGCGGGGGAGTCGAGTGCCGACCCGTAGAGGTTGGTCGCCCAGGCTACTCCCAGGGACGAAGCGTTCAAGGAGGAGAGCGGACTGTTGCTGGCGTAGCCGCTCAATGCGGAGTTCTGATGAAGTTCGGGCCAGTCGTACTGGCTGCTCTTCGCGACGGTCACGTGGAAGGGCGCGGTCGTTGAGAAAAGTGGGCTCCCGTGGCCGGAAGTGGGTACCCCTGGGTTCGAGCCGGCGCCGAAGGCGAACGCTCCGGTCGGAACCAGGAATAGGGCCACGATCGCTGCGGCTGCCGCCGCGACGATCACGCTTCTCAGCGACGTCCTCGCGCGGGAGGGAGCGTGCGCCATTCAAGCCCGACCGGACGGAGCGGCTAACTAGCTATCGGCTCGCCAGGAGCGCCGGCCCTGACGCAGTATCGGTCCGGAAGTGGGATAGGACTCGCTGGGTCCCCACTTAGCCATCGTGCCGACGGTGAGCGCCCTCCCAGTTTGAGGGTCCGGCGGAGCATCAGAAAGCGTTTCGAGATCCGACCCACGACACCACCATGCCCAAGTGAGTCAGGCCACCGTGGCCGAGTGGGTCGCACGGGTCGGGCGCCTCGTTCTCCGAATCCCCTTCTCAAGCCGAACTGCCCGAAAGGCAAGTGATCACCCGTGTTTGGGATGCTCCCGGCGGGAGTTTCACCGGACGGCTCGGAAGGCCGACCGGATTTGAACCCGCGTCAAAGGCTCGAGAGGCCTCTATCCTTGACCACTAGACTACGGGAGCGTCCCGCTCCCCTATCGAACCCACTCTTTGAGCCTTTCGCGACTCGGGGAAGGCAGGGACCGCCGGGCACGAGGGTGGGGGGTTCCTCCGGGCTCGGTCCGAAGCCCCTAAGAGGTTGGGTTCCCTTTCCCGTCAGTGACGCCCCCGGTGAAGGCCCGCAGCGGCCACATTCTGCTCGAACCGAAGGGCTCGTACATCGACCTCGTGCGAGTGTACCCGGACATCCACCGCCGGGTGGTCGAGATGAACCGCCCCTTCGTGAAGGACTCCGACCCGTTGCTCCCCGACGTCCTGCTCGACGAGAACCTGCGGGACCTGAAGGGCGACCGGAAACCGGCCGGGTACAACCGCCAGGATGCGTTCGGCCTGCGGCTGATCTTCCCGCTCGCGGACGAGAAGCGGGTCGAATTCTATTTCACGAAGCCCGCGCGCTGCCAGGAGGTCGTCCAGATCACGGAGCAGGTCTCCACGTTGCTCCGCCGTCGTTCCATCAAGCACACGGTCGAGTACGACCGTCTCGGCCTCGGACCGCCGCGCGGTTTGCCCGGCCTCGGCCCCGTTTCGCCGGCGGGGACGTTCGCGTCGGTGTGAGGGGTCCCTAGCTCGGCGGGTGGTTCCGCCGGAACGGCCAGAACGGGGTGGAACCACTCCCGCCGGAGGGCGGGCTCTCGGTCGATTTCGTCGGGGGAGGCGACGCGGAGACGGCGACCGGTTCGGCCGGGGGGGCCGAGGGCGATTCCCCCTGCAGGCGTCGCAGGGCGTCCCGGGCCTTCTCGAGGGCGGCCGGGTAGTCCGTGTCCCGAAGCCGGACGGATTCGGCGAGCAACGCCCGCGCCTCGGTGGTGTCGACGCGGCGCTCGGCGGCCCGACCAAGGGCGGCGTCGATGAGGTAGTGGAGGTTCATGAGCTCCCGATGGAGCGACTTGCGGAGCGCGAGCTCCTCTTCGGCGGCTAGGAGCAGGCGGCTCGCCTCCAGATGGTGGCCGGCTTTCGCGAGAGCGTCGATCTCTTCGAAGCGCGTCTGGATGGCCCCCACGCTCACGCGCAGCCCCTCGGACGCGAAGTTGATCTCGGTGAGAAGGTCGCTCTGACGGCGGTTGAACGGCTCGACGATCGAGTGCTCGAGCGATTCGGTGGCGCGTCGGAACAGGGCCTCACCCTCGCTGAGACGGCCCGCGTCGAGCGCGACCCGGGCCTCGCTGAACGTCTGCATGGCCGGTGTCGTGTCCACGCCCAATCGCTCGCCGACCCAGAGGCGTTCCTTGAGCCGAACGAGGCCCGCCTCGAGGCCCTCTCGGCGGCGTCGGTGGGCGACGTCGAGCTCTTCGCGCACGAGGCTAAGGGCGCTTCCGAAGTCTCCCTGGGAGCGGTGGGCCCCGAGCTTCGCGGAGACTTCCGCGCGTCGGGCCCGTTCGGAGTCGGTCGGGGTCGGTCCCCGGGCGAGCTCCGCCTCGACGTCCCGCCAGCGAACCTCGACGACCGACTCGAAGACCTTGCGGCTCGCGGATTCGGCGCGGCCGATCGCCTCTCGGGCGATCCGCCATTCCCGGGCCCGCAGCGCGGCCTCCGCCTCCATCACGATCGCCTCGACGGGGTCGACCTCCGTGGTCAGGCCTTCCTTCCGGGCGGCGTCGACCAGGCGGCGCATCACGCCGATCGGTCCCGCAAAGAGCCGCTCGATGGCCCACCGACCCTGTTCGGTCGCTTCGCGAGAGGCGCGGATCGCCTCCGGGTAGTGTCCTTCATCCAGGAGGTGGCGCACCTCCTTGAGGTGCTCTTCCGCCTCCTGGACGCTCGCGCCAAAGCCCCCGGCCTCGCGGACCTGGGACTCGGCGCCGGCGAACGCCTCGAGGGCGCGACGATGGCTTTCCCGGCCGACGACCAGGAAGTCGGAGGCAAGGATCGCGTGCTCGAGCACGTCCGGGTACGTACGCTTCTCCATGAACCGGCGGGCGGACTCCATCTCGGCCGAAGCGCCCGGGACGACGATCCCGTCCTTCGCCGCGCGCTCGAGCGAACGCTCCGTGGCCTCAATCGACCCCTCGGCAATACGGCGCTGGAGGTCGGCCCGCTCGAGCTCCGCCTCGCTTTTCGAGGCGAACTGGACCGCGTCGACGGGACGACCCTCGTCCAGCGCCATCCGCGCCTGGTGCAGGAAGTTCTCGGCGACGGTCGTGTGGCCACCCTCGTTCCGGAGCCGGGAGACGGTCGCTCGGAATCCGGCGAGAGTCTTCGAAACATGATGGTACGTGGCCTGGAGGACCTCGCGCTCGAGCGGACCCCCGAGCTCGATCGCCCGGGCGTACTCCCGACGGCCGAGGGCGGTCTCGACCTGCTCCATGACCCCCCGCGAAACTCCGATATCGACCCGGAGCAGGTCGGCCTGGGCGATCGCTTCGCGGGCGCGCTTGGCGACGCGCTCGGCGTGCTCGACCAGACCTCGGGTCCCGATGAATTCGGCGCGCGCCGCGTCGAGCAGCGCCGCCGCTCCGACGGGCACGGGGAGGGAGATCCGGCGTCGCGCCTCGGCGAGCGGAGCGACGATGCGGTCGAGGTCGACCCCGGCCCCCCGAGCGATGTCGAGGTCACGCTCGAGCGAGCGCAGGTTCTCCTCCAGGATGGGCACGAGGATCGCCACGAGTTCCTCATGGAGCAGTCGGGTGGCGGTCCGCGTGGCTTCCGCGGGCGCGGTAGGGCGCTCGGTCCGCAGCGCGTGGAGGCGAGTAACGAACGGGTCCATGGGGGCGGAGAGGCGGCGCCCGTCCTCGATGAGGCGGTCGATCTCCCCGAACAAGCGGTCGGTTTCGGTGCGGGCGGCCGCCTCGCCGAGCTTCTGCTGAACGGCTTGGATGGTCGCGCGCGCCGAGTCGAAGTCGAGGGACTGCACGGAGAGGCGAGCCGCCCGGATCGGTTCGTAGAACGGCTCGGGGTCGACACCCAATTCGCGCAAGTCCCCCAGCACCTCCTGGGCGGCGGCCACCTGCTCTACGATCGACTGCGCCTGCGCCCGGGTACGGACGGAGCTCTCCTCGAGGGCCTGGGAGAGTCGATGGGCCTCTGCGTAATGCCCGGCGCGCGCGGCGGCTTGCGCCTCCTCGAGGTCGGCGCGGAACTTCCCGAGGTCGAGCCCGAGCGTCTCGAGCTCGACGAGGGCGAGCTTCGCGTGCGAGACCGCTTCCTCGCTCCGTAGCAACTGCTGCTGCTGGGCGCGGGTTCGGATCTCTTGCGATGCCCGGGAGGCCTTGACGAAGTCCCCCATGTTGAAGATCTGCTGGACCTCGTCGATCTGGTGCTGGATCTCGTCCCCCGGACCTCCCATCGACTCGAGGACCCGACGCTCCTCTTCGAGCAGGTCGACCAGTGCGCTCGCGTGTACCGCGAAGACTGCGGCGAAATCCCGCTCGGCTTTGCGGAGCGCTTCGATCGAAGCGATCAGGTCCTCCTTGACCCGGAGGGTCACGTCCGCGTCGGCCAGCAACCGGCGGACGGGAGCGGTCAGCGCGTCGTCCGTGATGTCCGCGAACCCCTGCTCCATCTCCTGGACCCGGCGGGATACGTACGGTCCGGCCGCATTGCGCAGCTCTACCTCGGCGCGACCGAGCAGCTCGGCCCCGCCCCCGAGGTCCCCTTGGTCGAGGAGCACGCGCACCTCATCGAGCTTCGCGCCGGCCTCGGCCGTGAGGAAGCCGTGGTCTCGCTCGTAGTCCCGCACCCGGTCGAGCGCGGTCCATCGCTCAAGGAACTGCTTGAGCGCCTCCCGTCCGAGCTGGACGACGGTGTCCCGGAGCAGCGAACGAGCCTTCTCGACCTCGGCCCGTTCAAGATGCGCCCGGGCCCGGGCGATCGTCGCATCGAATCCCTCGGGGCTGAAGCCGGCGCGGTGGAACCGTCCGACCATCTCTTCCAGAGCCTGGAGCTCGTCGCGCGCTGCGTCGAGGTCTTCGGTGAGCTTGGCGACCCGCTCCGCCGCCTCCTGGCTCGCGGCCAACGCTTCCGAGTAGATCTTCAGCCGGAGCGCCTCTCGGGCCCGGTTCATCGCCGCAAAGACCTCGCTCGGGTCCCGACCGAGTCGTCGAGCCTCCGAGATCCGCGGACGCACCTCGTCGAGGAGGGCGGCGACGACGGCGACGATCGGCTCCTCGGCCGCGCGACGGGCTTCGGAGAGGAGCGCCGGGATCTCCGGCGCTGGAACGAAGGGGAGACGCGAGATGGCCGCATCCACGGCGACCCGGGCCTCCGATGGATCGGTCCCGTACTCCGGGAGGGCGTCCAAGGATAAGCGCAGCGAGCCGAGGACCTGGGCCGTCCGTTCGCGCAAGACCTCGCCCAGCCGCTCGAGGGCTCCGTCCATCGCCGTCACCGTTTCCGGCCACCGGTCGGGCGAGGCGCCGGCATCGTCGTGCAGGGCGGCTTCGAGCTCCGCGGTCGACGCACCATGCTCCTTCGCGACGAGCAGGCGGCTCTCGGCTTCCGCGCGGGCGCCGTCGTGTCGGGTCTTCGCCTCCGGCACCTCCTCCCGCTCGAGCGCGGCGAGCCCAGTGAGTGCGTCGGCGACTCGGCCTTCTTTGGCGGGCAGAACGGCCAGGTCGACCTTCTTCTGGAAATCGATGAGACGGTCGCCGGTGATCCCCGCCCATGCCGCGAGCGCCATGGCGCGCGTTTGGGAGACCGAAATGTTCTCGGCTCCCGCACGAGCGAGCTCCTCCTCCACTCGTACGAGGCGAGCGACGAGGTCGGCCCATGGTGCGTCCGGGGACGGATGGGCCAGCGCTTCGATCTCGTCGCGCGCGGCGGTGGGCACCGGGACCCCGGCGGCGTTCAAGCGCTCGACCGATTCGACCGTCTTCCGGCGCCGGTCCTCGATCGCCGTCGGGACGTGGCTTGCGAGGTAATCGAGGAGGGCCCGGGCCTGGAGCTCCACTCCCTCCCAGTCCGAGCGTCGGACCAGCTCATGCAGCTGGCGGGAACGTTCCGGGACCTCGGGGAGGGCGATGTCGAGCCGCTCGAGCTGAGCGACCCGCTCGTCCGCTTCCTTTTGGAGGACCTCACCGGCTTGGCGCTTCCGCTTGAGCTCCTCCGCCTTTTCCTGAAGGATGCGGGTCAAGCGGGATGAAGGGACCGCACCCATCCCTCCCGGACCTGACATTCGTCCCGACTCCTAGCCCCGGCCCGCTGAGCCTCGCGGCCCCGAGGGTTCCGGTACACGATTCATGCCCGGTCCCCTTTATTAATGAAACGAGAGGGAGGCGGGCCTGAAAAGCCCCCCGTCCCTGGGCGGCGTTAGGTGCGCGTGATTTGGCGTTTTCCCATGGCGTCGAGGTACTGAACCTCTCCACCGGGGGCGATCTGAGCCTTGGTTTCCGCGTCGACCGCGAGGCTGAACGTCTCGTACGACTCGAGGTCCATGAGCTGGACCTCGGTCTCCGTCATCGAGAGAACCTGCGCTTGCCGTTTGCCGATCATCGGCACCTGGACCTTGTGCGTGACCGGGAACACGACGCTGCGCTTGCGGCGGTCGAAGATCCCGACCGCATCGATCCTCGCCTTCGCTTCCCCGTGCTTCCCCGGTTTGGACGTCTGGATGTTGATGATGCGGCACGGTTCCTCGTCGATCAGCAGGTAGCGGCCCTCCTTCAACTCGCGGACCTCCTGCTGTGTCCAGGCCATCGGTAAGCACCCCGGGTGAGCGGGGACCGCCCCGGGAGGATAAGAGTTGCTGGGAATCGGAGCCCGCTCGGGGATGGCACCGGAGAGGAGGGTTTATTCCACCCGCACGCCGTAGTATTCCTTTGCCGCGTGAGTCAGTTTCATGGGGGTCCTCGCGGAGAAGTACCGGCCGGGGGACATCGAACGCACGACCCGGGAACTGTGGGCGGCCCGCGGATTGCCGGGGGCCGACGGGATCATCGGCCGGTCCACGAGCCCCATCGTGCACCAGTTCGAGGGTGCGCTCATCACCGGCGACGACCCGGGCCTGGTCGTATTTCGAGCCGTGGCAGCGGACGTCGATGCTCGCTACCTGGCTCTCGCCGGTCGACGGGCCCTCGGTACCCTCCACAAGTACGGGGAACTGGACGAGCCGACGATCTCCCTGCTCCGCGCCCTGTCCGTTTGGACCGGTGGATCCGCGGGTGCCCCGGTGGACTCTGCCGATCGCCGGGCCGCGGTCGAGACGATCCTGGGGAGAATGGCCGCCCTCGGATTGGTCGCGACCCGGGATACGTCCCTGCGAGTATGTCCCTCCTGCGCCCAGGCCCGCACCCCCGATCGGATCATCTACCAACAGGAGGAAGGGGACACGTACCTGGTCCGCTTCCCCGTGCCGGAAGGGGACGGGGTCGTCCACGCGCTGGCATGGGTCGACGCGCCGTGGCGCCTCCTCGGGGCCAGCGCTCTCCTCGTCAACCCCACCCTCCCCTACGTCGTGGCTCGGTACCGACGTCGGGGCGTGGATGAGAAGATCCTGACCTCCCGTCCGTCGCTGGCGCGACTGCTCGAGTGGCTGCCGGGGGGCGAGATAGAGGTCCTCGAGGAAGGAACCGGCGCCCGCTGGCAAGGGCGCCCGTATCAGTACCCGCTCCGACACGAATTTCCCATGGGCGGCGAACTCACGCCACCCTCCGGAACCATCCTCGCCGTCGCGGACGTTACCGACAGCGGTACCGGCATCGTTCCCCTCGTCCCGGGGCACGGCGGCAGCGACGCCCAGATCGCCGACCGGCTCGGGATTGCCGGTTGGCCGCTCGTGACCCTTCGCGGCCAACTCTCGTTCGACATCGCCCACAAGTATTCGGGACTCGACCTCCCCACCGCGAACGAATTCGTCGCGCGGGACCTCGCGGAGGGCGGCGCACTCTTTGCCCGACTCCGCGTCCGCCGCGGTGTTCCACATTGCACCATTTGCGGGACAGCCATGGTCTGGGCTCCCGGACGGGCCTGGTGTCTCGAGCCGTCCCGCTTGCCGGCCGAACGCAGGGACCTGTACCGACGCCTCCTGCCGAAGGACCCGGCGGTCGGGCAGGTCGAGGTAGCGGCGTGGCCGATCAGCGAACCTCAATCCGCCCCGCCGGGCCCCTACACCGTGACCCTGCTCGAATGCCCTCGCTGCGAACGGCTCGGACCGCTCGGGGGAGGGCCGGAGTGCGCCTGCGGGAATCGAAGAAACCCCGTCGGACGTCGACTCCTACCTTCGATGGCGGGCATACTGGGCGGATGGGCTCGCTTCGACCCGTTCCCGGCGGGGGACTCGGTTTGGCTCTACCTCAATGAGCGGCGGCGCGCTCCCGCGCTGGTCCACCACCTCTCGGCCATGTCGGGGGTGGTAGGCGTACCCAACGACGTGGGCCTCGCGCTCCTCCCCGGAGTGCCTGAGGGAGGCGTAGTCGAACTGGCGGGCTCGCTAGGGGCGGACGCCGTCCGCGCGGCTCTCGTCCGAGGGGAGCAGCGGGAGCGCTCCGGCCCGACGTTCCCGGATCGATGCCGGCAAGAGGCGCGGAGGCTCGAGCGCTGGTGGAACGTCGCTCGGGAACTGCTGGACCGGTGCGACCCCGCTCTGCTCGCGGCCTTCGCCCAGCCGATCGCCGGCTCGCTCGGGGAGCTCGAGTCCGAGGACCGTGCGATCCTGGCCCGGTGGGAGCGGGTCCGACTCGCGACTCTGGCCGATTACGACCACCAAGCGGCCGGTTCCGCCTACCGTCGCCTGGCCGCATTCTTGGCGAACGACCTCGAAACGTACGTTGCTCGGGTCCGGCCCCGCCTCGACCGGGCCGGCACGCCGCCCTCGCGACGGGCCGCCTTGCGAACCCTGCACCACATGTTGCGCGAGGTCACGGTGGTCTTGGCTCCTGTTTCACCCCATGTCGCGGAAACCGTGTACGCGGCCCTGGTGCCGGGACGGACGAGCCTGTTCGAGGCCAGCATCGACCCCCTCGACTCCACCCTGCTGGACGAGGAGGCGATCAAAGCATGGGACCGGTGGGCGTCGATCGAACAGGCGGTCGAACGTTTCCGTCGCCGGGTAGGGCTGGACCCAGACACCCCGATCCCCTCCCTCGCCGCGATCGTCGCGAGCGACGATCTCGCCGCGAGCCTCCGCGCTGACCGGCCCACGCTCCAGCGACTCACCCGGGTCACCCGGTTCGAGGCCTTCGGACCCGCGACGCCCTGGACCGGGCGGCAACGCTCCCTCGCACCGGTGATCTCCGAGATCCAGAAAGCGTACCCACAAGAGGCCGGTCAGATCCTCCACGTCCTGCGGCGGATGCCGGTCCGCCGTCGGGGAGAGGGAGCAGCTTCCGAGGAGCTCTCCGTGGTCGTCCGCGGACTCTCGCGCAGGATCCTCCCCTCGATGGTGGAGTACGTGGAGATGCTCCCCGAACGCGTCGTCGCGCTCCCCTGGACCCTGGGCGAGCTGTACGCCGAACTCCCGGCCCAGCAACCCGTGCCCCTCCGCAACCCGCCGCCCGTCTCTCCCGATGCGTTCCGCCTGCTGTCCCGGGTGGAGCGAGAGCTCCGTCGGACGGCTTCTCTGGCCCAGGGAGAGCGGGGACCTATCTTGATCGCGGTGCTCGACCCTTTGGCCGCCGAACTCCGTTCCTCCGCGCGAGCGCTGGCCACCTACCTCGGCGTTTCCGAAGTCCGGATCCTCGACCCCTCCGCGGAGTTTCCTCGGACGAACTGCTGGTTCGGCCGCACTCGCACCGGGGTCCACTGGTGGGTCCGGTTCTCCGATGGGGCCGCTCGCCCCGCGCACGAAAAACACCGAGTCCAGCGCGCCCGCCTCTCTCGAGTCCGACCCCACCGTCCGGGCACGGCAGGGGCCATTGGTGAGGTCGACTACGCCAGCGAAGAAGAGGTCGCGAAGGAGGAGCAGATCCGCTCGCTCGTCCAGGAGCTGGACGGTGTGCTCGGAGCGCCTCTGCTCGGCCCTGCGAAGGTAGGGGGCGCGTGGACGGCAGGGCTCCGCACGATGGAGGATTTCAGCCGCGCTCCGTTCGACCGGATCAATCAGCTCCCTGGCTTCGGAGGGCCGATCGCCGAATCCCTCGTCCGAAAGCTCGGGGGAAGCGTGCCTCCACGACCGATCCGGCCACTCCCACGACCCCGCGGCCTGGGCGACGGATCTACCGCGGTCGCGCTGGTCTCAGGATCCGACCGAGCCGACGATTTCGTCGAGGTCCCGCCCCCGAGCCCGGGAAGCCGTTCCGGAGCCGGCACGCCACTAGATACCTCCGGCCCTGCCACTCGGGCGTCGCCCGAGAAAGTGCGGCTAGCACCCCCGCCGGTCACCCCCCCGCGTCCTACTACCGGAAACGTCGTGCCCCCGTCGGCACCGGAGCCCCCGCGACTTCCGGAGAGTCCGTCCGGCGCGACTCCCCCTGTTTCACCGAGGGCCTTCGAGCCCACTCCGGGCGGCTCCCTCCCAGTCCTCCCGGAATCGGAATTTGAGAGCCCTCCCGCCCTTGATGGGGCGAGCTCGGCGACCCAGCCACCGTCCATTCCCCCGACCGGTACGCCGGCCTCCGATTCCACAGTGGGCCCCGCGGCCGGCGCCATCGAACCTCCTCCCCCGACCGCCGCTCCTAGTCCGGCTCCTTCGGAGGGGGACGCACCGCTCCCGTCACCCGAGGAGAGCCCGCCTGAACCACCTCGCCCTTCCGTCGACTTACCTCCAGATTATCCATTTCCTCCCCCGATGGACCCTACGCCGGCCAGCGAGGGATCTCCTCCCGATTCGGCCCTCCTGGCCGACGCCGGCCCCGACCGAATGCCTGAACAGAACCTGGCCGAGGTCTCCGGCGTCCCTCCCGATGGGGTCGCGAGGAGCGCCCTCCCGCAAACAGCGACCGAAATCGGTAGCGGATCAGCGGGAGGGACGGGTACTTCGGAGCCCATGCCCCCACGATCGGAGGTCGCGCCCGTTCCCGCCGAAACGGAGGACCTGTCGGTCGAATTGGTCCCAAATAGCCCTCCGACTTCTGAGGAACCTGCCGCGCCCGTCGAATCCGGCGAGACCGATACTCCACCAGCCAGCCCAGCCGGCGCGGAGTACCGGCCCCCCGACCGGTCGGCTCCCACCGACGTCGCACCGGGAACTTCCGAGGGTCCTAGTCGGAGCGAGCCGCCGGTCGGTGCGGTCACCGCACCGCCGGCTCTCCCTTCGGACCCTCTGACGGATCAGGCCGAGGCGGACACCGCCCCGTTCACCCCGCCAGAGTCCCCGGAAACCGACGTAGCTCCGCCCGAGACGATGGACGCCCCACATCCCCCGTCCGGACCCGAGTTGAGCGACGTCCCCGAGCGGGTCACCCCAGTCGAGACCCCCACGGAGCCAACGCTGCCGGATTCTCTCCCGCCGGAGACCCTCCAAGGGGCCGCCGCCCTCCCCGAACCAGTACTGGTGGAGGTCCCGACCGTGGAGTCAGCCCCCGTAGAGAGCGGGCTTGGGATTGAGCCCGCGTCCCCTACTGCACCCGAGCCGGCCCCCCTCCCGCCCATCCCCGAGGCCCCGCCAGAGCCCCTGCCGCCGCCGACCCCCTCGGGCGGCGTGACCCTCGTGGTCGCCCCGTCGTTCCTGCCGGCATTCACGGAATTCCTGGACGCAACCGCTGCCGGGCATCGCGGCATCTGCATCGTCCGGGAATCTCCGGATCGACTGAGGGCGCACGTGGGCCCCCGCCCGGTCGAGATCTACTGGCTCACCAACATCGGCCGAGGCCTCACGCTCCGCCCGAACGACCTGGACGCCTACGGGGCGTTCCTTACGAAGGCCGTCGATCAGGATCGGGTGACGGCGGTCTTCCTGGAAGGGATCGAGTACCTGACCCGGGTCCACGGGACGGAGCGCGTGATCGAACGGCTGGCCGCCTTCCATGTCGAGGCCCAGGCGCACAACGCCCGGGTCTGGGTGTACCTCCATCCGGACCTCATCCCGGCGGCCGACCTCGCGCTATTCACCGCGGCCTTCGGGAACGGGCCATCGAACGACTAGCCCCCGGGACCCGGAAAACGCCCCGGGTGCCGGGACGGTGGAAAGGGAGGAAAGGGTTGGCCGGACGCGAGCTGATCGGAAGCCTAGGCGCACGTGCCCACGGAGGTGCACTGCTCGCTGATCTGGGTCACGCTGTTGAGCGTGATCGTGGCGGTCGCCGCGGAGCCCAGGTCGTAGTAGAGGACGAACGTCTGGGCCGTGCCGGGGATGACCGCCTGCGTCTCCAAGTACACGATGACGGTCGTGACGGTGGGTACGACCCCGGTGGAGACGGAGATCTGCATCTCGATCTCGGTGGAGACCGGGGCGGTGATGGCCTCGGTGAACTTCCAGAAGTGCGTGACGTCGTTGAGGGTCGGCGCGTTTACCCCATAGCTAATCCCGGCGGCGGGCAGGACGGTGGGCGTAGCCATGATCGCGGAGAGCACGGCGGGTGTTCCTGCCTGGGTGGTCACGCCGGCCGTGGTCTCAGTCCAATAGGTGAGCGCCGCGGTGCCGTGATAGGCCCCGCTCCCGGTCTCGACGGCGCCCTGGTTGACCGCGAAGGATGCCGCCATGACCCAACCCCCCCCGAGGACCAGAAGTGCGACGAACGTTCCCCCGATGACGTAGCGCGCCTTCAGTCGACGTGAACTCCCGGTCGCTGTGGTCGTGTAGGCAGGTGCCATTCGAAGTCCTCTCGGATGCATTTGCGCGGGTCCGGGTAGAAGAATGTACGGGTACGCAGGAAGTCCCATTTTCCACGGAAAAAGCCGGCACTTCGAGCTTTCTCCTCGGGCGCTCCGTCGGGGGTTCAGGGACAGCGCCCGATTCCGGTGCACACGAGAACCGTCACGTGCATGGTCTGGACGGTGACCCCGCTCGGGCCGAAGGCCCCCGCGTCCCAGTAGATGAGGAACGTGAGGTCGACGGCCAACGTCCCCGGGCGCGTCTCGAGATAGACCGTGACCGAGGACGCCGCCCGGGTCAGTCCGTCCACGAAGCGGAGCTCGAGCTCGGTCGAGCCCGGTGCGGCGGTCGTCTCCAAGAATTCCCAGCGGACCGAGGTGTTAGCCGCGGTCGCCGAGTTGATCCGGTAGCTGCTCGACGCAGCGGCCAGCACGGTGGGGGCGGAGGAACCCGTCGAGAGCAGAGTGGGTACGGGGGCCGGCATGCCCCATATCTGGGCCGCTTCCCACCCCCAGTACGCGGGGGACTGCTCTCCCACGTCGGCCCCCTGCCCCTGCTCAGCGGTTCCCGGCCCCACGCTGGCGGGTGCGCCCAGACTCCAGCCGGCCACCGTCGAAGCCAGGACGAGCGCCAGGACCACGAGGATGCCGATACCGAACCGAGTGAAGAAACCGGAGCTTCGTTCCCGGCGGACCGGCGCGCTCATGGACACACCCCCAGCGCGGGGCACGCTTGAGCGACCTCGAGCTGGTCGACGAAGGTGACCCCGGTCGCGTGACCCGAGTCCCAGTACACCGTGAACGTGAGCGTCCCGGTCAGCGCGGCTCGCTGCGTCTCGATGTAGACCGTGATCGAGGCCGTGGCCGCCGTGACGCCGACGAGGTAATGGATGTGAAAGTTGAGCTCAATCTCGGTTCCGGCCGAGACCCCGACGGTCTCGTTGAAGACCCAGACCAGGGCCAGGTTCCCGGCGGTCGCCGCGTCGATCCGGTCCGTCGCCGAGAAGCGGGTCAGTCGGGTCGGTGCGACGACCGAGCCGCTCCACAGGCGCGGCAGAGGCCTCGGGGTGACCCCCGACTCCGACCCCACCTGCTGCCAATGCCCCAGGAACTCGGCCGGCGTCTGGATCCCCGCGAGGGTCTCGGTCGAATGCGTGACCCGGAAGGCTACCCCGCCGACGCCACCGATCGTGAGAACCGCGGCGAAGAGGGCGCCGAGCGCGAGCATCCGTCGGCGGCGAAGGGTCGACCTCGGTCGACTCGGCCCGCGGAGACCGCGAGGATCGCGCATCGGTTCTCGAGAAGTGGGGCGGTGTCCAGCCTCCTGGTCGTGCGTCGCGGGGGCAGGACATAACACCTTGCCGCCATCGGAAATCCGCGGCGGTCCGCAGTGGTCAACGTCCCGATTCGCTTTCGGGGAAGGCAGAGTTCGGACCGCCGTCCGGTGAACCGGGTCCGTCGACCTCCTCGATTCCCTCGATCCCCCCATCCGCGGGACCCGAGTTCGGTGCGGGGGAGCTCCGCCGACGCTGCCGGTCCCACAGAAGGAGGCCCGCCACGGCGAACGCCCCCAGTCCGACCGCCGCCCAAGCCCAGAGAGGCACCAGCTCCCACCCGGAGCGCGTTTCGGAGGGGCCGCCGCTCATCGGGATGGTAAGCGTGAGGTTCGCTCGCGCCACTCCGCCGAGGGCGTCGCGCACGGTCAGTCCCACGTCGAACGACCCGGTCGTGTTCATTGCACAAACGAAAGCGGTCTGGGACGGTGCGCACCCCGGTGGCAGGTCGGTCCACCCGGAGTGGAACGGACCTGCGCCTCCCGAGACGGCGTAGCTGAACGTCACCACCGACCCCACCGTCGCAGGGTTCGGCGTAATTTCCTCTCCCAGTATCGCGAGAGCGGCAACGACCGATACCTCGACGGTCGCGCGAACGGTGCTGCCCAGTCCGTCCGTGACGGCGACGGTGATGTTGAACGTCCCCGGGCCGGTCGGGCCGCAGGTCATGGACGGCTTGGAACTTCCCTGACACCCTGGAGGCAGGCCGGAGTAATTGTACACTAGGGCCGGTGCGCCCCCCGCGACGCTCGTGTTGAGGTCAAACGTCCCGCCGACCTCTACCCGCGTAGGGGACGCGGCGAACGAGATAATCGCAGGATACCCCACGACGGTCACGTTCTCCTCTACCGCCACGAATCCAATCGCCGTCGCATCCGTCACGTTCACCGAGATCCCGAACGGGCCCGTCTGACCCGTACCACACGTGAATTGCGCGGCGTCGGGAGGAGTGCAATTCACCACGGGCACGGACCATGCGAACGCGTAGGGAAGGACGCCTCCCGAGACCGCGACCGAGAATGTGACCGTGGACCCGACGTACGACGTGCCCGGCGAGAGGAGTGGGCCGGACGCCGAGAGCCGGGAACCCACCTCCAGTCCGGCGGAGGCGTTGACGCTGGCGTTCGAATAATCCTCGACGGACACCTGAACCGTGAAGTTACCCGGCCCGGACGGTTGGCAGCTCAGGATCGGTACGGAAGAACTAACGCACCCCGGGGGAAGACCCGAGTAGGAGTAGCGAAGGGGGGGTGAGCCGCCCGACACCACGACGCGGAAGGTCGTGGCGTACCCCACGTCGACCGGGGAGGGAAGGACCGAGACCTGGGCGTGGAGCGGCGTTGTCCCGAGAGCCCAGCTCTGGTCATCAAACCCTCCGGAGATGTACAATAGGTAACCGTCCGCCGGGTCCCAGACGGACAGCGGGTCGTAGCCGATCGGGGGAGTGGCCGGCAGGTGCGCCGTTTGGTTGGCCCACGCCCCCCCGAGGAACTCCCAATCCTCGTAGTCCGCCGACCCGTTCTCCGAGTAGAGGTAGCTGGGCGCTACCAGATCCTCCAGCGCGTTCGTGGCCGCATCGAAGGCCAGGGTCTGCACCGCGCCGGTGGTGAAGTCGGGACCGACGAGGTTGAGGTCGGTCCAGCGGCCATCGCGGAATTCCCAGGTCTCGTTCGTCGCGAGGCCGTACCCCGAGTTGGGGAAGGAGCCCCCGAAGAATACCACCCCCCCAGCGGCGGGGTCGTAGGTCATCACACTGTCCGCCCCGCCGGGACCCGGTGGGGGCTGGCCGGCGGTGGCGGTGAGGTTGGTCCACGTCCCGTTCGCAAAACTCCAGGTCTGAGAGCGGTTGGCGGACCCCACCGGGTCGAGCAGCACGGCGGAGCCGTTCGCCGGGTCTGCGGCCATCATCGGCAGTCCGGACGCCGGAGGACTCACCGACAGGGTGGGGGTCAAGTTGGTCCATGTCCCCTCCGAGAATCCATAGGTCGCATTCGTCGGAATCGTGGGGCCCCCGCCTGGATTACCCGCGATCTGTGCCTGGCCCCCAAAGGCGATGAGCTCGGAGTCCGAGCCGTCGTACGCCAACGCGGCGAATAGATCGGGGATTCCGTTGGACGGCCCCGCCCAGGTGTAATTGTTGTACGTCCAGAACTTGCCGAAGCTCGGGGTCGAATCCCCCCCGAGGAACACCGTGGTGTTCGCCGCCGGATCGAAGGCCAAGGCGCTGCCGATCGTCGCACCGGGCGCGGTCGCCCCCAGCGCACTGATGTTCGACCAGTAGGGAGGATCCGAGACCGCCGGTGTGCCACCGTCGTACGGAGGGGCCACCTTCGCGCTCTCCCGAGCCATATCCCCTCCGCTGCTCGGCCGGGGGCCCTCGGATGCGGAGCGGAGGTCACGAGGAGGCTCAGCGCGCAGCGCTAGGAGCGCCGCGGATCCCGAGGGGGCGACGATGACTGTCAGAAGGACCAGGGTGACCGCTCCCGTGAGAAGGGCCGGGAGGAGAGACCCTCTCCGAAGTCGGTGGATCGTCCTCGTCCTCACCATGAATGCTCGTGGGGGGGGTTCCGTCTCGCGCCGAGGCACCGCCCCTTCTTGGCCGCTTCCCTCCGGTCGCTCGAGAGCGTTGATTGATGTAGGCAGACCGGACATCGCAGTTCCGTCGTGGAGAACTCCATGGGTCCACCCCGGACCTTTGCGCCGGGCGGAAGCGATCGGCCCCCGAGTGGCTTCGGCCGGTTCGTCCCCTTCCTGAGGTCCCACCCGATCGTCTGCCTGGCCGTCCTGACGCCCGGGATACCGGAGTACCTCTCGACGTCGAGCCCGGTGCTGGCCCTCGTCACGAACCCTGCGTTCTTCTTCCTCCAGGTCGTCATCAACGTCGGACAGTACACAGCCGGAGCGCTGCTCATCCGGGAGGCGGTGATTCGCTGGCACAAGGGGTGGGGGACGATCTTCCTCCTCGGCCTCGCCTACGGGATCACGGAAGAAGGCCTCGGGGACAACACCCTGTTCAATTCGAACCACGGCGCGGATGGCGTTCTCGGGTCGTTCGGTCGATTTGCCGGTGTGAATTGGGTCTGGGCGACTGGGGTCCTCGCGTTCCACGTGATCTACTCGATCGGTCTCCCGATCCTGCTCCTGCGTCTCGCACTCCCCGCCACCCGGGGACGCTCCCTCGTCGGGCGTCGAAGCATCCTCCTCGCGCTCGTCTCCCTGGCGGCGACGACCGCAACGGAGACCGCGCTCGTTTACGGCGAGTTCCACTTCTGGATGGGGCCTTACCTCCTCGTGGGGAGCCTGGGGGTCATCGCGGTGCTCGTGGCCGCCGGATACCGCGCCCCTCGGACCCTCTGGACACCGGCGGCCGAGCGCCCGACCGCGCGACCCTGGCAGGTCGGAACGATCGGGTTCGTCTTTTTCCCGGTCGCCTTCCTCCTGGAGTACGGCTTCACGTCGACTCCCGTTCCCCCCGCCGTCATCCTTCTCATCGAGCTGGTCGAGTTCGGGATCCTCCTCGAGACCATCCGGCGAGGGATTGGGAGGGCGGACCACGAATATCTCCTGGTGGATCTCGCGTTCGGTTTCGTCCTCTGGCAGGCGCTCTTCGGGGTCCTCTTGACGCTGGGTCTCCCCTACACGCTCCCGCTCGTCGTGCTCGCGCTCCTCTTCTTCGTCCGGCTCCGAAGGGCCTACCCCGCCCCCGAGACCTTACCTATCGGCGGCGGTGACCCGCCGGTCCCGGCCGGTGCGGTCCTTTGCCACTGACGGCCCGGTCCCCCCGGGGTGGCTCGGAACTCCGGAGGGAGGTGGCAGGGACTTTTTGGAATCGGTCGAGGTCGGCAGGACTCTGTGGCCCCCGTCATCGGGCCCTCCGGAAAGACCGCCCTTCCGCGGAGCGAGGAAGAAGAAAAGGGAGGAAAGGGTTGGTCGCGGGTCCGGGTCGGGAGCTCCGACCGGACCTACCTCTGCCACCTACGTGTAGACCAACGTAAAGTGCAGGTTCGCTCCGTTCACCAGGATCGCCGAGGGGCTCGGTGCCGTGTAGCCGGTCACGGCGCCCGGGAACACGCCGTAGGCCCCGTCCGGGAGCCAGAAGGTGACCTCGGTCCCTGTGGTGGTCTGCGTGTAGCCGTTGATGGTGACCGCCCAGGACGTTCCGGAGGCGAGGCCCGTCTCGTGGACCCGGACCTTGTAGAGCGTCAGCAGGGTCAGCGGGAGGTGGTCGCCGCCCGTCCAGATCTCGCCACCGTTCGTGTACGTGACCCCGTACGGGTTCGAGGGGGTTCCGTAGTTGTCCCAGTAGTTCCCACCCTCGTAGCTGAGCCCGAGGATGCTCCCGGACATGTGCCAGCCGTTCAGGGACATGACGTCCGTCGCGGGCTGGTAAGCCACGTTCCACGAGTCGGTCCACGGGGCTGATCCGCCGACGTAGAAGTTCTCGGGAATCAGGAACGCGGTGTTGGGCGTCAGGAACGCATTGTTGTAGATCAGGTCGTGCGATTCCCAAACCCAGAGTCCGACCTGGCTCCCGGCGTTGAGCGCGGCGCCCGGGTTGCTGGCGGGGAGGGTCGAGGCGTAAAAGACGTTGCCCCAGATGACGTTGTGGCCGCCGAGGCCGGTCGCGTCGACCGTGTTGATCCCGTTCGACTCCACGTAGAACGTGTTCCCCGCGATCAGGTCGTGGCTTGAGTCCCAGAGGTAGACGGCCGCCGGCTCCGCGAACGAGGCCCCGTTGTAGAACCATCCCGAGAGGTCCGCGTTCGCCACGATCGACACGTGGGTCGACCGGTACAGCTCGATGTTCAGCTGGTTCGACAAGGGTGACCCGAAGCCGGTGTTGGGGTAGGCGACCCCGAAGCTCGGCATGTTGTAGACGTTCACATACGCGGTCGTGTCGATGAGATAGACCCCCGGGAACACCGGGAACAGGTAGTCGTTGAACGACGCGAACAACGGGTCGATCGACGCCGCCAGGTTGTTGTCCAAGTAATACGGGTGGCTAAACGTGCCCAGCCCGCCCGGCTGGGAGATCGCCGCGAGCTGGCTGTTCGCCTCGGCCCACAGCGGGGTATACACGCCTGCCGCGGGGTTGGACACCAGCGACACCGTGAGCGTCACGGAGGAGTGATGACCCACGTTCACGACGACGGGCGTGTAGTCGCTCAAGAGGAACTTGAACGTGTACGCGCCCGGGCTCAACCAGTAGACGGCCGGACCGCTCACCGGGGTCGGTCCCCAGGCGGCGGTATACTCGCTGAAGGTGTGGCCCTGGTTCGCGAACACGAACGCGTTCGTGGGCGAAAGGTTGACCGTGACCTTCTCCGCGCCCTGGTGCGCTCCCACAATCCCCCAGAGTGGGTAGAGGATCGAGGGTCCGGAGTTGAGCTCCGCGACGGGGTGAGCACCGGTCGTCGCGTACTCCGCGATCCCCTCGGAGGTCTCGCCCGTGTCAGTTCCGAAATCGTAGGCCGAACGGACGGTCTGGAAGGTGGAGGTCCCGTTGGGGAGGGTCCAGAGGCCCATCGAGCCGGTGATGCCGAGGAGAGTGGTCGTGGACCCGCCGCCGGGTCCACCGAGCATGATCTCCGCGTCGTTCAGGAGGAAGTCCGTCGGGTTCGCGAACTGTCCGTTGATCTGGAACGTGGGCATGGGCGCCTTGTGATGGGGCGTCGCGAGTCCGGTCGAGTTGAATTCGACCTGGTCGAACGACCCAGAGACCGTCCCGCTCGTCGTGGCGACGGTGTAGTTGAAGAACACCGTGGGCCGGTCGTTGACGACCGAGGCGTTGTTGTACACCTGGACGGTGAACGGCGTCGAGACGTGGTAGGACGGTCCGATCGCGTAGTAGTACACTCCGGGGACGGTGAACCCATCCCCGCTGTAGATCGAGTTCGCTTGCATGGCGATGGCCGGGCTCGAGAAGTTCCAGATGTTGTCCTCAAACGCGAGCGTGCTAGTGACGGGGTTGTAGACCGGGACGTTCTGGATCCAGTACTGGTAGGAGGCGCTGCCGAGCACGTCCGTGTGCGTCAGCACCGTGTTGAGCTGCATCGTGAACCCGTCGGGGTCCGATGAGGTGACGTAGACGGGGTTGACGCTGTTCAGGGTCACCGATGCCTTGACGCTCTGGGTGTAGGAGATCGTACCGACGTTGGTTCCGTTAACGTTCTGGATCCCGAAGTCGCCGAGCCCCATCGGGGCCGGGGACTTCGCGTACAAGGGGGTGATCAGGTTTCCGGTGCTCGAGAAATGGGCGCCGAAGTTCGGCAAGAATGCGTCGCGTTGCGGGATGTTGTCGCTCTTGAGAGTCGAGAGAATCCTACTCTCCGTCGCCGCTGTGCCGGTAAGGGCCTGGGGCGCGATCGCGGGGGCCGCAGCCGCGGGCGCCGTATGCACCGACGCCGGAGCGACGACCAACGCACTCGGAGCGGCGCCGGCAGCGGCCGCCGCGGGGGCGGCCGATCCCGCCGGAATCAGCATGATCGCGGCGATCGAAAAGACCAACAGTCCCACCAGTCGAATGTTATACGCCATCTCTAGACCTCGCAACGGCCGATGTTCCGGAGGGACTTATACCGCTCGCCGTACGCATGCATGCGTACATATGCGCGTCATGACCGAGGGTACAGGCCTTCGGCCATTGGGTTCCGGGGCCCTCCTTCAACCCGGCCGGGTCGCTATCCGGTTTGGCCCCAAGAGCGGCCACCCCCCGGGGACGTTCCCGCAGATCGACGCTCACCCGATCAGCTGTCCGAACGGCCGGGCGCGGTCTCGACATACCCGACCACGACACAGGCCAAGAGGAGCCCTCCGGCAGCGACCGCCAGGGGGACCGTCACTGCCGCGGCGAGACCGATCGACGTCGAATAGGAGCCGAGGGGCCCCGACGAGGTAAGGCCGGCCGCAGCGGCCCGGAGGTAGTAGTAGACCGTGATCTGCGGCAGGTGGCCCGGGAACAGAGGAAGCACGAACTCCCACAAGAAGGCGTAAACAAGGCCGAGGACGAACGCGCTCGGGGTCACGAGTCCCATGAGGAGATAGATCGCGAGGTAGGCGACCGAGCCGAGGAGGACCAGCACCAATCCGGCCGCGATACACCCGGCCGGGAACGCGGCTCCGTCCGCGCCGGCCGCCACGATGGCCAGGGAGACCGCGAAGGAAGGAAGGAGGAAGGTGAGCGTGGCGGCCCACCCTCCGAGATACTTCCCGATCACGATCGAGGGACGCGCGACCGTTCGCAGCGTCAGGAACGGCATCGTGTCCTCCTCGATCTCGGTCCGGAAGAGGCCCACCCCGATGATCAGCGTGGTCAGCGGGACCTGGACCGAGAGGACGAGGGTGACGACCACGTTGCCGAACCCGGTGATGAGGGAGGCGCCCGTGATCCCGTAGGCGAATACCGCGGCGAGGATCACCGGCGGCAGGGCCGCGAGCAGGGCGGAGATCCAGAGGCGCCCCCCGGTGAAGTTCCCACGGTAGGTCATCCCGACGATCACGGCCAGCCGGCGCGCCTGGCTCGTCATCGGCTCACTCCGTCAGGAGGCGGAAGACCGCCTCGAGGTTGTCGTCCACGCCCCGGACCCCGCGGACCGGAACGGCTCCGGTGCGCGCGAGCTCCCCCAGCGCCCGGTAGAACGCGTCCGGAGAGCGGGTCTGCGCCACGACCTTCTCCGGCCCGGGGAAGGAAACGTCGGTGACGTGTTCCCACCCCGCGAAGGCCCGGCCGAGCTCCCGTGGGGCCGGCGTCGTCACTTCGACCGAGTGCGGTCGGGTGTCGATCAGGTCCCGGATCTGGTGAAGGTCGCCCTGGGCGATCGCGCGCCCGTTCGACATCATCACGATCTGGTCCGTCAGGCGCTCGACCTCGTAAAGGACATGCGAGCTCAGGATGATGTGTCGGCCGGAGTCTGCGATCCGGGCGAAGAGGTCGAGCAGGTGCGCCCGACCGACCGGGTCGAGGGCATTCAACGGTTCGTCCAGCAGGAGGAGCGCGGGGTCGTTCGCCAGCGCCGAGGCGATCTTCACTCGCTGGCGCATGCCGCGGCTGAACCCGGCGAGCTCTCGGTCCTTCACGGGAAGCAGGTCGACCTCGGCGAGCGCCTTCTCGCACCGACGGCGGACCTCGCTCTCCTCGAACCCGTCCAGCCGCAGGAGGGTCCGCAGGAATCCCTCGGGGGTCATCCATTCGTACAACGTGGGGGATTCCGGGCAGTACCCCACCTCGCGATTCGAGCGCACCGGGGACGAGGCTGGACGTCCGAGGACCGTCAGGCTTCCCGCGTCCAAGTGCAACTGCCCGGCGAGAACGCGGAAGAACGTCGATTTGCCGGCGCCGTTCGGGCCGACCAATCCGGTGATGCCGGGTCCGAACTCCGCCGTGAACCCGTTGAGCCCCAGCACCTCCCCATAGCGCTTCGTCGCGCCCGTCGCGACCACGACGGCGGGCGTCAACCGACCACCTCGACCCGGCGAACCCGAAGGAATGCGATAGCCCAAGCGATCACGATGATCCCGAGGACGATGGACAGCGCCGTCCCGGGGTCGACCGACGGCGTCACACCGAACACCGATTGTCCGATCGCCAGCAGGTCGTCGAGAGGGCTCACGTACAGCACCTGGGCGCTCGATGTGACGCCTTGCAGGAGGGAGGCCAGGACCTCCGCGCTCACTAGCACGCCGAAGATCGCCGCCCCGGCGTAGACTGGGCGGCGGGTGAGGCTGGAGAGAAAGAGCGCGAGGCTCGTGAAGAATCCCACCATCAGCACTCCGACCACGACGAACGCACCCATCGCGGTCGCGGCCAGTCCGAAGGAGACGTTCCCGACGAAGTAGGCGAAGAGGCAAGCCGCGACCCCGGGGACGAGAAAGAAGATCGCGAGGACCAGGCCGACCGTCGCCCCCTTCCCGACCAGGTAGTCGGCCGGCGTGATCGGCCGGCTGAGGTAGAGGGTGATCGACCGGTCGGCGATGTCCCCGGCGATCGCGCTCGCGCCGGCCGACGCGACCAGCAGCGTCGCGAGGAGCAGGTAGGGAACCGACTTGTAAGGTGTGGCGAAGTTCGTGAGTCCCACCGAGCCACCGAAATTCACAAAATTGACGAGGGCCGGGGTAGTGTACAGCACGACCTCGATCCCTACGATGAGCGAGCCGAGCACGATGAGAACGATGTTCAGGGCGCTCAGCCGCCGCATGAGCCCCTCGAAGACGATGACGCGGACGCGCTTCCACCGGGGCTCGCGCTCGAGCGCCCCGATCGTGTAGCGAGGTGCGTTGATCGTCACGACCCCCCTCCCCCCGCGGCCGGCACCATCTGGAGGAACAGCTCCTCGATGCTCCGCGTGGCCGGTCCGAGGTAGCGGATCTGACAGTCCGCCTCCGCCGCGGCTTCGAAGAGGACCCGTTCGCCCCCGCTCGGGCGGTCGATGCGGACCTCGTGCCGCGCGGGACGGGAGACCACGCCCCGTTGGCCCAGGGCGGCTACGAAACGGGGCAGGTCGCCCTTGATCCGGATCACGAGCTCTGGGTTCTCCACGGAGAGGATATCCTTGGTCGGAGCGGACGCCAGGAGCCGACCGCCATTCAGCACGACCAGGTAGTCGCACAGCCCTTCCACGTCCGGTAGGAGGTGGGTGGAGAGGACCAGGCTACGGTCCTTGGTCCCGCTCAGGGCCTTCAGCAGGCCGAGCATCTCGGAGCGACCCGTGGGGTCGAGGCCGGCGGTCGGCTCATCGAGAAGCGCGAGCGGCGGGTCGTGGACGATCGCCTGGGCGAGCTTGACCCTCTGGCGCATCCCTACCGAGTACTCGGCGATCTTCCGGTACCGTTCTTCCCGGAGCCCGACGAACTGGAGGACGTCGTGGGCGCGCCCGAACGCCTGGCTCTTGGGAAGGCCGCTGAGTCGGGCCATGTACGCTACGAAACCGACCCCGGTCATGGCCGGGATCAAGCAGTCGTGTTCGGGCATGTAGCCCACCCGCTCCCGTAACTGGACGCCCCGGAGAGCGACATCCTCCCCGAGGATCCTCGCGGTCCCGGCCGTGGGTTCGAGCAGCCCGAGCAGCAGCCGAAGGAAGGTGGACTTACCGGCGCCGTTCGGGCCGACGAGCGCGATCGTGCCGGTGGGGATCGCCACGGTCAGGTCGGAGAGCCCTACGACGCCGCCATAGTGCTTGGTGAGGGACTGCGTCCGGATCAGGTCCACCGTGTCACCTCAGGCCTCGTGCCGGCCTCGTGAGCATCGAGCGGGTTCTCTCTCCTTTCGGGGCGACCGTCGACGTCGATTCGATAAGGAGCTCACGCCTGAACCACATCGGTCCATCCGATAGACCTAGCGGCGCGGAGGCGGTAACAAGAATGGAGGGTATCCGCTCCCCGACCCGAGCGAATCGCGTGCTGAGCCTTCGGGCCAACCCGCCCACCTAGTATCGCGCATGGGTGATCATCGTCGGACTGGTCTCGATCGGCCTAGCGTTCGCCTTCCTCGCAGACCCTGGTTTGGCGGTCGTGACGTTCGTTTCCTCCTCGGTTTCGTCCTCCTCGCGATCGGGATCGATAGGTGGGTTGCGGGGTTCAAGGGCCACCCGTGGCGCTGGAGGGCGGGCTTCATGCCGTCCCCCCGGTTCCGGACTGACGTCCCACTCGGGTCCTCGGCCGCCCCGATGGCGGGAGGCCCGGCCGCAAGGCTTGGGGCGGGCGGGGGAGCGCCTCCGCTCCCTCGAGGTCGCCGACCCCACGGGTGAGCCGGGGGGTTAACGGTTCTTCCCACCGAGCGGTACCCGCCGTCTCCGGGCCGCGATCCTTCGCTGGCGTTGCTTCTGGTGGCGCTTCTTCCCGCCGGGGCTCGGGCGTTTCCTCGGGCTGCCTGTCACGACTGTCACCTTGGGGAAGGGCTAGACGGAGCGAGGGATATCGTCACCTGGCGGTCCCCAGGCACGGCCGACGAGTTGTTACGAGGGGGGCTCTTCGAGTCGGCGACCAGGTCGAGGAACGGCCCCCTCCGCCCCGGAAGTCGTTAGAGGTCCCCAAGGTCCGTGCCGACGTCGTCCCCCGGCTCGAAGAGGATCGCGACGATCCCCCCCACGATCCCGAGGACAAGTCCTAGGTAGAATCCGCCCCCGGTGTAGAGGCTCAGGAAGGAGCCGAGCATGACCACGATCCCCGCGATTCGGGACGCCGCGGGGGTGCGATACAACACCACCGCCATCCCGCCGAGGATGAGGCCCAACAGAACGCCGAGGAAGCCCAGCGCGCTCACGGCGCCCCCGAGCGTCGGAGAGAACGACCCGATCGCGGAGCCGATGGCCAGGAGCGCCAGGCCCTCGAGAAAGATGAGGATCGCAGCCAGCAGGACGAGCACGACCGCGAGGACGGAAAATTCGTCGCCGTAGGAGTTCTCGGCCATGCTCGAATGGGACTTCGTGGTTCGATTTAATCATGGGGGAGCACCGAAGGTGCCTCCTCGGGACGATCTGACAACCCGGTTCAGGGAGGTCGATGCGGACCCCTCTCGGCACCTTTCGGCCTCTGAGCGCCCGGCTCGGGTCGCCGCGGGAGGGCATCGCTCGGAGATCACGGAGTCGGTCCGAGCTCGAGGCGTCGGAGCGGGGCCAGCGCTAGTATGGGCGCCACCAACGCGGGACTACTCAACACCGCCCCCGCGACCCGGTCGAACGGGTCCATCACCCGATCGAGAGACGGTCGCTCCCGACGGAGTCGTCCCCCGTGAACCTGGCGTCTCTGAATAACTAGGGGAGCCCGGCGGTGGAGGATCAGGTGAGCATAGCCGCGAACGCCCGGCCGAGCTCTGCGTAGGTCTGTCGAAGGTCGAGCACCATCGCTTCCGCGGGAGACCCGACCAACGCCTCCAACGTCTCGAACGTCTCCAAGAAATCCGCTCGGGCACAAGAACCGGAACAGTAGTAATGGTCCCGGAACATCGGGGCGATCGCGTCCGAAAGGCCGACCAACTCGAGTGCGCGGCTTCCCGGGCTGAAGCGTTGGCCGCACCGGCATCGCGCGGGGGACCCCACCAAGCGCTCGACGAGGGACGGGCCCCCCGCGGACCGGTAGGCGAGCGACGCTGGACTCTCGGTCAAGCGCCTCCGACCATGTCCATCAGGGACCAGGCCGGAACCCTATGAACCTTCGCTCGGGGGACCTCCACGCTTCCGTGCGCGAACCTTCCGCCCGGGCGAACCTCTTCCCAACGGAGGGAGGCGACCGGTTCCCTCTCGAATTTGATGGCGACGAGGTGGGCCCCGAGTTCTCCTTGGCTCCGGAAAACCTCCTCTCGGGCCTTCCGGGCGCGTAGTCAACTGGGATTCGTCCGACCGACCCCCTCGATCCGGTCCGAAATCTTCGCCTCCCTTTCCCATCGGGCGGGATCGCCCTGGAACACGCTCCGGGCGGGGAAAGGTCAGCACGGGGCGCGCGGACCGGTCGTCGCGCACCGACGCACGTCCCGACGGAGTTCGACCTTCCCGACCCAAGGGGCGGGAGGAACAACCGCCTTCCCCTAGGCGACCTCGGCCGCGCGAGGGCTCGGTTCGGCCGTTCTTCAACGAACATAGCCTCTCTCGAAGCCGATACGTAGCCATCCGTATTTATGCGCATCTTAAAATAGTACGGGCGACGAAGAACGTTCACTCCCATTCCTCTCCGCTTTCGCGGTGGAAGTTATGAACGGCCAACCTACCTCTCAGGCAGCCGCAGGTCGCTTCGTCGGGACCGCGGGCCCGCGCAAGACCCTGCCTTTCACTCGGACATCCCGGGAGTCGCAGGTCCCGGACGAAAGCGAACCGCCCGCCGAGCGACGCGCCCCCCGGACGTCCACGACCGGAACGAAGGGCCCCTCCCTCGCCGTGACCCGACGGTCCGCCAACCTTCGAGCCATCCGCCACGGGATGTCGCTGCTCAGTGCGCTCGTCTCCATCGGGCTCGTTGTAACGGTCCTCCTGACGGGGGCTCCCGCGGGCGTGACGTCCGCGAACAGCAACCTGGCCCCGAACACGACCCCGCCCCTTACCTTGACCATTCACGGCGTCGCGGCGACGGAAACGCCGTACTTCTGGGCGACGGATCCGGGCGGTTCCGCGAACGTTGCGACCTCGGTGCAGGCCGCTCTCCTCAACGCAACTCCGATCAAGACCCTTCGGTACGGGGACAACTGGGTTGACCAGTCCAACTGGTCCGATAATTGCTACTATAACGACAACAACGTCTGCAGCACTCCGCAAGCCAGTCCCACGTCCTTCGCCACCCTGTGCCAGTGGGTCCGGGACGAATGCGTCCTGGGAGTGCCGGCCGAATCGAACCGTGCGTCGACCGTGACGGCGCTCCTCCATTGGTTTGCCAAGGAAACGAGTTGGACGCCGGACTGTTGGTCGATCGGTAACGAGCCCCAGGACTGGACCCACTTCAACATCCCGTGGACGTCGTGGTCGAGCGAGGATGCCTCCACTCCGACGGCGGCCCAGTTTGCGACGGTCGCCGCCAACCTGACCGGGGCCATCCGGCACATCTACCCGGGCGCCTGCATTGTGGGGATCGAGAACAACGACAATGTCGCCCGGAGCGCCCCATGGACCTCGGCGGTGCTCGCCGCGGCACCGAACGTCAGCGCCGTCGCGATCCATTCCTACCCCGACAACCACTGCACGGGCCCTTACCTCTCCAGCACCAACCTGACCTCGGTCGCCCGCCAGTACGAGGACGCCAAGGCCGTTTCGGATGGACTACCGGTGTACAACCACGAATTCAACATCGGGCTCGGAACGGGCGCTCAGGCCTGCAAAGCGTTGGGAACGGTGACGGCGGCCGTCTTCGTTTCCGCCACCGCCGCCCAAGTACTTGAGCTGGGGATGCCGCAGTTCGCCTACTTCCGGTTCTATTGCTCGTCCACCTACGACTGCATGTATGACTCGGGGACGAACACCCCCACCCCCATCTACACGCTCTACTCCGAGCTGTTCACCCATATGGATATCAGCACCATCCGCAACGTCACGTTCTCGAGCGGGGCCGACCCGGGAACGTTCGCCGCGGAGGGGTCGGACAATGCGACCGACTCCTCCCTGCTCCTTTCCAACGCGGTCACGTCCACGTGGGAGAACGTCTCGCTCGCCGGCGTGTCGCCGTCCAATTGGACGGGGGAGGTCTACACGCAGGACACCGCGGGGACCGTATCGCGGATGGACTATGTTCCGGGAATGACGGTGAGCCTGCCGCCCGAGTCGACGATCGTGGTGAAGATGTATCAGGCCGCGGGCAACGGAAGCGGCGGGAGCGGCCCCAGCGGGACGCCACCCACGACCTGGACGCTCGGCGGAACTGTGAGCCTCGCGGATGCGACCATCCCCGCCGACCTGACCGTCCAACTCACCTTTTCCCTGCAGAACGGTTCGACCACCGAGCTCGACGCGGCGGTCGGCCCCGCCGGGGCCTTCTCGATCGGGAACCTCACGTTCACCGGGACGTTCGCTTCGGCACGGCTCGGACCGGGGACGTATACCGTGGTGAACGTGAACGTGAACAACCTCGTCCCCCAGACGATCTTCCTGTCGATCTTCGCGGAGGCTTCCTCCCCGAGCAACTCCACTAACCCCGGGAATAACTCCTCGGGCTCGGGCCCTCCCGGGCCGGGGGGAAACCCCCCGCCCGTTGGAAACTCCCCTCCGGGGCCAGGTTCGAGTAGCCCGGCAACCTCGGTCGCTCCCACGCGGGAACCCGTCGTGCTATCGGTCCCGTTGGAGGCGACGCTGGTCGTGATGATCATCTTCGCGCTTGGTCTGGCGGGTTCGGGAGCGGTCCGATTTGCGCGGGCAATCGAACCCTCCCGTCGGCGACGTCGTTAACCGGCCCCGGGATCGGGCGTCCCGGAGGTCGAGGGAAGTCCGGTGTGGAAAGTCTCGCGGGGGCCCTTGAGTTCGGGTTCCTTCACGACACGAGCTCCCCTCATGCACCGCTCCCGATCCGCCCTCCGGAGCCCGTAGAGAATCCCACCCTCCTCGGACGGTCGAGTGGGCTTTACGAGCCCTTTATCGCGGCCCACATCCACCTCGGCACCATGGCGACGGACATCCAAGCGCAGAAGGCCGGGGACCTGGCCGGACCCGGTATCGGTACGTACGAGGAGGTCGAGCGAGTATTGCCGGGCGACTACCGTTCTGCGCTCTCCCCCCGAGAGACCCAGGTCGCGATCTACGCCGTGAAGAACTACATCGAGGAGAATCTATGCCGCGAACTCAACCTCATGATGGTCCAGGTTCCCCTGATCGTCGCCGCCGAGAGCGGCGTCAACGACATGCTCGACCGCGATGGCTCCCGCACCCCGGTCCAGTTCCACATCCCGAACGACCGCGACCTGCATCCGCTGGATGCCCAGGTCGTGCAAGCCGCGACGAAGTGGAAGCGGATAGCGCTGAAAGAGTTCGGGCTGGGCCCCGGCGAGGGGATCTGCACGGACATGCGAGCCGTCCGCAAGGACTACTTCCTCGACCACGACCACAGCGCGTACGTCGACCAGTGGGACTGGGAGCGCGCGATCCGCGACTCCGACCGGAACCTCGAGTACCTCAAGGAGACCGTCCGCCGGATCTGGAAGGTCATCACGGGCGCCCAGCGCCACGTCGAACAGTTGTTCCCCCAGCTGAAGGACCCACGCTATCCCGCCCTTCCCGAGGAGATCCACTTCCTGCACGCCGAGGAGATCCTGGACTCCTACCCGGACCTCCCGCGCAAGCAGCGCGAGACCGAGACGGTGAAGAAGTATCCCGCCGTCTTCATCATCGGGATCGGCTGGCCGTTGAAAGACGGATACCCGCACGAGATGCGCGCGGCCGATTACGACGACTGGACGACCGAGGTCAAGCTCCCGGACGGCCGGGTGATGCACGGCCTCAACGGGGACATCCTCGTGTGGAACCCGGTGACGCACCGCCGGCACGAGCTCATGTCCGGCGGGATCCGGGTCAACGCCGCAGCCCTGCGCACCCAGCTCACGATGAGCGGGCAGCTCGACTCCCTCCGCTACCCGTACCACCAGGGGATCATTTCGGGTGAGTGGCCCCTCAGCATCGGCAGCGGGATCGGACAGTCTCGGACCCAGATGCTCCTGTTGCGCAAGGCCCACCTCGGGGAGGTCAGCGTCTCGGTCTGGCCGAAGATCCTCACCGAGATCAGCGCTCGAAAGAACATCCACGTCCTGACCTGACGCGAGGACGCGGCGGGGGGGTCCTAGACGGCCCCCGTCCCGCCTCCGGAGAACTCGATCGCGAGCCGGACAGAGGATGGGAATCGCCGGGTCTAGAACATGTCACCGCGGTGGCTCGAGAACCGAGGGTCCTCGAAGACCTTCCGAAGGTCTTCTCCGCGGGTGGCTCGAGGGCCGAGCGGTCGGGCCATCAGTACCGTGTGGGAAGCGGGGAGCCGGAGGTACCCTCGCCCTTGGAGCATCGCGACCGCATCGTCCACGAACGACGTGCCTTGGAACGTAAGCCACCGCCCCCGGGCCAGACCTTCGAGCCCGGCGATCATCACCTCCGAGTATTCCGGAGCGGTCAGTACCACTTCGTTCACGCTGACGTTCCAACTGCTGCTCGAGGACAGATGCGCATAGCCGATCGCGCGAGCCCCGTGCGACAGGATGCGGTGGTTCTCCGGATGTCTCCACCCGAGCCGGAATCGGATCTGGACGGAGCCCGGGCTCCGAGGGACGAACCCGAGCCGTCCTTTCGTCGCCGTCGAGAGGAGGCGTTCCAACCGCTTCGCATCGCCGGAGCGGGCCACCCTCCAACGGTACCCCACCGCCGGCTCGCGACGCACCGATCGCGGGACCTGTCGAAGGGCATTGGGAGGCGAGTACACGTCCTCGTACCCTAGCTCCAGGTAGAGTCGGTGGGCCCCCCAGGTCCGGTGGGTCCAGAGAAAGGACCAATGCCGGCCCCGGGCCGATTCGCGCCGGTGAACCTCCCCCAGCAGGGCTCGAGCGAAGCCGCGACGGACGCCGCCGGGCAGCGTGAGGACGTCCGCGACGCCGACCACCGTCTGGGCGCCGGTCCGGCCGCGGAAGGCGAGCTGGAGGGTTTCGACCCGGGAGAGGAGACGACCGTCCTCCACCGCGTACACTCCCCAATAGTCGGACGCGGGGTGACCCCACTTTTGGAGCCGGCGAATGAGCGGGAGGTCCTGCGGGGGGTCGCCGTCGGACACCGCGAAGGTGGCGAGCTGGGGGAGGAGGCGAGGGGGCAGCTCGTCAAGTTCGTAGACCCGCACCTTCCGTACCCGCTGGTCGAGGGGGGGACCGACCGTGCCTATTTAGGTGGCTTCGGGCCCCGATTCGACCGGCCATCGTTCGCCGAGCGGAGCCGCTTCGCACCGGGTTCGGTTCGGACCTCCCCCCGACCGATTCGTCCCTAAACGGATAAGTCCTCGAGCGTCCCATCGGACCGAAGGTCGACCTTGACCGACGATGCGATCCGGACCCGGGGCCTGACCAAGCGGTACGGCACGTTCGCGGCTGTCGACCACGTCGACCTGGATGTGCCGGCCGGCACGGTCTTTGGGCTGCTCGGACCGAATGGCGCCGGAAAGACCACGATCATCAAGCTGCTCACCGGACTGAGCGATATCACCGAAGGCGAGGCGACCGTCGCCGGATACGACGTCCGACGCGACCCCATGCACGTGAAGAAGTACGTGGGGTGGGTAGCGGCAGAGGTGATCCTGGACGACGACCTTTCGGCGTGGGAGAACCTGTGGCTCCAAGCCCAATTGCAACGTCTCGACGACTGGAAGGGGCGCGCGGAGACCCTGCTTCGCTACTTCGACCTGACCGACCGCAGCCGGGACAAGGTCAGCACGTTCTCGACCGGCATGCGCAAGAAGCTGGAGATCGCGCTCGCCTTGCTCCACCAGCCGAAGGTGATCTTCATGGACGAACCGACGATCGGACTCGACCCGGGAACGCGCCAGATGCTCTGGGAGCTCATCCAAGGCGTCCACCGGGAGTTCGGGATCACGGTCCTCCTCACCACGCACTACATCGAGGAAGCCGATGCCCTCTGCGACAACGTGGCGATCATCGACCATGGCAAGATCGTCGCCTTCGGAACTCCCGACGAGCTCAAGGAGAAGGAGAAGGCCGACGTCATCGAGATCGAGACGTCGAGGCCGGTGGACGAGGCCCGACTACGGGCGATCCCGGGCGTCCTGGAGGTCCGTAGCCAAGGAAGGGCCTGGATGATCCGGGTTACGTCCGCGGAGGCCGTGCTGCCCCAGGTGCTCGATTCGGTCCACGAGGAAGGGATCCGGTCGATCAACGTCCAGAAGCCCAGCCTCGAGACCGTGTTCCTGAAGCTCACCGGACGGCGGATCGGGTCCGATGCCGGGGAAGCCGTGGACTTCCGTAAGTTCTATGCCCAAATGCGGAGGGCGCGCTCGTGAGCACGGAGAACCGGTACGCCGGCATCCCCGTGGTCCGCGAAGGATTGACGACCGCGAGCATCCCCCAGGGGCGTCAGTTCGTCGGGCTCTTCTACCGCGAGATCCTCCGGACGTTCCGCAATCCCCTCGTGCTGGTCATCACGTTCACCCAGCCGTTCATGTGGCTCGCCTTCTTCGGTAGCAGCTTCAGTGCCGTTCCGCTCTCGGAGCTGGACGCGCTCCTGCACACCCATGTCCAGAGCTACCTCCAGTTCCTCATCCCGGGCGTGTTGACCACGTCGATGCTCACGATCGGGATGTTCGGTTCGATGAGCACGATCCAGGACAAGCGCTTCGGTTTCATGAAGCGCATCCTGATCACACCGACCTCGAAGGCCACGGTCTACCTCGCGAAGGCCCTCGGCTCTACCACCCGGGGCATTGTGGGGATCCCCGTGATGATCCTCGCCGGCCTCGCGTTCGGGGTACATTACTCGGGGGACCCGATCATGTGGGCCGGCTGGTTCCTCTGCCTCGTCCTGCTCGGGTTCGGCTTCTCCTGCATGTTCCTCGCGGTCACCGCGTCCAGCACCGACTGGCAGACGCCCGGCGTGATCTCGAACTTCATCACGATGCCCCTCATGTTCGCGAGCGGGGCTCTGTTCCCCTCCGCCAACTTCCCGGCCTGGATGCAGACGATCTCCGCGTACAATCCCGTCACGTACTGCGCCCTCTTTGGACGGAACATCGTCCTGACCGGACAGGCCGATTGGCTCTACTTCGGGTACGTCGCGATCTTTGCCGGCGCCATGGTCTCGATCGGGACGCTCGTCGCATCGCGTTACCTCAAGGTCGAGTAGTCCCCCGGACGACCTCCCTCGCCGCCAGAGGTTCCTCTCTCCGCCCAATCCCTGCGCCCACCGGTCGTCGGGTGCTCCCAAGGGCCACGGTTCGAGGGGCCGACGGTTACGCTTCGACCGGGGTCGAAGGCAGGACGAGGTCCCGCAAGGTTCGCGGCACTCGCCCCGCTCGCGACTCTCCCGGGATGGGGGGGGCCATTCGGGCCTTCACGTACTGGAGGTACTCGGCGAACTCGAGTTCGTCGACGTCGCACACGGTCGTTCATGGACCCCCTCCATCTTAACGCCCTCGTAACAGTGGGCGAGCGGATCCGGGGCCCTCCCCAACCCCAATGCCTATCTCTCCGGCCGGATACTCGACGGGGAGGACGCATGGCGGGCGGGAATCACGTGGGGACCGTCGTCCAGCTCAACCGCAAGTCCCAAGTCCCTGGCGAGCACGGGCTACCGAAGATCCCGGTCCCGGCCGCACGGATCACGAAAGCCGGTGTCGAAGGAGATTTCAACCGGTACCGGACGGAGGAGAAACAGGACGACCCTGACATGGCCGTCCTGCTCCTTCCCCTCGAGGTCATTTCGACGTTGAACCAGGAGGGATGGCCGGTTCGACCTGGGGATCTCGGAGAGAACATCACGTGCTCGGGACTGGCCAACGACGAGTTCCGCCCCTCCCGGAAGGTTCGTATCGGGCCCGTCCTGCTCGAGGTCTCCAAACCCTGCGACCCGTGCAACAACCTGTTCCTGCTTCCTTACATCGGGAACTCCCGGGGACCCGCCTTCCTCCGCACCACCCTTGGACGACGTGGCTGGTACTGTCGGGTCGTGGTCGAGGGAACGGTCCGAACGGGCGACCGCATCCAGTTCGAGCCGGCCTAGGGCCGCCGCTGGTCGAGGGTCGACCCCCACCGGCTCGCGGAGGTCATCGTCTAGAATGCCCGGGCGGAGCCGCCCCGTCGCGATCGCCTGCCGGAGGCGGGAGCGCCTACGCGGAGAGTGCGAAGCCGCGCAGGAGGTCAAGTGGGCGGTCGATGGACTGGCGGGTTTCCCGGGGGCCACCGAAACGGTCTATTCCAGAACCGGGCCAACGGGCTGGAAGAGCGCCCTCGCGTAGGTTCTCCGACCGTGGACCCACGAGAGCTGGGGTACCCCCCGGAGCCACGTCCGTCTCCATCGCTCCGCGAAACCCAGCGGTGCTGAGTCATCGCTCGAGGCCCGCCGTCGAAGCCTCGTTCGACAGGTCCCGCAAGACCAACTGCTCCACCGTCGCGGGAACGATCGGGGGGCGCACCCCTCGAGGGTTCCATCCCCATAGGAACTCGGTCGCGGGGCCACACACCCGGCCCTGACAACGACCCATGCCACAACGCGTCTGGAGACGGGCCTCCCGGCCCGAGCGGTAGGACGCCACGGCTTCCGCCCGTACGTCTTCGCAGCGGCATACGATCGTCTCCGGCGTCACCATCCCCCGGAGCTGAGGATTGAGGGGGAAGGCGCGATCCAGCGCCCCGCGAAACCGCGCGAGGCGGCGCCGCTCGACGAAAAGGGCGGCTGCCCTTGGCCGTTGGTCGGTCGCGGCCAGACCGGCGATCTCCCCCTCGAGCCGGGCCAATTCCAATCCGCCGATGCCCACTGGCTCCCCCGCGGCATACGTTCCGGGGAGGGAGGTCCCCTGGAACTCGTCCACCGCGACGAATCCGGCCCGGATCCGGCACCCCAGCAGCTCCGCCAGCTCAAGGTTCGGTAGGAGGTGGAACCCGCACGCTAGAAAATCACAGTCCTCGGTCCACTCGCGTCGACCGCTCCGGAGGACGACCTTCTCCACCTTCCCGTCCCCCTCGGCCCGAACGACCCAGCACCCGTACCGGTAGGGAACCCCCCGCAGCTGGCGGCGCAGGTCGAGGGCCTGCTGGAGGCGGTCCCTTTCGCGCACGAGACCCACCGCGAGCCTCCACACCCGCCAGTTGGGGGATTGTTCTGCGACGAGCCGGATATCGGCTCCCTGCTCTCGGAGGTAAGCCGCTACGGCTAGGAGGAGGGGACCCGAGCCTGCGACCACGACCGACCGGCCTTTCATCGAAAGCCCGGCCTTGGCCAGCAACTGGAGGCCGCCCGCTCCGGTGACGTTCGGGAGGGTCCAACCAGGAAAGGGAAGGAAGCGCTCCCGCGCCCCGGTCGCCAGCACCAACTGGCCAAACCCGGTCTCCCAGGCCGTTCCACCGGCGCCCACCAGGAGCGTGGACGCACGAGGGTGGTCCAGGACCTCCGCACCCGTGACGACCCGGACGTTCGGGCGTTCGAGCCGGCGTAGGCTCGCCATCGCCTCGGCGACCGGCGGTCCTCCGGCCACCGGATACCAGACATTGCCCCCCAGGTGAGGACGGCGATCGACCAGGACCACGCTTCGGCCGCTTTCGGCCGCCGCGCCGGCCGCCGCCATCCCGGCCGGTCCCCCACCGACGACCATGACGTCGGCCGAGTCAGGGCGCGCGTTCGTGCGTCTCCACCTCCAAACCATCCACGCATTCGACGAGGCAGCTCCGCACCCAGGCCTGGCCGTCCACGGTCACGACGCACTCGAAACAGGTCCCCATGCCACACAACGGGCCCCGGGGAGTCCCGCTCACCGAATCTCGGAAACGCGAGAGCCCCGTGGAGAGGAGCGCCGCCGCGACGGACGTCCCCCGTGGAACCACGACTGGAGCACCGTCGATGGTGACCTGAACCAACTTAGCCCCCATGACTCCCCCCGAGCACGCGGGCCGGTAGGTACGGTTCGACGGGGATCTCCGGGGTGCGCCCGACCACCTGGTCCGCGAGGAGGCGGCCGGTCCCGAGGGCCATCGTGACCCCGAGCCCGTCGTGCCCGGTCGCGAGATAGACGCCGTCCTGCAACGGCCACGGGCCGATGAGCGGAAGGTGGTCGGAGCTCGCTGGTCGAAATCCCGCCCAGGTCCGGACCACCGACAACTGGGAGAGACCCGGCACGAATTCCAGAGCCCGATCCAGCATGGAACGGAGAAACCCCGGATCCACGCGAGGGTCGTCATTCCCCAACTGGCGGGAGGAGCCGATCAGCAGCTGTCCGGTCCGCCGGGGTTGAAGATTGAACGATACCGACTCCGGGGATCCACTCGCGGCCCGCTCGACGTATCCCATCTCGACGAGCTGATGGTGGATCCAGCCCGGGTACCGGTCCGTGATGGCCAACTGGCCCTTGCGCGGGCGCACGGGCACGCCCGGCGAAAGGGTCGGGGAGGCCGTCCCCGCCGCATTCACGATCGTGCGCGCGCTCACCCGCGAGCCGTCCGTGAGCCGGACGGTCGAGCGCTCGATGCTCTCGGCCGCGTGGCCGCGGAACACGCGGGCTCCGAGCGCGCGCGCGCCCCCGACGAGGAAGTCGCACGCGGGGGGAGGATAGATGACCACGTCGTCCGGCGTCAACAATCCACCCGCCAGGCCGGCTCTCAAGTTCGGTTCCAGGACGGCCAACGCCTCCGAGTCGAGCAGAGTAGCCGGAACCCCCCGCCGCACGTAGGACTCCTGCTTTCTCTCCAAGGCCCGCATCTCGGCCTCATCCGATGCGATCCAGATGGACCCCACCCGGTCGAACTCGGCCTCGGGGGGCAACTCCGACTGGAGGTCGCGCCAGAGGCGGAGGGAGTACTGGGTCAGGCGGAATTCCGGCTCAGAACCGTCCTCGACCACGAGCTGGCCCATGTTCGCGGCCGTCGCGCCACCCCCGGTCAGCCCTGGCTCGATGAGGGCGACCGTCAACCCGGCACGGGCGCACTCCCAGGCACAACTCGCGCCCACGATTCCGGCGCCGACGACGGCCACGTCGAATTCGGGAGGCATCACCCCGGAGTTCTGTAGCGGTTCGAACCGCGGTCGTTCAGCATCAACTCTGCCTCCACCGCCGCGATGCGCGCCCCGTTAAAGAGCGGGGCCACCGCTCCGACAGCCGATCGAGCGGCCGCCGGAGACCGATACCTCCGTGCCGGTCGGCGAAGGAGGCACCGAGGTGGATCGGCCTCGATGGCCGCCAACCACCCGGTCCGCTACGCGGACCGGTGGACGGAGGTCTTCACCGTCTCAACGGCCGATTGGAGCTTCATCCGCACCGCCTCACCGCTCTCGTCCTTCGGGAAGACGCGCCCCGCCCGCTCGGCCATACGTCGCCCCACGTACTCCCGAGCCAAACGGCAGATGGGGCACATCCGGCATTCGTCCCCTATCGGACTCCGCGCCAGACGCAGAAGACTCTCGGAGTCGTCCGTGCCGATGAGGATGGCGGCTTCATGCAGTTCGCACCGATCCGGATCGACCATCACGAGGTCATGCATGCCGGGGAGAAAAGAAGAACGAGTCGCCCTGTCGCACCGCTCGGGTCGCCTCCTCGAGCAGACCGCCCCGGGGATCGCATTCTCTTCCGAACCGCCCTAGGTCTCACGCGTCGACCGCGACAGTCGAGCCTACGGACCAGGGCGTTCCAGCCGCCGGGGCGGATGGGTGAGCGATCGCTGAGCACGCCCTGCCGGTGAGTTCGACCGAGCGCGCGGCAGCGCGCGGCTGGCTCGTCCCGAGTTATACATCACACTTCATTACCCCGGATGGCTTCCGCCCGTCGCCGGGTTGGGGGTCCCATGCGGTGAACGTTGACGGCCGGGGCTCTTCGGAGCCGACCGGCGAAGTCCGGAATGCGGCGGGAGTGGCTGGGAGCCGCAGGAGAGTCCGTCGCGTCTTGTACATCTGGCTCTCCGTCGAACTGGCCGCGGGCATCGTTGCGCTCGCGGAGATCGTTTTCGCCCTGCCGCCGATAATATTGCTCGAGCTCGGAAAAAGCACCGTGGAATCGATCGTACCCCTCACCGCCTTCAGCGGCGTCCTTGCGGTCTACCTGGGCTGGTGCGCCTTCCCGTTGGTGGGCCAGGTCGCCCGGTTGGGTCGAAGTCCCTCGTGAACCCTTCCTTCCCTGATTTGCAGCGGGCAGGACACTAACCTCATCGAATCCTCAATGCCCCCGAAGTAGTGCCGGGTTCTCAGGGACTCTCCCGCCGCTCCTCCCGGTTCGTTTGGTCGTCCTGGCGCTCACCGCAGGGGCCGCCCTCTCATGCGACCCCTCCCGCGACCCAGCGCTCGCTCAGGGCGAGACCGACACCACCGACATCGAGAGCGACCCGTTGTACACGGTGTCGGGGACGGTCACGTTCACGTGGAGGTACTCCGCCCCGCCCGGTTCCACGGTCACGGGGGCGTTCGAGCTCTGGAGGACGAATCCGTGAGTGAGGACCTGGACCGATTGGGCCGTGCAGCTCGGGCCGGTCAGCCCCCCCGGATAGGCGAGGTCGACCGAGACCTGGAGCGTGCCGCCCACGATCACGATCCCCCCGTAACTGAAGACCGGAACCTGCCAACAGACGGTCGGTCCGGTAAAGGCCCATTCCGTGATGTTGACGGAGACGAACGACTGGGCCGGAGGCGACTTCTTCGGCGAGAGGCCGAGCGGACCCTCCCACTGGGGGGCGGTGTACCAGAGGATGATCAAGACCAACAGCAACACCGTGAACCCAGCGATCAAGAAGCCGTTCGCGTTCGGCCGCGGAGGAGAGGACGGGGTCGGCGGGACAGAAGCATCGCCGATGAGGGTCCCCCACGTTCCACACGTGGGGTACGGATTGTTAATGTTTCTATCGAGGTGGCGTCGCGTCCCGGAAACGACCCGCTCGCCCTTGCCCAACGTACCTTCGGGGTCCGGTCAACCCGGGACGGTCCGAGCGCCTACCCGCCACCCCTCTCCCTACCCTCCCCAACCTCGGGCGCCTCATTCGGTGCGGTCGTAGCCGATCCGGGTGGCCCTGGGGGCACCTTGGTAGCAGAGCGGCGGCGTCGCCACACGACGAAGACGAGAACGATCGCGAGGACGACGGCCCCGGCGGACGCCGCTTGGAGCGGGGTGATGTTCGAACCGCCGAGGCCGACACGGACCGGTGGCGTGAGGTTCGACGGGAGGTTCTCGCCGAAGGCGATGAACCCGTACATTCCGTCTTGAAAGTGGCCTGTCACATTGCATATGAACTCGTACCAGCCCGCAGTCGTGGGCGATTGGAACGTTCCCACGGATTGATTGCCCGGGCCGCTGACGAAGGACGAGAAAAGCGGGGGATAGGTCGTGAACAGTTGGTCCAACTGGGTCGGAGTGTACGTTGTCGGGACCACGAAACCCTCGCGCGAAGAGATGGTGAACGAGTGCGGGAGGTTGTCGGTATCCGAGAAGGTGACGGTGATGGTCGCGCTGGTCGGCACCTGCTGGAAGGTGTCGGGCTGGTAGTGATAGTCCGCGGTCGCCATCACGGTGATCGAATCCGTCGCGGCGGGGTGGACCGCGGTGGCCGCGTGGAGCGGCGCAGGATGGATAGAGGTCACGGATAACGCCCCGACGAGTAGGACCACAACCGCGAGCGTTGCCAGACGTTGCCCGCCCATATTGCCCATCAAAACCCTCGGAACGAGCTTGCGATGTAAGCCTCCATACATAGTCCCTCCGTGAAATCCGCGCGACGCGACGCCGGAAGCGGGCGCGCGACACCCACGCACGGAACTGGGACCCCGAGGGATGGAGCGGGATCGGGGCCACTTCCTGGGCGAAAGGGGATCGAATGGGCTCCACCATGGGCTGCGTTGGAGCGTGCGCGGCCCCCACTCCGGGCTTCTTCCCATGTTCCCTCTCGACCCAAGATTTAAGCCCGAGGCGGGGGCTGTTTTAGACGCTGGTAGCGGGGGCGCGAGGGCGTTGCCCGGGTCTCAGCGACGTCCGAGTGGGAAGTTGACGTAGAGCGGCCTATCGAGGATGGAGCGCACCGTGATCCCGATTCGAACCGACCCGCCGGGCCCCGCCGAGGCCGGGGCCGTACCCCGACGGCGGGTATCGGATTTCGAACAGTGGGGCATCGTCACTCACCATCAGCTGGGCCATTACCTCCGAACCAATCGGTTCTACGGACTGCTGGGGTTCGTGGTCCTGATCTCGGCCCTTTCCCTCGCGTTCGAGGTCGACGCCGGGATCGCCGCCGTTCGGGTGGAGCAGCTCTACCGCAGCTCGGAGTACCTCAGCAATTTCCTAGCGAGCACCGGGCTCTGGATCATCCTCGCCGCGGCGTTCTTCGGAGGGGACGCGTTGAGCGTGGATTTCTCGACAGGTGCCGGGTACTACATGTTGGTCCTTCCGATCCGCCGTCCGGTCCTCCTCGCCGGACGGTACACCGCCGCAACCCTGGTCACGCTCGCCGTGGTTGGCGTCTACTATCTGTTCGGCGCGGTCGGGGGCATCTACTTCTTCGGAGCTCCGAGCATCCCCTGGGGCCTCCTGCTCGCTTCCCTCGGTCTGGCCGCCCTCTTCGCCCTCGCGGCGCTCGGCGTCGCCTTCTGCGTCAGTGCCGTGATCCGCTCGCCGGCCGCCGGGGTATTGATCACCGTGCTGGTGCTCTACGTGGGATTCACGACCCTGCAGGCGGTCGTCGAGCTGGCCGGGATCGAGCCGTGGTTCTCATTGACCTACGCGGGGGGAGCGATGGCCGCGGTGCTCGACACCGACTTTGTCCACGTTCAGGCCATTCCCCTTGGAGAGGACCAATACTACACGATCTGGGCCGCCACCGTGTCCGAGGGACTCGCCATCATGGCGGCCTACGTGGCCGTCTTTCTGCCCCTGAGCGCCTATCTCTACCAGCGCAAGGAGTCCACAGGCTGATCCATGGGTTCGTTCGAAGTTTCCTCCCTGTCGAAATCGTTCCGCCCCGGTGCGCCCGTCTTGAGCGACCTCTCGTTTCGATACGAGGGAGCGGGCGCGGTCGGATACCTCGGACCGAACGGCGCCGGAAAGACCACGACGCTGAAGCTGCTCGTGGGGCTGCTGCGACCGTCCACCGGGCACGCCTTCCTGAACGGGATCGACCCGATGGTCGACCGAAAATCGGCTCTTTGGGATGTGGGCGCGCTCATCGAGACCCCCGAGCCGTACCCCACGCTCAACGTCCACGAGGCCCTCGACACGGTCGGCCGCGCCCGAGGCCTTTCCCCGGACGACGTGGACCGGGAGGTCGACCGCTGCCACGAGCTGCTCGACCTCCCACCCCTCGGCCAACGGATCGGGTGGCTCTCTAAAGGCCAACGGCAACGGGTTGCCCTGGCCTCCACGCTGATGGGCGATCCCTCGGTGCTCCTTCTCGATGAACCGACGAGCGGCCTGGACCCCGCCGAGCGAGTCGTCGTGCGACGTCTGCTCAACCGGCTGAAACGCGACCACCTATTGTTGATGAGCTCGCACCAGATGCTCGAGGTGACCGAGGTCTGCGACCAGGTGATCTTCCTCCACCAGGGTCGGATCCTCCTCAAGGATCGTGTCGACCGTTTGGCCGGACGGATCCGCTCCCGGCAGGTGGACGTGGAATTCGAGCATCCCGTCGCACCCGACGCGATGGAGGCGCTCCGTCCGATCGCGACGGAGGTGACACCGCTCTCGGAGAGACGGTGGCGTATCTCGTTCGACGGGGCTGACGCGACCCGGGTCCATCTCCTGGAACTGTGCCAGGGCGTGGGCCCGGTCCTCCAGTTCGCTCACACGTCGCTCGTCCTCGAGGAGGCCTACCTCGAGTTGATCCCCCAGAACGCGGACGATGCGTGATCGACCCGTCCCGGACCTCACCCTCCAAGGACCGACCCGTCGAGTCGCCGCTGGCCGGGGACCGCCGGGGTACGGTCGACCCTCCACCGGCCGCACCGCCGGGCCGCCCCGGCTCAAACGGTGGCCGGGCGCGCTCGTTCCGACAGGAGCAGGCGAGACGGCGAGGCGCCCGGAGAGAGCGCATCGGTGAACTCGTGGTGGTGGCCGTCATCGTCCTCGGCATCTACACGGTCGTGAGCGCACGGTGGTATTCGCCCCCCTCCAGCTACACGCCTCCGCCCTCGGGTCCCACGATCGTCGTCCACCTCGGCACCCCCTCGGAGAGCACGCTCCCTTGCGCCGCCGGCGGAACGGCCTACGCCGAACGGATCCCCTGGATCAACTCCACCCAGCCCATCACCACGGGGGACGTCAATCTACGGGTCTACGAGATCGCCGATGGAGATTACATCGGGGATCCGGGCGCCGTGGCGAACGTGACCTCCTCGAACGTGTGTGCGGGCACCCCGCCGACCACGGCGACCGTATGGTACATGGTGCTGGCGGCCCCGAACGGCACGAATCTTCTCACCTACACGGTGGACAACGGGTGGACGTCGGTAACACCAGGACCGTCGAACGTCGAGCTCGAGAACGGTTCCGCCCTGATCCTGGTCACTCATGTGTCCCTTGCGGGAAGGGGTCGCGGCTTCTCGGTGTACGGTATCTCCAACGAATCCCCGATCAGCGGGTCCGTCCCGCTCTGACCCGAGTTTGGACAACACCCCCTTCCACTGACGAGGGATGTGTAGTATCACCGATTACCTAATTCGACTGGA